>CZCA01000626.1_pt1 | contig 141428 bp, 124 predicted proteins | sample 591981 | NCBI WGS metagenome assembly CZCA01 (sample SAMEA3556810, study PRJEB10932) | anaerobic digester metagenome | reverse complement strand
TAAAGCCTAGGTCAAGCCCCTTTTATTTGCTTGGGATTTTGGGGTGCATAGCTTTTGTTAGCTTTAAGAGCAACGCTCCTTGTAGTCTTTTCAGGGGATATAATAATAAATGGCAGGCTGTTTTACTGTATTAACCATTCTGCTTTCTACAGCTTAGACAGATAAAATAGTTCGTGTAGGGAGGTTGGCGGTAAAGCCTAGGTCAAGCCCCTTTTATTTGCTTGGGATTTTGGGGTGCATAGCTTTTGTTAGCTTTAAGAGCAACGCTCTTTGTAGGCTTTTCAGGGGATATAATAAAAAATGGCAGGCCTAAATAAAAGGCTTGCCAATTAATTTACAAGATTTTATCCTACAACGGTTACGTCTGTCGTTTCTGGCATTAGGTCACCATCAACGCTTCCATTGTAGCTTACAGATACGGACACACCATCACCAAAGCCATCAGGTATGCCATCAACAAAGTTGAATTCGTACTGAGAACCATCCGCTGATTCTATTACAAAGGATTGTGTACCATAGCCTATTACTACACCTTCTACAGAATTGCCATTGGTTTCTGTGGTGGCAGCCTGTGTTGATTGTTGTGTGCTGTTCTGTGTACCAGCCTCAGAGGCAGCCTGTGTAGCGGACTGGATAGGCTGTGTGGATGGCTGTGTTGGCTGTGTGGCAGCGGGCTGTGTAGGTGCTGGTAAGGTAGCCACTGCCTGTGTAGGTGCTATTGTAGGTGCCTGTGTAGGCTGTTTACTGCCTGAGCTGCCACAGGCTGTCAATGATAGTACAGCGATAATTGTTACTAGCACTGCTGCTATTTTTTTCATGTTAAAATTCCTCCAAGATTAATTTACATATATAGGTTGGTGTTCACCAACTATTTAATACCATATTATATGGGGGGTTAATACCCGTCTACAGTAACGGATACTGCTTGACCTAAGCTGTTGCCTGTAACCTCGCCTGTATATAAAACAGTTACATAGCTGCCTGTGAAAAAGCCATCACGACCTGTTATATCTGCATTGCTGTATTCAAACTCAAACTCTGCTCCGTCAGCACGTTTAACAACCATTGTACGACCGCCCATACCGGATATTTCTCCGTATATTGATTTTTCTCCGTTCTCATTGACTGTACCACCCTCTGTAGGTGGTTCAGTTTCACCCTCTGGTAAGGTAGCCTGTGTAGGGGCTTCCTTAACTACAACGGTGCCGGCAAAGGTAGGTGCTTGTGTTGGCAGCTGTGTAGCAGGCTCTGTTGGTGCTTGTGTGGGAGGTGCTTGTGTAGGTGCTTGGGTTTGTGTGGCTTGGGCTTCTGTTGCCGGGGTAGTTGCCTGCTGTGTTGCTGACGAATTATTGCTGCCGGCATTACAACCAGCCATACAAACCGCCAATATAATAACGCTTAATAAGACAGATAGCTTTTTCATATATAATCTCTCCAATTTTATGTAAATAGTTTATCATAAATTGCCACAGAATTTCCATGTAGGTTATGGTAAAATCTGCAACGGCACATATTTCTAGCAATTTTATTCCTTATAAATCATACCCTATTAATCGACAAAATTCAAGTGGAAAATAATATAATTTACACTTTTCACATAATATTGGATAGATAAAAGCACACCTTGGAGTAAATTGACACAGATGGAATACTGTTGTATTCTAAAAGGAAAAAGGAAAGGATTGTGAATTATGGTTGACGGTTTTACAAGGGAAAAGAGTGTATGGACGTTTTTACAGGATTGTGAAGTGCCAATATTTATATATGGCATGGGTAACGGCGGCGACAAGGTTCTGCGACAGTTTGATAGGCTGGGTATTGTGTGCAGCGGTGTAGTGGCAAGCGATGATTTTGTGCGTGGTCAAAGCTTTCACGGATATAAGGTGGAAAGGGTTTCAGATGTTGAAAAGCGTTTGGAGGATTTTGTCATAGCTGTTACCTTTGCGTCACAGCTGCCAAATGTTATGAACCATATATATGAGCTGGCAAACAGCCACACAGTGGTAGCTCCTACTGTACCTGTTTTTGGTGATACCTTGTGCGATGATGAATTTTTGCACCGTAACAAGGATAAAATAGCCACTGCCTATTCACTGCTTTCTGACCAACAGTCAAAAAAGGTCTATCGTGGAGCGTTACAGTTTTATTATACAGGCAGGCTGTCTTACCTGCCAATTATCACCACCGAAAAGGCTGAGGCGTATAGCAATATTTTGTCCTTAAGGATGGATGAGGGCTATATGGATTTAGGTGCGTACAGAGGTGATACAATAGGCGAGTTTTTATCCTATACTAATAATAGCTACAACAATATAACGGCGCTGGAGCCTGACCCTAAAACCTTTAAAAAGCTTAGCAAATACTGTGAGGAGCTTTCACGAACACAGCTATATGAAATGGGCGTATATAAGGAAAACACAACCTTGCTTTTTGACAATCAGTCAGGACGCAGCTCTACCTTAAAAAATAACAAGGGTATACCTACAAGGGTTACAACTATTGATGATTTATCCATAAACAAAAAGGTGTCATATATTAAAATGGATATAGAGGGTGTGGAGGGTGACGCTGTTGCAGGTGGTGTCAACACCTTAAAAACACAGGTGCCAAAGCTGAACGTGGCGGCATACCATACCTTTGAGGATTTATTTGAGTTAATTTTGCAAATCAATTCTATTAACAGCGACTATGAATTTTATCTGCGTCATCATCCGTATATTCCATGCTGGGACACTAATTTATATTGTAAAAACCGTTATAGCCAAGCATAATAGTTTTTCACTCCTCATATAATAGCTTAGCTGTTATAAATAGGAGGAAAGAAAATGAGAGAATTTTATCCTGAGGGACGGCTTATGGATACAGCCGAGAATATTAACTATTTTAAATCTATGGCACAGCTTAGCGATGCCTGTTATGAGGGACGTATATTAGAGGCACGTGCAATGGTGTGTGACTCGTCACATAATTTGATGGTGGATATGGGCATTATAAAGGGCATTATTCCTCGTGAGGAGGGGGCTGTTGGCATAAAAGAGGGTACAACCAGAGATATAGCGGTAATATCTAGGGTTAACCGTCCTGTTTGCTTTATAATTACAGGCTTTGAAAAAAAAGAAAACGGCAGCACCGTTGCCATTTTGTCACGACGAGAGGCTCAACAGCGTTGTATTGACAAATACATCAGCACCCTAGTGCCTGGTGATGTGGTAGATGCTAAAATAACACATTTAGAGCCATTTGGTGCTTTCGCAGATATAGGCTGTGGTGTGGTATCCTTAATGCCCATTGATACTATTTCAGTATCACGCATAGACCACCCACGGGAGAGGTTCTCCGTTGGTATGGACATTAACGCAGTTGTAAGGTACATAGAAAATGGCAGAATCAGCCTAACTCACAAGGAGCTTTTAGGCACATGGGAGGAAAACGCCAGCAGGTTTTCCCCTGGTGAAACGGTAGCAGGCATAGTGCGTTCAGTAGAGGAGTACGGTGCTTTTGTAGAGCTGGCTCCTAATTTGGCAGGCTTAGCCGAGGCCAAGGAGGGTATAAAGCCCGGTCATCAGGCCAGCGTATATATCAAAAATATCATCCCAAACCGTATGAAAATAAAGCTGATAATTATAGATACCTTTGAGTATGCTTATAAGCCCCTGCCCCCAGAGTATTTCTTTACAGAAAAGCATATGGATAGCTTTTTGTACTCGCCGCCTATTGCAGATAAGGTGATAGAAACCGTGTTTTAACGTTATAAAGGTCATATGATTACTATTGGGATAATATATAATTTTGCTGTAATTTATAGTTGCCACTGTCCCATAAAGTCCCCTTTGCCATTTGTTTTAGATAAAAGCTGTTGACACCCTGCATACGGGGAAATATACTGTATCTATATGGTGACATCCAATAGAGAGGAAGTATGTATGGTGTCTGCAATTATAATCATCCTATTGTCAGCAGTATTAATTTTATTAGTGATAAATCTGATAACATTAAAAAAGCAACAACCCAATGAGGGCGTATCCCCACAGGATATATCAAGGCTGCAAAAATATATGGAGGAGCAAAACCGAAATATGCGTATGGAGCTAACCTCTATTGTGCAGTCAAGTGTGAAAAGTATGGGGGATATGCTGGGGGAGAATCAGCAAAACGGAGCAAGGTCCCAAGCTGACAGGCTGACTCTTATGGAGCAGCGTTTAAACACCTTTGCTATGGAAAATCAACAAAAGCTTGGGGAAATACGTGAAACTGTTGAAAAGCGAATGGAGTATATTCAGCAGGATAACAATAAGCGCCTAGACCAAATGCGTGATATTGTAGATGAAAAGCTTCAAAAAACCTTAGAAGAAAAAATGACACGCTCCTTTGCCTTAGTTAACCAAAGGCTGGAGCAGGTTTATAAGGGCTTAGGCGAAATGCAAAATCTGGCAGTAGGTGTAGGTGACCTAAAAAAAGTTTTATCAAATGTAAAAACTAGGGGTATTCTAGGTGAAATTCAGCTGGGTGCTATCCTAAAGGAAATTTTGTCACCGGAACAGTATGAGGAAAACGTTATAACGAAAAAAAGCAGCCGTAACCCTGTGGAGTTTGCTGTGCGTTTACCAGCTGATGGTGATGGTGTGGTGTATCTGCCTATTGACTCTAAATTTCCTGGTGATACCTACGCTAACCTGCGTGATGCCTATAACAGCGGAAGCAAGGAGGATATTGCCGCCGCCACCAAGGCATTAATAGCTACTGTAAAGGCAGAGGCAAGGGATATTCACGATAAGTATTTAGATCCGCCGGCTACCACAGATTTCGCAGTGCTGTTTCTGCCTTTTGAGGGGCTGTATGCAGAGGTGATAAACCTTGGGCTGGTAGAAGCCCTACAGCACGATTATAAAGTAAACATTGCAGGTCCCAGCACTATGGCGGCGTTGCTAAACAGCCTGCAAATGGGCTTTAAAACCTTAGCGGTGCAAAAACGCAGCACAGAGGTTTGGAACGTTTTAGGTGCAGTAAAAACAGAGTTTGACAAGTTTGCCGATGTGCTGGTGGCTACACAACAGCGGTTGGAGCAAGCAAACAGCGAGCTGGATAAGCTGGTGGGTGTGCGTACACGCCAAATACAGCGAAAGCTGCGCGGCGTTACAAAGCTGCATGACAGCAGCCAAGGCTTATTAAGTGATGAAACGGGTGTTGACCAATAAATTCATTACAAATTGTGTATATTAAATCTCTGTAAGCTAACGGTGAATTAATCCCCTTAATTTAGGTAATACTGTAATAGGAATTACCTTGTTAGGGGGATTTTATATGCAGTACAATAAGGTGGAAATATGTGGAATAAATACAGCTAAAATTAAAGTGTTAAAAGAACCGGAAAAACGTGAACTGCTTAACATTATTCGTACAGGCACACCCAGAGAAAGTGCTGTTGCCCGTGAAAAGATGATTAACGGTAATTTACGATTGGTGCTAAGTGTTATACAACGCTTTACTAATCGGGGTGAAAATCCAGACGACCTGTTTCAGGTGGGGTGCATTGGGCTGATAAAGGCTATTGATAACTTTAATACAGAGCTTGATGTGCGTTTTAGTACCTACGGAGTACCTATGATTATAGGGGAAATTAGACGCTACCTCCGTGATAATAACTCTATTCGTGTTAGCCGTAGTATGAGGGATATTGCATACAAGGCTATGCAGGTTAAGGAGCAGATGACAGCACAAAATGATAAAGAACCAACAATAGAGGAGATAGCAAAAGCACTTGAGCTGCCAAAGGAAAGTGTGGTGCTGGCGTTGGAGGCCATTGTAGAGCCTGTGTCACTGTATGAGCCTGTTTTTTCTGACGGGAACGACACTATATATGTGATGGATCAGGTGGGGGACAACAACGACGACAAAAACTGGTTAGACGAAATAGCGTTAAAAGAGGCTATGGCAAATTTATCAGACAGGGAAAAACGAGTGCTTTCTCTACGTTTTTTTCGTGGCAGAACCCAAATGGAGGTGGCACAGGAGATAGGCATTAGCCAAGCGCAGGTGTCACGCATAGAAAAGGGTGCATTATCACATATAAAGAAGGATATGTAGTGTTAACGTTTTATTATTGCACCTGTGTTAGCCTGTGCTTTGTTTTGCTTTTAGGGCTTTTGAAAGATTTATTCTGTAGTGGTTATTTATACTGCTGTGCTTTGCTTTAGAAAAGCAACCGCTTTTTCTGCTAAGCCATACCCTTATTGTTACTTTTTAACCTACATTTCTTTGTTGAGAGAAATGCAGACAAGAAAGAGCTAAGGAGGGAGAATTTCCCATAATCCGCCCTCCTTAAAACATCATTTCCTTTGGGCTTAGGTGCATACTAAGAACCTGCCAGGCTGGTAATTGGACTGGCTTATTATTGCATTTGGGTTAGCCTATGTGCTGTTTTGCTTTAGAAAGACAGCCCAAATGAACAACCTAATAACAGAAAATAATTATGGTCTTGTGATAAAATAGTAGTGCATATTGTATATTGACAAATAAGTTAGCGTGTGCTAAACTAATAACAAGTTAGGTTAAGCTAACTTGTTATACTGAGTAAAGGACTGCAAATGCAGTCAGCATAAATAAACCAAGCTGCACCGTAGGAAATACGGAAACAGTATAATCTAGCTTGTGGACACTGTGTAAGACATAGTAGTACCCTTGGGTATTGGCAATGCAGTAATGGTAGAAACAGGAATCCCCTTGCTTTAGCTAGGGGGAGTGTCAAATAAGTGACTATACAAGGGAGGCTTGTACTATGAAAAAAGAAAAAACCTTAAATTTATTAAAGATAGGTGAACAGGCAACCGTTGTCAGCCTTAGTGGCGAGGGTGCATTGCGACGCCGAATTATAGATATGGGTATAACACCGGGTGCAGTTGTTATAATGAGAAAGGCAGCGCCCTTTGGTGACCCCTTAGAAATAAATGTCAGAGGATATGAGCTTAGTATGCGTAAAGCAGATGCGGAAAAAATAACAGTGGAGTGTAGATAGGAGTAAACAGATGGCAAACAGTACAACCACTATAACATCAGGACAAAAGGATATACATAAATCAACTGAAAAAAAGACCATAAAAATTGCTCTAGGTGGCAACCCCAACTGTGGAAAAACCACCTTGTTTAACCAGTTAACAGGCAGTAACCAATATGTGGGTAACTGGCCCGGCGTTACGGTGGAAAAAAAGGAGGGCAAGGCACGTTTTCAAGGCAGAGAAATTATAGTTTCTGATTTGCCCGGTATCTACTCCTTGTCACCATACACACCAGAGGAGATTGTTACACGTCACACCCTGTTACATGATAATCCAGATATTATTATAGACATTGTAGATGCAACAAACCTAGAACGCAATCTGTACTTAACAACACAAATACAGGAGATTCAGCGGCCTGTAATAATAGCCCTTAATATGATTGACCTGCTGGAAAAGCGTGGAGATACCATTGACTGTAAGGTGTTGGAAAAAAGATTTGGCGTACCAGTAGTACCTATTTCTGCCAGCAAAAATACAGGAATAGACACACTTATGGCTAAAGCAATAGCAATAGCAGAGGGCGGACAACAGCAGCCTGTGCAAAGGCTATACTCTAAAAAGGTGGAGCGTGTAATAGCTGACATTCAAGAGGCTTTGTTTGAGGTGGACGGCAAGGAGCATTTGCGGTTTACAGCAGTTAAGCTGTTTGAGGGTGACTCGGTTACATGGGAAAATTACAAATTTAATAAGCAGCAGCAGGACCATATCGAATTTCATATAAACGAGATAGAAACTACCCAATACATAGACCGTGAAATGATAATAGCTGACGAAAGATATAAATTTATCTGTGCTACCTGTGAAAGGGCGGTTACAAAGGGACATCCCCAAGGCTACGAAACTATGTCAGACAAGGCTGATAAGGTTATAACCAATAAATATTTGGCACTGCCATTGTTTCTGCTGATGATGTTTGGTGTGTTTTTTATTACCTTCGGTCCTGTGGGCAGCTATTTAAAGGATGGTGCAGAGTGGTTAATCCTTGATGTTTTAACGCCACAGGTGTCCAGCCTGTTAGTAAGCATTAATGCCTCTGACTGGGCGTTCAGCTTAATTATTGACGGGATAATAGCTGGTGTTGGTGCTGTTGTTTCCTTTCTGCCGCAGATTTCCATATTGTTTTTATTGCTGTCTATACTGGAGGACAGCGGATATATGGCACGGGCGGCCTTTATTATGGATAAGCTGCTGCGTATGATAGGTTTATCTGGACGTGCCTTTGTGCCTATGCTTATGGGCTTTGGCTGTACAGTACCGGCTGTGCTTGGTACTAGAACCTTAGAAAATGAAAAGGATAAAAGGCTGACGATTTTAATCACACCCTTTATGTCCTGTAGTGCAAAAATGCCTGTGTATCTGTTGTTTATTTCGGTGTTCTTTAATGAAAGCAGTCCCTTAGTGATTTTTTCAATATACCTATTGGGCATATTAGTTGCTATTCTGACAGCATTAATTTTCAGCAGGACAATTTTAAAGGGTAAGGACGCACCCTTTGTGCTGGAGCTGCCTCCATACAGAATGCCATCACCTAAAACCTTGTGGCTGCACGTATGGGAGCGTGTAAAGGATTTTCTCGTTAGAGCTGGTACAATCCTAATGGGTGCTGCTGTGCTTATTTGGTTCTTACAATCCTTTAACTTTAGGTTAGAGCAGGTTTCAGACAGCTCTCAAAGTATTTTAGCAACAATTGGTATAGCAATTGCACCTATATTTTCCCTGTGTGGCTTTGGAGATTGGCAGTCCTCGGTGTCCTTGTTAACTGGTATTGTGGCAAAGGAATCGGTTGTCAGCACAATGACAGTTCTGTTTGGTGGAGATACCAGTATGATTAGTCAAGTGTTTACCCCATTGTCTGCCTATTCGTTTATGACCTTTGTACTTTTATATACACCTTGCGTAGCCGCGTTGTCTGCTATTGGTAAGGAAATGGGCAGCAGGAAATGGACGGCAATAGCTATTGTTTATCAGTTAGCTGTAGCATGGGTAGTATCTATGCTGGTATTCCAAATTGGCAGTTTGTTTGTTGGCTGATAACAACAGAAAGGTTGTTTTTTATGATAGCAGATATTATTATAGGAATTATAGGTTTTTTCTTTGTTGCATTGCTGGTGTACAGGGTTGTGATGTCTATTAAGCATGGCAGCTGCTGTAGCTGTAAGGGCTGTAATAACCCTGACATACAAACAGGCTGTACAGGCTGTAGCTGTAAGGGCTGTAGCGTAAGCTGTCAGAAGGTTAAAAAGCCATAGTAATAAAGGTAAAGCCTTATGTTGTAAACGCACATAGTAACAGATGAATAATCTGTGGCGGTGTGCGTTTTTTTGTTGTGGTATATAAAACAGATGGTTGGAAAGCTATGGAATACTAGATGTAAAATTGTTCCAAAAATTATCTATTATAACAAAAAATCAAGAAAAATAATTGAAAATTTTATTATAGGTGGTATAATAGGGATAACTTATATGCAGAAAGCAAATTATATGTTTGTATGATGTTATGTTAATAAAAGGGGGATGTTGTATGACACCACTTAAAAAATATTGTGTAGATGGCAGTAAAAAAATAAAGTTATCGGATTTTTCAACTACTCCAGATGTATCAAAAAAATTAAAGGATGAGATAGTACAAAAAATGGAGGAAAATCAAAAACAAATTGCCCTGCTACAGGATAAGCTGTATTCAGAAAGCAAGGAGTCAGTGGTAGTAGTTTTACAGGCGATGGATGCCGCTGGTAAGGATGGTACTGTAAAGCACGTTATGAATGGGTTAAATCCGCAGGGTGTAGATGTGTATTCCTTTAAGGTTCCCTCATCGGAGGAGGCTGCTCATGATTTTTTGTGGCGGTGCAGTAAAAATCTGCCCAGCAGAGGAAAAATTGCTATCTTTAACCGTTCTTATTATGAGGATGTGTTGGTGGTAAAGGTTCATAAGCTGTATAAAAGCTACAAAATGGCAGACCGCTGTTTAGGTGATGATATAATAGAAAAGCGTTATAAACAAATACGCAATTTTGAGGATTATGTATATGATAACAGCTATCGTGTTATTAAAATATTTCTAAATTTATCTAAGGACGAGCAGAAAAAACGTTTTTTAGAGCGTATTGACTTAAAAATTAAAAACTGGAAATTTTCAGCCTCTGATGTTAAGGAAAGAGAGTATTGGGATGACTATCAACAGGCTTATGAGGATGCTATAAATGCCACCTCCACTAATGATAGCCCGTGGTACATCATTCCCGCAGACAAAAAATGGTATGCACGTTACTTGGTATCACAGGTACTATTAGAAACCCTACAGACCATTAATCCTAAGTATCCAGAAATGCCAGAGTCAGAGCGTAAATTGCTGACACAGGACAAGGAAAAGCTAATGAACGAGGAATAAAAGCTTTATGGACTTAACAAGGGCTATTTATTTTGGACATTTTAAATTAATAGATCGCAACATATTATTGTGAAAGCTGTAGGGCAATAATAAGCAGTGATTACAAGGTAAGCATAAATATTATAAATGAGTGAATTGAAATAGTCTTCACATAATTAATAATTATGGACAACCGTGGGACACAGGGGGGTTAGATGCTTAGGCTGTAATCCTTGTATTACTACAACGAGAAAGCCTTGTCCGCTAAGCGTTAGCGTAAGTGGCGGGGTATGTCGCTATCTTAGGATAACAGAGGTGTTTTATGAATATATTGGCAATAGGTGACACGGTGGGCAGCATTGGCTGTGACTTTTTAAGGTCTAAGCTGCCACAGCTAAAAAAATTAAAGGGTATAGATTTAGTTATAGCCAACGGCGAGAATTCATCTGATGGTAACGGCATTACTCCTGCGTCAGCTGAGTTTTTGTATAATAGTGGTGTGGATGTTATCACAACGGGAAATCATTCCTTCAGAAGGAGGGAAGCATACCCTTTGTATGATGAATCGCCGTACCTAATACGACCGGCTAATTTTCCACAGGGTACAACACCGGGTAAGGGTATGTGTATTGTAGATATGGGCAGGGTACAGGTAGCGGTAATAAATGTTATGGGTAATGCATACCTAGAACCGTTAGGCTGTCCCTTTGAAACAGTGGATAGGCTGTTAGCAGAGGCTGAAAAAGAAAACGCAAAAATTATCATTGTCGACTTTCATGCTGAGGCTACGGGGGAAAAACGTGCATTAGGTTACTATTTAGACGGCAGGGTTAGCGGTGTGTTTGGTACACATACCCATGTACAAACAGCGGATGAAACGGTACTGCCAAGGGGTACGGGGTATATTACTGATGTAGGAATGACAGGGCCTATTCACTCTGTGCTGGGTGTTAAACCAGAAATAATAATAAAAAAATTTAAGGAAAAATTACCACAGCGTTTTGATTTGGCTGATGGTGCTTGTAAAATGGATTGTATTTTATTTGAGGTGGATGAAAAATCTGGAAAAACACTGTCGGTTGAAAGAATAGAGATAACCTAAGGCATGGCTTTATATGGGATAAACCAGAATATGGGGTATCGGTTGAAATCGTATTACCTTATATGCTATAATCAAGGAATAAAAAATAAATTGTACTAGTTTTATGTATGATGGTAATAAAGAGAGGGACCACACCTATGATAAATGGTATTGTTTTAAGAGATGCTATCATCTCAGGGGGAAATAATATAACAAAACAAAAAACACTAATAGATGATTTAAATATTTTTCCAGTTCCAGATGGTGATACAGGTACAAATATGTCTATGACAATTAACTCAGCTGCTGCAAAGCTAAAAACCTGCGACAACGCTGACGCAGGTCAGGTGGCAAAGGTGGCTGCAGCTGCTATGCTAAGAGGTGCAAGGGGAAACTCGGGCGTAATATTGTCACTGCTGTTTCGTGGCTTTTCAAAGGGCTTGGCAGGTAAAGCAGAGGTAAATGGCGCTGACTTGGTAGATGCCCTAAGCATTGGTGTTACAGACGCTTATGACGCAGTAATGAAGCCAACAGAGGGAACAATATTAACCGTTGCCAGACTTGCCTGTGAGGCTGGTAAGGTGGCTGCCAAGGATGATACAGATGTTGTAGCTGTTTGGAGTACAGTTTGTGTAGCTGCACAAGCGGCCTTAGCTACTACACCAGAGCTGCTGCACGTGCTAAAAAAGGCTGGGGTTGTAGATGCAGGCGGTAAAGGCTTGTGCGTGATTTTTGATGGTATGCTATCTGTTATTAGAGATGGTAATATGATTGAAATAGCACAGGAGCCTCAAACAGACTTGACAGATAAAGAAAACGATTTTTACAAGAGTGCAGCGGCTGAATTTGATGATGATATTACCTTCACATACTGTACAGAATATATAGTTGGCAGGGATAAGGAGAACGACCGTGACCCTAAAAAGCTGCGTGCTTACCTTGAAAAAATAGGTGATTGTGTAGTTGTTGTTGATGATGATGAGATTATCAAGGTTCACGTTCATACGGAAACTCCGGGCTTAGCGTTACAGGAGGCATTAAAATTTGGTCAGCTGTTAACTGTTAAGGTTGAAAATATGAAGGAACAGCATAGGAGGGCTGTTGAGGCTAACGAAAATGCACAGGCCCAAGACGTAGAAGCACCAGAGGAACAGACGGAAAAATACCCCTTTGCTGAACCCGTTAATGAAATCGGCTTTGTAGCTGTAGCAGTAGGTGAGGGATTAGAGGGGCTGTTTAAGGATCTAGGCTGTACACAAATGGTAAATGGCGGACAAAGCATGAACCCTAGTACAGAGGATATTCGAGAAGCGGTATTGGCAACTGGTGCAAAAACTGTGTTTGTGTTACCAAATAATAAAAATATTATTATGGCGGCTGAACAGGTTGTGCCATTGGTAGAGGACAGAAAGGTTGTCATATTGCCAACCAGAACTATACCACAGGGCTTGGGTGCTATGCTGTCATATGACCCAGACCTGTCACCGGATGGCAACAAACAGCTAATGCTGGATGCCGCTGCTGATATTGGCACAGGAATGGTTACCTTTGCTGCACGTGACAGTGAGTTTGGTTCTACAAGGATAAAAGAGGGCGATATAATAGCTTTGGAAAACGGCAAGCTTACCCTAACTGAGAAAACACCAGCGAAGGCTGCGTTTAAGCTTACAAAAAATATGGTTAAAAAGGATACCTCATTTATCACGGTTATATATGGACAGGAAACCTCCAAGCAAGATGCTCAGGAGCTTCATAACCAATTACAGGGGAAATATGGTAATATAGATATTACCCTTGTTAATGGCGGCCAGCCAATTTACTATTATATTATTTCTGTAGAGTAGATTTTAGGACGTGGATATTTAATGCTTGCAGGCTAGCTTCTAAATAGTAGATAGATAAAAAGATGTTTTTGATATCAATTTTTATAGAGCTTGTTTTTTATAATACGAATAAACACAGCACCCGTAAAGTCATTATGATTTTACGGGTGCTGTGCTTATTACACAGGAGAGCAGCTATGTGTTGTGAAAGGGACTGGCAGCTTTTAAATTACAGGGTGTTTTTGGGGTTAAACACAATTTCATTAACTGCGTGGACACGGCAGGCATATTTTTTCATAATAATATATAATATTTACGCGGCCATAGGTAACCGTGCCGTTGTTATTGTGTCACTGCCAGAAACATACATTACTGTTGTGGTGCGGTAGCTGGCTTTATTATAGCTGTTACCTGTTACTGTAATTGTGTAGCAGCCCTCTGGGAGATTATTAATTATCATAGCCCTGCTGCTACTGCCAACAAAGTAGGATATGGGGGTTTGGGCTTCACTCTTAAATACATATTCACCTGTAGAGGGGCTGTCGTCTGCATAGCTGTAGACCTCAATATATTTTTTCGTACTATAATTTTGTATTGTAAAGGCAGTACCGCTATGAATATTGTTGTCTTGATTTTCTAAGGAGTAGGTGGTTTTATTTTGGTCATTGTCCTGCGTTGTTGATTTTTTATAAAAATCCTGTGTGATTGCTAAGGTGCCAAGCCTGTCACCTGAAAGCTCGCTGAAAAAGGCGTCGCTGTATAGTGTTGTACCAGTTTTGTATGATGGGTGCAGGTCGTCAACCATGAAGGAGTCAGGCTGTGGCTGACAGGATAAGTATTGTGTAACATAGTTCATCATATCCACGCAGGGATAGTCTTGTTCCCTGCACCATGCTTTTAGTGCGTATATATATTCCTGATGCACGTTGTCACGCTTTATATATTTTTCCAGCTGTGCTGTAGCTTTGTTTTGGTAGATAAATGGGGATACGAAGATAATTTTGTTTTGGTCACCATTTTCCTTTTCTTTTATAATGCTTACTAGCTTTTTCATGTTTTCTATGTACTCTGACGCAGAGCTGGTAGTGACGGTATCATTATCACGGCATATAACATCGTTTACACCTAAGGCAATAATATAGGTGTCGGCGGTTGACTGCTTCAGCTTGTTTAGGGTATCGGTATCTATAAATATTGAGGCGGAGGTTTGACCCCCACGGGCAGCCACGTCAGTACCTTTTATGTTTGAAAATCCGCTGATAAGGCGTTCAAACCAACCGTGACCGTCAGTACAGGAACCGGCGGTTATGCTGTCACCAACCATGCACACCTTGTCAGCAGCACTTAGCAGGCTGTAAACCTCATTGTTTTCTATGTCTATATTTACACATTGGTCAGGACGGTCTATTCTAATTGTTTTGCATATGTCAGGTGACAGGTCACTGGTGATTACATATGTACCACATGACAGCGCTTTTGTTGTTGTCCCGTTATTGGTTTTTATGTTATCTAGGGCTGGTTCATAACCATTGCCATATAATCTTTTAATTGAATATGTTACAGCATCAGTTTTTTTGGCTTTTTCAAAAGAGTTAATAGTAACAAGTCCGGTGGATACCTGTTGTGGCTTTAGCTTGTGGGCTTCAGCTGACATGATAAAGGGCATATTACAGGCAGTCATAACAGCAGCTGCTACAGACAGAATTAATATTAAGCATATTCCTTTATATAAAATTTTATTTTTCATTATGACATATTCCCTTAATAAATTTTTGTTATACAGATACATGGTATCAGCTTTTCAAGACTTTCGCAAGATGGAAATGTTGTTTTTTGTTAGAATTGGGTATGTATTTATTATATTTTCTTGAGGTTATTAGTAGATTTGTGTTATACTATTAAGCAGATAAATAACTTCATGGGAGAAAGGGTGGCTACTATAATGAAGTACGATGTCGAGCTGTCACGGCTTATAAAAAAAGAGGAAATAGCTCAGGGAATATTTGATTTTACAGTGAAATGTCCATCGCTTGCAAAAAAAGCACAGGCAGGACAGTTTGCACATTTAGCTGTACCAGGAAAGACGCTGCGTCGTCCCATATCTATATGTGATGCTGTAGGGGACAGCCTTCGTTTGGTTTTTCAGGTACGTGGTCAGGGTACAGAAAAATTGGCTCAGGCTAAGGTTGGTGACGACATAGATGTTTTAGCACCCCTAGGACATGGATTTACCATACCGCCAAGGGGTACGGTTGCCTTTATAGGTGGGGGTATAGGTGTACCACCTATGCTGTACAGCGGAAAACAAGCTGAAAAAGCCATAGCCATACTGGGGTTTAGGGATAAGGCTGGGGTTATTTTAGCAAAGGACTTTGAAGAAGCCTGTAGTCAGGTTATTGTTACAACAGATGATGGCAGCTTTGGTTTACACGGGTTTGTAACAGATGCTCTAAGGACTGTTATTGATAAGGTTGACCTAGTATGTGCCTGTGGACCAACACCAATGCTAAAGGCTGTAGCCGCTATGGCAAGGGAGCATAATACACCTTGTCAGGTGTCCATGGAGGAACGTATGGGCTGTGGTGTAGGTGCGTGCTTGGTGTGTGCCTGTAAAACTAAAAAAGACAATAAAGAGGGCTACAGCCATGTGTGCAAAAATGGTCCTGTATTTAACGCTGAGGAGGTTGTTTGGTAATGGCAGATTTAGGCGTAAACGTTGCCGGCGTACAATTTAACAATCCGCTGATAGCTGCATCTGGTACTTTTGGCTTTGGCAGAGAATATAGCGAGTTTTACCCGTTGTCTACACTAGGGGGTATTTCCTGCAAGGGCATAACCTTACAGGAAAGACTTGGAAATCCACCACCTAGAATAGCTGAAACTCCATCGGGTATATTAAATGCAGTTGGACTGCAAAATCCTGGTGTTGACCACTTTATAGCAGAGGATTTACCATGGCTAAGGCAACAAAATACTGTTGTTATCTCAAACATAGCAGGCAATACACCAGAGGAATATTGTCAAATGGCAGAAAAGCTGTCTGATACTGATGTGGATATGATAGAGATGAATATATCCTGTCCTAATGTAAAAAGTGGTGGTGTTCAGTTTGGCACATCCTGTGAATCGGTAGGTGCTATTACCAAGGCGGTGCGAAGGTGTTGTAAAAAGCCGTTAATTGTAAAGCTTTCACCTAACGTGACAGATATAGCTTCTATTGCCAAAAGTGCAGAGGCAGAGGGTGCAGACGCTGTTTCCATGATTAATACATTAACAGGTATGCGTATTGATATTAATACAGGCAGACCTATTATTCACAATAACACAGGTGGTATGTCTGGTCCAGCGGTGTTTCCTGTAGCTGTTAGAATGGTTTGGCAGGTAGCACAGGCTATTAATATTCCTATTATTGGTATGGGCGGTATATCTACATGGCAGGACGCTGTAGAAATGCTCATAGCTGGTGCAGCAGCATTACAAATAGGAACAGTGCTGTTTTCTGACCCATATGCCCCTATAAAGATTAATAAGGGCATAGCCGAATTTTTAGATAAAAAGGGCTTGCAATCTGTTGCAGAATTAACAGGTACTATTAACCCATGGTAATAAAATATAAGCCTTTTGGGTAAGCTAATCTCATTAAATATTTTAATGAGGTTGGATTATGGAACTTTTAAATGTAGTGTTATGCTCCATAGGTTCAGTAGTAATACTGTTCTTTTTAACAAAGCTTATTGGTAATAAGCAAATTTCTCAGCTAAATACCTTTGATTATATTAACGGTATAACCATAGGCTCTATAGCGGCAGAGTTTGCAACATCACTAGAGGGTGACTTTTTAAAACCACTAATTGCCATGGTGATATATGCAGGTGTAGTTTTACTGTTATCCTACATGTCTACAAAGTCTATAAAGCTGCGACGCTTTTTTACAGGCAGAACATTAATGCTTTTTGACGGCAACAAAATGTACAGAGAAAATTTTAAAAAGTGTAAAATGGACATAGCGGAGTTTTTGACCCAGTGCAGAGAAAACGGATATTTCGATATTAATGAAATACAAACAGTTGTTTTTGAAACAAACGGTAAAATTTCAATTATGCCAAAATCCCAAAACAGACCTGCTACGCCAAAGGATATGATGATAAATACAGACGTGGAAAAACCACCTGTAATACTAATACAGGATGGTGCGGTGCTATACGAAAACCTAAAATTCAGCGGTAATGACCAGCAATGGCTGAACACACAGCTAAAAAACTTGGGCATAAATAAACCTGAAATGGTTTTCGTCGCCAGCGTGGATTATAAAAATACACTTTCAGCATATATTAAGCTGTCAGAAAAAGCACCGGGTGATATTTTTCAGTAGCCTTTAGCAACGACCCTATTCATTTTGAATAAGGTCGTTGCTTTTTAAGCTTAGGTAATAATTACATAATTAACTTTGTCCCAGCTGCTATTGCAATTTTTATGGATGCAAAATATAATATTAATAGAATATGGCACTGTTGACAGCTTTTAAGTAAACCCCAAGGGCAGCAACCTCTAAGCCTCAGCCAAGGCTTAGAGGTATGTCAACGCTTAGTAATAGATTTAAAAATGAAAAGAGGTTATAATAATGAGAAAGCTTTTTATCCTTGCAGCTGCTGTGCTGATGTTATCCTTGGCTGGATGTGACAGCGGAGCTACGTTGGCAACGGAGGTTCCCACGCAGACACCAACCCAAAAGGTAACACAGGCCCCTACCCAGCCTTCCACTGCTGCTCCCACAGAAGCACCAACGCAGGCAGAAACCATAGTGGACAATTCACAGCTAAAGCCTGTTACAGGCTCGTGGATGCTGTGGTATTATGAAAATTCAGATGGCACAACACAAGTCCCTAACAGTACAATACAGTATCTTTTTGAGGCTGATGGTACTTTTACAGCTGTTGTAGCCGGTAATGAGGCAACTGGCACATACACCTTTGATGGTGAAACCTTATTATATACAGCAGATGCCAGCGGAGAAGAAGGCACGTTTATATATGACAGCACCAACAAAGTGTTAATTGATGAGGGTGCAGGGGGTAAAAAAGCAGTGCTGACAAATGATATGAAAAGGATTGCAGAGGAGTCAACAGCTAGGGCAGTGCTTTAAAAATGTGGGATGTTAGAGGTGTGTTATAAATGGCAGATAAAATAAACAAGACAAATGCCATGCGGATATTGGATAAAAATAAAATTGCCTATGATATAAAAACCTATGAGGTGGACGAAAACGATTTATCAGGGGAGCATATAGCTGTACAGCTAGGGTTAAATCCAGCCTGTGTTTTTAAAACCTTGGTTTTACATGGGGATAAAACCGGTTATGTGGTAGCCTGCATACCTGTGGCGGCTACCCTAGATTTAAAGGAATTGGCAAAGGTCAGCGGTAACAAAAATGTACAGATGATACACGTAAAAGATATTATGGGAATAACGGGATATATACGAGGTGGCTGCAGCCCCGTTGGAATGAAAAAGAAGTTCCCAACATTTTACCATAATACTATAACAGCTTATGATAAAATATATTTAAGCGGTGGTAAGCGTGGTATACAAATAGTTGTAGCCCCAGCAGATATTTTAAGGGCTACTGTTGGTACATCAGCCCCACTTATACAATAAAATAATTAAGCCACAGCATTTATAAAAACGCTGTGGCTTAATTTATTGGTATACAATAGATATAAAAGCTGTTTAGTAAATAATAGGGCTAAGCATCAATAAATGTGCTGGACTATTTTTTAACCCTTAATAATCGTGAGGAGTTTAATACGCACAGCATACTAACACCTGTGTCGGCAAAAACAGCTAACCACATAGGGGCATAGCCAAGGGCGGCTAATACCAGAATAATTACCTTTACCGACAAAGCAAAAATGATGTTTGCCTTTACTACGGATAAAACACGTCTGGCAATTTTTACAGCGGCAGGAAGCTGTTTTAAATTGCCGCTGGACAACACAGCGTCTGCTGCTTCTATGGCAGCTTCAGAGCCTAATCCCATGGCTATACCGCAGTCAGATACAGCTATAACAGGGGCGTCGTTTATACCATCACCTACAAATACACATTTAGTGCTGTTTACCTTTAAGGAGGTCATTATTTTTACCTTGTCCTGAGGTAACAGACCAGCGTGATATTCAGTGATACTGCATTGGCTGGCTACGCTTTTTGCCACAGCCTCATCATCACCTGTGAGCATGGCTATTGTTTTACCACCTAGCCTTTTTAGGGCTTGTGTAATAGCAGGGGCTTCATCCCTGATAGTGTCAGCTACGGTGATTTCCCCTTCCGGTTCACCGTTTACAGTTAGATAGATAACACCCTTTTTGCCATGTGACTCCTTTAAAATTCTATAGCTTCCACAGGCTATTTTTGTACCGTTTTTCATTGCACTGACGCCTATACCGGGTATTTCTGTATAGTCGGTTAAAATAGGCAGCTCTAACCCCTTAGCCTTGAGCTTAATGGCTGTGGCGACGGGATGTACAGAGTTTTCCTCCACCGCAGCGGCCATTGCAATTACCTCATGCTCTGTTAGCCTGCCACAGGATTTTAATGTATTAACTGTTAGCTTGCCAGCTGTCAGCGTGCCTGTTTTATCAAATACGAAGGTATCTGCCTTTGCCAATGCTTCAATATACTTTCCGCCTTTTATTAGCACGCCAACCTTTGATGCACCACCTATGCCAGAGTAAAATCCCAGTGGTACAGATATAACTATAGCACATGGACATGATGCTACCAAAAATACTAATGCACGTGATAACCATGTTGTAAAGTCCCCTGTGATTATAGTGGGGATTACTACTAACATAACAGCCAACACCATTACAATTGGGGTGTAAACCTGTGCAAATTTTGTTATGAACCTTTCAGAGCTGCCTTTAGCTGCGGCGGCATCCTCTACCATTTTAATAATTCTGCTGGCAGAAGAATTTTCGTAGCTTTTTGTAACCCTTACGGTTAACAAGCCCTCGCCGTTCATCATACCGGACATCACCTGACTGTCCGCCCTTGCGGTTACAGGCAGACTTTCGCCTGTTAGGGCAGAGGCATCCATTGAGGATACACCCTTGATAACTGTACCATCCAGTGGTACACGTTCAAAGGGCTTTATTATTATTGTGTCACCTACGTTTATTTTTTGTGCAGGCACAATGGTTGTGCTGCTGCCTAATAGCAGGCTGGCTGTATCTGGACGTATCTCTGCCAGCTTTTCTATGTCACGTCTGGATTTGTTTACAGCCCTGTCCTCCAACGCTTCACCGATGGCAAACAAAAGCGTTACCAGAGATGCTTCTGCAAACTCTCCTATACAAAATGCGGCTAATACGGCTATTGCCATTAACGTGTTTTCGTCCAGCTTCAGCCGTTTAATGGAGTGAAATCCAGCTATAAACACCTTGTAGCCACATATTATTACGGACAGACCATATGCTGTGGCATACACAACAGCAGGTAAATTAAAAACACGCTCACATAGTATAGCTATAACAAATAAACCTAAGGCTATTATTATTTTTAGCCATTCATTATCCTTTTTCTTTTGGGTTATTTTTGTATTACTGTGGTGTGGTACAACTGTAACACCCTGCTCAATAGAATCAACTATGGATTGTGTCCACAGCTGTACCTCTTTTTCGGCATTGCTGTTACAAGAAAAAGAAATGGTTTTTGCAGCGAAGTTCAGCGTTGTGTTTTCAGTGCCTTCATGGTTGGCTATGGCTGTTTCTATTTTTGCTGCACAGCCTGCACAGTGCAGACCATCTAATGTAAATTTGTAGTTTTTCATATTTGTTCCCCCTTTGACCCTTGTGCAGAGGGTTATTCCTCTTCTATATGAGTTAAACCAGTTTGATAAATTTCTCTGATATGGTCATCATCTAATGAATAGATAGAGGATTTGCCCTCACGGCGAGATTTTACTATATTGGCGCTGCGTAAAATTCTTAATTGATGTGAAACAGCGGACTGCTCCATGCCAACTATTTCAGCTATTTCACAAACGCACAAATCACCTTGAAACAAGGCACACATTATGCGTATGCGGGTGCTGTCACCAAAAACCTTAAAAAATTCAGCCAAATTAAATAGGGTGTCAATATTGGGCATTTTGTCTATTACTGCTTGTAGGGCATGGTTATGCCCTAGCTCACAGCAAGCTGTATTATCGTTTGTAGTAGTCACAAGCCTTCACCTCTAATAATATTTGTGTTGCAGTGAACATATGAACATCTATTCATACGTTTGCTGTAATTATACATCAGACAGATAAAAAGTCAATACCCTTTGACAAAATAATACAGCAAAGTTAATTTTTTGTTAATTGACATTTTTATAAATAAAAAGTAAACTGGTAGGGTAAGAGTATATCTATATTATGTATAAAAGAGAGGATATGATATAAAATGAAAAAATTAGTAGCAGTTATTTTAAGCTGTGCATTATTATTAACCGTTTCAATGCTGTTTACAGCGTGTGGCGAGGAAGAAACAGCACCAAAAACAGGTATATTAGGTGTGTGGGGTGGTCGTGGTGACGACACACAGGTTCAGTTTAATGATGATGGTACCTGCGTAGTTGGAGGTACAGCTGGCACATATGAGGTAAAGGACGATAAAACCTTGGTTATGACACCTAATGGCGGCAGCCAAGTAGAATTTAAATGGTCTGGTGAAGCCACCGATAAGCTAAAAGAAAATGAGTGGACTATCAGCGGTGATAAAATAAAAATTAACGGCTATGAGTATTCCAAGGATAATGACAGTTCATCTAAAACCAACAACAGCTCTCAAGGGAACGCATCCTCCGGCACAGCATCCTCTGGCAGTGGGACATCCTCTAACAGCGCCTCGTCAGCATCCTCTGGCGGTGGGTCCTCCAGCACCTCCTCAAGCACCTCTTCAAGTGCATCCTCAAGTGCATCCTCAGGTGGCTCATCACAAAGCAGCGGTGTACACAGCGATGGTGACGAAACACCAATGCCAGTTATCGTTGAAAATTTGGATTAATAATAATTGTAATTTTGACATCCCCCTACAATCAGTGTACCAATGATTGTGGGGGGATGTTTATGGTTTAATTTTTGAAGAATATATGGTATACTCATATTGTATTAGTAGTTTTGAAAATGGTAAAGAGTAATAACCTAACAGATTAAAAAGAGGTTTTATAATATGGTGATTATGGCAGTAGATTTAGGAAAAGCACGTACAGGCTTATCGGTGTGCGACAAAGGTGAGCTTTTAGCGTCACCTGTGTGTGTTATCAGCCAACACGCACATATACGAATAATTGATAAAATTAAGGAGCAAATAGAAGTCTACAAGCCAGAACAGCTGGTGGTTGGACTGCCCAAAAATATGGACGGTACAGAGGGTGACAGCGCTAAAAACGCTAGGGCATTTGGACAATTGCTACATGATGAAACAGGCTTGCCAGTGGCAATGCAGGATGAGCGTGGCACTACCATTACCGCACATAGCTTTTTAAACAACACAGATACCCGTGGTAAAAAAAGAAAAGCTGTAGTTGACAGTGTGGCAGCCACCATAATTTTAGAGGATTATTTGGCGTACAGAAAAAATCACCGCTAAATTCATAAGACCTTCACGCCTTCAAAGAGCAAGTACTTCAGAAGGTCATATATAACACCTAAGCAATAGCTTTAGCAATTGACATAGAGCCAAGGAAAAAGCCCTGTAGCTACACAAAAATGTGGTTACGGGGCTTTTGGCTGTATTAAAGCTGAATAGATTTGTACAGTGTTTATATAGCAATATAGAAAATTGGATTAAGCTGCTGACTTATAATGTCCCTTATAAATTGCCAATAGCACTAATGAAACAATGGCGGTTATTGCTTCAGCTACAGGCATAGCTAACCATATTCCTACCATACCTAGGCTGGCACAGAAAAGGAAGGCTAAAGGTATTACTATGGCAAAGCCTCTTAATATGGATATTAGCAAAGCCTGTATGGGCTTGGCATTTGAACTAAAAAATGATGCAGAAATAATGTTTATACCCGTAAAGAAGAATGCTGCAAAGTATATATATATTCCCTCCACAGCTAAAGCAGTTAGTGACGTATTATGCTGGCTGTTGAAAATAAGTGCTATAGGCTCGGGGAAAATTGCTGATATAGCGTAGACAATGGTGGCTATTATAATGGCTAAGGTAATAGCGTATTTGTATAATTTAAAAAGGTCGTGCCTGTTGCCTGTGCCGTAACAACGACTAATGAGGGGCTGCACACCTTGGGCAATACCGGTGAATACTGACACAACCACCAAGGCAAGGTTGACGATTATGCCATAGGCGGCTACACCTGTGTTACCGCTGACGCTTAAAATTAACAGATTAAACACAATAATAACAATACCTGTGGAAACCTCGGTTATTAGGGAGGATATTCCTAAGGCACAAATATCCAAAAAGGCTTTTATCTTAAGCTTAACCTTTACAAGATGGAAATTATTCTTTTTTCTAATAAAATGTGTGGATAATATGATAGTGCTTAACAATGGTGCGGTGCCGGTTGCTAGGGCTGCACCAACCATTCCCATATTTAAAGGAAAAATAAAAATATAGTCAAACACAATATTGGATATGCTGCCGGTAATCATAGCAATCATAGCCAAGCGTGGGTTGTTGTCATTACGCACGAAGGACATCATAAGGTTGCTGATAAAATACATTGGAGATAACAGAAGAAAAACCATCATGTATGACTGTGTTAACGGGATAATATCACCAGAAGCACCTAATGCGATACATAAATCGTCTGTAAAAAAAATACCGATGGTGACGAAAATCACAGCGAAAAAGGCGGCTATTATCAAGCTGTTGGTAAAGGCACGGTTAGCCCTTTGCATATGGCTTTTACTGCGTTCAATGGCATATCGTGTAGCACCGCCTACACCTATCATCAGCGTTGTACCGTACATAAAGTTGAATAGGGGCAGTCCGATATTTAGTGCTGTTAAACCGTTAGCACCTAACCCTAGTGCAACAAAGTAGGTATCAGCCAAAATATAACAGGACAAGCCTATCATACCTAAAATGCTAAGTGAAACGTATCGGCTAAAGCTTTTTAGCAGGCTGTTTTCTGCTTTGTTTTTAATCATTTGGTATGCTCCTTATTGTTAATAGCTACATTGTAACAGAATATAAAAAGTTGTCAAATGGAAAATAACAAAACAAAAACCCTTTAAGGCGATTAACCTTAAAGGGTGTGTTGTTAAACAAGAGAAATGAAATTTATCTTATTCAGATTTCATATTTGCAAAGCAGTCGCTGCAGTAAACTGGGCGATCTTCACGTGGTCTGAAAGGAACCTTTGCTTCACAACCACAGCTAGCACAGGTTGCTGTGAACATTTCACGCTCAGCCTTGTTAGCGTTCTTTCTTGCGTCACGGCAATCCTTACATCTTTGTGGCTCGTTTACGAAACCTTTCTCAGCGTAGAACTCCTGCTCACCAGCTGTGAAAATAAATTCGTTACCGCATTCTTTACAAACTAGAGTCTTGTCTTCGTACATTGTTTTTACCTCGCTTTTGGAATAAATAGATTTTTTATTGTTGCCCCTGGACGGATTTGCACCGTCGCCTTTGTGTTACCAACGCTCTGCTAAGTATAAGCTACATGGGACGTGTAGGAATGCTAACCTTTTCCTTTTTTCAGCTTTTTTCTAATACGCTGAAGAGCATTGTCAACCGTCTTTACAGACAAATCTAAAATATCCCCAATATCACCGTATGAGCTGCCGCTTAGGTAGTAGGTTAAAACCTTGTACTCTAATGGAGAAAGCACGTTTTTTATATGTTGTATAACAGAAAAGTAGTTCTCCCTGTCTATGAAGTCCTGTTCAGGACTGGCCACTGTGTTTTCAGATGACATACCCTGACTTTCCAAAGGGACAAGCATATTGGAGGGTATATCCTTTTTTCTGTGGCTTCCCCTAACAATAGAGGAAAATCGGTTTGTAATACATACACTGGCATATGTATTAAATGATGCCTTGGCGTTTTCATCATAGCTTTGGACGCTGTGCAGTAATGCCAACAAGCCTTCCTGAACAAAGTCATCGCTGTCTATGGCTTCCACCTTATACATGGTGGATTTACTTCTTATCAACCCCATGTATCGCAGGGTTAAATCATCAAAAGCCTGTTTGTTGCCTTGCTTTATTAGCTTTGCCAGCTGTTCATCTGTGTACTTATCCATTGGTTTTCCTGCTATGGCTGTATCAATGCAACCACCTTAAAATATTTAGGTTACTTTTACTAATGAACTTATCATACACGATAGCAATCCATAAGTCAATGAAATAATGAAAAAACGGTAAAAAGAAATAAATAGCTGATAATCTTTTGTATATATTATACAATGAAATATGTGAAATTATGTCAAAATGCCAATTTTTTCTTTACAAACCAGTTATTGTTTCAAACATATTTTCTTTGTGATACAATAAATTACAGAAGCATAATAGGCTTAGACAGCTGTATAAGAGCTTTTGTGTAATAGAAAAATAATGTTAAGGTGTGATGGTATGGTTGTTGCAAGCAATAGCTTGGGCTTGTTTGGATTAGAAACCTTTGTGGTAAGGGTAGAGGCTGATGTGGCTGTTACCTTTCCGTCCTTTGATATAGTAGGACTGCCGGACGCATCTGTTAAGGAGTCCCGTGACAGAGTGCGTAGTGCCATAATAAACTGTGGGTTTGAGTACCCAAGCGGAAAAATCACTGTTAACCTTGCACCTGCTCATATACGCAAGGAGGGACCGTTGTATGATTTACCTATATTAATAGCACTTCTGCTTGGCTCTGGACAGCTAAACGCTGATGTGGGTGACAGTGCCTTTATAGGTGAGCTGTCCTTGGGCGGGGCTGTGCGTGGGGTAAACGGCGTACTGCCAATGACTATTAAGGCAAAGGAGGCGGGGTTTAAACGGCTGTTTATACCTGCGTCCAACGGGAAGGAGGCTTCTGTGGTTGAGGGGATAGATGTATATGCCGTTAAAAGCTTAAACCAGCTTTTTAATCATTTGAATGGAAAAGCACCCATGACGCCTGTAGCTCCATTTACAGATTTTACTGCACCTGCACAAAATATGCCGGATTTTTCACAGGTAAGGGGACAGGCAGAGGCTAAACGGGCAATAGAGATAGCAGCTGCGGGCTTTCATAATATTTTATTGGTAGGCTCACCTGGTTCGGGAAAAAGTATGTTGGCAAAGAGAGTACCGTCAATTTTGCCTGATATGACCTTTGAGGAGGCTATAGAAACCACTAAAATTCATTCTATAGCAGGGGCGCTGCATGACGACTTGCCATTAATAACACAGCGTCCCTTTAGGTCACCTCATCACACAGTATCAGCGGCAGGGCTGTCCGGCGGAGGTGCTGTGCCTAAGCCTGGTGAAATTTCATTGGCACACAATGGGGTGCTGTTTCTGGATGAGCTGCCAGAGTTTTCACGAAATACCATGGAGGTTCTGCGTCAGCCTATTGAGGATGGTACAGTTACTATTTCTCGTGTTAGCGGTACGTTAACATATCCTTGTGATGTTATGCTGATAGCGGCTATGAACCCATGCCCCTGTGGCTATTTTGGACATCCCACACGAAGGTGCATATGTGGGGAAAAGGCAGTTGCCAGATATTTATCAAGGGTGTCAGGTCCATTGCTGGACAGGCTGGATTTACACGTTGAGGTTCCCCCTGTAGAATTTGAACAGCTATCCTCCTCGGCGGACGAGGAGGCGTCAAAAATTATAAAGGAACGTGTAAACAAGGCACGCAGGCTACAGCTGGAGCGGTATCGTGATATGGGCTTTACCTGTAATTCCAGAATATCCTCGGCTATGCTTAGAAAGGTTTGCCCCTTAGATGATAGGGCAAAGGGTATCCTGCAAACAGCCTTTGATAAAATGGGGTTGTCCGCCAGAGCATATGACAAGGTGCTGAAGGTATCCCGCACTATTGCTGACCTTGATAACAGTCAGGTTATTAAGGCAAACCACATAGCGGAGGCTGTTCAATACAGGACATTAGACCGTAAATACTGGCATAATAGCTAATAGAAAACCGCTAATAATATTAATAAAATGTGCTAATGGTAAGTTTTTTTCTATACCCTGTGACATAAACTCATTTTAGTTGACTTTTTACATGGATTGTATTATTATTACAAGTAGGCTTTTTTGGTAATGTTGCGAAATTATTTATTACTTATTTTGTTATTACAGACGAAAAAAGTCTTTAATTTTGATTTTTTCTTTTATGAGCTTGGCTGTTGTTAGCAACCATCCTCATATTTTATATACATAATAATATTAGGAGTGTGCGACACTTGGAGAAATATGTTATTACAGGTGGAAAACCGCTAAAGGGCGAGGTTACAATAAGCGGTGCAAAGAATGCGGCTGTGGCAATTATACCTGCTACTATTTTAGCTGACGGTCCTTGCAGAATTGAAAATATCCCAAACATTAGTGATGTTACCTTAATTGCACAAATTTTAAAACAAATGGGTGCGGTGGTTAAACGAGTTAATAAAAATACCTTAGATATAGATGCAACAACAATTAAAGCTCCAACAGCCACATATGACATTGTACAGCATATGCGTGCGTCATATTACCTGCTGGGTGCATTGCTGGGTAAATTTGGCAAGGCACAGGTTTGTATGCCCGGTGGCTGTGATTTTGGTGTACGGCCTATTGACCAGCACCTAAAGGGCTTTGCTGCAATGGGGGCTAAGCACGATTTAATAGACGGTGCTATTATTGATATTTCAGCAGAATATTTACATGGTGCTCATATATATATGGACGTTGTTTCTGTTGGTGCTACAATGAACGTTATGCTGGCTGCGGTAAAGGCAGAGGGCGTTACAGTTATCGAAAACGCCGCCAAAGAACCACATATTGTGGATTTGGCAAATTTTTTAAACTCAATGGGTGCTAACGTGCGTGGTGCAGGTACAGATGTTATAAAGATAAAGGGTGTTGCCACTATGCACGGTGCAACATATTCTATTATTCCCGACCAAATAGAGGCAGGCACATATATGGTAGCCGCTGCCGCTACAAAGGGTGACGTTATGGTAAAGAACGTTACACCTAAGCATTTAGAGTCCATAACCGCTAAATTAAGGGAAATGGGCGTTACTGTTGATGAGTTTGACGATTCTGTCAGAATTCGTGTGGAAAAGCCATTAACACGCTGTAATGTTAAAACTATGCCACATCCAGGCTTTCCAACAGATATGCAGCCACAGTTTGCTGCCCTGCTGGCAGTAGCAAAGGGTACCAGCATTATTAACGAGAGCGTGTGGGACAACCGTTACCGTTATGTGGGTGAGCTGTGCAGAATGGGCGCTCAAATTTCTGTAGATGGCAGGCTGGCGATTATAGAGGGTGTTGACCAACTAATAGCAGCCACAGTCAGAGCCACTGATTTACGTGCAGGAGCAGCTATGATTATTGCCGCACTGAACGCTAACGGTACTACAGAAATTGACGAAATTATCCATATTGAGCGTGGCTATGATGATGTGGTTGAAAAGTTCCGTGGGTTAGGTGCAGATATGAGAAAAGAACGTACCGAAACCACCACACAGGTTGTTACTGCGTAATTATAAATGATGTATTAACCTCTACAGGCGGACGTTTTGTCTGCCTGTTTTTGGTTATATATGGCGTTAAAACCAAAAAGGAAAAACACAGCAGGTGGCTATATTACCACAGGCATTAAGACAAACAGCACATAAGAAAAGCAGTATAGGGCAGGGGCTGTCCAAATTAATGACTGTAAGGCTTGCTGGGGGCTGGGGCTATGAAGCAGGAGGCTCCTTGACCTTCAACAGTAAACAGTCCGCATGGCAAAGGATAATTTAAAATAAAAGGGATGATATGAATGTCACGACTATACCCGCTTTTTAGTGGCAGTAAGGGAAATTGTTATTACATAGGCAGTGGCGGTACAGGCATATTAATTGATATGGGCCGCAGTGCTAAACAAATAGAAAATGCACTGAAGGATAACGATATTGATATTAGGGGGATACAGGGCATTTTTATTACTCATGAGCATACTGACCATGTTAGCGGTTTGCGTGTGTTTGCATCACGCTACGGTGTTAACGTTTATGGGTCAGCAGGTACATTGGAAAGCTTAGATAACAGCGGAATATTGACGCAAAAGTTTAATAGCTATGTTATTGGAGATGGTGGGGTAGAAACCTCTAATATGAAGGTACAGGCCTTTCGTACATCCCATGATTGCAGTGAGAGTGTTGGTTATGCGGTAACTCTTGGGGATGGCAGAAGGGTGGCAATCGCCACCGATACCGGCGTGCTAAGTGATGATATGGTATCTGCAATCAGTGGCAGTGATGTGGTGGTGCTGGAATCTAACCATGATGTGAATATGCTGTTAAACGGTATGTATCCCTATGTGTTAAAAAGACGGATTTTATCAGATAAGGGACATCTGTCTAATGAAACCTGTTCACAGATTTTACCACGATTAGTTGCCAGTGGCAGTACAAGGTTCGTGCTGGCTCATCTTAGTGACGAAAATAATATGCCACGCATAGCTAAACAGTCGGCTATATGTGCTTTACAGGAAAACAATATGAAACAGGATTTGGACTATACCTTAATGGTAGCCAAGCCTGTAACAGACGGTTCCAGCATAGTTTTTTGAGGTAGTGTAAATGTTAAATGTTAATATAATATGTGTTGGCAAACAAAAGGAAAGGTATTGGCGTGATGCCTGTAATGAATATGAAAAAAGGCTAAGGGCTTTTTGTAAATTTTCTATCATAGAGGTGGATGAGGAAAAAACAGCTGATAACCCAAATGATAGTCAAATACTTCATATTTTGGATTGCGAGGGTAAGCGTATATTAAAAAAAATAGATAAGAGTGCCAAGGTAATTGTGCTGTGTATTGAGGGCAGGATAGTATCATCACAGGAGCTGTCCTGTATAATGGACACAACTGCAATAGAGGGAATTAGTAATATTTCATTTGTTATTGGCGGTTCGTGGGGGCTGTCAGAGGAGGTTAAGGAACGTGGCAGTGTTAAGCTGTCCATGTCCAAGATGACATTTCCACACCAGCTGGCAAGGGTTATGGTGTGTGAGCAAATATACAGGGGCTTTCAGATTTTAAGCGGTGGAAAATATCATAAATAAATTTTGTTTCCCGTTAATTAGTTTGTCAATAATAATCTATAACAAAGCATCTTTTTACAAAGGGTTATTTTAATTATGGGACAGAGCATATTATGGCGAAGGCCGTGAAGCAATAATAAACTGTAATATTAGAAATAAAGTATGAACGCCGAGCTGAGAAAGGATGATATTGATGGCATTGGATGGAGCATATCTGCGACATATATGTAAAGAAGTAAAGGAAAATGCAATAGGCAGCAGAGTAGAAAAAATATATCAGCCCAATAAGGATGAAATCGTGCTGGCTTTACGAAGTATGCAGGGGGCTAAAAAGCTGCTGCTGTCCGCCAGAGCTGACTCACCTAGGATGAATTTTACAGCCTTTGCCCCTGAAAACCCAAAGGTACCACCTATGCTGTGTATGCTGCTGCGTAAGCGTTTATGCGGTGCAAGGCTTGTAGACGTTACACAGCCACAAATGGAGCGTATTGCTTTTTTGCATTTTGACGCTACAGATGATTTAGGTGACCATATAACATTACAGCTGGCCGTTGAGATAATGGGTAAATACAGCAATGTTATTTTTATTGACGATAAGGGTATTATTATAGATGCGTTAAAGCGTGTAGATATGACAATGTCCTCACAAAGGCTGGTGCTGCCAACGTTAAAATACAGTATGCCACCTAATCAGGATAAAATTAATATTTTAGATAATGATGCACAGGGGGTTATTGACACTATTGAAAAGCTTGACAAAAATATGATGCTTAATAAGGCTTTGTTAAGCTGTATTCAGGGTGTGTCCCCAATTGTATGTCGGGAGCTGGAATATTTAACAGGTAAGGGTGCTGATGTAGCAACTGATGAAATGACACCAGAGCATTATATGAGGCTGGAGTTTTTTCTTAACCGATATATAGCCACAATTAGGGATTGTACTGGTATTCCGTATATGGCTGTTAACAATAGCAAGCCTATGGACTTTACCTTTACTGATATTACACAGTATGGTGATGTGGCACAGCTAAAGCGTTGTGACAGCTTTAGCCAGCTGTTGGACGATTTTTACCTTGAACGTGATTCTGCTCACAGGATGAGAGCCAAATCTCAGGATTTGCACAGGTTGCTTGTTAATACAATGGACAGGCTAAGCCGAAAGATTAATACACAAACAGCTGAACTAGACCAATGTGCTGACCGAGAAGCCTTGCGTATAAAGGGAGATTTGTTACAGGCTAACCTATATAAAATAGAAAAGGGTGCTGCCAGCGTAACGGTAGAAAATTTTTATGACCATAACAAGCCTATAAAAATACCCCTTAATCCAGCACTCAGCAGCAGCCGTAATGCACAAAGGTATTACAAGGATTATCGCAAGGCAAAAACGGCTGAACAGGTGCTTCAGGTGCAGATAGAAAAGGCTAAAAATGATTTGGAATATATTAATGCTGTAGCTGACTGTCTTACCAGAGCCACCACAGAGCAGGAGTTAAACGAGATACGTCAAGAGTTAATGGAGGAGGGCTATTTAAAACAACCAAAGGGTAAGGCGAAAAAAACAGCACCCTTGCCACCCTTGGAGTTTACCTCACCTATGGGATATAAAATTTTAGTAGGAAGAAATAATAGGCAAAATGATAAGCTAACGCTAAAGCAAGCCAACAATAACGATATATGGTTTCACACTAAAAATATCCCAGGCTCACATACAATTATTGTAACTAACGGAACACAACCAGACGAGGAAACTATATTGTATGCGGCGAGCCTAGCTGCCTGTCATAGTAAGGCTAAGAACAGCTCACAGGTACCTGTAGACTATACACAAATACGCAACGTAAGCAAGCCACAGGGGGCTAAGCCGGGTATGGTAATATATGTTAAATATAAAACGTTGTATGTTACCCCTTCATTACCTGAAAAACAGTAGCACTGCTTCTTTATTAAAGATGTTGAAAATTCGTAGAGTGGCATTATGTTTTTTACATCGAAGCTTCACCAAGGGGATGAAATTTTGTTATGCTCCTTGTTTTTTGATACCGCCTATGGCAAAATAAAAACTTTAAATATTAATATTAAAAATAGCAAAATAGAAAAAAGGGACAAGTACAAGCAAAAGCTTTGTACTTGCCTTTTTTGGTTGTGTGCTAGATATGCATTATAGCTTGGTGGTGAAGGCTCGTCACGGGCTTGATAGGTGGGACGGTATGCCAACCTACCACATTGTTGGCTTAACATATATATATGCTTATGGTGCTGTTGTGAGCTAAAATATAAAATCTAAATAGATTTTTATATTGTACTGTTGTTTTCTGCTTTTTGTGAAAAATCCACCAGCTAATTTTATCCATCATTATATTAGGAATTATAATTAATTTACTCCATAGGATTTGCGTTAGTAGCCAAGGTAGTGTTAGGGTAGTAATAGTACAATATCTCCTTGTAGGAGCTTCCCTGCTGTGCCATTTCATTAGCACCGTTTTGGCTCATACCAACACCGCTGCCATAGCCCTTCACGGTAAAAACAAATTTATCCTCAGTGTATAACAGTGAAAAGTTACTGCTTCTTAAATTAAATGCCTTTTGCACCTGATTACCGGTTAAGGCTTTATTGCCTATGGCTATTTCTGTTATACTGCCAGAGCTGGTGCGGGTACAATCTCCTACGATATTGTTAGGGTTACTGTCACATGAGTAGTCATCCCAAGTTTCAATCATTTTTTTGTTAAAGTCTTCAGCAGACAGCTTAACGACGGTTTGATAGTTGTTGGTGGTGGTGTCAAAGGGGCTGGCAACCTGTATTAGATACGGAAAGGCTTCTCCATAAATATCACTACTGCTTTCGGTGCTGCCAGAGGATATTTGATGAAACTCTGTTTTGGCAACCCTGCCGTCATATGTAACTATTGTTCCAAAAACCTCATCTACTGCGGTTGATATAGCTTTATAGCTATCCTCAAAGGTACTGCCCCATTTTTCCTTTAGCTGGTCTGTGGTGGTATATACCTGCCATACCTTGCTGTTTCCGGAAAAATCTGCTCCCCTTAGTTCAGCGTCAGGGGTGGCACGCTGTGTATTTCTAAGGTAGCAGTAATAGGAGTATAGGGCTATAACCTGTGCCTTTAATGCCTCTGGCTTATGGTTAGTATCCATTTGGGTTGCTAATGCACCGCAGCAAAATTCCTTGTCAGGTATTTCTACTATGGTATCTGTTCCTTTGTCAAGGATTTTGAAGGTGAGGTTTTTTGTTTCGGCATAAGACGTTACAGCAGCAGTATGGTCTGTACTGTGGGATGTAGGCTGTGTGGCGTCTTTTTCAGGGGAGGTGCCAATGTCACTGCTTGTTGTGGAGTCGGTGGCTTGGGTGTTGGTTGTTAAATCCTGTGGCTGGGTGTTGCCCTGCAGGGCTAACAATGGCACTGTGGCTAAAATTAGTACAAATATAAATCCTATAATTGCAACTTTTTTCATTTGATTGTCACTTTCCTTTATATAATACTTGTTAATTTTGCCAACTTAATGTTGACATAACCTATGAATTGGCATAAAATATAAGTTGACTACATACACATTGATAGTCAGCGTGCTTATCAATATATTGCTTATATTATTTATATGATATAGATTGGTAAAATATGATAATAAAAGATTAGGAGTGTAAAAATTGAAAATTAAATATTCGTGGATACCGTTTATCCCAGTGGCGTTTTTGTCAGTTTTTCTTCGTGTTTATCAGGTGATGTTCGTTGAAAATGGTGTAGACTCCCACTTCCTTAGCGGTAACTCTATATGGACTATATACACTGGCTTAGTAGTAGCGCTGTTCATTTTCTTGATTTTATTTAATGCGACTGACAAGGTAACATCCCCTACATACAAAATCGGGAAGAACTTCTTTGCGGGGCTGTTTAGCATAGTGACAGGGCTGTTGTTATTCTATGGCTCTGTGGTTGAGGTTATGAAGGTAACCAATGGTGGAGTGGTTACGGTAGCGTCTGTGCTAGATGCTATTTTGGCTGTGTTTGCTGGTGTTATGTTTATTGTTATGGGTGTGTCGTGTGTAACAGGACAAAATAAAACAACGAACATTAAGGCAATGCTGCTGCTGCCAACTGTATGGTGTTGTGTAAGGCTGTTTTCCACATTTATGGCATATACAACACAGGCTGTACATTCCATTGATATGACAAACCTGTTTTCTATGGCGTTCTCAGTTCTATTTATCTTTAATGCGTCAATGATTTTTGCAGGCATAAGGGGTAAAAACCCTGTAAAGGCCTGCTTCCTATATGGCTTACCAGCTATTACTGTTACCTTGGTTTACAGTGCAGTATCTATAGTGTCACAGGTAAACGCCGGTAACGGCTTTGACATAGCCGCTAACATTGGTACGTTACAGTTTTTGGCAATAGCAATGTTTATGCTGTTCTTCCTAATTGAGCTAACCTCCAAGGCTTTACCACAGGCTGCCAAGGCTGTTAAAGCTTCTGCTGTGACGGAAGCTGCAGCGGCGGTATCAACGTCGGCTGATGAAGCAGAGTCAGAGGTACAGCAGGATACAGCTAATATACAGCCTTTATCTCTTAGTGATGTTGATGACAGCATAAAAGAGGAATTAGGCGGGGTAAACACTGTTTTACAGGATTTGGAAAATGATGACCATAACCCTGATAAGGCTGACCCGTTATCTGATGAGTTTATGGAAGGCTATGAAACAGCCTCACAGGATGATGAGGATTACAATGAAAGCCTAAACAAAATAAATCAGCTGATTTCAGAGATAGAAACAGACGAAAAATAAAAAAGTAAGAACCTCTATCTAACATCAAGGTGTTAGATAGAGGTTCTTTTAGGCTTGCCCTAAATGGGGCGGTAACAGGAGAATGTCCGTTACAGGCTTGGTAGTAGGAGCTGTTAACTAAGGCATTATACTAAATGCTGGGGCAGGTAAATAAAGCATGGAAAAAACATAAGCTTCAGCATATTAAAACAAGGGACAGCGCTAAGCTGTCCCTTCAATATCCTTTTCATTTTCAGATTATCCCCACTGTTGGTATAAAGTCTATTTGTATAATTTTTTACAGCCACATAATAAATGCTGTTTTATCGTTTTTATTATAGCCAGCTCTTTCATAGAAATTTAATGTGCTGTCCTGCTTACTGCCTGTCAATAGCATTATTTTATAACAGTCCTCAGATGATGCTATAGCTTTTGCATAGCCTAGGCAGGCGGTTGCCAAACCTTTTTTTCTAAATGGCTCAGCGGTTACCACGTTTTCTATTAAGGCGTAGGGGCGTTGCTGGTGAGTAAGGTTAGGTATTATCACTATAACACAGGAGGATGCTATTTGCCCGTTAACCTCTGCTACCACAATGTGATGATTATTGTCAAGTAATATACGCTGCCATAAAGCGTTCAGCTTTTTTGAATTATCAGGCAGCTCATTGCTGTGCAGCTGTGTGTATAGATGTAAAAGACCCTGTAGGTCTGCTTCTTTAGCTTCTCTAATAATCATATAATATCCTCTTTAAAATATTGTAGGCATTAACGTAACCAGCTCTTTAAATTGGTTAATAACGTAATCAGGGTTAGACACAGTACCAAAGCCATATTCAGCATAAATAAATGGTATATTGGCTAAGTGTGTAGAGTCGCAATCGCCCTGTGTATCCCCCACATAAACGGCGTTGTCAAGGCTGTTTCGCTGTATTATAAGCTTTATGTTGTCACCCTTTGACATACCTGTATCACCATGACAGGTGTAATCCTGAAAGTATTTGTCAAGCTTGTGATAGGTGTAAAATGATTCAATATAGCCCTGCTGACAGTTGCTGACAATATATAGCTTATAATCCTTAGATAAAGCCTGTAGGGTTTCCTCCATGAAGGGGTACAGCGTGCCTCCGTGGGTGGACAAGTAGCTTTGCTCAGCACCGCAAAAGGCTTTCATTATAGCGTATGCTTTTTCGCCTGATAAATCGCCAAAATATACCCTTGCAATTTCCTCTGCGGTTTTACCCATTTGACTTTTTAACAGATCCTCTGTTAGGCGGAAGGATATGCTTTCGTTTTTGTCTAAGTAATCATTGTATGCCTGTACAACCTGCTTCGCACTGTCCCAAATTGTGCCGTCCATATCAAATATTATTCCCTTATTCATTGTACTCATCTCCATTTGTTTATTGGTTATACTATACAGCGTTGGCTTTGAAATGCTTATTGATTATTTGTATTTTAACACAGAAAAATTTAAAATACCATACAAATAAAAAATGCACTGCTAAAGTAAAAATTACATTAGCAGTGCTATAACGATTATTGATATTAGGACACATTGGCTTTGTTCATTAGGATGCTTATTGATTTAACAGGAAAATAGCAAAATTTAAATAACCTGCAAAGGTGACCCACAGCAGGTATGGTATTTGCAGATAAGCCGCAATATGACTAATAGGGTAGAAGCGTTTTATCATAATTATTATTAGTACCCACAAGAAAACCAGCCAAATAAAGGAGAATAAATAGGCATTCATGCCAAAGAAGAACACAGACCATAAAAAATTAACTGCTAACTGTACTGCGTATATTATTAATGCAGACTTCTTGTTTTCGTCGTTAGAAGTATAAATAATGCCACTGCTAATCCCCATTAGTATAAACAGAATTGTCCACACAATAGGGAAGATATAACCGGGTGGTGACAAGGGTGGCTGGATAAGACTGTTGTAAATATCCATACTGTTCATTGTTATAATCCCAGCCAAGCCACCTATGATAAGGGGGATAATAATACTGATAATATAGGGCTTATATTTTTTCCACATTGGCTATCACCTCAATACAAGTATATGTTAGACACATATAAACTTATTCAGGGATAAGTACCAATTATTATTTATTAAAATCCCTGTGCATTGCCAAATTACTTCTTAGCATAAGCTGTAATTTATATTACAGCCTACACATCAAGCTCTATTTTTAGTAGCTTTCTGCCCTTAGATAATCTGCTTTTGACAGTACCTGCTGGGATGCTTAGGGTTGCCTTTATTTCTTTTATGGAAAATTGCTCAACATAGAACATAACCATTACAATTCTAATTTTTTCGGGCAGGCTTTCAAGTGCAAATTTAATTTCTGCTGAGCAGTAAGCCTGATCAATTATTCCCTCCTGTTCATTAGCTGGAGGTTCAAATCTGCTTCTGTGTCGAAGCTGTTTTTTGCACTGATTAATAAGTATACGCACCAGCCATGTTGTAAAGAATTCCTCGCTTTTTAATGTGTCCAGCTTTCTGAACCCAGTTAAAATTGTTTCTTGTACGGCATCCTCACAATCCTTTTCATTTTTTAGCATAGATAAGGAGATTCTATACAGGGTCTGTTCACAGTCAAGCACTTTTTGGGTAAATATTTCTTTTTTCATAGCTTCTCCTTACGGCGTAACCTTGATGTATTTATAGTTAAAGATTGTAGCATTTGTTTCATAGACCTCAGAGGTTTTTATTGTAAAATACAGGTCATTGATGCTGTCCTCATCAACAAAAAATCCAAGATTAACGGTTTCTTCGCTATTGCCAGCCAGTGTTTTTCTAAGAAAGCCATCTGTATCGTCATACTTTCCAACATCGTTGTTATCAATATATGGGATATCGGAATCCAAGGTGTTAATGCAATACATTCCATGACCATATTCAAACATGGATAATTTGTTGGCAGAAGCTTTTTTAAGCCTGCGTAGTATATCGTTAAAGTAATAGGACTCCTCCTGAGGGGCTGTGTTTTTTATGTTAACAGAAACAACTACAAAACGTCTGTCTACCTCCTCGCTTTTTATAAGCCTGTCTATTGAGCTTACCCCGTTACCCTCTGCATAAATTTTTCTAGTATAAGGCAGTATGCTGCCGTTACCATCAACATAGCTGTTAAGCTCATAAAGAGAAGTGTTAAAGCAGCCCTTATCAAATTGATTAATGTTGTCATATACACTTATAGAATTAACACAAATACTAACAGCGTTACTATCAGTGCAGTTTTGTGGGCTTATGTAGCTGTTGTAATTAAACTGCTGATTAAAATTATGTTGGTATGAGAAATTGGCATCTGGTGAGTAATTATCTGCATCTACATAATCTACAAACTGAAAGGAGTAATCATCTGCCGTACCCTCTCTAATGCTTACTGACTCCATCACTTTTTCTAATTCTTCACCCTTTATTTCTGAGCCTACGTAGCAATCTAGGAAAAATTTTTCCTTTTCAAAATAAATATAGAATTTACTTTGATTGTATTCAGCCGCTGTTTCTTCATTTTCACTGAACAGTCTTTTGGCAATATAGCCCTTGTTGCCGTTGACATCATATTCTGTATAATCGGTAATATTTTTATCCAGAAAATTAAAACCGTCCTCCGTCTTGGTTAAAGAAAATGAAAAAAATCTATTTTGGTTATTTGACGAGCTTGTATATTTATTGCCATAAGAGTTGACCTGCTCTGAAATATCAGGGGGTAACCAGCCCACGTGAAGCTTAACATATGCCCAGCTGTTTGCTGGCGCTGCCGTTGGAGAGGTATGGGCAGTGGAGCTGTCAAGATTAAAGTTAAGTCCATATTGTCCTTTTGGTTTTACGATAATTGAATAAATTTCCGTAACAGCATACACTGACGTTGTTGCAAAAGCAAGCACGATTATACACACTAAGGCTATCTTAACGAAGCTGTGGTTGTGTGTTCTTACAGATACTTGTGCTGTGGATTTCAGTGCAGAGTTAACTGCGTTATGAAAGCCCTGTGTTGCCGGACGGAAAGCATTTTTTAAGTCACTTTGTTTCATATTGTTTCTTCCTCCCTTTGTTTAATAATTAGAGTCCGTAAACATGCAAAAGGTTCATTCTATTTTCAGTTTTATCATATATTATATAAAAACTGTTAAAATGTTTTTTCTCTATTGTATTATATTGTGTGTAAAATAAAAAAGGAGCAGAAACAAAATTTCTACTCCTTTAAGGCTTGGAAAGGGCGGATGATTTAGCTCCATACAATGTTTTCGTGGATAGATTAGAACTCTCGCATTGCGGATAATGCTCATAATAGCTATAGCAATTTTATTTTTCATCAAGTTTTTCGTGTATCTCACGATTAAGCTTATCTCGCCAATTTTCTGTATAAGTTTTGCAATTTAACAGAAGTTCTTCGCAAAACGCTGCCACATCGTCACCGGTAATTTGTAAAACTCTTTTATTATTTACAATGCCCGACTCAAATAATTCCACTAAATCATTATGCACCTCCATCATATCGTATCCTGCCCCTGTAGTAAACATCCACATATGGCTTTGGATTTTTTTGAATACAAATTTATAATCTTCCGGCATTGCATCAACACGTGCCATTTGTTGCTTGTACTCTCTTTTTTCTTCAATCATCCTCTTGATGTTAAAGTAATCATTAAAAAAATCTGACATCAATCTTTCTCCTTTAGGTAATTAATTTTTGATGAAATAAAGCTCCATTTTTGCCAAAAAAGATTTAGCTTATCTTTGCCCTGATCAGTAAGCTCGTAAAATTTTCGTGGCGGTCCAAGCTCTGATGACTTTTTTTGAGCGGTTACAAGCTGGTTTTTTTCCAAACGAACAAGTATTGTATAGATAGTACCTTCTACCACATCATTAAAACCTAATTTGTTTAGCTTCCTTGTTATTTCATATCCGTAGGTTTGTTCTTTGCTAATGATTTCAAGCACACATCCTTCTAATACACCTTTTAGCATTTCTGTTAAATTTTCCAAATATAAACCTCCCTGCCTACTAAGTTTGACTTAGTACCTCTATATAGTATCACGTATTAGTAGAGCTGTCAACCTTATAAAATAAAAATAGCAATGGATATTATCCCATTGCTATAGACCTAATACAAATAATCTTACTTTAGCGATTTCATTCCCGTAGGGGCTTTCACCAGTCGTTAGGCTGATTTCACTCACCAGAAAAGGGTGGATTAAATTTAAAAGACCTCGTTCCGAAGAACGAGGTCTTTTTTGGTGGGAGATGGTGGATTCGAACCACCGAAGTCGATGACAGCAGATTTACAGTCTGTCCCCTTTGGCCACTCGGGAAATCTCCCATATATAAAGGCTACTACAAAGTTATAGCAGCCTTACTTTGGAGCTGGTGGACGGACTTGAACCCCCGACCTGCTGATTACAAATCAGCTGCTCTACCAACTGAGCTACACCAGCGTATTAACCTGACTGGCTTTTACCCGTCAACCTAACGCTCAAATAATATACCATGAACTCAAGATTTTGTCAACACTTTTTAAAAACTTTTTTTAGGGGTTTTTAGATTATTTCATAGAATGCAGGTGAAAATCTAGGATACAAGCCATTTTATACGAAATGAAAAATAAAAAAATATTTACTTTTTGTTGCTTTTACAGGGATATTATAGTAATATGATTAATAGATTTTTTATTTCGTATAAGCTGAAAGGGTCTTCTTATGGCAGTTTTAAATGTTCGTAACCTAAATATGACCTTCGTTGAAAGAACATTGTTTGATGATGTTAATTTTGACGTAGAAGAAAAGGACAAAATTGGATTGGTTGGTGCCAACGGCGTTGGTAAAACAACCATTTTTAAAATATTAACAGGAATATTGGAACCCACCGCAGGTGATATTTTTAAAAGTAAGGATACAGTTATGGGGTATATGGAACAGCATGCCTGTAAAGACCCTACACGAAGCATTTATCAGGAGCTGTTAGGTGTGTTTAAAAGCCTAATGGATATAGAAAAACAATTGGAACAGATTGCAAAAGCTATAGAGGTCGAAAAATCCTCGGAAAATCTGGACAAGCTTATTGCCACACAAATGAGGCTGCATGATGATTTTGAACGCAGCGGAGGCTTGACGTATAAAAGCCGTACACGCTCGGCGTTAATTGGTTTGGGCTTTGATGAAAAGGATTTTTCCATGGAAGCTGGTAAGCTAAGCGGAGGTCAGCTGTCAAAGCTGTCACTAGCAAAGCTGCTTTTGTGCGGTGCTAACCTTCTGTTGCTGGATGAACCTACCAACCATTTAGATATTCAGTCGGTAGAGTGGCTGGAAGCCTTTATAAAGGATTTTAGGGGTGCAGTGCTTATTGTTTCTCATGATAGATACTTTTTAGATGCTGTAACAAATAAAACCATTGAGCTGGAACATAAAAAAACTACCTGCTACAAGGGTGGGTACTCTTTATTTTTGGAGAAAAAAGAAAAAATAAATCAGGATTTACAGCACAAATACGAAAACGACATTAAGGAAATAAAGCGTATAGAGGGCATTGTTGAACAGCAAAAGCGTTGGGGACGCACACGTAATTTTATAACTGCCGCCAGCAAGCAAAAACAGGCTGACAGGCTAAAGGAGGATTTGGTTACCCCTGACAGTGAGCTGGATAGTATTCATTTTAGGTTTGAGCCTAAACGTGTTAGCGGTAATGATGTGCTTTATATGGAAAACCTAAATAAGAGCTTTGAAAATAAACATATATTTACAGGGGTAAATATGGATATTAAGCGTGGTGAACGTGTATTTATCCTAGGCTCAAACGGATGTGGAAAAACCACGCTGTTTAAAATATTAATGAACAGGCTTTCCTGTGACAGCGGTGTAATCAACTACGGTTCAAATGTGGATGTGGGTTATTTTGATCAGGTACAGGCTAATTTGGATTTGAACAAGACGGCTATAGATGAGGTGTGGGACGCCTTTCCCCATATGACTCAGACACAGGTGCGTACTGCCTTAGGCTCTTTTTTGTTTAAAGGGGACGAGGTCTTTAAGGAGCAAGGTACTTTAAGCGGCGGTGAACGTGCCAGAATAGCTCTGCTAAAGCTAATGCTGCAAGGCTCTAACCTTTTGCTGCTGGATGAGCCTACAAATCATCTGGACACATGGTCTAGGGAAGCGTTGGAGGATACTCTAAAGGAGTATGATGGCACATTGCTGATAATTTCCCATGACAGATATTTTATCAATAAATTAGCAGATAGAATTTTGTATTTGAATGAAGATGGCATCACGGAGTATTTGGGAAATTACGACTATTATTCAGAACGAATAAAAAATATACAACAGGCTAAAGACGTTTTAACGCTGCAAGGGGAAGAAAAGCCAAAGGTAAATGAATATAAACAAAGAAAGGAACAGCAGGCGTATATTAGAAAGCTAAAAAATCATCTGCAAAAATGTGAGGACGAGATAGAGCGTTTAGACGGTGAAATACAGGTGGTACAGGAAAAGCTTTCATCACAAAATATAACTGCTGACTATGAAAAATTAATGACGCATACCTCTAAGCTGGAACAGCTGCAAAAACAACAGGATGAGGCATATGCTATGTGGACGCAGCTGGACGAGGAGCTAAAGTCTGCTGACGAAACCTAGCCTTATCTATAAAATATAATAAAAAGCAAGCAGTCCGGTAAGCACGGGCTGCTTGCTTTTTATTATTCAGAATATTAGGGTTTATTTTGTTATGGCGGTGGTGTATAATTGTCTAAATATAAACTATAATCATGTGAAGGCTAAAAAGTGTAAAGGGGGTGCAGAAGATGAATAGATGGTACAAGCTTGACAATGCCGCTAAGATATTTCCATCAGTAACAAGCACAAAAAATTCTTCTGTATACAGGGTATCGGCTTTATTAAATGAGGATGTTGATAGGGATATTCTGCAAAAAGCTGTAGAGCATGTGTATGATAGATACCCCATGATGTTTGTTAGACTACGCAGGGGTGTATTTTGGAATTATTTTGATAGTAATATTAACAAGTTTATTGTAGAGGAAGAAAAGGATTACCCATGCAGTGACATTAATCCTAGAAATAATAATGGTTATATGATTAAGGTGCTTTATTATAAACGAAAAATTTCCGTTGAGCTGTTTCATTCGTTAACAGATGGCGGCGGAGCGCTAGAGCTTTTAAAGTCTGTGCTGTACTATTATTTGTATTTTTGTGGTAAACCAGTAGACGACGAAAACAGGATTACTCTAATTACTCCACCTGTATCACCAGCTGACATTGAGGACGGCTTTTTACATTACTATAATCATCATGCAATGAAAACCGATGCACAGGACAAAGCCTATACTATTAAGGGCAACCTTTTTGAGTGCTATGGTGTAAACGTTATTTCTGGTACTATGTCAGCCACTGACATTAACAATGCTGCTAAATCCTACGGGACAACAATTACTGGGTACGTTACATCAGCGTTAATATATTCTATTTATCATTCTCGACAAAAATATGAAAATAATAATAGCCCCATTGTGGTTACAATACCTGTTAATCTGCGAAAAGCGTTTCCCTCCAAAACCCTGCGAAACTTTTTTGCCACAGCTAACGTGGGTACTGTGCTGACACCTGCTATGACCTTTCAAGAGGTTGTTGACACAGTTTCCAATGAGATTAAAAGGCAAACGAAAAGGGAGTACCTAGAGGGCTTAATAGCCAACAACGTAAAAATAGAAAAAAACTTCGCTGCTAAAATTGTGCCATTGTTTATTAAAAATATTTTTATGCCTATGGGCTTTGCGGTGTGGGGTGAAAACAAAAAAACTATTACAGTATCTAACCTTGGCAATGTTTTACTGCCAGAGTCTATGAAGCCATACGTTAAGGGAATAGAGGTGGATTTGTATCCAACGCAGAAAAGCCCTGTTAACTGTGGCATATGTTCAGTGAACAATAATTTGGCTATTACATTTGTGCGTACAATAGAGGAAACAGACGTTATCAGATATTTTTACTCCTTTTTGGCAGAAAATGATAATTTGGAAATTACAATTCAAACTAATGATTGGGGGCAACATAATGAAATGTAAAAATTGCCACGTTAATATAGCGGATGGATTGGAAAAATGTCCTTTATGTAAAAAGGTTGTGGGTAAAAGTGACGCAAGGCTTTTGGAATATCCCAGCTATAAAGAAATCGAAGATAAGGTCAGCAGACATATTTTAAGGAAGCTGCTGCTTTTTCTGTCTATTGTAGGCGGTGTGGTATCAGTATTTATTAATATATTTACCTTTTCAGAGCAGCCTATGCTATGGTCGCTTATAGTGGTGGTGGCTTGGTTTGCCTTGTGGCTTAGCGTTGTGGTGCTGTCGTCGAAGCAGATAAACGCAGCTGGTAAGGCCATTGATATGTATGGTATTATATCTGTGCTAATGGTGGTGGTGGACAGCTGTACGGGCTTTAACAAATGGTCAACAACATATGTAATACCGTTTTTATCCATTGGGTTAACCTTGTTAATTACAATTATCACAATTACAAAAAAATCTAGATTTATCGAGTATTTTGGGTATTTGCTAACTACGTTTTTTGTTAGCCTAACACCGCTTATACTTATAATTTTCCCATTATCGAACACTATTTGGACAAGCCTAGTTTCAATTGTTTATTCATTGCTTACCACCGTTGGACTAATTATTTTTTCCGACAAGGACTTTAAGGCAGAAATTAAAAAACGATTCCACCTGTAAAACGGCTGTTGCTTTGCACTGCTTAATCAGATATAAATGCAATACAAAGGAGCTAAATCATGAGAGATAAATTTATAGAGCGAGTAACCAAGCTGTTAGAAGCAGGTTCAGAGTTAAATTACCTAACGGATATACCACCCGACAGCGGTGAAATTATAGAGAACATATCATATATAGATGATGGAAAAGATGCACATAAGCTGGATATTATCTATCCAATGGAAAAAAGTGATAAATATCCTTTTATTATAAACATACACGGCGGTGGTTTTGCGGTTAATACAAAGGATAGGATATACAGAAATTACGCCATGCGTTTAGCAGGGGATAGGTATGCCGTGGTGAATATAAATTTTAGATTGTCAAACGAGATTAATTTTCCTACACAAATGACAGATGTACTGGCTGTGATTAACTTTATTGAAAATAACAGCGAAAAATACTCCTTGGACAAAGGTAATATGTTTTTATGTGGGGATTCATCGGGTGCTTATATGGCGGCTATGGCAGAATGTATCTTAACAAACCCTGTGTTGTCAGATTATTATAATTTCACAACCGCTATGACCTGTAGAGCGTTGGCGGTGAACTGTGGAATTTTTGATTTTTCCACGTTTATGGGCAGAGATGTACATTTTCCTCTTAGGAAGGAAATAGTGCTGCAATTATTTGGAGATAAAAATTACAAGGAATTAGATGTGTATAAATATTCATCTGTTTTGAAATATATTACAAAGGATTTTTGTCCTACCTACATTATGGATACACAGATACAGTCATTTGAGGCGGAGGCATTACGTTTAGAAAAAGCTTTAATTGATAAGCTTATACCGTATAAACTGCATATATTTCATAAAAAAGAAAAGCTGCTCCACGTTTTTAATATATCAGGAAAGTACGAACAGAGTGCAGCAGTGCTAAAGGAAACCTTTGAGTTTTTTGCAGGCTATGTTTAATGCTACTATAACCCAGACGTAAATATAAGAAGAAGGAAAGGTAAGGGCTTTTGAATAGCGGATACATAAAACTGTGGGACACAAAGGTTAGGTCTATTATGCTGTAATCATTTGATTACCCCAACAAGAAGCCTGCTTCCCCTAGCGTTAGCCTAGGCGGTGAAGCTGTGTCATGACCTTATGAATTATTATTACTATAAAGGCACACCCCGTACTACACAGATAAAGATAGTGTAGTACGGGGTGTTAATGTATATCGGCTGACACCTAAAGGGAGCAGTGCTATTTTAGTTTGTATAATTGCATTGCTCCGGCACTGCCTATAAGCTGGTAGCTGTCACCCATAAAGGTTTTTAGGTTATCGGCGTTAGATGCTATATTTCCAGAGCTTACCAGATAATACTCTGTTTTTTGGGCTGAACCATAGTAGTTAGGGTACATATATAAATCTGTAAAATTGTACATATAAGGGATATAGTTATTGTCAGCTGTTACAGAGGCATCCTTTGGTACGGTAGCAATTAAATCGTTATACGCTGCCACTGTTGTTTTATTGGCATTTTGGGCGTTTGTATAGGTTCTAACTCTAGGGTAGAATAAAGAGAATGACATAATAAAGCACATGGCACAGGACATTAACACAACGGTATGCCTGTTTCTGCGGGACAGACCCTGTACCGTCATTATAGCCATGAAAATTAACAACGCTGCTACACCAAAGGTGTACTGATAGTTAATGTCGTATTGATATTGCCAGTTAGACATTAGGTCTACAACCAGCATAGGTACTAACAGTAATAGGATAGCTTTCTTTTCGCCCATAAATGGAGCAAAGGCAAGTGGCAGGAACATCCAAATCATAAAGGCAATTTTGTCGGCTGTAAATATTTGAGAAATAAAGTAGCCAAGGTTAAAGAAGCAGGTTTTCGCAACAGCCAAAAATCCAGCTTCACCTGCTGGTATATAGTTATCCAGTCTGTTTATCATAATACCATCACCTAAGGCCGCTACCATATTGGTGGCAAAGGCAAAGTATATAATGCTGACAGCAAACAAAATGCCACCCTTTATAAATTGCTTTCTGCCTAGGATAATGTACAGGGCGATAGCCATTATGTATATGGCGGCATCCTCCTTAACCATTAGGGTCAGCACAGCAAACACAAACAGCATTCTGGTGTTTTTACTAATCACAAAGTAAAGAGTCCACAGTATTAGTACTGTTAGAAATTTGTTTTCGTGAAAGTCGTACAAGCAGCCGTTTGATAAGCTGGGAAAGAACAGATAAATAAATGTAAAGGCAATTGTGATGTTAGTTGATAGGTTTAATTTTTTACAAAGTAAAACCACAGCGAACACACCAGCAGCTACAAATAATGCCTGTAGCACCAATAAGGTTTCTGGACGGGGTACTATCATATACAACGGCAGCAGCAGGTAGTAAATAGGTGAGAAATGTACACCAAAGTGTGACATTAGGGTGTTGCGTTCTACCGTGGTGTTTGGTAAACCTGTGGTACGCATATTTTCAAACATTTGTGCGAATATACCAAAGTCAAAGTTGTAGGTCATATAGGCATGGTAGCGGGCTATACAAGCAAGGGAAACCGTTACGGTAAACAATAAGGCACCTAGTACAGCAATAATCCATAAGGATTTTTTTGGCAGCCGCAGCTTGGTAAAGCCTATTTTGTCGTCCTTGGCTACCCATGCGACCACTAGGAACATTACAAAGCCTATGCCTATATTAAAATAAATTTGTGATGGGTTGTTATAAGCCAGAATAGCACCAAAGGCCACAGCGGACGCTAAGAGCGTGCTGGGAATTACTTGCTTTGCCTTGGTTATAACAGATAAGGCTAATTGTCCGGCAAATACCACCACCATACAGATAATAAAGCTTATGGGGGATAATGCAGACAAAAATGTTAAGTCAGTGTATGCGGCAGCCGTAGTTATCAGCGAAATAAAGCTGGCAGTGCAAAAGCTGGCACAGAAGGCTGCTATTATGTAGTCAAATGGTAAAAAGTCAAGAAATTTGTGCATATCATTTTTAAAATTTGACGGTTGCTTTTTATTAATTTTGTTGCTTGTGGCTTGGGAATCCTGTTCTGTCCCGCCCTTTTGGGTGACAGCTTTGTTTGTGGCTTGTCCCATATTTTCACGCTCCTTTTCAATGTAATAATAATACATTATGAAACGTTACTTTGCAACATTATTGTAAGGTGAAATTTACAAAATCAGCTTAATTATATTTGCAGGGGTCGTGTTAATTGTAACAACATCATACTATTAAACAAAATATAATATAAAATTATGTAAATTTTGATATATAAACTTTACTATGTTTTTAGGCTGTGATAAAATAATATAATAAAATAAATATTGAAAGGTCTGTTTTTAATGGATTGTATTTTTTGTAAAATAGTTGATGGCTCTATTCCTTCTAAAAAGGTTTATGAGGATGACCAAATTGTGTGCTTTTATGATTTAGAACCACAGGCACCTGTCCATGCTCTTATTATACCAAAGGCTCATATTGCCTGTGTTGATGACATAAATGAAAGCAATAGCTCGGTTGTGGCTCATATCTTTGAAAAAGCCCCTGAGATTGCAAAATCATTAGGGCTGGAAAATGGCTATCGTTTGGTTTCTAACTGTGGTGCAGATGCAGGACAAACCGTATTTCACCTGCATTTTCATTTACTGGGAGGAAAAAAGCTAAACACCAATATGGCTTAAGTGCTATAAAATTTATATTGAGGAAGCTGGGAGCGGAAAAATGAATACACATAAAATGACAATAGCGGGTATTACCCGTGAATTACCAATATGTGCTGTGAATGAGCATATAAGTATAGCTGCATTTATTATGTTTGGCGATGTTGAGGTAACAAAGGCGGCAGCCACAGCGTTAATAAAAAAATGCCCCCCTCATGATATTGTTATTACAGCAGAGGCTAAGGGGATACCCCTGTGCTACGAGGTGGCCGCACAGGGCTGTAACGAGTATGTAGTAGCTCGAAAATCTCAAAAGCTATATATGCCAAATCCTTTTGTATATAAGTATAGGTCAATTACCACCGCACAGGAGCAAACCCTGTACCTGTCACAGGCAGACGCTGTTAAGCTAAAGGGCAGACGTGTGTTAGTAGTTGATGATGTTATTAGTACGGGTGAATCCTTGTTGGCTATGGAGGAGCTGGTTAAAAAAGCAGGCGGCAATATAGTTGGTAAGGCTGCTGTTTTGGCTGAGGGCAATGCCGCTAAACGTAATGATATTATATTTTTAGAGCCGTTGCCTGTTTTTGAAAAGTAAAATACAATATTCTAATGGCGGTGATTGGGTGAAACGTCCATTAACTGTAGTTGGTTTGACCTATATGTGCGGTTTAGTTTTTGCTATGGCAGTGGGTGTGCGTTATGCTGTGTATATGGCAGTAATATTAGGGCTTGCTGGTATAGCCTCATTTGCTGTTCCCAAAATACGCAAGGGCAGAGCCATACCTGTGGTATGCTTAACCATTGCGGCTGCTATTGTGTTATATGTAGGTGCTGTACAGCTGTATGTACAGCCGGTTTCTGCACTAAAGGATACACAGGCACAGGTAACTGCCACTGTAACAAAAGCACCCTATTACAGCGGTGCTAAGATTGTATATCCTGTTAAGACAACATATGTTAGGGGTTATAACGCACCACAGGAGATAAACTTGCTTTTGTACACAACTACACCTATAGCTGTTGATTATTATGACAGCATAGAATGTACGGTTCAGTTTTATGAAGCCTCAGCTGATACATATAAAAACTATCTATATGCTCATGGGGTGTATATTTCTTCCTATATAAATGAGGATGAAAGCGTAGCGACCGTCACCAACAGCTACAAGCCCTTTGCCTATTGGTTTCTTGTGCTTCAGGATAAAATAGAGGAGGCCATAGACGAGATACTGCCTAATACACAAGCCAGCCTGGCTAAGGCGTTGTTTATAGGTGACAAGTCCAATTTAGATGCATCCATAAAGGATAGCTTTTCATCCTCTGGCGTTTCCCATATATTGGTTGTATCGGGGCTGCATTTAACTATTATTGCTATGTGCTTTTATAAGCTGATAAAAAAGCTTTTAGGGCATATACGGCTTGCATGTATAGGCGGTATAATAGCTGTTATTTTGTTTGTTGTTATAAGCGGGTTTTCTATGTCCGTTATGCGAAGCGGGATAATGATGACCATGTTTTTTATTGGAAAGATGTTAAATCGTAACAATGACAGCTTGAATTCCTTGGGCTTGGCAGCGTTGATATTGACCCTTTTTAATCCTTTGGGTATAGGGGACATGGGTATGCTAATGTCCTTTAGTGCTACACTGGGCATTATTGTCCTATACGGCAGAATTAAAAATCCTATTATGAACAAGGTGCTTCATAGTAAGTATGCAGGGCTAATAAATGCTGTGGCTTCACCAATATGTGTTTCGCTGTCCGCTGTAATATTTACATTGCCCGTTACAATATGTGCCTTTGGTACAGTTAGTCTGTATTTTTTGTTAACTAACCTATTGGTGTCCTTTGTAATGCCATTGACGCTAATGTCTATTGTACTGATGGTGTGCTTTTTCTATGTGCCGTTTTTATCATTTCTGGCTTATGCCTTTGGTTTTGTGGCAGGGGTGCTGTGCAATTACCTATTATGGGTAACTGGTACTGTTTCTAGCCTGCCATATGCTGTTATTAATGTGGATAAGCCCTTTGTGTATTTTTGGCTGGCTGCCACCATATTAATAATAGGCGTGGGGTTTATAATGGGAAAAGGAAGGATAAACCATATTAGATATATAGCTGCTTCATCGGTCAGTATATTTGTTATTTCCGTAGCGGTGTACTCATTAACCACAGGTGAGGATGTTACCCTTCATATTTTAGATACAGGTGGTAACATGGTAGCGGTTACCTACAAGGATAATACGGCTATATTGTCCTGTGGTGGAAGCTATAGAAGGGCTAGTCAATATATGTACTCGTTAGGGGAAATAACAAGGGAACCACAGCTGTTGATTATCCCGGATAAATCATGGGAAACCTCTCAGCTCGCACCTAATATCCTTAACAGCTTTGATGTTGAAAATGTACTGGTGTATAGCAGTAAAAAATATAAAAACAGTCTTTATTTACAGCTGGCTGGAACAGATAATGTTAATGCCTTTGACAATACCTATACAACAACGCTATGGGATAGGGTAAAGGTTAGCATAGCAATGTGTGATGACAGCACATGGTTAAGTGTTAAAATTGATGATGTTACCATACTTTTATGCCCACCACAGGGTGATTGTGCTGCGTTATCACAGCAGGTATTATCACCAACCTACGCTGTTATGGCAAAGGCTCCTAAAAATATGGATATACTAACAGCGGACACAGTTATTTTAACTTCCGCCGATGATGAATATGCTATACAACAACCAACAATTACCATGTACAGTGACGATATACGGTCAACAATACAGGGGGATATTTCTTTAACAGTATCGCCAATGAAGGATGTGTCTATATGGCAAAAATAACTGAAGCAGATTTAAAGGAGCATATAAAGGTAGGCAATTTTAGTAATCTGTACCTTATTTATGGCGAAGAAAAAATGCTGGTACGGGTATATACAAACAGGTTAAGGGATAAAATAATTGGCAGAGAACCATCAGATTTTAACCTTCATACCTTTAATGAGGATTCTTCACTAAACAGGATTGTGGAGGCAATGGATATTTTACCCTTTGCACAGCCTACTAACTACGTTGAAATACTGGATATTAATCTTGATAAACCAGCTGACGGTGAGATTAAGGACTTTTTCAAAGCATTAGAAAATATCTCCCCTACTACCACAGTAGTTATTAGTATGATGACCGCAAAGGCAGCTGGCAAAAAACAGTCACGATGGAAAAAGCTAATAGATATTGCAGCCAAATATGGTTCAGCTGTTAACTTAGAAAAAAGAACAGCGACAGTGCTGAAAAAGCAATTGATTACTTGGGCAAATAAGCAGAATGTCACGTTGACAGGCGCTAACGCTGATTTAATAATACAGTACAGCGGTAATGATTTACAAACGCTGCACAACGAGATGGAAAAGCTATGCGCCTTTGTGCAAACAGGGGAGATAACAGAAAATATTATTGAAAAGCTTGTAACAAAAAACTTAGAAGCCCGAGTTTTTGACATGGCAGATGCTGTACTAAAGGGTGATTATGACAGTGCTTATTCCAAGCTGGACTTGCTTTTTTACCAGCGTGAGGAGCCGGTAAATATTTTAGCTGTGCTTAGCAGCTCTTATGTTGATATGTATCGTGTGCGTGTTATGATGGAAAGCGGAGAGCAGCCACAGCGGCTTACAGAATATTTTGATTATAAACGAAAGGAATTTAGAATAAACAAGGCACAGCGCAGCGGAAAAGGGCTTAGCAATGCTGCCTTGGAGGAAAGCTTAGGAATATTAGCAGAAACTAACGCTAAGATAAACAGCACCTCTGTAAACAAGAAAATTTTGTTAGAGGAGTTAGTAGGAAAGCTTATAATGGTGGGCAAAAGGAGTTAATATTGATAAAGATAGAGGAAACAGTTATAGTAGAAGGTAAATACGATAAAATGCGTTTAAAGCCTTTGATAGACGCTACAATAATAGAAACCAACGGATTTAGAATATTTAAGGATAAGGAAAAGCTAAATTTAATAAAACAGCTGGCGGATAAAAACGGAATACTTGTTTTGACCGATAGTGACGGTGCGGGTTTTGTTATTAGAAACTTTTTAAAAGGAGTTGTTCCCTCAGAAAAAATAAAACACGCCTATATTCCACAGGTGCTGGGCAAGGAAAAACGCAAAAAGGAGTCATCTAAGGAGGGAATGCTAGGGGTAGAGGGTCAGACGGAGGAAATTATCCTAAACGCCATAAAGAATGCCACATCAGCCAGTATTTGTGATAAAAAATCAGATAAGCACATAACTAAACAGGATTTATTTTCTTTAGGCTTGTCCGGCAGGGAAAATAGCAGGGCTATGCGTATTAAGCTGTTAAATAAGCTGAACCTGCCAACGTATATGACAACTAATGCTTTGGTTGATACGTTAAACGCTTTAATGAGCTTTGAAGAGTTAGAAAAAACTTTAGATGAACTTCAATAAAACTATTGACAAAAATTGGGAAAAGAAATATAATATATACATAAAAACAATAACTTTTATCGTTTTAACGACTGCTATTGTTTTTAATTCTAAAAATTTTTGGAGGTTTTGATTATGGATTTAAAAGGAACAAAAACAGAAGCTAACCTACAGACAGCCTTTGCTGGTGAATCACAGGCAAGGAATAAATACACATATTATGCGTCTAAAGCTAAAAAGGATGGCTTTAACCAAATAGCAGATTTGTTTTTAGAAACTGCTAATAATGAAAAAGAGCATGCTAAGCTATGGTTTAAGCTTTTGAATAACGGTATTGGCACAACAGAAGAAAATCTGGAGGACGCAGCCAACGGTGAAAACTATGAATGGACAGATATGTATGCTACTTTTGCTAAAGAAGCAAAGGAAGAGGGCTTTACTGAGATTGCAAGGCTTTTTGAGGGCGTAGCTGCTATCGAAAAAACACACGAGGAGCGTTACAGAGCATTGCTTAATAATGTTAAGACAAAGGCAGTGTTTGAAAAAAGTGAGGTAAAGGTTTGGGAGTGTAAAAACTGCGGACATATTGTTGTTGGTACTAAGGCACCGGCCATCTGTCCTGTATGTGCTCACCCACAGGCTTACTTTGAGATAAAAGCTGAAAACTATTAATATTAATTTTTATAAAAATATACCGTGTAACAGCTTTATGTTACACGGTATATTTCATATAATGGCAAAAATGTTATTATACAATTTAGCTAAGGTACGACTTAACGGCTACTATGACTATAGATTGGGGAATATTTATGGACAAGTTGAGGGTAAACGAAAAAGAATATACTATTCTTAAATTGTTAGGTAAGGGCAAGGGAGGTTATTCATATTTAGTAAAATATGGTACGGATAATTATGTATTAAAGCAAATACATCACGAGCCATGTGAATATTATCAATTTGGCAACAAGCTAGAATCGGAAATTAATGATTATAAACGGTTAAAAAATTTGGGAATAATTATTCCAGAAATGTTGGAGGTGGATAGTAAAAACGAAAGAATTCTAAAGGAATATATTGATGGCAAAACAGTATATGAGATGGTATTACAAAATGTAAATATTGATATATGTATAGAGCAGGTAAAAGCAATGTGTAAATTATTATATCCTGCTAATACAAATATTGATTATTTTCCAACGAACTTTGTGCTGCAAAATAAGACATTATATTATATTGATTACGAATGCAATGATTATATAGAGGAATGGAATTTTGAAAACTGGGGTATTAAATACTGGTCAAAAACTAGTGAGTTTTTAAAGTATGTTCAGGAACAAAAATAAATTATAATAAATTTAACAGTTAAGCTTTGGTAATTGATTGATACACAATAACATATGCAGGTTATGAATATTTAGAAAGGCTCTTTGTCAATAGTTGGGGTAACCCAAATAAAACAAAAGTGAAGCAAGGGATGGCGTTAAGCTGTCCCTTGTTTAAGTATATTGGTCTTTTGATGAGAAAACATATGTAAGATACCATTACAAAGACGTTTAAAAGGCTCTGTTTTTTTACCCCAACATTTATTATAGAGCCTACAATTTATAGGTATAAGCTGACATAAATAAACAAGCCGAAAAGAAATTCATTCTTTTCGGCTTGCTTATTATACTTTTAATGAGTGGGTAATACCCCATGATGGTTAGCTGTTTCATTAATTTAATAACAGGCTATTACTATTTTGCGTACTCAATCGCACGATTTTCTCTAATAATATTAACCTTTATCTGACCCGGATAATCAAGATCAGACTCTATCTTTTGGCATATTTCCCTTGCTAATAAAACCATACGATCATCATTAACAATTTCAGGCTTAACCATTATGCGGACCTCTCTGCCTGCTTGTATAGCGTAGCAGTTTTCAACGCCTTCAAAGGAGGACGCAACCTCCTCCAGCTTTTGAAGTCTTTTAATGTAGTTCTCTAGATTTTCACGTCTAGCACCTGGACGTGCAGCTGAAATAGCGTCTGCAGCCTGTACAATGCAGGCAACAACTGTCTTGGCCTCTACATCACCGTGATGGGCGGCGATAGCATGGATAACAGCGTCGCTTTCCTTGTATTTCCTAGCCACCTCTACGCCTAGCTCAATATGTGAGCCTTCCATTTCGTGGTCTAATGCTTTGCCAATATCGTGTAATAAGCCGGCACGCTTTGCTATAGTTGGGTTTAAACCTAGCTCAGACGCTATCATACCAGATACATATGATACCTCTAAGGAATGGTTTAAAACATTTTGACCATAGCTTGTGCGATAACGCAATCTGCCTAACAGCTTAATAAGCTCTGGGTGGATACCGTTAACGCTGGCATCTATAACTGCTCGTTCGCCCTCATGCTTAATGGTTGCCTCCACCTCACGGCGAGCCTTATCAACCATTTCTTCGATTCTAGCAGGGTGAATTCTACCGTCAGATACTAGCTTTTCCAATGCTACACGGGCAATTTCACGTCTAACTGGTTCAAAGCAGGATACCGTAATAGCCTCTGGTGTATCATCAATAATTAAATCTACACCTGTTAATGTTTCTATTGTGCGAATATTTCTACCCTCACGACCGATTATTCTGCCCTTCATTTCATCGTTAGGCAGGGGTACTACGCTTACTGTAGCTTCTGCTACATGGTCAGCAGCACAACGCTGTATTGCCAATGAAATAATGTTTCTTGCCTTTTTATCTGACTCGTCTTTTAACTGTTGCTCGTATTCTAGTATTTTGCTGGCTTTTTCGTGTACTAATTCATCATCCAGCTGCTGCAGAAGATATTCCTTAGCCTGATCCTTGGTATAACCGGAGATACGCTCCAGCATTTCAAATTGGCTTTTCTTTACTGTTTCTGCCTCTTCCAGCTCTTTCTCTGCTGCCTTTTGCTTTTTCGCAATATTTTCTTCCTTAACGTCTAGATTCTCACGCTTTTTCGCTAGGTTTTCTTCCTTTGCCTGAACCCTGCGTTCCTGTCTTTGAACCTCACGTCTGCGATCAGCTATTTCTTTTTCAGATTCGTTTCTAAAACGATGAACCTCGTCCTTACCCTCTAGAATGGTTTCCTTCTTTTTAGCCTCAGCTGTTTTCATTGCGTCATTAACTATACGCTTAGCCTCTGACTCTGCAGAACCGATTTCTGCTTCTGCAATCTTTTTCCTGTGGTTAATGCCCAGAAAAAATGCCATACCGCCAACGGCCGCAGCGACAACGATAATTAATACGATTGCTAAAATAAGATTCATAAATAAAAATGACACCTCCTTGACTTGATTTGTTTTTAAAGTTTTAATTATTAATTAATCAACTCACGGGTGCCTGTTATCACTGAATATGTACTTTTTAAAATGTTAATTTACAAATAAAACAAACCTATTTGATAGTTTATGGGGTTTGCAGGCAAAAGGGAATATATGGTGTACAAAAAACAGCATATAAGCACAACAAAAGCCATATGCACCAACAAAAAAGCTAGCAATATTACTTGTATTAAACAGCGTAGCATAAATACGCTTACTAATAACTATAAAAAATATATATAATAACGGCCCCATAAGAGTCCAATTAAAAAAATGCAAGCTATGCTTGCTAAAGATAAATAAATAGCTTTTATAAAAAAACACACAAATTTATCCTTTGTTATTTTACTATAAATATGTCAAAAAGTCAACCGTTTTATGACAATATATTGTGCGGTTTATCCTTTTTTTCTTTCCAGCCACTATATAATGTATATAAAAATAAATACACATAAAAGTGCGTTTTTTTGTAAAAGATATCTACGGAGGCACTAACAAATGAAAATTATGAAAAAATTATAAAAAATTTCTGTTAAATTTTTATCAAAGGGTTGTATTTACCGTTAAAATGCTATATTATATTAGGTGCTACTAGATAGTATAAAATACATTAAGTACAAAAAATTCAGGAGGTAAGTTTACTATGGCAATTAAAGTAGGTATTAACGGTTTTGGCCGTATCGGTCGTCTGGCATTCAGACAAATGTTTGGTGCTGAGGGTTATGAGGTTGTTGCAATTAACGATCTAACAGATGCAAAAATGCTTGCACATCTTCTAAAGTATGATTCTGCTCAGGGTCGTTATGCTCTAGCTGATAAGGTTACTAACACAGATAACTCTATCATTGTTGATGGCAAAGAAATCACAATTTATGCGGAAAAAGACGCTAAGAACATTCCTTGGGGTGACCTAGGTGTTGAAGTTGTACTAGAGTGTACTGGCTTCTACTGTTCAAAAGATAAGGCTGCTGCTCATATTGAGGCTGGCGCTAAAAAGGTTATCATTTCTGCTCCAGCAGGTAATGACCTAAAGACAATCGTTTACAGCGTAAACGAAAAAGAGCTAACAGCTGATGATACAATCATCTCTGCTGCTTCTTGTACAACTAACTGCCTAGCTCCTATGGCTAAGGCTCTTAACGACCTAGCTCCAATTAAGAGCGGTATTATGGCTACTATCCATGCTTATACAGGTGATCAGATGCTTCTTGATGGTCCTCACAGAAAGGGTGACCTAAGAAGAGCAAGAGCTGGTGCTGTTAATATCGTTCCTAACACAACTGGTGCTGCTAAGGCTATTGGTCTAGTTATCCCAGAGCTAAAGGGTAAACTAATCGGCGCTGCACAGCGTGTTCCAGTACCAACAGGTTCAACAACAATCCTAACAGCTGTTGTTGACGGTACAGTTACAGTAGAGCAAATCAATGCTGCTATGAAGGCTGCTTCTTCTACTAGCTTTGGTTACAATGAGGATCAAATCGTATCTTCTGATATCGTTGGTATCACATACGGTTCTCTATTTGATGCTACTCAAACTCTAGTTACAAACCTAGACAACGGTACTTCTCAGGTACAGGTTGTTTCTTGGTATGATAACGAGAACAGCTATACAAGCCAGATGGTTAGAACAATTAAGTATTTCGCAGAATTGGGCTAATTTATTACTGACTGAATATTTGATTTTAAGAACAGGTAACAGCTGTTGCCTGTTCTTTTTGTTTTTTTGTCAATAGCTGGGGTAACCCAAATAAAACAAAGGTGAAGCAGGGGACAGCTTAACGCTGCCCCCTGCAAATTTTTTTATTTTTAGGATTTTCACAACCATGGGCAAAGCCTACAAGCTTATGTTCCAGTTTTACATTGCTTGTCATGCTCATATATAGCCTGTTGTGCGGTAGATAATAAACGCAAATCGTTTTCATAGCGACACATCTGCTGTGCCTGTGAAAACGGTACCCATGTAAAGCTATCTATTTCATCCTGTTGTATTTTTACGTTGTCTGACGTTGCCTCTGCTAGAAAAAACACAACACGTTTTTTAATTTTGCCAAAGGGTATATAATCGCTTATTTGTCTGTAATGCTCGTATATTATTACGTCCAAGCCGGTCTCTTCTTTAATTTCACGGGTGGCTGTTTCATACTCGTTTTCCCCCTGCTCAACATGACCCTTTGGAAAACTCCAATATTTGCCGTTGCGGTTTTTAACAAGTAATACATTAATGTGTTTCATGTTTCTGTAAAATACCACAGCACCACAGGATTTTTCATATAAACAAAGTAGCTTGCCGTATTTAAAGTTGTGTATCAATGCCAGCTTTTCCCTGATTTCCGGTTCATAAAAAACCTCACCTATTGGTGCAACTATAAGCTTAATATTGTTGTCTGCACAGGCTGCGGTGGCAATTACTATACCATTAACACTGTCTGATATAGGCTCATTAGACAAGATAAATACAGACTCCTGCTTGGAAACACCACCCTGCCTGTATTCTATATACCCAGAATATACCTGATTACTAGATATAGTTCCGTACAGATGCACATCAGTATGTTTTCCCAGCATAGCAATCACCTCCTATCTAAAAGCTTGTATTGGGTCTGTTATTGAGAAAAAATATTAGTCAAACATAGCATCTGTTTTAGCAATTTGAGCAGCACTGTTAGCAGACATAATGCCGTTTAAGAACAGTACTTCCTTTATGCCGTTGTCAGAACAATATGTTTTTAGGTTACGCTTAAAGTTATTAATATCTATTAAGTAAACCTCACTATAATTTTGTGCCAAATATGGTGCTATGGCATCACCATATGTATCCTTTACAATTGCAATTTTACTGCCATTGGTAATGTCAGCGTTTACAATCCTTGCATAGGCACAATCAGCGGTGGAAAAGATGGCGTTTGGTGTATCGCTTTCCTGGGTTTTAGTGTTGTAGAAATCTATTTCACTTTCAGCTGTTTCTCCAGCTTTTAATGCGGTTACCTTACAGCTTTTAGGCAGGGCATAGTATTCAACTGTATCTAAGTTATCAAGAAGCTTTGGATTGCCGTTTTTTGTTTCATCTGAAACAGTAGCTGAAATATATGAGCCTTGAAATTTATGGTCAATAGATGCTTTTTCCAGTGTGGAAATGTCGGTGGCTTCTATACCAGCCTCCTTGGTAAAGGCTGTATATGCGTAATATGCACCAAGGTTTGTCCAGTGATTATCTGTGCTGTAGAAAATGCTGTCATTTCTATGTTCACCTAGAATATTGTAAACATCAATGGGTATTACGTCAGATGATAGGTTGGTGACAATAGCCTCTGTGTTGTCACGCTGAGGGTTAGAAATATCTTTGCCGATTCTTTCAGGCAACCCAAACTCTGTGTTGTTTGGTACAACCATATTATATACCTTTACGTCGGTGCCTAAATATGTTTTGTAGTTAGAAATTGCCTTTGCATAACTGACAGCGGTTTTTACATTGCCTTTAAACAGTTCAAAGCCCTTGTTGTCCCAAATGTAAACAGCACCGTCTAGGTACCCGTCACTGCCATCATCACTGGATAAGGCGGGCATATCCTTTTTTTCTATAGTATGTGCAGTGGTAGCGTCAGTTAATGCAGATGCTACAGCTGGTTGTGTTCCTGCTTGATGTGTGCTGCTTTGGGCTTGTTGTCCACGCATAATAAGAAAGGTGGCCACACCAGCAACTGCCAAAATTGATATTACAATTAGTGCAATAACCATAGCATTTTTGGGCTTTTTGTTAGGTGTAGGTTGTGTGGCGGTTTTATCCGTGGCTTTTACAGTCACCTTAGTATTTTTTTTGCTATTTTGATTTGAAGTGTACCTTGCATTTTTAGCAGAGGCTTTTTTATTATCGTCTGGAGCTTTATATACAGCCATATTAATATTCCTTTCAGTGCTAAAATGTATAAAATATAAATTCTAAATATATTGCCACGGTATATTATAATATAAAAGCCACCTAATATCAAGAAAATACGACAAAAATGTGCTTTGTGATGTGCAAATTGGCGGTATAATACAAAAAATCCAACTATTGTATATCAGGCGTAATTGTGATAAAATTTAGAATAACTAATCCATATTAGATAAAATTTTAAAAAGACGGTGAATATAATGAATTACACATTTTCAGACAGAGTCAGCAATTTAAAACCATCAGCCATCAGAGAGATTTTTAAATACGCCGCTGACCCTCAGGTTATATCCTTGTCAGCGGGTAACCCATCACCTGAGGCTTTTCCAGTAAAGGCAATTTCAGAAATTTCCCAAAAGATTTTCAAGGAAAATCCCATAGCTGCTTTACAGTACAGTGTTACGGAGGGCTATGCACCACTGCGTAGCCACTTAAAGGAATATATGAAGGAAAAACATAACATTGGTGCTGCCTTTGATGACCTTATAGTTACATCCGGCGCACAGCAGGTAATGGATTTAGCCGCTAAGTCATTGTGTAACGAGGGTGACACGGTTATCTGTGAAGCACCTAGCTTTATTGGCTCCCTAAACTCTTTTAGGTCATATAACGCCAAGCTGTGTGGTGTGCCAATGGACAGTGATGGCATTAATATTGAAAAGCTGGAAAACGCTTTACAAACCAAGAAGAACGTACGCTTTATGTATCTGATTCCAAACTTTCAGAACCCATCAGGTATAACAATGAGTTTAGAAAAGAGAAAGGCTGTATATGAGCTGGCTAAAAAATACGGCGTTTTGATTATTGAGGATAATCCATACGGAGATTTACGTTATAGCGGGGAATATATACCAACTATTAAGTCAATGGATACTGAAGGTCTGGTTATATATGTAGGCTCATTTTCAAAGGTACTGTCACCTGGTATCAGGGTAGGCTGGTGTGTAGCACCGCAGCAAATTATATCTAAGATGGTTGTTTGTAAGCAAGGTCAGGACGTACATACCAATATATGGTCGCAGATGGTAGCCTATGAGTTTATGACGAAATACGATTTTGATGGACACATTACATTTTTACAAAATCTATACAGGAAAAAAGCAGACCTTATGATGAATCTATTGGATGAACACCTAGCACCACAGGTTACATACAACAGGATTAACGGTGGACTGTTCATTATGTGCCAGCTTCCAAACAATATTAATATGACTGATTTTTGTAAACAGGCTGTTCTGCGTAAGGTTTGCGTAGTACCTGGTAACGCTTTCTTAACAGACGAAAGCCAGCCTTGCCAATTATTTAGAGTTAACTTCTCAACACCTACGGATGAACAATTAATAAAGGGTGTAGAGATATTAGGTAAGCTGGCAAAAGAAATGTGTTAACACCCAACGCAAGAGCTACATAGCTTGCAATACCCCCTAAATCTAATTACATACACCTACGAGGAGATGCTGATATAATGGAAGAACAGAAATCACAGGTAAAGAAAAAGGTAATATTTAGTGCCATACAGCCATCAGGCACAATTACTCTTGGTAACTATATTGGTGCGTTGAAAAACTGGACCAATCTGCAGGATGAGTTTAACTGCATATATGCGTTGGCAGATTTACACGCCATTACTGTTAGACAGAACCCCAAGGATTTTAAAAAGAATATTTTGGAGGCATACGCACTGCTGTTAGCCTGTGGTGTTGATGTTGAAAAAAGCATTTTCTTTATTCAAAGTCATGTGCATACTCATGCAGAATTAGCATGGGTGCTAAACTGTTATACACAGTTTGGCGAGCTGTCACGCATGACACAGTTTAAGGATAAATCCCAAAAACACGCTGACAACGTTAATGTTGGCTTGTTTGCGTATCCGTCGTTAATGGCAGCTGACATTTTGCTGTATCAGGCCGATATGGTGCCGGTAGGGGCAGACCAAAAACAGCATCTGGAGCTTTCCCGTAATATAGCAGAAAGATTTAACGGTATATATGGTAATACATTTAAGGTGCCAGACCCATACATCCCAAAAACAGGTGCCAAAATAATGTCCCTACAGGACCCCACCAGAAAGATGAGTAAATCTGATGAAAACGTAAACAGCTTTGTAGCCGTGCTGGATAAACCAGATGTTATTATGAAAAAGTTTAAGCGTGCAGTAACAGACAGTGATGCAAGGGTGTTCTATGGTGATGGCAAGGAGGGCATAAACAACCTAATGGGTATCTATTCTTCTGTAACGGGATTAACTAACCAGCAGATAGAAAAGGAGTTTGAGGGTAAAGGCTATGGCGACTTTAAGGTGGCAGTAGCTGAGGCAGTAATAGAGGAGCTGCGTCCTATTCAGGAACGCTTTGATAAATATATTGCTGATAAAGCCTATTTAAAGGAATGCTATGACAAGGGTGCAGAGCTTGCACTGCGTTTTTCTCAACGCACATTAGACAAAGCGATGAAGAAGGTAGGCTTTGTAATTAAATAGCTATTATAATATACTAAGGCTGTATTGGTTTGTTGACCAATACAGCCTTGCTGTTTTAAATATAGTAAATTCCAACAACCCATCCTGGTGTTGCATCGCACCGTAAAAAGAAGCCTTACAGACATTTGTTAATCTGTAAGGCTTCTATATTAAGAAATATTCAGTTTATTACAAAAAAAATTAAAAACAGCTTGACAATCCCTTGACAAAAGACTACAATAGTAAAATGCACCATAATGCCGAGGAATGCCCTATTCACATTTGTGATAGGTGAATATTAGCACATAATTTACAAAAATGCAATAGCTTTTCGTAAAAACTTTTCTTGGCGTTTTGGATATTTGCGGATAATATTTTGAATGGAGTGATACGCCTATGGTAAATGTCAAGCCTGTTAAGCTTGGTAGAAACGAAAGGATGTCCTTTGCAAAAATCGAAGAAGTTATTGAAATGCCAAACTTAATCGAAGTGCAAAAAAAATCCTACCAATGGTTCTTGGAAACAGGACTAAAGGAAGTATTTAAGGATGTATCTGGTATTACAGATTATTCCGGTAATTTGGTATTGGATTTTGTGGACTATACTCTGGATGTTTTAAACCCTAACTATACGGTAACCGAGTGTAAAGAACGTGACGTAACATATGCAGCACCACTAAGAGTTGTTGCACGTCTACTTAATAAGGAAAGCGGAGAAATTAAGGAGTCAAACGTATTTATGGGTGACTTCCCACTGATGACACCTAGCGGTACCTTTGTAATCAATGGTGCAGAGCGTGTTATTGTATCTCAGCTTGTTAGGTCCCCAGGCGTTTACTATAAAATGGAATACGATAAAACAGGTAAAAAACTGTTTAGTGCTACCGTTATTCCTAATAGAGGTGCTTGGCTAGAGTACGAAAATGACGTTAACGACGTTTTCTATGTTCGTATTGATAAGAACAGAAAATTACCTATCACTGTATTCATAAGAGCATTGGGCTTGGGTACTGATGCTGAAATATATGATTATTTTGGCGATGATGATAGAATCAAAGCTACAATAGAGAAGGACTCCTGTAAAAATACAGAGGAGGCTATGCTGGAGGTTTACCGCAAGCTTCGCCCTAGTGAGCCACCTACTGTTGAAAGTGCACAGACACATATTAATAATCTATTCTTTGATGCCCGCCGTTATGACATGTCAAGGGTTGGCCGTTATAAATATAACAAAAAACTTGGTATTGGTAACCGTTTGGCAGATCAAAGACTGGCAGAGCCTATTGCAAACCCTAGAACGGGCGAAGTAATGGCTATGGCAGGTGACACAGTTAATAAACAGTTAGCCATGGAAATAGAGGATGCTGGTGTATCAGTAGCCTTTGTAGAAATGGAGGATAAGGTTGTTAAGGTTGTTTCTAACGGTATGGTAGATATCAGCAAGTATGTTGATTTTGACGCCGACAAGGAGTGTGGCATTAACGAGCGTGTAAGTTTTAAGGTTCTTTGCGAAATATTAGATTCATGCGAAACAGAGGAAGAACTGAAAGAGGCTTTGATATCACGTCATGGTGACCTTATCCCTAACCATATTACTATTGACGATATTTTCTCAACTATTAATTATATGAACAACTTAGCCTGTGGCATTGGTAATATTGATGATATCGACCATTTGGGCAATCGTCGTATTAGAAGCGTTGGCGAGCTGTTACAAAACCAGTTCAGAATTGGTTTTTCAAGATTGGAAAGAGTTATCAGAGAGCGTATGACCTTACAGGCACAGGATTTAACCAACCTGTCACCTAACGCTTTAATTAATATTCGTCCTGTCACAGCGGCAATTAAGGAGTTCTTTGGTTCTTCTCCTTTGTCACAGTTTATGGACCAGAACAACCCTTTGGCAGAGCTGACACACAAAAGACGTTTATCAGCCCTAGGTCCAGGTGGTTTGTCCAGAGATCGTGCAGGATTTGAGGTTCGTGACGTTCACTATAGCCATTATGGACGTATGTGTCCTATCGAAACACCTGAAGGACCTAACATCGGTTTGATATCATATTTAGCTACCTTTGCCCGTATAAACGGCTATGGCTTTATAGAAGCACCATTTAGAAAAATAGATAAAGAAACAGGTGTGGTTTCTGACAAGGTTGTTTATATGACAGCTGATGTAGAGGATAACTACGTTGTAGCACAAGCTAACGAACCGCTTGATGAGCAGGGTCGTTTGAAAAATCAAAGAGTTAACGGACGTTACAGAGATGAGTTCGTAGAGCTTGAACGTGACCGTTTTGATTACATGGACGTATCACCAAGAATGGTTGTATCTGTAGCTACAGCTATGATTCCGTTTTTGGAAAACGATGATGCTAACCGTGCGTTGATGGGTTCTAATATGCAGCGTCAGGCTGTGCCTTTGCTGGTTACACAGTCACCTATTGTAGGTACTGGTATGGAGTACAAGGCAGGTGTTGACTCTGGTGTGTGCCTGCTGGCAGAGGAAGACGGTGTTGTTGTTAGCGTTAGTGCTGATGAAATTACTGTTAGATATGACTCTGGCAGAATACAAGACTTTGTTGTTACTAAGTTTATGCGTTCCAACCAAGGTACCTGTATTAACCAAATTCCTGTTGTTTCTAAGGGTCAGCGTGTTGTAGCCAACGAGGTATTAGCTGATGGTCCTGCCACCAGTAATGGAGAAATCAGTCTAGGTAAAAATGCACTGATTGGCTTTATGACATGGGAAGGCTATAACTACGAGGATGCTGTTCTTATAAATGAAAAGATTGTTCGTGACGATGTTTACACATCTATTCATATTGAAGAATATGAAACAGAAGCCAGAGATACCAAGCTAGGACCTGAGGAAATTACCAGAGATATTCCAAATGTGGGCGAGGATATGCTGAAGGATTTGGACGAGAGCGGAATTATCCGTATAGGTGCTGAGGTTAATGCTGGTGATATCCTAGTTGGAAAGGTTACACCAAAGGGTGAAACAGAGCTAACTGCTGAGGAGAGATTGTTAAGAGCTATCTTTGGTGAGAAAGCCAGAGAGGTTAGAGATACATCGCTGAGAGTGCCTCATGGTGAATGTGGTATAGTGGTAGATGTTAAAGTATTTACAAGAGAAGATAGCCACGATGAGCTGCAGCCAGGTGTTAACAAGGTTGTTCGATGCTACTTAGCACAAAAGAGAAAAATATCTGTTGGTGATAAGATGGCTGGCCGTCACGGTAACAAGGGTGTTGTTTCCAGAATATTACCTATGGAGGATATGCCGTTCCTACCTGATGGTACACCGCTGGATATTGTGCTGAACCCATTGGGCGTTCCATCACGTATGAACATTGGTCAGGTGCTGGAGGTTCACTTAGGTTATGCCGCTAAAGCACTGGGCTGGAAGATTATGACACCTGTATTTGACGGTGCTCACGAGAGTGATATTTTCCAAGTTTACCATGATATAGAGGAAAAGGCTAAGAACAAGGAGCTGCCAGAGCCTGCAAGCATAAAGGATATTAACTTTACTAATTGCTTTGACAACAAGGGCATTTCCATGGAATGTAAAACAATGGTTAGGGATGGCCGTACAGGTGAGCTGTTCGACAACCCTGTTACCGTTGGTTATATGTACTATCTAAAGCTGCATCATCTTGTTGATGATAAGATTCATGCTCGTTCAACAGGCCCTTATTCACTGGTTACACAGCAGCCATTGGGCGGTAAAGCTCAGTTTGGCGGTCAGCGTTTTGGTGAGATGGAGGTTTGGGCATTGGAGGCTTACGGTGCTGCTTATACCCTTCAGGAGATTTTGACAGTTAAGTCTGATGACGTTGTAGGTCGTGTAAAGACATATGAAGCTATCGTAAAGGGACAGAACATTCCAAAGCCTGGTATCCCAGAATCCTTTAAGGTTCTTATTAAAGAACTGCAATCATTATCCTTGGACGTTCGTGTATTGGATAAGAACAATGACGAAATAGATCTAAAACAAAACTTTGATGATGATGATGACCTGCCAGTACCTGTTGCAGAGGTGTCTGAAGAGGCAGAGCAGACAGATGATGGTGAAAAGGTGTTTGATGAAGACGAGGTTATGACTGGCGGTATGGACGGCTACTTTGTAGACGAGGATGACGACAGCGAAAATATGGTTGACGATACTGCATTTGCTGAGGAAGAAACTGATGACCTGATGGACTTTAGCGACGGCTCAGGCAGTGACGAATATTAATAGGGGAGGCAACGAATTATGGAATTTAATGAATTTGCATCAATTAAAATAGGACTTGCTTCACCAGATCAGATTAGGGAATGGTCACATGGAGAGGTTAAAAAACCTGAAACCATTAACTACCGTACTCTAAAACCAGAACGTGACGGACTGTTCTGTGAACGTATTTTTGGACCACAAAAGGACTGGGAATGTCACTGTGGTAAATATAAGAGAATCCGCTACAAGGGCAAAATTTGTGACCGTTGTGGTGTTGAGGTAACACGTTCTAAGGTTAGACGTGAACGTATGGGACATATCGAGCTTGCCGCTCCTGTGTCACATATTTGGTACTTTAAGGGTATACCTTCCAGAATAGGCTTAATGCTTGACATTTCACCTAGGCTTCTGGAAAAGGTTTTATACTTTGCATCATATATTGTTACAGATCCAGGTGCCGCAGAAGGCGTGCTGGCTAAACAGCAGATATTATCTGAAAAAGATTATCGTGAAATGCGTGAAAAGTACGAAGATGATTTTGAAGCCAGCATGGGCGCAGAGGCTATTAAAAAGCTGTTGACAGAAATTGACCTAGAAAAGCTTTCTAAGCAGTTAAAAGACGAGCTAGAGGGTGCCAGCGGTCAAAAACGTGTTCGTTTATTAAAACGTTTAGAGGTTGTAGAGGCGTTCCGTATGTCTGGCAACCGTCCTGAATGGATGATAATGGACGCAGTTCCAGTTATACCACCAGACATTCGTCCTATGGTGCAGTTGGATGGTGGACGTTTTGCAACATCTGACCTTAACGACCTATATCGTAGAGTTATTAACAGAAACAATCGTCTAAAAAGACTGCTAGAGCTGGAAGCTCCTGACATTATTATTCGTAACGAAAAGCGTATGCTGCAGGAGGCTGTAGATGCGCTGATAGATAACGGCAGACGAGGCAGACCAGTAACAGGCCCTAACAACAGAGCCTTGAAATCCTTGTCAGATATGCTAAAGGGTAAGCAGGGACGTTTCCGTCAGAACCTACTTGGTAAGCGTGTTGACTATTCTGGACGTTCAGTTATCGTTGTTGGTCCTGAACTAAAGATGTACCAGTGCGGTTTGCCAAAGGAGATGGCTTTGGAGCTGTTTAAGCCTTTTGTTATGAAGCGTTTGGTTGAAACTAAGGTTTCACAGAACATTAAGGCTGCCAGAAAAGCTGTTGAACGAGCCAAGCCAGAGGTTTGGGACGCATTGGAGGTAGTTATTAAGGGTCATCCTGTTCTGCTAAACCGTGCTCCTACACTTCACAGACTAGGTATTCAGGCATTTGAGCCTGTACTGGTTGAGGGCAGAGCGTTAAAGCTGCATCCACTGGTTTGTACTGCATACAACGCTGACTTCGACGGTGACCAAATGGCTGTCCATGTACCTTTGTCAGCCGAGGCACAGGCGGAGGCCAGATTCCTAATGCTGGCAGCTGGCAACCTGTTGAAACCATCTGATGGCCGCCCTGTTGCTGTTCCTACACAGGATATGATACTGGGTTCATACTATCTAACACTTGATAAGGATGGTGAACCAGGTGAGGGCAAGATATTCCGTAACTTTGATGAAGCGTTAATGGCATATGATGCAAAGGTTGTCAGCCTGCACGCAAAAATTAAGGTTCGCAGAACAATGACCTTTGACGGTGTAGAGCGTTCAGAGATTATAGAAACAACAGTTGGACGTATTATTTTTAACAGACCTATTCCACAGGATTTAGGATTTGTTGATAGAGGTAATCCTGAAAATCTGTTTAAGCTGGAAATTGATTTCTTGGTTGGTAAAAAACAGCTAGGTATAATTATTGATAAATGTATCCGTATTCATGGTACACAAATAACAGCTGAGGTTTTGGACTGCATTAAAGCACAGGGCTATAAGTATTCTACAATTGGTGCTATTACAGTAGCTGTATGTGACGCTGCTATTCCTCCTGCAAAGAAGGAAATAATAGCCAATGCAGAGCTAGCAAAGGACGCTGTTACCGAGCAGTATCAGGATGGTCTTATTTCTAACGAGGAGCGTTATACTAACGTTCTGAAAATTTGGGAAAAGGCAACTAATGATGTTACCGCTGCTCTACAGGGCAATTTGGGCAGATATAACCCAATCTTTATGATGGCGGATTCTGGTGCTCGTGGTAGTATGTCACAGATTCGTCAGCTGGCTGGTATGCGTGGCTTGATTGCCAATACATCCGGTAAAACAATCGAAATTCCAATCAGAGCTAACTATCGTGAAGGCCTAAATATTTTGGAATACTTTATTTCTTCTCGTGGTGCTAGAAAAGGCTTGGCAGATACAGCTCTTAGAACAGCTGACTCTGGTTACCTTACAAGACGTTTGGTTGACGTTTCACAGGACGTTATCATTCGTGAGGAGGATTGTGGTACTAAGACTGGTATTGAAATCTTTGATATTCGTGAGGGCAAGGAGCTTATCGAGGGTATTCATGAGCGTTTGCTGGGCAGATACCTATGTGAGGACTTTGTTGATGAGAATACAGGTGAGGTTCTTGTTTCTAAGGATACAATGATGGGCGAGAAGGAAGCCGATATTATTGTTAACAGAGGTGTTGAGCGTATTAACATTCGTTCTATCCTTGGCTGTCGTGCTAAACATGGTGTTTGTAAGAAGTGCTACGGTTCTAATCTGGCTAATGGTATGCCTGTCACAGTTGGTGAGGCTGTTGGTATTATAGCTGCTCAGTCAATTGGCGAGCCTGGTACACAGCTGACAATGCGTACCTTCCATACAGGCGGTGTTGCTTCGGCTGAAGATATTACACAGGGTTTGCCTAGAATCGAAGAGCTGTTTGAGGGCAGAAAGCCTAAACATTTGGCTATTATCAGCGAAATCAAGGGTACTGTTCGTTTTGAAAAGATTAAAAACAATAACCACGCTGTTATATTTGATAAGGAAACAGGCGACGAGCGTTCTTATTTGATACCTTTTGGTTCTCATGTTAAGGTACAGGAGGGTCAGGTTATTGAAGCTGGCGATATGATTACAGAGGGTTCAGTTAACCCACATGACGTATTGGCAATAAAGGGACCTTTGGCTGTTCAGAATTATCTAATTCAAGAGGTTCAAAAAACCTATCGTATGCAGGGTGTTGATATTAACGATAAGCATATAGAGGTTATCGTTCGTCAGATGATGAAGAAGGTTAAGATTGATGAGTCTGGTTCTACAAAGCTACTGCCAAGCTCATTGGTTGATAAGAACGACTTCTTAACAGCTAACGAGGAAATTCGTGCCCGTATGGAAAAGGGCGAAACAGACCTTCAGGAGGCTACCTGTATTCAGATGCTGCTTGGTATTACAAAGGCCTCCTTAGCCACAGACAGCTTCCTGTCTGCTGCATCATTCCAGGAAACTACCAGAGTTCTTACTGACGCTGCTATCAAGGGCAAGGTAGATCCATTGCTAGGACTGAAGGAAAACGTTATTATCGGTAAGCTGGTACCAGCAGGTACTGGTATGCACCGTTACAGTAATGTCGAGCTGGAGGAGAACTTTGTTACTCCTGCTATGCCAGAATCTGGCGATCAAGAATTAGAGCTTTAACTTAATCTTATTTAATACAAAAAGCAGAAGTCCCAACAGGACTTCTGCTTTTTTAAAGAGTACATATTGCGGATTAAATGGTTTCTCTTTTAGTATGAGGTGTTTTATGGATAATAATAATTACAATAATGAACAAAATACATTTAATCAAAAGGTTAACTGTAATTGTCAGAACAGCACACAGCTTGGTAATCAAAAACAATATATTCCAAATAATATGTTTTATGTCAATGGTCAGGCAATGTATGTTCCTGGGCCACCACGCAAGAAATCAAATAAAAAATTAATTATAATTGTTGTTTCGGTGTTGATTGCATTTTTGCTGTTGATGGGAATAGGTATTTTTGCAGTAGTTAATGTTGTTGTTAGCAGTATGAATACACCAGTATACCAGCTGCCTAACGATGATATACCATCTATTGGTTCTGTTGTACCAGATGCACCAGGGGTCAGTAGCTTTAATAGCGATTACGATTTTGATTATGCTAGATTGACGTATAAATACAGTGGTTCAGATGATGTAAAATGGCAGCTGTCAGAATATATTGCCTACTTGGTTAAATCAGAAGACTTTAAAATTATAGGCAGTGACAATATTGTCCAAGGCTCAATGGGTAATATATCTCTAAGCCGAGATTCTTCTGAAAGTGGTTATGTGGTGCTAATCTTAATAGACTATGTGCCAAATGGCTATACTATAACGTTAAGCAGCTTCATAGACTCTGCTGCTGACTATGATTAATGTGCATAGATGAAAAATAAAGGCTGTACACTAAGCTGAAAAAATGAATACTGATTGCTTTTTGGCAGAGCTTTATTTTATGAGGTTAGGCTGAGCTTTTATAGGGCGGTGATTAGTATTTTTGCAATGAGTAAATTTGCTTTCATCATAACATTTTTATTGGAAACTAAAAAGGCATATTACAGCATGAAAAACAGCTGTAATATGCCTTTTGCTTTGTATACTATATGTGATTACATACTTTCAGGTGCAGTAATTTTTAACATTGTCAGCACGTTTTTAATAACGGATTTAATAGCAAGACATAAGCTTAGACGTGCTTGTGTTAAGCTTTTGTCCTCACCCTTTACTCGGCAGGCATTGTAAAATTTATGGAACAGGGTTGCCAGCTGTAAAACGTAGCGTGTAACCTTTGTTGGGTCATAATCCTTGGCGGCAGAGATGATTTCGTTTGTATAGTCTGCCAAATGATGTATAAGCTCACGCTCCTCTGGTGCAGTTAACAAGGCTAGTTCAGCGTCATTACAGTGGCGAGGGGCTATGCCGTCAGCCTGCAGTGACTTAATAATACTGCAAATTCTGGCATATGCATATTGTACATAGTAAACAGGGTTTTGAGAATCCTCTGTAACCGCTAAGGTTAGGTCAAAATCCATTTGTGTGTTGGCTTCACGCATATTAAATAGAAAACGTGCTGCATCTACAGGCACTTCGTCTAAAAGGTCAGCCAGCTGTATTGCTTTACCTGTACGCTTACTCATTTTAACCGGCTTGTTGTCACGCACTAAGCGTACCAGCTGCATTAGCACAACGTCAAGCTTATCGCCCTCTAAGCCTACTGCGTTTATAGCACCCTTCATACGTGCTACATGGCCATGGTGGTCAGCGCCCCATACATCTATACAGGTAGTGTAGCCACGTTTTTCAAACTTGTTGCGGTGATATGCAATGTCTGCCGCAAAGTATGTTGGACTGCCATTTTGACGGATAAGTACATCATCCTTTAGCTCCAGCTTGTCAATGTAGTCTTGACTTTTGCCATCAGCCAACAGCATTTTAGTTTGTACGTCTATATTTTTATACCATAAGGCACCATCCTTTTCATAGGTCATGCCCTTGTTTTTCAGTATATCTATGGTTTCGGTTACATAGCCACTGCTGTGCAGCTCACTTTCAAAAAACCACTTGTCATATTCAATGCGATACTTTTTCATATCATTTTGCATCTTTGTAATGTTCCTTGGCAAAGCAAAGTCTACCAAAGCCTTTTTACGCTCTGTTGATGATAGGCTTAACAGGTTATCTCCAAATGTATCAGCGTATTCCTTGGCACGCACCATGATGTCAGCACCCTGATAGCCATCCTCTGGAAATTCTACTGCAGCTTCACCCTTGTAAAGCTGTAGGTATCGTGCTTCTAGTGACATTGCAAATTTTTCTATCTGATTGCCTGCATCATTTACATAAAACTCACGCCATACGTTATAGCCAGCGGCATCCAGAACTGCCGCTAAGCAATCACCTAAAGCACCACCACGGGCGTTACCCATGTGCATAGGGCCAGTAGGGTTAGCAGATACAAATTCTACCATAACCTTTTTACCTTGCCCAAAGCTGCTCCTACCGTAGCTGTCACCGCTTTCTTCAATATCCTTAATAACATCACTGTAATAGCGGCCTTTTAGGAAAAAGTTTATAAAGCCTGGGCCAGCGGTTTCAAAGCGTTCAATATATGTGCCTTCTAGGGTCAGGTTAGCTGTAATGGCTTGTGCTATTTTAAAGGGTGGCATTTTAAAAGCCTTTGCACACGCCATAGCTGCATTAGTAGCTAAATCACCATGTGAACGGTCAGCTGGTGTTTCAATTACAAAGTCTGGGGCTTGTGCATCACCCAGCTGTCCCTTTTCCTTGGCAGTGTCAATGGCATTTAATATTGCCAGCCTTAATCCATCTACTGCGTTTTGTGCTATATTTGACATAGTTATATTCCGTCCTTTTCCATATAATTATCTGTCTGTGCTTTTTTTAAAGAAATTTTTATTTCGTTTTCGCTTACAAGGTCAGAGTTAAAGTCTACTGTATATCCTAACTCTAATACTCCACCGTTTTTATCTATGTTAATATTCATCTTGTTTGTGAATATGCCAATCATTAAATCCCCTGCAACAGTGGCGTAATGACATTGGTGTCGTCGGTCACGTTCCAAAATCAGTTTAGAATTGTATGTGCCTGTACGAGTAATAGTTACTCTATTGTCACCCTCAATTTTCACTATTGATGTGTGCTTATTGTCAGGATCTTCTGTGTCGTACTCTTTATATGTTATATATCTGCCTGTGGATTTTTCTGTATAATGACCAAGTGTTGTAACTGTTACGGTGTCATTATCCTTTTCAAAGTTTTGTTTTCCTACGATGTCTATTATATAATCCTGTATCATTATTTACCCTTAATATTCCTCTATATTTATTCTGTGTACGTCATTTCCAATATCTCTGCCAAGGAACAGCCCGGCAATATTGCTAAAGCCTTCGACTCTGTCGCTAACAAAAAATTGATTATTTCCAGCTTGATTACTGCCATTTAGCTGACCGTTTTCCTTTAGCAGTGACGCTGCATACAACGCTGTTTCCCGACCAGAATCTATTAGTGTTACGTTGTCACCCATAACAGCTGATATTGCCTCACGCAAAATAGGGTAGTGGGTACAGCCCATAATAAGAGTGTCTATATCCTTTTCCTTTAACTTTTGCAGATAGCGTTTCACAACCATGAAAACAATGGGATCATCCTTTGAGATGAATCCGTTTTCTACCAAGGGTACAAACAGGGGGCAATCCTGTTGAAAAACTTCAATAGAAGCGTTCAAGGCCTCAATCTCTTTTTTATAGGATTTACTGCTTATGGTGGCGGTTGTACCAATAACACCAATCCTTCCATTTTTTGTAGCTTTAACAGCTGATGCAGCGGTTGGCTTTACAACACCAGTAAAGGGTACTGCGAAGCTGCCGTTAAGGCTGTCTATTACAGAGCTAACAGTGCCACAGGCTACTATTATAAGCTTTACATTTTTACTTTGTAAAAAGTTAGCATCCTGTTTAGCGTATCTAATGATAGTTTCCTTACTTCTGTTACCGTAGGGAACTCGACCTGTATCACCAAAGTACACTATGTTTTCGTTTGGTAAAAAGCTTAACAGCTCCTTTACAGCGGTCAGACCACCTAAACCAGAGTCGAATACTCCAATAGGCTCAAAAGACATATTGCTCAACCTTTCTTCTGCGAATAGGAGTGAAAATCTCCCAATAAGGCATATTTAATCAATTTATTCATCTAACTAAATATATTACCATATATTCAAATTAGGTGCAATCCAAAAAATATATAAAATTATCGTGACAAATTGTCCGATTAGCTGTATAATAAAAACTAAATGTATAAAGGAAATCCCTTTGAATTAACAATAAAGGAATGAAGATAAATGACGGATAATTTTTTTGCTATAATTAACAATAAAGTATTCAACACATTGGAAAGCCGTGGATACACAAAAAATAAGGTTGAAAGCGATAACGACAATGAACAGGCGGCTTTGTTTACTGGTGAAAATGACGCTTATACAGTTATATATTATCGTGACGTGAAGCACGTTGTCCTGCGTACCTGTGCTATGACGGAGGAGGGCCCTGATAATGAGTGGAAAACCTTGGCAACATGGATGTTTGACCCTGCTACTGATGGTGAAAAACAAGCAGAAAGCATAGGCAACGACTTTGCATCTTCTTTAGCAGCACCTATCAGAAAAAGAGCTACACCAACAAAGAAAAAGAGGAAGAGCGATGATGGCAATGCTGATCCTTTATTTTTTAGCAAACGTATGGTTAACGTGTTTCCAGAGCTAAAGTACGAAATCAAAGATGAACAAAATGGATATTCGCCTTTTCGTGGAGTGACCTTTGCCAGAAAGTTTATAGTGCCAAAGGTTAACGCTTTGCTGTCCTCAGGAAACGTAGCAGATATACAAAAAATGGCGAATATTTTATCTGCACAATATAATGCTGGTGATTTAGATACACGTTCAATAATTACCATGGTGGTGCTGAACTCCATAGACAATGAGCAGAATGAGGAAAAGCTTAGGGACAAGTTAAGCGAGGATTTAGTCAGGGCTTGGCAATTTGGAAAAGGCTTTAAGGGCAAAAAGGTAAAACCAGAGAAATTTAAACCAAAGAAGAAAACCATGGCAGAGCGTTTAGCTGGAGCTGACGGAAAGTAAAAAAGTGAATAATTAATCAAAATAAGCTGTACGGTGAGTTTTGATTTTATTAACAGCAGTGCAGTGTATATTGCACTGCACAAATTATAGGGCTTTTTGCAAAAAAGTTCTTGACGAGTAGCAATATGTATGGTATAGTGGTATTACCTCAAAAAAAGGGGCTTATTTTTTTGTGCCTTTTTAGAGAGGGAGGCTGAATATATACCGCAATTAATCGGGGGTGCCGTTAGAAATGAGAGTAAAAGTTACATTAGCCTGCACAGAGTGCAAACAGAGAAACTACAACACAATGAAAAATAAGAAAAATGATCCGGACAGACTGGAAATGAACAAGTATTGCAGATTTTGCAAAAAACATACTCTGCATAAGGAAACAAAATAATTTACCGGAGGTAGGTAGTTATGGCTGACAATAAGGTCGAAAAAAAGACTGAAAAGCAGAAAGATAAGAAGCCAAACATTTTTGCAAGAATTGCAAAATACTTCCGTGAATGCAAGAGCGAAGTCAAGAAGGTTACATGGCCTGCTCCTAAAGCTGTTTTCAAAAATACAGGTATAGTATTGGCTATGATAATTGTCATAGGTTTGTTCATTTTTGCTCTTGACCAAGGACTTTACGCATTGTTAGGTCTTGTTATGCAAACAGCAGCTTAATAATGTTGAAAGGATGAGGTGCAATGCCGGAAGAAGCAAAGTGGTATGTTGTTCACACCTATTCTGGGTATGAAAACAAAGTAGCTTCTAATCTGGAGAAAACTGTTGATAACAGAAATCTTCAAGAATACATTCAAGAGGTAAAGGTTCCTACTGAGCTTGTTACAGAAATCCGCGAGGATGGTTCTGCCAAGGATGTGGAAAGAAAAATTTATCCTGGATATGTATTTATCAAAATGGTTTACACCGACGAAACATGGTATGTCGTACGTAATATTCGTGGTTGTACCGGCTTTGTTGGACCATCTTCCAAACCTATTCCGCTGTCATCTGATGAAGTAGTAAGAATGGGTGTGGAAACAAAATCAATAGAGGTTTCCTACAACGTAGGCGATTCAGTTCGTATCATCGACGGTCCGTTAGAGGACTTTGTAGGTGTGGTTGAGGAAATCGACACAGAAAAAAATCTTGTTCGTGTTACAGTATCTATGTTCGGACGAGAGACACCTGTGGAGCTTGAGTTAAATCAAGCTGAACCACTGGAGTAATTAACGTTAATAATCTAGTTCCTATATAGTTGCTAGTTATTATTGAGGGACATAGTCCCTTGTGGGAGGAACGGTACAATGTATCGCTCCGCAAGCTACCACGAATTTTGGAGGTGCAAAAAGAAATGGCTCAGAAGGTAGTAGGCTTTATAAAGCTACAAATACCTGCCGGTAAGGCTACTCCGGCACCACCTGTTGGTCCTGCACTAGGACAGCACGGTGTCAACATTATGGCGTTCACAAAAGAATTTAACGAACGTACAAAAAACGACGCAGGTTTAATTATTCCTGTCGTTATTACAGTTTATGCAGATCGTTCTTTTACATTTGTAACAAAAACACCACCTGCAGCTGTATTGATTAAAAAAGCATGTGGAATCCAAAGCGGTTCTGGCGTGCCAAACAAAACAAAGGTTGCAAAGATTACCCGTGAGCAGGTTAAGCAGATTGCAGAGCAAAAAATGCCTGACCTAAATGCAGCAACTGTTGAAGCAGCTACTAGTATGGTTGCTGGTACAGCACGCAGCATGGGCATTGAAGTAGTCGATTGATCAAAACCCGGGTGGGAGGAAACAAATCCGATTTTACCACTCAACAGGGAGGAAAACAATGAAACACGGTAAAAAATATGTTGATAGCGTAAAGCTAATCGACAGAACAAAACAATATGATGCTAATGAAGCATTAGGTCTTTGTGTAAAGACTGCAACAGCTAAGTTTGATGAAACTGTTGAAGTTCATGTAAAGCTTGGTGTTGATAGCCGTCATGCTGACCAGCAGGTTAGAGGCGCTATCGTTCTACCACATGGTACAGGTAAAAGCGTTAAGGTTCTGGCAGTATGTAAGGGCGATAACGTAAAGCTAGCTGAAGAAGCTGGTGCTGACTATGTAGGTGCTGAGGAGTTCACACAGAAGATTCAGGCTGAAGGCTGGATGGACTTTGACGTACTAATTACAACACCTGACATGATGGGTCTTGTAGGTCGTTTAGGTAAGGTTCTAGGCCCTCGTGGTTTAATGCCTAACCCTAAGGCTGGTACTGTTACTACTGACATTGCTAAGGCTATTAAAGAAGCTAAGGCAGGTAAGATAGAGTACCGTCTGGACAAAACAAATATCATTCACTGTCCTATTGGCAAGGTTTCTTTTGGTGAGGAAAAGCTTACTGAAAACTTTGACACATTGCTAACAGCTATTGTTAAAGCAAAACCAGCTGCTTCTAAAGGTCAGTATATTAAGTCTTGTGCTGTAACTAGCACAATGGGCCCTGGCGTACGTGTTAACCCTAATAAGGTTGGCGGACAGTCAGAAGCTTAATTAAAATCCTATACAGATATTTAATCTGTGTTGGTATATTTAGCTGTTTTCCAAAGACAGCAGGTGCATATGCGTAAGGGTAACCAACCTGCCGAGGATGAGCATTGAACAATTATACGAAGTATAATTGTGATTATTGCCTCTCCTTAGGTACAGGGAGAGGCTATTTTTATGTTTGCATATATAGTTTATGGAGGTGAATTGATTTGCCAAGTGAGAAAGTTTTAGAACAAAAGAAAGCATTGGTTTCCGACCTTTCTGATAGACTGAAAAACTCAATTTCCGGTGTTGTTGTTAGCTATGAGGGTATCACAGTTGAGGACGATACAAAGCTTCGTAAGGAGCTTAGAGAAGCTGGTGTTAGCTATACAGTTATTAAGAATACTATGTTAGGTCGTGCCGCAGAACAGGTTGGTCTTGAAGGCTTAAAGCCAGTTCTTGAGGGTACTACTGCTCTTGCTACTTGTGATGAGGACTACGCAGCTCCTGCTCGTATTCTTTGCAAGTATGCAGATGCTCACGATAACTTTGCTGTAAAAAGCGGTTATATTGATGAGGAAGTTATTGAGATGGACAAGATTGTTAGCTTATCTAAGCTACCTACTCGTGATGTTCTTCTTGCTAACGTATTAGGTGCATTCCAGGCACCTATCGCAAGCTTTGCTCGTGCTATCCAAGCGGTAGTAGACCAAAGTGGCGAAGCTACAGATGCTCCTGCAGAAGAAGCTGCTGAAGCATAATTTTGAAAATATTATTTATTAAATTAACGGAGGTTTATTATTATGGCATCTGAGAAAATTACTGCTATGATCGAAGAATTAAAGGGCCTTACAGTTCTAGAGCTTTCTGAGCTTGTACATGCTGTTGAGGATGAGTTTGGTGTTTCTGCTGCTGCAGCTGTTGCTGTTGCTGCTCCTGGTGCTGATGGTGGCGCTGCTGCTGCTGAGAAGACAGAATTCGACGTAATTCTAAAGTCTTTCGGTGCAAGCAAAATGAACGTTATCAAGGCTGTTCGTGGTATCACAGGTCTTGGTCTAAAGGAATCAAAAGAGCTTGTTGAAGGTGCTCCTAAGGCTATCAAAGAGGCTGTTTCTAAGGATGAGGCTGAGTCTATCCAGAAGCAACTTGAAGAGGCTGGCGCAGAGGTTGAGGTTAAATAATTTAACCCCAATTACAGCTTTTACAAAAGCACATTTAAAGGACACGGTTTATATCGTGTCCTTTTTTCTTGGTCAAATTTGGTGTTTGGCTATCCATGGCTGCTAACTCTGCCTAAAAAGCAATGCACTAAAAATGCAAGGGCTTTGTGACATAGGAGTAGAATAATTAATCAACTAAAAAGTATTTTCAATATGCGTATTTAAGTGTTAAAGGGTAATAATAGCAAAAACCTAGATATTGTGATAATATATATATAACTAAAATAGGATTGAAGTGAAAAAATGATTAAAAATATTTCATATGCGGACTTTAAAAGATTATCAAAGGATAAAATTCATCGTGATTTTCCGCCTGATGAAATTCGTGAGATTCATGGAATAAAAAAGTTATATAAAAAGGGCTTATACAGCTGTAGTGTTATGTACAGTGGGGAAAAAATGGTTGCCTATGGCTGTTTTATACGCAATGATTTCACACAAGGGGTATTGCTGGACTATTTGGCGGTAGAGCCTGAATATCGTGGAACCGGTGTGGGAAGCTCTTTTTTGTGCGAAGTAAGAAAAAATATAGATTGTCCAGGCTTAATCATAGAGTGCGAATGTCCTGAAACAGCACAATCAAATGAAGAAAAGCTTGTGCGGGAAAGGCGAATACAATTTTATATTAATAACGGTGCTACACTGTCAAGCGAAGTCTGGGAGGCTTTTAATGTGAAATATAATTTGCTATGGCTGCCTGTTAATCAACCCTTGGGTAGCTTAAGCTTAGCACAAGAAATCCGAACCATATACCGCAGTGCTATACCATATCCATTTTCTCGATTTCTCCCTAAATATAGAAAATTGTAGTGTTATATTTTTTGTAATGTAAATGATAAGCTATATGATAGCATATAGGCGATAAACGACTTTATTAGCTGTTTATCGCCTATTTTATAGTATTTAACGGGGTGTTATGTGTAAATACATAACAAAAATTTATTAGTTAATTTTATATTGTTATAAATTGTTTATAAAGCACAAATCAATATATAAATTGTTAGTAGTTATAACTGTTGATAAACAAATAAATATAATATATAATAAATGTAAAGAATAAATGAGTTTTTATTTTACTCGACCAAGAAATAATTAAAATGTTAATGTGCAGGTCAGCAGCATGAAGAGGTTATTTAAAATTGCAGCTTTGGTTTTGGCTATGATAATAACAGTTGGCTGTGTTCCAATTTCGGAAAATGAACCCTTAGGTCATGCTTATCCTATATACAATAAAAATATCTTTGATATGGCAGAGGATTACCCAAAAATGAAGTTCATATTTTTCTATGTGGTTTAATTATAATTATAATTATATAGGTTGTAGCTTGAAAGGAGCCGATTTACAATGAAAAAAATATTAACAATATGTGGCTTGGTGGCAGTTATGATAGGTGTAGCTCTTGTTAATTTCAATGTGGGGGTCAGTGCTGATATTGAACCATATAATCCAAATGACTATCCGCTAGAGGGTGGTGTTTTAGACATAGTAGAGGACAGTACAATATCACCAGAGCGAGAGCAGATGTTAGCTGAAAAAAAGCGTCTGATGGAGGCAGGAGAAAATTCATATGATGTGGAAAGCTATTCAGTATCAGAGGATAGCGAAACAAAGGAGTCACCAGAGGAGGCAGATGCCCTTAAGATGAAAATAACACAAGATGACCAACAGGGGTCGAAGCTTAAAGAAATGGTAATAGAAACCATAAAGATTATGAATACAAAAACAGACAATAATTTTTCTGTGCCGTTATTGTATTCGTATGATAAGGTACAATTCAAGACCGCAGTAGAGCTGTATAATAGCAATTTAGTAAATTATTCACAAAGGACACGTTTGAAAGAATATATTGGCTATTATGCTATTGCCCTTCGCAGTACGGATGAAATATATCCACAGGTGAAACAGATATTGGGATAAATATGGAGGCTTACTTATGAAGACTGCAAAGAAAGCAATGCGTGTAGTTTTAATCGTTGTGCTGTCTATTTTAGGATTAATACTGTTAACAGCTGGTGTGTGGTTTGGCTACAATGTGTATCTTGACAATAAGACAGAATATGACGGCGTACCTGTTTTAAATGAAACTAGATGCTTTGAAAAGTCACAGGGCAACACATTTAAATTCTATACTACACACACAGAAAGAGAAATAAAGGATTTTTATAATGATTACTTAGATAATCTTCCGCACGTTGCTTATAAGGATGGAAGAGATGAAACAACAATGTTTTACGATAATAAAACAGGTCATGTATATACACGGGATATATTTTTTGGTGGATATATAGAGGGCAGTGGCAAGACCATGTATATTGTTTCCTACAAGGATTACAATGATAAGGATATGGAAATAGTAGAATAAAACAAATAATTCAAATGTAATAATCCATGGTGAGGAAAGAAAAAATATTTTAGCTAAAAAATTAAGAGTAGGGCGTTAAAAAAACGCCAAGGAAAATCAGAAATAAATAGTTGACAAAGTGCCATTGCTGTGATAAGATTGTTAATTGTCGAGCAATGGCATTTTTGCGTAATTTTGCATGAGGAGATATGTGCGAAATGTGGTAAAATCTTTTTTGCAAAGACATAATTATGTATATTACCCACAGGTGTAATATTATACGTTGATTTGGCAATAAATAATTTGTTGCCATTTAACACCAAAAAATTTTTAGTATCGAGGAAAGGAGGAAAAACATGCCAACATTTAACCAATTAGTTAGAAAAGGCCGTGAGGTTTCCGAAAAGAAAGCAAAAGCTCCTGCACTATTAAAGGGTTGGAACTCTAAGAAGAACAAGGCTATTGACCAAAGTTCTCCACAAAAGAGAGGCGTTTGTACAGCTGTAAAGACTGCTACACCTAAAAAGCCTAACTCAGCTCTTAGAAAGATTGCCAGAGTAAGACTTTCTAACGGTATCGAAGTAAGCTCATACATCCCAGGCGTTGGCCACAACCTACAGGAACACAGCGTTGTTCTTATTCGTGGTGGTAGAGTAAAGGACCTTCCAGGTGTGCGTTATCACATCGTTAGAGGTACACTTGATGCACAGGGTGTTGCTAAGCGTATGCAGGCTCGTTCTAAATATGGCGCAAAGCGTCCAAAGGCAGGTAAATAATCCATAGGAAATGACAGACTACCTTTGAAGTTATTAATGTAACTACAGTACAATACAGATGTGCTTTTATATATAATATGAGCCTTTTGTATTGGCAAACGGGAGTTGTCGCTTTCGAGTACCTATGATATCTCAACAATTGTGAAGGAGGGAAGTAAAGTGCCAAGAAGAGGTTCAATAGCAAAACGTGATGTTTTGCCAGATCCACTATATAAATCTAAGCTCGTTACTCGTCTTATCAACAACGTTATGTATGATGGTAAGAAGGGCGTTGCTCAGAAAATAGTTTATGGTGCATTCGACATCATCAGTGAAAAGACAGGAAAAGACCCACTAGAGGTTTTTGACCAGGCAATGGAAAATCTAATGCCTGTATTAGAGGTAAAGGCTCGCCGTGTAGGTGGTGCAACATACCAGGTACCTATGGAGGTTCGTCCTGAAAGAAGACAGACATTAGGTCTACGTTGGCTTTCAAGATACTCTAGACTTCGTTCAGAGAAGACTATGAAAGAAAGACTTGCAGGTGAAATCCTTGATGCCATTAACGGTACCGGCGGTGCTGCTAAAAAGCGTGAAGATACACACAAAATGGCAGAGGCTAATAAAGCATTTGCTCATTACAGATGGTAATTATTTGAGGAGGATTTTATGGCAAGACAGGTATCTCTGGAACAAACCAGAAATATCGGTATCATGGCTCATATTGATGCCGGTAAAACTACTACTACAGAGCGTATCCTTTTCTATACAGGTATAAACCATAAAATTGGCGAAACACATGATGGTGCTTCAACAATGGACTGGATGGTTCAGGAGCAGGAAAGAGGTATTACAATTACCTCTGCTGCTACTACTTGTTTCTGGAAAGACAGAAAAGATAACAAGGTTAGAATCAATATCATCGATACCCCAGGTCACGTTGACTTTACAGTAGAGGTTGAGCGTTCTCTTAGAGTTCTTGACGGTTCTGTAACAGTAATGTGTGCAAAGGGTGGCGTTGAGCCACAGTCTGAAACAGTTTGGAGACAGGCTGATAACTACGGTGTACCTAGAATGGTATATGTAAACAAGATGGACATCATGGGTGCTGATTTCTTCCGTGTTGTTCAGATGATGAAGGACAGACTAAAATGTAACGCTGTACCTATTCAGCTACCTATCGGTGCAGAGGAAACATTTAAAGGTATCATCGACCTTGTAAAGATGAAGGCCGAGATTTATTATGATGACCTTGGTAAGGATATTCGTGAGGAAGAAATTCCTGAGGATATGAAGGAGCTTGCACAGAAATATCATGACGAGCTAATCGAGCATGTTGCTGAGCAGGACGATGCATTAATGGAGAAATACTTTGGTGGCGAAGAGCTAACATTGGACGAAATCCGTGCTACTATTCGTAAATCAACTATTGCTAATACAATGGTACCTGTTACCTGCGGTACATCTTACCGCAACAAGGGTGTTCAGATGCTGTTGGATGCTATAATTGACTATATGCCAGCTCCTACAGATGTACCTTCAATTAAGGGTACAAACCCTGATACTGATGAAGAAATCGAAAGACATTCTTCTGATTCTGAGCCATTTTCAGCTCTTGCATTTAAGATTGCAACTGACCCATTTGTTGGTAAGTTGTGTTTCTTTAGAGTATATTCTGGTACAGTTAAGGCTGGTTCATCAGTTTATAACTCTGTAAAGGACAACACCGAGCGTATCGGTCGTATCCTACAGATGCACGCTAACGACAGAAAAGATATTGATACCTGCTATGCAGGTGATATTGCTGCTGCTGTTGGTTTGAAAAACACTACAACAGGTGATACCTTATGTGACGAAAAGAATCCTGTTATTCTTGAGTCTATGGAATTCCCTGAGCCTGTTATCCGTGTAGCTATCGAGCCTAAAACAAAGGCTGGACAAGAAAAAATGGGTATTGCTCTAGCAAAGCTTGCTGAAGAGGACCCTACCTTTAAGGCTTACACAGATGAAGAAACAGGACAAACAATCATTGCTGGTATGGGTGAGCTTCATTTGGAAATCATCGTAGACAGACTTCTGCGTGAGTTTAAGGTTGAGGCTAATATCGGTAAACCACAGGTTGCTTATAAAGAAACTATTCGTGAGCTGGCTGATGTTGACGAAAAGTATGCTAGACAGTCTGGTGGTAAAGGTCAGTACGGTCACGTTAAGATTAAGGTTGAGCCTAACCCAGGTAAGGGTTACGAGTTTGTTAACGCTATTGTTGGTGGTTCTATTCCTAAGGAATATATCCCAGCAGTTGACGCTGGTATCAAGGGAGCAATGTTAAGTGGTGTACTAGCTGGCTACAATGTTGTTGATGCTAAGGTTACACTATATGATGGTTCTTATCATGAAGTCGATTCATCAGAAATGGCATTTAAAATTGCTGGTTCTATGGCTTTTAAAGAGGCTATGAGAAAAGCAAATCCAGTTCTGCTGGAGCCTATCATGAAGGTTACTGTTATTGTACCAGAGGAGTATATGGGCGACGTTATTGGCGACCTTAACTCTCGTCGTGGTATGATTCAGGGCATGGAAGCTGAAAATGGTGCACAGAGAATTAATGCTATGGTACCGCTATCAGAAATGTTTGGTTATGCTACAGATATGCGTTCAAAGACTCAGGGTCGTGGACAGTACGTTATGGAGCCTAGCAACTATGCTGAAGTTCCTAAGTCTGTTGGTGAGGCTATCATGAGCGCTCGTAATAAAAAAGATTGATAATACACATTCTTTTTACAAATGTTTAATCAAAAATTAATCTTTAACTATTGCATTTTCTTATGGAAGTTGCTAAAATAAGGATTAAGGTAAATTATTACTCTATTTTAAAATTAAGGGAGGCAATTCCAATGGCAAAGGAAAAATTTGAAAGAAATAAACCCCATGTAAATATTGGTACAATTGGTCACGTTGACCACGGTAAGACAACTCTTACTGCTGCTATCACAAAGGTTCTTAACATTAATGGTGATGCAGAATTTATGGACTACGCAAACATCGATAAGGCTCCTGAGGAGAAAGAGCGTGGTATTACAATCAACACAGCTCACGTTGAGTACGAAACTGACAACCGTCACTATGCTCACGTTGACTGCCCAGGCCATGCTGACTATGTAAAGAACATGATTACTGGTGCTGCTCAGATGGATGGTGCTATCCTAGTTGTTTCTGCTGCTGATGGTCCTATGCCTCAGACAAGAGAGCATATCCTGCTATCTCGTCAGGTTGGCGTTCCATACATTGTTGTATTTATGAACAAAACTGACCAAGTAGATGACGAAGAGCTTCTTGACCTAGTTGAGATGGAAATTCGTGAGCTATTAAGCGAATACGAGTTCCCTGGCGATGATACACCTATCATCCGTGGTTCTGCATTCCTAGCTCTTGAGTCAGCATCTAAGGATTCTGACGCTCCTGAGTACAAATGTATTCACGAGTTGATGGCTGCTGTTGATGAGTGGATTCCTACTCCAGAGCGTAAATCAGATCTTCCTTTCCTAATGCCTGTTGAGGACGTATTTACAATTACTGGCCGTGGTACTGTTGCTACTGGTAGAGTTGAGCGTGGCGTTCTAAAGGTTAACGAGGAAATTGAAATCGTTGGTATGACTGACGAAAAGAGAAAAGTTGTTGTTACAGGTCTAGAAATGTTTAGAAAGCTTCTTGACTTTGCTGAGGCTGGCGATAACGTTGGTGTTCTGCTACGTGGTGTTCAGAGAACTGAAATCGAGCGTGGTCAGGTTCTAGCTAAACCAGGCACAATTCACCCACACACAAAGTTCCATGGTCAGGTATACGTTTTGACTAAGGACGAGGGTGGCCGTCATACTCCTTTCTTTGATAACTATCGTCCACAGTTCTATTTCAGAACAACAGACGTTACAGGTGTTATCTCACTACCAGAGGGTACAGAGATGTGTATGCCTGGCGATAATGTAGAGATGGATGTTGAGCTAATCACTCCAATCGCTATCGAAGAGGGTCTACGTTTCGCTATCCGTGAGGGTGGCCGTACAGTAGGTTCAGGTGTTGTTACAGCTATCAATAGCTAATTAATACCAACCAAGTTATAGTAATATTAGGGACTATCCTTTAATGGATAGTCCCTTTTTTGGGTATATGTACAAAAATTAATAATGTTCACATAATTCCATTGATTAATAAATATAAATGATTATAATGATAAATAGAGATTGATAATTTAGTATATTTAAAAAAATATTTTACTTGGTGGTAAACAATGAAAAAACTTCTTATAGCAATTATAGTAATCGGTTGTATATTGTCCTTGGCGGTCTTTATTGGTACGGCCTATCCTCAGTACAATGTATTTAATATGGTTATGTCAAAACCCAGTCAGGCACAAAGCGTAGCGGCTGAGGTTACTGTTAAATCCTATATTGAATGTGGTCAGCATACAACATTTTCAGATAATACAGGCGTCACTATTAAATTTCCTCAGGATAATAACGCAGAGGTTACTGGCGTTATGATGTTATCCCATGAGCTTACATCCTTATCTGGTGGCAAAAGTGGCACTGTGATTATAAAACTTAATAGTACTGTGAACGTAGCTGTAGGATATACCTTTGATGTTATTGTTGATAATACAACTGTTGCTACTGGTGTAGTTACGGCTCTAAACAAGTAGGCTATAATAATTTCAAATTATGGGATACACTTATTGTGTGTTAGCTTATAGCTTAAAAAAATGAAATATAAATTTTATCAGGTGATAGTTATTGTGCTATCATCTGATTTTTTGTAACTAATTGTTCCTGTGGAAAACCCGTTAATCTATGGAAGGATAATAAAAATACTTACGTATGAATATTTTGGTAGTGGCTGTTATTCATTTAGTCTGCAAAATAACGTATGCAGTATTTCCTAAATAAAATCCTTTCTGCACACCAGATGGTTGCCATAGCCTTAGGTGACAGGTCGCTGACACAGCAAATTATATAATTTGAAATAGACAAAATGTAATTTCTGGGATAGAATACTCTATATAGTCATATGTGTACTGGATTTAAAGTGTATGTATAAATATGTGTTAGGGTAGCGGTAGCAAGGGGGAGGTATATTTGTGAAATTAACAGCCAGTGTTGAATTTATTATTGACAAGCTTAATGCAAGCGGATATGAAGCATATGCTGTTGGTGGTTGTGTGCGGGATAGCCTGCTTGGCATTGTTCCCAAGGATTGGGATATATGTACCAGTGCCATGCCACATGAAATAATGAATGTGTTTGATGGGCAAAAAATTATTCCCACAGGATTACAGCATGGAACGGTTACTTTAATGCTGGATAATATGCCATTTGAGCTTACAACATATCGTATTGATGGGTTATACAGCGATAACAGACATCCTGACAGGGTGAACTTTGTAAACAGCTTGCATGATGACCTTAAACGACGTGATTTTACCATAAATGCTATGGCATTTAATTATCAAACGGGTTTGGTTGACTTGTTTGGCGGAAAAAGTGACTTAGCAAACAAAATTTTGAGATGTGTAGGTGACCCAGATACACGTTTTAAAGAGGATGCTTTGCGTATTTTCAGGGCATTGCGGTTTTCTTCTGTTTATGATTTTACTATTGACAATGATACAGCTGTGGCTATGAATAATAATAAGGAGCTGTTATGTAATATTTCTCCAGAAAGATTATACAATGAGCTTAAGAAATTTATTATTGGTGATAATGTTGAAAGGCTGCTTATTGATTTCAGAAGTATTCTAGCACAAATAATTCCTCAGCTACAGCCCATGTTTGATTTTAAACAGTACAACCCTTATCACTGCTATGATGTGTGGACACATACAGTGAAATCCGTTGCAGCCGCACCAAAGGATGATATAATCAGGTTAACTATGCTGTTTCACGATATAGGAAAGCCATCAACCTTTTTTAGAGATGAAAAAGGTGTGGGGCATTTCTATGGTCACTCAGGTGTCAGTAAAAATATAGCACAGCAAATTTTATCAAACCTGCGTGTTGATAATCACACTGGAAAAGTGGTACTATTGCTGGTTGAAATCCACGATATACCAATAGAAGCTACAACAAAGGCTGTTGGTAAAAGATTGGCGAAAATTGGTGAGGAGAATTTTAGACGATTGCTAATAGTAAAAAAGTGTGACGCAATGGGGCAAGATAAGGAAGTTAGAAAATCAAAGCTACAGTATTTACAGCGTATTGAGGATACATTAAACGTGGTGTTGACCGAAAATCATTGCTTTTCCATAAAGGATTTGCATATTAATGGCAATGATATTATTAGTCTGGGTGCAGCACAGGGGGAAAGGATAGGGAGGGTTTTGCAAAGGCTGTTTGAAATGGTTATTGATGAACAAATAAGCAACAACCATACGGTGCTTATAAGGGAAGCCAAAAAATTATTAAGGACTAATTTTTTACCAGAAAACAATATATGATAAGATTAAAAGCTCACTCGTCAACGGTATATGAATGACGGGTGAGCTTTTGAATTTCTGTTAAGCTGTAGTAGAACAAAAGACCAGCTAAGTTGAGTCCTTATCATACTGTATAGTGGTTATAATCAGGTGATAACAGGCAGTGGTTATCAATCCTTTGTGACAAAAGAATGTTTATAAAATTAACCAAAAGCTTATTGGAGATTTGTATTAAGCCTTTTATTTTATATCAAACAATAGTATAATCAAGCTTGAAGGTAGACAAAGCTTATGAAAAAATCTCCGTTTGAGTGAAAGGGTGTACATATGAAAGCATTAATAACAGGGGCTAGCTCTGGGTTAGGTAAAGATATGGCTTTAGTTTTAGGGAAAAAGGGTTGGGATTTAATATTAGTTGCCCGCAGGGCTGACAGATTGGAAAATGTGAAAAATCAGATTAATAATGTAAATGTACAGTGTATAATTGCTGATGTTTCCAAAACAGAGGAATGTGAAAAATTGTATGAAAGAACAAAAGATGAAAATGTTGATATGATAATTAATAATGCTGGTTTTGGTGATTGTGGTAAATTTTTAGAAACAGACCTTGAACGTGAGCTTAATATGATTGATACAAATATAAAGGCAGTTCATATTTTAACAAAGCTATTTTTACATGATTTTGCACAGCGTAATAGTGGATATATACTCAACGTTGCTTCATCTGCCGGCTTTATGGCAGGTCCGCTGATGGCAACCTACTATGCTACCAAAAATTACGTTTTGCGTTTAACAGAGGCAATTTATCAGGAGCTGCGTCAGGATAAAATAAATGTTCATATTAGTGCATTATGTCCAGGTCCAGTGGAAACTGAATTTAATCAGGTGGCAAGTGTGAAATTTGCTATCAAGGGACTGGACAGCTGTCAGGTGGCAGAGTATGCTATTGAACAAGCACTAAAGGGTAAGCTAATAATTGTTCCTGGTACTGCCATGAAATTTGCCAAATTTGGGGGACGTTTTATGCCTGATAAGGCAATGCTTAGGATGTGCTATAAAATTCAATATCACAAGGTGTGACCTGTGCAAATATTCATTGGGGATTGTATCTTTTTGCTATGGCATAGGTAGCACAAAATACCGCTTTTGCACCGCTTGTAAGCAGTACCTCTACACATTCTGATAAGGTATAGCCTGTAGTGGCTATGTCGTCAATAAGAAGTATAGTTCTGCCTTGAATTTTTGATTTATATTTACTATTTATTTCATACACACCCTTTACATTTTCCTTTCGTTGAGAGGGACAAAGGGTGTGTTGTGTTTTATTATTCTTGGTTTTTAAAATCAGAGGCTTATATTGTATATGTGTTATTGAGCTAATTTGTTTAGCCAATAGTTCAGCTTGGTTGTAGCCCCGTTTGTTGAACGCTTTTTTTGTGATAGGCACACAGGTTACATAGCAGAAGCCTTTGTCGCTGTATTTATCTTTAATTAAAGCTGCCATGTTCATAGACAGCTGTTTGCTGTATTGTGGTTTGCCGTAAAATTTAAAGTTCAGCATAGCCTTACGAAACTGCCCATTATAAGGAAAAGGTGCTATACACTCACTGTGGCGAAACTTCATATTTACACTATTAGGTGGATATAGACGGCAACAGCTTTCACAGGCGGGTTGAGTATAGCTTATAACCCTGCCACAGTAGGGACAATGTGCTGGAAAAAGCATATGCAAAGGGTTCATAATAACACCTTACCTTCCACGAAGTAAAAAATCCTTTACAGCGGAGTAACGCAGTGTCTTTCGGTTGTTTTCTACCATATGCTTTAAAGCCTTTGGCAGCCCAACCAGTATGAGGAGCTTTTTGGCACGTGTAACAGCTGTATATAGCAGATTTCTGTAGGATAGCTGGGGTGGACCAGGGAACATAGGTATAACAACTGCGGTAAACTCGTTACCCTGACTTTTATGTACGGTTACAGCATAGGCAAGCTCTAAATCTGTGGCACTTTCCATTGTGTACACAGCCACCTTATCATCAAATACAACCTTTAAGCTTTGGGAGCCTTTGTTTATCTGGGATAATATGCCTATATCACCATTAAAGACACCTTCGCCACCCTCACCGTTGTCACGCACCCATGGTATGTCATAATTATTTTTTACTTGCATAACCTTGTCACCTGTACGCAAAATATTACCATTGATATTAACTTCTTTTTTTAGCGTGTCCGGTGGATTTAACATTTGCTGCAGTTTCTTGTTAATGTTATATGTACCTAATTCGCCCTTTCTGCTAGGGCATAGCACCTGAATATCGTTTAGTGGGGAATATCCATAGGAGCGTGGCAGGCGGTTTTTGCATAGGTCTACAATGGTACTGCTTATATCATTTTGCGATGACCTGTTCATAAAGAAAAAATCGTTGCTGGTACAGGTTAAATTTGGCATATTGCCCTGCACTATAGCGTGGGCGTTGGTTACTATTAAGCTTTCCATGGATTGGCGAAAAATTTCATTTAGCTGTATAACAGGCAGCATTTGTGATGCTATTAGATCACCTAAAACATTACCAGCACCTACCGATGGCAGCTGATCACAGTCACCAACCATTATTAACCGACAGCCCATAGGAAAGGCTCTCATAACGCTTTCAAACAGCATCGAATCTACCATGGACAGCTCATCTATAATTAATGCGTCACATTCTAATAGATTTTTTTCGTTCTTCATAAATACGGGATTATCCTGTTTGTCCCACGCTACCTCTAACAAGCGGTGCAGGGTTTTTGCCTCACAGCCCGTAACCTGTGACATACGCTGTGCCGCTCTGCCAGTAGGTGCAGCCAGAGCGACCTTTTCGCCGTTATCCCTTAGTATCTTTATTATTGCGTTTAAGGTGGTGGTTTTACCAGTACCTGGGCCACCTGTTAGTATAAGCATACCCTTTGTTAATGCCTGTGATATTGCCTGCTTTTGCAGGTCGGCATAGGTTATATTGTTTTCAGCCTCTATAGCGTTGATGGCCTTGTCAATGCCTGTTAATTGTTGAGCTGGAAACCTCATTAGCATCAACATTCGTGCTGAAATATAAGTTTCGCATTGATGCATATAGGGTAAAAAAATAAAATCCTTTTCCCGTACAGTGTCACATATTACAGTACCATCAGTTATCATATCTTTTATAGCTTCATTTGTTTTATCTGATTCTACACCTAGAAAATTGCTACACGCACCAACAAGCCTATCCATAGGCAGGCAGGTGTGACCGTTATTTTTGTTATGCTCTAGTATGTGTGTAAGACCAGCACGAATACGGCATACGTTGTCACTGGGCATTTCCTGCTTGACAGCTATGCTGTCAGCTGTTTCAAAAGGGATGTTAAGCCCGTCGACGCATAAAACATACGGATTTTCATTCACCATTTCTAAAGCCTTACTGCCGTACAGCTTCCAAACCTGTACGGCGTGTGAAGCGGATATACCGTACCTTGACAGCTCTACCATTACCTCACGCACACCAAATATTTTCTGCATTTCTTCATTAATTTTCTTTGCCTTGCTGTCGGTTATTCCCTTTAATGTGGTTAACCGTTGTGGTTCCTTTTCTATTACCTCTAGGGTGTTTTCACCGAACGCCTCTACCATTCGTCTGGCAGTGGTAGGACCTATACCCTTTATAGCACCAGAGGATAAGTATTTTAGGATAGCACCAGAGGATGTAGGCATACTTCGTTCGCAGGCGTCTACAGCAAACTGTTCCCCATAGCTTGAATGGCTTTTATATTTTCCGATTAGCTTTAATTCTTCGCCAATGTTTGCCATGGGCATTATGCCTACAGCGGTTACAGACTCATCACCGCTTAGCAGCTCTAAGACAGTGTAGCCGTTGCTTTCGTTCCTATATATTATGTCTTCTACTTCACCTGTTAGTTCCAAAAGTTTGCCTTTTTCTTGCATTTTTATATCTCCTGTGCCAAAAATTTATTTTGTATTGAAAAAAGTCATTATTTGATTTATAATAGTTCTGTTTGAAAGAAAGTGCCTAAAAATGGGAAGGATTGATAATTAATGGAGTTTTACGCTAACGAGGGTAAAAAGGTTCAAATAGAGGTTAACGGTAAAAAATATATGCGTCATGCTATAAAAACCAGATTTGTAAAGCAGGGCGAGGATTACGTAGAGGTTTTTAAGGAGTATGTAGCTCCTATATATCAGCCTGGTGATATAATATCCTCCAGCGAAAAGATTATAGCCTTGTGCCAAAACAGAGTAGTAAAAAGAGAAGAACTAAAGATAGGCTTTTGGGCTAAGCTTTTGTCAAGGTTTGCATCACACCCTGATACAGGTGTAGGCGTAGGTGAAACCATTAAAATGCAGTATGCAATACAAACTGTTGGTTTGCCACGAGTATTATGGGCAAGCTTTGCCAGTGGGGTTACTAAGCTGTTTGGCAAAAAGGGCGTTTTCTATGAGATAGTTGGTGTAGAGGTAAGTGGACTAGACGGCTTTTATGACAAGGTTTGGGACGAGTACGGTGACATCGGTATAAAAATTCCTGAAAATTCTACAGGTGTATGTAACGAAATTAAAGAAAAGCTAGGTATGAGCTGTATTATTGTTGATGCCAACGACCTAGGTCAAGAGGTGCTGGGATATTCCGCTGATATTAATATGAACCCAGACGATATTGTAAAGCTAGTAGGAGATAATCCATCTGGGCAAGGTAAGGAGCTAACACCCCTAATTCTTATCAGACCAATGGAGAATTTTGAGAAAAATGGTGACACCGTTGCACAGGGCTGTCAAGAATAATAAATCTTAGTACATTATATACCAAATTCTATATAACTGCAAAAGCAGATGAAGCATAGGCATATCACATGGTGGTATGCCTATGCTGTTTATGGAAGATATTCAAAGAACAGGTTTTTACTCATAAGCTCACAGGGTGATATACAGCTCTGATTATATGCCAGACATAGCTTCATATATGCGGATTCCATTGAAATATTGTATAGCTTTTGTACTTTAAGCTTTTCCATTTCTTTTGCCGTAATGTATCCTATGTCGCCATGCTTGCAGCTGCCTATATACAAGGGTATACCCTTATCGTTACATAGCTTTGCGAATTCTAAAAAGTTTTTTGTGCCACCAGTGGTACAGGCAGTACCTGAATGATACAGGTAGTGGAGTATAGCGGCGGGTTTACGGGACAAATCTACAGCATTATAATCCATATTTGGGTATGGTCGAATTAGCATAATACTGTTGTGGAGTTTAATGGTGTCAAATAGACGTTCGTTCTTATTGTTCAGTTCCTGTATAGTTGGGCTGATTTTATTATTGTTTATAATAAATTTGTCATTGGCAGTATATCCCAGAGGTGCTCCTCCAAAGGCGGAAAAACGGTCACAGTATGGATCAGCTTCACATATTCTGGTAGACAAATATACAGTGTGTTCGTTCTCATAGCCAAAGACGGTGAACACCCCGTTTGCCTTTTTAGATGTAATTACAGCTACAGCGCTGTGAAGGTTGATTAACCCGTTGCTGCGTTTATCATCAATAGGATAGTTAGCGGCGATTATTACTATTGGCTTTTTTACAAAAGCTAACAGCATACCAAGTAAGGAGGACGTGTATGACAGGGTATCAGAGCCATGTGTGACAATTACTCCGTCATAGCTGTCATAATCAATAGACAACATAATATTACACAGCACATTTAAGCTTTCAAAGCTGGAATTTTCGCTTAAAAGATTTACAGGCTGAATCACAGTAAAATCAGTGTTTTCACCATAGGTGTCCTTGTACATTTTTAGCAGTCTGTCACTGCTTTCGTTATCAACATCAATAGTGCTGTTTGTGGTGGTGCTGCCAATTGTACCACCTGTTATTACTAACAATATTTTCATATGGTTCACCCTCTATTACGCTTTTTATTATTATATCATATAACCATAACAATTTATCCGTTAAATCCCAAAAATCATTTATTTTTTTAAAAATATTATTACTATATATTGCATAAAATTCTTTAAATTGACAACCCTACTAGCTTAGTATAGAATGTGAGTATAGTAGCAGGTAACATATTTGTGGGAGGGTGATTGTCATAAAAAAAGAGGTTTTTAATGTTACGGGCATGACCTGTGCATCATGTTCTGCTCATGTGGAAAAGGCTGTGTCTAAAATAGATGGTGTACAAAAGGTATCTGTTAATTTATTGACAAACAGTATGGAGGTTACCAGTGATGACAAAATCACCACTAATGAGATAATCAATACTGTTAATAGGATTGGTTACGGTGCAGCCATAAAGGATATGGATAACCATAGTAGCTCTGCTAAAGACGATTTAACATATAAGGAAGCTAGTGATATAAAAAAACGCCTAGTTATCTCTATATGCTTTTTAGTACCCTTGTTTTATATATCTATGGGACATATGATGGGGCTGCCCTTACCACAGCTTTTTCACGGTACGCACAACGCAATTACATTTGCATTTACACAGTTTATACTGGTTATCCCTATTGTATTTGTAAATCTTAAATATTTTAAAAACGGCTTTTCAGCCTTGGTGCATTTACGGCCTAATATGGATTCTCTTATTGCTATTGGTTCAGCCGCTGCTGTTGCTTACGGCATTTTTGCCATATATCAAATAGGCATAGGACTGGGAAATAATAATACTCAGCTTGTTAATATGTATTCCATGGATTTGTATTTTGAGTCCGCCGGCACTATCCTAACTCTAATTACATTGGGAAAGTTTTTAGAATCAAATGCAAAGGGTAAAACCACAGACGCAATAAAAAGTCTAATTAACCTACGTCCAAAAACTGCAATAGTGCTGCGTGACAATGAAGAGCTGGAAATACAGGTGGAGGATGTGCTGGTAGGAGATACAGTAATTGTTCGGCAGGGCTATACTATACCTGTTGATGGAGTTGTACTAGCAGGTAATGGTTCAGTGGACGAGTCAGCACTAACAGGGGAAAGCATACCTGTGGAAAAAAAGCAAGGCGACAAGGTGACAGGTGCTACCATTAATAAATCTGGATATATGCAGATTAAAGCTGAACGCATAGGCAGCGATACCACGTTGTCACAGATAATACAATTGGTAGAACAGGCCAACTCTACCAAAGCACCTATTGGTAAGCTGGCGGATAAAATCAGCGGTGTGTTCGTCCCTATTGTAATTACAATAGCTGTTGTGGCAACAGTGGTATGGCTGGTGTTGGGGTATTCCTTTGAGTTTGCAATGTCCATAGGCATATCTGTTTTGGTTATATCCTGTCCATGTGCATTAGGGTTAGCAACACCTACTGCTATTATGGTAGGTACAGGCAGGGGAGCTACACACGGTATTCTTATCAAATCCGCAGATGCGTTAGAAACAGCTCATAAGGCAACCGCTGTAGTTTTAGATAAAACAGGTACTGTAACACAAGGTACACCACAGGTGACTGATATTATTACAATGAACAACAACACCCAAAAGGAGCTTGTTATAGTGGCAGGGTCGGTTGAAAAGCTTTCAGAGCATCCATTATCAGACACCATTGTGAAATATGCTGAAAGTAATGGTGTTACACTGGAAAAAGCAGAGGACTTTACCGCTATAGCAGGTCAAGGTATTTCTGCTGTAGTTGACGGCAGTCTTATATACGCAGGTAACGAGAGGATGATGAAGGTCAAGGGTGTAGATACCTCCAGTATAAGTATAGACCTTGAAAATCTGTCACATATGGGTAAAACGCCACTGTGCTTTGCAAAGGATGGCAGGCTGATGGGTATAATAGCTGTTGCAGATGTATTAAAGCCAACCAGTATAACCGCTGTAAAAGAGTTAAAGGCCATGGGTCAAAGAGTAATTATGTTAACAGGTGATAATCCTGTTACTGCCAAGGCTATAGGTGACAGGTGTGGTATAGAAGACGTAATAGCATCTGTGCTGCCCCAGGGCAAGGAGGAACAGATACGCAAGCTACAAAAGGAGAACCAATGTGTTATTATGGTGGGGGACGGCATAAATGACGCACCAGCCTTGGCTAGGGCGGATGTAGGCGTGGCAATAGGAACAGGCAGCGATATAGCGGTAGATTCAGCTGATGTTGTATTGGTTAAAAACGACTTGACTGATGTGGCAATGATGATACAGCTTAGCCGTGCTACAATTAAAAACGTAAAAGAAAATCTGTTTTGGGCTTTAATTTATAATTCTATTGGTATTCCCTTAGCAGCGGGAGTTTTCTTTGGCATTTTTGGATGGAGGTTAAACCCCATGTATGGTGCCGCCGCTATGAGCCTAAGCTCTGTGTGTGTTGTGCTAAATGCCTTACGTTTGAAAACCTTTAAACCTAAGCTGCATTATTCTAAAAATTATAATGATGGTAAATTTAAAGCTAAAAATACTGAAAAAATTACAAAGGAAATAGGAGAGAAGATTATGACAAAGAAAATAGTTATTGACGGTATGATGTGTGCACATTGTCAGGGCAGAGTAGAACAGGCTTTAAATGCCGTAGATGGCGTACAGGCTGCGGTAGATTTAGACAGCAAAACAGCTACGGTTACAATATCAAACAATGTCAGCGATGAAAAATTAAGAGATGCCGTAACTGCTGTGGGCTATACAGTAATATCTATAAATTAAAATAGAGGATGTTGGTTTTTATATTACTTAAACACCATATGTGAATATTATTAAATCATAGGGATGCATTCCAACGCATCCCTATGATTGTGTTGGAATATGCTTGGGAGGTAATAAATGTTATATGTAATTTTGTAATAAAATTTCAACCCCTGAAGAGGTGGGCAGAATTGCAACAAAAAACTTGTGTTTTGTGCAAATACATGGTATAAAAATAATTAGTTGACGTGATGAAGCAATACATAGAAAAGTAAATGCGAAAAGTATTTATCAAGCTTATAAATTTATAATTTAGCTGTCTTTATCAAACGTGAGGCATACATATAATGAGGTTAGGATAATTAGTGGGTGTATGCCACGGTTAAACGATAAATATACTTTTTCAGCATTGTGGGAGGTGTAAATATATATTATATTAAGAAAATTGCAGGTAATGGGCGATTGCTTACTTTAGCATTTTGTGTTTTTGTCAGCTTTGTTGCTGTTGCGTTATGTTCACGCACCTCTTTTTTATATCCAGTACAGGATTGGGCAGATCCAAACTGCTTTTTTACTACAGGAAAATCTATGTTAAACGGCTTTGTCCTATATAGGGATATATTGGAGCAAAAGGGCATTATACTTTATGCCTTACATAGTATAGGCTATTTAATATCTAATACTACCTTTTTTGGGGTGTACCTTATACAGGTGCTTTCATTTTCTGTGTTTTTGCTGTTTGTATATAAAACCTGTACATTGTTTTTATCTGTTAACAAAGCCTTAGCTATTGTACCATTAACAGCCATGGTGGCGTTAACCTGTGATGGCTATGCCAACGGTGACAGTGCGGAGGAGTTTTGTCTGCCATTAATGGCTATTGGGCTTTATACATTGTTTAAATACTTTAACAAAAGTATAGTTCGGTATAAAACAGCCCCCCTGTGGGTGATGCTCGTAAATGGAGTATGTGGTGGTATAGTTCTGTGGATAAAGTACACCATGCTGGGCTTTTGGTTAGGTCTGCTGGGTGTGGTGTTAATAATTTGTTTTAGTAGAAATAAAAACGCTGACGGGTTAAAGCACCTTGGGATGTTTTTATTAGGCGGATTTTTGGTTACTCTTTTGTGCGTGGGCTATTTTGTTGTAAATGGTGCTGTGGACGATATGATTAATACATATTTTCTTATAAATATTTTTTCTTATTCTGCCAATGCTGCTACGCCGTCATTATTACAAAAGCTTTTAAACACTCTGCTGCAGGTTGGTATGGGTATGGGGCAAAATCTGTTGGTTGCCATAATAACAGTGCTTGGCTTAGCAGGCTTTACCATATCTAAAAGATTTATTAAAACCACTATACTAAAAATATTGTATATACCACTTTTTTTAATAACTCTTAGCTTTATTTATATTGGTGGTACATCATGGGCATATTATTACTTTATTACCAGTGGGTTTATGGTGGCAGGCTTTATAACGCTGTTTACTTATATGCCCATATGGATCAGAAAAATTTTTTCCAGCACTGGATATGTGGAAGGTTTATCCTCAAAAGCAAGGTGTGCTATGTTAATATTGGTAACAGTGTCATCTATTGCAGGGGCTTACTTTTTTAGCAGTAATACAAAAATGATTGGTGTACCACAGGAGATTACAAGTCAATATGTAATTGCAAAGGAAATACAAAAGGTGGAAAATTCCACAATTTTAAACTATGGCTGTTTGGATGGTGGGTTTTATACAGTAACAGGTAAGCTCCCCGTTACTAAATATTTTTGCAAGCTTAATATTCCGTACAAGGCCTACCCTGAAATGGTCGATACACAAAACAGTATTATAAGAAATGCAGCAGTAGATTTTGTTATTATTAATACATATAAAAAGGAGTTTCCCCCAGCTGAGGAAATTCCTTACCTTCTTACAAATTACCGGCTTGTAACTGAATGTTCATCAAAAAATAATAAAACAGGCGATTATAGTCTTTATATTAGAAAATCTTTATGATACAATGTTATAACAATTTTTATGTAGAAGGAAGGCGAATGTATGGAAACTTTTCTGCAAAACTTTTTAGGAGATTTGCCAGAAAGCCTAGCAGGTGGCGGTATAGCAATAATTATAATTTTTTTGGTTGTGGGATTACTCCAAAATTTCTTTGGATACAAGCTACAAAAATTTTGGATATCAGCAGCAGGCTTTATTATTGGATTTTTGCTAGGCGTTATTATCGTTAATGGAGTAACCGATGTTCCCCAAAAAGCTGTTATTGGGGTATTGGTAGGCATAGCAGCTGGTGTTATATGTGCAATTATAGCATTTAAGCTTTATAAGCTAGGCGTATTTTGTTTTTCTGCATTTTCGGCGTATTCAATTATATATGCAATATTTCCACAGGATAAGAAACAAATGGGAATAGTAATAGCTGTTGTGGCAGCGCTGCTGGTAGGTATATTAGCAATAAAGTTTATCAAACCAGTTCTAATTATCTCTACGTCAATAAAGGGCGGTTTGTATGCTTCTACGGCGGCGTTTGCTTTGATTAACTATGAAAATAATTCACTTTTAGTAGTGCTGGTGGGATTGGCTTTGGCTATTGTGGGTATAATTGTACAGCTTGGCATTACACGAAACAGATAGAATTGAATACATATGAACAATAATGGCAACGGTAGGCAGTAGCAATACAAAAACGCTGAATCTCATTAATTGAGAACTCAGCGTTTTATATTTTTGTTATTCTATTGGTATCAGCTTTGGAATATGCTTATCAAAAATTGTATAGCTGTGGAACCCACAGCCTTTAGCTATTGCCAGACCTTGTTCTAAGCCCTTGCCTAGGTCATGACAGCTATGTGCGTCACTGCCAATGGTTAAATATTTACCGCCTAATTCCTTGTATCGTGCAATAATATCACCATCAGGCATTGTACATTTAATATCCTGTCGCAGCCCAGAGGTGTTTATCTCTAACGCTTTATTATTGTGGATAAGAGTTAATAGTATCTCGTCGGTTACATCTCTAAATTGGTGAAGGTCTATGTTTATTTTATCACGGCCTGTTATATAGCGTAAAGGATAGGTAAGGTGTGACAGGCTGTCGAATTTATTCCATCTAGCTGTTTGCAAAAGCTCTGAAAAGTATTTGCCTAATATCTCATAGGCAAAATCCTGTGTATAGTGCAGCCAGTAAAAATCCTGAGTATCCTTTATGTTGTGTACAGAAGCCAGCACAAAATCAAAATCGTCTAGTGCCAAGGCAGTGTCAGCACTTTCTAAATCCTGTAAGGGCTGTCCCAGCTCTATGCCTCTGTATAGTTTTATTTTATCCTTGTATTTTTTCTGTGCCTGCTTCATTTCTATTATAGCCTGTGGTATACGTTGACTAAAATCCCCAAACTCGCTATCCTGTGGGTTGGCGTACCCGTTGACCTCACAATGGTCGGTTATGGTTATAGAATATAGACCGAGCTTGATGGCTTGAAGGCACATTGCGTCTACGCTGTCAGCAGCGTCAAATGAACAGCTGCTATGACAATGATTTTCTGATACATATTTAAACTGTAGTGACATTTTATCAAGTCCTCTGTAATGTTGATTTCGTTATTTATACTATAAATTATAACATAAAATTGACCAATTTCACAATTACATTTTTATATTTGACAAAAAATTATCAAATTCAGTCTTTTCTATTGACATAAGGGCATAAAAAGTCCATAATTTAGGCACATATAACTAATGGAGGTTTTATTATGCGTGCATTTATAACAGTTATAGGAAAGGATACCGTGGGTATTCTGGCCAAGGTGTCTAACCAATGTGCTGAATTTGGCATAAACATAACAGAGGTTACACAGTCCGTTTTGCAGGATATGTTTGTTATGATTATGCTGGTACAGGTTAATAACAATAAGATTCCTTTTACGGAGATTGCTGATAGCTTTGATAAGTTAGGGGAAGAAACAGGACTAAAAATTCATATTATGCATGAGGATATTTTTAACTCAATGCACCGTATTTAATTTTGGAGGTTAATATATGTTTAGTTCCCATGAAATTTTAGAAACTATCAATATGATAGACAACGAGGATTTGGATGTTAGAACTATTACAATGGGTATATCCCTGCTGGATTGTATAGATGACAACATAGACAAGGCTTGTGAAAAGATTTATAACAAAATCTGTCGCTATGCCAAGGATTTAGTAAAAACAGGTGAGGATATTAGCCGTGAATACGGTATTCCTATTATCCATAAAAGAATATCTGTAACACCTATTGCTATGGTAGCCGCTGCTTGTCAGTCACAAAAAACAGTGAAATTTGCATATGCCTTAGAAAAGGCTGCACAAACAGTTGGTGTGAACTTTATTGGCGGCTATTCTGCATTAGTACAAAAGGGCTTTGCAGCGGGAGATTATGCCCTAATTGAAAGTATTCCTGAGGCATTAGCTACTACTGACCATGTATGTTCATCTGTAAATATCGGCAGCACAAAGGCTGGTATTAATATGGATGCTGTGGCTAAAATGGGCAGAATTGTAAAACAAACCGCCCAGCTGACAGCTGACCGTGACTGTATAGGTGCGGCCAAGCTGGTTGTTTTCTGTAATGCACCAGAGGATAACCCTTTTATGGCTGGAGCTTTTCATGGTCCTGGCGAGCCAGACTGTGAAATAAACGTTGGCGTTTCCGGCCCAGGTGTTGTACGTGCTGCCCTAGCTAAATGCGGTAGCTGTGATATTACAGAGGTTGCAAACATTATAAAGAAAACAGCATTCAAGATTACCCGTACCGGTCAGCTGGTAGCACAGGAGGCTTCCCGCAGACTACAGGTTCCATTTGGTATTGTGGACTTATCATTAGCACCTACACCAGCTGTTGGTGATTCGGTTGCGTATATATTGGAGGAAATGGGCTTAGAAACCTGTGGCTGTCACGGTACTACTGCTGCCTTGGCGCTGCTTAACGATGCTGTCAAAAAGGGTGGGGTTATGGCGTCGTCACACGTTGGTGGCTTATCTGGCGCATTTATCCCTGTTACTGAGGATGCTGGTATGATAAACGCAGCACGCAGTGGCTGCTTAACTCTTAATAAGCTGGAGGCGATGACAGCCGTTTGTTCAGTTGGCTTGGATATGATTAATGTACCTGGTGATACAACACCAGAGGTTATATCAGCCATTATTGCTGATGAGGCTGCTATCGGTATGGTTAACTCAAAAACCACTGCCGTACGCTTGATACCTGCTATTGGTAAAAAGGCAGGAGAGGAGCTGAACTTTGGGGGATTGCTTGGCGGCGGTCCTGTTATGCCTCTGAATGAGGCATCTCCAGCTAAATTTATTAATCGTGGTGGCCGCATACCTGCGCCATTACAAAGCCTGAAGAACTAAAGTATATTAATTTTTCGTCATTATGCTAAAATTTAGATAGAAAAAACTGTCTAATGTGACAGATAATTTGTTGGGTTTTTCTATTGCAAATGAAAAAAGATTGTAATATAATGGCAATATCAAAAGTTACTTATAGTTACCATATAGCTAGTGGTTATTTATAAACAACATCACAATATATTGTTGATTATTGAATAATCACAGCCGTTCATTTTGAAAAAATGGAGGTAGACAATATGCAGGATATGTTGACGAAAATCGTCGATATGGACGAAAAAGCTAGGCAGCTGACCGAAGAGGCCGAAAGGGCAAAGGTTGCTTCTCAACAGGAGATAGAGGCATCTAGTGCTAAAATCCATGATGAATACTTGGAAAGAGCAAGAAAGAGAATTCAAATAAACCAAGTTTTAGAGCGTGATGCCGCTGAGAACCAATGGCTAAAAACAAAGGCTGGTCAGGAAAAGGCAGCACAAGCTATGGATGAGCTATACTGCCAAAAAGGACAGCAGTGGATAGATAGTATTGTCCAGAACGTAATTAATTCTTAATTGCGTTTAAATATATTACCAAAAATCTCACAAAAAGGAGGAGGGTTACTATCATGGCAATTTCTTACGCGTCAAATGCTATTTTGTCAAAAGCAAGAGCAATGTATGGAAAAAGGCTGACTGAAAAGGACTACTCCAATCTTTTGGGCTGTAACAGCGTGCCAGAGGTTATGGCGTATTTAAAAGGACATACAAAATATGCGTCACTGCTAAATAACCTAAGCGAGAGTGATATTCACCGAGCACAGCTGGAGATGATACTTCGTCAACAGTTGTTTTACGATTTTGAGTCACTATGCCGTTATGAAATATCTGTAGGTGAGGACTTCTCACGATACATAATTATAAGGACGGAAATAGAGCAGATAATGCATTTTTTAATGCTGTTGTCAGCTGGCCATCCTTCAGAGTATCTTTATTCCTTACCATTGTATTTTACAAAGCTTTCACATATTGACCTAAACTCTTTGCCAAAAGCGAAGAACTACGATGAATTTCTAAGCACTCTGGGACATACCCAATACCAAAAGATTTTGTCACCATTTAAACCCAAGGGGGATGACAGAATACCACTTTCAGATATTGAAAATACATTGTACACTTATTTGTATACGGTTATTTTTGATATAATAGATAAGAATACAAAAGGTACTGAACAAAAAGAGTTAAAGAGAATATTTGACAGTAATCTGGATATGCGTAATTTTGTACGTATTCTTAGACTGAAAAAGTATTATAAATACGAGCCAGCGGAAATAAAAAAGCAGTTATTTCCATTTGGCGCTCTGCGTGACAGTCAGTTAACAGCAATGTGTGAAGCAGAAGATTCCAAAGCGGTTTTTTCTGTTATGCAAAGCACCATACCGGGCAGAATAATTTCTAAGCTGGAATATACCTATCCCGGGGAAATTACACAAAGAGGTGCGTACAACCTGTGTCGCAGAGAAATGCGTTTTTCAACACATCCACCCGTTGTATTAATGTCTTATATTACATTGGCAGAGGTTGAGTTAACCAATATTGTTAATATAATTGAGGGCGTTCGCTATAGGGTGGATATACAGCGTGTAAAAGATGTGCTGATTTACTCTTAATTATCACTTTTACAATTAAATAAATTTGGTTATATCCTTTAGAAAGGAGGAAGCAGAATGTCCGTTTCTCCCATGAAAGCTATAAGCATTATAGGACTTATGCCTGATTTAGACAAAGTAATAAAAGCTTGTGGTGTTTCAGAGGTATTTCATCCTGATGAGGTAACAAACTTCTATTCAGATACAAGGAAGTTTTCACATCTTGTGGAAAAAAATCCATATTCAGATTCCTTAGCAGAGTTAGATGATACCTTATCAATGGCAAAGATTGAAGCACAGCTGGTAGATATTAGTCAGTTTAATGTAACTGATGAACAGATACAAAATTTTGTTAATTCCTTTACATCTAAGCTTGATACCCTACTGGCTGCTGTTGCTGGTAAGCAGCAGCAAATTGACCAATGTAGTACAGCAATAGCACAAACCTCACATTTTGTTGGATTTGACCTGCAAATGGACAAAATAACGGCTTGTAAGTATATTAAAGCAAACTTTGGTCGACTTCCCCAGGACAGCTATGAAAAGCTAGAAGGTTATAAGGAGAATCCTTATGTGGTGTTCTTTCCATGTACCAAGGATGAGAACTATTACTGGGGTGTGTATGTAGCACCTATTGAAGAGTGTGCTGAGGTAGACAGAATATTCTCTAGCCTTTATTTTGAGCATTGCCAAATTTCTGGTATGGATAGCACACCAGAGGAATATTTAGAAACGCTCAAGGCAAAGAAAAAACAAATTGAGAATGAATTAGAAGCCACACAAAAACAGGTAGAACAGTATATGAGCAAGGAACAGGATGAGTGTATGCTGTACTACACAAAGCTAACAGAGCTTTGTACCTACTTTAATATAAAAAGCAATGTTATGAAGTATAATAAAAGCTTTATATTGGTGGGATGGATACCGGCAGAAAACGCTCAGACCTTTACGGATAATTTGGATAAGATACGCAGCGTTGAATGCTCTTTATCTGATGGTAAGGATGAGTTGGATCATTCACCGCCTATTAAGCTTAAAAACAACTGGTTTACTAAGCCCTATGAGTTTTATTTAAAAATGTTTGGCTTACCAAAATATAATGAGATTGACCCTACTGGCTTTATGGCAATAACCTACACTGTGCTGTTTGGTATAATGTTTGGTGATTTGGGTCATGGCTTGTTCTTAGTAGCAGCGGGCTGTGTTATGTGGAAGCTGAAAAAGATGGAGCTTGGAAAGGTTCTTATACCCTGTGGTATATCATCGTCCATATTTGGCTTGATTTTTGGTTCGGTATTTGGGTTTGAACATGCCTTAGATGGTTTGTACAGTACCTTGTTTGGGTTGTCAGAAAAACCTGTAGATGTTATGGAGCCAGCAACTACCAATATGATTATTTATGGCGCTGTAGGCATCGGATTTTTATTAGTTGTTGTTGCAATGTGTGTAAACATATACACATCAATTCGACAAAAAAACATTGAAAACGCAGTTTTTGGACCAAATGGTTTAGCAGGAGTAGTATTCTATGCAGCGCTGTTTGGTGGACTGGCAGCACAGCTGTTTTTACAAATACCTGTATTATCATTACCATATGTTTTATGCTTGATTATTTTACCATTAATAATTATCTATATGAGAGAGCCCCTAGGCAGACTGGCTAGTGGTAAAAAGGAATGGCAGCCGGAAAAATGGGGCGAATATTGTGTTCAAAACGCATTTGAGCTTTTTGAAACACTGCTAAGCTACGTTACAAACACAATGTCATTCTTGCGTGTTGGTGCGTTTGTACTGGTTCATGCAGGTATGATGATGGTTGTATTTAAATTAGCCGAAATGCTGCCGGGCGTTGGATATATAGTTATCTTGATATTAGGCAACCTACTGGTTATTGGTTTGGAAGCATTACTGGTATCTATTCAGGTTCTAAGACTTGAGTTTTATGAGATGTTTAGTCGTTTCTACAGCGGCAGTGGCAGACCATTTAACCCTGTTACAATTAAAAAACTGAAAAACAACTAATCGACAACAGGCGATCGCCTGTTTGATACAACAATTATTTTACGGAGGTTTTATTATGGAATATTTATTATTTGCATTACCAGCTGTTTTTGGTGTAGTTTCTGTTTACTTGGCTACTAGGGCCGTTAAAAGAGGTGCAAAGACAAAGCGTGCCGTTATGCTACAGCTTGTTTCTTTTTGTGCTGTATTTGCGACCTGCTTGATTTTCCCAATGGTTGCCGGTGCAGCTGACGCACCTTCTGCCACAGCTGCTGCTAGCGCATCTGCTACAGGCATGGGTCTGTTAGCTGCTGCTGCTGCTACGGGCTTGTCATGTATCGGCGGTGGTATTGCCGTTGCTGCTGCCGCTCCTGCTGCTATCGGTGCTACCTCAGAGGATCCTGCTGCATTTGGTAAATCACTTATCTTTGTTGCTCTTGGCGAAGGTATCGCACTTTATGGTCTACTTATTTCTATCCTTATCCTCAACAAAATCTAATAAGAGGTTGGTGGAATCTAATGCGTTTTTACTTAATAAGTGATAATGTAGATACTCAGGAGGGTATGCGTTTGGCAGGTATCGATGGTATTGTTATACACGAGGATGCTGAAGTTCGCAAGGCCCTAACAGAAGCCATGGAGATGGAGGACGTTGCTGTCATATTAATGACAGAACGTCTGGTTTCTCTTTGCCCTGAGTTAATATACGATTTAAAGCTTAATCGTCAGCGTCCGCTAATTGTTGAAATCCCTGACAGACACGGCAATGGCCGTACAAAGGATTCTATAACAAAATATGTTCAGGACGCTATCGGCGTAAAACTGTAAGCTAAATAAACTATTCGGAGAGGAATGGTTACCTGATGGCTAATAATACAGCTAATAAATCCCTTGAAGGGGAGAAAACCAGTAAGTTTCTGGCAGCTATTCAAAAATACGCTGACGAACAAAAGGACAATATAAACAACGAGGTTGAGCAGTTCAAGGCTGAGGAGCTAAAAAAAGCTACTGATGAGGGACTGCAGGATGCCTATAACCTAATTCATAAGGAAATGGACGCTATGCGTACTGCTATTTCCAGCGAAATGGCAAAACGTGGTGAGGACGGCAAGGCTGTTCTATTTAAAAAGCGTGCAGCCATAACGAATGAAGTTTTTGAAAAAGCTAAGGAACAGCTAAAGCAGTTTACTTCATCTGAAAAATATGAAGCACAGCTTTTAGCTAATGCCAAAGAGATTGCTGATTTCTTTGGAGAGCAGAGCGTTACTGTATATGTAAGAAAACAGGATATGCAGTACGAGGATAAAATATTAAAATACTTTACAGGAAAATGCACAGTACAATCCGCTACTGATATTAATGTTGGTGGGTTAAGAGCTGTTTGCACGGATACATTAACAATGATTGACAAAACATTGGACACTAAGCTGGAGGCACAGAAAACCTGGTTCTACCAAAACTCTGGTTTAAAGGTGTTATAATGTACTTTATCATAAGCACAGAAACCCCATAGAGAGGAAATGATTTTAATGGAAAATCAGAATGTTATATACGGTATTAACGGTCCTGTTGTTACCGTAAGACGAACAAAGTCTTTCTCCATGATGGAAATGGTTTATGTTGGAGAGGAAAAGCTGGTTGGTGAGATTATTAATATCACTGATGAGCTTACTACTATACAGGTTTATGAGGAAACAACAGGTTTAAAACCGGGAGATCCTGTATTTGGTACAGGGGAGCCTATGAATGTTTTACTGGGACCAGGAATATTAAGTAATATTTTTGACGGTATTGAAAGACCACTGGAAACAATAGCCGACAAATCAGGTGCTTTTATATCTCGTGGTGTTTCAGTACCCTCTCTAGACGTAAATCGTGAGTGGAATGTAACAGTAAAGGTTAAGGTTGGTGACAAGCTAAAGGCAGGTCAGATATATGCAACCCTACCAGAAACACCTGTTATTGAGCACAGATTAATTGTTTCGCCAAAAATGTCAGGCACGGTAACTAAGGTAGCGCCTAACGGCAGCTACAAGCTACATGATGCTGTTGTAACTATAAAAACAGACGACGGTACAGAAAAGGAATTAACATTGTGTCAGCAATGGCCAATTAGAACACCTCGTCCTGTACAGGAGCGTTTAGCACCTACTATTCCACTAATTACTGGTCAAAGAGTTATTGATACACTATTCCCAATCGCTAAGGGCGGTACAGCCGCTATCCCAGGTGGTTTTGGTACAGGTAAAACCATGACACAGCATCAGCTGGCTAAGTGGTGTGACGCAGACATTATCATATATGTTGGTTGTGGCGAGCGTGGCAACGAGATGAGTCAGGTGCTGGAAGAGTTTAGTGCTTTGATTGACCCTAAAACTAACAGACCGCTGACAGACAGAACTGTACTTATTGCTAATACATCTAATATGCCTGTTGCCGCTCGTGAAGCATCAATATATACTGGTGTTACGCTGGCAGAATATTATCGTGATATGGGGTACCATATAGCAATTATGGCTGACTCAACATCACGTTGGGCAGAGGCTTTAAGAGAAATTTCTGGTCGTTTGGAAGAAATGCCAGCAGAGGAAGGCTACCCTGCATATTTGCCATCAAGACTGGCAGAATTCTATGAGCGTGCTGGTCGTGCTGATACACTATGTGGTGATGAGGGTTCAGTTACTATTATAGGTGCTGTATCTCCTCAAGGCGGTGACTTCTCAGAACCAGTTACACAGAATACAAAACGTTTTATCCGTTGTTTCTGGGCGCTTGATAAATCATTGGCTTATGCCAGACACTATCCCGCAATTAACTGGATAGACAGCTACAGCGAGTATTTTACCGACCTTGACCCTTGGTTTGCTAAAAATGAGGGGGAGGACTTTATTCGTTCTCGTCGTCGTATCAATAGCCTGCTTCAGGAAGAAAGCAACCTAATGGAAATTGTAAAGCTAATAGGCTCAGATGTATTGCCAGATGACCAAAAGCTAATTATTGAAACGGCAAAGGTTATCCGAGTTGGTTACCTGCAGCAGAATGCTTTCCATGCTGATGATACCTTTGTATCCTTGGAAAAGCAAAAGCTGATGATGAACACAATTATTCATCTGTATCATCGTGCAAAGCACGTTGTAGCCAGCGGTATTCCAATTAGTCAGGTTTTAAAGCTGGGACTATTTGATAAGCTAACAAAGATGAAATACGATATTCCTAATAACAGGTTAGATATGTTTAAGGATTATATACAGGAAATTGACAGTAAGATTGCTACTATTACAGAGTCTTAAAAACCATTGAAAGAAGGTTAAGCCAATGATTATAGATTATGTGGGCGTTAAAGAAATTAATGGTTCACTTATTGTTATCGACGGAGTAAAAGACGCTTTCTTCGATGAAGTTGTGGACATACGTCTTGATAACGGCTCTGTGCGTCAGGGCAGAATTGTTCAGATGGAGGGCGAAAAAATAGTTGTTCAGGTGTTTGAAGGCACCAACACTATCTCGCTGACTAATACTCGTACACGTTTAACAGGTCACCCAATGGAAATGCCGCTGTCACCAGAAATAGTTGGCAGAGTATTTAATGGTGCTGGTAAGCCTATTGACGGCTTGGGCGACGTTTTCCCCGAGAAAAAGTACGATATAAATGGTTCTCCAATAAACCCTGTTTCCAGAGTTTACCCTCAGAACTACATAAACACAGGTATTTCTACTATAGATACATTAACAACACTTATTCGTGGACAAAAGCTGCCTATATTTTCTGGTTCGGGTATGAACCACAATGAGCTGGCTGTTCAAATTGTTCGTCAGGCTAAAATTGCGGATGAGGCTGGACAGGGCTTTGGCATCGTGTTTGCGGCTATGGGCGTAAAGAATGATGTTGCTGAATATTTCCGTAAAAGCTTTGAGGAAAGCGGTGTTTTACAGCGTGTTGTTATGTTTATTAATCTGGCAAATGACCCTATTATTGAAAGAATATTAACACCTCGTTGTGCGTTGGCAACAGCTGAATATTTAGCCTTTGAGCAGGATATGCATATTTTGGTTATTATGACAGATATGACCTCATATGCAGAGGCACTGCGTGAGTTTAGCTCATCAAAGGGTGAAATCCCAGGTAGAAAAGGCTATCCTGGTTATTTATATTCTGACCTTGCGTCTATGTACGAGCGTGCTGGTATGATAAAAGGCAGAAGCGGTTCTGTTACACAGATACCGATTTTGACTATGCCTAATGACGATATTACTCACCCAATCCCTGACCTTACAGGTTATATCACCGAGGGACAGATTGTTCTGGATCGTGAATTACAGGGACAGGGCATTTACCCACCAGTATCCGTACTGCCATCTTTATCACGTTTGATGAAGGATGGTATTGGTAAGGGTTTTACTCGTGAGGACCATCCTGCACTGGCAAACCAGCTGTTTGCATCATATGCAAAGGTTATGGACGCTCGTTCATTAGCCTCTGTTATTGGTGAGGAGGAGCTTTCTCCTATTGATAAAAAGTATATACAGTTTGGTAAGCTGTTTGAATCAGAATTTGTTAATCAGGGTGCTAACGCTAACAGACCAATTGAGCAAAGCTTGGATATTGGTTGGCAATTACTTTCACATCTGCCAAAATCAGAGCTTGATAGAGTTGACGATGAAACATTAAACGCACACTATATAGAAAATATTGACAGTCAGCCTAGTAAAAGTGATAAAAAGGCTTAAAATAAACTGCAAGGGTGGTGAACACTGTGGCTGTTACAACAGTAGCAACAAAAGGTAACCTAATAAATACTAAAAAATCCTTAGCACTAGCAAAAACGGGCTACGACCTAATGGATAAAAAGCGTAATATTTTGGTGCGTGAAATGATGCTGCTTATTGACCACGCTAACAAAATACAGGATAAGATTGATAACGCCTACAGTGAGGCATATATTTCTTTGCAGACAGCTAACATTACGCTTGGTTTCTGTGCAGAGATAGCGGGTACTGTACCTATTGATAACTCCTTGAGCTTAAACTACCGCAGTGTAATGGGTGTGGAAATTCCTATTGTTTCCATAGATGAGCAGTCACACCCACAGCTAAACTATGGTATGTATTCTACAAACTCTGCTTTGGATGCAGCTTATTTAAAGTTCGCACTGGTAAAACAGCTAACAGCTGAGTTGGCAGAGGTGGAAAACAGTGTTTACCGTTTGGCAGATGCTGTAAAGAAAACTCAAAGGCGTGCAAACGCTTTGAAAAACATTATGATTCCCCGTTTTGAAGAAACCGTAAAAATTATTTCTGATGCCTTAGATGAAAAGGATAGGGAAGAATTCTCCAGAATGAAGGTAATTAAAAAGCAAAAACAGCATAAAGAAAAATTGGAAAAAGAGATAGCTTTTGAAAAGCAACAGGCTTGATTTTTTTGATTACATTATTAAAAGCAGGAACTCAGTTTATCTGGAGTTCCTGCTTTTTTCCTTTAATAGAATACTTGGAACCCTGAAAAATATTTCTAATACTATAGATATGTTTCTGTTAAAGAATTAACATTTATAGGAAATTTTTACTAATAATAACAACTGGTCAAGAAATATTATTTTATTTTATGATGATTTACTAAAATTCGATGATATGACTAATTTATTAACAATCTATTGCAATTCAGCCGTTTTTAATGTATAATTTTATCGTTAATAAAGATGTGCAATTATACACTTTTTTAGCGATTCATTAGATTGAAAAATGGTGGAGGTCAGGCTGTTTTCGCTATATGTGTGTTGTGTATTCTTTGAACAATAAAATTTACTTAGGAGGTAAAATGAAAAAATGAACAAACAAAAGCTAAAACGTTTATCTAAGCGTTCGTTGTCTGTTTTGTTGACTATTTTAATGGTATTGTCTATGCTTACAGTATTAGGTACAGCAACTGCTAGTGCGGCTAGTACAGACTATTACTTGACAGGCTATTTGCACACATCAGGCAGTTATAGTGATGTAACAAAAGATAATGCAACCTTGATGTTTACAAGTGATGGCAACGGAACATACTCATTAACCACAACCTTTACCGGCGGTGATGCCCAGTATGTAACAGTCAATTATGGTCAATCTACAAAATACTACGATGTTAATGGCGGTAACACAGAAAATAATCCAGCAACGCTAAAAGAAGATACCGCCTATAACGCATCTACTTCTGGTAAGGTAAAGGTTTCTATGACCACTAGTACAACAGTTACATTTACATGGAATCCAGCATCACTTCAGCTTAGCTATGCTTATGGTGACGCTCCAAAGCCACAGGAGCCTGTATATGTAACAACAAAGCTGTTTAACTATTTATATGAAAACCAGTTAAACAATGGTGCAACCGATGACACTAGCAATAATACTACTGGTGATACTAATGATGCTGGTGGTACATGGTCCTCATATAGAAGTAAAAACGGTATTGCTAACAGCAGCTTAAATACAGCAATATCCAATTACTTTAAGACGGAGCTTGGCGGCAGCACAACGGCAGCACGTCCACTTTACTTTGGTACATTCTGGGAGGAAACAACTGGTGGTGCTTCTTATGTTAACAGCAGCCTGTTAAACCCTTATATGTCACCAAACTCAGCTCATAGACCAACAACAGGTACTAATATGAACGCTGTTGCACAGGGCTTAGTTGATACTTCCCTTAATAGCGATGGCGAGCTAACACAAAATGGCGTTGTTCTGCCATACTTTAGTGAGTCATGGTTTGCAAGTCATAAAGCATCCGGCAACAAGGACCTAGCTCATATTTATGATACTTCATTCCCAATGAACGTAACCCTAGACTCAACTACTGGTATCTCAAAATATAGCTATGATTCTAAAACAGATGCAAACAGATACTTTGATGCCAGCTCCCCAGAACAAATGAAAACTGACGGAACAGGCCTTAAAAACTTTAGTGATACTTCAACAGGTTATTTTGCTTTTAGTAAAAATGAAGCTCAAAGAAAATACTCCTTTGGTACACAGTTTGATATCGACTTCTACGTTACTGAAGACGGTAAAATTGTGGGTGAGGATGATGCCTCACACCCAATGCAGTTTGACTTCTCTGGTGATGATGATGTGTGGGTTTACATTGATGGCAAGCTAGCACTTGACATGGGTGGTGCTCATAAGGCTGCCACAGGTAGCTTGGACTTCTCAACAGGTACATCAACATATGCTCAGGCATTTGATGGTACATCAAGCACCAGTACCAACAGCACAACAGGTCCTGCTGTAACATCAAATAAGGCAGTTGATTTTTCAAGCGAATTGCTAACAGCCTTAGGTGGTACAAAAAATGGTAATACAGTTACTTATAAGAATACTGGTAAAGCACATAAGCTAACCTTCTATTATATGGAGCGTGGCTTCCTGGATTCTAACATGAGTATTTCATACAACCTGTTGAAAGAACCACAGGTTGTTGGTACAACAGTAACAAATGACATTAACACCAACACAGTTAACAAATGTCTACTGGCAGGCACATTAAAGGTTGCTGATAACGATGGCTTTACATATGCTGTAAATGCTAACCGTTCTTCAGGTGAGATTAACCCTGTTACAGCTAATACATCGGACCTTGTTAGAAACAACACCCTTACTGGTAATAACACAGTTTTATCTAAAAACGGTAATCCTACTGGTGGCATAAAATTTGCAGCAGATGGTAAGGTAACACCTGTTACAAATGTACTGTTCCAATGGAACGATTTTTGGAACGGCTCACCTGAAACTACGGTTTCCGGTACAGGTAAAACTACAACAACTGCAAATGCTCCTTTAACATTGTTATACAACCAGTCAGCTAACTTCCAAAATCTGTTTGCTATTGATGACGCCGCCGGTGTCAGAAGTACCGTTCAGATTGGACAAAATAATGATTTAGCCCTTGCTGACAGAACAGGTAATGAGCTTTCATTTGGCACAGGTAGCAGAAAGGTTAGTGACTACTATACCACTGACTGGAAATTACTGCCTGAGGGTAAGACAACTAGCAGTACAGAGGGTACAGCAGATTATGCCACAAATAATACTGCATATGTTACTGATAATAAGGTAGCGGACTCCTTCTACAACGCAGGTACAGTAAACGAAAACACAGCTAACTATGTTGCTGAGTTTATAAACACAGTAAAAACAAAGGATATTATTGTAAAGAAAGAATTTGCAGCAGGCGATACAGCTGATGCAAACGCTAAGTTCGAGTTCAGAGTAGCCTTTGATGGTATATTTGGAGGTGCTACAACTGATACCTATACAGAGTATGCAGGTTTAACATACTCTATTAACGGTGGTGCAGCACAGACATACAATACCGCAACAGGTATTCAGCTAGGTCAAAATGACGTTGCTACAATCTCTGGTGTACCAGTAGGTACAAAGTACAAAATTACAGAGGTTGGCAAGGTAGAAGGTTCCAGCACAACAACGTATCGTTTCGTAAATGTGCAGAACATTAGCGACACACAGGCAATGCACGCAACAACCGTAAAGGTAACAGGCGAAAATGCTGTAACAGGTAACTTTAGTATTGGTACAACAGAGGCAACAACAAATGATTATGTTTCATTTGTAAATACTTCTAAAAGTGATACTTTTACAGTTACTTATAAATATCATCCTCGTCTAGTTGTTAATGGTGTTCCAACTGTTATTGACAATAATAATTATAAAACCTTTACAAAAGAGGTTAAGGCATTAACAAATGATGCTATTAAGGCAGCTGCCCCAACTATTGGAAATGTTTTGGATGCTTACAATTTAACAGATGGTGACATTGTTATTGACAGTGCTAACGGTACAGCAGTAGCTACGTACACTAATGCACCTAAAACATACAATGTTAACTATATCATTGAGGGCAACACAAAGACAGTTTCTAAGGAGTTCAATGCTTTGGTAACTGCTGCTGATGATGTAAACGCAGGCAATCAGTCCACCGACGGCAGAAAGTTTATGTATTGGGCATTATTAAGATACACAGACCCAGCATCTGGGGTTAGAGTATGGACACCGGTTACTGACCAGTACAACTATATGTACAGAGTAACAGGTAACATTAACCTGATGGCTGTATATGAGGGTGACACTGACCCTGTAACAGGCGGACAGTTCCAAAACCTAGTAACAAAATTTAGCGATTATAGCTCTTTAGGTATTAATGCTACATCGTCACAAACAGCCTATGATTTCTATACCACAGCAGATGGTGTAAACCGTGTACGTGCCAACGTAATATTCGGTTCTGTAGGAAACAAGGACGTTGACGAAGGTATTACAAAGGTTGGCTATGTAAGAATTAATAATAAAGAAAGCTATAGTACAGAATTTACATCTAAGAATGTATATGATGCAATTAAAGCTAATAATATGACAGCATTAAAGCCAGCTGGTGCAGGTGGCGCAGATGCTACAAAGATTGAATATACAGTTGATACCCATTATGGACCTGATGCTACTGATTATCCAGCAGGTCATATAGCCTTGACAAACAAAAACAGAGCAAACTTTGTTTTTGATATGCAAAGCAAAGACACAAATATGAATAAATATTATACTGTATATACTTATATGTATAAAAATGGCGTTTTGTACGTATCTGATTCAGCAGCTTATATTAATTTATCCGAGGCTATTTCAGGTATTACTGACCCACAGAAGGTTGTTACTACATCAGTTAAGACTACTGATGATAAAACATTGGCTTGTGGTACATTGACAGCTGATAAACTTGCAGTTGATGTTGACGGCACAATAACCTTTACTGCTAAGGCAGCAGCTTCTGTTGTAGTTGATGGCAAAACATACTATCCAGTATTTGACCATATGACTATTAATGGTCAAAACTATACAGATGCTACAGTTTCATATTCTGTAACAGCCGATGCTCCAGCAACTATTAATGCAGTGGCATACTTTAAATTAGACACAACACGCAAGATTACAATTACTACTACATCAACAGGTGGAGATGATAATTGTACTGCACTTATTACAAAGCTAAATGGTGCTGACATTACACCTGTTACAACATTAACAGTAAACAGCGACGACAATGTTACAGTTACTGCTACACCTAGCGAGCATTACAGCTTTGCTTCTTGGTCAGATGCAGGTGAGGCTGAGCATACATTTACAGCTGTTGACAACGCTACATTGACTGCAACATTTACTAAGAAGCTTTATACAGTATCTGTTGAAAGCCCAGTAGCAGGCGGTACAGCTACCGTTAATGGATCAGCGTCAGTATCTGTAGCATATGGTACAACAGTTAACCTAACTGCCACAGCTGATACTGGTTATGAGTTTACACAGTGGAATGATGGTAACACATCAGCAACACGAAATGTACAGGTTACAGGAGATACAATATATACACCAACATTTGCTAAGCAAATGGTTACCATTTCTGTTCCTGCTACAATAACTGGTGGTACTGCTACAGTTTCTGATGGTACTGCAACAGGTACTAGCGTAAAAGTAGATTATGGTACTCAGGTTACATTAAAAGCAACAGCCGATAGCGGTTATACGTTTAAGAGCTGGAACGATAGCGATACTAACGCTACACGTACAGTAACAGCTACAGCCAGCGTAACCTATACACCAACCTTTGCTACTGATGGAGCAACATATTATTTCGCAGTAAATAAAAATGTTACAACAGACCCAACAAAGATGAGGATGGGCTATTCACAGAATACATTCACTGAATTTACATACCTAGGAACTGACAGCTCAGGAACCTATTATATGTATAGCGCTGTAATATCAGGCTTAGGTGAATTTAAGCTAGCATCAACTGATGGTATTTCTCCAGAGTGGATAGGTAATAGTAATGGTAAATTGAGTGATGCTACCAACTGTAACAGCATTAGTTCACCTTCTGGTTCAGATCAAAGAGGTAACGTAGCTTATGTTCAATGCTCATATAACCCAGATACTAAGGTAGTATCATAAATAATATTTCAGCACGTTAATGAAGTAAATTCATTATTGACAAACACTTCCATTTGTAGTACAATAATACAAATGGAAGTGTAAAACGGAGGTAGAATTTTGAAAAAATCATATTCAGAGCCGTTGCTGGAAGTTATTAAATATTCGTTAACTGAGGATTTACTGGTTAAAGCATCATTTGGAGAGGTTTCTGTTCCTGATGTATCCAGTGCTGACAGTGGATTAGACGAAGATTGGTAAAACAATTTCAGCAATGACATAATTGCTAGTTTGGGGCAGGTACTAATTGTACCTGCCCCTTTTTTGGATTAATATTTACTTTATGTTATACCAAGTAATGAAAGCTGCCATGTGATGCTTGTACTTTATAAAAGTTGTTAATTATTATTGTTGCTATACCACAATATATTGTAGATAAGGTAAAAAATCACAAATTGTAAAATTTGCTATTGATTATTGTTTTTTCTTGTGATACAATGTAGTCACAATCAAACTGAATTATACATCTGACGGAAATTTGTGGTTTAACACAGTGAGGTATAATATCAGGATAAGCCGACCGTCTGGGCAACCTAATATTTTTTAGGTTGCCCTTTTTGTTTATTAAGGAGGATAATCTTATGTTTGAACAATGGAATGGATTTAACGGTGGTAATTGGCAGGAAAAGATAAATGTTTCTGACTTTATCTTTAACAATTACAAGCCATATTTAGGTGATGCATCTTTTTTAAAGGGTGCTACACAACGCACAAAAGATTTATATGGTAAGCTACAGGTCCTTTTTGATAAAGAACGTGAAAGGGACGGAGTATTAGATGTAGATGTAGATAATGTTTCCTCACTTACTAATTATGCACCAGGGTATTTAGATAAGGATAATGAGCTAATTGTTGGATGCCAAACAAATTCACCGCTGAAGCGTGGTGTTAACCCCTTTGGTGGTATGAGGATGGCAAAGAACGCCTGTGAGGCATATGGCTATAAAATGGGTAAAAAGATAGAAGAGGAATTTTCATATAGAACCACTCATAACGAGGGCGTTTTTAGAGTATACAATGACGAGATGCGTCACGCTAGACACATCGGTATGATTACCGGCTTGCCAGACGCTTATGGCCGTGGCAGAATTATTGGTGATTATAGACGAGCTGCACTGTATGGTGTTGATAAGCTAATTGAAGAAAAGGAAAAGGACAAAAATGAGGTGGGAAGAGGATTGATGGACGTTGACTCTATCAGATTGTCCGAGGAGCTTTACCAGCAGATAGCGTTCCTTAAGAAGTTAAAGGAAATGGCTAAAATGTATGGCTATGACATCAGCCTGCCAGCACAAACAGCACAAGAGGCTTTTCAGTGGGTTTACTTTGCATATTTAGGTGCTATAAAGGAACAAAACGGTGCTGCTATGTCAATGGGCAGAGTATCTACCTTTCTTGATATATATATTGAGCGTGATATAAAAAACGGTATTTTGGATGAGGAGCAGGCACAGGAAATTGTTGACCACTTTGTTATGAAGCTAAGAAGTGCCAGACACCTGCGTACACCAGAATATAATGAGCTTTTTGGCGGCGACCCAATGTGGATTACAGAAAGCTTAGGCGGTATGCGTGAAAATGGTAAAACCTTGGTTACTAAAAACTCGTTTAGATTTTTGAATACATTGTATACAATGGGTTCAGCACCAGAGCCAAATCTAACGGTACTATGGTCAGAGGAGCTGCCACAGGGCTTTAAAGAGTTCTGTGCTAAGGTTTCCATTGATACCGATTCTATACAATATGAGAACGATGACCTTATGCGTCCAATATATGGTGATGATTATGGTATAGCCTGCTGCGTATCTGCTATGCAGATTGGTAAACAAATGCAGTTCTTTGGAGCTAGATGTAATCTGCCAAAGCTATTGCTGCTGTCCATAAACGGTGGCTATGACAACGTCAGCGGGGAAAACATAGGACCACAAATGTCTGTTTATCCAGACGAGGTACTAGACTATAACAAGGTGATAGCTAGACTAAGCATATACAGGGAATGGCTGTGTAATCTTTATGTTAATACAATGAATGTTATTCACTATATGCATGACAAGTACGCATATGAAAAGCTGCAAATGGCATTGCATGATACAGACGTGCATCGCTTTATGGCATTTGGTGTTGCTGGTTTATCATGTATTGCGGATTCCTTAAGTGCCATAAAATATGCAAAGGTATCAGTTGTAAGGGATGAAAAGGGTCATGTTGTAGATTTTGAAACAGAGGGCGATTTTCCTAAGTTTGGCAACGATGATAACCGTGTGGACACTATTGCAATGAACCTATTGCAGGGTGTTTATGAGGAGCTAAAGAAGACACCAACCTATAAAAATGCGGAGCATACCTTGTCAGCGTTAACAATAACATCTAACGTAATGTACGGTAAAAAGACAGGCTCAACACCTGACGGCAGAAAAAAGGGCGAGCCTTTTGCACCTGGTGCTAACCCAATGCACAATCGTGAGAAAAACGGTGCTTTAGCATCCTTGAACTCTGTTGCCAAGCTGCCATATAGATGCTGCCGTGATGGTATATCTAATACCTTTTCTATTATTCCAGAATCATTAGGAAAAAGTGATACACAGCGTGTAGAAAATCTAGTGTCTATTTTAGATGGCTATTTCCACAACAGCGCACATCACATTAATATAAATGTTATTAACCGTGAAAAGCTAATGGCAGCTTTTGAAAATCCAGAAATGTACCCTAACCTTACAATTCGTGTATCCGGTTACGCTGTAAACTTCCACAAGCTATCTAGAGAACAGCAAAAAGAGGTTATTAGCAGAACCTTCCACACATCACTATAATGAACGGGTATATAAACTCGTTTCAATCTATGGGTACTGTTGATGGCCCTGGTGTAAGGTGTGTTATATTTATGCAGGGCTGTCCGCTGCGCTGTGTCTACTGCCATAACCCTGAAACATGGGTAACAGGAACAGGTGTACAGGTAACACCTAAAGAAATGCTGAACCGTATTAAGCGATACAAAAGCTATATTTCAAAGGGCGGGGTAACTGTTTCTGGCGGAGAGGCTTTGCTGCAGGCTAGGTTTGTGAAGGAGTTTTTCGCCATGTGCAGGGAGGAGCGTATCCACACCGCACTTGATACCTCTGGCTGTATAATAAATGACGATGTTCATGATTTGTTGGATGTTACCGACCTGTGCTTGTTGGATATTAAGATGACCACACCTGAGGAATACAAAAAATATACAGGTGTATCCTTAAACACCGTTTTAAAATTTTTAGATATTTTACAGGAAAAGTCCATAGACACGTGGATAAGACAGGTGATTGTACCTGATATAAATGATAATTTTGATAATATAGATAGATTAAATGATATATTAAGAAGGTATAATATTGTGAAAAAGGTGGAGCTACTGCCCTTTAGAAAGCTGTGCTTGGAAAAGTACAAGGAGATGGGCAAGCCATTTCCGTTGGCAGATACTCCCGAGGCTACACCGAAGGCTGTAGCACAGTTACAGAAGGCAGTTATACTGTAACTGAAAAAGTAAACCACCCTGTGTGCTACAAATGTGTAGTCACAGGGTGGTTTGTTTTTTGGCTGTAATAAGGCTTGAATTTTATTATGTTAGTTGTTTGTAAAAACACCGCTCATTATGTGGGTTAAAGGGACAGCTCTAACTGTTGGTAACCACCACAATATTTGTATTGTTAAACATTACTTTTGCAAAAATCTGCTCATAAGCGTAAAGCCGTCCTCTATATATACGCCTGTGCTTTTGGCACTGCTCTCGTCAAAGATTTTTATACCATTTGGTTTTTCGGCGTTACTTCTGTATATAAAATATGGTACAGGGTCGGAGGAATGGGTGCGAATGCAAAGGGGAGTAGGGTGGTCAGGGCATACCAATATGCTGAAATCCTCACCCTGCTTTTTTAGTGTAGCTACCAGTGGTCCTAAAATAGTGCTGTCAATCATTTCAATAGCTTTTACCTTGTTGTCTATTTCTCCACGGTGTCCACATTCGTCAGGTGCTTCAACATGAATGTACACAAGGTCTTGACCACGGTTAAACTCGGCTATGGCTGCGTCCAGCTTACCTTTAAAGTTAGTATCAATATAACCGGTAGCACCATCAACATTAGGGGTTGCCATTTCCGCACAAATACCGATACCCTTTAGCAGGTCAACAGCAGAGATAACAGAACCCTTAATGCCAAACTTTTCTGTAAAGCTGTCTAACAGCGGTTTTTGTCCCTCCCCCCATAGCCAAATGGAGTTTGCAGGGCGTTTGCCGTTCTTTATTCTTTCAATATTTACAGGGTGGTTCTTTAGTAAATCATAGCTTTTTACCATTAAATCATATAGTTGTCCTACATCGTTACCCTGTGGTATGTATTCTTTGATTTTTTTTCCTGTAATATCATGAGGTGGCGTCAGTACACCAGGGTGTGGGTTTCCGTTGGACCATACTAAACAATGGCGATAGCTAACACCTGGATAAAACTTAAAAATATCGCTGCCTAGCTTTTCTTCTATAAAAGCAAGTAAAACGTGTGCCTCCTCTGTTGAAATGTCATCAGCACAGTAGTCTAAAATAGTTTTGTCAGCATATTTATCCTCTGGGGATAATGTTACCAAGTTGCATCTAAAGGTAACGTCGGTGTCCTTTAGGTCAATACCAATGCTGGCAGCTTCTAGCGGAGAACGACCTGTATAGTATTTTGCAGGCTCATAACCCATAACAGACAGATTGGCAACGTCACTACCGGGCTTTAACCCAGCGGCTACGGTTTTTACTGTACCAACCTCAGCGTTGGCAGCCAGCATATCCATGGCTGGCTTGTGTGCGGCTGACATAGGTGTTTTGTTGCCTAGCTCAGCAACAGGACGGTCAGCCATACCGTCACATAGTACAACAGCATATTTCATTTTTATCACCTTTCTACTTAGACGGTATTATTCTTTATTAGACTAATATCGCATATTTTACAGTAAATATTATATACTTTTAGTTACCATATGGCAATAGAGATGACGAAAATATTGGGCGTACACATATGCACGCCCTAGAATTGGATAGTATAAAATACATCACATAAATATTGGCTGTACTTGTTTGTTTTGTAAGGCGTAGATTATGGTTTGCTCCAGCATATCAAAGTGTGCTACCAAAGAATTTGGCTTTTTTACAGGGTCATCCTGAGATATAGGAACTAAATAAATATTTTTATAGTTTAATATTTTACCAAGATTTTGTGCGGATATTCCAAGTGCATCGTTAGATGCCAGCGTTATAACCACTGGCTTTCCTATGCGTAGCAGTGATTTAACTGCCATGGTTACCGGTGTATCTGTTATGCCATTTGCTATTTTCGCTAGGGTGTTCCCCGTACATGGCGTCACGGTAATAATATCCACCATACTCCTTGGACCTATGGGTTCAGCGTCGCTGATGGTGTGTATTGGCTTTTTGCCTGTTATACTCTCGATTTTCTCAATATGCTCCTGTGCAGTGCCAAAACGTGTGTCTGTTTTGTATGCGTTTTCTGACATTATTGGTGTGATTAAGTAGTCCTTTTTTGTCAGGCTTTCCATTTGCGTTATTGCCTTTGAAAATGTGCAAAAGGAGCCGCACATAGCAAAGCCTATCCTTGTGCTGCTCACAGCTTTTCCTCCTCTATAATATTAAATATAGTGTTTTTGATAATTTCTCCAGAGGTTTTTGGTGCTACCTTTCCTGGTAGGGATAAAGCGTGTACAGTAGGTATGCCCATCCGTTTGGCGCTGTCAAAATCTACACCACCGGGCATAGATGCCAAATCTATAACAATGGCGTTGAGAGCGGTTTTTGCCAAAACATGGGCGTCAAAAATCATGGCAGGTACGGTGTTAAAGATAATATCGTATTCGCCGCTGTCCTGTAAACCGCTGTTGTCAACAGGCTCATATCCCAGTAGCTTTATCCACGCTAAATCGTGTTTTTTTCTAGCACTGACATATACCGTTGCACCTAACCCGTTTAGCATATTGGCTAGCACCTTGCCAATTCTGCCGAAACCAGCCACCAAGCATTTTGAACCATTTATTGTGCCTAGGTATTCTCTCATAGCCACTTCAATAGCACCCTCAGCAGTAGGTACAGAGTTGAAAACCTGTAGCTCCTCACGGTTTAGGTAGTCAAAAACCATATTTTTGTCCCATAGCTTGCTTGTTTTTAGCAAGGAATCCTTCATAGCACAAAATATATACTTACCCTGCAATAATTTAGCGAAGTCATCATCCAGTGGTATCTTTTTATCTGAAAAAGGTGCATTTAAGTTTTTACCGTCCTTTGTGACAGGTAGTGGCAGTATAACACATTGACTGAACAGAGCGGTTTCCTCTACAGGCCCGCTGCCGCCAAAGGTACCCAACAGCTGTTCCAGCCGCTGAAATCCACTTAGATAAACTGAATAACCATCACAGGCGATAGTTTTAGCCATTGCTAGCTGACGTTTGTCACCACCTATTATTCCAAAGCTATCTATATTAATCATTTGTAAAACCTCCATAATAGTTGCATTATTTATGACATCTACTAATAACACATATTATGGCAAACAGGTTGTACAGGTTACATGATTGTAAAATAGTTTTTGGCAGGCTTCCCGCTGAGTCTTTATACGCTTTCGCATAGGGTCTTTTGTGCAGCAATAGTGGCTAAGGTGTCACCAAGCTGAGTTAATACTGCAGCCAATAGTTCTATTTCGTTGGTACTTTTGTCTTTTGCTAAGACTACAGCAAGGGTTGTAATAGCTGCTGCCAATTCACCATTGCACATTTTATCACCCCTAAATATTTTATGGGGTTTTGTGTTTTAGGTTAATTGGAGTTTTTTCTATGATAATTGTTAAATTGTTGGATAAATATATTTAAAATTACAAAAAATACAGTGTTACAAGTTTGTTGAACAGAATAATGTATACTTTGTACACAAAAATATGTTGAAATATCTAGTTAATTAGTATATACTTGTTGCACAGGGAAGAAATAATGTTTTTCCATGACAAAAAGCAGGAGGCGTAGTATGTTAAAAATTTGGATAAACGGTGCCAACGGGCGGTTGGGCAAAGCTATACAGAATGTAGCTAATCCAATGGAGTTTGAAATATTAAAAACTGATGTTGACGAGTTGGATATATCAGACGTAGAGGCTGTGTTTAGTTTTGGTGAAATTAATAGACCTGATGTAATTATTAACTGTGCAGGTGTTACAGATTTGGAAGAATGTGAAGGCAACATCCAGCTGGCATTTAAGGTTAATGCTATAGGTGCGAAAAACCTAAGCGTAGTAGCCAAAGATATTAACGCTAAAATGGTACAGATATCCACAGATGATGTTTTTGACGGCAGAGGCTCTGAACCCTATACAGAGTTTGATGAAGCCAGACCATATACCATTTATGGTAAATCTAAGCTGGCTGGCGAAAACTATGTAAAGGAGTTTACCAGCAGGCATTTTATTATACGCAGCTCATGGGTATATGGTGAGGGGGAAAGCTTTGTAAGCCGTTTGCTGCAAAAAGCAGATGATGATGAAATAATTAGTGTAGTGTCAGATCAGGTGGGTTCACCAACCAGTGCCACAGAGCTTGCAAAATTTGTCCTTTACATTATGGGTACACATGACTATGGAACCTACCATGCTGCCTGTAAGGGGGAGTGCAGTCGATATAGCTTTGCTAAGGAGATACTTCGAATAGCAAACAAGAACGCCAAAATAAAGGCTGTTCCAACCCATGAGGCAGAGGCAAAGGATATTAGACCAGAGTATTCTGTGTTAAATAATTTTATTTTAGACGCTATGGGCAATTATGAGTTTCCCCATTGGAGGGATGCCCTAACAGAATATTTAAAGGGGGCAGAATAAGGTGGGAAAAGTAGTCACAAAGGAAAAGGAAGCAAAAAAGAAAATGGGACTAACCACCAAAATATTTATTGGGCTATTGGCTGGTGCTGTAGTGGGTATTCTGTTAAATTACGCTATACCTGCTTCATACGTCCGTGATGATATTATAATAAACGGTGTGCTGTATATTATAGGACAGGGCTTTATACGTTTAATGCAAATGTTGGTAGTGCCTATGGTTTTCTGTTCATTGGTTTGTGGAAGTATGTCGATAGGTGATACGAAAAAGCTTGGCTCCGTTGGTGTTAGAACAATTATCTTTTACCTGATTACAACGGCATTGGCTATATCAGTTGCTATAGGTGTAGGTAACCTAATTAACCCAGGTATAGGATTGGACATGAATGCTGTAAACACAACATCAAGCGTGGGTACATCCCCAGATGCTACCTCTGTTTCATTCGCTGATACAATACTTAATATTATTCCAACCAATATTTTTAACGGTTTGGCACAGGGAACAATGCTGCAGGTTATTTTATTCGCCTTAATTCTGGGCGTTATATTGGCAAAGCTGGGGGAAAGGGTAGGCTCGGTCAGTAATCTGTTTATGCAGTTTAATGATATTATGATGGAAATGACAAGCATAGTAATGAAGGTTGCTCCTATTGGCGTTTTTTGTTTGATAGCAAAAACCTTTGCTACTATTGGCTTTGACGCCTTCATGCCAATGCTAAAATATATGCTGGCTGTTTTATTAGCTTTGGCAGTACAATGCTTTATTGTTTATTTGGGATTGCTGAAAATTTTTACAGGCTTAAACCCAATTATATTTATTAAGAATTTTTTTCCAGTTATGACATTTGCCTTTTCTACAGCTACCTCAAACGCAACTATACCAATGTCCATTGACACCTTGGCAAACAAGATGGGTGTGTCAAAACGTATATCATCATTTACTATACCGTTGGGTGCTACTATAAATATGGACGGTACTGCCATAATGCAGGGTGTTGCGGTTGTGTTTGTGGCACAGGCGTTTGGTATTAGCTTAACTCCAATAGATTATATTACTGTTATAGGTACGGCGACGATAGCATCTATTGGTACGGCTGGTGTTCCTAGCGTAGGATTAATAACCTTGACTATGGTATTTAATTCTATTGGATTACCAGTAGAAGGTATAGCGTTGATAATGGGTATTGACCGTATTTTGGATATGACCCGTACAGCGGTTAATATTACAGGTGATGCTGTTTGTACAACCATTGTTGCGTCACAGAACAATGCCGTTGACAGGGATGTATTTAAAACATCACGTTTGGATAAATCGATTTGACGTATAAGCAAATTGTGTGTTAATTTTGTTGGCAGCTTTTCTAGCCTAAAGTAAAGCTGTAATCGCAATAAGACTGTAGTCCTTAGGTTTTTCGGTACAATTATTCAAGAGCATATTTGTTATCCTTTTTAGTAGAGTGTGAACACTTTTCTTTTAAAAGGATTTTTACAAATATGCTCTGTTTTTTCGCTTACTTATGTAGACTATATTTTAGTGGTACTATACTAAATGCTGGAATAAGGGAAGAGGGGTTGTGAAAAAATATAAAGCTTAGGATATTAAAGCAAGGGATGGCTTAATACTGTCCCTTGCATATCCTCTTGATTATATAATTATCTAACTATTGACAAGGGTTTTAGTATAAATAAGGAAAATTTAAAATAAAAAATCCCGAACAGCGTAAAATGTGTTCGGGATTTAGCAAGGGATATTATCAAGTTGTTTTATAAATTTTTACTATTAAACGTTTGTTTCATCCTTGCGTTTTTTGGCAATTAATAAGGTTGTTACACCTGCTACAACCAATATACCGGTGACTGTAAATAGAGCAGCAGAGCTATTGCTACCGGTTGCTACTGTGCCAGAATCCTTGCCGGATGAAGCCGGTGCATCTGTTGACTTTGGTGTGGTAGGTGCTGTTGTTGGTGCTATTGTTGGTGCTGCTGTAGGTGCTATTGTTGGTGTTGCTGTTGGTGCATCTGTAACTATTTGTGTTGGTGCTTCTGTTGCAGGCTCTGTAACTGTTAAAGTTCTGGAATAAACGTTTGAGCGAATACCCTGTTCGTTGGCAACCTGTAGTGTTGTTACATATTCACCAATCTGATTATATTCAGTATATGGTGTTTCACCTGTGTAAATTACCTCATCACCTAATTTTACTGTCCATATTTCTTTTTCAATAGGTGATACGTCATAGCTTGATAAATCTTTGATTGTTACTTTTTTGTTTGATGGGATAGTAGTTACTGCTGTACCACTTTCATCCTGATATTCAAACTTAGCCTCAAGAACGCATACATCAGCGGTTGTAAAGCTTAGCTTTGAGAAGAAAGCCTCTGGGTTGCTTGTAGCAAAAGGACCAAAGCTACCGGCTATTACATCTGCTTCTACGGTAGTAAGCAGTTCATCATTGATGAAAATCTTAACTTCCTTTTCACCCACATTTATGGTCACATTATATTCAGCATTATATAGACTGTCATCTAGGTCGCCAAATTTCAAAACCTCGCCAGTGGCAAAGCCTACAGCTCCGCTGTCACCCAAGTGCTTATAATAATCATCAGAAGCATCTATTGTTGAGTGGTAAACCGGACCCTGATGGGAACTGCCATCCTTAGCAGGTGACCATTTGTCAATTCTTGCTACACACCATTTGCTGCTATAGTGACAGGTTTCAAAGGCATAGAAAGAATATTCTGGGTCTTCCTCAGTGCCACCTGTTTTCATTCCCCATGTGAAGCCTGATGGGTCAAAATTAAGGGACTTCATTGTAAATGAGAAAATACCCGTTGTGAAATTGTCAATGCTTGGGTTGTAAAAACCTGTCCAGCCTACATTTTGCGTTGTATTAATATAGTCCTTTTCTGCGTTATACTGCCAACCGGCGTTGTAGCCTTCACCAAATTTTTCGTTGGGGTAGTTTATCCATTCATTGTAAATTTTTTCAGTATCAACTGGTACAACGGTATCAACAACGCCTGTTACAGAATCTGAGCTGGTGTCATCTGGTGTTTCTGCAAATACCATAGCAGAAGATGATATAACTATAGCTGCGGATATTAGGGAAACGCCAATAGTTTTTAAGAAATTTTTTTGCATTAATCTTTTCTCCTCAATTAAATTTAATTTTATATCTAGCATAAATTGTACCATAAATTGGTATTTTTAACTATACATAATGTTCATGAATTTACAAATAAGGAAAATGAAATTAATGTAATTAATCAACAAAATAACAGTATTGATTATTAAAAATCCTTTTATAGGATTTTAAAATAATATTGCTATGCTCATGGATAGTATACACATTTTATTTAAAAAACAAAATGTGTGGTAAAAATTTACAAAATACAGGCTTAAATAATTGACGATGCGTAACCCTAGGATATTTACCAAAATTACAATGTGTAAAGGTACAGAAATTTAATACTGCACCCCCTTCCTAAATATATGGTAATTACAGCATATATCTATAGCTAGAGATGCAGTTGCGATTTATTGTTAAAAGCTACCCTAAATGCAGGTCAATAGGTTGCCTTATAATAGGCTTATTCATTGACCTGCTATTGTGAAATTGCTGTTTATATTTTTGGCGTTATTCAAAATTTCACAGGAAACCTTATGGTATAGCTTGCAATACAGCTATAGGACATTAGTCCAGTATTACACCATTAGTTGAAATAGTAATTACCTGCCATGGTATGAATTTTCCACTGTTTTTTAACGCTGACTTAACAGCATTTTCTATACCGCCGCAGCATGGTACCTCCATGCGAACTACGGTAACACTTTTTATATTGTTATTGGCTATAATATCTGTTAGCTTTTGACTGTAATCTACAGAGTCCAGCTTTGGGCATCCAATTAGTGTAATCTTGTTTCTTATAAATTTGTGGTGAAAATCTGCATAGGCATATGCGCTGCAATCGGCGGCAATCAATAAATTAGCGTTGTCAAAATAAGGGGCATTAGCAGGTACCAGCTTTATTTGTACAGGCCATTGATTAAGCTGGCTGGTGGGTGCTGTAATTGATGAATTGTTATTTTGTTCATGGTCAATTTTTTTGGATTGCGTACCAGGACAACCACAAGGCAAGGTTTCATTTTTCTCCCTTTGCAGGTTTTGTACCGCTGCTTCGTCATATGGTAGTGCTTCACGTTGTTCAAAGGTAATAGCACCAGTTGGACAGCTGGGTAAACAGTCACCTAATCCGTCGCAGTAATCGTCACGCAATAGGGTTGCCTTCCCGTTGTTCATACCAATGGCACCCTCGTGACAAGCATCAGCACACGCACCACAGCCATTGCATTTTTCCTGATCAATTTTTATTATTTTTCTAATCATATTTTACATCCCTTCAAATGTGTATTTTAGTTGACTGACTGACACTATAATAATATAATTCAAACATACAGTATGTTGTTTTTACAACGTGATGGAGGTATTATGAAAAAAATAATTGGAAGTATAAGAAATGTTCCCCTGTTTATTGGTGTGAAGGATGATAATATGGAGGAGATGTTAAATTGTTTGAACGCTACAACGAAAACCTTTAGCAAAAACGAATATATAGAAACTGCTGGTGACGCTGTAACAAAAATTGGAATAGTGCTAGAGGGCGATGTGAACATTATAAAGGAGGACTATTGGGGAAACCGTTCTATAATTGGCAGATGTGAAGCGGGAAATATGTTTGGGGAGGCCTTTGCATGCAGTGGGGTGGCACATATACCAGTTAGTGTTGTGGCTGTTAGTGACAGCACAATACTCTTTATTGATTACGATGGAATCTCCAGCTGTAATAACAGCTGCAATTTTCATTTAATATTAATAAGAAATATGATGAAAATTTTGGCAGGCAAAAATATTATGTTAACAGAAAAAATTCAGCATATGTCAAAGCGTACCACAAAGGAAAAGCTAGTATCGTATTTGTCACAACAGGCAAAGCTTGCAGGTGGTGACACCTTTACAATACCATTTAATCGACAGGAGTTAGCTGACTATTTAGGTATTGACCGCAGTGCTATGTCTAATGAGTTGTCAAAACTACGCAACAGTGGTAAAATAGAGTTCTATAAAAGTCAGTTTAAGCTGCTAAAGTAATTTAAAGCAGTGGAAGCATTAAACAGCAGCGCTTGTGTGACTTTTTTAATATTATGTTGTAATTACAACATAATATCTTGGAAAAAAATGATAAAATTGCCCTATAGTAATTCTTGGAGGAATAATATATGTATTGTGTAAAAAAAGTAAAAGAGGATATGTACTGGGTAGGTGGCAGTGACCGCCGTCTGGCTTTATTTGAAAATGTATTTCCAATCCCTAGAGGTGTTTCTTATAACGCTTATGTGGTTATGGATGAAAAAACTGTATTAATGGACACTGTTGATAAAGCTATTGGCAGTCAGTTTTTTGAAAATTTAGAATATGTGTTAGGTGGTAAGGAGCTGGATTACCTAATTGTAAATCATATGGAGCCTGACCATTGTGCCACAATGAGTGAGCTGGTTTTACGCTATCCAAATGTTAAGGTAGTGGGCAATGCTAAAACTATTACAATGATAAAGCAGTTTTTTGATTTTGATATAGACAGCCATTCTTACATTATAAAAGAAGGGGATACCCTATGCACCGGTAAGCATACCTTTACATTTGCTATGGCTCCTATGGTACATTGGCCAGAAGCCATGGTAACCTTTGACTGTACTGATAGAGTTTTATATTCTGCTGATGCGTTTGGTACCTTTGGTGCTATTAATGGTAACTTGTTTGCTGATGAGGTAAACTTTGAAAATAAATGGTTAGATGACGCCCGCAGCTACTATACCAATATAGTTGGTAAATACGGTATGCAGGTACAAGGACTGCTGAAAAAAGCATCTGCCTTGGATATACAGATGATATGTCCTCTGCACGGTCCTGTATGGCGTGAAAATATTAGTTGGTTTATTGATAAATATCAAAAATGGAGTACCTATACCCCAGAGGATAATGGCGTAATGATCGCTTACGCTTCTGTATATGGTAATACAGAAAATGCGGCTAATATATTAGCCTGTAAATTATCAGATAAGGGTGTAAAAAATATTGTAATGTATGATGTGTCGGCTACACACCCTTCTGTGATAGTAGCAGAGGCTTTCCGATGCAGCCATTTAGTGTTTGCATCTACCACATATAATGGGGGGATATTCTGTAATATGGAAACTGCCTTGTTGGACGTTAAAGCACATAACCTACAGAACCGTACAGTGGCTATTATGCAAAACGGTACATGGGCAGCCACGGCTGGTAAGCAAATGACAGAGATAGTTTCCTCATTAAAAAATATTACTATTCTGGAAAATTTAGTTTCTATTAAATCTGCTGTAAAGTCTACACAGCTACAGGAAATTGAAGGCTTGGCACAGGCTATTGTAGACTCAATGCAATGATAGGTTTTTGCTATGAGTAATAAACCCCGATACAAGCATAAGCTAAATATGCTGGAGCCTGGTTCGGTAATGGTTAAAATTATAGGGATATTAATATTAATAGCGTTTATATTGTATGTGTTTAGTCTGAAGCTGTTAGCAGGTATATTTGTCGGCTTAGGATTTTTAATGCTGGCAGTTTTACTTATTTTGGTTGGTGTGGAGCTTCATCAGGATAAGATGATGTATGAGGATGCCAAAAAAGAGGATAAGGAAATACAGTAATAATATATAAATTAGCACCCACCGCAAGTAGTTGATGTACCGTTCCAAAAAAATTAGATCTAAAAATCTAACAAATGGAGGTCGGTACAGATTGTACTTGGGGTAGGTGCTATTGTTTATATAAATATGAAGTTGCTTTGTTTTAAATTTTAGAAATAACCACACCGTTAGGCGATACTGTTTCATTGCTATACAATCGGCTAAATAGTATTCTGCTATTGTCGATTTGTAATGGAACATCAGCATTTGAACAGTTTAGGATAATCTGTATTGTTTCATTATCATCAGATTTTGTGTAGGCTAACAGACGGTCGTTCCTTGTTAATGGTGTAAACCTGTAGGCGGAGCTTCGTAAGGACTTATGTGTTTTTCTAAGATTAATTAGAGCTTTCATTGTTTTTATTTGGTCATTATAAATACCGCTGTCTATTTCCTTCCACGGCATACAGCGACGACAGTCAGGGTCATAGTTGCCTTCTAATGCCACCTCTGTACCATAGTAAATACATACTGTGCCAGGCATAGAGAAAAGAACAGCCATTTGCTGATAAAATTTATCAATGCTGCCAAGCTTTGTAATAAGTCTTATTGTATCATGGGAATCTAACATATTAAATAGAGCATCATTTGTCTGTGTCATATACATACTGTAACAACGGTTTATAGCACGTTCAAATTCATCCCGTGTTTGCGTAGGAATAGCCCAAAAATCGTTAATACTTTCCTGTAAGGGATAGTTCATAACTGAGTCGAATTCATCACCACGCAGCCAAGGCATAGAGCTGTGCCATACTTCTCCTAAAATGTAAAAATCACTTTTTAGTGATAACATACGCTTTTTTAGTTCTTTGCAAAAGTAATGGGAAACCTCGTTGGCTACATCCAAACGCAGAGCGTCTATGTCGTATTCCTTTACCCAGTGGGTGCATACATCCAATAGATACTCAATAACCTCTGGGTTGTTGGTATTTAGCTTTGGCATATAGTCGGAAAAAGCAAAGGTATAATACTTACCCGCCTTAGCATTACAATGCACTGTGCTAAAGGGCCAGTCGTTTACAATGAACCAGTTAAAGTAGGGCGAGCTTTTACCGTTCTTCACAACGTCCTGCCATTGCATTAAACCGTTGCCACAGTGGTTGAATACTCCGTCCAGCATTACCCTTATACCTTTTTTGTGGGCCACCTTGACCATTAGCTTTAGTGTTTCGTCTGTGCCAAAAGCCTTGTCAATGGTATAGTAATCATCTGTGTTGTATTTGTGGTTACTGGTGCTTTCATTGATAGGGGTTAGGTACAGACCGGTGACACCTAAATCCTGTAAATAACCTAGCTTGTTTGTAATGCCCTGTATGTCGCCGCCATAGTTATCAAGATGCCTCATAACATTGTGTGGCCCTGCCCATGGCTTTAGGTTTTTGCTTTTTTCTCCCGTACCGCTGTTGTAGAATCTATCTGGGAAAATTTGATACCATATAGTTTGGTTTACCCATTGTGGCACACGGTTTACGTCAGCACTATTTATCCAAGGAAAGAAAAAGTATTGAAACCTACCATTATAGCTTTCAAATTCCTTTTTGCTTTTTATGCCATCCTCTAGATAATAGCATACCTCATCCTCGGAAATAATTTCAAAAAAATAACGGCAACGCTTAAATTCTGGTGTAACAGTAGCACTCCATAGTTTTTGATAGGCAAGCCTTGTAAATGTGTTAATTTCAACTTGGCTGCCATTCCAGGTTGTTTTACCACCCATTATGCCTGTAGCGAAGGGGTCGCCGTAATGCAAAATAATTCTGTCTACATCATAGTCTGTTTTTATGTTAATAACCAGTTCATTATCGTTTAGTGCATAGCACATATTGTCAGTAGCGGTGTGAAAAATTCCACTGTAATTCATAAAAAATCAGCTCCTTTTTAAGAGTTTTATTTACAATAATTGTAATAGTAAAAGTGCCATTTGACAAGTGAATAAATTGTAAATAAACAAAAATTGCACAAAATTATTAATGCAATACCTTGAGGGAATATAGACTTTCTACAAAAGTACTGATATAATGTATTATAGCTACCAAGGAATATGTGGGTTAATTAAAGCACAAGGCTAAAGGCGTTAAAAAATGTTTTGGCTGTATTGGAGGAAAGAAATATGGCACAGAAAAAATTACTGTTCGTTGATTGCTGTATAAGTAATCATGCTTCACGCACAAAAAAGCTATGCAATGATTTTTTGATGGAATTTAAAAAGAAAAATGATGTTATTGTAGAAACTGTTATTATAAATGCAGGGTCTGTTTCTTCGTTTACAGGTGAGCAGCTGGATAGACGTGACGGCTTTATTGCACAGAACGACTATAGCAACGAAATGTTTAATATGGCAAGACAGTTCGCTTTAGCGGACTATATTGTAATTGGTGCACCATACTGGGATTTATCATTTCCGTCACTGCTAAAGGTGTATATTGAAAATATAATGGTAAATGGTTTAACCTTTTGTTATGCGGAAACAGGGATGAAGGGTTTGTGCTTAGCAGAAAAGCTGTACTACATTACTACAGCAGGTGGATATATACTACAAGACTATAATATGGGATATGATTATATAAAAGCTATATCATATGTGCTAGGCATAAAGGAAGCTAAATGTATTAGTGCTGAGGGGTTGGATATTATAGGCAATAGCCCAGATGACATAGTCAGCAAGGTAATATCCCAGTTAGGGGAGATTTAAGGTTATGCACTATTTGGATAAGGTGGATTTAAAATAGAAGGATAAGGACATGTATTAGCCAACAGCTAAGCCACAGGTGATTCATGCTCCTGCCATTAAGTATTTATTGATAGATGGCATGGGTAACCCTAATACCTGTGATGAATACAAATCTGCATTGGAAAAATATATAAAATATTATAATGAAAGAAGAATTAAAGAAAAATTAGGTTGGCTTAGTCCAGTAGCCTTTAGATTTAATCCTGCTGCATAAAAAATAGTGCAGCAGCTTTAAACTGCTACACTATATAACAAAGTCTAACTTTTGGGGTCACATCATTATTTTTAACGGTGTACCCTTTTTTAGGTGTTGATAAAATATTGTCACTAATAATTAGTGATGGTGTCATTGTCCACATTATGACATGAATCACTATAATTTTTTTATAATAGAGATATAGCGTAGGTCACCGTTAAAGAATTTTATTGAGCAGTAAAGACAGTTTATTTGTCAGCCTGAGCTGCCTGTATCATAATAGCACATTCCATACGTTTGCGGAACAGCTCACAGCCGTATTGGTAAATACCTGTGATGTTTCCTGATGCATGGTAGGCATTGGCAGCACAGCCACCTGAGCAGTACAGCCTTGCCCAACAGTCGGTACATTGTGGACGTGCATATACATTACATAGCTTAAATTCGTCACGCAAGGCTGTGTTTGTGACACCGTCCCATATATTACCTAGGCTGTATTTTGGGTCGTTTACAAATTGATGGCAGGGGAAAAGCTCTCCCCATGGTGTAACTGCCATGTATTCAGTGCCAGAGCCACACCCAGCTATTCGTTTGTAAATGCATGGGCCGTGCTTTAGGTCAATCATATAATGGTAAAACGTAAAGCCACTACCTGCTTTTTTACGCTTTATCATTTCCTTAGCTAGGATTTCATATTGCTCAAATAGCCTTGGTAAATCCTCCTGAGTTAAGGCGTAAGGGTCAGATGGACTACAAACAACAGGCTCCATGCTAAGCTCGGTAAAGCCAAGGTCTGCCATATGAAAAATATCATTGGTAAAGTCAACGTTATTATGAGTAAATGTTCCACGAACATAATAATTTTTTTGTCCTCTGCTTTGTGCCAGCTTTTGAAACTTAGGTACTATTATATCGTAGCTGCCTTCGCCCTTATAATTTTTTCTAAGGTGGTCGTGTACCTCTTTTCTACCATCTAAGCTAAGTACAACGTTGTACATTTCTTTATTGGCAAAGTCTATAACGTCGTCATCTATTAGCATACCATTTGTGGTTAACGTAAATCTAAATTTTTTATTTTTTTCCTTTTCAATGCCTCTGGCATATGATACCAGCTGTTTTACAACCTCCCAGTTCATCAGCGGTTCTCCGCCAAAAAAATCCACCTCCAGATTAACTCTGGTGCCAGAGCTGGCTACCAAAAAATCTAATGCCTGCTTTCCAACCTCAAAGGACATTAAGGCTCGTTCCTTGTGTTCGCTGCTGTATTTGCCTTGGCTGGCAAAGCAATATTCACAGTTAAGATTGCAGGTGTGGGCAACGTGCAGGCACAATGCCTTAACAACTGTATTTCTGCTTTTAAAATCTATAACCTGATTGCCGTAGGTATCTTCAGAAAACAGCTTACCGCTATTCTTTAAGCCTTGTATATCCTCTATACACTCTAATACGTCTTTTTCTGATATACCCTTATTACCGTTGTACCTTTTGGTGATATCACATACTATTTTTTCTTTAGGGGTGTTTTCAAACATTGCAATAATATCATATGCCACATCGTCTACCACATGAACAGCACCGCTGTACACATCTAAAACAATGTTATATCCGTTTAATTTATACTGATGAATCATTTTTAGTATCCTCATTTCTACATATAAAAATTGCCGCTTGCCCACACATAAGTGGAGCAGGCGGCAACATTTCTTTGCAAATATTAGTCGTTTTTAACTGCCTTATTTTCACATGGCTGGTTAGCAACACCACAGGAAGTTTTGCAGGCTGACTGACAAGATGTTTGACATTCACCACAACCACCATCGCTTACGCTTTTTGCTAGGTCACGAGTGTCTAAGGTTTTAATTCTCTCCATGATTTATATCCCCCTTAAAGTAAAAATTACATTATTTAATACTAATAAATATACACCAATCCTTGCATGATGTCAATATCTGTGTTGATAATTAAGCCTTTCCATTTACCTATAATCTAATTATGTAAAAATAATAATTGTAAGAATTACTGGTATATGCTACAATTACAATAGTGCTATTTTAAAAAGGACATGATTTCTAGGTGTGCTGTAGAGTAGCTGTAATATTGAATTTAGTAATAATAGGTGAATAATATGACGGAATTGGAAAAAATGAAACGTGCTAAAATGTATTTGGACAAGCTGGCGGCTGGTATAGATCCAATTAGTGATGTGGAAATGACAGAGGATACAGTGCTAAATAATCTAAGGCTTGCCAGATGCTTTATGTATGTATCTGATATATTGCAGCGGGTAATAGAAAACGACGGCTATGTGGTTAAGAACTGTCGTGGTCACCGTACACCCTTTACAATCACAGAGGAACAGCTAGGCAGGATAGAGATAAGTGACGAGCCAGTTGGTGTTGCCGTCTTTTCAAAGCGTGTAGCAGCCGTTTTACAGGATGGCGTAAAGCCCTTGTCAGCTGTACAAATATCAAGCTGGCTGTGTGATAATGAATATTTGCAGGAGTCAACTGTTCATGGGAAACGTGAAAAGACAGTGACACCCAAGGGAGAGGTGCTGGGTATGCTGACTATTGACGGTGTTAGCGCCAATGGATATGCATATAGAAAAAATATTTACACTAAACAAGCACAGGAGTTTTTGATTTCGCATTTAAATGATATTAGTGACAGCCTCAACGAAGCTTAATTTGGGTATAATAATATAACTATTCTAGACCGAGTCAATTATAGAAAATGCCCCATAATTACAATGTAATTATGGGGCATTTTGTTAAATCTAATAATAGCTTATTTAGCTTAGCTTGTCAAAACGGCGATATGTTTTACCGTCACGTTGAACTAACTCAATAAACATATTATATGGGCGTACCCACAGACGATGTTCCTGCATATCCTTGTAAACAACAACAGCTTCTCTGGTTTCAGTGTTTTCAGCTACACCAATAACCTCGTATTCGTTACCCTTGAAATGCTTGTATCTGCCAGGAGTAACCTCCTTTAAGGGTTCTAAGGTGCTGTTATACTCACATGGTGCGTTACCAGCATCATCACTTGACAAGGAAAACTCACCGTTGTTTAGCACCATTATTCTAGTGCTGTTAGCAGGGACAGGTATGTTAGCGTATCCGTTAACATCAAATACCTGACCGCTTACGGTATCTGTTAATTTTGAAAAGCCGTTTTCTAGGTTAAAATCAACATACTGCTCATTTTCGTTTAAGTTAAGTGCTATATAAACGTGCTGGTTTTCAAAGCTTCTTTCATAAACCAGCTGTTCGTTTTTTATATTTTTATTTTCAAAATTACCATACTTTAATGCTGGCAAAGCGTGTCTTATTTTACCTAGCTTCTTTAAATATTCACACAAATTATTGTTAGCGTCAGGTATTTCACCAAAATTAATGCAGGGACGTAGGGCGGCATCGCTGCTGTTTGTGCGAGAACCCTTAATGCCCCATTCACTGCCGTAATAAATAGATGGCGTGCCTGGCATAGTGTACATCAAGCTATATACGTTGCCTAAATGACGGTTGTCACGGCAGTTATCGGCTATACGGTTAACATCATGGTTATCGACAAAGTTATATAGGCACAGGTGGCTGTATATTCCGCCGTTTGCGAACTGACGTTGCAGGGAATGTGCAATTTCAAAGTAGTTGTGGTCATTGTGTGATGACCAGTTGCCCTTGTAGCATTCGTAGTTTGTTACGCTGTCCAGTGTTTCGTTGTTTGCCCAACGGTTATAGTCCCCATGAATAATCTCGCCCATTAGCCAAAAGTCGCTTTTTCTGCTTTTGCAATAGTTTTTTAGCTGTCTAAAGAAGTCTAAATCTATACAGTCCGCTGCGTCTAAACGCAGACCGTCTATGCCAAAATCATCTATCCACATACCAACAGCATCTAACAGATGATTAACTACATTGCCATTTCTTAAATTAAGCTTTACCAAATCATAACAACCGCTCCAGCCCTCATACCAAAAAGCGTCACCCATAGGGCTGCCGCCACCAAAGTTAAGGTTTTGGAACCAGTCACAGTATTGTGATGCCTGTCCGTTTTCTTGAACGTCTTTAAATGCCCAAAACTCTCTGCCAACGTGATTAAAAACACCGTCTAAAACAATCTTAATATCGTTCTTGTGCAGCTCCTCACAAATATGCTTGAAGGAAGCGTTGTCACCTAAACGGGCGTCTACTTTGTAATAGTCCTTTGTATCATATCCATGCTTGCTGGATTCAAACAAGGGTCCTAAATATACTGCATTAATTCCTAATTCCTTTAAGTGAGGAATCCAATCAACTATTTTATCCAATCGATATGACTGTACCCCGTCATTGTACTCAGGAGCTCCACAAAATCCTAAAGGATATATGTGATAAAATACAGATTCATTAACCCAATTACTCATAAATATCACCTACGCAATTTAATTATATAGCCGCAATAATTACTGCGGTTAGTTTGCATTATAGCACAGTAAAATCCCTAAAGCAAGCTTTGACAGTGGTGTCAACCTATGATATAATAAAATTAATGATTTGTATATATTTTTGTAATATTCTTTGTTTATTATTGAAAATATGTTAAAATGCCATAAGAAAGTTGTGAAAATTTAATTCAACTGAAAAGGACGTGTTGTTATGAACATTTGGCACGATATTAGCCCTAGCAGAATTAAACCAAACGATTTCGTTGCCTATATTGAAATTCCTAGAGGCTGTAAGTCTAAATATGAGTTGGATAAAGAAACAGGTCTTTTAAAATTGGATAGGGTGCTGTATACATCAACACATTATCCAACAAATTATGGCTTTATCCCACGTACCTATGCTGACGATTTTGATCCATTGGACGTTTTGGTGCTGTGCAGTGAAACGGTTTATCCCAGCACGTTAGTTCAATGCTATCCAATAGGTTTTTTACGAATGGTGGATTCTGGTTTAAACGATGAAAAGATTATTGCAATACCTTATAATGACCCCACCTACAACTCGTACAAGGATATTAGCGAGCTGCCTGACCATGTTTTTAGCGAAATAAAGCATTTCTTTTCTGTATATAAAACACTTGAACAGGGAAAACCAACTCAGGTTGAGGACGTACAGGGCGCACAGGCGGCACAAGAAATTATCCAAACAGCTATTGATAGCTATATAGAAAAATTCTGCAAATGAATATAAAGTGAGGTTTACTAATATGCCTGTTGAAGAACACCCAAAAGCAAAACGATTGAGAATTACCATGTGTGTACTATTTGTACTTAATATTGTGTGTCTTGCCTTGCCATATGCGGCTGTACAGGAGGAGAACACGTACAGAACAATGACAGCTATACAAATGATTTTTGGCGCTGATGCCAATGATGGCAGGTTTATAAAAATGGCATTGCTTTCATCGCTATTTTTAATATTACCATTAGCTGGCTTTTTAACAGCCTCCTTTGATAAACATAGAAATATAAAATGTATAGTTGGTTTTTTATCATCTGTTGGCGGTATTGTGGCTATCATATATATGATAGGGCCACAATATGTATCAATTGGCGCTACATTGGCATTGCTGTTATATATAGTATCAGCACTATGCTCTACAATGATGTTTATGACTAACCTGGCAATAGAAAATGAGAGCAGAGAAAATAAGGATTTGAAAAAATAAATATAATTTTGTGCAGGGACGGGGCTTAAATTTAAGCTGCCGTCCTTTTGGTTGGTAAAATGTTGTATTTACTTTTGCACTTTTATGTGCTAAAATTATGGAAAATGGGAAGCGTATATATTATACTAAGCTTAATAGAACAATGGGCAAGCTAGGGAAGCGTTGTGTGCAGCTTTATACTGCTGACTTAGACAGGCTTTAGCTGGAGGTCGTCATTTGCTTTATATAATAAAAGCCTTTCAAATTGTATTTGCCGTCTAATTATAGATTAGTATTACCATATTTTCACAACAAAGAAGGTGCAGTTTATGAATTCTAAAATAAAAGATGAGGGTGTAGATCTGTTGTTTAAAGCTATACTATCATTAGATAATATGGAAGAATGTTATAGCTTTTTTGAGGATCTGTGCACCTGTCTCTTATA
>CZCA01000045.1_pt1 | contig 146981 bp, 124 predicted proteins | sample 591981 | NCBI WGS metagenome assembly CZCA01 (sample SAMEA3556810, study PRJEB10932) | anaerobic digester metagenome | reverse complement strand
CAATCTCTACGGTCAGTCAGTCCGGGTCTTAGTCCCCTGTCGAGGATCATCGCTGTTCTGCCGACAGGTCAGAAGGCGAATTGCCCGACGACCGAAGAGGCGGTCTTAGTCCCCTGTCGAGGATCATCGCTGTTCTGCCCTGCAACTGCGACAGCGACAACAACGCCAACGCTGATCATGTCTTAGTCCCCTGTCGAGGATCATCGCTGTTCTGCCAGTGAAAGGAGAGAAACGACAGAGGATTCGTTCATTTGGTCTTAGTCCCCTGTCGAGGATCATCGCTGTTCTGCCCAGCCAGTGGAATGCAGATCGTGCGGAAGCTGAGAAAAAGGTCTTAGTCCCCTGTCGAGGATCATCGCTGTTCTGCCGCTGAGGCGCTGACGCTTGATGCCGGCTACATCTTTACTGTCTTAGTCCCCTGTCGAGGATCATCGCTGTTCTGCCCAGGAATTCGCACTCATGGCTGAGGCCGCGGGTGTTGGTCTTAGTCCCCTGTCGAGGATCATCGCTGTTCTGCCGGCGAAAGTCTCCCTTGGTGTCCTTGTCCAGAGGATTCCAGTCTTAGTCCCCTGTCGAGGATCATCGCTGTTCTGCCATATGATGCTAGTGTGGTGACCGCGACGGTTCCAGATGTCTTAGTCCCCTGTCGAGGATCATCGCTGTTCTGCCGAAGTCCTTCGGTTCGACTGAGGTTCCTGCGTTTGACGGTCTTAGTCCCCTGTCGAGGATCATCGCTGTTCTGCCCGGCAAAATCCGAAGCAAACCCAACTCCGGACGTCGGTCTTAGTCCCCTGTCGAGGATCATCGCTGTTCTGCCATGTAACTTGCATCCCGTTGGATGACTCCCGTGGAATGTGTCTTAGTCCCCTGTCGAGGATCATCGCTGTTCTGCCTTCCAGTCCCGTATGGTGAGCCTCGCGTAGAGTACCAGTGTCTTAGTCCCCTGTCGAGGATCATCGCTGTTCTGCCCCGCTCGGGAGGTTGCGCAAAAGTAAAAAGGAGGTAAGTAGTCTTAGTCCCCTGTCGAGGATCATCGCTGTTCTGCCATTTTTGGGTGCGTATATGGGGTCTTTATATAGTACGTCTTAGTCCCCTGTCGAGGATCATCGCTGTTCTGCCAACTCAGTATAGAATCTGTGTGGTTGCTATTTGCATTAGTCTTAGTCCCCTGTCGAGGATCATCGCTGTTCTGCCCTGCAGTGCATCACAACTTACATCTGATAATCAACTTGAAAGTCTTAGTCCCCTGTCGAGGATCATCGCTGTTCTGCCGGATTTTACTCATGTTGTTGGCCGCAGTAGTACTGTTGTCTTAGTCCCCTGTCGAGGATCATCGCTGTTCTGCCTCACCGGCGAGATCAAGGCGCAGGTCACGCGCGACGACGTAAGTCTTAGTCCCCTGTCGAGGATCATCGCTGTTCTGCCCGCGGTGGAGAAAAACAACGGATAAAACCGTTGGATTGGTCTTAGTCCCCTGTCGAGGATCATCGCTGTTCTGCCTACAGAGCCTTGCTCTTTCACGTGGCGCGGATATCCGGGTCTTAGTCCCCTGTCGAGGATCATCGCTGTTCTGCCCCAGGATTGTCCTGGTGCCTGGATGGGTGAAGAAGAAGTCTTAGTCCCCTGTCGAGGATCATCGCTGTTCTGCCCCGAATGGGAAGACCTATGTAACGCGGGTAACCGCTTACGTCTTAGTCCCCTGTCGAGGATCATCGCTGTTCTGCCACGCGGTGGAGAAAAACAACGGATAAAACCGTTGGATTGGTGTCTTAGTCCCCTGTCGAGGATCATCGCTGTTCTGCCAAAATCCATGCGCACCATTATTGTGATGTTGTTAGTTGGTCTTAGTCCCCTGTCGAGGATCATCGCTGTTCTGCCCAGACCCAAATGGATTGGTTCCAGCATATGTTCAATTGGTCTTAGTCCCCTGTCGAGGATCATCGCTGTTCTGCCCCGCGGTGAATGCGGCAGAAGCCGAGATTGCTGATATGGTCTTAGTCCCCTGTCGAGGATCATCGCTGTTCTGCCACCAAGCTGGCCGAACCTTGCGCGTTCGCAACTGATTGTCTTAGTCCCCTGTCGAGGATCATCGCTGTTCTGCCCCACAACCCCGGAGATGTTTTCCCCGCCTATGAAGGGTCTTAGTCCCCTGTCGAGGATCATCGCTGTTCTGCCGGTGGACCGTCTGCGACAAAGGTAACGGCGAAACCGTGTCTTAGTCCCCTGTCGAGGATCATCGCTGTTCTGCCCATCGTCAACCGGGCTTTCCGGCTGAACGGTGACAGGCGGCGTGTCTTAGTCCCCTGTCGAGGATCATCGCTGTTCTGCCCGCACAAGCCGCTGCGCGGCCGACGGTCTCCGAGCGGAACGTGTCTTAGTCCCCTGTCGAGGATCATCGCTGTTCTGCCTCCCGTCGAGGAGGATGACGAACGGATTCTCTAGCCACCGTCTTAGTCCCCTGTCGAGGATCATCGCTGTTCTGCCCAACCAACTACGCCGACATCGCAGGTGGTGTAGTGGCCGTCTTAGTCCCCTGTCGAGGATCATCGCTGTTCTGCCTAACCAAGGAGGTTACAATGAGTGGCAAACTGAAGTTTGGTCTTAGTCCCCTGTCGAGGATCATCGCTGTTCTGCCTGCCCGCAAAGGCATGTCAGGACTTACCATCCCAACCCGTCTTAGTCCCCTGTCGAGGATCATCGCTGTTCTGCCGGAGACGAGAATGTTGTGGTTCATTCCGTCAACATTCGTCTTAGTCCCCTGTCGAGGATCATCGCTGTTCTGCCCCTTATTTGCCCCAAAACCAGGTATAGATGAGACTGTCGGGCAAAGCTACCAGCGGTGATGCTGCAATTCTGGCTCACTTTGCCACGCTTCGCTGAGTTGCCCCCAACCCGCCCCAAATTGCAATTCACACCGCTACTTCATACTATACTCAATTTATACGTTTCGTCAAACCATGCCACAAGAGTCTTCTATGCCTGCACACTCCATCTGCGCATCACGCAGTTTGGCATCATTACCGTGGATCGCACCATGCAGGCGCGCACGCCCAAACCGAGCGCCCACTGGCTGGGGGCAGTGGCGCACGCCAATCGCTGCCGATTTGTGTGAGCTTGCGACGGCGCCTTGCGGGGGCGTCCCCTTAAGATGCGTTGGCAGACTGGCGTAACTGCGTGCGGGCATACGCCAACAGATCAGCAGCTACGGCGGGCGTCACGCCGCCGCCCTGAGCGTATTCTGGTCGGCCGCCGCCGCGCCCGCCAAATGCTGCCAGCGCGTCGTGCAACAGGTTGCCGACATGCCATGTCAGGTCGTCGCTGCGGCAGAAGATGACGGTGAGCTTGTCGCCAGCAGTCGAGACCAACAAGCCGATGGTCTGCGGCCGTGCGCGCAACAGCGTCGCCATCTGTTTGAGGACATCAGCCGGGCGTTCGCAGAGATATTCGACGAGCGCAGCGCCCTGGACGCGCGGTGCAGCAGCAAGCAGCGCGTCGATCTCGTGGGCGAGCACCTGTTCTTGGAGGAGCGCATTCTCGCGTTGCAGGTCACGCACCTGCGCCTGTAAACGCTGCGTCAGCGCCGGCACGCTGGCGGGGTCGGTGCTGAAAAGAGCTGCGCTTTCCATCAGCAGACGGTGCTTGGCGCGGTAATCTTGTGTTGCCCGCAGCCCACATAGGAAGGTGAGGCGCGTCTGATCGCGGCGGCGCTCCTGGCGCAGCACCTTAATCGGGGCAATTTCAGCGGTGGTGCGGACATGCGTCCCGCCGCACGCTGAGTAGTCGAAGCCGTCGATTTCCACGATGCGAATCTGTCCGGTGACGGCAGGTGATCGGCGTAAGGGCAGCTCCGCCGCTGTACGGTCGTCGACAAAATAGGCGCGAATCTCCAACGCATAATAGGCAAGCTCATTGGCTGCCTGCTCGGTCTCCTCCAGGCGCGCCGGGTCGATCGCGGCAGCGTCGAGATCGAGGGTTGCTTCCTCGCGGCCAAAGTGCACCGAGACGGTTTCGTACCCGTACCGTTGATAGATGAGTTGAGAGAGCAGATGTTGGCCGGAGTGTTGCTGCATGTGGTCATAGCGCCGCGCCCAGTCAATGGCGCCCTCAACCACATCGCCAACAACAAAGGGCGGAGACGCAGCCAGGATATGCAGAACAACGCCCTGCTCGACGACCACATCGACAACGTTGACCCCGCCGAGCTTGCCCGTGTCATGCAACTGCCCCCCGGAGGTTGGATAGAAGCAGGTCTGATCAAGGACGACAGCTGGCTGATTGCGCCAGGTGCGGAGGGCGCGCACTTGCGCAACAAAGTGGGTTTGATAAGCATCTAGATAATCCAGGCGTGCTGTCATGACGCAACATCCTTGCTTGACAATGGGAAGTCATACTGTCTGCGGTACAATCAAGAGCCTTGCAAACAACCATTCAGGAGGAGACTCTATGCACCTGTATCTGATCCGCCACGGCCAAAGTTACGTCAATCTCCCGGATTGGTCGGGCACGAACTGGGATCAGCCGCTGACGTTGCTTGGGCAGCAGCAGGCGGCGGCGTTGGCAGCCTGGCTTCCCGATCAGCTTCCCGACGTTGCCGCCATCTATGCCAGCACGATGTTGCGCGCGCGGGAAACGGCGACGCCACTGGCTGCACGCTACGGCCAGGCGATCCGCTTCGACGACCGCGTGCGCGAGATCGGCAACAATCGGTTCGATCATACCCCTTGGGGCGAGGCTGACCATCATGGCGAGTTTGCCGGCTTCTGGGCCAGCGAACGCCCCTTCGCCCCGGTGATGAAAGAGCCGGCGAGTGAGACGTTGATGCACTTTCGGGCGCGTGTAGGTGTGTTCATTGAAGAACTGGTCGAAAAGCACCAGGGCGAACGCGTGCTGGTCGTCTGTCACGGCGGCGTGATTGAGTTTGCGTTTGATCACATCTTTAACATCGGTCCCTGGCGGCGTTGTGAGGTATGGACGCACAACACCGGCGTTACGCACTTCGAGTATGTCGAACATCCGGGGCGCGAGGTCTGGCGGCTGCGCAGCCACGATCGCATCGACCACCTCACGCCGGAGCTACAGTCGTAGCACAGAAGCGCCTGCCCGGAGTCTCACCCCCGGCTCCGGCAGAGCACTTCCCACGCGCCGCGATTGACGATTTCGTGCTTCTGGTTGACCACTTCCATTTTTAATGTGACCAATCCGCCGCCGAGGCGTGGCATCGGTTTGACCGCCTCGACGGTGACGCGTAACCGAAGCGTGTCGCCGATGAAGACCGGCGCTGCGAATTTCCATTCCAGCCCGCGAAAGGCCAGGATTGTATCCTCCATGAAGCCGAGCCGCACGGCTAAGCCGCTGGCAATGCTGAGCACTAGCAGACCATGCGCCACGCGCTGGCCGAACATGTGCCCCTTGCTGTATTCAGCGTCGGTGTGGATCAGATTGTAGTCGCCGGAGAGTCCGGCGAAATTGACGACATCCGCTTCGGTGATCGTGCGTCCGACGCTCTCGGTCTGGTCGCCGACGATAAATTCCTCGAAGTAAAGGCCATGAGGGCGGGTGAGTTTACTTTCGGTCACGGTTGCACTCCTCTTGTTTTGTTCGAGCGTCAGGTTGGTGCCTGGTGTAAGTAGGGATACAATAGCACAATTGCGGGTCATTTCCCGATTACAGCAATAGCAGATCAAGGAGTTTTCAACTATGCAAACCGACCTGCGTGGCCGCGATTATATCAGCGATATGGACTTCAGCAAGGAGGAGATCGAAACTGTCCTCGATGTAGCGTTCAAGCTCAAGCGCGATCGTGCGCTGGGCATCCCCCATCCACTGTTGCGCGACAAGACGCTGGCGCTGCTCTTCTTCTTTAGCAGCACGCGCACGCGTTCCAGCTTTGAGGTAGGCATGGCGCAGCTTGGTGGTCACGCGGCGTTCATCGATTCGGAGACGACGCAGATCAGCCACGGCGACACCGCCAAGGAGATCGGCGAAATCTACGGTCGCTACTATGACGGCATCGCCATCCGTCAGTGCGACTGGAATGTTGGCAATAAGTACATCAACGACGTTGCCAAAGCCAGCCGCGTGCCGGTGCTCAACATGCAATGCGATGTCTACCACCCATTTCAGATTCTGGCCGACCTGATGACGATCATCGAGAAGGTGGGCGACCCGCGCGGCAAGACGATCAACGTGAGCTGGGCTTACGCCAGCAGCTATCAGAAGCCGATCTCGATCCCGCAGAGCCTCATCCTGCAGATGACGCGCTTTGGCATGAATGTGCGTCTGACGCATCCGCCGGAATACAAATTGATGCCCGACATCGTCCAGCAGGCGCGCGACAACGCCAGGAAACATCGCGGCAGTTTCGAGATCATCGATGACTTTGACGCCGGTTTCAAGGGCGCGGACATCATCTACGCCAAGAGCTGGGGCGCGCTGCTCACCACCTCCGACAACGCCGAAAGCGCAGCGATCGGCAAGAAGTATACGAACTGGATCACCGACGAACGGCGTATGGCGTTGGCCAATCCGGACGCTATCTACATGCACTGTCTGCCTGCCGACCGCAATATCGAGGTCACGGATGGCGTGATCGATGGCCCGCAGTCGGTTGTCTACGATGAGGCCGAAAACCGCCTGCACGCCCAGAAGGCGGTCATGGCGTTGACGATGCGCTAAAAGACTGTAGTAGAACCAGGAATCCCCTGATCCTGGTCGCTCATGAGCGAGCGCGTACCAGCAGGTTGCTATGTCACTGGAACTCTCGCGCAACATCCTGATCGGTCAGTATATCCCCGGTGACACGCTGATTCATCGCTTGGACCCGCGCACGAAGATTCTCTGCACGCTCATTCTGTTGTTTGCCGTCTCGTTCACTCGCTCACTGCTCGCCGCCGTCATCTATCTTGTCGCAATCCTGGCGTTGGTAGGGCTGAGTCGCATCCCAGTCACGTTCGTGCTGCGTCCTTTCATACGTGGCCTGCCGGTGATCCTGTTTTTTCTTTCCTTCTCCGTGCTCTATTTGAGTTGGTTTCAGCCGGGCGGCGTAGTCTTGATCGAGTGGGGCCTCATGCGGGTCACCAGTGACGCCTTGCTCCAGGCGGCGCTCAGCCTGGTGCGCTTGATGTCGATCCTGCTGCTGGTGAGTCTGCCGACGCTTACGACCCGGATCACCGAGTTGACGCATGGCGTTGAGTTGTTGCTCCAGCCAGGGGCGCGCATCGGTCTCCCGGCGCACGAGCTGGCGTTGGTCCTTACCATTGCGCTGCGCTTCGTGCCGATTCTAACCGAGGAGTTGGAGCGGGTGATCAAGGCGCAGGCCAGTCGCGGCGGTGAGATCGGCGAGTTGAGCTGGAAGCAACCGCGCCAGATTGCGCAGTCGCTGTTGCCGCTGGTGGTGCCGCTATTCGTCAATGCCTTTCGTCGCGCCGAGGAACTGGCCGTGGCGATGGAGGCGCGCGGCTATCTAGGCGGGCGCGGGCGCACGAAATTCATCCAGTTGCACGGCTCCTGGATCGACATCGTTGTGACAGTGGCGATGCTTGTCTTTGTGGTCAGCGTCTGGTACGCTACGGGCGTATGGTTGCTGTAGACGCCCATGCTCCGACGCCGGCAGCAACCTGTCGTTTGAGTGCTGTTCTTGCCGACAACTTTGGAGGAGGAATGTCATGCAAAACACGTCATCCACCACGCGTAAGCTGGTGATTACTGCCGTGCTGATTGCAATCAGCATTGTCTTATCGATCCCGCTGAACATGGGGCCGTTCATCTCACTGGGCTTTATCGTGATCGGGCCGACCATTGCGATTACCATCATGCACGTGCCTGCCATCATCGGCGCCATTCTGGAAGGACCGCTAGTGGGCGTAGTGGTTGGCGGCGCCTTCGGTCTGTTCAGCCTCTTTCTGGCGTCACAGCAGCCAGCCGGCAGCCCGAACGCAATCTTTGTCGATCCGTTCATTTCGGTGGCGCCGCGTTTGTTCATTGGCCCGGTGGCCTGGGCCGTCTATGTCGGGCTGAAATCATTGGGCATGCAGGTGCGGCTGATCTCTGGTGCAGTGGCCGGCACGCTCACCAATACGCTGCTCGTGATCGGCGCAATTGCACTGCGCCTGAATGTGCCCTTTCTGGCGACGCTGGCGTCGGTGTCGATCAACGTGGTGCTGGAGATGATCGTTGCCGCCGTCATTGTCGTGGCGGTTGTTTCGGCGCTGCGCGGCGCTGCTGGCGGGCGCAGCGGCTCATCGGTGTAGAAACCCTCCCCATCTCCAATCTCCACTTCTTGAGATCGGAGACTGGAGATGGGAGACTACCTTGCTTCTCCCCATGTCTGCTCGCCCACGCGCCCGCATCCTTGGATTGGATTACCTCTGGCAGTTGCCGCCTGGCCCGCTCAACGCCATCACCGACGTGGCGGGGGTGCGCGTGGGACACGCCACCGTCTGGTTTGGCGAGGGCGTGCTGCGTGCGGGGCAAGGGCCGGCGCGCACCGGCGTCACGGTGATCTTGCCACATGCCGGCAATCTATTCACCGAAAAAGTCCCTGCCGCCGTCCATACCATCAACGGTTACGGCAAGGCGTGCGGCTTCGAGCAGGTGCGCGAACTTGGCGAGATCGAGACGCCCATTGCGCTGACCAACACGCTCAATGTCTGGCGCGTGGCCGATGCACTGGTTGATCATGCCCTGCGCACCAACCCCGCCATCGGCATTACCACAGGCACGGTCAACCCGGTGGTGGGTGAGTGCAACGATGGTGATCTCAACGACATCCAGGGACGGCACGTCGCCGCCGCGCACGTACAACACGCCCTGGAGACGGCCAGCAGTGGGGTGGTGGCGGAAGGCGCAGTCGGCGCGGGAACCGGCACCAGCTGCTACGGTTGGAAAGGCGGAATCGGTAGCGCCAGTCGTGTGACGCCGGCGGCAAACGGCGGCTTTACGCTTGGTGCACTCGTGCAGACGAACTTTGGCCGACCCGAAGAGCTGCGCATCGGCGGCGCGTGGGTGGGGCAGCGTCTACGCCCACCCGCGCCGCCACCCTCTGAACGCGGCTCGGTGATGGTGGTGCTGGCGACCGACGCGCCGCTGGAGGCGCGGCAGTTGCATCGCCTCTGTGTGCGTGCAGGCGCTGGACTGGCGCGCACCGGCGCCACGATCGGGCACGGCAGTGGGGACTTCGTGATCGCCTTTGCGACGACGCGGCGCAATCAGCGCGATGCGTCGTCGCTGGTGACAACCCAGGTGGTCACCGATGAAGCAGCGGTGATGGCAGGGCTGTTTCCTGCAGTGGTGGAAGCAGTGGAAGAGGCGGTGCTCAATTCGCTTTGCGCGGCGGAGACGGTGGTCGGGCGCGACGGCCATGTACGCTACGCGCTGCCGGTGGCCGCAATCACGTCGTGGCTGGCAGGTGACTGACCTCTGGGGCAGCTGTTCATCTTCCTGGAAGCACCAAAGCTGCCAGGAGGGTTGTGAACCATATGACGTCACAACCCTGGAAATCAATAACCATGCTCAAGCAAGCGCGGCGCTGGTCAATCTGTCCAGAAAACAGCCGAGGTGCATCGCAACGGTCAGCGGTTGTTCGAGGAGCACATTGTGGCCAGCATCTTCGAGCAAATGCAACTGGCTGCCGGCGATACGCGCGTGCAGCATTTCGCTCAGGATAGGCGGCGTCATCCGGTCATGGCGGCCACACAGGATCAGGGTGGGAATGCTCAGCGACTGCACGTGGTCACGTACGTCGAAGTTCGCCACCGCCAGGAAGTCGCCATAGAGGATTTGCGGATCGTTTTCGCGCAATGCGCGCAGGTAGCGTTGTTTTTCGTCGGCGCTGGTGCTGGTATGATAAGAATTTTCGACGATGCGTTCGGTGGCAGCGGCAAAATCCGTGAGCACTCCTTCCAGAAAGGCCGGGGCGACTTTCATGCGTGCGCCAGCGCCGATCACGGCGATACCGGCCAGCCGATGTCCGTAGGCCAGCGCAAAGTCGAGTGCAATGGCGCCGCCCATCGAGTGACCGGCGAGCACAAACCAGGGCAGTTCCAGCGCATCGACGAAGTCGCGGATGATCTCGCTATAGGCGCTAATGGTGGCGCACGCCGGTGGCGGAGATGCGCCGTGACCGGGCAAATCGATGGCGTAGACGGCAGTCTGCGGCAGATGACGCACCTGCGGCGGCCAAATCAAATGATTGCCGCCGGCGCCGTGCACCAACACCAGCGGCGGGCGCTCTGGCGCAACGTGTCGACCATAGCTGCGGAAGGCCAGTGTACGGTTGCCGATGAAGATTGTCTCCACGCGGGGCAATTCTCCTGACTATCGGGTAAGGATGTACATGGCTGTCATTCTAGCGCATTCGTGACCGATGACGAAATGGCGGAGTGGTGCGCCTGATGCACAGCACACGTTTGACGTTCAGGATTGAGACCCAGACAGTGACTGTCCACCGATGCGAAAGACGGAAAACTCATGCAGATCGCCAATTTTGCGACTGAGCACTTTTTTGCTCAATACGAATTCACCACACCCCATCTGTTGGGTAGCTCCGATTGCGAGAGCGTCACCGTCGCCGAATTGCTGGCGCTGGCTGGCGTAACGTGGGAGGAGTTTGGGCGACTTGGCCTTGGGTACACCGAGTCGCTGGGGCATCCTGAACTGCGTCGCCAGATCGCTGCCAGTTACGCCTCCGTGCATGATGCAGAGATTATCATGCTCGGCGCCCCTGTCGAAGGCATCTATCTGATGGCGCGCGCGGCGCTTGACCCTGGCGACGAGGTGATTGTCCTGACGCCTGCTTACGATGCGTTGATCCATCTGTTCGAACATGTCGTCGGCGCGGCGAATGTGAAACGCTGGTCGTTTACACCCGGCGCCGGGCGGTGGGAGCTGGATTTCACAGCGCTACGCCATCTGATTTCACCACGCACAAAGCTGATCGTCGTAAATTTTCCGCACAACCCGACCGGCTTTCTACCTGCGCCAGCGCAGATGCAAGAATTGGTGGCGCAGGTAGAGCGACACGGTCTGCTGCTCTTTTGTGACGAGATGTATTTCGGGTTGGTGCACGATGGCACACCTGCCATTCCCTCGGCGGTGGACCTCACACCGCGCGCTGTCGTGCTCTCTGGGTTATCCAAGACCTACGGGCTGCCAGGGCTGCGTACAGGCTGGCTGGTGGTGAAGGACGCCACCCTGCGCGCCAACCTGATCAATTGGAAGTTCTACACCACGATCTGCCCGCCAGCGCCTTCAGAATTTCTGGCGTTGGCCGCCTGGCGCGTGCGCGACCAACTGCGCGCCCGTAGCCTGGCCCGGATTGCCACGAATCTGGCACTGGCAGAGGCTTTTTTTGCGCGTTGGGGCGAGCGCTTCCAATGGCGTAGGCCCCTGGCTGGATCGACGGCGCTGGTTGGCATGAACGTGCCTTCGGTGCGCGCGTATGCAACCCACCTGGCGGAGACGGCGGGTGTTCTGGTGTTGCCCGCTGCCAATCTGGGCGCTGAAGATCGCTATCTGCGCATGGGCTTTGGTCGCGCCGGCTTCGGCGCCGCGCTGGCGGCCTTCGACGCGCACCTGCAGGCAGAAGACGAATCACCGGAGTAAAGCACTGTCTTCCCCCGCCATCACCCTGTTCAACGCAATTGATCACCAGCGCAGTGCGCGCCTACACACGCGGCGATCGTCCCGTCAGCCGCGTGAACAGCTGATAGCCAATCCACCGAAACGGTTCCGGTGGGATGCGGTGATAGCCACTTTGGATAAAGGGGAGGTCGCGCCAGCGGCTGTCCTCGCCAGCATAGAGGTCGCACAGAATCTCGCCCGCCAGGTTCGCCAGCGTCACGCCGTGCCCGCAGTAGCCAACTGCGTAGTAGACGTTGCGTCGCTCCCCGCGCACGCCGATCAGCGGACGGCGGTCAAAGGTGATGCCCAATGTGCCGACCCAGCGGTGGGCGATGGAGAGGTTGTGGCTATGTGGAAAGTAACGGCGCAGGGTGAGTTCCATTGCCCGCTGGTGGCGTGACGCTGCAGCGGCGCCACCAGGATAGGCTGTGCGGTTGTTGAAGAGATAGCTGTAGGCGTGATTGCTGCCGCCGCCAAAGACCAGGTGGCCATCGCTCGTCATCGACGCGTAGGAGATGCGATCAAAGTCGTCGGCAAAGCCTGCCAGCCCGCGCCAGCCTAACGCGTGTTGCTCCTCCGGCGACAGCGCAGCGGTGGCGAAGATGTGGGAATGCAAGGGAAAGAGGGCATCGCGAAAGTAACCCAGCGCGCCCGTGTAGCCATTGGTCGCCAGCACGATAGCGTCAGCGTCCACCTCACCGTGCGGTGTAGTCAGGTGGATGCGCGCGCCTTCCTGCACGCGCAACACAGGCGTTCCCTCGAAAATTTCAACACCCTGCGCCTCGAGCACGGGCGCCAGGCTACGCACCAGCTGGGCGCCATTGATCTGCCCTGTGCCTGGGTCGAAGACGGCGCCGCAGCCATGGGCGACGTCAAGGCGACGGCGGAGTGCAGCGGCGTCCAGAAAGCGCGTGGGAATGCCCAATGCATTGTGTTGCTCCACCTCGGCGTGTGCTGCTTCGGCGCGGGCAGGATCGGTGTAAATTGTCACTGTGCCGTCGCGACGGTAATCCACGGGGAGTGCGTGTCGTTCGATCAACGCACAGAGATCATCGATGCCGGCGCGCGTCAGCTGATAGATGCGCGCGGCCACTTCAGGCGTCACGGCGTCGCAACCGTTGACCCAGTTCAGCATCATGCCGCCGTTGCGCCCGCTGGCGCCATTTGCCAGCGTCGCTGCTTCCAGCAGGACGATGCGTCGCTCCGGAAACCGGCGGCTGACATGGTAGGCTGTGCTTGTCCCGGTAAAGCCGCCGCCGATGATGGCCAGGTCGGCGGTGATGCGGCCTTGAAGCGCCGGGCGTGGTCGATAGTCCGGCGTCTTGCTTACCCAGAGCGCGCGGTTGTCGTCGAGCGCCAGTCGCTCACGAAAGACGCGACCGGCAACAGGCCAGGTTGTCGCGGCCAGGCGTGCGCTGCCAGTCATCAGGCGCATCAAAGGTGTCGCTGGTTGTGAAGCCATCGTGCCATCACCGTTTGTTAGGAAACATGTGTTGGGAACCGGAAAGCCGATGCGTTCTGTACGCAGACTCTGGACGTGAAGACTCTGGACGTCAGGAACTCACCACCAGCCGCGCTTCTTTTGTTGGCTCTGGCGCTGAAGCTGAATCAACTGGGCCACCTGCTGCTGGAGCGCAGCGACGGTGTTTTCAAGCGCACGCAGGCGGCTTTCCAGGCGCTCTTTGCGCGTCTCCTCGCGGCGCTGATATTCGGCGAGCACCCGTTCCTGCTCTAGCATCCGTTCGCGCAGTTTGCGGTTTTCTTCCTTAAGATTAAAATTGTCCTGCACAACCACGCCCACGACTTCGCGCACGGTGGACTGGCTATTGAGCACAGTCTGCTGGCTGTTGGCGATGGCGCTGAGGATGTCGCCCAGAGCTGTCGGCAGTAGAGCAGCCTTGCCTTCAACGAGCTGACGCGCCTGATCGCTGTTCAGGGCAACCGGTGCGGTTTCGTCTCGCACGATGCGTTTTGGCGTCAACTGCGCGTTGATCTGTTCGTCTTGAAGACCTTGTTCGAGGAGCTTCTGGACAATGCTCAGGGCGGCAATATCAGCAGTGGCAAAGCGCGGCGGGTCATTCCTGGCAGCGGGGCTAAGCACCTGGGCAAAGCGGCGCATCCAGCCGCGCAGCACATCTGGCGTCACCTGAAAATGATAGGCGACTTCAGTGAAGGTGTAGGTGGTTTCCGGTGCACTGCTGCGGTCAGGTGGTGATAGGGTCATAGGTCAGGTGAATGACCTGTCGGGGCGACGAAAATTCAACCCCGACAGGCGATGATCGCCAGGCGCAACGTGGCGCCCGGGCCTATTCAATGACTTTCCAGGTCGTATCGATCACAGTCGCGTTGGTATTGGCGTCGTCTCCGGCAGGTTGCTGACCCTGACGCTGCTGGCGTTCGATGGCTTCGCTGGCCAGCCTCGCGAAGAGCGCCATTGCTCCGATCAACACGGCGACGTCGTCGATCGGGATGCCGGGCATCAGGTCGATCGGCCAGATCCAGTAGAGCAGCGCTGCGGCAGGCAACATCAGTTTGAGTGAACCAGGCACGCGCGAGTCGAAAAGCAACTGGATCGCACGTGCTGCTTGCTGCAGAAAGCCTGGATTGTTGACCGCCGATTGATATTTTGTGTGTTGCGCCATGTTGGTTGTCTCCTTGTAGGAATTACGCTTGCAGTATAGCGGATTTGTGACAAATCGCGAACTTTGATCTAATAACACACTGTCTCAATGAGAGAGTTCCGCCCACGTGCCGTGTTGATCAACTGACTCTACCATGCCTACAGCCGCTCAGATGTTGGCCGGATACCCGGATATCATGTTGCAAGTGCTTGCCGAGCTGCGCGGCGCGCTGATTGATGGCGCCACCACGCGCGAGCAAGTGATCGAGCTGCTGGCTGCGCAATTGACCGACCCCACCTCGGTGCAGATGGCGCACCAGGAAATGCTCGACTTCACGCCGCAAGCTGAAGCCGCCATTGACCTGCTGTTGCGCGAGCATGGCGAGGTGGCGGAGGCGCAGTTCAGCCGCGAGTTTGGCGCCATCCGCCAGATGGGGCCAGCCAAATTGGAACGCGAGGCGCCATGGCTCTACCCGGAAAGCACGGCCGAGTTGCTCTACTACAACGGGCTGATCGGGCGCGGCTTCAGAGGCGTTGGCCAGAATGCGCACACGGTGATCTATTTGCCCAGTGACATCACACCCTGGCTGCCGCGGCCGCAGAGCGAGCTGCCGGTGGGACTGCCTGTCAAACCGGCGGCGCCGCCACCGCCAGCGCGAGTCCTGCCCGCTGACGACGCGTTGTTGCTCGACGCCGGGTCGTTGCTTGGCTTTCTCTATCACGAACGCATCCGCCTGACGCCGCAAGGCCCGCATCCTGAGGACATCGAACGGGTTGTCAAGCGCTTCCAAATACCCTTTAGCGGTGGCGACGTTGATCTGAATCTGCGCCTGGCGCTCCTGCTCCATCTTGCCAATCGGCTGGGCTGGCTGAGGCGCGAGGCCGATGGCGTCCAGTTGACGCACAACCCGGTGGCCGCCTTTCTTGACAAGACGCGCGCCGAACAGCGGCGTGCGCTCTTTGATGCCTGGCGCACGTCGCCGGAATGGAATGATCTCTGTCGCACCCCAGAACTGGAGTGCGTCGAAGCGGGGGTCTGGCATAACGATCCACTGCAAACGCGTGAAACCCTCCTGCGGCTGTTCGGCCATCTTCAGCCAGGCGCCTGGTACACCCAATCCGACGTCTTGCGGGCGATCCGCGAGGTCGAGCCAGATTTTCAGCGTCCGACTGGCGATTACGACACCTGGTACATTCGCAACAGCTCTACGCAGGAATTCCTCAAGGGTTTCGAGCGATGGGATGCAGTGGAAGGTGCACTGCTGCGCTTCCTAATTCGTGGTCCGTTAGCGTGGCTGTGCGTGCTCGATCTGGCGGAACCGGCGGCGGGCACGGACACGTTGCTGTCGCTCAGCGCGTGGGGCGCACAGTGGTTGGGGCACGATGTCCCTATGCCCGATGAGCACGCCGCCAATCACATCAGCGTGGCAGAAGATTTCACCATAACGCTGGACCCTGGCGTGGCGCTGGCAGATCGCTTCCGCGTTGAGCGCTTTGCTCAGTGGCAACAAAGCTACCCGAAGTTTGTCTACCAGATCACGCAACGCAGCCTCAAACGCGCTGCTGAGCACGGAATCAGCGGCGCGCGTATTGCCCAGTTCCTGCGCACACGGTGTCGCACTGCTGCACCGCGCGTGCTCAGCGCCGTCGAACGCTTTGACCGCGCTGAGCCGGTGCGCTCCGCCTGAACAGGTCTGCTCTGCCGACCGGCTGTGGTATACTCTGTCTCCGGTTCACGGCGACTGCATCACGGCGACTGCTCACAACACCGGACCTACTTCTGGCATTCTTTCTGCTCATCGTAAGGTAAGGAACCATTTATGCGCTGGCAAGCCTACCACACGCCTGAAAGCATCGATGAGGCGCTTTCGTTGCTCAATCACTATGCGGGGAACGCCCAGATCGTGGCTGGCGGCACCGACCTGATCCTGGATGTACAGCAGGGGAATCACGCCGCACCCGCGGCGTTGATTGATGTGACAGCGATCCGCGGCCTTGACTGCATCGTTGAAGATGGTGGCTGGATCGTCATCGGTGCGGCAGTGACGCATGCCGCCATCGAAGCCAATCCGTTAGTGCGTCATCATGGTGCAGCGCTGGCGGAAAGCTGTAGTGTCGTCGGTGGGCCGCAGGTGCGCAACGTCGCCACGATCGGCGGGAACGTCGCACATGCCTTGCCCGCAGCCGACGGTACGATCGGGCTGCTGGCGCTCAATGCGGAAGTGCAGGTCTGCACGTGGAACGGCGTCGCTGTCGAATGCGCCTGGCAGCCGCTGCTCTCGATCTTTGCCGGACCGGGCAAGAATCGCCTCGCCGCCAACCAGATGATCGGCGCATTTCGCTTCCCGGTGCGTGCCCCGCATAGCAGCAGCGCCTTTGACCGCATCATGCGTCCGCAGGGCGTGGCGCTGCCAATCCTGGGCGTTGCGGCGCAGGTGCAACTCGACGAGATGGGGCGGCGCGCCGTTGCGGCATCGATCGCCATCGGGCCAGCCGGGCCAATTCCCTTCCGCGCCACCGAGAGTGAAGCCATCTTGCTGGCTGCGCCGTCACTGGATGAAGTTGCCATTGAAGTCGCCATTGCCGCCGCACAACGTCAGGCCGAGCTGCGCACAAGCAAGCACCGCGCCAGCAAAGAGTACCGCCACGAGATGGTCGCCGTGCTGCTGCGGCGCGTGCTGCCCAAAGCCATCGCACGGGCGCAGGCTGCGTAAAATGCTGCGTCAAGTGTGCACTGAATTGGAGGAACCCATGCCGACATTGAACCTGACCGTGAACGGTGTGTCACATACATTGGATGTGCCTGCCAACCGCTTTCTCGCCGAGGTGCTGCGTTACGACCTTGGCCTCACCGGCACGAAGATCGGCTGCAACGAAGCCGAATGCGGCGCCTGCACCGTGATCGTCAACGGACGCAGCGTCGATTCGTGCATCTATCCCGCTTTCAAGGCGCAGAACGCCGAGGTGCTGACGATTGAGGGCGTGGCGGCAACGTGGAGCAATCTCCAATCTCCAATCTCCAATCTCCAATCTCCCGAAAACGGAGATCGGAGATTGGAGATTGAGGAGTTGCATCCCCTCCAACAAGCCTTCGTCCAGCACGGCGCGACCCAGTGCGGCTTCTGCACGCCCGGCTTCATCATGCAGGCGAAGACGCTGCTCGACGCCAACCCCAACCCCACCGACGACGACATCAAGCACTGTCTGAAGGACACCTACTGTCGCTGCACCGGCTACGTTTCAATTGTCAACGCAGTCAAAGCCGCCGCCGAGAAGATGCGCACCGGCCATCTGCCGGAGCCACTCTTGCCCGACCACGTCGAGCCGCTCGAACACATCGGCCAGGCGATCCCGCGCCCCGACGCGGTGGCGAAGGTCACCGGCAAGGCGATGTACGCCGACGATTACCAATTCGCCGGGATGTTGTACGGCGCCACCTTGCGCAGCGAACACCCACACGCCCGCATCCTCAGCATCGATGCGTCGGCGGCGCTGGCGTTGCCTGGCGTGCACTGCGTGCTGACGCAGAAGGACATCCCCGGCGAGTTGCGTCATGGGCTGGTTGAGTATGACTGGCCCGCCTTTGCCGGCGGCGACTATCCGGCGCGCTACGTTGGCGACCCGATCGCGCTGGTCGTCGCCGACACCGACGAGCTGGCGCACGATGCGCTCCGGCTGATCAAGGTTGACTATGCAGTGCTGCCGGCGGTCACCGACCCGGTGATGGCGCGGCAGCCCGATGCGCCAGTGCTGCATCCTGACCGCCCCGACGGCAACCTGCTCAAGCACATCAAGGTGTGCCACGGCGACATTGACGCGGGCTTTGCCGCCGCCGACGTGATCGTGGAGCGCACCTATCGCACGCCGATGACCGAACACGCCTTTCTGGAGCCGGAATGTTCGGTTGCCGTGCCGGCAGGCTGGCACGACCCACGCTATGGCGCTCACGACAAGTTGACCATCTACGTCGGCAGCCAGATTCCCTATGCTGACCGCGACCAGGTGGCGCGCTGTCTGGGCATCCCCAAGGAAGCGGTGCGCATCAAGGGTACGGTGATGGGCGGCGGCTTCGGCGGCAAGGAAGACATCGCCGGTCAGGTTCACGCTGCGCTGGCTGCGCAGGCGACGGGACGCCCGGTCAAGGTGCTCTACACGCGCGAGGAGAGCCTGCGCTTCCATCCCAAGCGCCACGCCACGATCATTCGCATCAAGACCGGCGCCAAACGCGATGGCGCCCTCACTGCGGTCGAGGCGGAACTCTACGGCGACAGCGGCGCCTACGCCAGCCTGGGTGAAAAGGTGATGACGCGCGCCACCACACACGCCACCGGCCCCTACGTCGTGGGCAGCGCCAAGATCGACTGCTACGCCATGTACACCAACAATGCGCCGTGCGGCGCCTTTCGCGGCTTTGGCGTCACCCAATCCGCCTTCGCCGTCGAGAGCAACATGGATATCCTTGCCGCCGCGCTGGGCATGGATCCGATCGAGCTGCGGCGCAAGAACGCCATGCGCGTCGGCGCCACCACCGCCACTGGCCAGGTGCTGCGCGACAGTGTGGGGCTGTTGGAATGTCTGGAGAAAGTCGAAAACGAGATTCGAGATTGGAGATTGGAGATTGGAGATCAGCAATTGAGTGATCCGGAGAATGGGCGATTGGGGCAGGAAGATTCCGCCCCGACCCGAATCTCCCAATCTCCCAATCCCTTCACTCCCATCCGCGTCGGCAGTAAAGTCTACGCCTGGGGCATCGCCGCCGGTTACAAGAACACCGGTCTCGGCGGCGGCGCACCGGACAAAGCAGAGGCGGAGATTGAGGTCTTCCCCAACGGGCGCGCCGAGATTCGCACGAGCAGCGCCGAGATGGGGCAGAACCTGATCGGCGTGCTGGCGGCGTGTACGGCGGAGGAACTAGGGCTGCCCTTCGACGCAGTCAGCGTGCTGGTGATGGACACCGACCTGGCGCCTGATGGCGGCCCCACCACTGCCAGCCGTCAGACCTATCTCAGCGGCAACGCTGCGCGTCTGGCCGCGCGTTCGATGCGCGAACGGATGCAGGGCGTGCTCGCCGAAAAGTTCGACGTCCCGCCCGACGTGATCGCCTTTCACGAGGGGCTGGCATATGTGGACGAGACGCGCCTTGCCAAAGTGAAGTCGGGCAATGGAGATTGGAGATTGGAGATTGGAGATTCCACGCCCAATCCCCAATCCCCAATCTCCAATCTCCAATCTCCAATCTCCCAATCCCGCAGCATCTCTTTTGCGAACGCGGTCAAGACTTTGATCGACGAGGGCCGCTCGCCCAAGCTGCGTTACGAATATTGGGCGCCGAAGACACAGCCATTGGGCACGGGCGGCGACATGCACTTTGGCTTCTCCTACGCCGTGCATGCCGCGCTGGTCAGCGTCGATACAGAGACGGGCGAGGTTGCGGTCGAGCGCGTCGTCTCGGCGCATGACGTGGGGCGCGCCATCAACGTTCTGAGCCTGACCGGGCAGATCGAGGGCGGCATCGTGATGGGTATCGGCAACGCATTGACCGAGCACTACATCGAGGAGAACGGCCGCCCGTGGACGCAGCACCTGGGGCAATACAAGATGCCCGGCATCAAACACATGCCAGCGATGCGCAACTTCATCGTCGAAGACCCGACCGCAGAGGGGCCGTACGGCGCCAAAGGCGTGGGCGAGATCAGCTCGATCCCGATCAGCCCGGCGATCACCAACGCCATCTACAACGCCGTCGGTGTGCGCTGCCTGGCGCTGCCGGTCGACCAGGACGCGTTGCTGCTGGCGATGAAGCGCGGTGAGCGGGAGCTGGACCGGCGCTGGGGTGACTAAATAGCACAGGAGTCGCCCTGTCCAGCCACTAGCCATCCAGCCACTACCCGCTAGTAAAATCTGTGGGAACACACTATTCTACAAAGGTAGATTATCATTCTATCTTTATAGAATAGTGGTTGTGATATGGCAACCGCATGCCGCATGTCGCCAGCCAATTTCCTGGAAGCAGCGTTCAACATCGACATGCATGGCGACGCCGAGGCAAGCCTCTAGCATTTGATGCCTTCTCACCGCCCCACAATTGCACGAATATCCTTGTAGAACGGTTTGAGTCGTGCATACAACCGGAGATAGACGCGGCGATAAAGCTCGTCGTACATCACGTGCGTGCGGTGATTCGGTTCGAACACATCGCCGGGACGCGTCATCTCACGCACGGCGGTGGCGAAATCGGGGTGCAGCTTCAGCCCGACCGCGGCGTCGATGGCCGCGCCCAGCCCGGAAGTTTCGTAGACATGCGGACGAATCGCTGGCAGCCCAAAGATGTCGGCGGTGAGTTGCATGGCGGCGTCACTCTGTGAACCGCCGCCAGAGATGCGCAATTCAGTGATCGGGACGCCGGCGCGCTTTTCTAACCGCTCTTTGCCTTCGCGCAGACCATAGGCCAGCCCCTCCAGGATTGCCCGGTAGAGATGAGCGCGCGTGTGCACATCGGTGAAGCCGATGACTGCGCCCATTGCCTCCGGTCCCGGCACCTTGAGACCGGGTGACCAGTAGGGCTGGAGCATCAACCCTTCGCAGCCGGGCGGCACATTGGCCACTAGCTCATCGAGCAACTTCTCCGGTGCGACGCCCTGTTCCTCGGCTAATTGCAGCTCGCGTTGACCAAACTCGGTCTTGAACCAGCTCACCATCCAGAAGCCGCGATAGATTTGCACTTCCAGATTGTAAGCGTGGGGAATTGCAGCCGGATAGGGCGGAATCAGCGGGATCGGCTCGATGTAGCGCGTCTGCGTCGTCGTGATCGTGGCGGTGGTGCCGTAGCTGAGGCAGCCAATGTGCGGCGCCAGTGCGCCGGCGCCGATCACCTCGCACGCCTTATCTGCAGCGGCGGCGATCAGCGGCAAGCCGGCGGGGATGCCGGTGGCAGCAGCGGCTGACGCGCTGATGGGGCCGATCGCGCCAGCCGGAGGAACCAGCTCCGCCAACTGGTCGGGATGCATCGGCACGACGCGCCACTTCCAGTCCCACGACGCTGCCCAACGCAGCCGCTTGTAGTCGAAAGGCATAAAGCCCACCTGACAGCCGACCGAGTCGGCAAAGCGCCCCGTGAGTTTGTGCGTGAGATAACCGGAGAGATAGAGATATTTGTAGGTTTCCGCCCAGATGTCCGGTTCGTGAGTGCGAATCCAGTTCGCCTCGGCCTCAGCCTGAATATAGGCGATGGTCTCCGACATGCGCGCCAGCTTGAAAGCGAGTCCCCACGGTCCGCCCAAGGGCGGCAGACCGGGTGTACGCCGCTGATCCAGCCAGACGATGGCCGGACGCAACGATTTTCCCTGGCGATCAACATTGACAACGGTGGCGCGCTGTGTTGTCAAGGCCACGCCGGCGATGGCATCCTTGCGCACGCCAGGCTTTGTCCACACGCCCTGGCACGCCTGACAGAGCGCGCTCCAATAGTACTCCGGGTTCTGTTCCGCCCAACCCGGCTGGCGGGCGAAGTATGGCTCGATATACACCTGCGACTTGGCAAGCAGATCGCCGCGCGGGTTGAAAATCAGCGCGCGCACACTCTGTGTACCGTTGTCGATGGCGAGGAGCTGATCGCGCATGGTGGCGGTTCACGACGCAGTGGTTCCGCCGCGTCGTGGGCGGCGGCCAAAGCGCGCCGTCACCGCCGCGCCAGCACGACCGGCGGCGCGCTGGGTGGCGCGACCAAGTCGTTGGACGCCGCCAGCAATGGAGCGACCAAAGTCCTGCATCACATCGCCCAGCCAGCCAACCAGTTTGCGTTCGTCGACGCCGGTGACTGCGCGCAGACTGTCGCCCCAATCGCCGACCGCGTCAGGGCCAAGCTGAAAGTAAGCATCGGCGCGGCGTCCGATCATGTAGGTCATCAAGATATTGGTGCCGGCAGAAATGGCGATGCCGACAAAGGGGATCGCCTTGACCAGGGCGCGTCCGGCGAAGCGCTCGGCTGCTTTCTCCGCCAGCTTGCGGCTGGCCTGGTTGACCAACCGCTCGGCGCCCATGTTCAAGCCGGTCACGACGAGCAGAGCGTTACGCGCCTCTGCCGGTGTGAGGATGCGCTCACGCGCCGCCGCGATCTCCAACACCAGCTCGGATTGCAGCCGCAACGTCACGCCGACGTCGGTCGCAACGCCAATGGTGAATGCAGCGACACTGCCAAAGCCAGGGATCAACGCCGCCGCCGAGGTCGCAGCGCCGACCATGCCAGCCTGGCTGGCTTTTTGCTTGATAAGGTGTTCGATCAGGGCGTTGTCTTGCAGGCGATGTTGGGTGCGAATTGCGGCCACGCGTTGTGCAGCGGCTGCCGCATCAGCATCGTTCACCGAGCGGAGCGTGCGATCGACAAGCGATTCGAGCATGTGGGCCTGGTCGTGAGGCGTGAGAGGTTTGGTCACGGCACATCTCGTCATTCAGCGGCAGGCGCTGCGGCGCGAATTTCGTAATCGTGTGTAATTTCAGCGACGCCGCCCAGGGTGGCGTGCGCCCCGCAGTATTTGTGCACGCTCAGTTCCACGGCGCGTTCCACCTTATGTGGGTCAAGCGCGGCGCCGATAATCACGTAATGAATGTGGATGCGCGTCCAGGGCTTGGGCCACTCCTCTCCACGTTCGCCGGTCACCTCAAGGTAGAGGTCCTCAAGCGGCTGGCGCTGTTTGGTCAGAATATCCACGATATCGATGGCGGTGCAGCCGCCCAATCCTAGCAACAGCATTTGCATTGGGCTGACGCCTGGGCCATCGGTTGAGCTCATTACCACGCTACGCCCATTGTCGCCTACACCTAGAAAGCTGCGCCCTTCGATCCACTTGACGCGTGTCGTCGTTGCCATGCTTTTCCTCGCTTCAATCGTGACGATGACAGCGTGTACACTGCGCATCTTGCCGCCGTCAAAGTCGGAACTCACTCATAACACAACCAGAATGGCGGACGTTGTTACTAATGTCTACCCATAATCTGTTGAGTATATGCCCGCAAGATGCAGATGTCAAAGCAAGTGTGATATAATGACGCGCGCCGCAATCTGTATTCGTGTAACCGACTACAATCGAATGTGACTCGAAAAGGAGCGACCATGTCTTCGACCTATCCGTGGCATTCCAGCTATGAGCCAGGAGTGCCGAAAACGGTGGAAATCCCCACCATGACGCTGCAGGAGTTCTTGGTGAACGCCGCACGCAAATATCCCAGCAAGACGGCCGTTCGCATGGTGCTGCGCTATTTGCCGTTGGGGTTGGCGGTGCAGGCAAAGTTGACTTACCGAGAACTGGATGAGTTGAGCAATCGCTTTGCGGCGGCGTTGGCGGCGCAGGGCATCAAAAAGGGATCGCGCGTCTCGATCATGTTGCCCAACTGTCCGCAGCAAGTAGTCTTCTACTTTGGCGTACTCAAAGCGGGCGCCATTGTCGTCAACACCAACCCAACGTACCCGCCTCACGAACTCGAGCCATTGATGAAGGCGAGCGGCGCCGAAGCGATCATCACGCTTTCCGGTCTCTATGATCGGGTCAAGCAGATTCAGCCCAACACCGATCTAAAAACGATCATCCTCACCGATATGTCCGACCACGTGACCGGACTTTTCCGCAATACGGTGAACAAACAGTTGGCGGCCAAAGGTCTGTATAAACCAGGCGTCAGCGGCCCGGGCGTCTTTTATTACAAGGAGCTGGTCGGGCGTTATCCAGCCAAAGCGCCGGAGGTGTCATTCGCTCCAGCCACCGATACGGCGGTCTTCCAATTCACCGGTGGCACGACCGGGTTGCCCAAAGCCGCCGAATTGACCCACCGCAACCTGGTTGCCAATACGGTGCAGATGAACGCCTGGTTCACAGCCGTCTCCCCAGGCAACGAGAAAGTGTTGCTGGCGTTGCCCGCCTTCCATGTCTACGGCATGACGGTGGGAATGCTCTTCTGCATCGCTATCGGCGGCGAGCTGGTTGTTGTGCCCGACCCTCGCGACACCAATCACATCCTGGAGATTTTGGCGAAGGAGCACATCACACTCTATCCTGGCGTGCCGGCTATGTACATTGCGATCATCAACCACCCGCGCGTCACCGAGTATAATCTGCGTTCGATCAAGGCGTGTCTCAGCGGCGGCTCGGCGTTGCCCGTCGAGGTGGCGCAGAAGTTCGACGAGATCACCGGCGGCAATCTGGTGGAGGGCTTTGGCATGTCCGAGTGCTCGCCTGTGGCGACAGCCAACCCGATTATGGGGCGCGTGAAATATGGCTCGATCGGCCTACCGATTCCCAGCACAGAGGTCGAGATCGTTGCGCTGGAGCCAGATGAAAGCGGTCACTACAAAGTGTTGGCGCCGGGCGAAGAGGGTGAATTGGTGGTGCGCGGGCCGCAGGTGATGAAGGGCTACTTCAATAACCCGGAAGAAACCGCCAAGACGATCGACGCCGACGGCTGGCTGCACACTGGCGATATTGCCAGGATGGATGAAGATGGCTACTTCTACATTGTCGACCGCAAGAAGGACCTGATCATTGCCAGCGGCTTCAACATTGTGCCGCGCGAGGTCGAAGAGGTGCTCTTCATGCATCCGAAAGTGATGGAGGCAGCGGTGGCCGGCGTGCCCGACCCCAAGCGTGGAGAGACCGTCAAGGCGTATGTCGTGCTGAAGCCGGGACAGACCGCTACAGTTGAGGAGATTCGCGATTTCTGCAAAGAAAACCTGGCGCCATACAAGGTGCCCACCCTCGTTGAGTTCCGCACCGAGCTGCCCAAAACGCAAGTCGGCAAGGTGTTGCGTCGGCAGCTAGTCGCCGAAGAAAAGGCCAAGCTCGCCGCTGGCAATCAGGGGTGACAGATAGCAGGGTGACGGATGACTTTACACGGGAGCCGTCACCCTGCCCGGTCAATTGCCAGCCGTAGGGTGTACTCCTCAGCCATCAAACGCTCGATTTGATTCTGTAACGAATTGATCTGACGACGTGTGCGCCAGGTGGAGGGCTGCGCCTGGGCGTGGGCAAGGGCGCGCTGCGCCTGTTCAAGCTGGCGGCGCACCTCTTGTTTGCGCGCAATCAACGTTGGGCGATTCATGCTATGTCGCCTCGGCGCCTACTCGTCGCGATATTCAGGCGGAATGAAATCCTCAGTCGAGAAGTCGCGCGGGGTGCGCGGGCGATAGAGGAGATAGGCCAGCCCGACGCTGCTGGCGTAGAGCACGAGCAGCGGCGCCATCACCAGCGTCATATTCACCGGATCAACCGTCGGCGTGATGGCGGCGGCGATGATCGCAATAATCACGACAGCCTGACGCCAGTAGTTCAGTAATTGCCGTCCGCTCACGATGCCGGCGCGTGCCAGGAAGGCGATCACCAGTGGCATCTCGAAGGCAACGCCGATCCAGAAGACGATGCGCGTCACAAAGCTGATGTAGCGATCAATTGTCCATTCCTGCGCAATGATGTCGCCCAGGAAGCTCTGCAAGAAACCCACCGCCGTCGGCAGCAGCATGAAGTAGGCGAACGCTGCGCCAATCGCAAACAGCACCATCACGCCGGGGAGCGTCAGAATCAGATTGCGCTTCTCGTGTGGATAGAGGCCAGGCGAGACGAAGGCGACAATGTGATAGACGATGAAGGGCATCGCCAGCACGGCGCCTGTTGTGAAGCTGACCTTGAAAAAGACGCTGATCGTGTCGGTTGGGCCAATCGCCATTGGTTTGGCGCCCGCCTCGGTCAGCGGCAGGATGATGAACTCAAGCAGGGGGCCGACGAAGAGCATCGAGATCGCCGTCCCCACCACCAGCGCGCCAATCACCCAGATCAGCCGCGTGCGCAGTTCCCGCAGATGATCCATCAAGGTCATGCGGCTGGCGTCGATTGGGTCGTAAGTGGGCTGGCCTTGCGTCACCGGTTCGCCTCCACCGGTGCGGTTGAGCCGTCAGCAGCCGTCGCTGCAGGAGGATCAGGTTCTGGCGCAACGGTGAGGGGCGTGCTGTTCGCTTCGCCGGTGGTCGCGCGCGGTTGCTCAACGCCATTCACTGGCGTCGCATTCTGCGGCGGCAAAATGGAATTGCTGGCATGTTCAGCGGGTGGCGTAGCGCTCCTGGCGACCGCTGCCGCTGCCGCTGTACTCTTAGCAACACTGTTCGTGGTTGTGGGTTTAGGCGCCGGTGTACTCTTGGCAAGGGGCGTCTTGTTGGGGGGTGCGGGCGTCTTTGCCGGGTCGAGCACCTCATTGACCATACGGCGCGGATCCAGCTCTTCGAGCATCTTGATCTCTTCGCTGAACTGCGACGTGAACTCATTGCTAATGTCGCGAATCTGACGCATGTAGCCGGCTATCGTGCGCATGGCGCCGGGCAGTCGCTCTGGCCCCAACACGACTAGCGCAATCACAGCGATCAAAAACAACTCGAAAATCCCGATGCCAAAAAAGCTATCCATATCAGAATGGCTTCCTTTGAACTTCTTCCAGCGCCGAGCCTAACACACCGTTGACGAAACGCGGGCTGTTGTCGCTGCCAAAATGCTTGGCCAGTTCCACAGCTTCGTTGATCACGACTTTGGGGGGTGTCTGCAACTGACGGCAACCGATTTCGTACAGCGCCAATCGCAGCACATTGCGGTCGATGATCGCCAGCTGATCCACTGGCCACTCCGGCGCATAGCGGGCGATGATGCTATCCAACGCTGGGCGATGGGTGATCACACCAGCAACCAGCAGCCGCAAGAATGCTGCCGATTCGGCGCTCACTGTCACCGTGGGATCATCGCCATCCTCGGTGGGCGCCGGATTTGCCAGGCGCGCATCAATGACATCGCCCGGCAGATGACCGACGCTGTCGACCTCGAAAAGCGCCTGCACTGCCAATCGCCGCGCCAGCTGGCGATCGTGGATGGTGGCGCGGGCGTAGCTCTGATCGGCAACGGCTGCTGCGCTGCGCGCTTCTTGCTCGTTCACTGTCGTCAATTTTGCCATTGCCTTCCTCAGGCCATGACCAGGCCGCCATCAACGCTCAATACGTGGCCGGTGATAAAGCCAGCGCGCTCGGTGGCAAGAAAGGCCACTGCCCACGCCACTTCTTCCGGCGTGCCCATGCGTCCAACCGGTGTGTTGGCAAGAATCGCGCTTTTTTGTTCTTCGGTCAAAATATCGGTCAGCGCCGTGGGGATAAAACCAGGCGCCACCGCATTGACTGTGACATTCCGGCTTGCCACCTCGCGCGCCAGGCTCTTGGTAAACCCGATGATGCCCGCTTTGCTGGCGGCGTAATTTGTCTGGCCTGCCTGCCCTGACAGCCCTACGACGCTGGTGATGTTGATGATGCGTCCCCACTTCTGGCGAATCATGCTGCGGATGGCGGCCTTGCTGACAGCGTAGACGCTGCGCAGATTGGTGTCGATAACGACGTCCCAATCGTCTTCCTTCATGGTCATCAGCAGGGTGTCGCGCGTCGTACCAGCATTGTTGACGAGAATGTCCAACCCGCCCAGGTCGCTTTGCACCTGCTTGACCAACGTCGCCGCCTGCTCTGCAACACTGACGTCGGCCTGATAGATGCGACAGACGCCGCCAGCCTCGGTGATCTGCGCCATCACGCGGTTGGCGCCCTCGGCGTTGCCGCGATAATGCACGGCGACTTTCGCCCCACCTGCCGCCAGTTCACGCGCGATGGCGGCGCCGATGCCGCGGCCGCTTCCCGTTACCAGGGCGACCCGATTCGTGAAATCCATACGTCCTCTTCCTTATGCGTTCCTCTCCACCCGGCTGCATGATTGCTGTTGCATTATACTCACGAACTGGCAATTCTGAAACGCCAGGATTCTGTCAGGGGTGATCCAAAGTCTTTAGCGGGTCAGCGCAGCGATGCCACATAGGCGCGCACACCCTCAGCATCCTTGACCGTGACGCGCGTGGCGCTGCGGGCAATGCGCTTAACCAGCCCGGTTAGCACGTCACCGGCACCGATCTCGACAAAGGTTGTTACGCCAGCATCGGCCAACGTCTGGATGGAGGCGCTCCATCGCACGCTGCCGGTCAGTTGCGCAGCCAGCTCGTCGCGGATGGCCGCCACCGTCGTGAGCGGCGTCGCGGTCGTGTTGCCGATGAGGGGCGCTTGCGGCGGTTGGATCGGCGTAGCGTCGATGGCTGTACGTAGTGCTTCGGCAGCGGGCTGCATCAGTGGGCTGTGCGCGGCGATGCTCACGGCGAGCGGCACAACTTTACGCGCCCCCGCTGCGGTGATCGCCGCCATCGCCGCTTCCATACCGTTGCGGTCACCCGAAATCACAAGCTGACCTGGGCAATTGTCGTTGGCCACCTGGGCGATGGCGCCGTGCGCAGCAACCTGGGCGCAAATCTCAGCCACTTGTGCTTCATCCAGGCCAAGCACTGCCGCCATCATGCCGGGAGCCTGCTCACCTGCCAGCTTCATCAGGCGCCCGCGCTCTCGCACCAGGCGTAGCCCGGCGGCGTAACTGAGGCTGCCTGCAGCCACCAGCGCGGTGTACTCGCCCATGCTGTGACCGGCGACGAAGACATTGGCGCCCGCGCCTGGAGCAGCATCGCCCAGTTCGGCTTCCAATGCGCGCAGTGCAGCGACGCTGGCTGCCATCAGCGCAGGCTGGGCATTGATGGTGTCAGTCAGCTCATGCTCCGGCCCGTCGAGCATGAGACGGCTCAGGGCAAAGCCGAGCACATCGTCGGCCTCCTCCAGAGCGGCGCGGGCGGCTGGATAATGCGCCGCCAGATCGCCAGCCATGCCGACATGCTGACTGCCCTGGCCGGGAAAGAGAAATGCTGTATTGTCGACGCGAGTGAGATAGAGAAATGCAGCCATGATCGTTCCCTTCCATCGTTGTGTGGTGGCAAAACAAAGAGGGATTTGGAGCGCTTGCCAAATCCCTCTGTCACACCTCAACCTGTTGATCCGTGAGCAATGAGCCTCGCGGGTGCGCCACTGCGCTTACAGTAGCGCCGTTGCACCTATGCTGCGCGGCGCCTACTTCGTTGCTGGCTTCTCGGCCTTGATCTCCAGCACCTGCCGCCCCTTGTAGAAACCACAGTGGGGGCAGACGCGGTGGGGCAACACTGGCTGATGGCAGTTGCTGCATTCACCCAACGCCGGCACACCTAGCGCATCGTGGGCGCGCCGTCGATCGCGGCGGCCTTTGCTCAATTTTCGTTTTGGTAGTGGCACCATCTTTGTTTACTCCTTACCCACAGGGTCACATCGGCAGCCCCAGCCACTGGCTTTCTGCTGCGCTTTTTTCCATTTCCAATTTGAGAGGAAGACAGCTTCCACCTCAAGAGAGTTGGCTGTCTTCACCACTGCGTAACTTGAGCAGCGCCGCCCAACGCGGGTCGATCGTGGCGTCGTCGTGGCGTGCGTCGGTATCTGAGTAGAGTTCGACGTCCTCAAGCTCGCCAATTTCAGCCAGGCGCCTGGTCAGGTTTGGGCATTGGCCATCGCCTGTCCAGTTGCACCCAGGATACATGGGCAGCGCCGTCCACACCAGCTGACGCACCACTTCCGCCAAATCCAGGATGTGCTGCTCGTTGATCAGCAGCGCTGCATCCTCTAAATCTTCCTCTGCGCCTTCAAATTCATCTGGACGCAGATAGCGCCCTGTGAAAACCTCGGTCAGCGGTCGGAAGCTCTCCTCCAGCTCAAAGCGCACGGGCACAGCGATTGGCTCCAGACAGCGATTGCATGTCGCCTGGACGACCGTGCTCAGTGCGCCGGTGGCCAGGATGCCGCTATTGGTGCGGAGCAGTTGCACGTTGCCAACTAGTGGGCCAAGAAACTTGAGTTCCTCATCCAAGCCAGCGATCGCTTCGTTTAGCTCATACCGCCGGGTGGCGCCCGTCGGCTCTTTCAGCAGTTGCGCAACGTTGAATTGCATCATGACACCTCCTGTGCTTCAGGAGGGAATTGGATTGCCAGCGCCAAACGCTAGCCGCGCATATGCTGTTTGCACGCCGCAAACAGACGAGTAGTATAGAGGGCGCATCCCTGTTCTGTCAAACCAGAACGGGATCAAGCGCACTTCAAATTTACGTGCGCCGCTCCGATTTTGGGGTTTCGCCCCCCAGGTCGAGGTTCTGGCGCAGCAGCTCAAGGCCGTTGTCCACCTGTTTGCTGATGACGCCGAGCTTTTCCGCCAGTTCTTCCAGCACGCGCGCCGCGTAGCGGTCGGCTTCGTCGCGACGTTGCTGCGCTGCGCGTTGCGAGTCCATGATGATCCGCTCTGCTTCCTGGCGTGCAGCTGCGACGAGTGCGTCGCTGCTCAGGATTTCCTGCACGTGGCGTTTGGCCTGTTCCACCATGCGCGCAGCTTCGGCTTCGGCGGCTTCAAGAATGCGGTCGCGCTCCTGCAACATACGCTCGCTTTCGATGATCGAACTAGGCACATTGACGCGTAGGCGCTCGATCACCTGCCGGGCCGCGTTGTAGTCGACCATGCGCAGCGACGATAGAGGCACGCGTCGGCTGCCTTCCAACAGTGCATCCAGTTGGTCAATCACTTGCAAGATGGCGATAGGACACCTCCCGGCATCGTTCAGTCGCGATGCACCAGTTTATCCTCGTGACGCAGATAGATTTTGGGGCCGCTGCTGCGGATTGGGCGGTCGAATTTCTGCTCCAGTGCATCCAACACGTGCGGCGGCGCCCAGGCGCCACAGTCACCGCCCAAACTGGCAACCTCTTTGAGGATGGTGGCGCTCAGGTAGGCGTAGTCGTTGTTGCAGAACAGGCAACATAAGTCGATGTGGGGCGCCAGGGCAGCATTGGCCCAACCGATCTGCTGCTCATACTCGAAATCGGCGACGTTGCGCAGCCCGCGCACGATCACATCCACCTTGTGCTCGCGGGCGCACTCCACAGTAAGGCCAGTGTAGGTGACAATACGCAGGTTGGATAGGTGCTCCAGCGCCTGCTGCGCCAGGTCTAGCCGCTCTTGTGTGGTGAAGAGCAGTTTCTTGGGGGGGGCGTCGTAGATCGCCACTACCACCTCATCGAAAAGCACACTGGCGCGGACAGCAATATCGATGTGCCCGTTGTGAATGGGATCGAATGTTCCGGGATAGAGTGCGCGCCGCATACCAGATGCCTTTCCAAATTTACGTTTCGGGCAAAAATTCCATAAAAACCTGATTGCCCATCAGGAGTCCACGTCGGGTCAGGCGGATGCGTTCGGCATCGACGACCAGCAACCCGGCGCTTTGCAATTGGTCGAGTTCGCTACTGAAGACGGCGGTTGGCGCCACGCCGTGCTGCGCTCCAAAGTGCGCCAGGGGCACGCCCTCACGCACCAACCGCAGCCCTACCATCATGCTTTCTGCCATCGCCAGTCGCGGGGCGATCTCCTCGCTGAATTCCTCCACCGGGTCGCCCGCCTGTATGCGCCGGTTGTACCCCGCCACCGGCTTGCAATTGCCCCAACGCCGCTCTATGCTGCGGCCATGCTCCGCCAAGCGCAAATGGCTGTGTGCTCCTGGACCAATGCCGAGATATTCTTCATTGCGCCAGTATAGCAAGTTGTGTTGACAAGCCAGATGCGGCGTCACCTGGTTGGCATTGTCCTGTGTGGTGCGCCGCGCCCAATTGGATACTTCGTACTGGAGATAGCCAGCGGCGTCCAGTTGCGCCAACGCCATCTCGTAGAGCGTTGCCGCCATGTCGTCATCCGGGGCGGCGATGCGACCGTTGGCGACCCAATGAAAGAGCGGTGTCTCCGGTTCGACGATCAGGCTGTACAGACTCAGATGCTCCGGCGCCAGCGCCAGCGCCTGGTTGAGCGTCGCCTGCCAGTCGGCTTCTGTCTGCCCTGGTAAGCCAAAGATAAAGTCCAGGTTGATGTTCTCGAAGCCGACGCTGCGCGCCATCGCGTATGCAGTGAACACATCTTCGACCGTATGGATGCGACCAAGAAAGCGCAGTTCCTCCGGCTGGAAGCTTTGCACCCCCATGCTCAAACGGTTGACCCCCAGCGCGCGCAACACGGCAAACTTCGCCTGATCGACCGTGCCAGGGTTGGCCTCGCAAGTGATCTCGGCGGTCGGGGCCACGGAAAAACAGCGATGGATGGCGGCAAAGATTTGCTCCAATTGCGGCGCCGTGAGCACAGTGGGCGTGCCTCCACCGATGAAGATCGTTGTCACCAAACGCGCCGACAGGGTTGCCGACCAGCGCGCCATTTCGGCGCACAAGGCATCAACTGTCGCCTGATGCAGCGTCCCCAGCCCCGCATAGGTGTTGAAGTCGCAATAGGGACACTTCCGCTCGCAAAATGGGATGTGAATGTACAGCCCCAGTGGCGGTGGCTCGCTCATCGATTTTCCAGGCGGAAGCCGTGCCCGCGCACCGTGATGATGTAGCGGAACTCGTTGTCGCACTCCTCGATGCGTTCACGCAGACGGCGCACCAGCGCATCAATTGCCTGTTCGCTCACGCCTTCGCTCGCCGCTTCTGGCCACACAGCCTCGACAATCTGCTCACGCGTGATGACGCTGCCGCCCGAATCCCACAGTACTTCAAGCAGGCGATATTGGTGCAGGCTCAAAGGCGGGTCGATGATGATCCCGTTGACCCACACCTGACGCGTCTCTTTGTCGATGCGCAGACCGCGCCTATCACTTTCGAGCGAAAGCGGGGCAGTGGCGCCTGCATCAACAAAAGCCAGCTTGAAGCGCAGCGCGATCTGCAGCTCGTCGCCATCCTGCAAGGGCGCCGAGGTATTGGGTAACACATCCTGGCCGTTGACATGGGTGCCATTCTTGCTGCCCAGGTCTTCAACTCGGTAATGATCGCCAGCCCAGTAGATGCGGGCATGGTTGCGGCTGACCTGACGATCAGGCAGGTGGATGTCGCATTCTTCATCACGCCCGATCAGCAACGCGCGGTTGCGGTCTAGTGGCCAGCGCCTTCCCGTTTCTGCGCCGCGCTGCAAAACAAGCATTGCGTTTTCTTTCGGTTTGACTTCTTCTTCAGGGTCGCGGTTGGCGGCTGCCTCAAATTCTGCATCGATTGGCATCAGGTTCCTCGATATCGTTCACGCCGACGCCTCTTGTTGCGCCGTTGGTTCGTCTATGACTCTCTGCATTGACTTTGCGATTCGCCGGATTGACAGCGCGCCCGTCGGCGCACATAATGCAATCTGACATTGAAATGGTATTATACCAGAGTTACGCGATGGCAAAAACGATTAAGTCAAGTCGGGTTTATTTGACGGCAGTCGCGTTTGTGCTGCCACGGCCCACCTGATGGTGTACGATGCAACAAATCCTTGAACCAGGCAAAACTTTGCGCGGACGCTACAAGATTCAGGAGCTGGTCGGCCAGGGGGGGATGGGCGCCGTCTACCGCGCCGATGATCTGCGTCTCGCTGGTCGCGTGTGCGCCGTCAAAGAAGTGTTGCCGGGGCTTTCTGAAAGCTCTGTCTCCAAAGAAGAACTTGAACAACTCACCGAACAGTTTCGCATTGAAGCCAGCACCCTGGCGCGCCTGGATCACCCGAACTTACCCAAGGTTTCCGACTATTTCTCCATCGGTGGGCGCGAATACCTGGTCATGGATTTTGTCGAAGGCAAAGACCTCCAGGAAATCCTGCTCGAAACGCAGCGGCGGGGTGAGTTGCTGCGTGAATCGCAGGTGCTGGCATGGGCGGTGCAATTGCTCGACGCCCTGGAGTATATGCACAGCCAGACGCCGCCCGTCGTCCATCGCGACATCAAGCCGAGCAATATCAAGGTGACGCCGCGCGGCGCGGTCAAACTGGTGGATTTTGGCTTGGTCAAAGTGCTACAGAGTAACGACAGCCGCACGGTGACGGTGGTGCAGGGACGGGGCACCGTAGCCTATACGCCGCTGGAACAATATGGCAGCGACACTGGCTCCACCGACCATCGCAGCGACATTTACGCCTTAGGCGCCACGTTCTATCATTTGCTGTGCGGGCAGCCGCCAGCGGATGCCAAGCAACGGTTTCTGCGCCCTGGTCTGCTCACGCCTATGCGTCAGCTCAACCCGAATGTGTCGCCGCGCGTGGAGCGCGCTATCTTCCGTGCACTCTCCATGCATCCCAACGAACGACCGAGCAGCGCCCGCGAATTCCGCGACATGTTGCTCGGCTCCGACCTGCGCGCCTATCCCCCGTCGCCATCCACGCTGCTCCCGCCGGTTGGGAAAAACGTGCAGGGGTGGGGGGCAATCTTGAAAGAAGATAGACTGCTGTTGGGTCTGGCCGGAGTACTGCTGATCGTTGCGATCTTGATCAGCGTCGTGTGACCATGAGGGGCGCGCTGGCAGCGCCGCCTATGCAGCAGGATCGGAAGGGAAGGGCGGAAAGACGCGGCGGCCTTCAGGTGATGCAGGTTCGACCAGCCCCCCGTGCATCGGCGTCGTTCTGGCTTGTGCTGCACGCTCGCTGTGTTGCAATCCCCAGAACAGCAACCCCAACGGCGCCGAGACGAGCAATCCCGTGAGCACCCCCCACAAGATCAATGCCGCCACCCCGATCAATTGCGCTTGGAACTGTCCAGGGAAATCGGGCTGAAAACCTTGCGCCACCAGCAGGCCGGAGACGCCTTGTCCCGCCACGCCCAGGTGCGCGTCGAGGCTGGTCATTTGCCAGCCAGCGCCTGCTGCGCCATCCGCAACGAGGCCCGCCAGCAGCAGCCCAATAATCGCAGGCGCGCCAGCCGTCACCACCAGTCCAGTGGCATCGTCCAACCGCAGCAGGCCGTCGACAACGTAGGTCAGCAGCGGCGTCGTCAAACCGGCCAGTGCACCGGCCACCAACGCCGCGCCGGGCGAGGTGAACGGCGCGGCGGCCAATCCTGCGACGGCGCCGGCTACCAGGCCACGCGCCACCAACGTGGGATGACTGTGTCCGGTCACGAACCAGGTGTAGAGCAGCGGCGCGATCACGCCTGCCGCCGCCGCCAGGAGCAGATTGACGCTGCCGCGCACCATACCCAACTCGCCCACCGCCTCCACCTGCAGGGGATTGGCCCACAGCCAGCCGATCAACCCGGCCAGCACGAGCAGGCTTCCCGCCACGGTGAGCAGCGGTTGATAGTCGGGTGGCAGGTCATCGACCGCCCGGCGCGGCGTCCACACCACCAGCGCCACCAGACCAAATGCCGCCGCCAACAGAAAGACGGCGCCCGCACCACCAGCGTCAACAAAGCCGTGACCAAGCCCCAGGTTGCGCCCCAATGCCGAGAGCCAACCGCCTCCCTGCACCCAATTCCCTGCCAATGGATAGACGCCAGCGCCCATCAAAAGCGCAATCGCCAGCGTCGCCAATGTGGGCGCCCTGCCGCGCAAAGCCATCACCGGCAGCAGCGTCACCACGAAGAGCCAGGGCAGGTGCGCAAGAAAGAGCGCGTAGACGAGCGTCGTCATCTCACGCCCTGCCAGCAGCCAGCCACTCAATCCGGCAACGCCCCAACCTGCACCCCAATCTGCTGAAAGCGGACTCCACTCCCAGACCAGGCCGTGCAATTCCGGGCGCGGGTAAACCAGACCGACGCCGCCAAATTGGAGGGCAAAGCCGACCGCCCAGTACGCCAGCGTTGCTAACCCAATGGCGCCGACGGCGCCCAGCGCGGCATCCCAGGCGCGCTCCCGCTCCAGCCCCGCCACGCCGATCAGCACCAGCCCAACTGCGGTCAGGATCGCTAAAGCTGCCGCCACTAAATACCAGAAAACTGGCGTCGCCGGACGCGTGGCGTCTGCCTGGGCCAGGGCGGGCAGTGGCGCCAACGCGATGAACACCGCTGTCAAGACCGCCATTGTCAGGGATAACCGTGAAAGCCGGGAATATCGCATCAGTCGGTTTGCTTGTGGAACATTCATCCTTGTATGACCATTAGTTGATCGATTCTGGGGAAATGTCGTCTGCACTGGCCGATTCGTGCAGCCATCATACCAAAGGCGATCCGTTTCCCCAAAGTGCCCGGTGACTGTGGTAGACTGCCGACGATGATGACATTTTCTGCGGACGCCAGAAAGTTGGAGCGGGAAGCGGCTGTGGCAGAGTCAAGACGCGTGGATGCGGCCCTGCCCTGGCTGGTCGGGATTACCTTTTTCTTGCTTTACGGGAGCACAGCTGCACCGTCCATCGTGGCGCTCTTCGACGACACGCTTGAGTTCCAGCTCGTCCTGCCCACCTTTGGCATCGCCCACCCGACGGGCTATCCGCTCTATACATTGCTGGGCGGGATATGGAGCCGCCTGCTGCCATGGGGCAACTGGGCATGGCGGACCAATTTGTTGAGTGCAGGCGCGGCTGCGGCGACTGTCGCCCTGCTGTTTGTGCTGGCGCAGCGGCTCACGCGCACCTCGACCGGGCGCAGCGATCGCTGGGCAGGACTTGCCGCTGCGCTGGCGTTTGGCTTTGGGCCTGTCTGGTGGTCACAGGCCACTGTCGCCGAGGTGTACGCGCTGCACAACCTCCTGGCGACCGCCATCCTTTGGACGGCGCTGACAATCCCTGCCTTGACTGGCGCTGCGCGCAACCGGCGTGTGCTGCTGCTGCTGACGTTGATAGGGCTGGGGCTGGCGCATCACCGCACGGTCGTGTTGCTCTTGCCGGGGGTGCTGGTCTATCTGCTGTGGGAGGCGCCAACGCTGTTGCGACCACAGCGCGCCTGGCTGGGTTGGCTGGCGGCGCTGTTGACGCCTTTGTTGCTTTACGCCTATCTGCCCCTGCGCGCGGCGCAGGGTGTCGCCGACCTGAACGGCAGCTACGTCAACACCTGGGCCGGCTTCTGGGATCACGTGCTGGCGCGACGCTACACCAGTTTCTTTACCGTGAATGAACTTAGCCATAGTTACTCCGTAGACGCATGGTGGCGGCTATGGCTGGCGCAGACCGGTTGGCCTGGCGTAGGGCTGAGCGTGCTGGGTCTCGGGATGCTTGCCGACCGCCGCGCTCGCTCCGGTTGGGTGTTGATTCTGCTGACGTTGGTGGCCAACCTGCTCTTTGCCATCAGCTATCAAGTCGGCGACCCGGAAGTCTTCATGCTGCCCGTATGGTTGTGCGCCGCAGTGCTGGCTGGCGGCGGTCTCGCTGTGATCCGGCGCTCAATCCAGAACGCACGTGTGCGGACTGCACTCTCTGCGTGCGTGTTGCTCCTGTTGCTGGTAGGCGGCGGGCGCGGCGCAATGGTCAATCGCAGCCACGACTGGGCAGTGCACGATTACGCTGTGGACATGGCGAAGGTCGCTTTTCCGCCGGGCAGCCGCGTAATCGGCATCGAGGGCGAGATCACGGCGCTCAAGTACATGCAACAGGCTGAACGGCTTGGGCTGGCTGCCACCGGCGTGGTCGCCAACGACCCGGCAGCGCGGCGTGCGGCGCTGGTCTCTGCCCTGGATGCGCGTGCACCAACCTATCTCACGCGCGAGTTAGAGGGGATTGCCAGCGATTACAGCTTCACGGGCGAAGGGCCGCTTGTGCGCGTCTGGCCGCGTGGGGAGATCGTCGCGCAAACGCCGTCGATCCGTAGCGATCTCGCCCTCCTGGACGGGCGCTTGCGGCTCGAAGGTTACGATCTACAGCGATTGGAATGGGCGGGCGGGCCGGTGGCGCGTCTGACGATCTACTGGCGCCCGACAGCGAAACTCGACCGCGACCTCAAGGTTTCGTTGCGCATCGTCGATGCTGCGGGCGCCCCACTGATGCAGGCCGATGGCGGCGCCGCTGTGATCGACGCCAGCCCACTCCGTCAGGTCGCCGCCACGACGACCTGGGCGCCAGACGTTCAGGTGCGCGACGTGCATGAAATTGCGCTGCCGGATGGCGTAGATCAGCGGCTCCTGCTGATCATCTATGACGCTGCCAACCTGGAAGAGGTGGGGCGCTTGACAACGTCATTGCCATGAAACGCTGCGCCGAGTCGTGTGTGGGGTTTGGGCATTCCTTTATCACTGTGGAATAATGGGTATGTTTGTGTCTGAAGCACACTGAAGATCAGTGTGCAGGATTGCTCGTTGCAGATCGCAGCGAGCCAGGCATCGGACGAGAAAAATGAGAGGTGAACAAATGTATTGGAAGCAAATCCTACTGATTGGTGTACTCGCAATGGCGGTGGCACTGACAGCGGCCTGTCAGCCGATCACCCCGGAAGATATGCAGCGCGCGTTGGCCGGAGAGCCAGGGGCGCTTGTGCCGACGCCACGCCCGACGGCAACGATAACGGAAGAAGTTGCCAGCAGCGGCGCCATGGCGACCGTGACCGCGCGCTCGTTGCGTGTACGTGCGCAGCCGAGTGAAAGTGCTGCCGTGGTCGCTGGCATCCGCGAGGGCGAGCAGTACGAAGTGATTGGGCGCAGCAGCGACGGCCTGTGGTTGGAATTGGCAATTCCGCAGGCGGCGCAGGGTTCAGGCTGGGTTTCCGCCAACTTTGTGACTGTCGCCGGGGCGATCACTGATGCTGAAGTTGCCAGCGCGCCGACGGTTGCCGTCACCCCCGCGAAAGCCACCACGCCGGTCGCCACAACAGAGCCGGTCGCCGAGGAAGCGGCGACGCCTGTCGCAACGGAAGCGCCAACTGAGGAAGCGGCGACGCCTGTCGCAACGGAAGCGCCAACTGAGGAAGCGGCGACGCCTGTCGCAACGGAAGCGCCAGCTGAGGAAGCTGTCACCGTGACGCCGCCAGCTGCTGGCTTTGCATTGGTCACAGCGGAGGGCGCGCGCCTGCGCGTGCGCGCCGAAGCGAGCACCGACGCCGCCATTGTCGGTTGGGTGCAGCCAGGTGAAACTGTGCCAGTGGTTGAGGTCTCCGCTGATGGGTTGTGGGTCAAGATCGGGCCGATGCCTGGCACTCAGAATCCGGACGGCGGCTGGGTCTCCGCTGAGTTCTTGTTGCTTGGGCAGTAAATGAGGAAGCGTCGGCTCTGACGCAGATAGGCGCAAAACGCGCCGGCGCGCAACAGGGCAGCCAGCCTCCTCCACCAAACGAAATTGCGGGCTGGCGACTTTGGATAGTCGCCAGCCCGTTCTTTATTGAGCGAACCGATTGATGCGCGCCCGAAATCGCCCACTCATCCAACGAACACTGCGCAGAGAGCGGAATCTCGTCGTCGCCTTGCACAGCGTCGCCCTTACCCTGCTGGGACTGCATCTCTACGTGCGCACGCTGCCGCCAACGCCTGCGCCGATCCCTCCGCCCGACAGCGCCGAAGCTGCGTGGTGGGGCCTCTGGCCGATTACCTACCTGCCGACGTGGGCCGTACTGGTCGGCGTGATGGCGGTGGTCGCCGTGATCGTGGCGTACTGGTTGGCCAGCGCAACGCGACGGGCGCCGGAGGAGCAACGCGGCGCACCGCCTATGTCGGCGCGCTGGCTGTGGCCTGCGCTTTGGCTGGTTTCGCTGGCGCTGGTGGCGGCCTTTTTTCTGTTTCCCATTGCACATACCCGGTGGGGTGATGCATTCATGCTGGCAAAAGGCATTGCCTATCCTGACCCGTCGCTGCGCCTGACGCATTCCTGGCAGGCGCCGCTGGATGTGGCGCTGCATAGCTGGCTGTGGCAGCAATTCCATGCCACCTTTCGTTGGGAGGATGCTGCACCAGTCTATCGACTGGTCAGTCCCATAGCTGGTGCGCTCTTCTTGCTGGTGCTGCTGAGGCTGAGTCGGCGCCCGCTGCTGGCGCCGGGGTGGCTGCCCTATGCGCTCTTTGCTACATTGGGGCTGATGCAACTCTTTTTTGGCTATATTGAGAATTATAGCATGGCGGCGGTGGGCGTGTTGGCCTATCTGTGGCTAGGGCTGATCGTGATTGAGCGACGGCGGTCGCTCTGGCTGGCGGCCACCATCCTGGCGTTGACGCATGCCATCCATCCCAGCACGATTGTTCTGGCGCCCAGTTTGCTTTATCTTGGCGGGCATCTTTACTGCGCAGGACAAGCCGAACAGAGCGCTGACTCGGCAGTCTTCACCCCTTCACGAAACCAAACCTTGCTGGTTGTCGTTCTACAGATTGCGCTGCCTATGCTGGTGATCGGCAGCGCGACATTTTTGTTCATGGAGGCCAGTGGCCACGGCGTGGCGGCGTTGCTGAGCACCGATCGACCGGGCGGCGGCGATGCGCGCTGGTTTGTCCCGCTGTGGGCCACGACAACGCGCTGGGAGCACTACACGATGTTTAGCTGGGCGCATCTGCGCGATTGGCTCAATGGCCAGTTGCTGGTGGCGCCGGTCGTGTTGCCGTCGTTAGCTGTGGCGGGAGCGTGGATTGTTGAGATGATGAGGAACCGCATCAAGAGAGAGTGGCAAGTGGCGAGTGGCGATTACATCTCGGTCCCGTCTTCAGACGCCAATCTCCAATTTCCACCGTCACCATCTCATCACCTTACCGCCTCTGCTGCGCGCTTTCTTGTCATTGCGTCTGCCTGCTATCTGCTCTTCACGTTCGTGTGGAATCCCGACTATGGCGGGCAGCGCGATTGGGACTTATTTAGCCTGGCGGCGCTGCCAACGACGCTGCTGCTGGCGTTGCTGCTGGTCTACGTGCTGCGTGGGCGGGCATTATGGGGCGCCGCCGTCCCACTGCTCCTTGTGCAGGGTTGGCACACGCTGGCGTGGATTTATCAGAATACGCTGCCCTGGCAATGGCCGGACTGAGATTGAGCGTGAAGTATATCTCCCTGCACTGCCGGCACTAGCGCATCGATTCACTTGTGTTGCTTGAAACGACGAACGGACTATGTACGAACTACAACCGGTTGCGCCGAAACGACCACGCACCAATGGCGGAACATCGGCGCCAGCGCGCCGCTTCTGGCAGGGCTTTGGCAGCGGCGTGCTGGCGTTTGTGATCATCGCCGTGCTGATGATCGGTGGGCTGTTGATCGGCTATGCCGTGATGGCGCAGGATTTGCCTTCGCCCAGTGAGCTGCGCCAGCGCGCCAGCACCTTCCAGACCACGCGCATCTATGATCGCGAGGGCAACCTGCTCAATGAGGCTTTCGACCCCAACACCGGGCGGCGGATCGAAGTGGCGTTGGCTGACATCTCGCCCTACGTGATTCAGGCGACCATCGCGACGGAGGACGCCAATTTTTACAAGCATCCCGGCGTTGATCCGGTTGCGTTGTTGCGCGCCGTCTACTACGCCTTTCAGGAAGGCGACGTCGTCTCCGGCGGTTCCACGATCACGCAGCAACTTGTCAAACGCGTGTTGCTCTCCTCGGAACGCACCGCCACCCGCAAGATCAAGGAAGCGATCCTGGCCGCCGAGATCACACGCCGCTACAGCAAGGACGACATCCTCGAGCTTTATCTGAACGAAGTCTACTATGGCAATCTAGCCTATGGCATCGATGCCGCAGCGGAGACCTACTTTGGTAAAGAAGTCGGCGAGCTGACGCTGGCCGAAGCGGCGCTGCTGGCTGGGCTGCCGCAGCTGCCCGCTTACTACGATCCTTATACGCACCCCGACCGCGCCAAGAACCGGCAAGGCGTCGTATTAGGGTTGATGGTTGAGGCTGGTTACATCTCGACGGAGCAGGCGAACGCCGCATGGGCCGAACCACTCACGTACGCCCCGCTGGAGTTCAACCTGGTTGCGCCACATTTCACACTCTATGTACGTCAGCAGCTAGAGCAGCTTTTTGGCCCAGAGGCGCTCTATCAATCCGGTTACAACGTCTACACCTCGCTCGATCCGCGCCTCCAGGCCGAAGCCGAGCGCATCGTCGCTGAACAGGTGCGCGCGCTGGCTGACCGCAATGTCTCCAACGGCGCGCTGGTGGCGATGCGTCCGCAGACAGGCGAGGTCGTTGCGCTGGTCGGCAGCGCCGATTTCAACAATGTGGAGATCGATGGCCAGGTCAACATGGCGCTTGCCCCGCGCCAGCCCGGCAGCTCGACCAAGCCCTTTGTCTACTTAAGCACCTTCAACCTGCCTGACCGTCCGCAAGAAAAGCAGTGGACGCCCGGCACCTTGCTCGCTGACATCAGCACTGCTTTCCCAGATGGCGCTAACCCACCCTACGTGCCGGTCAACTACGATGGCAAGGAAATGGGGCTGTTGACAGTGCGCACGGCGCTCGCCACCAGCCGCAACATCCCGGCAGTGGCGGCGCTGCAGGAAGCGACGCTGCCAGTTTTCCTGGAGCTGATGCGGCGCTTCGGCGTCACGACGTTGACGCGTTCCGACTTCGGTTTGAGTCTGGCGCTCGGCGCTGGTGAGATTCCGCTTATCGAGTTGACCGACGCCTTTGCCGCCCTGGCGAATGGCGGCCAACGCATTCCGCCGGTCACGATTTTGAAGATCACCGACGCACAGGGCAAAGTCATTTGCGAGCAGGGCACGGCGAAACCTTGTCAGCCAGGGGTTGAGGCGGCGACGCAGGTAGTCAGTCCGGTGGACGCCTTCCTGATCACCGATATCCTGAGTGATAACGAGGCGCGCACGCCCGTCTTTGGCGCCAACTCGGTCTTACGGCTGGATCGCCCGGCGGCAGTCAAAACCGGCACGACCAACGACTTTCGCGACAACTTGACCGTCGGCTACACGCCCCAATTGGTGACAGGCGTGTGGGTGGGCAATGCCGACAACTCACCGATGATCAACATCTCCGGTGTGGCCGGCGCCGGCCCAATCTGGAATCAATTTATGACGGTGGCGCACAGCGGTCTGCCGGCGGAGCCTTTCGCCCCGCCGCCCGGCGTGCGTCAATTCGAGGTCTGCGCCGACACCGGCGCGCTGCCCAGCGACGCCTGCCCAGAGAAGCGCGTCCACTGGTTCGCCGAAGATCGCCCACCGTTGCCGAAAGAACAGGATTTGTGGCGGCGCATCCGCATGGTGCGCGGCACGGATCAGCTTGCCAATGAATTTACGCCAGCCGACCAGATCGAAGAGCGTGTTTTTAAAGTTTATCCGCTAGAGTATCGCGAATGGGCGATCCGCAACGGCATTTCGCAGCCGCCAATAGAGGCGGTTGTCGCGCCACCGACGCCCGCGCCTGGCGAGTTGCAGATCGCCATCACCAGCCCCGGCGAGGGCGCCACCGTGCGTGGGGTCGTGCCGGTCTTTGGCAGCGCCGCGCTGCCGGGTTTTGCCAGCTATGAGCTGCAATATGGCGTCAGCCACGAGCCTGGCGCCTTCAGCCCGCCGATCAGCGGCCCGTTTGGCGCACCAGTGGTCGATGGGCAGTTGGGAACATGGGATACAACCGGTCTGGGCAACGGACCGCACACATTGCGTCTGCTGGTGCGCGCCAGCAATGGCGCCCAATATGAAACGCGTGTGCGCCTCTTTGTTGATAATTCGCAGCCGACCCCGGAGCCTTCACCGACATGGACCAGCGCACCGGCGACGCCTACCTGGACGCCGGCGCCGCCAACAGAGACGCCAACATCGATACCGCCGACGGACATGCCCTGGCCGACGGACACGCCCTGGCCGACGGACACCCCGTGGCCAACAGACACGCCGTGGCCAACAGACACGCCGTGGCCAACAGATACGCCACTCCCGCCTGAAACACCGACGCCAGAGCCGCCACCCATCGAGGCGACGCCAACATGGACGCCAGAAGTAGTCAGCGGATGACAATGGCTTGTGGCTGGCCTGCTATCCGCCGATCATCGGCAGGTGCATCGGCGCCTCTGTCAGCAAATCGCTGCGAATCCAGCCGCCAAAGTTGGTGACGAACCAGACATAGCCGCGACTCACCGTGTAGCCCACCAGCTGGAGCTGCGCGCCCGGCGGCGCAGTCGTGAGAACGGGGAAGCGGGTGTCCGGCCCGCTGCGGATGTTAGAGGCAACGCGTGTGGTAGTCAAGGCAAAGGCGCGTGCGGCAGCCGGCGTCGCGGCAGCCGCCGGCGTCGTCAGCGTCTTGCACGCCTCCTGAAAATAGAGCGGGGCAGTAGCCGCAAGTGGAGAGGCGCAGTCACCGGGAAAGGTTAGCGCGTCTGTGACTTCCTCGCTGGCAGGTGCGACGAGCGCGCGCGCCGTGCGCGCGGCTGGCGGCTCCACCGCTAGCGGCGCGGGCGCGGCGGCAGTGGCATCCGACAACACCATCCGGCTGAAGATGAGACCATAAACCACCAATGCTGTCGCCATTGCCAGCGCCACACCACCCCATGCCCTGCGATCGGTGTGATGCGGGCGGCGGCTCTCTCGTGCTGTGGCGCGCCGCAGATGGGGCGTCTGGCGTAGAGATTGAGATGCTGGCGGCGTCTGTACGACAGGTGCGTAGTTGCGAAAGAGTGTGCGCAACACATCCTCATATTCGACGCCGACGTGCCAGCGATTGTGAGCGATGTCATAACGCCGTCCCGTCGGCGGGATGCGTCGTTGCAGATCGGCAAGCAGCATCGTCATGGCGTCAGCGTGACCAATGGTGAAGACAATCTCGTCGCCGATGCGTTTCTGGTAGCTCAACCACGCAGCGGTGTGCGATGGGCGATTGCTGACCGGCGGCGAGGTGCGCGCTGCGCCGGTCGCCGATGCGGGGGTGGTCGGCGGCGCCAGCGTTTCATCATAGCGCTGGCGCCGTTCTGGGTGGCGCAAAACATTGTAGGCTTCGTTGATGATCTGCATCTGCCGGTGCGCATCGGGCGCAGGGTTCAGATCGGGATGATACTGTCGCGCCAGCCTGCGATAGGCGGCGGCGATCTCCGCCTGCGTTGCGTCTTGTTTGACCTGCAGAGTCTGGTAATAGCTCACAGACGCCATAGATTTGGCAGTGTAACACAGCCTACGCCGATCGGCGTTATTCGATCAGGCGCAAGAAACGGGCGTATGCATCGTCCCACCCTGCCGTCGCGCGCGGTGTGAAGACTTCCTGCTCAATCGAGGCGGCGATGGCGGCGCGTCCTTCGGCGACGTTGGCGAGATGGCCGGTCGCCACCGCCTGCATCATGATTACGCCGAGGGCTGCTGCTTCCACCGGGCCGGTGATCACTGTGCGCCCGCAGGCGTCGGCGGTGAACTGATTCAGCAGGCGATTTTGACTGCCGCCACCCACCACGCGAATGGTGTCAAGCTGGCGCCCGCGCGACAACCCCGCAGAAACCAAAATCTCCTCCAGCGCCTCGACCACCCAGCGGTAGCGCAGCGCCAGACTTTCCAGACAACAGCGCACCACTTCGCCAGGCGTCTGCGGCTCTGGTTGGTGCGTGCGTCGGCAGAAGGCGCGAATCGCATCCACCATGGCGTGGGGCGTATTGAAATCGGGCGCATCCGAATTGATGATCGAGCGGAAGGGAGTGGCCTGTTGCGCCTCCATCATCAGCGCCTCCCAGGTGTAGGCGCGCCCTTCGCGCTCCCACTGTCGCCGCGACTCCTGCAGCAGCCACAGCCCGGAGATATTCTTGAGCAGCCGGATCGTGCCGTCGACGCCGCCTTCGTTCGTAAAATTCAGGTCAAGCATCTGGGTGTTGATGATCGGCTGCCGTACTTCGATGCCCATCAGACTCCAAGTGCCGCTGCTGAGGTAGACGCTGTGTGCATCCAGGCCAGGGATGGCGGCGACCGCGCTGCCCGTGTCGTGCGCTGCGCTGGCGACGACCGGCGCGCCGGCGGGGACGCCCGTTTCCTCGGCGACCTGCGTCAGCAATGGGCCAATGACTGTTCCCGGCTGCACAATGGGCGGCAAGATCGCAGCTGGCAGATCGAGCCGCGCCAGCATCTCCGTTGCCCAGCTGCGTTCACGCGCCAGCAACATCTGCGTAGTTGAGGCAATCGTGTATTCAGCCACTTGCTCGCCGGAGAGCCAGTAGTGGAAGAGGTCGGGCATCAGGAGCAAGCGTTGCGCGGCATCAAGCTGGGGGTCGCCCTGTACGCGCATGCTGTACAACTGGAAGAGCGTGTTCAACTCCAAGAACTGAATCCCGGTCAGGTCAAAGACTTCACGTTTGGGAATGCGTGTAAAGAGATGATCGACCATGCCTTGCGTGCGACTGTCGCGATAGTGCACCGGGTTGCCCAACAAGCGCCCCGCCGCATCCAGCAACCCGTAATCGACGCCCCACGTATCGATGCCGATGCCGGCGAGCGGCTCCGCGTTGGCGGCGGCGTAGCGCAGCATGCCTGTCTTGACCTCGCGCCACAATGCCAACACATCCCAATAGAGCCGCCCCAGCACATTTGTCGGGCCATTCTCGAAGCGGTGCAGCACTTCCAACTGGAAGCGTTCGCCGTCCCAACGCCCCAACAGGACGCGTCCATTCGACGCCCCCAAGTCCGCCGCTAGAAAGTTCGCCGTTTTGCTCATGCGCGATGCTCTTTTCACTCAGACATATTCGGTCGTAATCTGGGCGGCTTCCAGCGCAAGGCGCTGTGAGGCATCCACCCCTTTATCAACGATCAGCAGGTCGATCTCCTCCGGCAACAGCGAGGTGGCGACAAAGATTTCGCCAAATTTGGAGTGATCGATCATGGCTACTTTGCGCGCCGCTGTCTCTGCCATGACACGCTTCATCTGCGCCTCGCGCAGGTCCGATTCCATCATCCCCTGTTCGGCGGTGAACCCGCGACAACTCAGGAAGGCGATGTCTACGTGCAGCCGTCGCAGCAACTTGGGGCTGAGCGTATCGACCAGGCTGCTGGTGCGTCGGCGCAGGATGCCGCCTACCACGATGGTGGTGACGTCGGGGGCGAAGCTCAGCTCCAGCGCAGCGTACAACCCGGTGGTGATTACGGTTAAATTGCGCATGTCGCGCAACAGGCGCGTCATCTGGAAGGCGGTCGTGCTGCCGTCCAGAAAGATCGTCGCGCCTGGTTGGATGATCTCGACGGCGCGCGCGGCGATGCGGCGTTTCTCCTCCAGGTTTACCTGCTGACGGGCGGCAAAGCGTAATTCCAGTTGTCCGCGTCCCGACACCACCGCACCACCACGCACACGCGTCAGGTAGCCTTGCTCCTCTAGTTGTTGTAAGTCTTTGCGCGTCGTCACTTCTGACACGCCCAAGCGTTGGCTTAGCTCGGTGACGGAGACCTCGTCCTGCTCGCGCAGCACCTGGATGATGCGCTCGCGGCGTTCTTCACTCGACAAGTTATAGGGGGCGAACTCTTCATAAGGTCGCCCAGGGAGTTGATCGTCTTCGTTCATCTTCTTCCTCCTTGTTTGGGGTGTGCGCCCGCCGTGCTGCGCCAATAAACGCAGGGTCGGGCGCCGCCATCTGATATAGTGATAGTGATATAGACGGGCGTGAATCACCCGGCGCTGTCATGTTGTGCGTCGTGCTGTGACTGAACACGTGCCACACTACCGTTGCCTTGTGCGCCTAGAGTGCCTTTGTGTCCGTGATTGTGCAAGTCTCATTGCATGGCGTCGCCGTATGTGATGAGAGGCGAGCGGCAGGCAAAGTTGATCTGCTTGCCGGATTATACCAAATCAGGGTGATTTTGGCGCGTCCACGTTTCTAACCATGAACAGGCCAGCGCAATCTGCCCCAAGATCGCCTCTGCTTCTGCTTGCGCCGGCGCGGATGGCTGCCATAGAGCGCCTAGATATGTCGCCGCCTGTTCCGGCGCAATCTCCAGCCAACGCAACGCGGCAGCCACGCCCACAGCGTAGCGACGTGGCGTGATCCCTGCATGCAACGCCAGCCGCATAGCGCCGATTAGTCGGTCGTCCCAACCAAGTTTGCGCACCGGGTCGCGTCCTACGCGCGCCACTGTATCGCGCACGTAGGGGTTGACCATGCGCGTGAGCAGGTCCTCGGCATAGGCGCGCATTCCTGTCGGCGTGAAGAGCGGATCGACGCCGCCAAAGCGCGCCACCAACGCCGCGCCCGATTCCTCAATCATGGCCGCGCGCACAAAAGCCAGCACGTCCGGGCGTCCACGCAATTCGTCAATGCGCTGGTAGCCGAGTTGGCGCGCCAGATAAGCAGCCAGTGCATGTCCAGCATTATGACAATAAAGCTTGGCTTCGGCAAAAGGGCGCAAATCCGGCTGCTCGATGAAGACCGCTATACCACGTCGAAAATCACGCCAGCGCAGGTCATCACCAGGACGTTGAATCTGCGAAATGTAGATGCGGTTGAAGGCTTCGACCAGAAAGGCGCGCGCCAGTCCTGGCGCCACTGGCTGGAGATCGCTGGATGTTTCTGGCGCGCCGCTCATCTTGCCGATGATGGTGTCGAGAAACTGGACACGCGCGAACGCCGCCGCACGTTGGGCATCGGGCAGCGCTGAGGAGACTGCCTCCCTTAGCAATTCGGCGGCCTGAGTGTGATTTTCGGCTGTGTAGATGATGGCGGGGGGGCCATCGATTGCCACTTTGCGCACGAGTCCATCCGCCAGGATCGTGCTGACGCTGTTAGCGCCGCCGACCGCATAGGTCGCAACGCTGGGCAGCGCTGTCGCCAACTCGCTGGCCTCCGCCACTGCCGCCACCAACGCCGCCCGATCCGCCGACACAGCCGGGTTGTAGATTTCGACCGGCGCCACACGCAACGCGCTGATGTAGTCGGCATGACCAATGTTAACCGTGAAGCCCCCGGCGGCGCGCACAGCAGCGACGACCTCCGGCGCTATCTCCGCCACTACCAGCCGGTTGAAGGCGCCGGAGTGCAATGCTTCCGTCAGAAATAGACCTGCCTGAATTGGGCCAAAACCAAAGCCAACAAAGGTCGCCATCAGCGCATCTCTTGCCCGCCGGTGACGTTGATCGCCTGACCGGTCATATAACTGGATTGATCCGACGCCAGAAAGACGACGACATTGGCGACATCATCGTAGGTGCAGCCGCGTTTCATTGGCACCTGATCGATGTAGCGTTGGCGCACTTCCGCTTCCGTGATGCCCAAGCGTTTGGCGTATTGGCTGTAGAGCGAATCGACCCACAGCGGCGAGTCGAGCAAATTGCCTGGGCAGACGGCGTTGACGCGTACGCCGTACTCCGCCAATTCCAGCGCAATGCTCTGCGTCAGCCCGATGCCGCCAAATTTGCTGGCGGCGTACGCGCCGTTCTTGAAGCTACCTTTTTTGCCCGACTTCGAGTTAATCTGAATGATGACGCCGCTTCGTTGTGCTTTCATCACGGCAGCGGCATATTTGGCGGTGAGAAAATAACCAGTCAGATTCACATCGATCACAAGCTGCCAATCGCGCAGGCTCATCTCATCCACCGGCCCGGAGCGGACAACGCCAGCATTGGCAACCACGATGTCCAGGCGGGCCAATGCCGCAAGTGTGCTTTCCACCATGGCGCGCGTCTGCGCCTCATCGACGACATTCACCTGTACGGCCAGACAGCGCCGCCCGGTCTCTTGTGCAATCGCATCGGCGGTCTGTTGCGCCTGCTCATGATTGAGATCGGCGACCACCACGTGACATCCTTCGCGCGCCAGCCGCAAACAGAGCGCTGCGCCTAAACCTTGTGCGCCCCCAGTTACGAGCGCCACGCGATCTAATAATTGTGTCATGCTTTACTCCAGTAGCAGAGAGACAATCGCGCCCCATTACGCAGCACGCACCACGTCTACAGCATCTCTCGCAGCAGTTCATCCTCCGCCTCGCGCGTCCACATGCCGTCAGGATCAAGCTTGGCGGCGACGCCGGGCAGCACCTTGTCCAGTTCGGTGAGCGGCGTCAGCGGCAGCGGCTTACTCAGGTTCGGGTAGATGACCACTTTACCCGCAAAACGACCTTCCGCCACCGCGTGCAAACCGTCGCTGACGCCCTCCAGCCCAGCGATGGCTGCCACCGAATGGTTGGTTGGCAACTGCCTGCTCTCGACCAGGTCGCGCATACGACGCAGATCGTCAATCGATGAGCCGCTGGTGCCGGTGAAGCGCACCCCGCGCTGCGCCACCAGATTCAAGTTCAATGGACACAACGTGCCGCGCGCCAACCCGGCAAAGACGTTGATCACTGCATTGTCCGCCACGACCTCCGTTGCCTGCTGTACGGCGTCGATGGTCGGCGCCATGATAGCGATGTCGTCATAGCCCTGCCCTCCCGACTCGCGCCACTTTGCCTGTAGGAACGCTTCTTCGCTGGTGAACTCGTCGCGCGACAGGAAGGCAATCTCTACGCCTAACTCCGCCGCATGGCGGGCAAACTGTTTGCGCACCGGCGCCATGCGACTGGCATGCAAGTTGGAGGCTACCACCTTTGCCGGTCTGTCCGGCATCGCCAGGGCGCGCAGCAGGTGCATTTGCCCCATCGGCCCTGCTGCGCCCAAAATCCAGCAGCGCCCGCCGGCTTTGAGTTGCGTGCGCACCGGCGCGTAGGCCGCCGCCAAGTCACCCGTATCTGTGCCCACCACCAGCAAATGGTCGTAATGCATGCGTCCGATGTCCACAGCGACGTTGCGCGCCAGCGGACGATCCAGCACGATGTTGAGGATGGCGCCATTCGCCATGCGCGGGAAAGCACGTTCACACAGCTCGGCGTTGGCGCCCAACACAACAATATCGTCGTAACGCGTGACGCCATCGTCGCCTTCCTGCAAGTTGACGCCGGCATCGGCGGCCCAAGTGCGCACTGCATCCGCAAAGGCCGCATCAGTCACATCCAGCACGACTTTGGCAGGCCGCCAGTTCACAGCTGCGCCCAGACTCACGCCGCGTCCATCCCCGGTCAGCCAGACGACGCCGCCCGGCTGCCACTGCGTGCGATAGACGACCGTGTACGATGCCTCGACACATGCCCACGGCTCGCACAGCGCCACCTCGGCGTAGCCATCGTCCGGGTTGACGGGAATAAGATAATTGCCGTGGTCGCCGTTGAGGACGCGCCAGTCGATGATGCTGTACCTCGAAAAACCGCCCTGTAGCTCATAGCCATAGGCGTAAGGCTTGCCGCCAATATAGATGTCCGCCTGTACGATGAAGCGGTCGCCCGGTTTGTACTGATGGCGTAAATTCTCGCCAGCAGCGACGACCGTCAGCGCGACTTCGTGACCGAGCACCACCGGCTGCTCCTTCATGCTGCGGTGAATGCGCGGGTGATTTTCACCAGCGCGAATCACCTTGATGTCTGAGAAGCAGATGCCGACTGCGTCGTGGCGCACCAGCAATTCATCCGGCCCCGGCTGGAGCAGCGGCGTTTCCATGGCGTCGCCATCCTTGCCAAGATTCTCCCACCCGGCGCCATAGAGCGGCCATAGCCGGTTCGTTGCTGGCAACGGCGCTGTGCTGTTGCGATACTGTTCAAGTTTGGAATCGTTTGTACTGCTCATTGTGTCCGTGTCTTTCTCCACGTTCTTCCGCGTCCTGAATGCGAACAGCCCGACAACTGCTGCTGCCAGGCTGGTGATGTGACATCATCTGGCTACACCAGACAGCGCAACACGTCGTCAGGCGTCATCGCCGATTGTAACCGCGCCAATGCTGGTGCGCCGGCGCGTCCTGGCGGGGTGCGGCGCCCGACGGTCGTGTAGAAAGCGTTGCGCATTGCCCGCGTGGGCAGGTGCGCCGCCGCCCAATCACTCTGATAGCCCATCCCCAAATGACGCTCTAGAAGTGTGTGGCCATAGATGAAATAGGCGCCATCCATAAAGTCGTTACGCACCGGCGCTAGCGCAGGCGCAGCAAAGTCGTCGACGATTGGCTGTCCGAAGCCGTTCATCTCAGTGCCAACATTCAAAGGGAGGTCAAATTCTTTGGCGAGCGCCACAACTTCATATAATTTTTTCTGCTTGATGGCGGCCATTTGGGGATCAGGAAGATTCCAGTTGCGGTCGGGCACGATGTTGAGCGCGACGACGCCTTTGTTCACCAACAGCGTCAGCAGTTCATCCATAGCCTGCTCGCCTTCGGACATGCCGTCAAGCCAGGCGGCGCAGGGCAGGGCGCGACAGAGCATCGCCAGTTCGTGCAGCCGCTCGACGCGCGGGAAGGCGCCGGCATCGGGCTGCACGTAGCCAGGGCCGCCGCGCTTCATCAGCTTGCTGCGCACCGTGTTCTGAAAACTGGCGCTATCCCCCAACGCCTTTTCAATCGCGGCGGTGTCCATGCCCAGGCGACTGGCCCAAAACGCGGCTGGCTGGTCAAAGGTGCGTTTGGCCGCTTCAATGTAGGCGACGACAATATGTCGCTCCGTGGCATTCCCGGAGGGCGTCAGCGGCAACACGTCGGCGGCGTAGTCGATCTGCACCGGGTCGAGATACGCGTTGACGCGGGCGATGAGCGCCTGGTTGCGCGCCGCCGACTGTGCGCGTAACTCGTCAATGATCGCCTGCGCGGCTGGGGTGACGGTGGTGCTGGTGAAGCCGATCGCCATGTGATAGAGCACACCTGGCTCACCGGGCGAGTTGATCTCGCGTCGGGCAAATTCCGGCACAAAGACGCGCGTCTCGATGCCCGCACTGCCGCGCACCTCGGCGCTGTCGCACGCGTCCAGAAACTCGGTGACAGCGTCCAACACGTCGAAATCGACGATGCCCATCAGGTCGATGCCTTGCTGTCGCGCCAGCCAGGCCAGCCCGGTCGGCGAATAGCCATAGGCGTTGAACGAGAAAAAGGTATGGCAGTGCATGTTGGCGATGCCTCGCAGGGGCGCCGGCGTTGGCGCCGCACGCAACAATTGCTCCAGCGCCGCGCGCCGCGTCGAGGCATTAAATTCGTTGAGGAGATGCTCCAGTTGCATCTCCCTGGTGGTTTGTATCATGATAGAACTCACTGTTTGGAAGGGGTGTCTCCGGACGCCATTTGTTGATGACACTTTAGCACACAACATTCTATCCTGCAAGGGCAAAACAAGGTTAATTGCCAGATTCCAAAACCAAAACCGAAAGTGTCGTTTTCGCATATTTTGCGGAGTCCTCAAGACAAAGTAGAATCCAGGTCAGGAGAGAAAGATGAGCGCTGCATACATCCTTGCCCACGATTTGGGCACATCTGGCAACAAAGCGACCCTGTTCAATGCAGCGGGGCAATTGGTGGATAGCGCATTCGCACCTTACCCAACGCAGATTCCCGCACCGAATTGGGCCGAACAGGAACCGCAAGCATGGTGGGATGCTGTCCGTGCGACCTCGCAAAAACTCATCGCATCCAGCGGCATATCCGCCACAGAAATTGCGGCTGTCGGTTTCAGTGGCATGATGATGGGTTGCCTGCCAGTAGACGCACAGGGGACGCCGCTGCGCTCGTGCATCATTTGGGCGGATCAGCGGGCGCAGGCGGAGGCCGAGCTAGTCGCTGCACGCTGCGGCGCGGATGAAGTCTATCAACGTTGCGGCCACCGCACCAGCCCTGCGTATATTGCGCCTAAAATCTTGTGGGTGCGCAATCATCAGCCGGACATCTACACGCGGGCGGCGAAGTTTCTGGCGCCCAAAGACTACATTGTGCAGCGGCTGACCGGTGAGTTTGCCACCGATTATTCGGATGCATCGGGCACGCTTCTCTTCGACCTGACCGCACGGCGCTGGCATCAGCCTTTTCTGGATGCACTCGGACTGTCGCCGGATCAACTGCCAACGCCATACCCATCGAACACCGTCGTTGGCCATGTCGCGCCGCATGCGGCGCGTGAATGCGGACTGGCGCCGGGCACCCCGGTTGTGATTGGCGGCGGCGACGGGAGTTGCGCTGGCATTGGTGCTGGCGTCATCGAGCCAGGGGCAGCCTACTGTGTCATCGGCACCTCCGCCTGGATCAGTGTGAGCACACTGGCGCCGGTGCCCGATCCGCAGCAGCGCACAATGACGTTCCATCATGTACATCCGCAGCGCTATGCACCGATGGGCGTGCAGCAGATGGCAGGCGGCGCACGCGAATGGGCCTGGAAGGCGCTGGCAGACGGCGACTTTGATCTGGACGCCGCCGCCGCAGCCGTGCCGCCCGGTGCAGACGGGTTGCTCTTTTTACCCTACCTGATGGGCGAGCGCAGCCCATGGTGGAATCCGCAGGCGCGCGGGGCGTTCATCGGGCTGGCGATGCCACACAGCAAGCCACAGATGGCGCGCGCGGTGTTGGAGGGGGTAGCCTTCGGGCTGCGACAAATCCTTGACAGTCTGCGCCAACATGTGCCGGACATCGACGCCGTGCGACTGATCGGCGGCGGCGGCAAGAGTCAGCTCTGGCCACAGATTCTGGCCGACATCTTCGGGCTGCCCATCCACCGACTAGAACTGACGGGCGAGGCGACGAGTTGGGGAGCGGCGGTGGCGGCGGGCGTCGCTGTCGGTCTCTACGACTGGCCAATCGCCGCCGAACGCAGCCGGGTGGCGCAAGAGATCGCGCCGAACGCAGCCAATCGCCAACGGTATGAAACGTTGCTGGCGCTCTTCACCGAGAGTTATCTGGCCTTGGCGCCGGTGTATGCGAAGTTGGCGGAAATTGGAGAGCAGAGACTGGGAGATTAGGCGCTCGAATTGTCTGTATGGCAATAAATCTCGAATCTCTTAATCGCTCACTCACTGAATCCTACAATCACACATTGTGAAACGAGTTCATCTTGCCTGAATTATTCTCCTCACTGACGCCCTGGCAATGGGCATTGGCGGCATTAGGTGCGTATTTGGTTGGCATCTCCAAAACCGGGGTGGCAGGTCTGGGCGTTTTTGCAGTGGCGCTTTTTGCCAGCGCATTGCCCGCGCGCGCATCGACTGGTATTGTGCTTATCATCTTAATCGCAGCGGACATCGTCGCAGTGATCACCTATCGGCGGCAGGCGAGCTGGCCGCATCTGCTGCGCCTCTTCCCCTGGGCGGCGGCAGGCATCATCGCTGGCTTTCTTGTCATGGGGCGCATCGATTCTGTCACAACGCAGAAGTTAATCGGCGCCATCCTGGTCGTCATCACGCTGATCCACTTCTGGCGCCGTATGCGCAAACAGGCGTTTGCCAAGTTGGAGGCGGAGGCAAAGCCGCACCCGCTGCTGGCGGCGCTCACCGGCGTCAGCGCTGGCTTCACCACCATGGTTGCCAATGCCGCCGGGCCGATCATGATCATCTACCTGTTGGCGATGCGCCTTCCCAAACTCATCTTCATGGGCACCTCGGCCTGGTATTTCTTCACCCTGAATCTGTTCAAGGTGCCTTTCTCCTATAGCCTGGGGCTGATCAACGCCGACTCACTCCCGATCAGCCTGCTGCTGGCGCCAGTGGCCGTCGCCGGTGCGTTGACGGGTCGGGCGCTGATCCACCACATCAACCAGCAGCTCTTCGAGTTGCTGGCGTTGGTGCTGACGCTGGTTGCAGGCGTCAGGCTGCTGGTGGGGTAACCCCCAACACGCCTCAGCCTGGCATCGTAGAGCTTGACCCCGCTCAACGCCACCGCGTGATGAAGCTCAGGCGCAGAGACAGACGTTTGGCTTCATCACGTTGCCCTGCGCCTGAGGCGAAATTGTAGAACACTGAATTTCAACGCAGCTTGCATTCAGCGCAGCTTCAGCAGATCATAACTCATAACAATGACAGCGCTGTGCGTGCAGGCATCGTTGTCGCAGGCAAATGAACAAATGAACACAACTGAACACTTGACAAGCGCCAGAAATCGTGCTACGCTTGCATTTGGGTCAAATGTTCAGTGGTGTTCACATGAACAAAACAAGGACGCCACCATGACCGATAACACACTTCTCTACAAGATTGCGAAGGCTTATTACGAAGACGGACTGACGCAGGATCAGATCGGCAAGCGCTTCGGGCTGTCGCGCATCAAGGTGTCGCGCCTGTTGCAACAGGCGCGACAGAGTCGGGTGGTGCAAATCACGATCACACCCCCGATGGATTCGTTTGGCGACCTGGAGCGTGAGCTAGAGGCTGCCTATGGCCTGGACGAAGTCGTGGTTGTCGCCACGAACAGCAGCGCCCAGCGCGAGGTGGTGCCACGGCTGGGGATGGCAGCGGCAGGCTATTTGGGACGCTGTCTCGGCGATCAACAACTGCTCGATCTGAGCTGGGGTTCTACCTTGCTGGCGGTGATCGAGATGCTGGCGCCGCAAAACCTGCCCGACCTGCGCGTGGTGCAGATGCTCGGTGGCTTGGGGCGGGCAGAGTCTGAAACCTACGGCGCAGACCTGACAATGCGCATGGCGCAGACATTGGGTGCACGGATGCGGCTGCTGCCTTCACCGGGCATCGTGCCGAGCAAACTAGTGCGCGACGCGCTGCTAGAAGATGTCAACATCGCCGAGACGTTGGCGTTGGCGGCGCAAGCTGACCTGGCGTTGGTCGGGATCGGCGCACCGCTGCCGGGTTCTGTCATCCTGGAGGCTGGCATTCTCAAGCCAAGTGATCTGGCGGAACTACGTGCACAGGGTGCGGTGGGCGACATTGCCTTGCGCTTTTTCGACGAGAACGGCTGTGCGATCGATCACCCCATCAACGACCGCATTATCGGGCTTGACCTGACGCAGATCAAGCAGATTCCCAGGGTCATCGGGGTGGCGGGCGGTGATGGTAAGTATGAAGTCATCCGTGGGGCGGTGCGCGGACGGCTGATCGATGTGCTGATTACGGATGAAATGACGGCCACTCGACTCTTGCAGGAAAAGACACCGGACAGGCTGCCCGTCCCCGCCTGACGACCTTTCTTCCTAAATAGCCGCCTGGTGGCCGCAACAAGTACATAGTCTCAAGCCTCATCAAGAGTCAAACGAAAGCGAGCGCTTGTATGGAATTGTTAGGTCACCTGCGCAAACGCCAGGCGGAGGGCCGACCGATCCGCGTGGGGTTAGTCGGCTGCGGTCAGGAAGGGTCGGGCATGGTGCATGTCACGCGGCAGATGGCGGGGCTAGAAACCTTCGCCATCGCCGACCTTGACCTCGCTCGCCCGCTGCACGTTTTGCAAACACTGGGCATCTCAGAATCATCAATTTGTGTCACCGATCAGGTTGGCGCAGCGGAGGACGCGCTGCGTCGCGGCCACTATGTCGTGACGCAGGACGCGCTGCTGCTGCCACAGCTCGAAAGCCTTGACGCGCTGGTCGAAGCCACCGGCGTGACCGAGGTCGGCGCGCAGCTTGCCTGGCACGGCATCATGCACAAGAAGCATGTGGTGATGCTCAATGTCGAAACCGACGTGACGGTCGGGCTGATCCTGAGCCGGCTGGCGGAGAAGATGGGGTGCGTCTACACCGCCTCGACGGGCGATGAGCCGGGCGTCTGCAAACAGCTCTATGACTTTGCCGCCGGCCTGGGCTTCGAAGTCGTCTGTCTGGGCAAGGGCAAGAACAATCCCATTGATTTCTACGCCACGCCGGAAAGCTGCCGCGCCGAAGCCGAGAGCAAAAAGATGAATCCCAAGATGCTGGCGGCGTTCAAGGACGGCACCAAGACGATGGTCGAGCTGGCGGCGATGGCAAACGCCACCGGTCTTGTGCCCGATACACCGGGCGCGCATGGCGCCAAAGTCGATGCACCTGATCTCAACAAGGTGTTGGTGCCGAAGGAAGATGGCGGCATTCTGAGCCGGCGCGGCTGCGTCGAGTATTCAGTCGGCAAGGTGGCGCCAGGCGTCTTCGCCATCGTCGCCACGCCGGACCCGCACATTCGCGCCGATCTCAAGTTCTACGCCATGGGGGATGGCCCCTATTACACGCTCTATCGTCCCTTCCATCTGTGCAGCATCGAGACGCCGCAGGCGGTTGCCGAGGCAGTGATTTACGGCGAGGCTGTGCTCAAGCCGCAGCGCATGGTGGCGGAGCTGGTGAGCGTTGCCAAGCGCGATCTCAAGGCGGGACAGAAAGTCGATGGCATCGGCGGCTTCGATTTCTTCAGCCGCATTTACACCATGGAAGAAGCCCGATCGCTGCATGGCATACCGATGGGGCTGACGCCAGGCGGTCGTGTGCTCAAAGACATTGCGCGCGGCGAGTTGCTCACGACCGACAATTTTGCCCCGGATACGACGCAGTTGGTCTACAAGCTGCGTCAGTTGCAGGAGAGTCTGTTGTGAGGGCAGCGGTGATGCGCGCCGACGGACTTTGGGGTCGAATCAGCCATTGACCGGTCTTTGCACAGCCCGGCCGCAGCACCGTGGAACCCGATGGCAGGCGCGCCCTAGAAAGGAGGAGACAGGCGGTCAGATCAGTCGACGTGCGTGTAGACGCATGGGGGAACGTTCGTTGTAGTTGCTCATCATCTGAATTACCTGGAGGAAAGAACCTATGAAGCGACTTGTGACTGTACTTGCGATTGTGACGGCGTTGGGGCTGCTTTTGGCAGCATGTGCAGCGCCGGTGGCGGCGCCATCCGCAGCACCGGCTGCAGCAGACCAAAGCGCGGCGACGACTGGCGATCAGAAGACCATCTGCTTTGCGTACCAGGACCTGGAAACGGAGTTCTGGGTGGCAGGGCATAAAGCGATCGTCGAGACGCTGAACGAGTTAGGCGTCAATGTCATCGAGCGCAACGCCAATGAGGACGCCAATAAACAGCTCGAACAGGTGAAAGACTGCATCGCCCAAGGCGTCGATGGCATCATCATCATCCCACAGGATGGCGAGAGCGCCGTGACCATCGTTGGAGAGGCGAACAAAGCGGGCATCCCAATCGGCGTCTTCAACCGTCCGCCCGCCAACGACAGCAACCCGACGCTGGTGATCGTCGCCAACAATGAAGTGATTACTCAGCAGGCGACCGACTACATGGCCGAGGAAGCGAAGAAGCTCGGGCGCAAGGTGACGCCGCTGATCATGGTCGGTGACCTGGGCGATCCAAATGCTGTCGGGCGTCGCCAGGGCTTCTACAACACCATCGAGGCGAACCCGGATCTGTTCAACGAGGTCATCGAGGTCCCGACCAAGTGGGATGGCGCCACAGCCCTGGCAAATCTGGAAGCCGCCATGCAGGCGAACCCCGAAGTGGACTTCCTCTTCACCTCATCGGACTTCATGTATCCGCAGATTCGCTCGGTGCTGGAGCCGCTGGGCAAGTGGAAGAAGATCGGTGAAGAGGGACATGTGATCCTGGGCGGTCTGGATGGTGACTCGCGCGCGTGCCAACTGATGCGCGATGGTTATGTCGATGCCACCGGCGTGCAGGACCTCTTCTACGAAGCCGATACGATCATGCAGGCTATGCTCGACGCCATTGCAGCAGGTGAGACCACCCCGGAGAAGTGGATGGATGATCCTGGCTTTGCGTTGACGCAGGCGAACTGGGAAGAGAAGGCGATGGACATGTGGGGCTGCAAGCTCTTTGCCGAGAGCGGCGAGAGCCTGGAGCGCACCTTCACCGCGCAGTAAACGGTTGAGTAGAGCAAGCTGCATACTTGCTCTACTCATCAAGGCGGGTTGGGCCTCGCCGGGCAGCTGTTGGCGCGGACGCTGGCGACGCCCAACCTGACACAAGCATTATCGCACAACCTATCGGGAGGTCAGGAGATGATGGAGGCAGAAGTGAAAGAACCCAACCGCGCCGTAACTCGCAGTCAGCTTGTAGCGACATCGAGCGCCAGAGGGACTGTGCGCCGCGTTCTCCGCAAACTCCTGCTGTCGGAGTACTTCGTGCTCTATCTGAGCATCGTCTATTTCCTGGCGCTCTGGCCCTTCATCCCGCGCATCGCCAGCCCACAGAACCTCGGCAACATCTTTTCCAATATGTGGCCGTTGTTGGCGATTGCCATTGGGCAGACGTTCGTGCTGATCATCGCCGGCATTGATCTTTCGCAGCCGTCGATCATGGCATTGGTGAGCGTGATCGGCGCCGCGTTGATGACGTCGCAGCTTGACCCGGTGCTCTTTGAGAAAAGCCCGCTGTGGGGAATTGTTTTTACGGAGGCGGGAGGCCCGTTGGCAGGCGCCTTCCTGGCGGCGCCAGTGGCGATCATGGTGATGCTGCTGGTTGGTGCGCTGATCGGGTGGTTTAACGGCACGGCAGTGGCGCGCCTCAAGATGCCGCCTTTTATGGTGACGCTGGTCGGCATGATGTTCTTCAGCGCACTTGCCATCTACCTGGTCAAGTCGGAAAACATCATTCACCTGCCGGAGAGTTACGTGCTGCTCGGCCAGGGGCAGATTGCCTTTATTCCGTATTCCTTCTTCATCGTTGGCGCACTGGCGATTGCTGCGCAGTGGTTGCTGAGCCGCACTGTGTTGGGGCGCTGGTTCTACGCGGTCGGCGCCAACGTGCGCACAGCCACCGTGTCGGGGGTTCCGGTCACGCGTGTGATCGTGACCGCCTACATCCTCAGCGGCGTCTTTGCTGCGATTGGGGCGGTCTTCTACTCGGCGCGGCTGGCGGCGGGGCGACCGACGTTGGGCGCCACACTGCTGCTCGATGTCGTTGGCGCCACCGTCATCGGCGGCACCAGTCTCTTCGGCGGCAAAGGCAAGATCATGTGGACGGTCTTCGGCGTTCTCTTCTTTGTATTGCTCGACAATAGCCTGAATCTGCTCAATCTCTCCTATTTCTGGGTGCAGATCGTCAAAGGCTCGGTGATCTTGCTGGCGGCGGCGCTGGATGTCGCACGCACGCGGCTGCTCGCGCGCGGATAGGCGTGCTCACTGAGAGATTGGAGATTGGTCGCAACGCAGGGAGTGCTACGGAAACGCAAGCGAGGTGAAAGACAGTGAGTGACGCAATTCTGACCTTTGATCACGTTGAGAAGAGCTTTTTTGGCGTGCGCGTCCTGAAAGGTATCTCGCTTGACGTGCCGCGCGGGAAGGTGCTGGGGTTGGTCGGCGAGAATGGCGCCGGCAAGAGCACGCTGATGAACTTGATGGGTGGTGTGCACGCGCCGGACCGCGGACAGATGCTGCTCAACGGCGCGCCCTACGCTCCGCGCACGCCTAGCGACGCCAACGCCGCCGGCATTGCCTTCATCCATCAGGAGCTAAACCTCTTTACCAATCTGAGTATTGCCGAAAACATCTTCATTGATGGCTTTCCACGCCTGCGCTGGCTGCCCATGCTGGATCGCAGCCACATGCGCGCACGCACGAAACAGTATCTCGAGGCGGTGGAGCTACACGTCTCGCCCGACACGCTGGTGGAAAAGCTTTCGCCTGGCGAGCGCCAGCTGGTTGAGATCGCCAAGGCGCTCAGCTTCGACGCGCGCATCATTATCTTCGATGAGCCGACAACCTCGCTCACGGCGCGCGAGACCGAGCGACTCTTCCGGTTGATCGAGCGGCTACGCAGCGATGGCGCTTCCATCGTTTACATCTCGCACATCCTGCCCGATGTAATGCGGCTGGCCGATGAGATCGCCGTGTTGCGCGACGGCGAACTGGTGGCGCATGGCGACAAGGAAGCGTTCACGATCAACCGCATGATTGCGCTCATGGTCGGCCGTGCGATCGAACAACTCTACCCGCCGCGTCGCTCCGCCCCGACGACGACGCCGGTGCTTGAAGTGCAAGACATTTCGCAACAAGGCATCGTGGAGGCGATCACCTTTACGCTGCATAAGGGCGAAATCCTGGGCGTCTTTGGCTTGATGGGGTCAGGGCGGTCGGAGCTGGCGCGCATCTTGTTTGGGTTGGATGAGCATGCGCGCGGTGAAATTCGTGTGGCGGGCAAGCCTTACACCCGACCGTCGGCGCGGCGCAGCATCGATGCCGGCATGGCGTTTGTCACCGAAAACCGGCGCGAGGAAGGGTTGCTGATGGACATTGCGATTGCCGAGAACATCGGCCTGGTGGCATTGCCGCGCTACGCCGCCGCCACTGTCACCGCCGTCAACGAACGCCGCTATTTTACTGAAATTACCGATGTTGCCGCCAGCCTGGCAATCAAAGGCGGCGAACTTCGACAGCAGGCAGTGAAAACGTTGAGCGGCGGCAACCAACAGAAGGCGGTGATCGCCAAATGGCTGCTCGACAAACCGGCGGTGTTGATCATCGATGAGCCGACGCGCGGCGTGGACGTAGGCGCCAAGTATGAAATCTATTCGATCATCAACGACCTGGCGGCGGCTGGGACTGGGGTCCTCTTCATTTCGTCCGAGCTGGAGGAGCTGATGGGGGTGTGCGACCGCATGTTGGTGATGAGCAACGGCGAAATTCAGGCGACCTTTAGCCGCGACGAGTTTGAAAAGGAACGCATCCTGCGCGCAGCATTCCGGGAGAACGCAGCATGAAGACCACCAATCGTCAGCATTTGGCGCAGTTGGCGTTGCAGAACACATCGCTGCTGCTGTTTATCGTCGTGTTCGTCGTGTTTGGCTTGCTGGCGCCACGCTTTTTCGCCCTGCAAACCTTCGAGACGATCCTGAAACAGGCATCGTACATTGGCATTGTCGCCATCGGCATGACCTTCGTGATTTTGACCGCCGGCATCGATTTGTCGGTGGGTTCCAACATGTATGTCTCGGCGACGGTGGCGGGACTGGTGATGCAAGAGTTGAAGGCGCCGGTCTGGCTGGGCTTGCTCGTCTGTTTGTCGGTGGGAATGCTCTTTGGCGGCGTCAACGCCTTTCTGATCACAAGAGTCAAAATTATTCCTTTCATCGCCACCCTGGGCACGATGGTGGCGGGGAAAGGCATTGGCCTGCTCTTCTCGCGGTCGATCCAGATTCCGTATCCTGACAGCGTGTTGGAGTTGGGGTCAAGCCGACTCTTTGGGCTGATTCCGCTGCCGATCGTGATCTTCCTGGGTGTGGCGCTGGCGGCGCAACTTGTGTTGACCATGACACCGATCGGTCGTCAGATTTACGCCGTCGGCAACGATGCGGAAGCTGCCAAGAAGGCAGGTCTGAGCGTGGGCCGCGTGTTGACATCGGTCTACATCGTCAGCGGGTTGATGGCGGCGCTGGGCGGTTTTGTCTCCGTTGCACAGCAGGGCGTTGTCCATCCAGGCTTTGGCGAGGGCTACGAATTCAACGCGATTGCGGCGGCAGTGCTGGGGGGCGCCAGTCTCTTCGGCGGCGTCGGTTCAGTGCTGCCAGGCACCCTGCTGGGCGCTGTGCTGATCCAGATGATCCAGACCGGGCTGATCTTCACCAAAGTGGACATCTACATCCAACCTTTGATCACGGCGGCAATCATCTTTAGCGCTGTCTTGCTCGACGCATTCCGCAACATTCAATTACAGAAACTGCGTCGGCGCAACATCCGCATCGACAAAGGTGCGCTGGTCGGCGCTGGCGACGATTGACCCTACAACCATTTTTCAGACGAGGAGAGTCACATGAAGCGCAAATATTCAGCCGTGGCCGTGGTCTTTGCCAACTGCGCCGACCGCTACGTGCTCCAGGGGTACACCGAGCCGCGCACCTTTGACCAGATGCTGGCGGACGCACAGCAGGTGGAAGGATTGACCGGCATCGAGGTCATCGGTGGGTGGCACATCAATGACCAGAATCAGCACGCGGTCGTCAAGCAGATTCACGATGCCGGCTTCCAGCTGGCCTGCGTGATCCCAGAAATCTGGGCGAATCCCAAGTGGGGATGGGGCACGCTCGCCGCCACCGACCCCGGCATTCGTCGCGATGCCATTGAGCGCATCAAGGTGGCGATGGATCTGGCGGCCAGCACCGGCTGCAATCATGTCAGCCCCTGGCCCGGCCACGACGGGTGGGACTACGTCTTCCAGACCGACTACATCAAGATGTATGACTGGATGCTGGAAGGGTTGGAGGAGTGCGCCAACCATAACCCCAACGTCAAAATTTCGCTGGAATTCAAGCCCAAAGAGCCGCGCATGCACATCATGATCGACAGCACAGCCAAGGCGCTGCTCTTTGTCAACACCATCAACAAGCCCAATCTCGGCATCAATCTGGATGTCGGTCATGCCAACATGGGCGGCGAGACGCTGGCGGAGGCAGTGGCGCTGATGAAGCGCTTCGGCAACCGGCTGGTGCATCTCCATCTGAACGACAACTACCGCGCCACCGACGACGACATGATCCCCGGCTCGATCCACACGCTGGAGTGGGTGGAGTTCTTCTACTGGCTCGACCGCACCGGCTACGACGGTTGGTTCTCGCTGGATATCTTTGCCTATCGCGAAAAGAACAAGATCGCCGTGGCGCGTGAGGCGCTGGCCTGGCTGGAGACCTTTGCGGCGGCGGCGGAGCGCATCGACAAGGAAGAGGCGGAAGTGATCTTTGCCAGCGGCGATGCGATGGCCGCCCAGGCGATGCTGCGCCGTGCGTTGTTTGGATGATGCCAGGATTCTCCTTTTGAGACTCCCCACCTGTGTGGACGCATGCAGGTGGGGAGCAAGCATAGAGGATTACAGCATGGCCGACTTTCTGTTGGGTATTGACTATGGCACCGGCGGCGCCAAGGCATGCATCATCGACGCGCAGGGGCAGGTGCTCGGCTTTGGCTTCAAGGAGTATCCCTTCTTTCACGACAAGCCCGGCTGGTCCGAGCATGACCCTGTGCTCTATTGGAGCAGCGCCTGTGAGTTGATCCAATCGTGCCTGACGCAGGCGCGCATCGACCCTACAGAAATTCGAGGCGTGGCCGTTTCCTCGGCGCTGCCCTCGCTGGTGATGGTCGATCGGCAGCACAACCCGATCCAGCGCGCCTACAACTTGATGGATCGCCGTGCAGTCGAGCAGGTGCGTTGGCTCAAGGAGCATGTCGGCGAGGAGCGCATTCTCAAGCTGACCGGCAACCGCATCGAGGACCATCCGAGCATCGTCAACCTGCTGTGGGAAAAGCAAAACCGGCCCGATAGTTTTGCGCGCATCTGGAAGGCGCTGACCATCGACGGCTTCATCACGCTCAAGCTGACGGGCAAGCCGGTCGCCAACTATGGCGCAGCCGCCTTTTACGGCGTCGCCTACGACCTGCTGGGCGAGCGCTTCGACGCGACGCTGCTGGCGGAGATCGGCATCGACCCGACGATCCTGCCGCCACTGGCGCGCTGCGAAGCAATCATCGGCGAGGTGACGAGCGAGGCGGCGTCCGCCACCGGGCTGGCCGCAGGCACGCCCATTGCCGCCGGACAGGTGGATTTCAACGCCAGTTGCATCGCCGCCGGCATCACTGCCGAGGGCGACATCATGAGCAATCTGGGCACAGTCGGCAACTTCGGCGTGGTGCACAAGCGCCGCGAGTTCAACTTTTCGCCGGTTGGGCTGTCGATGATTAACTTTGCCTTCACGGTGGACTCCGCAAACACCTACATCACTGTACCGTCCACCACGACCGGCGGTCAGTCGATCCGCTATCTACGCGACCAGTTCTCGCAATATGAAGTCGATGTCGAGCGCGTGTTGGGCGTCAGTTCCTACGACCTGCTCAACCTGCAAGCGGAAAAAGCGCCGCCGGGCAGCGACGGGCTGATCATCCTGCCCTATCTGATGGGCGAACGCACGCCGATCTGGGACACGCAGGCGCGCGGTGTGGTCTTTGGGCTATCGCTCAACCACACCAAAGGGCACCTGGTGCGCGCCATGATGGAGGCGGTCGCCTATGCGCTCTACGACTCCTACCAGTTGATCCTGAAGTCGGGGCTGCCGATCCACTACCCGCTTGTGCTCAACGAAGGCGGCGCGGTGAGCAAACTCTGGCGGCAGATCATCACCGACGTCTTCAACACGCCAACGGTGCTGGTCAAGCGGCGCACGGGCGCGCCCTTTGGCGACGCCATCCTTGCCGGCGTGGCGTCCGGCGTTTTCCCCGATTTCGGGGTGGCGAAGCAGTGGGCGGAGTACGTGGCGCGCATGGAGCCGAACGCCGAGAACCACGCCCGCTACATGGAGTACTTCAATCTCTACAAACAAATTTACGCACACGTCAAAGATGATTTTGTTGCGCTGGCGCGCATTCGGGAGAAGTGACTATGGAACCCTCCACCACCAACACCGCAAGAAACCTCCTCCACGCCGAGGCGCGCGCCATCGACGCCGTTGCCGACCAGCTTGGCGCTGACTTCGCCGCCGTCGTGCAGCTTGTCGCCGCCTGCCCCGGTGTGATCATGACGACCGGCTCCGGCACCTCCGGCACAATTGCGCGACGGCTGGCGCACCTGCTGGCGACGTGTGGGATGCACGCCTTCTTCGTGCATCCTGCCGATGCGCTGCATGGTCCATCGGCGGCAGTGGCGCCCGGCGATGTGCTGATTGCACTTTCCAAAGCTGGCAAGAGCGCCGAAATCAACCAATTTGCGCGCGTCACACGCGAGCGCGGGGGCAAGGTCATCAGCCTGACGTGGAAACCGGAGTCGGAGCTAGGTGGCTTGAGCGACATTGTGTTGACGCTGCCCGCAGCCGTGGACGCCGAGGGTGAAGGCGTGCTTCCCTTTGGCAGCACACTGGCCGCCGGTGCGCTGTGCGACGCCATCTGTCTGGCTGTCAAGAATTTGCGCGGTTTCGACTTGACAACGTTGACGCAGACGCATCCGTCTGGAGCCACGGCGGAACTGGTCAGGAGGGAGAACGATGAACGCACTGCCACACATCACCGTCAGTGAGAACCACCGTTTTCTACAGACCGAGGGCGGCGCACCTTTCTTCTGGCTGGGCGACACCGCATGGGAGCTTTTCCACCGGCTCAGCCTCGAAGAAGCCGAACGCTATCTGGAAAATCGCCGTCGCAAGGGCATGAACATGATCCAGGCAGTCGCTCTGGCAGAATTTGACGGCGTTCACACGCCCAACGTCTACGGCGACCTCCCTCTACTCGACGAAGACCCGACTCGTCCCAACGAGGCCTACTTCCGCTATGTCGACGCAGTGATCGACAAGGCGGCGAAAAAGGGTCTTTACGTCGGCCTACTGCCGACATGGGGGGACAAGGTGACGCCGGTGTGGGGCGCCGGACCGGCGATCTTCACGCCGGAGAACGCATACGCGTATGGCCGCTGGCTAGGCTCCCGTTATCGAGAACGCAGCAACATCCTCTGGATTCTAGGTGGAGACCGCCCGGCGCTGCACGAAGGGAAGGACTATCGCCCAATCTGGCGCGCAATGGCCGCTGGCATCGATGCCGGCGTAAACGGTCGACCGATCAAAACCTACCACCCTTGGGGCGAGCACTCCAGCTCCGAAGAGCTGCATGGGGAAGCCTGGCTGGACATGAACATGATGCAGTCCGGCCATGGCAGCGGACGCAGCGCGCCGGTCTGGGAGATGATCGAGCGCGACTATGCATTGCAGCCCATCAAGCCGACCTTAGACGGCGAGCCGAACTACGAGGATCATCCGATTAACCCCTGGCCAACATGGAGCCTGGCCAACGGCTACTATCGCGACCACGATGTGCGTCAGCAGACCTACCGTTCAGTCTTTGCCGGGGGCTGCGGCGTGACTTACGGACATCACGCCATCTGGCAATTCTGCGGCGCCCACTATTCGCCGATCAACCACGCCGATCGCCTCTGGACCGAGGCACTGGATCGTCCAGGAGCGATGCAGATCGGCTATTTGCGTCGGCTTATGGAGTCGCGACCTTATTTCAGCCGTATTCCCGACCAGAGCATTCTGGTCGACAACCCAACCGAACGCGGCAGCCACATGCGTGCCACGCGCGATATAGAGGGTCGCTACGCCCTGATCTACACGCCGCTGGTGCAACCGATCACGGTAACATTGGACTGGGTGGCCGACGCACAGGCGCGCGCCTGGTGGTACAATCCGCGCACCGGCGGCGCCTCCCTCATCGGCGGCTTCGCAGCATGCGGAACAGCAACTTTCTCCCCACCTTTCGACGGCCCTGATTGGGTGCTCGTGCTCGACGCAGTGAGTGCAGAATTTGGGCGACCGGGAGAAGGATAGAACATGGAGGACGCAGAAGGAACGGACTGATGCAGGTGAAAATACCTGCGGATATCCACAATTTACACTTTCGCATTCTCGAGGTGAATTCTGAGCATGAAAGCAGCGATTCAAACAGGCGTTCGACAATTTGAAGTGCGCGAGGTTCCCGATCCCATCCTGCCCGACGATGGCGTGATCCTGCGTGTGACAGCGTGTGGCGTCTGCGGTTCTGATCTACGGCGCTGGCGTGAAGGATTGCCGCCCGGCGTGGATGGCATTATTCCTGGTCACGAGATTGCCGGCGAAGTGATTGCGGTTGGCGGCGGAGTCTCGCACCTCGCGGTCGGCGATCGGCTAGCGTTAGCTCCGGACATCCACTGCGGTCGCTGTTGGTATTGTCAACGCGGCTTGTTCAACCTCTGTGATCATACGCGTCTGCTCGGCATCACACCCGGCTATCCTGGCGGCTTTGCCGAAAAGTTGGCGGTCACTGGCGAAGTGTTGGCAAACGGCATTGCTCATCCCATTCCGGCTGGCTTGCCCGATGAGATTGCGGCGCTGGCGGAGCCATGCTCGTCCGTGCTTGCTTCGCATCTTAAAACCAACACCAGCCTGAATGACGTCGTGGTTGTGATCGGCGCGGGGCCGATCGGCGCGCTGCTGGTCATGATCGCAAAAGTGCGTGGCGCGCGGGCGTTGATCGTGGTGCGCAGCGAGCGTCGCCGTGAGCTGATCGCCCGCTTCGAGCCGGACGCCATCATCGACAGCAGCCGCGAGGACATGGTGGCGCGCGTGCGTGAGCTGACGCACGGCCTGGGCGCCGACATCGCCATCTGCGCCAATCCCGATGCATCGACACAGGCGGCGGCGGTGCAGATGGTGCGCAAGGGCGGCAAAGTGGTGCTCTTTGGCGGCTTGCCCAAAGCGAATCCCACGACCACGCTTGACGGTAATCGCATTCACTACGGTGAGATCGAAGTCTTGGGCGCCTTTTCCTATCACCCGACTGCGCATGCTATGGCGCTCGATCTCTTTGCGCGCGGTGCGATCCCGATTGACAGGCTCATCACTCATCGCTTTTCGCTCGACGAGATCGATGCCGCTTTTGCCACCGCCAACAGCGGTGAGGGACTGAAGGTGATCGTGACGCCATAAAAACGTTGCAAAGGGGCGATGCGCAACGGGCAACGGGACACAGTCGTCCCTCGCCCGCACAACTCGCCCCTGAAAGGGGGGAAGCATGTCGCTGATCGGACTTGACATCGGCACGACTGGTTGCAAAGCCATGCTCTTCGCGACGGATGGCCGCGTCCTCAACCAGGCGCGGCGCGAATACACCATCCAGACGCCGCAATCGGGTTGGGCGGAGCAGGACGCTGAGCAAGTCTGGGCGCTGGCCTGGCAGTGTCTGCGCGAGGCGGTGGCGGCTCTGTCCGACGATCCGCCGACGGCGCTGGCGATCTCCTGCCAGGGTGAGGCGGTGATTCCAGTGGACGATGCGGGGCGTGCGCTGCGTCCCGCCATCCTGGGCATGGACACGCGCACGACCGCCGAAAATGCCTGGCTGGTCGAGACCTTTGGCGCCGAAGACCTGTTCCAGCGCACCGGTATGCCTGTCCACACGATCAACACGTTGCCCAAACTGCTCTGGCTGCAGCGCCATGAACCGGCGCTTTGGCGTGCAGCGCACCAGTTTTTGCTCTACGAGGATTTTTTCCTGCGGCGGTTGGGCGGCGAGGCCGTGATCAGCGTCTGTCTGGCGTCACGCACGCAGATGATGAACCTGGCTGCCGCCGACTGGGACGACGACATCCTGGCGCGCTGCCAGATCGAACGCAGCCGGCTGGCGCAACCAGCGCCGCTGGCTGGCGGCGTGGTAGGTAGGCTGCGCCCGGAACTGAAACGGGAACTCGGCCTCGCCGATGATCTGTGGCTGGTAAGCGGTGGTCACGACCAGGCGTGCGCGGCATTGGGCAGCGGCGTGATCGCGCCGGGGCTGGCGATGGTCTCGACCGGCACGGCGGAGGTGGTGGAGGTGGCGATGGCGACGCCCGCGTTGGAGCCAGCGTTGCGCGATGGCGGCGTCTCAGTCTATCGCCATGTCGTACCCGGTCTCTATGTGGCGATGACGCTCAATCACAGCGGCGGGCTGCTGCTGCGCTGGTTCCGCGACACGCTGGGGCAGTGGGAGATGGAGCAGGCGGCGAGCACAGGCGCCGACGCCTATGATCTTCTGCTGCAGGATGCGCCGCCTGGGCCAACCGGGCTGCTGCTGTTGCCGCATTTCGCCGGCAGCGGCACGCCGACGCTCGACGTACACTCGAAGGGCGCCATCCTGGGGCTGACCTTTGCCACGACGAAGGCTGATCTCGCCAAAGCAGTGCTGGAGGGGCTGACCTACGAATTGCGCATCAATCTCGATCTGCTGCGCGCGGCAGGCATCGAGATCGCTGAGTTGCACGCAGTGGGCGGCGGCGCACGCAGCGCATTGTGGCTACAGCTCAAAGCCGACATTTGCAACACAGCGTTGCGCGTGCCGCTGGTGACGGACGCTGCCTGCCTCGGCGCGGCGCTGCTGGCGGGCGTGGGCGTGGGCATTTACCCTGATCTGTCGACTGCGGTTCAGGCGACGGTGGCGTGGCGTCAGCGCGTGATTCCATCGCCGGGGATGGTCGACGCCTATGCGCCGCGCTATGCACTGTATCGTCGCCTGCATCCTCTACTTGCAGAGGTGTTGCACGCGCTATGAGCGTGCCCGGTGATCGGTTTGCACTGCCGCGTGTGGCGGTGCAAACCGATCACTGGCGGAGCTTACCGTTGCACTGCCGGCAGGAAAGCGCCGTTGTCGAAGCCGACATTGGCGCGTACGATCGTCAAAGGATCGCCCAGCAGGACAAAGGTCTTGAGCGCGTCCAGCGAGCCGGTCAGCGGTGAGGTGAGCAGATTGTTGTAGCCAGCGGTCACTAGCTCGCCCATGTGTTGACTATTGGGCGGGGAGTGGCGTAACTGGTATACAAAGCCTGTTTGCAGGTAGTCATGACCGTGCGCCACACTCTGTCCCGACGGCCCCCAGGTTGCGACTGCGCCGCCGGTGGCGCTGCGCACAAGCATCTCATCGAGGGTTCCGGTCACCGCCGGCGTGGCAAACTGTGAAGTCAGGCATGTCATCGACAACCCAACGAAGAGCTTGTCGCCGTTGGTAAGCTGCGGGACATCGACAATGCTGAACAGCGACGCGGCAGGGACGCCGGAGCGATCCTCCAGGTATGCGTATTGCCATTGATGGCTATGCCCGTTGTAGACCATCAGCCCAACACCGGCGTTGATCGTGCGGGTTACAGCCTCTTTGGCCGCTGCTGGCGAGGCAATGCGCCACGTTTCCGGCGCGGTGCGCGGGATCGTCTCGAAGCGACCAGCCACAACCGTAGTGGTGATGACGCGATCGGGTGAGTGGTCGTAGTAAACCCGCTGCACCCCGGCGCCATAGCCAAACTGTTGCACCACCTTGTCGGAAAAGGCGGCAAAGTCACCCGCTGGATCGACCGTGACCTGATTCTGGGCGTTGATGCTGGTGATGAAATTGTCGGCCAGCAGCAACTGGCTGGAGCGCCAGCCAGCCGGCGCTGTCGCAGTCTCATAGCCGACGATCTTGGCAACCATCGTCGTCAGTTCGGCCTCATTACGCACCGGGAAGCGCCCCAGCCAGACATCTGGGATGAAGACGTTGTTCTTTGGGTTGCGGTTATCGGGGTCGTCACCGGTAACGGGGTCGTCGCCGTGCAACTGAGCAAAGCAAGTCTCACAAGGGGTTTCGTTGATGTAGATGTCGACATCCGCCATGTAGGGCGGTATCGGATGGCTCACATCGCTGCCAAAACCGGTGTTCTTGTAATTGAATGGATCCAGGGTGCCGTCGCCCACGAGCACAACCGAAATGGTGCGATTGGGATTTTGCCAATCGCTGCGGTCGCGCAGGAAGTTGCGGATTGCTGGCGCCGAGATATAGCCGTCGCCGTAGACATCAAAGATGGCCTGCACGTCGACAAAGAGCGGCGTATAGCCTTGGCTTGTGCGCAGGTCGAGCAATGGTTGCAGCTCTTCGCGGAATTGCGCCGGCCCGATATAGATGGCATCGGCGGCCAACACGTTGCCAAAGGTGGTGGCGCTGTGCGCAGCAACCGCCGGCGTCATCAGGTTGGCCAGATTCGCCAGCACATAGTGACGCGGCGTGGCGCCATCTGCCTGGGTGAACGTTGCCGTTGCCCCACCACTGCTCAATGGCATCGCCACCGGGTTAAGCGGGTCGGTGACATCGTAGAGGGCGCGGGCAGCGGGCAGGTTGCTCAACGTGAAATTGGCCGCGCCCGGCGCTGTCCAGAACTCGGCGCCTTGCCCGCCAAAGTCCAACGCCACCGGACGTTCCCAGGTCATGGCGTCGATCAGGATGCTGGTGGTGTAATTGGTGACGCCGCTCGCCAATAGCGTCAGCCTGATCGCAGTGGGTTTGGCGTCGGTCGTCCAATGCAACGCCCAGTCATCCTGGGTGCGGCACTTGCTGTTGCTGTAAGGCGCCGGATTCCATTCTTCTACGGTGCTGGCCAGTACACTGCCTGCGCCGTCGAGCAGATCGGCGCGCACCTTATAGCCTTTGACATCCGCCTGACACGCTGAGAGCGGAATCTGTCCAATCACGGTGATATTGGTCGTGAAGGTGGACTCGCCAACGGCATCGGGCAGGACCTTGGTGACAGGAAGCGAGGTCGAAGGTAGCTCGCTGGCAGTGCCCAACACGGTTAGCGAGGTGTTGTACCAGTGATCCGCATCAAAGCCTGGATATTCCGAAACATATTTCTTGTTGTCGCGCCACACGCCGCGCTCGAATGCCTGACCTGCGACCGTCGCCATTGCCAACGCAGACGCAGTGTCCATGCGGGCGCCGCCGCCATCGAAGGTAAGCCAGTAGACCGCAGTGGCATTCCAGCGGTCACCGACGGCGGGGGCGTAGAAACGGAAGCGGTCAGCCAGCACCTCGACAGCCACTGTCTCACCGTGATGGGTCAAGTGGAGCTTCATGCTGTCGAAGTCGCTCCCGAAGGCGCTGAACGGCACTTCCTGGACGCCCGGCTGGCTAACGGTGATTTTGTAGCCAGGTTGGAGCGCAGCCTGGTTGACAGGCACGACGACGTCTTCGGCGATACCCTGACTCTGCGCCGGGCTTACAGGCAACGTTGCCACGGAGGAGATCGGCGCAGCATTGGCGATGGTGACGCGCAGGTCGGTGGCGACTTTGACGACGCCCGCATCCGTAAAGATCGGACTGAGCGCCACCACGATGAAGCGCTGGCCTTTGTTGACACCCTCGCGCAAGATGAAGGCTGGCGCTGTGGGCAATTGCACGCTTTCATCTGGCCCTGCATTGGGCATCGGCGTCCAATCCAGCACCGGCGGTAACTCCGGCGCCGCCGGTACGAGCTCGCCGATGAATTCGGTGGCTTGAAGCGATTCGATGACGATGGTGGGAGTGCTGGCGCCGGCAACAGCCAGGGTGACCGTCTGCATTGGCAGATCGTAACCATTGATGCGGGCGATGGGAAGCAGCGCGCTCAACGCAGCAGCGCTTGCCTCAACGTCCACAGGCGCCGACCAGGTCATTGCAACGCCATTGGGAAGCGTCGCCACTGTCACGCCGGGGGAAAGAGCGGTCTGTGCCTGCGCCGCTAGTGGCAAATTTGTCAGTAACAAAATGGTCAGCAGGAGGAGCAGCGATGGTTTCTTCAGTGTTCGATAGTTGCTGAACATAATGATCTTTCTTGTTGATGATAGTTGGTCATTTCGGACCTGAAATTGTGACGACGCCTGATTGCAAGCTTACCGGTCAGTATAGCCTCCCTTTCTCAAAACAAAATGAAGAATTGCTTGCGGCTCGCTTGCAGTTTCAATACTGCGTGCAACTCACGCAAAGCCTCAAAGAATGCGAAGGCAATCGCTCTGATCTGCGCGCCTTTGCTCTGATCTGCGCGCCTTTGCATCAGTCAGCACCGTGCACTACCGAGTTTTGTTCCTCACTACAAAACTTTTCTATGATACAAGACGTCGCAGCGTTCCCCAAGGTTGTGCGAGGCAGACGCATCTCGAATACAGCGATTTTGCGGGCTGATCGTGGTCGTTCACTCGACGCACAGGCAACGGTTACGCTACGTCCAGGTTGCGTCGTCTATGCGCGGTGGTAAAAAAGAAAACAGGGCGGCCAGATGACCGCCCTGTTGCAGACCGTGCAGATGAATTTAGTTGCCAGAGCGTTTCCGGGCAGCCAGCGCCGCCGAGAGCGCCGCCAAGCCAGTGCCAAAGAGCACAACAGTGATTGGTTCTGGAATCTCCACCGGTCGTTGCGGGCTGTCAGTGGGGCGTGGAATTGGCGTCTGGGTTGGCGTGGGTGTGGATGACTGAGTCCCCGTCGGCGTCGGCGTCGCAGTTGACGTCGACGTCGCAGTTGGCGTCGGCGTCGCCGGTGGATTGCAGTAGGCAGCCGGGTCTTCCTGTGAAGCGGAAGGACTGGTCACCCGTGCGGAATTGATGTAGGTGGGGCGAGAGCCGCCCTGCGCTGCAGCACAACCGGAGGGAACAGGCGCACCGTTTGGCAACACCGTCGCCGCCGCCAGATCAATAGCGTTCAGGCCATTCACTTTGTAGAGCCAGACATCATCAGGATCGATTAGACCATTATTGTTGGCATCAAGTTCAGGCCCGTATTCCGTCGGTGTTGTGGACGGTAACTGGTTGTCGGCAATGGTCACTGAAATTGGGGTGAGCGGCTCGCAAATTACGCCGGTGTTACAGGTGTAGGTGACCCGATAGATAAAAGAGACATCCCCGTTGACTGGAATGACCGGCACGTCACTGCCGTTGGGATCGTTGGCGTTGGCGCACACAGTGGGAATCGACGTCCCTGTATTGCCTACGTTGGTTGGACAGACGTACTTGACCAGCGCCAGGTTTCCGATCACAGCCGGGGAGTCCTGCGCTGAGACCGGCGCAAAGCCTAACCCTGCAAATAACACGCCAGCCAGCAACGTTGCGCCGGTCAGCATCCCAAACAGCTTCAATTTGATCATGAGCTATAACTCCTCATCCAATGCGAAACAGTGGTCCGAGATACGAGGCGCAATTGTTTTTTAGTCATATCGTGGTCGGTGCGCGCTGAGTGCGGAGTATAACACCGCTCACTTGTGGGCGCAAAGCGCAAGTCAACACGAAAACACCGCGCTCGCGTCTAGCGGACGTACAGCATCCGGCGGACAGGCGTCTCACAGGCGGCGGTCAGGTCGCACACGCTTGTGCTAGACTCACGTCCAATCAAGAGAAGAAAGCCCCGTTGGCGGCGCGCGTCATCGAAATGTTCCGATCGGGCGCCGGCATCAAACACACGGGCGGTGTGCAGGCGACGGATGCAGCGATGCACATGAGTCACAGAACAGGAAGGTGTTCGTGTCTTCACCCAACCACACAACCGAACTTACCGCACCATTACGCGCCCCATCGCCAGGCAGGCGTGAGCTGCTCCGTCGCAGCGCCGTGTTGGCAGCCGCTGGCGCTGCTGCCGCCACCCTCCATCCTGCTCCTGTCCAGGCGCAGGCGCCGGACAGTGCGGCAGCGATGCGTTCGCCACAGCGGTCGCTTGACCTGTTGGCCGCCACTTCTGCGGAAACACCGACACCTGAAGTGATTGCGCTCAACCGCATGGCGTTTGGGCCGCGTCCCGGCGATCTGGATGCGCTGATGGCGTTAGGCAGCGACAGCGTCGCACGACTCCAGGCGTATGTCGAGCAGCAGACCAACCCGGCGACAATCGACGACAGCGCGTGCGATGCAATGATTGCGGCGCAGGGTTTTACGACGCTTGGCAAGTCGCGCCAGCAGCTCTGGTTGGATCACGTCGTCAAGCAGAATGTCACCTGGGATGAGCGTATGCAGCCGGCGCGCGAGACGTTGCACGCCACCTTTCTGCGCGCCGTCTATAGCAAACGTCAACTGGTCGAGGTGCTGGCCGACTTCTGGCACAACCATTTTAACGTCTACGGTTGGGATTCATGGAGCGCAGGGACGTGGGTTTACTACGATCGCGACGTGGTGCGCGGCAACCTGTTCGGCAACTTTCGCCAGATGCTCGGCGCGGTCGCCAAAAGCGCGGCCATGCTCTACTATCTGGACAACGTCTCCAACACTAGCGCCGGCCCGAATGAGAATTACGCGCGCGAGCTGTTCGAGCTGCACGGCCTGGGCGCCGAGAATTACTTCGGCGTTGCCTCGATCGTTGGCCCGGATGGGAAGTACCTGCACCCTGCGCCCAAGGACGCCAGCGGGAATCCTCTGATGTATGTCGATGAAGATATCTACGCCGCGACGCAATGCTTCACCGGGTGGCGTATCGATCAGGCCACCGGCGAGTTTCGCTTCGAGGACGCCGTCCACGCCAAATATTCAAAGATTGTGCTGGCGCAGGCCACGCCCAGCGGCGCCGGTGTGCAGGATGGCGAATTCGTGCTTGACTTGATCGCCAATCACGTAGGCACGGCACGCTACATCAGCCGCAAGCTCTGCCGCCGGCTGATCAGCGACGACCCGCCTGAATCTGTCGTGCAGGCGGCGGCGGATGTCTTCTACAGCCAGCGCAATGCCCCTGATCAACTCAAACAGGTGGTGCGCACAATTCTGCTCTCGCCAGAGTTCAGCACGACATGGGGACAAAAGATCAAGCGTCCCTTTGAGTATGTCGTCAGTCTGCTGCGCGCCAGCAACGCCAATTTTGCGTGGAGCGATTCGTTTCGCTACCGCTATGAAGCGATGGGTCAGGCGCTCTTCAGCTGGCGCCCGCCCGATGGCTACCCCGACCGCAAAGAAAACTGGTCTAGTACAATGCCCATGCTGCAACGCTGGCGCATGTGCAACTGGCTGATGGATGGCTGGAAAGTTGGCGGCAGTGGCGAGGACAAGGACAATCCGCGCATCGACTGTCGCAGCCAGATGCCAGCAGAGGTGACAACACCCATCGCCATCGTGGACTACTGGGCGCAGCGCATCCTGGGCCGCAATTTGCCTGATGATGAACGCCAGCCCTTGATCGACTTCATGGCTGCCGGGCGCAAACCAGAGAACAGCCTACCTGCCGACCAGATCAACGACCGGCTCCGCTTCCTGGTCGGCCTGATCTTCATGGCGCCTTCATTCCAGTGGCGATAGCCAGGCGATAGATAAAGGAATTCACCACATGTTCAAACCAACACGACGTGGGTTCATGGTTGGCTGTTCAACCGCAATCGCTGCTTGGGCGAGTGGGCTGAGCTTCACCGCCTTTGGAAGCGCCGAAGCCGAACCCAATCAGAATATCTTGATCGCCATTTTTCTGCGTGGTGGCGTCGATGGTCTCAACATCGTGCCGCCCATCGCGGGCGATGATCGCGGTCATTACGAGAGCAAGCGTCCACGCATCGCTGTCCCGGTGACGGGAACAAACGCTGCGCTGCCACTTGATGACCGTTTTGGACTGCATCCGGGCGCGGCGGCGCTGCGGGACCTGTTCCAGGACAAAAAGCTCGCCATTGTCCATGCCACTGGGCTGACGAGCGACACGCGCAGTCACTTCGATGCCATGCAATTCATGGAGTTGGGCACGCCCGACAGCAAGTCGAGCACCACCGGCTGGCTGACGCGCCATCTCCAATCGGCCAGCAACCTGCCCAGCCAGATCGTCATGCCGGCGGTGGCGGTTGGCAATCTTCAGCCCACTTCGCTGCTCGGCAGCCGCGAGAGTATCGGCATGACCAGCCCCAATGACTTCAATTTCGGTGGGCACTGGTATTACGGTGACCGCCAACGCGAGGCGATGCGCAGGCTATACGCTGGCTCGTCATGGCTGCATCAAGCCGGCCTCCAGACGCTCGACGCCATCGGCGTGGTCGAAAGCGCCAATCCTGGAACGTATACGCCGGGCAACGGCGCGGTCTACCCCAACACCAGCTTTGGGCGCAGCCTGCAGACGGTGGCGCAGGTCATCCGTATGCAGCTCGGTTTGCAGGTCGCAACGCTTGATCTTGGCGGCTGGGACACACACGAATATCAAGGCGACAGCGGCGGCGGCTATTTCTTCGACAAGCTGGCGGAGCTGGGCAACGGCATCGCAGCGTTGCTGCTCGATCTCTCCAACGACAATGGCACCGACCACGCCAAACGCGTCACGGTTGTGGTCATGAGCGAATTTGGCCGTAGTTTCCAGGAGAACGCCAGTCGCGGCACCGATCATGGGCACGGTAACGTCATGCTGGTGGCGGGTGGGGCGGTCAACGGTGGGCAGGTCTACGGTGCATGGCCAGGGCTGGCGACAGATCAACTCTACGACCGCCGCGACCTGGCGATCACCACCGACTATCGCCGCGTGCTCAGCGAAATCTTGATCCGGCGGCTGGGCAACCCGAAACTCGGTGCAGTTTTTCCAGGCTACCGGGACTATAGTCCGCTCGGCGTGGTGCAGGGCGCCGATGTCGAGCCGGATTACACCGGGGCTATGCTGCCGCCCAATGCCAATCAGCGTCTCTACCTGCCAACTGTTCAGCGCTAACCAACACATTCTGGCTGGCGTCTGGCAACTCGCCCGGTGACGCCTGAAATTTGCCGCCATGAGCCTCCTCTCCAAATCTATGTGGAAGGAATGCTACATTTTCTGCCCGGCTGCCACCGCTATCATCGTCGCCGCAGCGCAGGCAGCCGGGCCGGCGAACGAACGGCAACGTAGATCAAGGATTGGTAATGGAACATCACATTGACCTGACGACAGTCGAAGAAAAAGCCCTGGCGGCGGAATCGCTGGGTGAAAAGATCGAGTTGATCATCGACAAACTTCCTCCCGATGAAGTCACCTTGCATGAGATCATTGAGATTGTCGGCGTAGACAGTCTGCTCTTGCTCACAATCTTTCTATCGCTCATCTTTCTGGCGCCGGTTTCGATTCCTGGTGTCAGCACCGTCTTTGGCCTGGGCATCATCTTGATTGGTGTGACCCGGCTGTTTGCCCTGCGACCCTGGCTGCCTGCCAAAGTTGCTCATCGCAAATTATCCGCGTCCAAACTCCGTGAGGGCTTTATCCGTTCACTAGCCTGGTTTCGTCGGTTGGAAAAGATCAGCCGACCGCATCGCTTGCCAGGGCTGACTGCTGGCAGCGGCGTGATGATCATGAACAACCTGGCCTTCATCTTTGCGGCTCTGCTCCTGATGGCGCCATTCGGCTTTGTGCCGTTGAGCAATACACTGCCCGCGCTCGGTTTGATCTTGCTGGCGGTGGGGATGATGCAGCGCGATGGTGCGTTGGTGCTGCTCGGCTATGGCGCCAACGTGGCGACCGTGCTCTATTTTGGGGTGTTGGTCGCGTTTGGCGGTCTATCGCTTCACCAATTGTCGCGTCTCTTGGGGTAGCTTGTGGGGTAGCTTGTCGCAGCCTGCCCCAATCTCTAATCTCCGGTTCTTTGATTATCTCAACCGGAGATTAGAGATTGGGGAGTTGCGTCACGCCGGAATCGCCGGCGTGTCAATCAGGGCGATGGCGGCTTCGATCTCGGCCTGCGTCATCTCGTGCTTCTGGAGACGACCGGCGAAGTACGCCTCATACGCGGCCATGTCGAAGTTGCCGTGTCCGCACAGATTGAAGAGAATCGTCTTGGAGACACCCTCTTCTTTGGCGATCTGCGCCTCGCGGATCGCCTGGGCAATGCCATGATTGGCTTCCGGCGCAGGGATGATGCCCTCGGCCCTGGCAAACAGGATGCCTGCCTCGAAGGTCTCGATCTGATCGACGGCCGCCGCCTCGATAATGCCATCGCGGAGCAACTGGCTGACGATGACGCCCGCACCATGATAGCGCAGCCCACCGGCGTGAATCTTGGCTGGCACAAAGGTGTGCCCCAGTGTGTACATCGGCAGCAGCGGCGTCATGCCTACTGTATCGCCAAAATCATAGCGGAAGACGCCGCGCGTCAATTTCGGGCAGGAGGTAGGCTCAACGGCGATGGCGCGCAGCTTTTTGCCCTGGGTCAGCTTGTGATGCAGGAAGGGGAAAGAGAGTCCCGCAAAATTCGAGCCGCCGCCAAAGGGTGCAATCACGATGTCTGGGAAGTCGCCTGCCATCTCCATCTGTTTGATCGCTTCCTGGCCAATGACCGTCTGGTGCAGCAGCACATGATTGAGGACACTGCCGAGTGAATACTTGGCGTCGTCATTGGTGGCGGCGACTTCGACCGCCTCGGAAATAGCGATACCCAGGCTTCCTGGCGAATCTGGGTCTTGCGCCAGAATCTGGCGACCAGCGTTGGTACGGTCGGAGGGCGAGGCGTAGACATCGGCGCCCCAGGTGTTCATCATCAATTTGCGGTAAGGCTTCTGCTCGTAGGAGATGCGCACCATGTAGACTTCGCATTTGATGCCGAAAAGGTTGCACGCAAACGCCAGTGCGCTGCCCCACTGGCCGGCGCCCGTCTCGGTGGTGATGCGGCGCACGCCCTCGCGCATATTGTAGTATGCCTGGGGCACGGCAGTGTTGGGTTTGTGCGAGCCAGCCGGGCTGACGCCTTCATATTTGTAGTAAATCTTTGCCGGTGTGTCGAGCATCTTCTCCAGGCGGTGTGCGCGATAGAGCGGCGTTGGGCGCCACAACTTGTAAACCTCACGCACCTCATCGGGAATTTCCACCCAACGCTCGCTGCTGACCTCCTGTTTGATTAGCTCCATCGGAAAGAGCGGCGCCAATGCCTCCGGGCCGATCGGTTCATGAGTGGCCGGATGCAGGGGCGGCAAGGGCTTGTTCGGCATGTCAGCGGTGATGTTGTACCACGCGCTCGGAATGTCGTGCTCAGTCAGGACAAATTTGGTTTGCGTGCTCATGGATTGCTCCTGAATGGTAAGGAATGAGAAGGTGGTCAATCGTGAGGGCATTCTACACAGAGCCGCATGGAATGCCAATCGCAAAAGCGCCCCAGGCATGTTGACAGCCTGGGGCGCTCCATGCTCCGCGTAACCGATAGAGGGGGATCACCAGGGCGAAGGGGCGCTGTACAGGGTGGGCAAATAGAGATAGTTGTCGATGACAGGGACTGGCGTCGGATCGACGATCCCGACGCTGGTGCGCGCCACGACCACGCTGACTGAGTTGAAAATCCACACCTTGACAGTGAAGTTGCCGTCAGACTGGTACACGTGTTCCACGTCGCAACCGGCCACCGGCGGCGTTGCATCGTCAAAATCCCAGATGCAGCTGACGGAGGTGCCTTCGTCGAAGTGGCCCCTAAAGGTGATCGGCTGACCGATCTCCGCCTCGCCATCCCAGGTAATTGCTGCCCCGTTGATCGGGACATCCCGAATCTCGATGACGTTGGAGACATCGAAGGCGCTCACTGAGTTGGCGACATGTGCTACGACTTGATAAGCGCCCGGTGCACTATAGACATGTTCGATGGTTGCCCAGGGGGTGCTGCCCGCCTCTGCCGCCAGCGCGCTGGCGCCGGCCGGCGGCTCGTCGCCAAAGCGCCACGTGATCGTGGTTGGTTGACCGGCGCCTACTTCGATGGAGAAGGTGACAGCGCGTCCAACTTCGCCGATAACTGTGCCCTGTGGCAATAACCCAACGCCCGCCAACGCCTGCTCGACGAGCACGGTCGTCTGCGCAACGCCGGTGCTGGTGCCGTTGGTTGCGGTCACGCTGACCGTGTAGCTGCCCGGTGCGGCGTAGGTGTGGACTGGCGCCTGGCCAGTGGCTGTGTTGCCGTCGCCAAAATCCCAGACGTAGGCAAGCCCGGTGCCCGCCTGGGTGGTCGCCTGGAATTGCGTTGGCTGCCCCAGGATAGTCGGTGCGTTACTGGTAGCAGTGAGACCGGCTAGTTGTACATCGAAAATTGACAATGGTGGCAGCGTGATGTGGGCGCTCGCCAGCTCATTGGCTGCGGTAACTGTCACCGCATACGCGCCCGCTACGGCGTAGGCGTGGGTGAGCACATTCTCCGTCGTGCTGAACGTGGCGCCGTCGCCAAACTCCCAGGTGTAGACGATGCTCGTGCCACCCTGCACTGTCGCCGTAAAGACGACAGCCTGGCCGACGGGTGCAGCGCCGCTGTGCCAGGCCTGCAGCCCCGCGACCGGTGTGTCGAGATTGTGCAGGTTGAAGATCACAGGCTGTGAACCTGGCGCCTGCACCGTCACCGGATACGCGCCAGGGAAACCGTTGGCCGTCACATTGACTTCCGCCTGCCCGCCGGCAAAGGTGGCAGTCTTGGTGACAGGCGCAGTGCCGGGGCCGCTGGCTGGCGAGGAGAAGGTCGCCACGGCTCCATCTACAGCGTGTCCCTCGATACTGGTGGCGCTGACGATAAGGGGCGCAGGGTAGGGCTGGTACACCTCGATGGCCTGGTGATCGCCGCTCACCAATGTTAATGCCAGCCCGCGCGATTCATAGGCGCCCATGTCACACGCGGCGCCCTGCGGACGGGCGATGCCGCGCGCATCGGTGGAGGGGCAGTGATCCGTCACCTGGTCGATAGCTGGGCTGCCGGTCAGGATCGGGATCGTGTTGACGCTGCCGCCGTGATTGCCAAAAGCGCCGAGCAGCGGGTCCTCGACGCGCGCATGCGTGCAGGAAACGCCCACCGGACAGCCACCTTCCACGAACGTTTCGATGAATGTGGCAGTACCGATGATGACGGCGCCTTTCTCTGCTGTGTTGCTCCACAGGATAGAGTTGCGCACCGTCGGCGTGTCCAGAATACTGTAGATGGCGCCGCCGTAGTGGTCGGCATGATTGTCCACGGCTGTCATGTGATTCATCGTCGCAGGTGCAGCATCGTTGAAGATAGCGCCACCATCGACCGTTGCCACATTGGTATAAAAGGTGGCATTGGTGAGGGTCACCGTGGTGGTGTCGTTGTAGAAGACGCCGCCATATTTGCCTTGATTGTAGGCGGCGGTAAGGTTGGTCAACTGGATGTCACTGCGATCGGTGAAGACGGCGCCGCCATTGTAACGGGCGCTGTTGCCTAGCAACGACACATTTGTGCCAGCTACAGTGGATTTATATGCGTACAGCGCGCCGCCATGGCTCTTGGCGGTGTTGCTCATAAAGACGCTATCGGCTAATGTCAGTGTGTCTTTGGAGAGATAAACGCCGCCGCCATTGGAAGTAGTAGAAGTATTGGAGATGAACTGGACTGCCGTGAGCTTGGGAGCGCCGGTGTCGCTATACAATCCCCCCCCTGTACTACTGGCGCGGTTATTCTCAAAGCGGACATTCAACAATTCTGGTGCACCGTCATTGTTGTACAAGCCGCCACCCTGAGAATAGGCTGTGTTGCCCTCGAAGCGGATGTTGGTCATCACGGGCCTGCCATCCTTGTTGTTTAAGCCGCCCCCCTGTGAACTCGCAACATTATTGATGAAGGCGATGTTGGTCATTGTGATAAACGTGCTGCGGTTGTACATTCCGCCGCCATATCCCCCCTGATTGCCGTAAAATTGCACGTTGTATAACGTCGGGGCGCCATAGCGTGAATACACACCACCACCATATAAAGAGGCGGAATTGTTTGAGAAGGTGACATTCGCGATGGTCAGATCACCGTAATAGATGTACATGCCGCCGCCGCTTTGGGTTGCTGTTGTGCTGCCGTTGGCATTTCCGTTGCGAATCGTCACACCATCGATAACCGTGTTGGCGTCCACATTCACCGCTGTGACGACGTGATAGGCGTTGTCGCTTGCATTCCCAGGCACGCCGACATCGCCTGTCAAAATGACGACGTTGTCAGTGTAGTTGCGCTGCGCACGCAGCGTCTCCCCGCCGGCGAAACCGCCATAGATCGCCACGCCGTTGGGTAGGGTGAAGGAACTGGTCTGTCCAACGCCCACGGTCGGCGTGTAGATGCCCGCCATCAACCACAATTCATCGCCGGCGACGGCCTGGCTCAGAGCATAATCCAGCGTGCAGGCGGCTGCCCATGAATTGCAGGCGCCGCTTGCTACACCGTTGCTTCTGACATAGCGCACGGCGCCCTGCCCCGTGGCAGCGCGGCTATCCAGCAAGTACAACAGCGTGCACAGCCATATCACTGCCCCCATCACGCTCAAAAGCGTGAAGAAGCGTCTTTGCGCATAGGTTCCAGCCCGCATGATTCCATTCTTCCTTTCCAGCGACAGCGATGATCAACGAAGCAGAGGCAGATGGGTTCTTTGCTGATCGTAGGAGGCGCGCCGGGAAAAGTCATGCAGCAATTGCCCGACATTCTGGGCATTACTGCATGACCTTCTTCGTAGATGGTGGCATGCAGATGGTAGTGTGGCGCGCAATCTGACGCGCGTCTGACGTGCGGGGGAGTGAAGTGGGGCGGAAGCCGTGTCAGTGAGCGATGGGAGCGGCGCGTCTACAGGAAGAGTGAGGCAAGGCGCATTAGGTTGTCGCTCAGTACAGGAATGCGCAGCGTCAGCACCAACGCCCGATAGAGCACCCCTGGCACAAACGCCACCTGACCATTGCCAAGCGCCGCCAGCGACTGGCGCACGACTTCCTCCGCCGACATCCACATGAACCCCGGATAGGGGAGCGGTTTGTGATCCTTGAAGTCCGGCGTATAGTGAAACTCCGTGCGCGTGAAGCCGGGGCAGAGCGCCTGGACATAGACGCCCGTTCCTCGCAGCTCCGTCTGGAGCACCTCCGAGAAGGCGGTAAGATAGGCTTTGGTGGCTGTGTAATTGACGTTGCCGCGCAGTCGCACATATGCTGCTACCGACGCCACATTGATGATGGCGCCACAGCGGCGCGCCGTCATGCCGGGCAGCGCGGCCTGCGTCAGCCGCATTGGCGCCATCGTGTGCAGGTAGACCATCTCCTGCTGACGCACTGGGTTGGCGTTCACGAGCTTCTCTAGCGTGCCAAAGCCTGCATTGTTGACGAGCACGGTCAGATTCTCCAGCGCACGGATGCGCTCCTCGACTGCGGCGACGCCTTCTGCGTGCGCCAGGTCAGCCGCCATCACTTCACAATTGACCTGGAAGGTTGCCATCAGCATTGTCGCCAGCTCGTTGAGACGTTCGGCGCGCCGCGCTACGAGCACCAGATCAAAACCGCGCGCCGCCAGTTGTCGGGCGAACTCGGCGCCGATTCCTGCCGACGCACCGGTGATTAGCGCACTCTGCGGCGCGGCGGCATCCCGTGGACGCCATTGGAACCGACCCGGCGGGGTGCGCAACAACGTCCAGGCGGCAAGGCCCGAAGTGATCGTGGCGGCAAGAAAGGTGCGTTTGCGCATAACGATAGACCCTGTGTTGAATTAGCTTTTCCGGCAAGTAACTTGGAGAGTACAATAGCTTGGGCTTGTCGCCAAGTTCGGCGAGCCTGTAGCGCTGCTGACAGTGTGCACACACATATTGTGCGATCTTACGTTTATTGCTTTGCTCATGGAAATGAAAGGCCATTCACTGGCGCAACCCTGGTGGAGAATTCGTGATGAGTGTTTCTGTGCAATCGTTCAAAGACGCCCTGGCGCATTGGGCGTCCGGCGTGACGGTAGTGACAACGCATGTCGATGGGCGACCGGTCGGCATCACCGCCAGCTCGTTGACCAGCGTCAGCCTCGATCCGCCGCAGATTCTGATCTGTGTGGCGCGCAAGCTCTTCACGCACCAGGCGATTGAACAGAGCGGCGTCTTTGCGGTCAACATTTTGGGCACGGATCACCTGGAGTGGGGGATGCGCTTTGCCGGCATGATCCCGGAGTTGTCGGATCGCTTTGCCGGCATTGCGACGCACACGGCGGTGACTGGCGCGCCGATTCTCTCCGATGTGCTTGGCTGGCTCGATTGCCGCGTGCGCCACGCCTACGACGGCGGCGACCACACCATCTTCGTGGGCGAGGTGATGGCCGCCGGTTCGACGGAGGAGCGCAGCCCGCTGCTCTACTTCAACCGTTCGTGGCGCCAGTTGGATGCGGAGCCGCTGCGATTGCCAGAGGCGGCGAGGTAGGCGCTGTTCTCTACATCACCCGCGTCACCTGCAGAGTTCGCCCGGTTTCCGCCGCCGCATGCAGCGCATCCGCCGACCCCATGACGACGATGCGCGCCTGCCGGTTTAGCTCCGCCAGCGCCTCGCCGAATTGGCGGAAATCCGCAACCGTCGTGCCCAGGATTTCGTCGCGCATCTGCTGGCGGCTGGCGTCGGTTTCACCCACCAGCCAGCGCACCATGGCGGTGTAGCCTTTGGCGTCGGGCAACTGGTAGGCGTCCACGTCACCGATGGCGCCGATGATATTCTTGGTCAGCTCGTCGTCGCTTAGCTCGACCTTGCGCAACAGGTCGGCGGTCTGGTCATAGACCTTGAGCGTGTTCACCAGGTTCGGGTCTCGGTAGGAGAGGAAGCTGTAGACGCCCGACTGCTTGCCAAAGCTGACGAACGCACCGTAGGCGCCGCCCTCGGCGCGCACCTTGTCCCACAGCCAGCTCGTGCGCACAAAGTTGTTGATCACATGGATCGAGCCGTGATAGGTGTAGCCGAGCGCGTAGAGATTGCCGCCTTTGCCGACATAGTTCACCTGCGCCGGGATCGCCAGCCCCTCGTCAATACTGGAGAGGGATGGCTGCCAGGGCGCACCAGCCGCCGCGTGCTCCGGTAGATCGTGCACGAAGGCGGCAAGCTGCGGTTGCACCGTCGCCCAGTTGTCGGCGTCGAGCGTGACATTGGCGATCATGCCTGCCCGCCCGACCAGCGCATGGCGCACGGCGTCAAGTTTTTCGAGCACAGTGGGCCAGTCTTGATCCACCTGTTCCGCCAGCCGGCGCACAAAGAACAAGCCGTCGATCCCATCCATCTGCTCGTCGGCCCAGCCGGCGGTGGTCAGCCCGGCGCGCAGCCGGTCGCGCACATAGGCGTGCCCCGACGGGATCAAGCTCGACTCGCGCCGCGCCTTACTCTTGAGCACGATCTGACGGAAGCGTTCGCGGTCGTCCAGCCGAACTGTGAGCAGCATGTCGCGCAGGATGTCAAAGAGATCGGGCGTCTGCGCGACGGTCGCCTTCGCCGAAACAAAGAAGCGCGCCGCTGGCGTCGCCTGCCCGCGCACCTCGGAGAGATAGGTCGAGTTCCAGACGCCGCCGGTCTTGCGGTCGATGCGCTGCGAAAACTTGATGTAGTCCTCGCGTGCGGTGCCCATTTCCAACAGCGCGCGTCCAAAGAAGGGCACGTAGGGCAGTAGCTCTTGTGGCACGCCGCTCAAGTCGAAGCCCAGATTGAGATAGAAAATGCCGTTCGTGAAGAGGTCATGATAGAGCAGCTTGCCGCCGTCCAGGTCACTCACGACCGTCGGGATCGGCTTGTTGGTGCGGTCGAGATCGCTGAGCTTGAGCGAGGGCAGCCGCGCCAGGTCTTCGGGGCGGTCGGCGCGCTGCTGCCGCTCCTTGAGCGCGCGCGTGTTTGCGATGATGCGCTGCAGCTCGTCGGGCGACATGGCGGCTTTGGCGGCGTCCAGCTCCTGCCGTTCCGCTTCAGCCAGCCGCTGATTGTGCATCGGGTCCGGTTCGGCGACGACGGTCAGGCGATGCGTGTTGTCGAGCAGATAGGTGCGGATCAGGCTGCCCAGGAAGCTGGCGTCGGCGGCCAGGCGGCGCTTGACGACCGCCAGCGGCAGCTCATAGCGCAGCGGCTCCAGCGGGTCGCGGCCATAATTCCAATTTTGCAGGGCACGCATGAAGAGGCTCAGTCCACGCGGGTAGGAGCCAGTGTTGTTCTCGCGCAGGCTGAACTCGATGGAATTGAGCGCCGCCTCGATCATCTCCGGTTCGATGCCGTCAGTCGCCAGCTTCTCCAGCGTGGTCAGGATCAACGCCTCGACTTTGTCGGCGTCGACGCTGGCGATGCCTTTCATCGTGACGCTGAAGGTCGGCTGCCGCACAAAGCCGCTCAAACCACCGCCGACATCCTCGCCCAGCCCCGAATCGACGAGCGCCTTGCGCAACGGCGACGACGGTGCGCTGATCACGGCGTAGCCGAGCACGCTCAGCGCCATGCGCAGCGACGGGTCGGTTACCTCGGGCAGCGCCCAACCCACCGTGACCATGCTCTTGCGCGCGAGATCGTCGGCGCCATCAGCGCCAAAGGTCACAGTCATCCGGCGCGGGGCGGTGAAGGGCGGGTGCAGCGGCACGCTGCTATCCACCGGTGCGGCGTCGAAGTCGCGCAAGACGCTGTCGAGCAACGCCAGCCGCTGCGTGGGGTCGTCGTCACCGTAGAAAAAAATCTGCGCGTTCGAGGGATGATAGTAACGCGTGTGGAATTCCTTGAACTGCGGGTAAGTCAACTGTGGAATCACGCGCGGATCACCGCCGGAATCAAGACCGTAGGCATTGTCCGGGAAGAGACCTTGCTGCGCTGTGCGTCCTAGAATCGCATCCGGTGAGGAGTAGACGCCCTTCATCTCGTTGAAGACAACGCCACGATAGACCAGCGGATCGTCTGGGTTCTCCAGTTCGTAATGCCAGCCCTCCTGATCGAGATGGTGCGGCGTGATCAGCGGGTGAAAGACAGCGTCGAGATAGACCTCGACCAGGTTGTAAAAATCCTGCAAGTTAGTGCTCGCCACCGGGTAGGTCGTCTTGTCGGGCGAGGTAAAAGCGTTGAGAAAGGTGTGCAGCGACCCCTTGATGAGCTGCACAAACGGCTCCTTGAGCGGGTATTTCTGCGAGCCGCCGAGCACGGAATGCTCCAGAATGTGGGCGATGCCGGTTGAGTCCGCAGGTGGCGTGCGGAAGTTGACGCCAAAGACCTTGTTCTCGTCGTCATTTTCCAACGACAGCAGCTCAGCGCCAGTTTTGACATGACGGTAGATGCGCGCGCGGGTCTTGAGTTCGGTAATCTCTTCGTCGCGAATCAGCTCAAAGCCGTGGGTGATGGTGGTCATCGTGGTGTGTTGCCTCTCGTGTTACGTGCTGCTTACGTGCTGCGGATTGCATGTCTCATGGCCACAGATGATAGTGCAGCGCTTCGGGAAAACCTGTAACCTGCCAACCAGTGGATGCGGTTCACAACCGCAGATTTTTGGTGCGCGCCCGGATGCGCTTGAACGGCGCGATCACGCCGCTGCGAGCGGCCTCTACGCGCGTGAGGTGGATGTGGTTCTCCGTTGCTTGCCTCTTCATTCCCCACACGCGCACTGTCGCCCCTGGCTCACCATCTCGACAAACGCGGGCAACATTTGCAGCGTGGTGCTCAGGCTGGCGCGCACTTCGCCCATCGGCTCCGGTTGGGCGCGGTCGGCGGCGTAACCGCTGATCGTGACCAGACCGGCGTAGCACATCTTCATTTCCTGCGCCAGCGCAACTTCGGGCGCCAGGTTATAGGAGAGCACGTCGGCGCCCCAGCTGCGGAACATGCGCGCCTCGGCGCGGGTCTCGCGGCGCAGGAAATCGACGCCCACGGCCACCGCTGTGGGCAAGCCGGGCAGCAACTGCTGGATGGCGGCGTTCATCTCGGCGCAGAACGGGTCGCGCACGCTGCCGTAGTTGATATCCAGCCCGGTGTGTGCATCGGAGAAAAAGGTGTCCGATTGATGGCTCGTCCAGCCGATGTAATCGTCGATCACGACCGGCTGCCCGCGCTGCAAGACCGGGTTGATGGCGATGCCCATGTCCCAGTTGAGGATGCGCTCGACGCCGAGCTGCCGCGCCGCAAAAATCGTGGCGCGCGGGTCGGTGCGCGTGGGCAGGCCCGTGTAGGGCTGCACCCACACCGAAAGATTATCGCTTACGTTGCGTAGCGCCAGCGGTCCGGCCTCACCATAGGGCGTCAGATAGGTGCGCTCTTCACTCACTTCGCCCAGAATGTCGAGGGCGCTAGGGGGCAGCAAGACGGCAATCAAGAGCAACAGGTTGGCGGTTGGCTTTGACATGATGATTTCCAGAAACGTTCCAAAGTGGGATGCGGCGCATACAGCAGCGTCAACGCCAGTTTATCATAACCAGCCATGAGGCGGAAGGCTGCTGGCGGCGGGCGCGTGAGAAGAACTGGGTAGCCTTTACTGACTTTGTAACAATTCTCAACACTTTCTTTACAATTCTCATTTACGATGGTGAGCATCTCTGCGCACGGGCAACATCTCGTGCGCCAGGAATCGCTCATTGCAAGGAACAAGGAGAATTGGGAACGATGAATTTCCGTTGGATGCATCGAAGCTACTTTCTTGTCGGCATGGTCTTGATGGCAGGTCTGTTGCTGACGGCCTGCCAAAGCACAAACCGCGTGCCGACGGAGGCGGCCCCCGTCGGGAAAGTTGCGCCAACCGCAGCGCTTGAGACGGAGGCGGCGCCAAGCGAGGCGGCAACTTCTGGTGACGTCGCTGCCGTGACCGCCGCCAGCGCCGGCAATTCGATCCCCTTTCGCTTCACGAACGGCGGCGCCGAAGCTCGCTTTCTGATCGACGAAGTGCTGATGGGACAAAACAAGACCGTCGTCGGCGCCACCACGCAAGTGGAGGGGGAGTTGGCTGTCGATCCCGGCAACCCGTCGGCAGTGCAGGTCGGCGTGATTCGGATCGACGCCAGCGACTTCACCACCGATGATAGCCGCCGCACCAACCGCGTGCGCAACGATATTCTCAAGTCGTCACAGGAGGCGTACCGCTACATCACTTTTACACCGACCAGCATCACCGGTCTACCGGCGACGGCTACTCCAGGCGACAGTTTTACCTTCCAGGTCACCGGCGATCTGAAGATTCTGGATACGACGTTGCCCGTCACCTTCGACATGAGCGTGACGGTTGTGGATGACGCCACCTTGCAAGGTTCTGGCCGCGCCACGATCCGCTACGCCGATTTCGGCATCCGCATCCCGCAGGTGCCGATGGTGGCAAGCGTCTCCGACGACGTAAAGTTGGAGATTGACTTCACGGCACAGGCTGGGGGATGAGTTGAGTTGATGCAGCAGGCGCCACCAATCACACATCCCCTGTGCTTCGCAGTAGTGCTGGCCCGACGCGTGGCGACTGACGTAAATGTTTGCAGAAAAGGATTTAGTCTGAGGAAGAAGTATGGCTACGTCTATCTTGGGGCGGGCGCGGTCGGCGCGCCGGTTCAGTGAAACGCTGAAAAATTTCTGGCTGGATATTGTGCTCTTTTTTGCCTTCATCATCGACTGGAACTTGCGGTTCACCGGGCTTGCAATCCATGAGTGGTTGGGCATTGGGTTGGGTGTGTTGCTGGTCTATCACCTCCTTGTTCACTGGAGCTGGATCGTTGCGGTGGGCAAGCGGCTGGCAGGTCGCCTGCATGTGCAGGAAAGGCTCAAGGTGCTGCTCGATATCTTGCTCTTCGTCAACATGGTGATCCTGATCGCCAGCGGGCTGCTGATTTCTGAAGTGGCGCTGCGGCAGGTGGGCATCCATGCAGAGGCAGGGTTCGTCTGGCGGCGACTGCACACGCTGAGCGCCGACTGGATTCTCTGGCTGATGGGGCTACATCTGGCGTTCAACTGGCGCTGGATCACCAACGCGTTCCGGCGCTATGTGTGGCAGCCGTTGGCCAGACCCTTCACCAGCCACTAGCTTCAGCCCAAGGAGGGTGCGCGATGAAAACCGCAATCCGGGTGTTGATCATTCTGCTGGCAGCGCTGGCGGTGACAGGCGCCACATATGCTCTGAGCCAGAACGCATGGCTCAGCCAGCAACTGGCGAGCGCGCCGGGTGAACGCGGCGAGAGTAGAGCGTTCGACCTGAGGGCAAATCTAGCTGGCGCCGCGCAGACGTTGGGCGTATCAGTGGAAGAGTTGCAGGCGGCGTTGGGTGGCATGCCGCCCGACTATGCCAGCGCTGCGCAACAGCTCGGTCTGGCTGAAGATGACGTGCGTGCTGCTGTGGAGACGAGCCTGGCCGCGCTCGGCGAACATCGCGAGGGCGGACTTTCTGGTGGCTTCAATGCGGTGACGTTGGCTACCTTTGGACGCATCCTGCTGCCGATGGCGTTGATGATCGGCGGCGTCGCGCTGGTGCGTGCGGTGGTTGAGCGCGGCAGGCGTCGCCGCGTCCAGAGCATCTGACCTCCAGGCCACAACGCAGTCAGCGCCATGCCGTCCAGCAATGGCGCCGCCATGACGCTGACTGTGAAATTTTACACTCCCCATACACTATCTGGCGGATTTCTTTGCATTTTGCGTTCATACTGAAGAGAGATGGGAATCAGCAGCATTCCCATCATCACGATTAGGTCATCGCCATCAGATTGTAAAAGGAGTATGACACATGAAGATCAAGAATAATTGGAAACAGTGGCTGATCGCAGGCATCGTAGTCGGCGCTATGGCGCTAGGCGCGCTGGTGCTGGCCCCGCAAACAACCTTTGCGCAGACGGACAGCAACGCAGGCAGCGGCGCCACGACTCCAAACGCACCGTGGGGACGCGGTGGCATGAAGTTTGGCATGGGTGACTTTGACTTTGGCGCGCTGCGGGGCGACTATCAACAGTATCTGGCTGAGGCGCTGGGCATTACGGTCGAGGAATTGCAGGCTGCGCAACTGAAGGCGCAGGACGCCATGCTTGACCAGGCTGTGGCGGATGGCGCCATCACGCAGGAGCAGGCTGACCTGATGAAGGCGCAACGCGCCTTCATGCAGTACTACACCGGTCAGGCGCAGCAGACTTTCGAGGATGCGCTGAACGCTGCAGTGGCAGCCGGCGCCATCACGCAGGAACAGGCCGACCTGCTGCTTGAACAGCAAGGACAGATGGGTCGCGGTATGTTTGGTGGCATGTTGCGCGAGCACATGTTCGGCGGCGATTTCCATCATCGCGGCATGATGCCAGGGATGGGTGGCCAGATGCCCGGGAGCGGCTATCGTATGATGCCAGGCTATCAGGCGCCAGCGTCGCCGACGGCGCCGCCAGAAGCCAATTCGTAGGTCTGGGTGTTGGAGCCGCCGGCGTTTCCGGCGCAGGCAACTTCACGAGGGGCGCAGCAATGTCTGCGCCCCTTTCTGTTTTGGGCGACCAGGCTTGGTATGGTCACAGTCAGATCGTGAGATGTTGAACGATTTTTCTGGCGTTGACTTTTACGGTAGCATTGGGGCAATCAATCAACCTGAATTGTTGCGGCGGAGTAGTGCAAACATGAAGGCGCACCGTCTATACCTCTTCGTATTCACGCTGGCGCTGTTGGCGGTCAGCATGACGGCGTGTCAACCCATTGCGGCGCAGCGTGTGGCGCCAGCTACACCCGTGGGGAGCGTCGTCGTAGCGTTGCCCACGCCGACGCCTTCTCCCGAACCGTCGCCCACACCAGCGCCCACGCCGGAACCGACATCACCGCCAGCGACCGAATTCCCAGTCGGCAACGAACTAACCATCGCCGCCCTCCTGGCGCGTCCTATCGAGGGTAGTGCGATCACCATCGAGCAGCAACTGGAGAATGGCGCCAACTATGCGCGCTACATCGCCAGCTATCTTTCCGAGGGGAACAAAATTTACGGCCTGCTCACCGTGCCTTTTGGTGACCCACCGGCGGGTGGCCACAAAGCGATCGTCTTCATCCACGGCTACATCCCGCCCGATCAGTACCGCACGACCGAGCGGTACGTCGCCTATGTCGATGCGTTGGCGCAGGCGGGCTTTGTCGTCTTCAAGATCGACTTGCGCGGTTTCGGGGAATCGGAGGGGGAGCCGACCGGCGCCTACTTCTCGCCCGACTACAGCATTGATGCGATTGCGGCGCTGAAGAGTCTACAGACGCTTGACTACGTCGATCCAGAGGGGATCGGCTTGTGGGGGCACAGCATGGCGGGCAACGTCACGCTGCGCGCCATGCTGATTGAACCAGCGATCCAGGCGGGCGTGATCTGGGCGGGCGCCGTCTACAGCTACGACGACTTTACGCGCTATTCCATTGATGACCCATCGTACAATCCCAATTCGCCGGCAACCTCAGCGGGGCGGCGCATCGGGCAGCTCTTGCGCGAGACATACGGCCCGCCCAACACGGCGGAGCCATTCTGGCGGGCGGTATCGCTCACCGCACACATTGACCTGCTGCAGGCGCCGATCCAACTTCACCACGCCCTCGATGACAACGTGGTCGCCATCGACTATTCACGCGACCTGGCAGCCGTGCTGAATGCAGCCGGCAAGGTGTATGAGTTCTACGAATATGCAGGCGGCGGTCACAACATAACCTCCCCCTATTTTGATGAGGCTATGCGTCGCACGATTGCGTTCTTCCAGGAACATCTCTGATCAGTTGCAGCCATTGTGTCAATTCAGGATCATACAGATTGCGTATGGTCGTCGCCTTTCCTTCTTATGGATAGGTAGTGAGCAATTCGATCAGCTTCGGATAGGTCTGGTCGGTTTTGGCGCCGACCGCGTCGGTTGAAATGAAGTCGTGAGGTAGCCAGGGCAGCGGCGGGAAGCGATAGGTCGCCACCTCGCCGCCGTTGCGCTGCCAGGCAGTCGCCAGCGCCTCAATCGCACCGAGGTTGACGGCCGGATCGCCCCAGTTGTCGATCACGAGCTGCGCTTGCGACGCTGGCGGCTGACTGTCGGCCAGCGCCTGCACCGCCAGCCCCAGCCGATAGATTTCGCCCAGTGCGCGCAGAGAAAAGCCGGGGTAGCCGCTCTCCGCCTGGAAATTGGCCTGGTTGATCGGATCCCACCAGATGTAGATGTCGGGCGACAGTCCCAGGATCAGGCGCGTGAGCGCGGGCGTCAGGAAGTTGGGCACAAAGCGGAAGCCCAGCGCTGGCGACATAGGCGCCGCCAGGCGCAGATCGCTGCGCAACTGCCCGCCTTGCGCTGCCACATTGCCGCCCAGCGATAAGCCCGCCATCGTCACTTCCTCGCCCAGCCCAACCGCCAGATCGGCCGTGACGTCCATCATCGCAGCCAGCTCTTCGGCGGTCAGTTCCGCCAGCGCATTGGATGTGCGGTCGATGTAGCCATGACGAGGCAGGCGCGGCACGAAGACGTTGTAGCCTTCTGCATAGAAGAGTTGCGCCAGTTCATGATATTGGAAGGGACAGGCCGTCAGGCCGTGAAAAAGAATCATCGCCCGTTCGGTGCGTTGCCCATGCGTCAAGACATAGGGCAGACACTTCTCATCGATGTCGCCGCGCGCCCGTTCTTCTGCTACCAACGCCTCGAAGCGCTTCATGGCGTCCGCGTAATCCTGCGCCGGGTTGGGCGTCGAGGCCAGCGTCATCGGCGGAATGGCTGGCATGGCAAGCGACCACAGATAAACACCCAGGTAGGCGGCGCACAATAGCGCTAATAATGCCAGCACAATGTAGCCGATAATTTTCAAGACGCGCATAACGCTCCTTCATGTATGGGTGGGATATTGCCGCACATTCTACCGTAGTGCGGCGCGCTTCGCACAACCCTCGCGCAAGTCAAAAGCGTTCACAATGTTACAGAAGCCAATCACGGGTTGCAGTATGCTGCCAGCAACGAATGAATGTTCACTACAGAGGAGAAGCTATGCGAATCGAGAATCCGTTTGCCCGTGTCGAACGCCTCAAGCGCGTCAAGAATACACCCGAAGCCAGCGTCGATGCGCGGGTGCCGCCGGGGCAGTTCATCACTGAGCGCTTCCCGGTGTTGCACTACGGCGCCACCCCGCACTACGCCGATCTGAATAACTGGACGCTGCGCGTCTTCGGCCTGGTGGAGGAGGAAAGAACCTTCACCTGGGACGAGCTGATGCAGTTGCCGCGCAATACAGAGACAGTCGACATCCACTGCGTCACGCGCTGGAGCAAGCTCGACACGACCTGGACGGGCGTGCCCTGGCGGCAGTTCATCACTTATTTTCGCATCAAACCCGAAGCGACGCATGTGATGGTGCACTGCGAACAGGGCTTCACCACCAACGTTGCGCTCGACGTGCTCGACGATGACGACACCATGTTGGCCTTCGCGTATGAGGGCAAGCCGCTGGAGCCGGATCACGGATACCCACTGCGTCTGCTCGTGCCGAAAAAATACTTCTGGAAGAGCGCAAAATGGGTGCGCGGTTTCGAGTTCATGGCTGGCGACCGTCCTGGTTTCTGGGAGCGCGCTGGCTATCATATGGAAGGCGACCCGTGGCGCGAGGAACGCTTCGGTTGGTGAGTGCGTCCATGTCAACCAGGAGATGCAGCAATGCACCGTGACTGGGCGTACAGGCTTGGGTGGGGTGTACTGGCCGTGTGGCTGCTAACTGCGTGCACTACGCCGTTCGCCCCGCCAACGCCAACATCAGCGCCGATTGCACCCCGCGCCGCCGATTTGTTGCTGCCTACCGGCTTCACTGCCGCGCTGGTCGCTGATGGTCTGCGTGGCCCAACGCAGATGATCGCCGGTCCCGATGGCCGCCTGTGGGTGGCGCAGCTCAATGGGGATGAAAACGCCGGTGTTGGGCAGGTGCTCTCGATCAACCCCAACACGGGGGGGCGGCGTGTGCAACTGGAGGGTCTCTATAAACCGACCGGCATCGCTGCACACGGTGGGGTGCTTTGGATTGCGTCGGGGCGCGATCTACTAGCTGCACCTATTGGCGCTGACGCCTCGGTCGGTCCGCCCGACCCGGTGTTGACCGCATTGCCTTTCAATGGGCGTTCTAACGGTACGCTGACTGTGACGCCGCACGGTGAAATCATGTACGCAACGAGCGGCAGCCGGCTAGGGAACGCGGCTGCGCCCGGCTCAGCCACCCTCTGGGCATTGACGCCACAAGACCCCGCCAACGCACGCGCGCTGGCGACGGGTCTCAAGGGCGCTTACGGTCATGTCGTCGACGCGCAGGGACGCATCTGGACGACTGAAATCGGCGACGATCCGATTGATAGTGGCTATCCACCTGACGAATTGAATCTGGTGATCCCCGGCGCCGACTTTGGTTGGCCGCAGTGTGCAGGAGACCGCGCCCCCGTGACGCGCTACGGAGGCAGCGTCGAGCGTTGCGCGCAGACGCGCGCGCCAGTGGCGCTTTTTGCGCCGGGGGCGACGCCGACAAGCGTGGCCATCGCACCGTGGGACGAGACAGTGCTGCTGGTGGCGCTGTGGAATCAGGGCGAGGTTGTTCAAGTCAAAGTGGCGCCCGACGGCGATAACGCCATCGGGCAGGTTTCGCCTTTTCTCTCCGGGCTGCGCCATCCCCAACATTTGTTAGCATGGCGCGACGGTAGCCTGCTGGTGAGCGATTTCGCCAGCGGTGCGATCTATCGCATCGCGCCGGAATAAGCACCCTCACGAGCGTTCTTGCTTCTCGTCGGGATTGGGACGGAAGCGAATGTCTCCGTAACGATCTGGATGGCGCGGAATAATGCCGGTAAAATGTGCGCGAATCTTCGCCAGGTCGGTCTCCATATCGCCGGTGATCTCAGCGACATCGCCACAGGAAATGAATTTGCGGGCGTAGTCGATCGAGGCCATGATCACCGGTACGTTGGCTTTTTGCGCCATGTGATAGAAGCCCGTTTTCCAGTATTCTGAGCGACTCCGCGTTCCCTCCGGTGTAATCGCCAGAATCATGCGTTTCCGCTTCTGAAACTCCGCCGCCACCTGATCGACAAAATTGGTGCGCTCGCTACGATTGACCGGAATCCCGCCCAACCAACGCCATACCGGGCCAAAGAAGCCGCGAAAGAGCGAATCTTTCGCCAGGAAGTTGGGAAAGGGCATTGCAAAGGCGCGGCTATAGATGAAGCCGATGAAGAAGTCGAGGTTCGAGGTGTGCGGCGCCACGATGATGATGAATTTGTCTGTGTTTGGGTGACGATACTCACCGTCCCAGCCCAACAGCCGATAGAGCCAATACCAGAACGTCTGCAGCGGCGTGCGGCGCAGCGGGAGTGTTTGTACGGTCATATGTGAAAGTTACATCCTTTGTGGCGAAAAATTGCAGGCAGGTCTCACCAGATCGGTCTGCCGCCTTTGAGTAGTGTATCAAGTGACGCTGGAACGCCCAAAGTAGGATCGCGTCAATGTTCGCAAGATGTACTCTTGCAGCACATTCACTTCTTGTATGTCGGCTTGTATGTCTGCCGCTTTTTTTACGTAGTGGAGGTTCTGTCATCTTTGGCAGCGAGGCTTACCGCCGTCTCTGTGAGCAGGCTGATCCGCTCCCAAAAGGCATTGGCGGCGGTCCCGGCGATCGGCGCCACTTCCGCCAGGCGCCCCAGGGCGTCGCGTAGAGCGAGCGGACAGGCTGGCTGTCGCAACGGCGCCGGTTGATCGGAATAACACATCGCAAAGAAGCGCGACCAGTCGAACTGCCAGCCAGGGTCGGCTTTGCCCCGAAAGCCAGCAATCTGTTCGTGACCGAGCACGGCTTCAGCGTGACGCAGAGCCGGATAGTGTTGGCGAAAATGGTCAACGATGGCTGCCAGCGCCGCGTACTGGGCGTCAGTGTAGGAAAAGACGTTGCCGTTGTAGTTCACCATCTCGATCCCGATTGACCAATCGTTGAGCGCCTCCCACCAAGTGACGCCATCATGCCAGCGGCTGACGCCAGCGCGCCAGCCGCGCTGCGCCTTCCCTTGCCAACAGGGCACACACTCGTAGAGCGCGCCGTCCGCATCCAGCACCAGGTGGGCAGCGACCTTGCGCGCCGGGTCGGTGAAGATCTCCAGGGTGCGCGCCAGATCGACTGCTGTGTAATGCAAGACGAGAAAGCGCACATCAATGGGGCGCGGATCGTAGTTCGGGGTGTTGATGCGGTGCGGTGTGAGCATGGTTGAATCCTATCAATCGTTATGCCAGCTTCATCCCTTGATCGCTCCTGCCGTCAGCCCGCGAATCACATAGCGCTGCGTCACAATCGCCAGCACCAGCACCGGCAGCGTGATCACCACGGCGGCGGCCATCAACCCGCCCCAGTCGATCTGCGCGTAGGAGATGAAGTTGTAGATCGCCACCGGCACCGTGCGCGTGCGGCTCGACGCCAGCACGATGGAGAACATGAAGTTGTTCCATGAAAAGACAAACGAGAGGATCGACGCAGTGACGATGCCCGGCCCACTCAGCGGCAGCACCACCGCGACGAACGCACGCACTGCGCTGGCGCCATCGACCACGGCGGCTTCGGTCAGCTCGCGCGGGATGCTCTCGAAAAAGGGCACCATTACCCACACGATGAAGGGCAGCCCGACCAGCATGTGCGTCAGGATCAGCGAGGTGTAGGTGTCCACCAACCCCAGGGTGCGGAAAACGATAAAGAGCGGCACCAGAAAGGTGATGCCGGGCACCATGCGCGCCATCAGGATCGTCAGCGCCAGCCGATTCTGCCGGTAGCGGGCGATGCTGTACGCCGCCGGCAGCCCGATCAACAAGCCGATCAATGTGCAGCCAGCGCCGATGATCAGGCTGTTGGTGATGTAGCGCATGAAGTTCTGCGTGCCGAAGACGTTCTCAAAGTTGCGCAGCGTCGGCGTGAAGATCAGCTCCGGCGGCAGCTTGATGATCTGCAGCGGCGTCTTGAAGGCGTTGAGCACCATCCACAAGAAAGGCGTCAACATGAAAAAGACCACGGCGATCATCGCCAGCGCGTAGAGCAGGTTGACCAGGATGCGCCGAGGGCGGCGACGCGAACTTGCGGTCGAGGTCGTCATCGCTCACACCTCCAGTTGGCGGCGCGAGTACGCCACCAGCAAACTGACGCCGCTCACAATTGCGAAGAAGATGACGAGCAACGCCGACGCATAGCCAAAGTTGAAATAGTAGAACGCCTGGTTGTAGGTGTAGATGTTGAGCGTCTCCGAGCTGAAGCCGGGGCCGCCGCCGGTCATGCCGTAGATGATGTCGAAGGTCTTGATGCAGTCGATAAAGCGCAGCAGCCCGGCCACGCTGATCGTCGGCAGCAGCATCGGCAGCGTGACGCGGCGCAGCATCTGCCAGTAGGAGGCGCCATCGACGCGCGCCGCCTCGAAGGGTTCGCTGGGCAGCCCCGCCAGCCCCGCCAGCACGATCAGGGTGATCAGCGGCGTCCACTCCCACACATCGACCAGCACGAGCGACGGGATCACGCTGCTGGAGCCGGCGATCCAGAGCTGCTTGGGCAGTCCAAGCTCGCCAAAAACGAAGTTGATCACGCCGGCGGTCGGCTCGAACATCAGCAGCCAGACCATCGCCACCGCCACCGGCGTCGCCATCATCGGCAACAACAGCAGCGAGGTGACGATGCGTTTGCCGGGGTAATCTCTGGCGTCGATCAGCAGCGCCATCGCCACGCCGAGCGTCAGCTCCACCACCATCGCCAGCGCCGTGAAGTAGAAGGTGTTGAGCACGGCGTTCCAGAAGCGCGCATCGCGCATGATGTCGATGTAGTTCTGTGGTCCGATGAAGGTGTTGGGGCGGCCAGCTGTCAGACTCCAGCCGGAGAACGAGTTCCACAAGGTGAAGCCGAGCGGGAAGATCATCATCAGCAAAATGAAGATCACCGCCGGCGCTGGGAAGAGCCAGCGTTGGTGACGGTCGAAGAAGCGTGAGATCATGCGCGCCTCGTGGAAGAATCAGAAAATCTCCAATCTCCAATCTCGGTGATTCTTCGAGATTGGAGATTGGAGATTAAGCGATTGACCTACTGCTCACTATCTAACAGCGCCTGGAACTGGGTGTTGGCATCGTTGGCAGCGGCCACGTAGTCGCCGCCCTCGATAGACACCACCACAGCGCCGCCGATGATGTCGCGCGCCTGCGTCACCGCGGTGACGAGCGGGCGATCATAGCCGCGCCCGTTGGCGGAGGCGGCCACCGCCTCGACCCAGTCCGCCGGGAAAGCCGCTGCGCCAGCCGGGTCGGCCCACACCGACTCTCGCGCACCGGGCACGGCGCCTTCGCCCTGCGTCTTGAGCACAATGTCTTTGCTCGTTGCCCACTTGATGAACTCGCAGGCAGCTTCCTTGTGCTTGGAACCGGAATGCATCGCCAACCCCCAGCTTGTCACGTTGTACATGATCGAGCCAGCAGGCCCGGCCGGGAACTTCGCCACGCCCGTCTTGTCCGCCACCGCCGACTTCTCCGGGTCGAGCATGTTGGAGTAGATCGAGCTGGCGTCGGTGTAGAGCGCGGCGTTGCCCTGGGCGAAAATTGCCACCGCCTGCGGCCACGACATGTTGAGCACGCCGGGCGGGCCATATTCACGCAACAGGGTGCCGTAGAGATCGATGGCCGCCAGCGCTTCCGGCGTGTTGATCGTCGCCTGGCGATTCTCGTCGAACCAGTCGCCGCCCATGCTGTAGAGGAAGCTGGAGAACTGCGTCACCAGCGGGCTGCGTTGGCCGCGCGCCACAAAGCCATAGATTTCGTTGTTTTTGTCGGTGAGCGCTTCCGCCGCCGCCTTCAACTCGTCGAGCGTCGTCGGCACGGACAGTCCGGCGGCTTCGAGCAGGTCTTTGCGATAATAGAGCACTTCCTGCTCGGTGACGATCGGCACACCGGTGAGCACGCCATTGACCGTCGTTGTACCCACTGCGCCGTCGGCGAAGTCGGCGAAGTCATAGGCGGGGTCGCTGACGCAGTTGGTCAGGTCTTCGTACCAGCCGTTCAACTGCATGACGCGCGCTTCCTGCAGTGGGCGCTGCATGAAGACATCAATGTCGGAATTGCCAGCCGTGAACTCGGTGGTCAGCTTCTGGTTGAGCTGATCCTCGCCCAGCGCCTCGAAGTTGACCTTGATGCCGGTCGCCGCCTCGAACTCAGCCAGCATCGGTGTGATCGCCTCCTGCCAGGGGTGGTTGGCGCCGACCAGCCGCAACGTGGTGCCGGCGTAGGGCTGCGCGCCGGCAGCGGGGGCAGCGGCCTCCCCGCCCGCTGGAGCCGACGGCGCCGCCACGGGCGCGGCGCAACCCGCTACCAGGGAAAGGAGCAACAGCAATGGGAGCAACTTTCGCCAATGTTTCATGCTTCAAACCTCCTGTGAATGAATGTGGAACTTATCGAAATAGAGATTGGAGATTGGAGACTGGAGATTGTGCGCACCAGATGCCAATCTCCAATCTCCAGTCTCCAATCTCACCCCCTCACTCCTCCGGCATCGCCCATGGACTTAGCAACCTGCCCTGTGCATCGAACTGCAACGGCGTTTCGGCGACCAGGCGCAGGTGCGGGTTGGCGGCGACTGCGGCGCGCAAGTTGGGGCTGACCCACAGCCGACGCAGCTTGCTCGTGTTGTTGATCCAGACCCAACGCGCCTGTTCTGGCGGCTCGCCGCAGCAGCGCAGCGCCACCTCCAGGGCGCGGCGGTCGTCCGCCATCGTAATGGGGATGCCCACGCGCTGCATCCCAAAGATGCCCGACGTGACCGAGTTGGTGTAGGTCGCCGTCCAATCGATGCGGTTGACCGCGCGCAGCGTGGTGACATTGCCCAGACCGATGCCCGCCGCATTGCCGTGACTTTCTTCCGAAATGTTGAGCACGGCGATCACGGCTACGTCGGGCTGGTGCGTCTCCGGCGTGCGCGGGATCATGATGCGCCCGACAACGTTGGTGTCCATGCCCGTGCCGCTGAAATTCTTGCCGATCTCCTTGATGACCAGGATGTCGATCGCTGCGAAGGGCAGCCGTGGCATCAGGCTGCGCGCCTTCTCCAGCAGCGCCGTCTCAGGTGCCGCACCGATCTCGGTCACGTCGAGCGCGTGCATCTCGGCGGTCTCGCCAAAGGCGTTTTCCAGCAGCGCCAGCCCGCCGACCAGGTTCGTGTTGGCTGCGTAGATGCGAGCGGCTGGCGCCAGAAAGCGGATGAAGCCGCGCCCGCCATAGAGGTGGATCGCCTGGGCGCCGGTGTCCTTGCCCATGCCGATCACCGCCATCTTTGCCAACCCGCTCTCGATCGGGCCGTGAAAATCGGTGTGCGGCTTGATACGGTTGACCAGGAAGGTCGCATCGGCGGCCGCAGCGTTGGCATCCTGATAGAGCGGCGGGCCATCCGGCAACTGGCCAATCAGTTTCACTTCCATCGTCGCCAGAATCTCGGCGCCGACGCTCGCTGGCGTGACGCCCAGGCTGGCGAGCATTTCGATCTGCCCGGGTGCAGTGGCGCCGCCGTGGCTGCCCATCGCCGGGAAGACAAAGGGATCGGCGCCCGCCGCGCGGATTTCCTCCACGACGGTGCGCACGATCACCGGCAGGTTCGTAATGCCGCGACTGCCGGCGCCCACGGCTACGCGCATCCCCGGGCGAATGCGCTGCATCGGTTTGCTGCCCGCCAGCGCCGCCCGCACCGCCGTCGGGATGTCATCGAGACGCGGCGCAGGAAAATCCTGCTCAATTTCGAGCAGCGACTCTGGCAGGTGCGCTGGAAAGCGAAGGTTGCTAATTTGTTCGACAAGCTGTGCGTTCATGGCTGTCCAGAAAAGCGAATTGTGAATCGTTGATGGTGAATTGTGCATCGGCTGCACCGGGCGCCGAATCCATTCGGCGCCTGATAGAAGAAGCTGCGCGCAAGCGCACTGGGCTGCACCCCCAACCGGCTTATGAGGATTTACAAAATGATCCGGTAATCGACGTTGCTGCCTTCAGCGCACACAGCGTCCTCTCCCGTAGGTCATCGCCTCCGGCGTGACGGCGTAGCTGACCGGAAACGTCCGGCTGGAAGCCGAACCTACGGTTACCGCATCCATTGGTTAAACTCCATAAGTCGGGTTTCTCCGCTCAGACGATGGTTTCAACTATCGCCGGTCGTTACGACGTCGCTCCTAGCCCCTGACCCCACCGTCGTCCGCTTCACCCGCTCGACGATGTTGCGGATGATCGGCTCAAAATCCGGGTCGGCAGGCTTGAACTCCGTGCCACTGATCACCAACGGCGCGCCAAAGACCACGATCTCAGCGCCCATCTCCAGCGTCTGGATCGCCTGGTCGATGGTGAGTCCACCGACCGCCTGCACGGGAATGGTCACAGCCGCCAGCACGCCGGGCAGGTCGTCGAGAGGGCTGAGTCCTGGCATCATGTTGCGTTCGTCGAAGCCGGTGTGGACGATGATGTAGTCGACGCCCAGCTCCTCGGCGCGGCGGGCGCGCGCCGGCTTATCCGGGCAGAGCATCACGTCGCACATCACCTTGCCGCCGTACTTTTGCGCCATCTTCACCTGCTCGATGATGCTGGCGTCGTGCGCCTGCCCCATCACGACGACCATGTTGGCGCCGGCCTGGAACATCATTTCTGCTTCCAGCCCCGCGCCGTCCATTGTCTTGAGGTCGGCGACGATGGGCACGTCGGGAAACTCGCGGCGCAGCGCACGCACGCCGTGCAGCCCCTCCGCCAAGATCAGCGGCGTGCCTGCCTCCAGCCAATCGACGCCTGCACGCACAGCCGCACGCGCCACTTCCAGGGACTCGTCGATATTGGTCAGATCAAGTGAGATTTGAATGATCGGTTCCATGATTTAGTTTTCAGTTGTGAAGCGTGAATTGTTGACTGTGGAGCATGAATCGCACCGTCTCTCGCCCCTCATTCATACATCAGCACCGACTTGACGTTCTCACCGACCTCCATGGCGTGGAAGGCTGTCTCCCATTCGTCGAGCGGGTAGACGCCGCCGATCATCGGGTCGAGATTGAGCTGGCCCGTCGCCATCAAGTTGAGCACGCGTTCCCAGGTGGCGTAGGTGTGGCTGAAGGAGCCTTGCAGCGTGGCTGCCTTCGCCACCAATGGGTCGAGGCTGAAGTGGAGCGGTTGCGGTCCCCAGCCGATCTTGACGATGCTGCCGAGCGGGCGCACCAGTTCCAGCGCCTGTTTCAGCGCCGCGCTGACGCCGGTGCAATCCACCACCACATCGGCGCCAAAGCCATCGCCCAACCCACGCAGCAGACCGATGGCGTCTTCATGCTGCACGTTGACCGTGTAATGCGCGCCGAGCTCCTGCGCCACCTCCAGCCGCTGTGTATCGACATCCGTACCGAGCATGATGATCACGCCCGCACCGCTGATGCGCGCAATCTGCAGCGCCATGATGCCGATCGTGCCGGCGCCCTGGATCACGACGGTGTCGCCCGGTCGGATGCGACTGTTGACGGTGAGCGCCTGCGTCGCCACGCACGCCGGTTCGGTGAGCGCAGCATGCTCGAAGGAGACCCCGCGCGGGATGCGATGAAGGATGCCCGGTCGCACCGCTACATACCTGGTCATGGCGCCGTCGATCAGGTTGCCGTAGCCCTTGCGCTGCGGACACATGTGATAGGCGCCGGTCAGACAGTAGGTGCACTGTCCGCAGACAAACGCTGCCGTCTCCACTGCTACGCGTGCGCCAACCGTCCACCCCGCCACGTTGTCGCCGACCTCGACGATCGTGCCCGCCCATTCGTGGCCGAGGATCACCGGACATTGGATCGCCCAGCTCTGGTTCTCGTGCCACAGGTGGATATCGCTGCCACAGACGCCGACTGCGCCCACCTCCACCAGCACCTGATCGGGTGTGATGGTGGGTTCGGGCACTTCCTGCACTGCCACGTTGCCGGGCTGTCGCCCGTATTTCACGACTGCACGCATAGAACACCTACATCATGTTGAGATTATGAGATTGAGAGATTGGAGACTGGAGAGTAGAGACTGGGTGGTGCAGCGGTGTCCGCGAGCATCCGCCCAATCCGCGTCATCCGCGGTCGATTCCGATCTCTGCTTTCACGCAAAATAGCGTTCGCGCATGCGTTTGAGGAAGTCGATGGACTCCTTCATCTCTGCCATGCCGTTCATGCCGTCTTCAATGCTCACCCAGCCCTGGTAGTTGACTGACTTCAGGATCGCAAAGATGCGGTCGTAGTCATTCAGTCCTTTGCCGGTGACGCCGTGTTTGAGTTTGGCGAAGTAGCCGATGGTGCCGTCGCTCTGGCGCAGTTCGTCAAGCGTGGCGCCTGGCTCCAGGTAGCGATCGCTGGCGTGCATGGTGACAACGCGCTCCTTGACGCACTCCAGCAGCGCAATGGGATCGTCGCCGGCGACGATAGCGTTGGACGGGTCGTACTGTACGCCAAAATGGATGCGGTCGTCGATGGCGTTGACAATTTCCAGAAAGACATCCATCTTCTGCGCAAATTCGGGCCAGCGCCAGTAGCCGTCCTTGTAATGATTCTCCATCGCCAGCACCACGTCATATTCACGCGCCACCGGCAGCAGCGCGTGGATTGCTTCGACGACCCACTCGACGCCCTGTGCGCGCGATACTTCCGGGTAGCGCTGCCCGCTGAGGATGCGGCACGCAGCGCGTGGCCCCCCCAGCCGCCGCGTGATGCGGATCATCTCGGCTTCGTGGTCGAGTGCACGCTTGCGCGCATCGGCGTCCGGGTTGGTGAAGTCGGGCGAGCAGCAGAGCATCGGCATGGCGCAGCCGGTGGCGGCGATCGCCGCGCCCACGCGATCGATGTAGGCGTCATCCAGGCTGGTGAAGAAGCCTTCGTACATCTCCAGCCCTTCGGCTTCGAGCGTGCGCGACATCTCGATCCACTCGAAAACGGTCATCGTGCGGTGTTGGGCGATGTCATCGAGGTAGCATTTGGGAAAGGCGGCGATCTGCATAGCGTGCTCCTGAATGCAGCCTTTGCGTCATGATGGCTGCCATGCTCAATGCGCCGGGCGGGAGCAAGAAACCTTTTCAAAACCGGTAGGTTGAGTCTACCGCGCGGAATCGAAGGTGTCAAACGAACCCCAGCAAGTGGGTAATGTACTCTACTAGTTGAAATTTATTGATTTCTAGGTTGTAACCCGTTATCGCCCCGTTATCGGTACAGCCCCTGAATGTGTGTCTTCTGTGGTATACTCATAAGCAGTGTCCCGTTTGCTGCGTTGTTTTTACTGATTTCTAGTTGATATTTTATGAGCGCAGTGCTGCGTATGACGTGTTGCGTGAGGGATTCCGACACGTAGCACGCAACACGCAACACTGAAAACATGAAAACTCTGCTAGAAATCAGTAATAACGCATCACATGGAACATTTTGCTCTTTTTTGCCCGATTGATTGATGAAACGTTCTCTCCCCGATGTTTTCTTGATTTGTCTATGGGAAGACGTCCATGATTTCACCAGACCGCATCGTTTCGACCACCTGTCCCTACTGTGGCGTCGGCTGCAACTTGCATCTGCACATCAAGGATGATTTCATCTATCGTGTCACCTCGCCGCACGACGCGGTGGTGAACCATGGCAACCTCTGCGTCAAGGGGCGCTTTGGCTACGATTTCATGTATCACCCCGACCGCGTCACGACGCCGTTGATCCGCAAGACGCCACAGCAGCCAGGAGCACGCACACAGGCGTTTGATCGCAGCGAGTGGCGCGCTGTGAGCTGGGACGAAGCGCTCGACTACGTGGCGGATCGGCTAGTCGAAATCTACCAGCGCGACGGCAGCCAGGCGCTGGCAGTCTATTGCTGCGCCAAAGCCACCAATGAGGACAACTACCTGTTGCAGAAGCTGTTCCGTGCGCTCTTCCGCACCAACAACGTCGATCATTGCACGCGGCTCTGTCACGCCGGCAGCGTGGTCGCATTGCAGATGGCGCTCGGCACCTCCGCCATGAGCAACACTGCGGCTGAAGTCATCCATAGCGATTGTTTCATCGTCACCGGCTCCAACACCACCGAAAACCACCCGATCATTGCGCTGCAGATGAAGGAGGCTGTGCGCCAGCATGGCGCCAAATTGATCGTCATCGACCCGCGCCGCCTGGAATTGTGTGATTTTGCCACGCTCTGGCTGCCGCTGAAGCCGGGCGCCAATGTGCCGCTCTTTTCGGCGATGGCGCACGTGATTGTCAAGGAAGGGTTGGTCGACCGCGCCTTCATCGACGCACGCACCACCGGCTACGAGGAGTTCGCCCGTTCGCTGGAACCCTTCACGCCAGCGTACGCCGAAGCGATCACTGGTGTCGACCGCGGGCTGATTATCGAGGCGGCGCGACTGTACGCCACCGCCAGGAATGGCGCGATCTACTGGGGCATGGGCATCTCGCAGTTTAGCAACGGCACCGCCAGCGCGCTGGGACTGATCCATCTGGCGCTGCTGACCGGGCACATCGGACGGCTGGGCACGGGGCTGAACCCACTGCGCGGGCAGAACAACGTGCAGGGCGCCTCGGACGCCGGCGCCATGCCCTTTCACTACCCTGGCTACATGCCTGTTGACGACGAGGAGAGCGCGGTGAAATGGGAGCAGGCATGGCGCATCGAGCCGGGTGGCTTGAATCGCAAACGCGGGTTAACCACGACCGAGATTCTGGCGCATGCGCACCCAGGCGGCGTGCGCGCGCTCTACATCATGGGGGAGAACCCGATGATGACCGAACCCAATCTCAATGTCACCCGCCAACACATGGAGCAGCTTGAGTTTCTGGTGGCGCAGGACATCTTCATCAACGAATCGGGGGCGTATGCTGATGTCTTCCTGCCGGCGACGTCATGGGCGGAAAAAGAAGGCACCTTTACCAACACCGACCGCCGCGTCCAGCGCGTGCGCCGCGCCATCGCTCCGCGCGGACAAGCGCGCCCCGATTCCGAAATCATCTGCGACCTGGCGCGGCGCATCGAGCAGCGGTTGGGGCGCCCGACCAGCGCTGGTTGGGAGTACACCAGCCCGGAAGATGTTTTCCGCGAGATGGCGGGCGTGGCGACGATGTTCGCGGGCATCACATATGACCGCATCGACCAGGTCGGGCTGCAATATCCTGTCCCTGACGAAACGCACCCAGGCACCCCCTTCCTCTTTGCCGAAAGTTTCCCGTCTGGGCGCGGGCGCTTTTTTCCGTTGGCGTATGTGCCCGTCGCCGAGGAAGCAGATGACGAGTATCCTTTCATCCTCACGACCGGGCGTCTACTGGAGCATTGGCACGGCGGCACCATGACGCGCCACTCGCAGCTCGACGCGCTCTACCCTGCGCCTCATGTCGAGATGCACGCAATCGACGCCGCGCGGCTTGCCGTCAAGACGGGCGACGCCGTGCGGGTTTCCTCGCGGCGCGGGTCGGTCGTGCTGCGGGTGGAAATTTCTGCCAAGGCGCGCCCAGGCGTGGTCTTCATCCCCATGCACTTCAGCGAGGCCGCCGCCAACCTGCTCACCATCGACGCACTTGACCCGCAGGCAAAAATTCCCGAATTCAAGGCGTGCGCGGTCAGTATCCAGATCGCCGACCCCACAGAGGCGCAGCAGCTTTCCGCACCATCTCTGCGCGGCCGCTACTAACCACGCGCCATGCCCTCATCGCCCCGTTTGTAGCCGCGCGCCTCGACGTTAACCTGACCTTTACACACAATGCTGCCGCGTACGCGCCAAAGTTAATCCACCGCGTCTATGCTCTTGGTGGATGTGACATCTTGTATTGTCCACAAGGAGGGGGCAATGATGAAGGCTGCACGCACGCTGGAAGGTATCCAAGTGGAGGGGTTTCTGGCACGGAGCCGGGCAGCGACACTGCGCCGGGCGCTGGCGGAAGATTGGCTCAACGCCATCTTCCCAGATATTCACCTGCTCATCGGCTGTGAACAGGGCGCCGAATTGCACCTGGAGGGTGACGTTGCCACGCACACTGTGCTCGTCTGTATGGCGCTGCCTATCTTTGCGCGTCGTTACCTGGATCGCGAACCAGATTTTGTTGAGCGACTGGCGGCATTGATGCACGATTGGCAAAAGCCGATGTGTCGTCGCAATGTGCGTTTGGGGGCGCCTTTTCCTGGTCACGAAGCGCGAGCGGCGGCGTTCACACCGTTGCTCGCACAACGCCTCGGCTTAAGCGACGCCGAACAAGAGCGCCTGCACTTCGTTGTCGCCCAACATGGACTTGCCCATGAATATCCCTATCTACCCAGACGCGAACAATCCCGACTGGCGGCATCGCCTTACTGGGCATCGCTGGCGCTCCTGCAAGCCGCCGACGCACACAGTTGTTGGTGTCCTGGCGGCGGTCACCTGCCGATCCATTGGGAACTCTTCGAACAGACGGCGCTGTTGGCGCAGGCGCATCCAGCGGGAAGCACGAGCGCGTCGGCGGCAAGCGTGGACGGCAGACGTTATGCGCAACCCCTGGATGGACTGACCTCGGCGCTGGCAACCCAGCCACCCTGGTTGTGACAAAATGCACAATTGGCGATCCCAAATCTTGTGCATTTTGCCCGATGTATGTATAATGGTGTCCATACTACAATAAGTGTGAAGTTTACTGGGGAGCAAACTTCGCACACATTCACCTCTCCCGGCAACGGGAAACCTCTTCTTTCCTCCGGGCGTCCATCGCCGGGCACACCCCGGCGATGGCACCCAACTCCTTCTCTAATGACAAGTTTTCTCAAGATTTCTTTGGTGGTGAGATTTGGTGGTGAGACGGTCTTTCGAGTTGCTGTTTGAGTCCTCAGTTTTGGCGCCCGGTTTTGACAATCAGTTTTGACAATCAGGGTCAGCGTGATACACTCTTGGCAAATTTGTCTCCGTATTGCGCTGGGGCGATGTGATGGCAATTGACGCCTCGCCCACGGGTGTCGCTGATTGAGCGCTGTAACTCACCCATTTTGACTCTCAATCCCTTGAAGGCGCCTGACTCAAACTTGTGCGTCATTTGCCGCAATCACTGCCTTGTCTGATCGAGTCCACAATCAACCATGAGGATGGAGGAATCGCTCAATGGCTGAGTACGCCGTTGAACTGCGCAACGTTTGGAAGCGCTTTCCCGGTCCTGGCGGCGAAGTCGTCACCGCTGTCAGGGATGTTTCGCTCAAGATTGCCGATGGGGAATTCTTTGCGTTGTTGGGGCCGTCGGGCTGCGGTAAGACCACCTCATTGCGCATGATCGCCGGCTTCGAGCTGCCAACGGAGGGCGAGGTCTTCCTGCACGGTCGCCCGATGGGCAGGACGCCACCCTTTCAGCGCCCGGTCAACACCGTTTTTCAGAGCTACGCACTGTTTCCCCACATGACCATCGGTGAGAATGTCGCCTTTGGCTTGCAAATGAAGAAGGTGGACAGGCAGGAGGTGCAACGGCGCGTCGGTGAGGCGCTGGAGATGGTGCGGCTATCCGGCTATGAGCGGCGCAAGCCCAAGCAGCTTTCAGGCGGTCAACAACAACGTATTGCCCTGGCGCGCGCGCTGGTGAATCGTCCCGAAGTATTGTTGCTTGACGAGCCGCTGGGTGCGCTTGATCTGAAGCTGCGCAAAGAGATGCAGCTCGAACTCAAAAAGTTGCAGCGCGAGGTCGGCATTACCTTCATCTTCGTGACACACGACCAGGAGGAGGCATTGACCATGAGCGACCGTATCGCCGTCATGGAAGGCGGCGTGGCGCTACAGGTGGGCGATGCCAACGACATCTACGAACACCCCAACTGCCGCTTCGTGGCCGACTTTATCGGTGAAACCAATTTTCTGGATGGGGTGGTCGGTGCGTTAGAGCCAGGCAAGGCGCGCGTCGATGCGGCGGGCGGCGTCAGCCTGTGGGCGCACACACCGCAGCCAGTGACGCCGGGGCAAAAGGTCACTGTCACCATCCGCCCGGAGAAGATGCACATTCGCCCCACCGCCACCGATGTGAACCTGCTGAGCGGACGCGTCACCGACGTTGTCTATATCGGCACCGATACCCATTACGGCGTGACCCTGGCCGGCGGGCAGACGATCCGTGTACGCGAGCAAAATTATTCGGCGGAGTCGCGGCTGCTAGCGCGTGAGGGCGAGCCAGTCAGTGTGCGCTTCGCCATCGAAGCTGCGCGTGTCTTGACGGAGTAAGGCCATGATCCAGAGTTTTCGCGAGAACCGACGCTTGCAGGGCTTCCTGCTCATCCTGCCGACGCTGCTGGTGATGTTGGTGATGTTGGTGCTCCCGCTCACGCTGACGGTCATCACCAGCTTTGGGCAGCGCGACGCCGACGGCAACGTGATCTACACCTTCACGCTGGAAAACTACTGGCGGCTCTTGGGCTTCACCGAGACGGGGTGGGATGATCTCTACCTGGGCATCCTGATGCGTTCGCTGTGGCTGGCGGTGCAGACGACGGTGATCGTCATCCTGATGGCGTATCCACTGGCATACTTCATCGCACGTGCACCGGAAAAGCGGCGCAACTTTCTACTCTTCCTGGTGCTGATTCCACTGTGGACGAACTTCATCATCCGCATCTATGCGTGGGTCATGATTCTGCGCGGGCAGGGGGTGCTCAACTCGGCGCTGGGTGGCGTGGCAGGGCTGCTCAGTATCCCCTTCACCCCATTTGATTTCTATCCCTCGCAGGGCGCCGTGCTGGTCGGTATGGTCTACGAGTTTCTACCCTTCATGATTCTGCCGATCTACACATCGCTGGAGAAGATCGAGCCGAATCTCTATGAGGCCGCCGCCGATCTCTACGCCAACGCCTTTCACACCTTCTGGCGCGTGACCGTGCCGCTCTCGATGCCGGGCGTTGTCGCCGGCACGATCCTGACCTTTGTGCCTGTCATCGGCACCTTCGTCGTCTCCGACATCCTGGGGGGGCGGCAGGTCATTCTGGTTGGCAACCTGGTGCAACGCCAATTTCTGGACGCCCGCAACCCGCCCTTCGGCTCGGCGGCCTCGATCATACTTCTCCTGATGACGCTGGCGCTGACGCTCTACTACACGCGACGCTTTGGCCTGGGTGAGGAGATCGCAGCAGGATGAGCAGCACAAAACGGTCGCCCTGGTTGACTCTGACGGCGCTTCTGGTTTATTTCTTTCTCTATGCCCCGATCATCGTTCTGATCGTCTTTTCCTTCAACGCCTCGCGCACGAACGTGGTCTTTGAGGGCGTAGTCAATCAAGGCCCGTGCGGGCCGTTCTACTGGTACTGCCAGTTGTTCCGCAACCGTGACGTGATGGAAGCGACGCGCAACACGCTGGTCATCGCGCTCACCTCCACCTTCTTTTCCACGATCATCGGCACGATGGCGGCGCTGGCGCTCCAACGCTTTGATTTCTTCGGCAAGAACGCGGCGGAAACTTCGCTCTATTTTCCCATCGTCACACCGGAGATCGTGATGGGCATCGGCATCCTGGTGCTGTTTAGCGCCGCCTTTGGCTGGATTAACGCAGCGTTGGCGCTGGCGCCCAACCAACGCCTGACGATGGGGCTTGGCACGGTGATCATCTCGCACATTGCCTTCAGCATTCCATTTGTGACGCTCGTGGTGCGCGCGCGGTTGCATGGCTTCGATAACCGGCTGGAAGAGGCGGCAATGGACTTGGGCGCCAACGAACTCACCACCTTCCGCAAGGTGACGCTGCCGTTGATCGCGCCGGGCGTGTTGGCCGGCGCCATGCTGGCCTTCACCCTCTCGCTCGACGACTTTATTATCACCTTCTTCACGACCGGCCCCGGTGCCACGACATTGCCGATCTACGTCTACGGCTTGTTGCGCCGCGTCGTTACGCCAGAGGTCAACGCACTCTCCACGATCTGGATTTTGGTCGTCCTGGTCGTGGTTGGGATTTCTCAATGGTTCCAAACTCGCGAATAGCTCTGAGAAAGGATAGCAAGATGACTGGACGATTCTGGGGGGGACTCATGGTAGTCGTGCTGGTGGCGCTCCTGGTGGCGGCATGTGGCGGCGGGAGTGCAGCCCCAGCACAAGAGGCGACGTCGGCGTGCCCGGAGCCGAATCCGCGCGTGGAAGTGACTTCGACCGAACTCAACCTCTTTGTGTGGACGGAGTACATTCCGCAGGCCACAATCGATTGCTTCGAGGAGGTCTACGGCATCACCGTCAACAAAGACGAGTACTCCAGCAATGAGGAGATGTACGCCAAACTCTCGGCGGGCGGCGCTAACTATGATCTCGTCCAGCCCACGGACTATATCGTGGCGCTGATGATCCGGCAAGGGCTGCTGCAAGAACTGGACAAGAGCAGGCTGCCGATCTTTGCGCAGCTCGACCCGAACTATCTGAGCCTGCCTTTTGACCCCGACAACAAGTACACATTGCCCTATCAGGCCGGCACCGATGCCATTGTTGTCAACACCGATGCTGTAGAGACGGCGCCACAGTCCTTTGCCGATCTGTGGAACCCCGACTATGCCGGGCGTCTGGTGATGCTTGATGACTCGCGCGCCATCATTGGCATGACCTTGCTCACCCTCGGCTACGATGTCAACACCACCGACCCGGCACAGTTGGAGGAGGCCAAAGTCAAGCTGGCGGAACTGGTGAAGGGCGTCAAACTCTTCGACAGCGACAGCCCCAAGACGGCGCTGATTGCCGGCGATGTCGATCTTGGCATTACCTGGACGGGGGAGGCAGTTGTAGCGCAGCGCGAAGTGCCAGCCATCGAATACATCTATCCCACCGAAGGGCCGATCCTCTGGCAGGATAACTACGCCATTCCAACAGGCGCGCCGCACATTGACGCCGCCTACGCCTGGCTCAACTACTCGTTGCAGGGCGATAACTTCTGGCGCATGCTGGACGAGTTCCCGTACACGAATCCGAATCTTGCCGCGTTGGAGTTTGCCAAAGCCAATCACCCCGATCTGTATGACGCGTACATCAATTCCAACATCACCAACACCCCAGCGGATGTGCTGAAGCGCGGGCATCGCATCCAGGATGTCGGTGCGGCGACTCCGCTTTACGACCAGGTGTGGACCGAGGTCAAGGGCGGATAACAGTAATGATTGATTTCCAGGTTGTCACGCCATATCGCTCACAAAACCTGGGGGGCAATCAGTAGGTCACTGCCTCTGACCTGACAAACCAACGATGTCACGCCAGAGGCGATGACCTACAGTGTGTTCTCTTCTTCCGGCAGCGGCAGCGAGGCATGAACATCGATGGCCAGCCCGTCCGGCCACGGTTGGTTGCGCCAGCGATAATCCGCCGCCGCGCCGATCATGGCGGCGTTGTCGGTGCAGTAGATCAGCGGCGGAATGTACAACGGAATGCCCAGCGCGTCCAGCCGTGCTGCAGCAGTTGCGCGCAGCGCGCGGTTGGCGCTCACGCCGCCACAGATGCAGACCTGGCGGGCGTTGGTCGCCAGCGCAGCGTCCGTCGTCTTCTCCACGAGCACGTCTGCCACTGCCTGCTGAAACGCCGCCGCCAGATCGGCCAGCAGGTGCGCGTCATGCAGGTCGCGTCCTTCTCGACTCAGCCGCCGGGTCAGATTGAGCATCGCCGTCTTGAGGCCGGAGAAGCTGAAATCGAAGCGATGATCGGCGGCGTGGCGCAGCGCGCGTGGCAACTCGAACGCGCCGGGATCGCCATGCTCTGCCGTCTGTTGGATCGCTGGCCCGCCCGGAAAGCCCAGGTCGAGCAATCGCGCCACCTTGTCAAATGCCTCGCCCGCGGCGTCATCCAGCGTGCCGCCCAAGCGTCGGTAACAACCGTGCCCGCGCATCTCGATCAACTCCGTGTGCCCGCCAGACACAATCAGCACCACGACCGGGAAGTTGTCATCAGGGTGTCCTTGCGCCCGCCCCGGCGCGTCGAGCCAGTTGGAGTAGACATGTCCCTCCAGGTGATTCACCGGCAAGAGCGGTCGGTCGGCGGCCAAGGCGAGACCCTTCGCTGCGTTCACACCCACCAACAGACTGCCCGCCAGCCCCGGACCATGCGTCACGGCGATCGCATCCACTCCACGCGCCGACACGCCCGCCTCTGCCAACGCCTGAGCGATCACTGGCTGAATCGCCAGCACGTGCTGCCGGCTGGCGACTTCGGGAAAAACGCCGCCAAAGCGTCGGTGCAGCTCAATCTGGGTGGCGACCACATTGGCGTGCACGACGCGCCCGTCTTCCACCACCGCCGCTGCCGTCTCATCGCAGCTTGTTTCAATCGCCAGAATCTTCATGCCTGCCCTCCGGCCACAGCACAAGTCCCATACTCACCAGCAGCGCCGCTGCGGCCACGAACATCGCCGCCATGCGCACAGGCGTCTCGCCAAAATGGGCGTCAATACGATGGCGCCCTGCCGCCAGTTCCAGTTGCATTGCGCCATACACCGGGTCGGGGTGCGGCTCGATCGGGCGGCCATCCACCGTCACCGCCCAACCGGGGAAGTAATACACATTGAGCCGCACCACGCCATCGGTCGCCATCTCCACCACGCCGCCGGCGCTAGAGCCGCGGACATAGCTCTCGAGCACCTGCCCTCGTCCGGCGATAATCTCCAGGCGGCCCGCTGTCGGCGCGTTGCCTCGCGTTTCGACGTAATCAGGCGCTGCGTAGGCCGCCGAAAGCGCTGTCGTTGTAAATGGCTGCGTCACCCAGACCGTGTAGCCAAGCATATCGGGATGCTGGCGCTCGAACTGATAGACGGCGCGGCCATCCTCGCGCCAGGGTTCCACCGGCGCCAATTGCGCCTGAATGAACGGATAGCTCGCCAGCATCGCCAGTAGACTCATTACCACCAGCCCGCCCGCGACGCGCGCATCGGGCAGCGGCGAGGGCAACAGATTCCACAGCGCCAGCCCGCCCAGCACGCTGAAAATGAAGCCGGCCAACGCCAGCAGCCGCCACGGAAACTGAATCACTGCCAACGGCGGGATGGCCTCCCACACCGGCTGTGCTAACGGCGACATCACGAGCAGCAGCCCACTGCCCACCGCCAGCAGATAGAGCATCTCCGCGCGCGCCCGTTCCGCGCGCCGCACTTGAAAGAGCGCGGTGAACGCCAGGATCACCAGCACGCTGCCCAGTTGAAAGGACATGCCGTCATTGGCGCCAGCAGGATCATCGGAATAGCCAAAGCCCCAGAAGGGACTGAAGTACTGACCGAGCTGGACGAAGTGATTGCGGAAGTCGTAGGTATTGGTCACGTAGACTTGCTGGTCGAGATAGCGTCCTTCCAGCAACAGCGGCAGTAGGAAGATGGCGTAGATCAGCAACGCCAGCCCCCCCGCGGCTCCCGCCAGCATCAGTGTGCGCAGTGGGAAGCCGCGACGGCGCCACGCTTGCAGCAACCGGAAGAGCACCAACGTCACCACCAGCGGCGCAATCGAGAGCAAGGCGAAAGCGTGTGTTAGGAGTGTGGCGGCAAAGACCAACGCCGCTATCCCCAATCGACGCGGCCAGCCAGGAGCACTGCCGCGCACCAGCAGGCGGTCGAAGGCCAGCACAAGCCAGGGCAGCCAGGCCAGCAGCAGTGTATCAGCCAGCGCCCCACGCACGTAGAGGCCAACAAAGTGATAGGGCAGATAGGTGTAGAGCAGCGCAGCCGCCATCGCTGCCAGCCGCACGCCATCAAGCGGGTGGACGCCGCTGGCTTCCTCTCGAGTAAAGGGCGCGTGCGCAGTCAACCACGCGATCACCAGCCGGTAGAGACCCCACGCGCCAGCCAGCGCACCGGTCAGCCAGGCCAGCTTCACCGCCGTCGTGATGCCTGCACCCGCCAGCACAAACAGCTCGGCCACGTAAAAGCCCAGCGGCGCCTGGATCAGGAACGTAGGGTAGCCCATGCCTTGATTGTGATGCAACGCCCAACGCGGCCACAGCGCGCCGTCGCGGATCGAGGCGTCGAACATCTGCAAAAAGAAGACACTGTGACGGCCATCGTGCGCGGCATACCAGTAGCCGGGCGCAGCCAATGGCGCCAGTGATGGCAACACCAGCACCAACAGCACGATCAAATAGGGATCGAGACGCACACGTCGCATACTGGTTACACCCTTGCGGGCGGCGCATCCACCTTCAGCGTCGCCCTGCTTCATCCTTCCTTGCCTGTAGGTCCTCGCCGATCATCGCCGCCGACAAGGACTGATCGTCACGTCGTGCCAGCGGCGGCAACCTGTGAACATGCGTGTGTCATCATACCCGACACGCGCCAGAATCGCAGAAGCGGGCGTGCTTCAGTAAGTAACCCGGCAGAGCAAAAGCCTTGCGTCCGTCAGAAATTCAAATTTATGGTATACTCATACCATCTCCATACCTACATCATCACCGAAAAGGACGAAGCTATGCCGACAACATCCTCCCGCCCCGATCGCACTGACGCTGGCCTGCATGTGTTGGTGCAACTCGCCGCCGAATTAGGTCAGGGGGGTGGCGGCGCCTCCCGACGGCGCACGGCCCGCCTGGCGCTGCACTGTCTGGCGGCTTTTGCGCGCAAGCAATTCGATTTTCTGCGCACCGGACTGCAGCCAGGCGGCAGCTTCGAGACCGACGCGCGCTTCCCCCTGTCCTATCTGCTCGAAGCCACTGCACGCCAGGTCGCCTTCGACACTGACGTGCTGCTGCGCACGCTGGGCCAGCGTGAGGCGGCCGCGTCGATCCTGCCAATGCGCACCACGCTTGACGTGGCGGACCGCCTGGCGAGCGTGGCAATTCTGCCCGCTGTGCGGCATGGTCTGGTGGCGCCCACCGCCATGCTCACCTATTTCCAGAAGTCGCCCACAATTCGGCTCTTGCCCTATGTCCCGTTGGGCGTAATCGGCATCGACTTCAGCGCCATCGGCGACAGCATGCGGCTGCTGGCGATTGCGCACGAGACCGGCCATCATGTCTACCGTCAGATTACAGTCAATTACACCGCCCACCTCGACGAACAGGTGGCAACGCTGGGGGCTGCGGCGCCTGCGCCCAATACCTGGCCGCGGTGGCTGCTGGCATGGGAAGAGGAAATCTTCGCTGACATCTATGCTGCGCTGGTGGCCGGCCCAGCCGCCGCACTAGCGCTGCAGGAAATGATTCTGACCGGACCGCCGGCAGCGCTGACGGCGGACGACGGCGACCACCCGCTGAACGCGCTGCGCCCACAGATCATGCACACCACGCTGCGCGTGATGGCGGAGCGCGGCCCCGTCGCGCGCCGTGCTTCGCTGCTAGCCGCTGCCACAGCGCTCGACGCTCAGTGGCAGGCGCAGCTGGCGGCGCAAGGCGCCCCCACTATCTTCACCCCAGCTGGCGCCGATGAACCGGTGTCGCTGACGGTGGCAGGCGATCTGCTGCGCGCGCTGGTGACCGAGATGCTGAGCGGCGCACTGGCCCCACTCGCTGCCGACGCCGCCCACACGCCCTGGAGCACAGACGCGCCGCCAACGTGCCTGATGCAGTTTGATGACTTCTGCTTTGGGATGAGCGAAACGGCGCTGCCAGAGTTGACGCTACGCCATGATGGGCAGGTCGTGGCGGTGATGCGGTTCCCTATCAAGGCGCAAGGCGACGCGCGCACCGTGGGCGAAACTGGCGACGCCTATCTGGACGAGCGCCGTGACTCTGGCTTGCTCGGCGCTGCGCTCAGCGCTGCAGAGTGGAAAGCCGTCTTTCTCGCCGGCGACTGGACGACGCAGGAGGGCGGCAGCGGCATCAAGCCGCCAGTCTTCAACCCGACTTACTGGTGGCTGACGTCGATACCCGCTACGCAGCCGGTGCGCCCGGTTCGACCGGTGCGCCGCTGAACACCGTTGAGGCGCGTTGGTGGGGATTACTGACCTCTATTGGCGTCTTTGCGTCATGCACGCCGAAGCCCATGACTCTTCACTTTCACATCGTTTCAGGAGGTTTCAATGTCGCACGCTGTGACGCCAGCTGACTTCTCAGAGATTCGCTGGCGCGGTCACTGGATTTGGGCGCCGGAAGAAACAGTGCAGCCGGGCAGTCCTTTCGCCGCTACGATCCATCCCAACGCCCCCGAAGCGCACGCACTCTTCCGCCGGTTGGTTCATCTTGGCGCTGCGCCAGCGCGCGTTCCAGCGCGTATCACCGCCGATTCACGCTATGCTCTATTTGTCAATGGGCAGGAAGTCTGTCGCGGGCCGGTGCGCAGCCAACCGCGACGCCTGCACTACGATCTGGTCGATCTGGCGCCTTATTTGCAGGCAGGCGACAACCTGATCGCAGTTTACGTGAAATACTACGGCACGCCCAAGTCGTTCTGGATGCCCGCAGCGCCCAACGTGATGCTGGGCAAGACCGGCATCCTCGTCTTCGAAGCCAATCTCGGTGACGCCGGCTGGTTGACCAGCGACTCCAGTTGGAAGGCGCACAAGGTCGACGCCTGGGAGAGCGACCGGAACCACGCCATGATCGGCCCGATCGCAGGCGGCGTGCCGGTGGAAATCTTCGACGCACGGCGCTTTCCACACCGTTGGCGGGAAACTGATTTCGACGACAGTGCATGGGGCGCTGCGCAGATCATCCCGGCGGTGCACATCGGCGGCTTTGCGCGCACACAGCCACCCACCGATCCCTACGGCCCGCTGCACCCGCGCCCGATCGCCATGCTCGGCGGTGACACGCGCACGCCAGCCACGATTGCCGTTGAGACCTTTGCCGGCGCGCCCGATCTGGCGATTGGCCATCCGGTGCGCCGCGTGGAGGCGACGTTGACCCTGCCGCGCCGCGCGGCATTCCAGCCAACGCAACTACCCGTGACCTGTGAGGCGCCGTCGGACGGCTGCGTGCGCATCATTCTGGACATGGGACGCATCGTCTCCGGGCTGGTTGGCTTCGAGATCGACGCACCCGCGGGCGCCGTGCTGGACCTCTCCTATGTCGAGGCGCCGATCACGCGTCCCGTAGGCATGATCGGTTCGCACGCCGGGACGCGTTACACTGCGCGCGGCGCTGACGACCGCTTTGAGCTATTCGATTCCAATGGCTTCCGTTACGCTTATATCGTGGCGCACAGCTTCGCCGGACCGATCACGCTGCGCAGCTTCCAGGTGCGCGAGCAGCTCTATCCCTGGCAGGCAGGCGCCACGTTTGCGTGCAGCGACGATGATCTGAACCGCATCTATGCTGCGGGCATCCGCACCGTGCAACTCAATTCACACGATGCCTTCCTGGATTGCCCGACGCGCGAACAGCGTGCGTGGGTGGGCGACAGCGTCGTCCATCAGATGGTGCATCTTGCCACTAATCAAGATTGGCGGCTGGCCTGGCACTATTGCACCCTGGGCAACTCGCCGCGCCCTGATGGCATCTTGCCGATGAGCGTCGTCGGCGACATCGAGGCAGGCGGCGGACTGACGATCCCGGATTGGGCGTTGCATTGGGTGCATGGCGTCTACAACCGTTATCTCTTCAGCGGTGATCGCGACGCGGTCAAGAGCTTCATGCCCACCATCGAGCGCATCCTGCGCTGGTACGCACCTTTCCAGACTGCCGCCGGCGTGCTCAAGGATGTGGTCGAATGGAATCTGGTCGATTGGTCAAGTGTCAGCACGGCGGACACCAGCTCTGTGTTGACGGCGCTGTGGGCGCGCGGCCTGCGCGAGTTTGCCACCATGGCTGCCTGGCTGGAGGAGCGCAGCAGCCAACGTTGGGCTGAGCGGCTGTACGCGCGCGCCCAGGCTGGTTTCGAAGTCTTTTGGGATGAAGCGCGCGGTTCCTATATCGACCACATTGTCGATGGCGCGCCGCAGCCAGAGATGAGCCAGTTGGCCGGAGCGCTGGCGATCTGCTCTGGGTTGGCGCCGAAAGCGCGTTGGCCGCGCATCATCGACCGTATCACCGACCCGCAGCGTGTGGTCGTGCGCTCATGGACGGGCGGCGGCGGCGAATATGCCGAAGCCAAGATGCAGAAGCAGTTCATGGGCATCTACGAAGTGGATTGGGACGCTGAAAACGAAGTCGTGAGCGCCGAGCCATTCATGAGCTACACCGTGCATGACGCGGTGGCGCTGGCTGGCCTTGCCGACCGTCTGCCCGATCTCTACCTGCGCTGGCTTGAGTTCCTGATCGATGGCTACGACACCATCGGCGAGTGTTGGGGGTGGGGCACTCACGTTCACGGCTGGAGCTGCACGCCGACGCGCGATATGGTCTTTTACACACTGGGCGTCACCCCGGCGGAACCAGGCTATGCTGTCGCCCGCATTGCGCCGCGACTGGGGCGGCTGGCGTGGGCAAAAGGCGACGTGCCGACGCCGCACGGGCTAATCCACGTCGAAGTGACCGATGATGAATTGCGCGTTGACGCCCCAATGCCGGTGAGCGTCGAACTCACCGGGCAACCACCGCGCCAGCTGGCGGCAGGGCAACACGTGGTGAAGATGAAGTAACGGAAGGCGCTGTAACCTCAACGCCATCGTCAACGACGTTACGCTGCGGGGCGCCATCTTCAGGCTGGCCGAATGGACGCTACTCACCCTCAACTCTCGTAACAGACGTAACAAGCAAAGGCAACCATCATGAATCCTGTCGACATTATCACCAAGAAACGCGACGGCGGAGAATTGACCCGCCAGGAGCTGGACTTCTTCATTCGCGGCGTCACCAGCGGCGCCATCCCCGATTACCAGACTGCGGCCTGGCTGATGGCCGTCTACTTTCGCGGCATGACCGACCAGGAAACGACCGACCTGACGCTGGCGATGGCCGCCTCGGGCGATCAGCTCGATCTACATGATGTACTGCCTGGCGCTGTCATTGTGGACAAACATTCGTCCGGCGGTGTTGGCGACAAGACAACACTCGCCGTGGGACCGATCGCCGCCGCCTGCGGACTGCCAGTGGGCAAGATGAGTGGGCGCGGGCTGAGCTTCTCCGGCGGCACGATCGACAAGCTGGAGAGCATCGCCGGCTGGACTGCAGAAATCTCAGAGGCGCACTTCCGGCGTCAGCTACAGGAAGTCGGGCTGGTGATTGCCGCGCAGACGGCCAACCTGGCGCCTGCCGACAAGCTACTCTATGCATTGCGCGATGTGACCGGCACCGTACCCAGCCTGCCGCTGATCGCCGCCAGCATTATGAGCAAGAAACTGGCGGCTGGCGCCGACGCCATCGTGCTCGATGTCAAGTGTGGACGCGGCGCGTTCATGGAAACGTTAGACGATGCACGCGCATTGGCGCGGCAGATGGTCGCCATTGGCCGCCTGGCCGGGCGCAAAGTGACGGCACTGATCACGCAGATGGCGCAGCCGTTGGGGCTGGCCGTTGGCAATGCGCTGGAAGTGCAAGAGGCCATCGCCACCCTACACGGTCAGGGGCCGGCCGACTTTCAGGAGCTGGTCGAGGCCGTAGCTGGCGAGATGCTGCTGATTGCTGGTGCTGTCACCGACCAATCGGCCGCACGCGCCCAGGTGAGCGCCGTAATCGCCGACGGGCGCGCCTTTGCCAAGTTCCGTGACTTTGTGGCAGCACAGGGTGGCGACGTGCAACTGGTGGAGCATCCAGATCGGCTGCCGACGGCGCCGGTGCAGAGCATCGTGCCTGCGCCAACAGACGGCTATGTACACGCCATCGATGCGCGCACAGTGGGGCTGGTCACAGTCGATCTGGGGGGCGGGCGCCACAAGAAAGGCGATCCGATCGATCCGGCGGTGGGCGTGCTGCTGCGGGCAAAGGTCGGGGCGCAGGTGACAGCGGGCGAGCCGCTGTGCACCATTCACGCCGCCAACACTGCAACGGCTGCCGCCGCCGTCACGCGCCTCCAGGCCGCCTACACGATCAAGGACGCACCAGCAGCCGGGCTGGAAATCGTGTTGGATCGGATTGGGGGAGAGTAGGAGATTAGGCGATTACGAGAACATGGCTGAGCGATGGGGAGAGTCGCTGCGCAGCAAACAAGCGCTCTGACCTCCCCTTCATTCGGCGCTCTACCACTCCGTATTGCGCCGCGCACGCACAACGTCGTTGTAGAGCGCGACGGTGCGGTGGGCGATGTGGCGCCAGCCATATTGCTCTTCGACCTCGCGCATGGCGCGCTGACGACGCATCGCCGCAGCAGCAGGATCGGTGAAAAGCTGGTTGACAGCCCAGACGATGCTCATCGGATCGTTGGCGTAGACGGTGAGACCATTCTCCTGATGACGCACCACCTCAGCCAGCCCACCCACGCTCGACGCAATCACATTGGCGCCCGCTGCCATTGCTTCCAGCGCAACGATGCCAAATGGCTCGTACAGGCTAGGGAAGATGGCAGCATCGACAATAGTGTAGAGACAGTCGCGCTCGTCGTCGCTGATATACCCCAAAAAGTCGATCGCCTTCTCGACATTCAACTCGTAAGCCAGCGGCCAATATTTATCACCATTCTTCCCGGCGACCAACAGCCGCGTGTTCGGATATTCGGCCAGGATGCGCGGCATCGCACGAATCAGGACGTGCAACCCCTTCTCATGGACGATCCGCCCCACAAACAAGAGAAGATGCTCACCGTTGGGAGCGTAGCGATGGCGCATCAGCGCACGCTGCTGATCAGAACAGCGCGTCATTCTGGCGCGATCGATGCCGTTCGGAATCACCACCGTTTTGGCATCCGGCACGCCAAAGTAGTTCTGCAACTCGTGCTTCATGAACGTGCTGCACGCAATCACATTCCATGACTCAAAGCAGCTTTGCCATTCCAGGCGGTCGATCTGCCAGCTCGTTTCACTGGGGATATGGCCCTGATGCCGACCGCGTTCGGTGGCGTGGATCGTTGTGAGCAGCGGCGTCTTCCAGCGGTGCTTGAGGGCAATGCCCGCCTTTGCCGTCAGCCAATCATGCGTGTGGATCAGGTCGTAGGGGTGGCGCTCGCCAAGTTGCTCGGCGAAGGCGATCAACGCCTGATTCCCTTCCACGACGCTGTTGTAGTGATCCATTGGATCAATTGGCGTTACATCAACGCGATAGAGCGTCAAGAACTCATTGATTTGTTCTTCTTGGGCGCCACCGCTCACGCGAGTGGTGAGGACATCAACATAGACAAGATCGCCGTCAACCTTCTGCGCGGCCAGTGCAGGCGCCAACTCAGCCACATGTTTACCCATGCCGCCGACTACATTGGGCGGATACTCCCACGAAATCAACAATACTCGCATAAATCGCCTTTGAGACGCTTCGGTCTCACGGGGTGTATACGCGGCTCACCCCATTCTCCACCTCAAACAGCACGACGCGCCAGGGAGTGGCAGTCGTCGCAGCGGAGCCCGTCACCGCTTCGATGGCTGCACGCGTCGCCTGATAGACGAGATATGCAAAGGGCGTCGATGGTGAGTGGGTCGCTGCCCAGTCATTATAGGGGAGACTTGACCAGGTCAACCAATACAATTTCCTGTCAATTTTGGCGTGTTCGGTAAGAATCGGATCGCCGCCAGCCGGTCCAAGCCAGAAAGGCAACTCCGCAAGTTCGGCAGGCAAGGCGTTGAGGAAGGCGGCGGCCGCATCAGCGCCGCTCAGCCAAAAGATCGCATCACCGGCGGAAAGTGTCTCTGTCGCACTGTCAGCGCCTGTTAGCCGACGCACTGGTAGCCCAGCAATCGCCGACCACGTCGCCACATCCCAGGCGGGCCATCCCTGCGCATCGCCAGCTAACACGAGCGCGGTTGCACCTTGTCGCCGCACCGCCGCGCCCACCGCGGCCACCAGTCCTCTGGCCCAACCGTCATCGCGGTGCGGGTCGGCAAAGCCCCCGGCAGGGTTGACGGCGTAGGGGGCATACCAGGGCAGCGCCGTCGCCGCGAGCGTGTCGCTGACGCTGGCGGTCAACAGCGGGGTAAGCGGGCCTACAACAGCCTTGACTTGTGGATCACGCAAGAGTTTTTCCGCCGTGCGGTGTGCGCGCGTCGGGTCAGCGCTATCGTCGAGCGCCAGCGGTATGATCCCAACAGTATGAGGGGGCGCTTCTGCGATGGCTTGACGCATCGCTGCTAGCGCTGCGTAGCCAGTGCGTCGTTCCAATCCCTCGAAGGGCGCAATCAGCCCGATCTTGGCCACCGGGCGCACATTGCTGCACCCTGTCAGCAGGAGCGCCAGCCCAATCACGCCAAGCGCCCAGCGGCAAGCATGCGCCATCATCGGGTTTTCACTGCTCTGACCATGACTCTGACCCATGACGGGCGCTACATGACGAGTTATGGATTGTAGCCATATATCTGCAAGTTTTGCTGCTGTTCAGCATAGGTTTGCACAAAGACATGGCGGCCATCCTCGCCAGTTGCGACGAAGAAGCAGTAACCGGTCTGTGCAGGGTTGCGCGTTGCCTCGATGGCGCTCAAGCCTGGATTGGAGATCGGTCCCGGCGGCAGGCCAGGGTTGAGATAGGTGTTGTAGGGGCTTTGGACAAATTTGTATTCCTCCACCGATTGCGGTTTCCACCACCAGTTGCCGACAGTGCCGCGCGCGTACTGCACGGTCGGGTCGGCCTGTAAATAGGGGCCGCCGACTTCCGGGCACTTGTTGTTCAGGCGATTGATATAGACTCCGGCAATGATCGGACGCTCGTCGGCGGCCACAGCTTCACGCTCGACGATGCTGGCGACGGTGATCAAGTCACGCCCGCTCAGCCCGCTGCCGCCGCCGGTCAGATTCTTGGCGCCGACGCGATCCTCAAAGTTGTCCAGGAAGGGGCGAATGACCTGTTCTGGCGTAGCAGCCAGCACCGGGAAGCGATAGGTGTCGGGAAAGAGATACCCCTCCAGCGAGGCGTCAGCGGGCAGGTTTTGGAGGAAGTCGTAGTTGTCAAAAATCGTGAGGCTGCGCGGATTGCGTACAGCCGCCAGGAAGCGGTCGTTCTCGATAATGTTGGCTTCCGAAAGTCGCTCGGCGATCTCCTCAGCGCGCATTCCTTCGGGGATGGTGACCAGCGCCTCCTCAAATAGCGCGTTCTGCAACGACTCGGCGATTTCGGGCATGGTCATGGTTTCGGCCAGCATGAAGTTGCCTGCCTCGATGTTGCGTTCCAGCCCGGTGACGCGCAGGTAGAGGTTGAAGAGGTCGGCGTCAGTGATGAAGCCCTCCGCCGCCAGGCGCGCGGCAATGAAGCGCGCTGGTTCGCCAGGCACAACGGTAAAGGGGCGCGGACGTGGATTGGCGCCAGCGGGGATGTTCAGTTCATCCTCGCGTAAGCGCAGGTTGAAGGCCAGCACCTGTCGTTCGATGCTGTCCGGGTCAAGTGAAAACTGGTTGGCGTTGGGGTCGATCAAGCCAGCGGTGCGGTGTGGCGCCGCCAGCAGTTGTTCATCCAGGTGTGCGCTGCTGACGACCCAGACGCCCCCCAATACCCCAACGACGAGCAGCAGTGTGCCCAATTTCAACAGGTTCCAAATCAAGGTGGACCCCTGGAACTGGCGTCGCCAGTCGATGCCAGCCTGGTCGTGTTGGGTGCGTCGCACCAGCACCTGTCGTTGACGTTCGTCGATTGTCATAGGTCGCTCAAAGCCTCACCATTGTTGGCCATGTCGCCCGCGTCGCGCCGTTGTCCTGCTGACATTGCGCGTGGGGCGAGTTCGATGCGGCCATAATCCTGTGTGTCGGGCACAGTGCGGGCATCCAGATAACTCTGCAGGATCACGGCGGCGGCGGCGGCATCCTCGGCCACTGCGCCACCTTGCTCCGCCAGCAGCGTTTGCGCAGCGTAGGTGCTCAGTCGTTCATCCCAAAAAATCACGGGCAGCGGCGCGCCGAGCAATGCGCGCAAGGCGTGCGCCAGTCGCATCGCCCATTTGCGGGTGCTCAGGGCGCGTGCGCCCTCGCTGCCATCCATGTTCAGCGGCAAGCCGCAGATCACCGCCTGCGCCGCCTCATGCTGCGCCAGTTTTGCCAGCACCGCAAAGTCTTCGTTGCGGCTGCGGCGGTGGATCACTGTCAGGGGACGAGCTGCCAGTTGCAATGGATCACAAACGGCCACCCCGATGCGCGCCAAGCCGACATCGAGCGCCAGGAGTTTGCCAGACGGACGGTCGGCGCGACTACTGCTCTGCACCATAATCGACGCGCACCTGGATACGACTCGGCAACATGGGCAGCACGCCCTTCCATGCCGGGTCAAGATAGACTTCCGGCGTCCCTTGGATCAGCCAGCGTTCCTGAAGCGTCTGCGCCGCTGCGTCGGGCGCTAAACCAGCAACCGCCGCGCGCACTTCATCCGGGTCGATGGGCGTTGTGTAATCCGCCGTGACCGTCATCGTAAAGGTGACGGAATTCGATGTCGATTCGCTCTGCGGCTGGCGTTGGGCGCGTACACTGTCCAGCACCAGGCGGCCACGTTCGGGCACCTGACCCTGCAATTTGGTGAGAACGACGTCAGTCGCCTCCTGCTCGTTGACAGCCAATCCCTGTGCCAGCACCCGCACGGAGCCGCTAAGTTGCTTTGCTTCTTCGTCGTTGTATTGATCGAACGATTGCGCCACCACAAAGGTTTGCACCGATTCGGGCGGCAGCCACTCGCCAGGCTCCAACTGCGCCAGGAGTGCATCGTAGGCTTTGCTTTCGGCGGCATCTTGCAGGATCGCCACCAGTTGCTCGCGATCTTGCTGGGATACAACCGAAACCAGTTCGGCGCCACCGCCGCCTGTGCCATTGGTGTTGTTGACGCGCAGCCGGAAGCGCAACGCGCCGACAACCGTGTTGATGGTGTTGGCGCGCACGTTGCCATTGATGCCTGGCTCGACCGCCTCAATGGGCGCGGTGACGCGCTGCCCCACGCCGCCCTCAACGCGCACCTCCTGCAACGTGCGAAATTGCACCGGTGTGCCTGAACTGGTGCTGACCAGGGTATTCACGGGGATCGTGACCGGTGCGCTGCTCAAGTTGCTGAAAACGACTTCACCAACCGCCCTGCCACTCGCCTTTTGTGACGTGCCGGTGGCGGGGACTGCGCCTTGTTCCACCAACTCCACCTTGACCAAACGGGCAGGCAGTTGCGCCTGCTGAACGTCTGCAGCTTCCAATCCGGCGACGGCGGTCATGGCCAGGTCAGTCTGAAGGGGAAGGCGTCCTGGCTTCAGCGTGATGGTAGCGGCAGGCAACACGTAGTAGGTGAAGCCAGCCAGCGCGGCCACGATCAACAGCCCCATGATTGCGTTGCCGGCAATGCGCATCCAGACAGGCGTCGGCTTGCGATAGGCGGTTTCGCTGCTGATACGTCGCTGGCGCGCCTGACGCTGCGTTGGCATGGACTGGCGGGCGACGATCTCCTGGCGACGCCAGGGTGGCGGCTCTGGCAGCCCCGCGTCTGGCTGGCGCGGGTCGATGAGGGGCAGCAGCGGCTTCATCCGCCAACGGTCGTTGGCAGCCTGCTCCGCGCGGCTGAAGACAGGCACGCCAACCTGTTTGGCGGCGGTGCGCGTCGCCGGTTCGCGGGTGATAAGGGCGATTTCGTTATGCTGAATTTGCGCCTGACGTTGGAGGAGACGCATCCGCGCCACGTTGTTGAGTTCGAGCCAGCCTTCAGGCAGTTCCAGCGCAATGCGTCGATTGCGCCATTGCCCCAACGTGCGGCGTACTGCCTCCAGGCTGGCGTCAGGCGGAATCTGATAAAGTTCGGTCATAGCGGCATAATCCGTAATGCGTGGTGCGTGTTTCATTTTGCGTGTTGCGCATGACGTTGAGCAAAGCACACGTTTCACGCACCGCGCTTCACGCACCGCGCTTCATGCACCACGCACTACGCTTCACTTCAAGTTTGTCTTCACCCAACTGGCGATGCTGTGCAGGGCTTCGTCCAGCTTGGTTGCGTCACGTCCACCGGCCTGCGCCAGCGTCGGGCGACCGCCGCCGCCGCCGCCCATGAGTTTGGCGGCATCGCGCACGATATTGCCGGCGTGCATGCCGCGACTCACCAGGTCATCGGTCACGGCGGCGACGATGAGCGGCTTGTCGTCGATGACGGCGCCAACGGCCACGACGCTGCTGCCCAGCTTGTCGCGGAACCAGTCGGTCATCTGGCGCAACGTATCGACGTCGGTTGCTGGTACGCGCACCGCCAACACGGAAAAGCCGTCAACACGTTCGGCCTGTTCGAGCAGTGTCTGCGTCTCCTGGCGCGCCAGCTTCTGCCGTAACTGTGTCAGCTCTTTCTGTAACGCCTGATTCTCGGCAATCAGTTCCCGCACGGCGTCGGCCGCGTTGGCGGGTTTGCTGTGCGTCAGGGCAGCGATGGCGTCGAGCGCGGCCAGACGCTCCTCGATGGTGGCTTCGGCCACGCGCCCGGTGACGACCTCGATGCGGCGCACGCCAGCGGCGACGCTGCCTTCGTTGACGACCAGAAATGGCCCGATCTCGGCGGTGCTATCGACATGGGTGCCACCGCACAGCTCGGCGCTGATGCCTTCCTCTTCGCCAAAGGAGACTACGCGTACTTCGTTGCCGTACTTCTCGGTGAAGAGCGCAGTGACGCCCTCGCTGATCGCCTGGTTGTAGGTCGTCCAACGCGTGTTGACGGGATAGTTCTCCAGGATGATGGCATTGGCGCGGCGTTCGATGGCGGCGATGTCCTCATCGCTGAGGGGCTGGCCGTAGGTGAAGTCAAAGCGCAGGCGATCCGGCGCAACCAACGAGCCAGCCTGATGCACATGGCTCCCCAACCGTTCGCGCAGCACCGCATGCAGGACGTGCGTAGCCGTATGGTTGCGCATGATGTCCCAACGTCGTGCGGTGTCGATCACAGCCTCAGCCGGATCGCCTACCTTAACGGTGCCACTTGTGATGTTGCCAACATGCAAGATCATGCCAGGCACGGGACGGCGCATCTCTGTCACCTGCACGACCCACACCGGCTCCTCCAGGTTTTCGGGCCAGTAATAGATTTCGCCCGTGTCACTGACCTGACCGCCTGTTTCGACGTAGAAAACAGTTTCGGGCAACAAAATCTCGACCGTCTGCCCGACGCTGGCTTCTTCCACGGGCTGCCCATCGACAAAAATGGCGACGACGGTGGAATCAGTCTCCGCCAGGCTCTCATAGATGCGATAGCGCACGCCGTTAGGGTCGATAACGCCCTGCGCCTGCAGGCGACGGAAGTGCTCGGCGTAGGTCGAGACATCCTGTCCCACCTTTTCGATGGCGGTGGCGCGGCTCTTTTCTTTTTGCTCGGCCAGCGCGTTCCGAAAGCCAATCTCATCAATCGTGAAGCCGTTGTCCTTTGCGATATCGCGCGTCAGATCAATGGGGAAGCCAAACGTATCCCACAGGAAGAAGGCATCCTGCCCCGAAATTTGTTTGCGCCCTTCTGTGCGCATCTGCGCCATCAGCTCATCGAGGATGCGCAGCCCGTTGACCAGCGTGCGATGGAAGCGCTCCTCCTCATCGGTGATAGTCTGCAAGATGTAGTCGCGCTTTGGGATCAAGTCGGTGTAGTGGCGCCCCATCTCATCAATCACAGTGTCGGCGACCAGCGCCAGGAAGGGGCGGTCGAAACCGATGATCTTGCCAAAGCGCGCGGCGCGGCGCAGGATCATGCGCAAGACATATTGGCGGCCTTCGTTGCCGGGCAAAACACCGTCGCCGATCATGAAGGTGCAGGCGCGGGCGTGGTCGGCGATGGCGCGGTAGCGGAAGAGGTGCTCCTGGCGCTGTGCATCCGAGTGGCCGGCAAGCTGCTGAATGCGGTTCATGATCGGGATGAAGGCGTCGGTGTCGTAGTTGTTGTCTTTGCCTTGCAGGATGCTGGCGAGACGCTCCAGCCCGGCGCCCGTGTCAACGCTGGGCGCAGGCAGCGGTGCGAGCGTGCCATCCGGCTTGGCGTCGTACTGCATGAAAACCAGATTCCAGATTTCCAGATATTCGTCATCTTTGTTGACGCCGTCAGCCGTCTGAGTGGACAGGTCGCCCCAGTAGTAATGAATCTCGGAGCAGGGGCCGCAGGGGCCGGTGTCACCCATTGCCCACCAGTTGTCCTTTTTGCCAAAGCGCAATACGCGCGCAGGGTCAGCGCCGGTTTCGATCCAGAGTCGTTCGGCCTCGGCGTCGTCCACGTAGACTGTGAACCAGAGTCGTTCGAGCGGAAGCCCCAGTTCCTCAACCAGCAGCTGCCAGGCGAAACGAATGGCGTCCTGCTTGAAGTAGTCGCCAAAGGAGAAGTTGCCCAGCATCTCGAAGAAGGTGTGATGACGCGGGCTGGGGCCGACATTTTCCAGGTCATTGTGCTTGCCGCTGACGCGCATGCACTTTTGCGAGGTGGTGGCGCGTTTGTACGGGCGCTTCTCCACGCCGAGGAAGACGTCCTTGAACTGGTTCATTCCGGCGTTGGTCAGAAGCAATGTCGGGTCGTTCTCCGGCACCAGGCTGCTGCTGGCGACGATCTCATGACCGTGCTCGTGAAAGAAATCCAGAAAAAGTTGGCGGATCTGACTGGTCGTCAAGTATTTCATAAACGTCGCTTCCCATGCATTCAGTGCAAGCGTGCCTATCACGTATCCTTGCGATTGTAGGACAAAGGAGAGGGGGTGTCAAAAAGATCAGGTTTTGGGGAGCAGAGGCGCGCCGGCTATTTGACGCGCGCCAACACTTTACGCGCGGCGACGAGCATCGGCATGTCCACCATCTTACCCTCGAAGGTGAAAGCGCCAGCGCCGGCCGCTTGCTGCGCCTCGAACGCCTGAATCAACCGCTGCGCCCGGTCGATCTCCTCCGATGTGGGCGAAAAGGCGCGGTTGACAATGGGTGTTTGGTTGGGATGGATGCAGGTCTTGCCAGTGTAGCCGAGCTGCCGCGCAAATCGGCTTTCCGCTTCCAGCCCAGTTGCGTCGTGAAAATCGGGGAAGACCATATCAAACGCCTGTAGGTCGTAGGCAGCCGCCGCCGTCACGACTGCGCTGCGGGCATAGAAGACCTCCCAGGCCGCAGAGGTGCGCACGGCGCCGATGTCGCCGGCCAGGTCTTCGGCGCCAAAAATCAACCCTTCCAGGCGCGTCGTGGCGCGGGCGATCTCCTTGAGATTCATCACGCCGCGTGCAGTCTCGATCATGGCGAAGAGCCGAAACACCCCGACATCCAACCCAAGCTGACGCTCCGCATCCTCTAGCAGGCGATCGACGGCGCGCAGATCGGCTTCATCCTCAGCCTTGGGCGCAATGAAACCATCCGGCCGCCAGCTTGCCGTAGCCGCGATCTCAACAGCAGGCAGGCCAGTGCTGACGTGATTCAGGCGCACCAGCCGTTCGCGCGGGCCAAAATCCAGTTGCTGGAGCGCCTCAGCCACTGTGGTGCGCGCCTCGAGCTTACGGTTCTGCGCCACACCGTCCTCCAGGTCGAGAATCACCGTATCGACTTCCCAGCTGGCTGCCTTTTGGATTTTTTTCATACTGTCGCCAGGCATGAACAACAACGACCGCCGGGCAAAATGTGTGTACGCAACTGGCATGGCTACTCCTTCTTTTTGATCAGAGCGGTTCGCTCAAATTCGATGACGACAACGCCATCCTGATTGCGCCCAATATGCCGAAAGCGTACGATGCCCTGGTTGGGGCGCGAACGGGATTCGCGTTTTTCCATCACCTCTGTCGTCACGTAAAGAGTATCGCCGTGAAAGAGCGGATGCGGATGCACAACGTGTTCGTAGCCCAGGTTGGCAACCAGCGTGCCTTCCGTCAGCTCCGGCACGGTGATGCCGACGGCAAGCCCCAGCGTGAAAATGCCGTTGACGATGCGCCGACCAAACTCGGAGTGCTTGCTGGCGTAATCCTCGTTGATGTGCAGTGGCTGAGTGTTCAGCGTCAGTGCACAAAAGAGGACGTTGTCCATCTCTGTGATCGTGCGACCCAGGCTGTGCTCGATCACCTCACCGACCTTGACGTCTTCAAAGTAGCGACCTGGCATCTATGCATCTCCTGTTTGCGCACGCCTGACTCCTATGCAACCATAATAAAACAATAAGTGATGTTACTGAAACTTGTTCGGACAAAGGAGGAAAAACCGATGAGCTTTCCAGGGCTGAGCACCGGCATTGGGGGGTTGTCGCGACTGTCAAACGCTGTGACACGTTCAATCAGTGCGGAAAATCCTGATGGGCGCAAGGGCGGCGGCGGGCGCGCCATGGAGGGTACAGGCGCCGTCGCTGCACGCGAGCTGGGACAGGGTTGGAAGGTGTCGCCCTCGATCAACATTCCTGGCCAGACAACTGTCACGCTGGCGGCGATTGATGGCCCTGGCGTGATTCAGCATATCTGGTTGACGGTGCATCCCTCGGCGTGGCGACGGCTAGTCTTCCGCTGCTATTGGGACGACGAGCCAACGCCTTCGGTGGAGACGCCGTTGGGTGACTTCTTCGCCAACGGTTGGTGTGAGCGCTGCAACATCACGTCGCTAGCAATTGCCGTCAACCCGGCGGGCGGCTTCAACAGCTATTGGGAGATGCCCTTTCGTCATCGAGCGCGGCTTACGGTCGAGAATTTGTCGCCCGAAGCGGTCAACGGTTTCTACTATCAGATCACCTATGCGTTAGGTGAAATTCCGGAGACATCGGCGTACTTTCATGCGCAATGGCGGCGCAGCAATCCATTGCCCTATCAAACCGTGCACACGTTGCTGGATGGCGTGCAGGGACAGGGGCACTACGTGGGCACCTATCTGGCGTGGGGCGTCAACAACACTGGCTGGTGGGGCGAGGGCGAAATCAAATTCTATCTCGACGGCGACGACGAATGGCCGACGATCTGCGGCACCGGCACCGAGGATTACTTTGGCGGCGCATGGAACTTCGAGTTTCCGCCAGGCCAATACGGTCTCTTCACCGGCCCTTACAGCGGTCTGCCGCAAGTAATCAAGCCGGATGGCCTCTATCGTAGCCAGCAGCGTTTTGGCATGTATCGCTGGCACATTCTAGATCCGATCCGCTTCCAGCAGGATCTACGCGTGACGATCCAGGCGCTCGGTTGGCGTGCGGCGCTCGAAGGCAAGCCGCGCTACCTGCCGCTGCAAGATGACATCGCCTCAACGGCATTTTGGTATCAGAGCGAGCCACACGCACCGTTTCCGCCGTGTCCGGGTTTGAACGCGTTAGAAGTGATCTGAACGCAGCGACTACAGGCCCGCCGGCGGAAGTAGCCGGCTACGACCAGTCAGGTTGAGACAAAACGATTTGTCGGCTGGCGAGAAGGAAATGCTCACACCACAGCGCCTGGAAATAGTGGCTGTGGGGAGAATCAGCGTACACTACCCGGCATCTGATAGACAACACAAATAGACTTTGCTCATCTTCCCGGAAGCTCTGAGCTTCCGAGAAGATATCGGATGTACGATGTTTGATTGTGCTATCTATGAGACAACTCATTGTGCGCGACATTGACCAGGCAAACTGGGCCAGTTGCGCCCCTATACACAAAAAGGAGACGCTATGTCTGAACGTATTGGGTTTGTTGGACTCGGCATCATGGGACAAGGGATGGCGGCGAACCTGCTTGGCGCGGGTTTCGAGTTGACAGTCTGGAATCGCACCATTACGCGGATGCAAGACCTGGTGGCGCAAGGCGCGCACGCGGGCGCCAGCCCCGCCGATGTCGCCGCCCGCAGTGACATCATCATCACCTGCGTCAGTGACACACCCGACGTACAGGCGGTGCTCCTGGGCGAGCAAGGCGTCATCCATGGTGCGCGCCCGGGCGCGCTGGTCATCGATTGCAGCACGATCAGCCCCCAAGCAACGCGTGAGCTGGCAGCAGCGCTAGGCGAGAAAGGCATTCACATGCTCGATGCCCCGGTAAGCGGTGGCAGTGAAGGCGCCGCCAAAGGCACGCTCAGCATCATGGTGGGAGGGGACGGCGATCAATTTGCGCGAGCGCTGCCGATCTTCCAGGCGATGGGCAAGACGATTACCCATGTTGGCGGGCACGGCGCAGGACAAACCGTAAAGCTAGTCAACCAGGTGCTCGTGGTCGGCAACTGCATCGCCATGTGTGAGGCGCTCATGTTTGCCCAGGCTGGCGGCGTCGATCTCCAGAAGACCTATACTGCTATCAGCCAGGGCGCGGCTGGGAGTTGGATGTTCACCAACCGGGCGCCGCAGATCATGGCGCGCGATTGGCGTCCCGGCTTCACCATCGACTTGCAGCAAAAGGATCTCCGGCTCGTGCTGGAGGCGGCCGACGAGCTGGGCGTGCCCGTCCCCGTCACCAGTCTGGTCTTCCAGCTTTACCGCACGCTGCAGGCGCGGGGCGAAGGCAGCGAAGGCAACCATGCGCTTATCAAGGCGCTGGAACATCTGGCCGGCTTCGAGATTGCACCCAAAGCCTGACAACTATCCCCCTTGCAGTCCCCTCTACAGATCACCGCCTCCGGCATGACACGCAGCCTCGTCCTGTCGGAGGCGGCGACCTGCGACCGCGCCCGCAACCTGTTGATTTCTAGGTTAGCAGATCATCTTTCCGGAAGCTTTGGAGCTTCCGGGAAGATTGTCAACGATATGACGTTACAATCTAGAAATCAATAAAGCACACACCAGGTCAGGTTGGCAGCCTGCCTCCCAGAGATTCTCCCGATAGTCTTGTCCGCCTTCCTGCATCCCTGCAAATTTCCCTACAAACTTACTGTTATCAAAATGCAACTCTAATACAATGCTAACCGTAGAGTTGGTGCGCTTGTGCTATGATTCACAAGATACAGTACGTGGATTGATTCGATTGGAATAGCAATGAAACGTTTTCTTCTTGTTTTACTCATCGTTGCGGTGATAGGCGTTGGCGGCTGGCTGGCGTATGATCGCTACCTGGCGCCGATCCAGGCGCAGAGCGACGCCCCAGCGTACGAGACGATCACGGTCACGCGTGGCGCCATCGCCAGCACGGTCAGCGCCACTGGAAGCATCGAACCCAAGGAGCAGGTCTCCCTGCTTTTTCGCAGCGTAGGCACGGTCAACGAGGTGTTCGTTGAAGTGGGTCAGGCGGTAGAGGCGGGTCAGTTGCTGGCGCAACTTGACACCACCGACCTGACGCTGGCGCTGGCCAATGCCAAGGTCGCTCAGGAGATTGCAGCTGCGCAACTCGCCAAACTGGAAGCGCCGCCTGACCCGCTAGACGTCGCGGCGGCGCAGGCGGCGGTCGAAGTCGCCCAGGCTGGCGTCGCCAGCGCCGAGGCTGCGCTGGCGAGCGCACGCGCCAGCTACAACAATCTGTTTTCTGGCCCGACCGACGCGCAACAGGTGATCAACGAAGCGCAGTTGCGTCAGGCTGAAATCAACCTGAAACAGGCGCAACAAGCGTACAACAAGATCAAGGATCAGCCCGACGCCGGCATGTTTCCCCAGGCCCAGCAACTGGAACAGGCGACCGTAAACTACGAAGTCGCCAAGGCGCAGGTGGCCAAGACGGTCGAACCCGTCAATGCCGCACAGCAGGCGCAAGGGTTGAATCAGATCGCCCAGGCGCAGTCCGCATTACGCCAGGCGCAGGCGCAGGTTGTCAACGCCCGCAACAACCTGGACAACTTGCTGGAAGGCCCCAAAGAAGAGGATTTGATCATCGCGCGCGCTCAGGTCAAGCAAGCACAATTGAACACCCTTCAGGCCGAAAATGCACTGGCCAATGCTCGCCTGGTGGCGCCCATCTCAGGTGTGGTCAGCCAGGTCAATATCAAAGCCGGTGAGATCGCCAGCAATGCGCGTCCGGCCATTGTGCTGACCGACCTCAGCCAGTTTCAGATGAAGGTGCTGGTCGATGAAATTGACGTACGCCAGGTTGCGGTGGGACAGCCGGTGCGGCTTAGCGTCGATGCGCTGCCCGATGTCACAATCACCGGCAAAGTGATTGAGATTGCACCGACCGCCTCGAATGTCAACGGCGTCGTCGCCTATGAGGTGACAGTGGCGCCAGACGCCACCGACCAGCCGCTGCGCGTGGGCATGAGCGCCACCGCCATCATCACTACGGCCGATGTCAACGATGTCGTGCTGGCGCCGAACCGCTTCATCACCGTCGATCGCAACACAGGCGAAGCGTATGTTTACAAGATGGTCGGCGGCGCGCCGGTGCGTCAACAGGTGGAGCTTGGCTTACGTAACGAACGTGAGAGCCAGATTCTGGCCGGTGTGCAGGACGGCGACATCCTGGCGTTCGTGACACAGAGCAGCGAGGAGCAGTTGCGCGGCGCCCTCTTCGGCGGCAATTAGCCACCCACGCTGGCGCAGCGCAGTGGCCGAAGATGCCCATCGGGTGATGACGGCGATAGTGACGTAAACGGAAGACGAGAGCATGGCTGTAAAGAACAATGGCGACAACGGCAGTGCGCCAGTTGTATCGCTACGTGCAATCAAGAAGATTTACCAAATGGGTGATGTCGAAGTGCAGGCGCTGCGCGGGGTCGATATCGACATTTATCCGGGTGAAATGGTCGCCATCATGGGGCCAAGCGGCAGTGGCAAATCGACGCTCATGAACATCATCGGCTGCCTGGATGTGCCCACCGAAGGCTGGTATGAGATCGATGGCAAGGATGTCAGCCGCCTCAAGGACGACCAGCTCGCGGCAATCCGCAATCACAAGATCGGGTTTGTCTTCCAGAGCTTCAACTTGCTGCCGCGCACGACGGCGCTGGCTAACGTTGAGCTACCGCTAATCTACGGCGGCGTCGGCGGGCGACAGCGACGCAAGCGCGCCGAGGAAGCGCTGCGACTGGTCGGCCTGGGCGATCGCCTCGACCACAAACCCAATGAACTCTCCGGCGGCCAACAACAGCGCGTGGCGATTGCGCGCGCGCTGGTCAACGAGCCATCGCTCATCCTGGCCGACGAGCCAACGGGCAACCTGGACACCAAGACCAGCATCGAGATCATGGAATTGTTCCAGCGCCTCAATCACGAGCGCGGCATCACCATTGTCTTTGTGACGCACAACCCGGAGACGGCCGAGTATTGTCACCGCGTGGTGCGCGTGCGCGATGGGCTGGTCGAATCGGATATTACACGTCAGGCCACGGCGGGCATCTTTGCCAACGGAAGCCAGGCGCAGAGCGTCAACGGGCACGCAGCGCCGCTGGTTCAGGAGCAAGGAATATGAAAGTTGTCGAAGCGATGCGCATTGCGTTGCGCGCGCTGGCAGCCAACAAGCTGCGCAGCATTCTAACGATGCTGGGCATCATCATCGGCGTTGGCGCCGTTATCGCCTTGATGTCAATCGGGCGCGGCGTCGAAAAGTATGTCACCGACCAGTTTGCTGGCTTGGGCAGCAATCTGCTCTTCGTGGCGCCGGGACAGATTTCGGACGGCCCCCCCACGTTACGCGCCAACCCGGTCAAGTCGCTCACCCTCGGCGATATGCAAGCCATCGGTGACCGCAGCCGCGTGCCACACGTGTCGCGCGTGGCCGCCGATTTTCAGACGCGCACCACCGTGGAGCGCAACGGCAAGAGCGTCACTGTACAAGCCAACGCCACCACGCCCAGCTATCCAAACGTGCGCAGTTGGAAGACCACCCTGGGCGCATACTTTTCGGAGCTGGATGCGGAGGAGCGTCAGCGCGTGGTGCTGCTAGGCGCCGACACCTACGAGGAACTCTTTCCCAACGGCGAATACCCTATCGACCAGATCGTGCAGGTCAACGGCATGAACTTCCGTGTGATCGGGGTGATGGAAAGCAAGGGTGGCGGTCCCGGCGGGAATCTTGACAAGTCGGTCTTCTTGCCGCTGACGACCGCGCAGGACAGACTCTTCAAGCAGAAGAACCCGAATGGCGAGTACAAGGTGTCTGTGATTTACGCCTCGATTGATGAAGCCGACAACATTCCGTTGGCGCAGGAAGAGATTGCACAGCTCATGCGCGAGCGACGCGGTATCAAGTATCTCGACCAGGATGATTTCAGTATCATCAGCCAGAATGACTTGATCTCGGTCTTTGGCGACATCTTGGGGGCGCTAACGATCTTTCTGGGCGCCATCGCTGCCATCAGCCTCCTGGTGGGCGGCATCGGCATCATGAACATCATGCTGGTAAGCGTCACCGAACGCACGCGCGAGATCGGGCTGCGCAAGGCGGTGGGCGCCAAGCGCGCCGATGTCCTGATCCAGTTTCTGATCGAGGCAATGGTGCTGGCTGCCGTTGGCGGCATCATCGGCGTGACGCTGGGGTGGGGACTGGCGCGCGGCGTGAGCACCCTCTTTGGCGAATTTCAGGCAGTCGTTGGCGCTGATGCGGTCATCATTTCGCTGGTCGTGGCGACGGCGGTGGGGTTGTTCTTTGGCATCTTCCCCGCCTATCGCGCCAGTCGGTTGAATCCGATCGACGCACTGCGCTACGAGTAGACCAAGGACGCAGCGCGTTGGGCAGGGCAGGTTGCTGCGCTTGAGCGATCGTGAGAATGGGAGCTAGATGTTTACGGGCAAATATAGTTGGGCCATAGGGGGGCTGCTGGCAGCGGCGATGTTGCTGGCGGCGTGCGGCGGCGCTGCCCAACAGGGAACGCCAACTCCGATTCCGGCAAGCGTGGTGCGCCCGGTGCAGCCAACGCCTGTCTACCCGGCGCGCGCCGATGTCTTTACGCTGGCGACGCCGATGCGCACACCAATCTTTGTGTCGCCCACGCCAGAACCACCGCCAGCCGTGGCATTGAGTGCGGTGGAGAGCGGGCCAGTTGGCTGGCAAGCGCTGCTTGCGATCGAGCAGCCGCCTTCTGCGATGGGGATAGCCACCGGTGGCGCCGTCATCTATGACGCGCCGGGGGGACGCGTGCGCAAGAACGTTCCTGCCACGAGCGTGCTCACCGTGACCGGCGTCTCCGCCGATGGGCGCTGGCTATCGGTGTATGATGAGGATGCTGTGTTCGGCTGGACGCCCGCCACCCAGCTTGTGCTCTACGGCGCCGACGATCTGATCACCGTCACCGTAGCCGTCGATCCGGCGATCGTCGCCACGTTGATCGCTGACGTGATGCAGCCGGTGAATGTGCTCGACAACCTAATGGCGACGTTGGCGCCAACGCCAACGCCCAGATAGCTGGCAACAGACAGCAGACAACAGGCAGAGCGTGTTTGTAGAGTCAGCCGATTTGACGCAGAGCCGATTTGACGCGGAGATACAGAGAAACGCGGCGAACAGCGCTGGCAAAACCCCGCTATTTCCCTCTGCAAACCTCTGCGCTGCTACGTCTCTGCCTCAACCTTTCTGCGTCAACCTTGACCCTCTTCAAGCAATCTCTTATAGATAGCACAATCAAACATCGTACATCCGATATCTTCCCGGAAGCTCAGAGCTTCCGGGAAGATGAGCAAAGTCTATTTGTGTTGTCTATTAGCCACCGTCTTGCATACTCAACTGCCCCAACCCGGGAAGATAGCGCGTCAGGAAACGCAAGAAAGTGCGCGTCACCGGCGTGAAAAAGGCGTGTTGATTCCACACAAGTTTGAGCGTGCGCTGGAGCGGTCTATCCGTCACTGGCAGCGCCCGTAACAGCCCCATTTCCAATTCGCTGCGCACAGCATACTCCGGCAAGATCGTGATGTCCTTGCCCTTCGTCACGGCGCGTTTGATTGACTCCACATTGTCGAACTCGGCGGCAACCTGCACCTGTACGCCAGCGCGCTGCAACTCACCATCGAGCCAGATGCGCGTCTGGCTGTTGCGCTGCCGCATCACCATGCCCTGCCCGCCCAGCTCTTCCAGGCGCAGGTGATCGCGCTCCCACCACGGATGCTTCGGCCCGACAATCACAAACTGCTCATTGACCTCCAGCGCCAACACGCCGATGCCCTCCTGATCGATGCCTTCGTCCAGTTCACCTTCGATCAGCCCCAGGGCCATCCGCCCGCTGCGTAGCCCGGCAATGATCTGCGGCGTCGTGCCGGTCTGTACGGTTACGGTCAGGTTAGGGTAGTGCTGACGAAAACTTTGCGCCCAGTCTGGCAGCAGGTAGACGCCGACGCCGGGCGTGGCTGCCACTGTGATCTGGCCGCTGGCAAGGTGCTGCACATCGGTCACGGCGTTCTCCGCTTCGGCCAGCAGGCGAAGGATCTCACGCGTGTAGGTGTAGAGCGTTTCGCCCGCCGACGTCAAACTGACGCCGCGCCGCCCGCGCTGAAATAACCGGGCGCCAAGGCTGGCTTCCAGGTCGTGAATGTGCTGACTGACCGCCGGCTGCGTCATCAGCAAACTCTCAGCGGCAGCGCTAAAGCTACCGGTCTGCACAACGACGGCAAAGATTTCAAGTTTGTATAAATTCAGCATAAGCCTACTCTTATAGCAATCATAAGCAAGTGCGCGGCGCTCGGCAAATCGCAGCCGGTGTAAAGTGAAGCACAGTGAAATCTAGTTGCTCACAAAAGGAGACTTGTGCATGAGCTTTCTCAATCGACTGTTTGGCGGCCCCGGCGCCGCTGGTCATCAACTAGTGCAGCCGGCGGAATACAAGGCGCGCTATATGGATGACGCCATGCCGCACACCCTGGTGGATGTGCGCACGCCGGAGGAGTTCAGCGCGGGCTACATTCCCGGCGCCATCAACATCAATCTGCAGGAATTACAGCAGAAGCTGAGCCGCATCCCAACCGATAAGCCGGTGATCGTCTACTGTCGCAGTGGCAATCGCAGTGCGTTTGCGGCCAACATTCTGAAGCAGGCTGGCTACACCGAGGTCTACGATCTGGGCGGCATCATCGAGTGGGCGCGTCAGGGTCTACCCATCACGCGGTGAAGAACACGGAGAAACATCACATGTTGCTGCGATACTTTTACGACGAGAAACTGGCGCAGGCGAGCTATTTGGTCGGCTGCGCGGCCACAGGGGAGGCGCTGGTCGTCGATCCCATGCGCAATGTGACGCCGTACCTGCGCGCCGCCGAAAAGGAAGGGCTGCGCATTACCCACGTCACCGAAACCCACATCCACGCCGACTTTGTCAGCGGCAGCCGCGAGTTGTCCGCCGCCACTGGCGCCACCATCTATCTGAGCGATATGGGCGACGCCAACTGGAAATATGGCTACGCCGATGAGCCAAATGTCATTCTGGTGCGCGAGGGCGATAGCTGGAAGGTGGGCAACATCAAGGTCGATGTGCTGCACACACCCGGCCATACGCCCGAACACATCAGCTTTATGATCACCGACACCGCCAGCGCTGACAAGCCGATGGGCATCTTTACCGGCGACTTCCTCTTTGTCGGCGACGTGGGGCGGCCAGACCTGTTGGAAGAAGCGGCAGGCTACAAAGGCACGAAGGAAGTTGGCGCTCGCCAGCAATTTCAGACGGTGGCGCGCTTCAAATCATTGCCCGACTATCTGCAAATCTGGCCGGGGCACGGCGCAGGCAGCGCATGCGGCAAGGCGCTAGGCGCCATCCCGTCGACAACGCTGGGCTACGAGAAGCTCTTCAATCCGGCTTTTGCCTTCGAGCGCGAGGATGAATTTGTGCGCTGGTTGCTCGATGGTCAGCCGGAGGCGCCCAAGTACTTTGCGCAGATGAAGAAGATCAACAAACTCGGCCCGCCGTTGACCAGCACGCTGCCGACGCCGGTGAATTTTGACCGCGCCGCGCTCGACGCCGTGATTGAGGATGGTGGGCAAGTCTTCGACCTGCGCAATCGCGGGCAATTCGCCTTTGCACACGTGCCAGGCACCATCAATGTGCCGACGGGCAACAACACCTACGTGACCTATCTGGGCTGGCTGGTCGACTACGACCGCCCGGTCTATATCCTCCTGCCATCGGTGGACGCCGAACGCGAAACGCTGGCCGACCTGCGCTCGATCGGCATCGACTATGTGCCTGGCTACTTCAGCCCGGAGGTGCTCACCCATCGTACGCAGGCGTTGCCTGTGGTGACGGCGCGCGAGCTGGCAAAGCGATTGCCACAGAATGGCATCGTCCTCGTCGATGTGCGCGGCAAGAGTGAGTACGCCGAGCGGCACATTGTCGGCGCCAGGCATATCCCGCTGGGCTATCTGCCCGAGCAGATGAAAACCTTGCCGAAGACAAGCACAATCGTCACGCTATGCGCCAGTGGCTATCGGTCGCAAATCGCCGCCAGCCTGTTGCAGGCCGCCGGCTTCGAGAACGTGGTGGCGCTCAACGAAGGCGTTGAATGCTGGTCAAAATTCCTGCCCACCGAAAGCGGCGTGGCACTGGAAGCGGTGGCGGCGTAAGAGAATCTTCAGTCTCTGATCTCCGGTCTCTCTTGAAGACTGGAGATCAGAGACTGCCTGGAAGGTGGTGCGTGGTGATGGCGCAAGTTGGCATCGACATCCTATTAGGTTTTGCGATTGGTATGTCGCTTGGATTGTTGGGTGGCGGCGGGTCGATCTTGACCGTGCCGGCGCTGGTATATATTGTCGGGCAATCGCCCCAGGCTGCGGTAACTGCGTCGCTGGTGATCGTGGGCGCCAACAGCGCCATGGGTGCATTCACCCACCGCTCGCAAGGCACGCTCAACTGGAAGGTGGCGCTGGTCTTCGGCGGCGTCGGTATGGCGGCGGCCTACCTGGCGGCTGGCTGGTCGAAGTTGTTGCCTCCCTCAGCGCTGATGACCCTCTTTGCATTGTTGATGCTGGTGGTGGGGCTGTTCATGATCGCCAAGCCACAGCCGACCGGCGCAGATGGCGGGCGCGGCTGGTTGGTGACGATCGCCAGTGGCGTTGGCGTTGGCTTGATGACCGGTTTCCTCGGCGTCGGCGGCGGCTTCCTGATCGTACCGGCGTTGGTGATGCTGGTCGGGCTGCCAATTCGCCAGGCCGTCGGCACTTCACTGGTCGTGATTGCCATGAACAGTCTGGCCGGCTTCCTGGGACACCTGGATGGGCCACCGATTGACCTGCAAGTAGTGGCGATTTTTGTCGCCGCGGGGCTGGCCGGGGCGCTGGTCGGAGCGCGGCTGACGCGCATTGTCCACCCCGATCATCTGCGTAAAGCCTTTGCGGTGTTTGTGATTCTGCTGGCAGTTTTCCTGTTGGTGGATAATGCTGGCAAAATGGGTTGGATATAAAGTGCATACGTAGGTGGAAGGAGGCGCTATGCCATTATACGAATATATTTGTGAACACTGCGGGACTGCCTTTGAGCACTGGGTGCGCAGTGCTGCCTCGCAAGAGGCGATCGCCTGTCCACAATGCCAGAGTGTGGAGGTCAGCAAACAATTTTCCACTTTTGGCGTGAAAGGCGGCGCTAGCGCCAATAGTAGCGTGTCCAGCGGCGACAACTGCACCACCGGCGGTGGTTGAGGCATCCGCTGGAAAAGCTGACCGTGCGTTGGCTCACACCAACAGCGGCTCGGGCAACGTTTGCCTGAGCCGCTGTCATTTTGGCCTGGCGTTAATCGCCGGATACTCACGATAAAGAGCGCAATATGCCAATCTTCGACCATTTTGACTTCCTCGCCCCGTACTACGAGACGTTCATCCGTCCCAGGCTGCCGCAGGAATTGATGACGCTGGCAGCATTGCCGGTCGAAGGCGCTCTGCTCGACATTGGTGGCGGCACGGGGCGCGTGGCGCAATTCATGGCCGGCCACGCGCATCCTGTCGTGGTGGCTGACCTGTCGTTGCCGATGCTGGCGGAGGCGCAGCAAAAGGAAGCGCTCCAACCGGTTGCGGCGCACAGCGAACGGTTGCCCTTTGCCGACGGCGCCTTTGCCCGCATCGTGATGGTCGATGCCCTGCATCATGTAATCGATCAGCGCGCCACTGCAGGCGAACTCTGGCGCACACTCCAACCGGGCGGGCGCATCGTGATTGAAGAGCCAGATGTGCGCACCTTTGCCGTGAAGTTGCTTGCCCTGGCCGAAAAGCTGGCGCTCATGCGCAGCCATTTTCTTGACCCGGCGCAGATTGCGGCGCTCTTCAATCACCCTGACGCACGCGTCCGTATCCAGACGAGTGGTCTCAATAGTTGGGTTATTGTGGAAAAAGCGCGCCTGCTACCCGATGTGCGTGCCGAAGAGCGGACGTAGCATCTCAGTCGTTGTCGCCCAACGGGGTGCGGAGGAACCTTCTGTCGTCAAGAGCGCCCCACATCAGCAACCTGTGACTGCGTATTATTGGGTGTTACTGGGTGTTATTGGATGTTTTATTGGCGTCGTCGTTCATTTCAACGCCCATGCGCTGCGCCAGCCGCGCAAACATGCGGCGGTAGAGGATGAGGAGAACAAAGAGCACGACGATCGTCCCCACCACGGCGATGACTTGCAGACTGCGTTCCATCTGCGCCACATACTCACCCAGACGCAGCCCAGCCAGAACCAGCAGCGCGTTCCAGAGCGGCTCCACCACCACGCTGACAATTGCCAGGCGATACCAGGGGACGCGCGCCAGCCCGGACGCAATCAGCAGCGGAATGGTCATCAAGCCCATCGACAGCTTGGTGAGCAGATAAATTTTGGCTGCGCGCCCATGCATACTGCGCTGTAAGCGCCGGATCGTGAACCAGCGCCGACGCACCCAGCCAATTCTCAACAGAATGCGGCGGTCGCCGCCAAAATAGCCGAGCGCATACCAAAAAACATCGGCCAGAAAGTTGGCGAGCATGGAGAAGAAGAAGACCAGATCGGCGCGCAAAATACCATTGGCGGCCATCGTTGCTGCGACCAACGTGGCGGCAGGACCTTCGATAAACACCAGCGCCATCAAGATGACATAGCTCCAGAAGCCCAGGTCGGGCAACCGGCCGGTCTGCACAGCACTCCAGAACTCATGAAACAACGCGCCGAAATCCATAGAATTCCCATTCTACCGCACGCGCGGCGAACACTCTATTCTTAAGGTGGGAATGGAAAAGATACTGTCCGAGGCTAATGGCCCAGGGCTTAGTGCCTATCCGAATAAGCCTGCAGCACGGAAAGCGATAAGAGCACACACGAAATGAAGCAAGGCAAGGTAGTTTTCAGGCTTTTTCTCCCAGCGGATCAGGATGCGGCGAAAGCGATTCATCCAACTATGGGTGCGTTCCACCACCCAACGACGGGCGCGCTTACCCGCTTCGCGCTTGAGTTCTTGTGCTTCCTCACCTCTTGACCGGATATGCGCCGTGAAGCCGAACTCGGCCACGGTATCACGCACCTCTTGAAAGTCGTACCCTTTGTCAAGACAGAGATGCTGAGGGTTTTCTGGCGTCGGGATGGGGCGCTCGACGACAATACTCTCCAGGGTAGGACGCACAAGCTTCATGTCGTGGCGATTTGCGCCGTCCACGCTCAATCCGAGTGGCACGCCATGACCCTCAGTCAGCAGACTACGTTTGACGCCTGCTTTGCCGCGATCAGTGGGATTGGGGCCGATTTTTTTCCCCGCCCAATGGCCCCTTGGTCATTGCGCCGTCCATACTCATCCAGTCCCACTCGATCCCCTTCAACTCGTCAAAGTGCTCCACACCTGCTTGCCATAAACGGAGGAACACGCCTGCTTCCACCCATTCTTGAAAGCGGTCATGTGCCGTCGAACCCGGACAAATCCCTGTTTCATCCAACGCTTTCCACTGGCAGCCGGTGCGTAACACGTAGAAGATTCCATCTGCGCATACCCGATCCGGCTTCCGTGGTCGCCCACCGCCAAATCGATGTCGATTCACGTGGACTGGCAACAGCGGTTGCAGCACCGCCCACAATTCATCCGAGATTCGGAAGCTGGTTGTCGTCTTGTTGTTTGCCGCTCGTTTTCGAGTTCGTTCATTCTTCTTGACCATGCACAAAGTATATCATCAGTTATTCGGATAGGCACT
>CZCA01000178.1_pt1 | contig 149352 bp, 142 predicted proteins | sample 591981 | NCBI WGS metagenome assembly CZCA01 (sample SAMEA3556810, study PRJEB10932) | anaerobic digester metagenome | reverse complement strand
GTGCGCGGCGCGGCGAGCGCGGCAGCTTCGGCAATCACGCCATTGGCAACGTTGCGCACGGCGGCGTTTTCGACCAGCGTCTGCAGCCGCGTGTTGCCACCAATGCGCAGGATCGTCGGTTCGCGGCTAATGTAGTCCCAGGGCAGCGCCTGAAGATCGACGACCGCCGCCGCAACTGGAAAGCCTTCATCTGGTGCGCGCGGTCGGGGGATCAACGGTGCGCTCTCAATTGTTTCTCGTTTCAACAGCGCCAGCGCGTGCTCGCCATCGGGTGCGCGCTGATATTCACGAATGTGCGCAGGCATACGACCTCCGTTTCGCTTGTCTTGCGTCTACTGGGATTATGAGTAAGGTAACACAATCGAAGTGCACTGTCAAGCACCATTAAAACCTCATTAAGTTACACTCAAATTTATGGTTGACAGTGTCCAATCAACAGTGTACACTCAATTGCATGTCCAGCAAACCACTCACAATGCACTCATCCAGCGTCGCCGACGGCGCTCCCACGCGGTCGTTTGGCGAACAGATTCGGGCGCGGCGCAAGGAACTCGGATTGAGCCTGGAGGACCTGGCGCAGCGCACCGGGTTGACCGCCAGCTTTCTGAGCCTGGTCGAGCGCGACATGAGCAACCCGTCGTTGGAGTCGCTGCGTCATATCGCCGAGGCGCTAGGTGTGCCGCCCTTCTATTTTTCACAAGAGAATGGCGGCGCGGCGACAATGCAGAACCCGGTCGTGCGTGCAACCGAGCGCATCAAGATCACCTTTCCGCCGGGCGACGTGACCAGCGAGCTGTTGGTGCCGAATTTGCGTCACAAGCTAGAGGTCTTCATCTCTCACGTCAAGCCGTCGGCTGGCAACATTGCGCGCCCGCCGCAGATGGATTCAGAGGAGTGCCTGCTGGTGTTGCAGGGATCGCTGCGCGTTGTGCTCAACGAGCAAGTCTACGAGCTGTCCGCAGGTGACAGCATTTACATCCAGGGCTTTGCGCTACGCGAGATCAGCGCGCTCGGCGAAGAAGAAGCGGTCTTCCTCTCGGCGATCACGCCGCCGATTTTTTGAACGATCAGTGCATCTCCGGCGACTACACACCAGAAACAGGGCGACTTTCGACGTCGCCTCGCAACTCGCGCCGCTCACATCTTCGATAGCTGGTCAGGCCCGTCGCCTGACCAGCTTGTGTGCGCTGCAATTACGCCGGAACGCGCGCACCGCACGCCTGGCGCACAATGTCAGCGATCTGCGCCAGGTGGTCATCGTCATGGTATAGACCGAGCACAAAGCGCGCCACGCAGTTGATCTCACCAGCGCTGGGCCAGGGTCTATAGGTCAGGTCGAAGTGTGGCGAATCTGGCCACATGTCGAGGCTGGCCAGGCGCATGCGTCGGCTCTCCTCCAGGCGTTGGCGGCACTGCGCAATGGTCGTTACGCTCTGCCACGGTGTTTCGTAGCGCGACCGACCATGATTGGGCACGCCGCGCGCCATCTCGGCGGCTAGAAACGCCGATTCCTCCGCCGAGGCCGTCGTATGTACGATGACGTGACCAAGCGTCCAGGCTACGCTGGCCTCGTCGGCGCTGGCGGCGAAAGGATCGTTCGCCATCGGGTCAATGGGCTGGAAGACGACGTCCGCATCTGTACAGCTGGCGATCAGCGCCAGCATCGTGTCCACCATTTCGTGGGTCAGCGCGCGCAAATCAGCCACTGTCAGCTCTGCGCTCAGTTCCGCCACCGTGATCACCTTGTTGCGTACAGGGGTAAAGTCCAACATAGAAAGCCCTTTCTTGTCTCGTTGCAGTGAAATTGAATCGTGATAATTTACCGATAGCGTTAGGCGGAGCCTGCCATGCTTCCACCTCTCCTACGTCACATTGTCATATTGTGGAATTGACAGCCCTCTCTGGCAGCGATACGGTCGTGTATCAACGCATTACCGCCGCCCGTGACTTTGATTGTACCAGGCGCACCCTGAATAGACGGCTGAGAGATAAGCCTGCTGCGCACACAACACCGGTCGCTAGGCCAAGACAAATCGACACGCTAAGGGCAGTGACGTCTCTTACCTGTTAGTCCCGTCTTGCCGATACGCTTGTACTATCTGTTGGTCTGACTGCGAATACGATTCACTGTGGAAGGATGCTGGGCATCGCGTGCTACGTGTTGCATATGTGATTCCGACGCACAGCACGGAATACGCAGCTGCGTCACGGCGCTCACGCCGCCCGAACAGGAAGAGAGCACCTCACAGGCAGCACAGCCCCCTGACGCTCCCCCACTTTTATTTACGGGCAATGCCCGCTACTGCCTGCAAGCGGCGCGGCATCGGACACTCGCTGACAGACGGCGCTTGTGCATGCTGTCACAATGACTTCATGCAAACGATCTACCGATTCAGTTTCTACCTGCTGCTTGCTCTGTTGGCTACCGGTTGCAGTGTACAGGCTGCTGACCGCCCCATTAGCGCCAATGTGGTCGAGGCCATGCGCGCACCGGACGATGCCAATTTTGCGCGCGCTTACGCGCCGCGTACATTTGACTTTCCTCGCGATCATGGCGCGCACCCGGAATATCGCACCGAGTGGTGGTACTACACCGGCAACCTCACCGCCAATGATGGCACACCCTTTGGCTTTCAGTTAACCTTTTTCCGCAGCGCGCTGACGCCGAAGATGCCAGCGCGGGCGTCGACGCTGGCAAGCAATCAGGTGTACATGGCGCATTTTGCCCTCACCGATGGTGGACGCAAAGTGCATGAGAGTTTCGACCGCTACAGTCGCGGCGCCGGCGAACTGGCCGGCGCGGTAGGGGAACCGACCTATCGCGTCTGGTTGGAGGATTGGCGTGTGGAGGAAATTGCGCCGGGCGTGCAGCGGCTTGTGGCGCGCGCTAATGGGGAGGCCGGCCCGGTTGCCATCGACTTGACGCTGCGCGAAACGCGAGCGCCGGTGTTGCACGGGATCGACGGCCTCCACCAAAAAGGGCCTGAAGCGGGCAACGCATCCTACTATTACAGCCTGGTTGGGCTGGAAACGACGGGCACGGTGACGAGCGCCGGGCGTACGTTCGCAATCACAGGGCGCAGCTGGATGGATCACGAGTTTGGCACCAGCGCGCTAACTGCTGGCGCCATCGGGTGGGACTGGTTTAGCGTGCAGTTCGATAACGGCGCAATCCTGATGATCTATGAAATCCGCCTTGTTGACGGCGGCGTCAATCCCAACATCAAAGGCACGCTGATCTGGCCGGATGGCGTGCAGCAGATGGTGAGTGAGGATGACTTCGCGCTTACCCCCACTGGGACATGGACAAGCCCGCGCACCGACATCACCTATCCATCGGGCTGGAAGCTGACGCTGCCGGCACTGGACATCAACCTGACGATCACGCCGCTGCTGGCCGACCAGGAGATGGACGTGAGCTTTGTCTATTGGGAGGGCGCCATCACTGTAACGGGCGTTATGCGCGGGGAGGCAGTGACGGGACAGGGCTACGCCGAATTGACAGGTTATGGCGCGCAGAGCACAACCTATCAACGTTAGCCTGCCTGTCACGTGATCGGCGGGCGGCGAAACGGAACCGCCGCACAACATCGCTGAATCAACGAACCTGCTTGTACTACCGGCTGTCTGTCGCCAACCGGTTGATCGCCTGGCTTACCATTTCACGTTCTGAAGCGTAGGTCAATACCTGCACTGCCTGCGCCAGCGAAAACCAATTGACGCTGTCCACCTCGATGCTGGCGTCGCTCAGCTCGCCGCCCACGGCGCGCATGAGGTAGAAGTCGACGCGTTTCTGCACCAACTCTGGCGTCGTGCGGTGGTGGGTGTCCCAATACCAATATTCGATGACGCCTAAATGCGCCTCGCATTCGCCAGCCAGCCCGCACTCCTCCTTGACCTCGCGCAATGCCGTCTGCTCGATGGTCTCGCCAGGCTCGCAAGTGCCTTTGGGGAGCTGCCAACGCGTGCCGCCGCGCGTGGCGATCAGGGCAATTTCTACTGCGCCCGTTGCACCAACGCGATAGATGACGCCGCCTGCCGAGTGGTCGGTGCGGCGACGACGCCAATGGCGCCGGATGTGTTCATCGATCGGTGGCAGTTCACTGGTCTTGCGCATACTTGGTTTCATCCGTCAGGCGTTGTGTACCCGTCAGGACTCGTCAATTGTCGCTCTGGCAATTGTCAATGGCAGCGCCCCGTCGTATTGGGGTGCGGGTGGCGTCTGGCTGCCAGTGTTGTTCGGCGCGCGGGCCGCCTGCCAGTTCGCCATCTCCGACAGCTTCGGCCAGAGCCGCCGCCACTCGCGCCCAGTTGTCCGGCGGCGTGTAGACCAGCACGGGCGGCAAGAAGGGTGGCGATGTGAAAGTGAGCGCTCCTGCCAGCTCCTGCACCGACCAAACCGCGCGCGCGCGTGCTATCACGACAAAAGTTTCCATCCATTTGTCCAGCAGCACAAACCACGCTGCCAATTCCTGCGCCAGGCCAACATGCGATAAGGGCTGGGGCGCTGCGCCGCGCTCAAAAGCAAAAGCCAGTGCACCTTCCGCGTTGCCCCAGATGCGATCCGGCGTGATCGGGCCGGGTGCAAGTCCCAGTTCGCCCCACGCGCGCAGGCTTTCATGCAACCTGGAGATCACAGGCGGGAGGAGTTCGTTGCGCAGCGCCGCCAGTGGGCGTAGACCGGCAGGCGGTTGCGCGTGTGAGAATACAGTCGCGTGATGGATCGTGTAGTACATTCAAAGCCACTTTCTTTTGCGGAAGATGATCAGCATCGTCACTGCAATCGTGATGAACACTGTCCAGACCAGAGGATAGAACCACCATAGTTCTAGTTCGGGCATGTAGTGGAAATTCATGCCGTAGACGCCGGCAATGAAGCTCAGTGGGATGAAGATCGTCGAGACCATCGTCAGCACCTTCATCACTTCATTCATGCGGTTGTTGACCAGCGCCAGGTGCGTTTCGATGGTGCTGCTCGCCAGATCGCGCATACTGTCTGAGAGGTTAGCAAGCCGCGCCAGATGATCGTACACATCGCGATAATACATGCGCACGTGCGCCGGGACAACCTTGTAATCGCCGGTGGAGAGGCGCCCAAGCAACTCGCGCTGCGGCGTCAGGATGCGTTGCAGGCGTAGCGCAGTGCTCTTGGCTGTCAAAAGCCGATCCAGTAAGTCGCGTTCTTCGGCATTGGAGTGAAAGATGTCGTCGCCCAGCTTCTCCAATTGTGCCTCGAACGCATCGATCAGCGGGATGTAATTGTCGATCTGGCTGTCGAGCAGCTCGTAGAGCAGCATTGCTGGCCCTCGCGCCAGCCCAACCTCGACGTGATGTTCCGCGTTCCAGCAGCGATTGATCGAACGCCGCTCGTCTTCGTGGATTGTGACCAGAAAGTTGGCGCCGAGAAAGACATCCACCTCCTCCGTGTCGATGTCCATCGGCTCATCGCCCAATGCCACGGTGTGGAAGACCAGGTAGAGATAGGACGCGTAATCGTCCAGTTTGGGCAGATGCGTATCGCGCAGTGCATCCTCGATGGCGAGCGGGTGGAAATGGAAGACCTGCGTCAAGATGCGTTCATACTCACCGTTCGCTTCTCCCTGCATGTCAACCCAAAGCTGACTGCCTTGCTCACCCAGGAGATGAGGGAGATCACTCGCTGGAAGATTGACATCGACGCGGCCATCGGCATGGCGACAAATGACCCGGATCATAGCGCGTGGTTTATCTCACTAGAAAGCCGGTTGCCAGCGCCACCGCCAGCGGTGTGACAATGTACAGTCCGACCCAGGTCAGCAGCGTCACACCGATGCTTTTCCACATCCCAAACCCGTGCGCCACACCGACTGCCTTGAGCAGTAGCACACCACACCAGAGCACACCGATCAATGCCAGGATGCGCCCGGTGTAGTGCAGCGCCGCCGCCGAAGGCGCCGACAGCACATTGCTCATGTCCGGAGCGTAGGCGAAGAGAAAAAGGAGGGACGGTGCGGTCGAAAGCGCCACTGCGCCCAGGTGCTGGTTCACCGTCGCCCGTCCGCCCATACTCTTCGCCACCAACAATAGCGCCAGCACGAAGAGCATCCAGTTGGCGGCATAGTGTAACGGGGATGCCAGCCACGCCCCGCCCAGCCTGATTACGCGTGATGGGCGCTCGCCCAGCGCCGGCTCAATTTTGGTAACCTCGGTGCGCGCCTGCGCCACCAGTTCGTTGAGCCGTTCTGGCGTCGCTTTCAGTCTGGCAAGAAGGCTGCCAACCGCTGCCGGCGTCGTCGAAAGCGCCTTGATCCACGCATTCACCTGCTCCGGCGTAGTGGAAAGCTGCGCCAGTAGCGCATCAAATTCTTGCTGTGACATTTCGAGCTGGTCGAGCAGGGGTTGCAACTCCGCCCTGGCAGCGGTGCGCTGAGCCTGTTCAGCGGCGCGTGCGGCTGCCAATTCTGCCTCTGTGACACCGGTCAGTCGCAACAAGCGTTGCGTCTCCGCCGCCGACGCACCGGCCCGCGTCAGCAAGAGGCTCAATTGCGCCGGCGTTGGCGGCGCCTGGGCAACCACCTCCTCCACCTCGCGGATGGTGACAGCAGGTCGTTGCAACAGACGTTGCAGACGGGTTTGGGGATTGGCAAAGCGATCCAGGAGCGCGCTGGCCTGAGCGATGACACCGCCAAAGCGTCGGTCGAATTCTGCCGACGCAGTGGTGACCGCTTCCTCGATCCTCCCTTCGATTGCCGCTGCTGCGGACTGGACGGCGGCGGTGATGGCAGTGACCGTCTCGCGCACATCTTCGACCACGCCATCAAAACGCTCCACTAGCGTGGGGGTGCGCAGCGCCGACGGCAGCCCCAACCACATCCCCAGTCCGGCGACCAGGCTGACGATGAGAAAGAGCTTGACGGCAAAGGCGATGCCCTGGTCGCTCTGGAGCAGGGTATGAATCGTGTCGCTGCGCAGTTGCAGAATCTGCGAGTAGGTGCGAAGTGCATTTTTCATCGATATAGCATCCTTGTGCAACACAGGTTACTGGCTTAGAAATTGCTGGACTTGCAGCGCCTGATTGATTGTAGGGTTTTGCGCCAACCCGTAGGCGCCGCCATTCAGCAGCGCTACGGCCAGCACCACCAGCACGATGAGGTAGGGCGCCAGCAGCACAGAAAGCGTGGCGACCGCTCCCAGCCCATGCACCGTCTTGAGCGCCTGATGCTTGGTCGCCAGCATCAGCAAGAAGATCAGCATGGTCGGCGCTACCGCCCCCGGCACGATTTCGACTGTACGCAGCAGCAGCGGCGCATAAGCCAGCGCCAGCACGCCCAGCGTTTGCTCAAAGCGCGCGCTGCTGCCGTACCAGCGCGCTAGCCAGTGTGCCAGCACTGCAAAGACAAACCAGTTGAGCAACGTCGCCAGAATCACCAGGATGACCGTGACACCGGTCGCCGTGACAGTCGGATAGCCGAGCAGGGCGCGTAGCCCCTCCCAAGCGACAAGATAGCCTTGCTGGAACTGGGTTGCAAAGGTCGGATTAAGTTGCACCTGTTCAGTGTACCAGGGCAGACCAATGACGGCGTTGTAGAGCAGGCTTTGCAGCGAACCCAGGCGCGGCGCTGTCAACGCACCCAGCCAGTAACCGATCCATTGCGCCAGCACTACCAGCCCGATGATGACGAGGAGAATGACAAAGCCGCGCCGAGCGGGCTTCTCTCCATCGCGTACGGCGGTGTAGGGTTCGCTGCCCAGCAGCAATGTCCTCCCCAACAGACTCAATACACCGGGCGCGCGCTCTTTCTGCGCCGGTTCAGGTTCGCGTGATAGACTATCGATGTCGGCGAGCGTTTCACCGGATGTATAGGACATGTATTCTCCTCGATCGTGCATGTGTGGCGCACTGGATACAACGACGTGCAGTTCGATTATAACGGTGGTTGATGACGTGACCAACTACATTGATGGAAAAGGTCTACTGCGTAGTCGAGGCAAAGTGCATCTTGAAGCGAGACGGTGCTCTGTCACGCTGAAGGCGACTACGCAAATTGCCAGGCAATTTTCTGCATCCTCACCAATCGAAGGCTGTGCACCCCGCACGTGACATTCATTGGCAGCGGGTGAGCGTCGTCTGCAACGGGCGTACAGTTTTGATGGAGGCGTCGATGTTTCGCAAAATCTTGATCGCCAATCGCGGCGAGATCGCCGTCCGCATCATCCGTGCCTGCCAGGAGATGGGGATCGCCACGGTCGCCGTCTACTCCGAGGCTGACGCCCGCGCTCTGCATGTGGCATTGGCTGACGAAGCCGCACTTATCGGGCCACCTTCGCCGCGCGACTCCTACCTGCGCGGCGATCGCATCCTGGAGGTGGCGCGTGCGCGCGGGTGCGAGGCCATCCATCCCGGTTATGGCTTTCTTGCGGAAAACGCTGATTTTGCTGACGCTGTGACCGCCGCCAACATCGTGTTCATCGGCCCCAGCGGCGAGGCGATACGCACGATGGGGTCGAAAACGGCGGCGCGCGCGGCGATGCAGACGGCGGGCGTGCCAATTGTCCCCGGCTACCAGGCCAGCCAGGCTGATGCGGACCTGATCGCAGCCGCCGACGTCATTGGCTACCCGGTGCTTGTCAAGGCGACGGCTGGCGGCGGCGGCAAGGGTATGCGGGTGATTGATCGACCTGGTGATCTGCCACACGCGCTGGAATCGGCGCGGCGCGAAGGGTTCAACGCCTTTGGCGATGAGCGCATCTATCTGGAAAAGCTGATTGAGCACCCGCACCATATCGAGTTCCAAGTCTTTGGCGACTATTACGGTAATGTCGTCCACCTCTTCGAGCGCGAGTGCTCGGTGCAGCGTCGCCATCAGAAGATCATTGAAGAGACACCCTCGCCGCTGCTTGACGCCGATTTGCGCGCCCGTATGGGCGCAGCCGCCGTCGCCGCCGTGCGCGCCGTCGGCTACACCAATGCCGGCACAGTGGAGTTTTTGGTCGACGCGCAGCGCAATTTCTACTTTCTGGAGATGAATACGCGCTTGCAGGTGGAACACCCGATCACTGAGGTCGTCACCGGCGTCGATCTGGTCAAGCTACAAATACGCGTGGCAGCGGGAGAGCCATTGCCCTTCACCCAGGCGGAACTTTCGCAGCGAGGTCATGCAATCGAATGCCGCATCTATGCCGAGGACCCGGCCAATCACTTTCTGCCTGCTATCGGCAAGGTGCTCACCGCGGTCGAGCCGGTGGGGCCGGGGGTGCGCGTGGATGCCGGCGTAACCACCGGCGATGCAGTGACGCTGGATTACGATCCGATGATCGCCAAGCTGATCGTGCTGGGTGAGAATCGACGCGACGCCATCGGCAAGATGCAGTGGGCGCTGCGTCACTACGTGATCCTGGGCGACGTAATCACCAATATCGCTTTCTTGCGCACCGTTTTGGCTCACCCACGCTTCCTGGCAGGCGACACGACGACTGATTTTGTGGATGCAGAGTTTGGTGAAGGGCACGGGGCAAGGCGCGAAGGACGCGAAGGGGAAACGGAGAGCGAAACGGAGAGGGAAAGAGATCAGGGGATGGGTGGCGGCATAATTTCTAATCGCCAATCTCTCGATCTCGCCTTCGCCATCGTAGCGTTAGCGGAGACATTGCAAGCAGCGCCCATGCCGCTCACTGGCGCGGGCGCGGCGGAGGGCGATCCATTCAGCCCGTGGCAGCGTGGCAACGGCTTCCGACTGGGTGAGACAAAGGGGCAAAAGGAATGAGCAAGATGTTGGTCGCCCCGTTGACAGAGGCCACGCTCCACAGCGCCGTGGCGGAACTGGCGCGCCGTGACGCTGACCTGGCGCGCATCGTGGCGCGGATCGGGCCGCCGCCATTGTGGGCGCGCTCGCCGGGCTTTCCCACGCTGGTGCTGTTGATCCTGGAGCAACAAGTCTCATTAGCGTCGGCGCGCGCCGCGTATAACCGACTGGAGACCGCTATCGGTGCAGTGACGCCAGCGGGTGTGTTGTCGCTTGCTGCTGATGAACTACGCAGCGTGGGCTTCAGTCGCCAGAAGGCTGGCTATGTACGTGCGCTGGCGACAGCGATCCAGAGCGGCGTCTTCGACCCCGACCAACTCAGCGAACTGGATGATGACGGCGTGCGCCGCACGCTAACCGCCCTCAAAGGCATTGGTGCGTGGACGGCGGAAATCTATCTGCTGATGGTGCTGCGGCGCCCCGATGCCTGGCCCACTGGCGACCTGGCGTTGGCAACCGCTGCGCAGCAAGTCAAGGGGTTGGCGCAGCGGCCCACCCCTACCGACCTGGCCGTGTTAGCTGAGGGGTGGCGCCCCTGGCGTGCGGTGGCGGCGCGGCTGCTGTGGCATCACTATTTGACGCGTTGAACTCTTGAGGGGTGTACTTCAAGTTGAGGGAGCGTGTCGCGGGTCATCGCCTCCAACGCCATGTCACGCCGGAGGCGATGACCTACACAACGTGTCACTACAGCACTATCTCGCGTCCCTCCGCCGCTGAGCGCGTGATCGCATCGACAATCTGCACGTGGATCAGCGCCTGCGCTGGCGTGACGATGTCGGCGTCGGCATCGCCGTTGAGCCGACGTACAAAGTTGGTGATCAATTGCTCGTAAGAACTCCCCTTCTGCGCGGGCAACTGTGTGTCAATCTTGACCTCCAGGTCGTTGAGCATCGAGTAGAGTTCGACCGAATCCTGACCGCCGATGCGTGCGCCGCCCTCGGTGCCGAAGATTTCGGTGACGAAGGTCTCTGGATAGTTGGCCGCCCACGCCACCTGGAACTGCAGCACAGCGCCACTCGCAAAGACGACCTGCGCCCAGGCCACATCGTCGACATCATAGCGGGCGTTGGCCGACGGCTTGAGGATGTCGGCGCCCCAACCGCCCAACCCACGTCCACGTGGGCCAAATTCGGCAAACTTGACGCCTGTCACGCGTGTGGGCTGCGGGTAGTCCATCACGTAGAGCGCGCGATCCAATGTGTGCACGCCAATGTCGAGCAGCGCGCCGCCACCGGCCAGGTCTTTGTTGGTAAACCAGCTGCCATAGCCGGGAATGCCGTTGCGTCGCTGCCAGACGGTGCGCGCGGCGTAAATGCGGCCAAAGAAGCCATGCGCGGCATGCGTCTTGGCGGCCTGCATCGGCGCCGTGAAACGGAAGTGCGTGCCGACAGTCAAGATGCGGCTCTGGGCAGCAGCGGTGGCGAACATTGCCTGGGCGTCGGCGTAAGTCAACGCCACCGGTTTTTCGCACAGCACGTGCGCGCCGGCTTCTAGCGCAGCAGTCGCCATCGGTTTGTGGAAGACGTTGGGCGTCGCCACGACAACGACATTGGGTTGAAGTTCTGTCAACATCTTCTCATAGTCGCTGTAGACGCGTGCGACGCCGGTCTCCTCAGCGACTGTTTGTGCGCGTGCGACGTTGACATCACACACGGCGACGACGGTGGTGTCGGGTTGTTTTTGGAACAAAGGGATGTGGACGCGCTGACTGATCGTGCCAGCGCCGATCACGGCTACACGCCAATTTTGGGAAGTGCTCATCTTTTCTCTCGACTTTCAGTTCATTTCTGTAACGCACAAACAACGCTTGCGTAACCATACGCAATTGTATGATCGTACCGCCATTGGAGCGAAACTCAAAAATAAGGCGAGGTGCTCGTCGTCAGCTGCTTTGAACCCCCAGTGTGGGGTGAACTTCAAGTTGGGTGCTCTGGGCGCGCCCCTCGCAGGTCATCGCCTGCAGCGTGACGGGCTGCCATGTCATGCCGGAGGCGATGACCTGCGAGGCAAACGCCTGCTCTACCGTGAAGTAGACTCTAGAATGGAATGCGCGCACAGTTCGCATCTTGTGCGCAACCGTGCTACACTGTGCGGGAAAATTGGCGAGTTGCGCCTACGCCAGTGTGTGTGATTGACAGCCCAGAAACATTCAAACAGCCATAGTGCTTGCCTTACATGCGCCTTCATCTTGCAGGCGTGACAGGGGAAGCATTAGCGAGCTATTCTGGGTGAATCGGCCTGGGTGAATCGGCAGCGATGGGGGCGTGGTTGCGCGTGCGATGAGGGCGCCGCTCATGCGTCGATGCAATTTGATTCAAGGGAGGATGGTGTGAGTACGATCTCGCTCACCAACGAGCAGCGTCTGGAACTCTACTATTGGATGATCCTCACACGCGTCTTCGACGAGAACATGGTGGCGCTATGGAAACAGGGACGTGGGGTGGGGGGCACCTTCAGCCAACGCGGGCATGAGGCAATCAGCGTGGGCGCCGCTTACGCCTTGGGTCCCGATGACGTGATCGCACCGATGCACCGCGACCTGGGCGCCTACCTGCTGCGCGGCATCACGCCGCAGCGCATCTTTGGCAACCTGCTGGGGCGCGCCAGCGGCGTCTCCGGCGGACGCGATGCCAATCTGCACGGCATGGGTGACTTGAACTTGAACATTATTGGCTTCATCAGCCATCTTACCCACTCACTGCCAGTGTCGTTAGGCGTCGCCATGAGCTTTCTCTATCGCAACGAGGCGCGCGTCGCGCTCACCTTTACTGGCGATGGCGGCAGCAGCGCCGGCCTTTTCCATGAAACGCTCAATATGGCGGCTGTGTGGAATGCCCCGTTGGTCGTCATTGTGGAGAACAATCAGTACGCATATTCGACGCCGCTTAACCAGCAGATGAAGTCGCCCAATATTGCCGATCATGCTGCCGCCTATGCTATCCCTGGCGTCATCGTGGATGGCAACGATGTCGAAGCAGTCTACGCCGTCACGCGGGAAGCGGTGGAGCGGGCGCGCCAGGGTGGCGGACCAACCCTGATCGAAGCCAAGACGATGCGGATGCTCGGTCATGCGATTCACGACGGCGCCGAATATGTGCCTCGCGAATTGCTGGCGGCCTGGGAAGCGCGCGACCCGGTGCAGCGGTATCGCACGTTCTTGTGTGAAAACGGCATCACCGATGAAGATGAGCTGGCGGAGTTGACGCAGCGCGCCGAGGTGGAGATCACAGACGCGATTGCCCGCGCTGAAGCCAGCCCGCTACCCGACCCCGCTACGGTGCTGGATGGCGTCTATGCATAGGCCGCCCTATCACGACTTTGAGAGGCGAGCGGGGTGTTCAACCCAACGCTCCGCAGAGGATAAACAGTTACGTTCAACCAGAAAATGGTTGCCAGAGGTTGAGCAACGCAAGCAGGGCAGCAAGAGCGGCAATCACAAGAAAAACTGACTGTTCAAGTTCATCCAGCCTGCGCGCATGGCGCGCGTAGACGTCCTCATCAGATGGAAACGGGTTTTCAGATCTCATGTTTGCATCCATGCTCAACGATCTATGCTCAACGATCTATGTCTAACGATCTGTGCAACCAGTCGGTGCGATGTCTCAATTCAGTCTCGGCAGTGATCAACAAATACTCAAGTAGATATTCTACTTTTGTTGCATAAATTTCGCATAAAATGGCGGCATGACGTACATCAATCTTTGCCTATGAGTACAGCAAGCAATTTTGGGTTTTCCGACATTGAAACCACTGTGGACGCCGGCCGCGAGCTGACCTATATCGCTGCGATCAGCGAGGCGCTGCGTGAGGAGATGCGCCGCAACCCCAATGTGTTGGTGATGGGCGAAGATGTCGCCGGTGAATTTGGCGGCGCGTTCAAGGTCACGAAGGGGTTCGAGGCGGAGTTTGGCGCGCGCCGCGTGATCAACACGCCGATCGCCGAACTTGGCTTTGTCGGGGCAGCGACAGGCATGGCGTTAATGGGATTGCGCCCCGTGATCGAGATGCAATTCGCCGATTTCATCTCCACTGCCTTCGACAGCATCGTTCAGTTTGCGGCAACGACGCACTATCGCTGGAACGGCGCCGTCCCGTGGGTCATCCGGGCGCCAGCAGACGGCGGCATCCGTTCCGGCCCCTTTCACAGCCAGAACCCGGAAGCGTGGTTTGTTCATACCCCAGGCCTCAAGGTTGTGGCCCCAGCAACGCCCGCCGACGCCAAGGGGTTGTTGCTCGCTGCCATCCGCGACGATAACCCGGTCATCTATTTTGAGAGCAAGCCGCTCTACCGCGCGCTCAAGGGCTACGTGCCCCCCGGTGACTATGTCACACCTATCGGCCAGGCGCATGTCGCCCGCGCGGGCAACGATCTGTCGATCATCACCTATGGCGCCATGCTGCACCAGGCGTTGGCGGCGGCAGAGCGGCTGGCAAGCGCCGGGATTATGGCGGAAGTGCTCGATCTACGCACCCTAAAGCCACTGGATACGGCGGCAATTCTGGCAACGGCGCGCAAGACCGGCAAGGTGCTGATCGTCCATGCCGCGAACAAACTGGCTGGGGTGGGCGCTGAGGTGGCTGCGCTGATTGCCGAGGAAGCCTTCGAGTGGCTCGACGCGCCGGTGCAACGCATCGGTGGACTCGACACGCCAGTTCCCTTCAGCCCATCGCTGGAAGACGCCTACCGCCCCAACGCCGAGAAGATTTATGTGGCAGCGCGCGCGTTGGCGGCCTTTTAGTAGAGGCAAGCCTCGATAGCCAACAGCAGTCTTGCGTGGTGCATCTGCTGTTTCGCCACGACTCACGCCTCCATGAGAGAAATTAGCATCCGAGCCTATCCGCCCGCAGGACGCAGATTGAGCAGCCGATCCCACGTCGCCAACTCCAACCCGGCCACATATTGGCTGTGGTTGGACTCCCAGTGCACCTGTTCCCACACAGGTACAAGGCCGCGCAGGTCGGCAGGCAGTTGATGCAAAATCTCAGCGTAGGCATGTTCGAGCAGGCGATAGCCTGAGGATGGGTGTTCGGCGAACTTTGGGTGCGGCTGAATCACGCCATCTGCGACAAGAAAGTAGTCGATCACATCAGCCATGCGGTTGAGCAGCTCGAGCTTGCGCGTCCACGGCGTACTGAGCCGCACGGCTTCGTCCACCAGTGGCGCCATTGGGGCATAGAGACGCGGCAAGCGTTGGAAGAAGGCGTAAGTCCACTTGTCGTAAGGGAAGTATTGTTTTTCAAGCATGAAGGCTAACTGCACCGCCCAACGCACCGCGCGCGAAAAGGTGATCGTGGCGTAATATTCGTTGTTGCGCAGAATCGCCCGTTTGAGAGCGTAGCTGCCCATGCCGGAGAAGTAGCGACACCAGTGGGCAATCCGGCGCAAGCGCACCGGTTCTGGGTAGTAGCCCTGAAATGCCGCGCGGATCGCGCTGAAGCGCCCACTCTCATCGAGCCAGACCTCGCCATTGACGATGTGAATGATATCCTCTTCGGGTGCGCCCAACCAGTCGGTGTAGGACACCGGGGCGTGGTCGATGCCGATGGTCGCCTTGAGATAGCTCTCCAGCCCGGTGATCGACAACCCCGTGCCGCCCAGGAAGCCCGCGCGCACGTCATACCCCTCAAAGTGCTCCGGCAAGTGCGGGATCACGGCCTGCGCAATCTTGTGACCGCCTGCCTGATAGAGTGCGTCCGGCATGACGGCGTTGACGCGGATACCCCAGTGATGATCGCTGGAATATTCATCGTCCATGCCCATCACTTCGGAACCGTAGCCAAAGACGCCAAACGCGGTCTGTGCTGTTTCCACAGGAAAGTCGCGACGCAGGATAGGCAGCAACAGCTCCTGAAAGAAGCGCCGGCTGACATCGATCACCGATTCACTCACGTTCAACCTCCGGATGATGACAAAATGCGAATCGACGCGGATTCAACCAGCTTCCGCGTCGATTCGCATGACTCACATGTTCTTTTGCTCGTGGCCTGTGGTTACTTCGACGCTGCCTCGACGTTGCTGGCGTCGTAGACCGTGAACGGCCCCATCAGGACGCGCAGCCCAGCGTCGCGCGTGGGGTCTTTCTCAATCGTGTAGGTGCCCATGCGGCCGGCTTCGAAGGTCTCGCCCTCAACGCCCTGCAATTCACCCGTCGCCAGCTTGTAGGCAACGTAGTAGCTCAGGTAGCCCAGGTCGACGAAGCTCCACAATGCAAACTGTGGCGCACAGCCGTTGAGTGTGAACTCAACCATCTCGGCGGGGAGACCCAGACCGGAGACTTTGACCTGGTCGCACAGACCCTCATCCTGCATGGCCTTGGCGGCGGCGGCAATGCCCACCGTCGTCGGCGCCATGATCAGTTCCATGTCCGGGTACTTGTCAACCAATGCCAGTGCCTGATTGTAGGAGTCCTCGGATTGGTCGTTGCCATAGACGATGTCGAGCAGCTCCAGATTGGCGTAGGCCGGGTCTTTGAGCGTCTCTTGCAGCGCGGCGATCCAGGCGTTCTGGTTGGCGGCGTCAGGTGAGGCGGAGAGCACCGCGAACTTGCCGCCATCTTCGCCCAGGATATTGCGCGCCATGTCGGCCATCACCTTGCCGGTCTCGTTGAAGTCGACCTGCGCCACGAAGACCTGCTCGCCCTCAGCGGAGGGGATCGGCGAGTCCCAGGTGACGACGGTCATGCCCGCTTCGCGCGCCGCCTTGGCAGCCGGCGCGATCTGATCGCCAGCGTTGTTGGAGATCATGATCGCCTTGACGCCCTGGGTGGTGGCGTTGGTCAGGATCTCGATCTGCCCGGCGACGCTGTTCTCGGGCGTCGGCCCCAGGAACTGCAATTCAGCCGGATTGCCCAACTCCTTGTGTGCTTCCAACGCGCCCTGATACGCCTGGTCGAAGACAAGGATACCGAGGAACTTGGGCATCAACACCATCGGCACGCCTTCACCGGTGGCTTCTGCGGCGGCAGGTTCGGTGGCGGCGGGTTCGGTGGCGTCGGCTGCTGGGGCAGCGGGCGCTGGCGCCACGGCGGGGGCGCACGCTGCCAGGAGCATACTGAAGATGAGCAGCATACTCAGGATGACAATATTCGTTTTTCGCATTGTGTGTTTCTCCTTGACAGTTGTGAAAATTGACGACAGATAGACAAACGTAGACGAACGCGTTTCCGCGGAGATCGACAATCGGTGCTTACGCATTGTTGCTTTCCTGGCTGCGGGCGCGGCGACGGCTCCAACTGGCGCGGAAGCTGGCAAACAGATTTGGCGCCAGCACTGACAGGATCAGCAACACACCGATGACGCCCGTCTGCACATGGCCGGAAAGGTTCGCCAATCCCATGCCGTTGCGCAGATTCAGGATGATGAGCACGGAGAGCAACACGCCCCACAACGACCCAGAGCCGCCAAAGATGCTGACGCCGCCAAGCAACACCATCGTGATGATGTCCAGCTCGAAGCCCGTCGCCATGTCCCCGCGCACAGCGCCCAATCGCGCTGCGTAGAGCAGTCCCGCCAGCGCCGCAATCGTCGATGACGCCACGAAGAGCAGCATCTTGGTGCGCTGCACACGCACGCCGGCATACCGGGCAACATCTTTGCTGTTGCCGATCACATAGATATAGCGCCCAAACCCGGAATAGTGAAGAATGATAATCGCAAAGAGCAGCAGCACAAAGAAGATGAGCATGGCAAGCGGGAATGGCCCAAGCAGTGGCTGTTGGCCAAGCTGGTTGAACCACGCTGGAAAGTTGCCAATCGAGCGATCTTCAAGCAATACGTAAGCCAGCCCGCGATACATGATCAGTCCGGAAAGCGTGACCACCAGCGACGGCAGCCCCACAGCGCTGATCCAAAAGCTGTTAAACAGCCCGGCAATGATGCCAGCCAGCAGCCCCGCTGCCAGCGCCCCTGCCATCGGCGCCCCACCGGCGTAGAGAAAGCCGGTCAGACAGGCGCTCAACCCCATCACCGACGCCACTGACAGGTCGATCTCGGCGTTGATGATGATGAAGGTCATGATCAGCGCAACAATGATCTTCTCGATCGATAACTGAAATAGATTGACCCAGTTGTTGACGGTCAGATAGCCCGGTGTGTTGAGCGCATTGTAGGCTACGATGACGATCAGCAGGATGAGCAGCAGCCCTTCCCATCGTCGCAGGAAACTCCATCTAGGCGGCATGGTGAGCGCCTCCCTTCTCGGCTGACGTCTCACTGCCGGAGATTTGCAGTTCATGGCGCGACCAGGCTTTGCGCAATCGGTTCATGATCACAGTGTCAGTCGCCACCGCCAGCAAGATCAGCAGACCAAGCAGCGCATCGCGCCAGAATTCGCTGATCGCCAACCAGCGGATCAGGCTGTTGTCGATCACATCGATGAGAATAGCGCCCAAAAATGCGCCGAAAGGCGACCCCAACCCGCCGTTGATGTTGACGCCGCCCACCACTGCCGCCGCCACCGACTGCAGCTCGACGCCCTGCCCGGCCACAACCGTGATGTTGCCAAAACGCGCCAGAAAGACAAAGCCAGCTAGCCCTGCCAGCGCGCCGCTCAGGATGAAAGCCGTGAAGACAATGCGTTGCGCCGGAAAGCCTGCCACGCGTGCGGCGTCTGGATTCGAACCAATGGCGTAGAGCCGCCGTCCCCACGCTGCGTAGCTGGCGATAAATTGAAAGAGGACGACCACCACCAGCGCGATGAAAAAGAGCAGGCGAATGTCGAGATCACCCAGGTGAAAGACATTGACCGGCGGCAGGTTGACCAGCCAGCGCGGCAGCTCATTGGTGAGCACACTGTTGGCGCCGGAAATCTCCACCAGGATTGTGCGGTAGAGCGCCAGTGTACCCAGCGTCACGATGATCGCCGGGACGCGGCCATACGCCACCAGCAATCCGTTGAGCGCACCCATTGCGGCGCCCATTGCCACTGCCAGCAACACCACCATCACCGGTGGAATATCGTTATTCCGCGAAAGAATCGTCCCAACAACATAAGCCGTGAAGCCGACAATCGAGCCGACCGAGAGGTCTATGTTGCGCGTCAGGATCACCAGCGTCTGCCCAACGGCCACAATGGCGACGACCGCCACACTGGTCGAGATGCGCGTAAAGGTGCGCGGGCTGAAGTAATTCTCGATCTGCGTGCCAAAGAAGAGGATGATGCCAAAGATCAACGCAATTAGCACCAGCTCGCGGATTTGTTCTGGCTGAAAGCGACGACGCAGCGCATTCATAGCGGCGCCACCTGCGTCGTTTCATGTTGTCCCATCGCTGCCGTCATGACCGTCTCCTGTGTGGCCTCGCTGCGGGTAAAAATGCCCATCTGCCGCCCTTCGCGCATCACTAGCACGCGGTCACTCATAGCAAGCACTTCGGGCAGGTCAGATGAGATGAGGATGATGCCCAGTCCTTGCGCCGCTAGATCGCTGATGATGTGGTGCACCTCAGCTTTGGCGCGCACGTCGATGCCGCGCGTCGGCTCGTCGAGGATCAGCAACCGGGGGCGGGCGTTGAGCCACTTGCTCAGCATCACCTTTTGCTGATTGCCGCCAGAGAGCTTGCCCACATCCAGGTTCACCGATGGCGTGCGAATCATCAGCCGGTCGCGATATTCCTCAGCAGTGCGCTGCTCCTCGTTCTGGCGAATCAACCCCAGCCCATTCAGGTAACGGCGCAGCGTGGGCAGTGTGATGTTGGTGGCGATTGACATGGGCAGCGTCAACCCCAACCCACGGCGGTCTTCGGTGACATAGGCGATGCCCAGCTTCATGGCATGCTCCGGCGTCTTGATCTGCACCGCTTGTCCGTCGAAGATGATCTCTCCGCTCTCCGCCGGTTCAATGCCGAAGAGCGCCAACCCTACATCGGTGCGCCGCGCGCCGATCAACCCGGCAAACCCCAGCACTTCGCCGGCATAGATGTCGAAAGTCACACCGGTGAAAACTCCTGTTTTGCCAAGATCGCGCACCGACATCAACAGCTTGCCGCGCGGAACTTCGACCTTTGCGAAGAAGTCGCCCACCTCGCGCCCTACCATCTCGCGGATCACCTGCTCGCGCTGGCTGGACAGTTCCGCCGCGCTCGCTCGCATCCGCGACGAGATGAGCTTGCCGTCACGTAGCACCGTGATGCGGTCGGCGATGCGGAAAACCTCCTCCATGCGATGGCCGATGAAGAGGATCGCCACACCCTTGCTGCGCAACGCGCCGATCAACCGGAAGAGTTGATCGACTTCATGCGCCGACAGCGAGGCAGTGGGTTCATCCATGATCAATACGCGCACGTTGAGCGAGATGGCTTTGGCGATCTCGACCGCTTGCTGCGCCGCCAATGTCAGCCCGCGCGCGGGCATCCGCACGTCGAGCCGCACGTCGAGCTGCGCGAGAATCGCAGCGGCATCCCGATAGAGTCGCCCCCAGTTGACGATCATGCCGCGTTTGCGGTGGCTGATGAAGATATTTTCCGCCACGTTGAGATCGGGGAAGACCATCGGCTCCTGGTAGATGGCGGCGATGCCCAGCGATTGCGCTTCCTGTGAGTTGTTGATGTGGACAGGTTTGCCATCGAGCAGCAGTTCGCCCGTGTCAGGACGGTGCACGCCGGTCATGATCTTGATCAGCGTCGATTTTCCCGCGCCGTTTTCGCCGATCAAGGCGTGCACCTCACCCGGATAGAGCACCAGCGACACGTCCTCCAACGCCTGTGTGGCATCGAAGCGTTTGGAGACATGCCGTATTTCAAGCACAGGATGAACTTCGGTTGGGTTGGGCATGGGTTTCTACATCAAGAATGCCAAAGCCCGCCTATGAATTGTGAGGGCAGCGCATCGGTGCGCAGTCGCTGCCCCCACCGTTCACAACGCGGACTGCTGTTGTTACTGGAAGCCGCCGCTCGTCGACGCCACGCCGCGCTCGCGTCGGATTTTTTCTTCGTAACCGGAAGCCTTGTACGCTGCAACCGGATCTGTCGGTGCGCCAAGCTCTTCGCGCACCTGGGCCAGCAGCGGGCGCACGTCGGTGCGGAACGCATCCGTGAGCAGCTTGTGCGCCAACAACACCTCGCCAGCCATCTGCAACTCGGCAAGTTGCTTGCGCGGCACGATGAGCGCCTTGGCGTAGGCTTCCTGGCAATTGAGCACCGACACGATCATCGGCGCCAGCTTACCCTCGATGTTGTGGCACTGGTCGATCATGTAGGCCACGTTGCGCGCAGCCGCACTTAGCGCCGGGTCATTGCTCAGCTCGGCGGCGGCCAGTTCGTTATAGATCAGGAACAATTCGTAGGGATTCGTGCTCCCAACGATCAGGTCGTCATCGGCGTACTTGCGGTTGTTGAAGTGGAAGCCGCCCAGCTTGCCCTCGTCCAGTAGGAAGGTCACAATCTGTTCAATGTTGACGCCCTGCGCGTGGTGGCCGAGATCAACCAGCACCTGCGCGGCATCGCCCAGCTTGAGCGCCCAGGCATAGGCCGTGCCCCAATCCGGGATGTCGGTGCTATAGAAGGTGGGTTCAAAGAATTTGTACTCGATCAACATGCGGCTGCCTGCGGGCAGGTGCGGCTTGACTGCCTCCAGCCCGCGCTCGAAGCGACGCTTGCGCAGCCGCAACGAATCCTGCCCGGCGTAATTGGTGCCATCGGCAAACCACAGACTGAGGATGTTGCTATTGACCTTGCCCATGATTTCACAGCATTCCAGGATATGGTCGAGTGCGCGTTCCTGGATCGCCGGGTCTGGGTTGCCCAACGAACCGAGTTTGTACTCGTCATCCTGGAAGACGTTGGGGTTGACCGCGCCAATTTTGATGCCCTGCGCCTCGGCGTACTGACGCATGGCAGTGTAGTCCTCATCTGCAGGTTTGTCCCAGGGGATATGCACGGCGACGCTAGGGGCAATGCCGGTCATCTTGTGCACCATGGCGGCGTCGTCGAGCTTTTGCTGGGTTGTCGTGGCAGCGCCGGGCCAGGCGAAGGCCTTGAAGCGTGTACCACTGTTGGCATAGCCCCAACTGGGCGTCTCGATGTGTTGACGCTTGAGCGCCGCCTTCACCGCTTCCACATCGACGCCTTGCTCCGTAAGCTGCTCCACAAAGATTTCATAGGCTGCTTTATGATGAGCCATAGCCGGAAGTTCCCTCCGCAATCTTAACTGTTGAATCCATCTGTCACCCTGGCTCACCGTCTCAATCGGTAGGGGCGCAGGTGACGCACATGACAGATGCCGCCGAAATAGATTTGCTCTCAGGCCAAAGGCCGGGGATGAAACAATGAAGCAATTGCAGTATATTCATTTTGTGGGTTCTCTGCAACTGCAGGATTCCGTTTCGCAGTACTTACGATTAGAACAACGATAAGGGTCGAAGTAAAATGAACGAAAAGCAGTTGACAAGCAAGGAGGAGACCATGCACGAGCTGTTACAATCGCTGGTTACGCTCTCCAGCGAGTTGGGGCGTGAAGATCGACAACTGGCAATATTGGGGGAAGGCAACACCAGCGCGCGCGGCGACGACGACACCTTCTGGGTCAAGGCGTCGGGCAGCCAGCTGGCTACGATCACCGCAGACGGCTTTACCCAGGTGAAGTTGAGCGCTATCCTGGCGTTAGTCGAGCGCCAGCATATGACGCAGGAAGAAGTGCAGGCGATCTGGCCGGAGGTGATGGTCGATCCGCGGCAGAAGCGCCCGTCGGTGGAGACCTTTATGCACGCGCTCTGTCTGGCTGAGGGCGGCGCCAACTGGGTGGCGCACACACATCCGATTGCGTGCAACGCCATCTTGTGCAGCAAACTAGGCGCTGAGCCATTCATGCGCCATCTCTTCCCCGATGGTATTGTGGTGTGCGGGCGCTTTCCTGCTGTCGTGCCCTATGTCGATCCTGGCTTCGACCTGGCAAAGGCTGTGCGCACTGAGCTGCGCCGCTACCAGGATGCGCATGGCGTTTCGCCCAAACTGTTGCTGATGGTCAATCATGGCATCACCGCGCTGGGCAAGACGATGCAGGAGGCGCTTAACATCACGCGCATGGCTGACAAGTGGGCGCGCACAATCATCGGCGCGTACACCCTCGGCGGTCCCAACTTCATGCCCGACCACGAAGCTGCACGCATCGACAGCCGCCTGGATGAGCACTATCGGCGCAATCAATTGACGGGAAGATGAGTTTCAATCCAGGTCGGCGCAGCGCACAGTGTACACGTCGGTCGCGTCCTGCTGCATGAAGACACAGACCTTGCGTGGGGTGCTGCTCACAGCGACCGCGCGCAAGGTTGTACGCTCACCAACGTCTTCGGGAATGGTGACGGTGGCGCCGGGCGTGCAGCCATCCCAGAGCATCAGTCGCTTACGATTGGGTTCCTGCCAAGCCAACGCAAAGAGCGGGCCATTTTCGGACGCGCCAACAACATTACTGACGGTTGCTGCGCCGCCAGGATAGACAATCTCCGATGCCTGCGGCAAGGCGTCGATGCATTGGTGATGGAGCGCCATGATCAGCCTGCCCTCCACATTGACGCCTGCTTTCCAAAATATGTGGAGATTGCCCATCGCATCAAAGGCAAGCGATCGTCCTAATAGAGCGCCGCTGCCAAGTGCTTGCGCCGCCCCCACCGTTCCACCACTCCAGCGCCAATATTGCAGGGTGCCGTTGCTGGCGCCGTAGAGGTGCGCGCCGTCGACGGCATCGGGCCAGACAATGTCAGTGTCAGCGGGCAAATTCACTTCACTTTGCGCCTGCCACTCGCCGCCCAATGAATAAAGCATCGCTCTCCAGCCCAGGAAGCCATCAGTCACGGCCACACGCGGCTGATCATCCGCCCCCAGACGCAACCAGCCATTGATTGTGCTGTACTTGGAGCGCATAATCTCACGCGGCGACTGCCAGACGCCGTTGCTGAAAGTGGCGTGCAAGAAACGATGCCTTTGTGCTTCAGTGGCTGGCAGCCGATTGAACCATAGCAGATGGACGCGCCCGGCATCGTCCACCAGAGGCGCATTGGTGAGCAATGATTCGCTGTCGGCAGGGGCGGGCGCCAATGTCGCCTGCCAGCCGGTCAGCGTCAGATAGAGGTGATGGACGTGATCATCGGTAAGCGTGTGATACCAAAAGATGTGAGGTTGGCCTTCGTGATCAATCGCGGCTAACGGTAGATTGGTGGTGCGCGTTGCGACCGTGACCGTGTAAGCATCGCGCCAGTGCCAGCCGACGGTGTAGTCGTTGAGCACAGCAGGCAGGTAAACAACCCCTTCTGATTGCGCGGCCACTGGATGGGTGAACACCAACACCCATAGACCAACCCAGAGTAGAGATGTCAAGCATGTGATCCGGCGCACAAGCCCATCCTTTCTCAACCAACTGTCGCTATGGGGATCGTGCGCTGTAGGCGCAGCGTGTGCAACGGTGTTTTGCCGCAATTGCGTCCCGCTATGACGGCGACTCCGCCAGCAACGCAGCTACGGAGAAAGGCGCATCTGTAACCAATTTCGCCCAGTCGCGTGGCGTGTCGAGGTCGAAACGCAATGTGGTCGTGTGCACATCCTGGATGGCAAAGCCGGCGCGGGCAGCCCGCAGCCAGTGTGTGCAATAGCTCGCTGGGCCAAAGGCGCAGGCAAAGGGTGGGGGCAACGGCAGCAGCAGCGCGTTCGTGCCGCCATCGCCGCTTGGCGCCATGACAATGCGTTGACCGTTGCCAGACGCCGCTATCAGGGCGTGCAGGTCGGCAATGCACAAGTGTGGGAGATCGGCCGGCAGGATCAGCGCGGCTGTGGCGCCAAGCATAACTGCATGTTGACAGGCTTGTTCGATGGCGGCGTTGAGGTCGGCGCCTGTCTCAGTCAACGGCAAGGCGCCACCGTGCATCGCCAACGTCAGCGCCGCCGGGTCGCGACTTACGACAATCATCTGTGCAAAGCAATCGGCGGCCACGGCAATGTGCAGTGTGCGTTCGAGCATATGAGCGCTCAATGCAGTGCGCTGCGACGTTGACAGCACGCTTGCCAGCCGGCTCTTGGCTTCGGCAAAGGGCTTGGCCGGAATGATGAGCCAGGGTTTCATCCAACGGGAGGGCGCGAGTAGAGAGGGGAGACAGGTTGACGCCGTTGCATAAGCGTTGTAGCAAAGTGCAGCACATCCCTGGCCAACTGCGCCTTATCGTCGGCATTGTGCATGATCGTGTTGGTCACCAGCGCCGGCATGCGCACATGGTCGGCAGCGGCGGCGTCTTCCTGATCAAGTACAAAGCCATCGAGCACGTCATCGTAGTGAGCAGCAATGGTCACCGGCGTGACCGGATAGCCCATCTCGCGCATCATTTTGGCAGCCGGCCCTTTGATCGCCTTGCCGCCAACAATGGGCGCTACGGCAATCTTAGGCGCGCGTAAGGTGGTGAGCAACGCTCGTGTATCGCCCACACTCAAGATCGGGTCGAGACTGAGGTAAGGGTTGCTGGGGCAGAAGACGATTACATCAGCGCTGGTCAGCGCCGTGTAGGCGGCGTCGGTCAATTCGCTTTCGGCGGCGCCTACAAAGGAAACGTCGATCACACATGGCTCACAGCGCCGCCCGACAAAATAATGCTGAAAGGGCAAGTCGCCTTCATCGGTGTGCACCAGCGTGCGCACGGGTGTGTCGCTCATCGGCAGAATGGTCGAGCGGACGCCAAAGGCGCGGCGCAGCCGATCGGTCACCTCGGTCAGGCTCAAGCCCTGTCGCAGCCACTCGCTGCGGCGCAGATGCACCGCCAGGTCGCGGTCACCCAGCCGGAACCAATCTTCGGCGCCCAACAACCCCATTGTGTGCAGCACGGTGAACGATTCATCCGCGCGCCCCCAGCCGGTTTCTGGGTTGTTGACGCCCGCCAGGTTGTAGAGCACCGTGTCGAGATCGGGGCAGATCGTGAGTCCCCAGTGCTCAAAGTCGTCGCCGGTGTTGACAATGACGGTGAGCGCGCCGGGCGGCAACACTGCTTGCAGACCGGTGGCCAGCCTGGCTCCCCCTACGCCGCCGGCCAACGCCACCACGCGCCAATCGTCGGGCAGGCGGCCATTCCGCTGTGCTTGCAAGGCAGTCGAGACAGGTTGTTCGTTCACGGCTCATCTCCACACAACACGTTCGGTCAGCGGTGCACGCGTGCGCGTCCTCACTTCCGCCGGATAGCCAAGCGTCAAAATCGCCTGCGGCTGCCAGGCCTCGGGTAGCGCCAACACCTGACGCACCAGCGCCGGCGCAAAGAGCGGCGCGCACATCCAACAAGCGCCAAGCCCTGCAGCGTGAGCGGCCAGCAGCAGATTCTGGCACGCAAGCGCCACGCTCTGCACGGCCATCGTCCATTCCGCCTGGCTGCGCAGCGGATCCGGGTAGACGTCCATCTCTTCCAGCGTGACGCATGGCACGATCAGCACCGGCGCTCCGGTCAGCCGCGCCTGGCTAATGGCGACGCGGCGCTCGATCTCTGATAGATCGGCGCCATCACCAGACAAATCGCGACGCCAGGCTTCCGCCATCTGCGCGCTCAACACCGCCTTCGTTGTCGCCGACTGCACGACACAGAAACGCCACGGCTGGCGATTATGCGCCGAAGGCGCCCAGCTTGCCGCTTCCAATAGTGCCTCGATCAGGGTAGGGGCGACTGGCTCTGGTGTGTAACGCCGAATCGAGCGCCGTGTGCGCGCCAGCTCAAGAAAAGCCGTTAGCGCCGGCCACTCCCCTATCACAGCATCCTGAATGCGCACGTTCCCAACCGACATTGCGGGCATTATAGCACGCTGGTGCATCAGCGGAAATTGAAACAAGCCAGAAGGGGACAGGAAAAGAAAAGCGGTCAGGCAATGAGGAAGACCGCACAAGTCACACTCTCGACTTGCGCACCTGCCCCTGCTCGCCCTTCCTGGCATTTTTCTCGCGCACAGTGTACAATGCTGCCCACCTCAACATTCTGATGACACAAGCGAGGAGAATTGATCATGAGTGAACCGCGCTACACACGCGTTGCCATGTACCTGCAGGACAAGCACCCGATCCGGGAGGGCATGGAGTACGTTCGCTATGCCGAAGCAAAGGGCTTTGAGGCGGTCTGGCAAGCCGAAAGCCGCCTGGTGCGCGATGCCATTGTCCCAATGGCCGCTTTCGCCGCCGTGACCGAACGCATCCAGATCGGTTCCGGCGTCATCAATAACTGGACGCGCAATATCGGGCTGCTGGCCGCCACCTTTCTGACGTTGGATGACCTGGCGCCCAATCGCATCATCTGCGGCATCGGCGCGTGGTGGGATCCGCTGGCGAAGAATGTGGGCATAGAGCGCCGCAAACCCCTCACAGCCATGCGTGAGACGGTGGAAGTGATGCGCCGGTTGCTGGCAATGGAGCGCGTCACCTTTCATGGCGAATTTCACCACGTCGATGGCATCGAGCTGGATGTTGTGCACGGACGCCGCGAGCCGCGCAATGTCAAAATCATGATCGGCGCCACCGGGCCGCAGATGATGGAGCTGACCGGCGAAATTGCCGATGGCGCAGTGCTCAATTATTGTGTGCCACCGGAGTACAATATCGAAGCGCTGGAACAACTGGAGCGCGGCGCCGCCCGCGCTGGACGAAGCCTCGATGACATCGACCGCCCGCAGCTGGTCGTCTGCTCCGTGCACGAGGATCGCCAGGCTGCGCTCGACGGCGCCCGTGAGCTACTGACCCAATACCTGGCGCAACAACCGCACATTGCCAAAGCCAGCGGCGTCAAGCCGGAAGTTGTCCAGCAGATTCAATCGATCCTCGGCTGGCCAGCGACGAAAGAGCAGGTGCGTGCGGCCATGAAGTATGTGCCCGATGAATTGGTGCAGCGCATCACTGCCAGCGGCACCCCTGCCGAGGTCAAGGCCAAAGTGCGTGAGTACATCAAGTATGGCGCCACCTGCCCGATCCTCTACCCGCTGGGCGATGTGAAGCTGATGATTGACACATTTGCGGACGGTTATTGAGTTACTGAAAATACGGGCGTGATTATGACGGAATCACTTGCGGCGTCGCTTGACCTGTCACCATTGCACGCGATCCTGGCCGCACACGCTGACGCCGGGCGCAGCGCGCTGCTCCCTGTCTTGCTTGCCGCGCAGGCACATTACGGCTATCTACCGCAACCAGTCACTGCGGCGATCGCCCAGACGCTAGGCGTGCCACTGGCAGATGTGCACGGCGTCATCGAGTTCTATGCCTTGCTCTACAACCAACCAGTCGGACGCACAGTGTTGCGCGTCTGCACCGACCCGGCCTGCGCCCTACGCGGCGGCGACGCCGTGCTGACAGCGGCGTGTGCGGTCGCCGGCATCGAGGAAGGGGAGACCTCCGCCGACGGCGCAGTGACCGTCGAGCGTTCGCCCTGTCTTGGCCATTGCAACTCGGGCGTCTCGGTCAACGTGACCTTTGGCAAACCGCAGCGCAACATTACCTTCGCCCATGTCACGCCCGACACGGTTGAAGCGCTGATCGAGGGGCGCGGACGCACCACTGCCGACTTCTGGAGCGAGGACTATGTCGGCGGCGATCTGAGCATCATCACGCCGCTGTGTGGGCGTGGACGACGCACACGGCTGGTCGAGTACGAGGCAGTCGGCGGCATGCAGGCGCTGCGCAAAGCGTTGACCACGATGACACCCGCTGCCGTGATTGAGGCAATGCATCAAGCCGACCTGCTGGGGCGTGGCGGCGCGGCCTTCCCGACATGGGCAAAGTGGGATGGCGCCGCCAAAGCACCTGGCCAACCCAAATACTTCGTCGTCAACGCCGACGAGTCGGAGCCGGGCACCTTCAAAGATCGCGTGCTGCTCGAAGGCGATCCCTGCCGCGTACTGGAGGGGGCCATCATCGGTGCATATGCGATTGGCGCCAGCCGCATCTACATTTATATTCGCGGCGAATATCCGCTTGCCATCGAGCGCGTCGAAGCGGCATTGCAGGAACTGCGCAACGCCAGTTATTTGGGTGAGAATATCCTCGGCTCTGGCTTTAGCATCGACGTCGAAATCCGCAGCGGAGCCGGCGCCTACATCTGCGGCGAAGAGACCGCCCTCTTTGAGTCGATCGAGGGCAAGCGCGGCTTCCCACGCGTCAAACCGCCCTTCCCGACCACGCACGGTCTCTTTGGCAAACCAACTGCCATCAACAACGTGGAGACGCTGGCGCAGACACCCTACATCCTGATCCACGGGCCAGACGCATTCCAACGTCTCGGCACCGCCGAATCGACCGGCCCCAAGCTGCTCTGTGTCTCTGGCGATGTCGTGCGGCCCGGTCTGTACGAAATCGGCTTTGGCGCCACCCTGCGTCATCTGATCGAGAATCTGGCGGGAGGCGTGGTCGGCGGCGAGTTGCAGGCGCTGTTGATCGGCGGCGCGGCCGGCGCCTTTGCGACGCCGGCGGAACTCGACACGCCGATCACGTTTCAGGGGCTGCGCGCCGCCGGGTTGACGCTTGGCTCCGGCGCCATCATGGTTTTCAACGACAAGCGCGACCTGCGCGACATCTTGCGGCGGCTGGCGCGCTTTTTTGCGCATGAGTCGTGTGGCAAGTGCTATCCCTGCCAGCTGGGCACACAACGCCAGTACGAGATTCTAGCGCGCATGGCTGCGGGCAATCCGCTGCCCGGTGACACGGCGCGGCTGCGCGATGTCGGCTGGACGATGAGCGACGCTTCGCTGTGTGGGTTAGGACAGACGGCAGCGGCAGCGATCTTCAGCGCCATGCAACGCTGGCCGCACCTGTTTGAGAACGGAGACGCACGATGAGCGAAGTTACGCTGACCATCGATGGACAATCGGTCACCGTTGCTGAGCACGCAACGATCTTGCAGGCAGCGGGTGCGCTGGGCATCGACATCCCGACAATCTGTTATCACGAAGCGTGTACGGCAAACGCAATTTGTCGGCTATGCGTGGTGGAGGTTGAGAAACAGCGCCTCTTGCAGCCAGCGTGCGTCACCCAGGTGCGCGATGGCATGGTCGTGCAGACGCGTAGCGAGCGCGTCGAACGCAGTCGCCGCACGATCCTGGAGATGCTCGACTCCGCCGTCGATCTGAGGGATGCGCCCGACATTCAGGCGCAACTGGTGGACTATAACGCCCAGCCCGACCGCTTTCCCGACGCTGAACGTCGTGCACCGGCGCCGATCGACGACAACCCGATGTACATCCGTGACTACGCTAAATGCGTGCTCTGCTGGCGCTGCGTGCAGGTCTGCGCCGAGGATGCACAATACACCTTTGCCCTCAGCTTCGACAAGCGCGGCTTCGAGACGCAGATCGGCACTTTTTTTGATCTGCCGATGCCGGAAACGACTTGCGTTTTCTGCGGACAGTGCGTTGGCGTCTGCCCCACGGGTGCGCTCAAACCGCGCCGCGAGTGGCTCTTGGAGCAGGGCAAGACACCCGACGAGATCATGGAGCTGACGCGGGCAGAACGAAGAAAGTCAAGGCGGGCGAAACAATAGAGATTGCGAGAAAGGATGAAACCACAGGATGCCAGAAATAGTTGCTTTGTCAGAAGCGCAAATCAAAGCTGCCCTCCAGGAACTCCCCGGCTGGAGCGTCGTTGCGGGCAAACTGCACAAGGAGTTCAAGTTTGCCAACTTCACACAAGCCTTCGGCTTTATGACCAAAGTTGCTATCGAAGCCAACACCATGAATCATCACCCCGAATGGTTCAACGTGTGGAATAAAGTCATCATCGACCTGGTCACCCACGAGGCAGGCAATCAGATCAGCGCACTGGATGTGGCGCTGGCGCGGATGATCGAAGAAGTCGTCTGAGCCTGGAGATTAGGAATTACTGCTCCTAGGTTAGCTGTTTATCTTCCCGGACGCTCCACAGCTTCCGGGAAGATTGTGAGTGAAATAACGTTACAACCTAGCAATCAACAGGAGACAGAGTGACACAGCGACTGCCCTGGAGCAATCTTGACCCTCTCATCTCCCAATCCTAGCCCTGACCCTTTATGTACGAACTCTCTGCTCTGTTTCTCGGTTTGCTCTCCGCCCTCAGTTGGGGTGGCGGCGATTTTTGCGGTGGGCTGTCGACGCGCCGCGCCGACCCGCACACGGTTGTCTTCATGGCGGAAATGGTCGGCGCAGTGTTGTTGGCGGCGTTGGCGCTGACTTTCCATGAGGCAATTCCTGACCGGCTGCATCTGCTATGGGCGGGTGTGGGTGGTCTGCTGGGCGCTGTAGGGCTGTTGGTGCTCTACCAGGCGCTGGCTTCCGGTCACATGGGCATCGTGGCGCCGCTCACCGCCGTAATCTCTGGCGGAATGCCCGTTCTCTTCGGCCTGATTACCGATGGGTTGCCTGCACCACTGCATCTGGCCGGCTTTGCGCTCGCGCTGGCGGCGGTGTGGCTGCTGGCAGGCGGCGCTGGCGAGACACTCACCCGCCGCGATCTGGTTTACACGCTGATAGCAGGCGTGAGCTTCGGCTTCTACTTTGTCTTCATCGACGCCGGGACAGGTGCAGGCAATGTCTTCTGGAGCCTGACGGTGGCGCGTGCCCTGGGCGGTCTGCTCTTACTGGCGGCGATCGCGGTGATGCGTCGCCCTTTGCTGCCGCCACGCACAGTGCTGCCAATCACTGCACTGACTGGTGTGCTTGACGCCGGCGGCAACCTCTTCTTTGCGCTGGCCGCTGCCGTGGGGCGCCTTGACGTCGCCGCCATCCTGGCGTCGCTTTACCCCGGCGTGACCGTTCTGCTGGCATGGGGGATATTGGGTCAAAAGCTCAATCGGCCGCAAACCGTTGGCGTTGTCGCTGCGTTGGCGGCAATCGTGTTGATTGCGGCGTAAAGGCAAATCATGACGCGCTCGATGTTCTTGCCCCTGCGCAGCGAGCGTTAGTGCAACCAGGTTGCCGTCAGGTTTGGCGCCGGTCATGCCGTCCCCACTGCGAATACGGCGTGCCGCTACAGACTACATGACGCGCCTACATCTTCATGTGATCCCATCCTCACCACCGTGCGCGACACTGAAACCGACAATAAAATTCATGAGGAGCGCGCAGATGTCACAGCTCGATCAGGCCGTGCAGTACACAATTCGTATTGAGGGCAACCTCGACAACGCGGTTGCCAGTTGGTTTGGCCCCATCCGCATCGAGCCTGAGCGAGATGCACAAGGGCAGCCGATTACCCGGTTGACCGGTGAAGTTGCCGATCAGTCCGCCCTGGTGGGATTGGTGCGCCATTTGCACGCGCTGGGTATCGTATTGCTCTCAGTTGATCGGATCAGGAGGGAATGAAGGCAGATGCGGAATCCAACCCTCAGCCGGCGGCGCCTGTTGGTCGCCACCGGCAGCGTACTGGCTGCCAGTGCGTTGATGTGCGGCGGTGTGACGGTTTGGGGCAGCCAAATGCCCACCATCGAATATGTTCAGGCCAGTTGTGGAAAGGAGGCAAACATGCAGAAGGTATTAGTGGCATATGCCAGCAAGTGCGGCTCGACCGGTGAAGTTGCCCAGGCAATCGGCGCGACATTGTGCGCCAACGGTGCAACGGTGGATGTACGCCGCATCGAGGACGTGAGCGACGTGACCGGCTACGATGCCTTTGTCATTGGCAGCGCCATTCGCATGGGAAGCTGGCTGCCGCAGGCAAAACACTTTGTCGAGAGCAACGTCACACGCCTGCGCTCTGCGCCGACCGCCTTCTTCACTGTCCACATGCTCAACACGGACGACAGCGAAGAGAGCAAAGCCGCCCGCTCTGCTTACGTGGCGCCGGTGCACGCCCTCCTGGAGCCGCAGAGCGAGGCGTTCTTTGCAGGTAAACTTGATATGAGCAAAATGTCCTTTCTCGACCGCATGATCTCCAGGATGATGAAGGCCAAAGATGAGGACAGGCGCGATTGGCGTGCCATTGCCGCCTGGGCCGGGCAACTTCTGCCAGAAACTCCCTAGTGCGCTTGGCCGACTACAGATCCAAGGTGAGATACTGACGCAGGTAAGCCAGGCTTTGCACTAGTGAAGCCTGGCGCAACGCCAGTGAACCTTCATAGGCGCGATCTTCCACCTCCACCGCCACCGGCCCCTGGTAACCCGTATCAGTCAGCACAGAGAAGAATTTGCCCCAGTCCACGTCGCCCAGGCCAGGCAGCTTGGGCGTGTGATATTCGTTAGGAAACGCCAACACACCGACCTGATCGAGCTTGTGGCGGTCGAGACGGGCATCCTTGGCGTGGATGTGAAAGAGCCTGTCCTTGAACTCGCGCAGCGGCGCCAGGTAGTCCATCTGTTGCCAGATCAGATGCGATGGGTCGTAGTTGAGACCAAAGTTGGCGCTAGGAATGTCTTCGAACATGCGCCGCCAGATGGCAGGGGAGCGTGCCAGATTCTTGCCGCCCGGCCATTCATCGCGCGTAAAGAGCATCGGACAGTTTTCAATGCCGATCTTGACGCCGTGATCCTCGGCAAAGGCAATCAACGGCTTCCAGGTGCTCAAAAAGCGCGGCCAGTTTTCTTCCAGCGACCTGGTCCAGTCGCGCCCGATGAAGGTGTTCACGACCGGAACGCCAAGTTGTTGCGCCGCCACGATCACGGCCTTGATATGCTCGACGTAGACCCTGGCCTCCGCTTCATCCGGCGCCAGCGGGTTGGGATAGTAGCCCAATCCGCTGATGCTGAGGTGATGATCGGCAAACAGATTGTTGATTTCGGCTGCGCGTGACGCAGTAAGCGTGGTCACATCGATGTGCGTCACGCCTGCATAGCGCCGTTCCGCCTTGCCTTTGGGCCAGCACATCACTTCGATGCAGCTGTAGCCACTCTCCGCAGCGAAGGCGACAACCTCTTCCAGAGATAGATCGGGCAGGATGGCGCTGACAAATCCTAGCTTCATGGCTTGCTCCTCTGCTTGGTTGACTTGAAAGTTTATGCTTCCACTTTCACCCAGCGCTGCTCATCATGACTGCGCAGGATGGCTTCGCAGAGCAAAATCTCACGGTGTCCTTCCTCAAATGTCGGGAAGAAAGGCACAGCGTCGAAGTCGCCGGCGGCAATATAGTCGTAGAAAGCGCGGAAGCACATCTTGAACGAATCCGGGTAGCCCTCGTTGTGACCGCCCGGATAGTCGATGTAGCGCGCCGCCAACGGCGCCATCAGGCTAGCGTCTTTGAAGAGATGCTCATTGGGTTGGTTGCGATGACCGATCCACAATTCGTTGGGGCGTTCCCCGTCGAACCAGATGGCGCTCTCCTTGCCAGCTATCTCATAGCGCAGACAGTTCTTGCGCCCGGCGGTCAATTGCGAGACCCAGAGTACGCCGCGCGCCTGGTTCTTGAAGCGCAGCAGCACAGCGCCCATATCCTCCGTTTCGATGTCGATCTCCTCGGTGTCGCGGTGGGTTGTCGTCTTGGCACTAAAGGTCTCGACCTCGCCCTTCGGTCGCTGCCGCTTCGGAAAGACGGTGCGCAGGTCGGCAAAGACGGCCTCAATCTCCAACCCCGTGATCGTCTGCACCAGGTCCATCCAGTGCGTGCCAATGTCGGCCACCGCGCGCAGGCGCCCGCCTTCAGAGGCAAGCACGCGCCAGTTGTAATCCGTCGGATACAGCAGCCAGTCCTGTACGTAGTTGCCAAAGACCGACACCACTTCGCCGATCTGGCCACTGCGTACGCGCGCCCGCGCCTCGATGCTGGTCGGGTAGAAACGATAGTTGTAATTGACGCCAGCGGCCAGTTTGACCGACTTCGCCAGCTCCACCAGCTCCGCCGACTCACGCGAATTCATCGTGAGCGGCTTCTCGCATAGCACATGTTTCCCTGCCAGCAACGCGGCTTTGGTGGTCTCGAAATGCCAGCGGTTCGGCGTCGTAATGTGGACGGCCTGCACTTCGTCATCCGCCAGAATTTCATCGAAGGTGGTGTAGGCCTTGGGAATGTCGTGCGCCTGCGCAAAGCGCCGCGATTTTTCCGGCGAAGAGCCAAGAATGCCGACCACGCGCACGCCCAATCGTCGCAGCGCTTCGGTGTGAGCAGGCCCCATAAAGCCAGTGCCTGTGATGGCAACGCCGATGTCGTACATGTCGCCCCCTTTCCTTTGTCTGGGTTTCATGCCCGGTGTCGGGTGGATTGATGTTGGTGTGTACGCCCAACACTCTATATCACGCTGATTGCGCTGTCAATTGCTGCGCGACTGGGGCGGGCGGCGGCTTGCCAGCGTGGCGCGTGACAAGCCTGGACGCGCCCCACGCGACGCGCTCCCGCACTCACTCTGCGGATTTTTCCCGCGCCAGCAACCGTCGTTTGCGTTCGACGCCCCAGCGATAGCCGCTCAGGTCGCCGTTTCGCCGCACGACGCGGTGACAGGGGATCGCCACCGCCAGCGTGTTGGCAGCACACGCGCCCGCCACCGCCCGCACCGCCGTCGGTGCGCCGATACGCTCCGCCACCTGACTGTAGCTCAGCGTGCTGCCGGCCGGAATCTCGCGCAGCGCCGCCCATACCCGGCGTTGAAAGGCTGTCCCCTGGATGTCAAGCGGCAGCGCCAGTCCTTTCGCCGGCGCGTCAAGAAAATCCACCACCTGCTGCACCCAGTCGGCAAAGTCGGGATCGTGCACCAATCGCGCGTGGGGGAAACGTGTGCGCAGCCCGGCCTCCAGCGCATCCAGATCATCGCCCAGGTCGATAGCGCACAGCCCGCGTGAGGTGGCGGCCACCAACACCCAGCCCAGATAACATGCCGCCACGCCAAAGCGGATCGTCTCACCGGCGGCGCCACGCCGATACGCCGTCGGCGTCATACCGATGGCGGCGGCGCTCTCGGCGTAAAAGTGGCCGCCACTGGTGTAGCCCGCGTCGTAGATGGCCGCAGTCACACTGCCCGGCGCCTGAAGCGTTGCAGCGGCGCGCTGGCGGCGCACAGTCATTGCGTACTGTTTGGGCGAGACGCCGGTGTGCGCCTTGAAGACGCGTTGGAAATGATAGGGACTCATGCCAACGGCGGCGGCCAGCATGGCCAGCGAAGGCGCGGGGTCGGCATTGCGGATCAGCGCACACGCCTGTTCGACTGCAGCGGCGTGTTCGAGTTCGATGGCTGGCTGCGCCTGCTGCGGCTGGCAGCGTTTGCAGGGACGAAAGCCCGCCGCCTCGGCCGCAGCCGGCGTGTCGAAGAAGCGGACATTCTCCCGTCGTGGCGTGCGAGAACGACAGGTGGGCCGACAATAGACGCCGGTCGTCACCACGGCGAACCAGAAGCGCCCTTCGGCAGCGGCGTCTTTGGTGCAGATGGCGGCCCAGCGGTCGTCGTCGCTGGCAAAAGTGGGGTGGAATTCACCGTTAGTGACGGTGCGCGTCATGGACATGGTGCAATCTCTCCTGGTCTAATTCAACTTGATGACGCACCAATCATAGCCGCGAGACCCTACGCGTACACTCGAATACTTGCGCTGCAATTGGGGGGCGAACGTCATGTTGGTGGCGCTGCCTGGCGCACAACTCGCCAGCAGTTCAATATCGACGTCTACAGCGCCACCGTCTGCCCACGCCCTTGCGCCATCGCCCGCCGATAGACAAGCGCTGCCGTCACCGCATCTTGTAATGCTATCCCCACAGATTTAAATAGCGTAATCTCCTGCGGCGTCGTGCGCCCTGGCACGATGCCGGTGACCACCTCCGCCAGTTCGCCCACGACATGTTCGGCGTCAATCACACCCTCTTGCATGGGGATGACGATGTCGCCGGCTTCGACCTGGGCGGCCTGCCGGCGATCAACGATGACGCGGCTGCGGCGCACGGTTTCGCTGTCCAGCTCGCGCATGGTTTTCGTGTACGCGCCGATGGCGTTGATGTGCGCGCCAGGACGCAACCAGGCGCCATCAAAGAGCGGCGTCGCGCTGTTGGTGGCGGTGCAGATCAGGTCGGCAGCCTCCACGGCGGCGCGCCTGTCGGCGGCAGGCGTCACAGGGATGCCAAGCTGTGCCGTCATCTGCGCACAGAAGGGGCGCACGTCGCCCAATGCCACAACATGCACCTGCTGCAGGGGGCGTACAGCGGCCATCGCCAACAGCTGGGCGCCAGCCTGCACGCCAGCGCCAAACAGCGTCAGCACGCTGGCGTCGGGGCGCGCCAGCCACTGCGTGGCGACGCCACTGACTGCGCCCGTGCGCATGGCGGTGAGATGTTCGGCGTCCATCAATGCCAGCGCCTGACCTGTGCGCGCATCGTGGAGCAGCAACACGGCGTGGATGGTCGGCAGGTTGTACTGTGCCCGGTTATCGTTGTAGACGGTGACAACCTTGATCGACAGTGTGCCGGGATCCGCTGCCGCCGGGTCGCCAGCGACAAAGGCAGGCATTGCCAGGTGGATGCCGTTGTACGGTGCGATTACTGTCGCCAACCGTTGTGGCATCTCCACGGCGCCGGCGGCAAGCTGGCGAAAGCCGGCCTCCACCGCGGCAATTGCATCGGGCATCGTCAATAACGCTTCGACGTCGTGGCGAGATAGGATGAGCATAGGCAACGTCCAGTTCCTTGCAAGTTGAAGTGTGGCGGAGCGACCGCTGATTACACCGTTGATTACGCCATCGATTTGACGGCGCGCGTGGCGATGTAAGTCGGCGTATACTCATTGAGTTTGACGCCCGGCCAGATGTCTTCGTAGAAGCCGGTCAACACGAAACCGGCGTCGAGCTGGCCGCCGATCTGATCGGTCAGCGTGTGGCCGAACTCGAGCGGCTGTAGCTCATCCAGATAGACAGCGCGTTCGGCTTCGCTCAGGCTGCTGAGGTCAGAGTAAGGCAGTGCGTGCCGCACTTGCAGCACACCTTCGTCCGCCAGTTCCTGATCAAAGAGGTAGAGAATCGGGTTGCAGAAACCGGCCAGCAGCACACCGCCCGGACGCAACACCCGAAAGCACTCACGCCAGACCGGACGCACATCGGGCACAAAGAGGTTTGAGGTCGGATGAACGATCAGGTCAAAGGTCGCAGCGGCAAAAACCGATAGGTCGCGCATGTCGCCTTCGATGGTGCGCAGGTCGAGGCCATCGCGGCGCGCCACGAACCGATCCTGCGCCAGCTGCTGCGGCGAGTTATCGAACACTGTGACGCGTGCACCCGCTGCTGCCAGGATCGGCCCTTGCTGTCCGCCGCCCCCTGCCAGGCAGAGCACGTCGGCGCCCGCTAACGACGGGAACCAGGCGCGCGGCACAGCCCGTGTCGGCGTCAGCACGATCTGCCACACGCCCTGACGGGCGGCGGCGATCTCCTCCGGCGCGACCGGCGTCGTCCAACGACTGGCGCGCTCGACAGCTTTATCCCAGGCGCGGGCGTTGTAGCGGCGGACCTCCTCGGCATTCATGGCTCTGCCCCAACAGACAAGACGCTGTCATCCACTTTGCGCAGAAACGCCGCGCATTCTTCGGGCAGCGATGGATTGATGTAGATGCCGCTGCCTAGCTCGAAACCGGCGGTCAATGAGATGCGCGGCACGATCGTGATGTACCAGTGCAGATAGGGCGCCCCCAGATCGCGCACCGGCGCACTGCGGATCACGTAGTTGAAGTCAGGATTGTTCAAGCCGATATAGAGCTTGCGCAGGAGTGTATGCATGACCTTCCCCAGGTCGGCTACTTCGGGCGGGGTGGCATGGAGGAAGGTGGCGGCGTGCGCTTTGGGCACAATCCACAGATGAAAGGGCGAAAAGGCGGCGTAGGGGGAAAAGGCGACAAAGTGCTCGCTCTCTAGCACGATGCGGCGACCGTCGGCGCGCTCCTGCTCTAACATTTCGCAGTAGGCGCAGACGCCCACTTCGTCGAAGTGCATACGCGCTGTGTCGGCGCGCACGCGCACATCGCTGGGCACCATCGGCAGCGCCATCATCTGCGCGTGAGGATGCCGCAGTGACGCGCCTGCCTGACGGCCATGATTCTTGAAAAATTGGATGTATTCGATGCGCGAGTCGAGTTGCACCTGCCAGGCGCGGTCGATGAACACTTGCAGCACGCGCGCCAGGCACTCTGGCGCTTCGAGCGCAGCGCAGGTGTTGTGCGTAGGCGACTCGACGATCACCTCGTGATAGCCAACCCCGGAGATGCGGCGCACCAGCCCGCGATACTCGCGCTCCAGCGTGGCCTTCTCCGCCAGCGCCGGATAGCGATTGCCGACAACACGCACTTGCCAGGGCGCGTCGGCAGGTGAGCGCATCACTTCCAGCTCGCTTTCTTCATTACCAGGGCAGAAGGGGCAGCCGGCTTCCCAGGTTGGCCCTTCACCGCACATCAGCCGCCCTGGCTCTACAAATTCATGCGGTCGCCGCGCTCGCTCCGAAGCAATGATGACGCACTCTTTGGTGGCAAGGTTTTGGCGTAACTCGGACATTGCCGACTAAATCCTGTCTAGCGCTTGCGCCAGGTCGGCGATCAAATCCGCCGTCTCTTCGATGCCGACGCAAAGACGCACTAACTCGTCACGGATGCCCAACGCCAGCCGTTCCTCTGGCGACAGGGCGGCGTAGCCCATCACGGCCAGCGGGCTGACCATCGTCTCGACGCCGCCCAGGCTTGGCCCGATGGTGGCAATCTGCAAGGCATCGATAAAGCGATGCGCCTGCTCCATGTCACCATCGATCTCAAAACTGACCACGCCGCCGCCGCCGCGCAGGGTCGCTCGCGCCACTGCGTAATCGGGATGGCTGGGTAACAGCGGATACCAGACGCGGCGCACTTTGGGATGACCCTCCAGGAATTGCGCTATTGCCAGCCCGCTGGCATTCTGGCGCTCGACGCGTAGCGCCAACGTCTTGACGCCACGCAGGATCAGGTACGCAGTCTGCGGCGCCACCAGGTTGCCAAATAAGCCTTGCATCTGGCGCAGCGGCGTCGTCAGGTTGTATCGTCCGGCCACCACTCCCGCCATCACGTCATTGTGCCCGGCGAGATACTTGGTCAGGCTGTGGATCACTAGATCGACGCCGTGCTGGAGGGGGCGCAGATTGTACGGCGTGGCAAAGGTTGCATCGACTACGGTGAGCAGGTTATGGCGTTGCGCAATGTCTACCAGGCGCGCAAAGTCCAGGCAGCGCATAAATGGGTTGGTGGGCGACTCGGAAAAGATCAACCGCGTCTCGGGGCGGATGGCGGCCTCCATGGCGGCATAGTCATCAACAGGGACAAGTGTGCAGTCGATGCCATAGCGCTTCAGAAAGCCCTGGCTGAATTCCAGTGTACTGTGGTAGCAATTATCCGTGAGCACGAAGTGCTGACCCGGCTGTAGGAGCAGCAGCAACGTCCCGGTCACCGCCGCCATGCCGCTGCTGACAGCGATAGCATCCTGAGCGCCTTCCAATTCAGCCAGCTTGGCTTCGAGCGCGCGCACCGTTGGATTGCCATAGCGCCCGTATTCCTCGCGCTCTGGCTCGTTCCAAAAGAGGCGTTCCTCGGTGTAGTTGACCAGTTCTGCGGTGTCGTCAAAGGTGTAGACAGCCGTCTGCACCACTGGCACAGTCAGGCTATGGTGGGCGCGGAAGCGTGCTTCTCCGGCGTGCACAGCCTGCGTCGAGGTGGCTGCGGTCGTCTTGTCTGTGATTGCACGACGCGGCTCCCCAGCATTGGCGCTCGTTGATGGGAGAGGTTGCATAAGTAGTCGTATCCCTGTTGGGTCGTAATCAATACGTCGATATGCCTGAAAAGCATAGCAGACGCCCACGCGCGCTGCAAATGGAATCCACGCACAGCGCTCTGGATAATGGGTCATTCCTGCACTGGCGATGAAACGAGGCGGCGTGTCAACCCGCGCCTCATCCCGATTTTCGAGCCGGACTTTGCCAGAAACGCGAAGCATCCCATGCGACATTACAGAGTCAGGGCGCCGGCGTGTGCTATAATCGTACATCAATCAAAAAAAGCGCCGTGTTTGGCGGCCAGGTGATAGACACCGAAAAATAACCTCAAACCCTGGGTCTCCAGACCTGAAGAAGAGTGAGGAATGTAAAACATGACAGAACCTTCCTTAAAGGCCGGTGTGCCTTCGGCGCAGGCGGCGGTCGCAGAGCCAACAGCCGTCCTCGCCACAGAACAGCTGATCCCTATGTATCGCATGATGTTCCTGATCCGTCGCGTCGAAGAGTCGTTGCTGGAATTGGCCGAGTCCGGCAAGATCGGCGGCGCCATGCACACCGCGATCGGGCACGAAGGCGCGGCGGTCGGCATGGCGGCCGCGTTGCGCAAGGATGATTATCTGACCTGCACCTATCGCGGCCACCACCATTCGCTGGCGCGCGGCATGGATCCCAAGCGCGCCATCTGCGAGGTGCTCGGCAAGGCCCCCGGCTTTGCTAAGGGCAAGGGCGGTTCGATGCACTTTCTCGACCCATCGCTCGGTTTGATGGGCGCCAACGGCATCGTCGGTGCACAGGTGCCCCATGCTGCGGGCATGGCGCTTGCCTCCAAAATTCGCGGCGAAGATCGCATCGCCATCACCTTCTTCGGCGATGGCGCGCTCTACCAGGGCTTGATGCACGAGACCTTCAACATGGCGCAAAAGTGGAAGCTCCCCGTCATCTTCTATTGCGAAAACAATCGTTACTCCGAGATGACGCCCATTGCGCGTACCTCGTCGGTGAGCGATATCTATCAATTTGTGCGCGCCTATGGCATGGAGAGCATCCAGATCGATGGCAACGATGTCGAGGTCGTCTACGATGCCATCTCCAAAGCGGCGGCACGCGCCCGCGCCGGCGAAGGCCCCACCTTCATCGAAGGCATCACCTATCGTCTTGCCGGTCACATGGCGGGCGATCTCGAAACCTATCGCACGGCTGAGGAGATCGAGATGCAGCGCGCCTATGAGCCGCTGACCCAACTGCACCAGAAATTGCTCGACCGCGGCGTCTCCGAGGAGGAGTTGAACAAAATTCGCGCCGAAGTCGAAGAGGAAGTGCAGGAAGCCGTCGAATTCGCGCTCGCCGCGCCCTGGCCCGACATCGCCGAGGCGTATACGGACGTATATAAGGTCTAGCCAACGATCAGAGGGAGAGACTGAGATAGGAAGAGAAAGGAAGATGGGGGAGAAGCGGAGCCTGTGAGCAGGCGCCCCCAATCTCTAATCTCCAATCTCTGATTTCCAATCTCTTGCACAAGGAACAAAATAGCAATGCGCAAGACGACATTTATTCAAGCAATCAACGAGGCGATGCGCGACGAGATGCGTCGCGACGAGCGCGTATTTTTAATCGGTGAGGACATCGGTCACTACGGCGGCCTCTTCCGCGTGACGCGCAACCTGATGGAGGAATTTGGCGAACGCCGCGTCATCGACACGCCGATCAGCGAGCAGGGCTTCATGGGCATGGCCGTCGGCGCCGCAATGGTGGGTCTGCGCCCAATCGTCGAGCTGATGTACATGGATTTCTTCCTGGTCTGCGCCGACCAGATCTTCAACCAGGCTGCGCGGATGCATTACATGACCGGCGGGCTGCTCCACGTGCCGATGGTGATCCGCGGCCAGCAGGGCGGCGGCAAACGCTACGGTTCGCAACATAGCGCCAGCGTGGAAAGTGTTTTTGCGCAATTCCCCGGCATCAAGGTGGTGGCGCCCGCCACCCCCTACGACGCCAAGGGACTGCTCATCTCGGCGATCCGCGACGACAACCCGGTGCTCTTCCTTGAACACAAGATGCTCTACTTCACGCGCGGCGACATGCCCGACGCCGAAGAGGAATACACCGTGCCGATCGGCAAAGCCGACATCAAGCGTGAAGGCAAGGATTTGACCCTTGCCACCTTCAGCTACAACCTGCTGCAGGCGCTGGAAGCCGCCGAAGAACTCAAAGCCGAGCACGGCATCGACATCGAGGTGGTCGATCTGCGCAGCATCACGCCACTAGATATGGAGACGGTGCTCACCTCGGTTGCCAAGACTGGACGGCTGCTGGCGGTGCACGAATCGCAGGCTAACGCCGGCATCGGCGCCGAGATCGTTGCACGCGCCTACGAAGAAGCGCCCTACCTGCTCAAGGCGCCCGCACGACGCCTGGGCATGGTGCCAGCCTCGATTCCGGTTTCCAAGCCACTGGAAGAAGAGTTGTTGCCCTGGAAAAAGAACATCAAAGCCGCTGTGCTGGAAATGCTGAGATAAGGGGAGATCATGGCTACAGAAATCAGGCTGCCCGACTTGGGCGAAGGCGTTGCCGATGTCACTATCAACCGCTGGCGCGTTGCTGTCGGCGACGCCGTCAACGCCGGCGACGTGCTCCTCGAAGTCGCCACCGACAAAGTTGACACCGAAATCCAGGCGCCGGCGTCCGGCGTCCTGCTCAAGATCAATTTCCGCGACGGCGAGCTTGCACCGGTTTCCGCTGTGATGGGCTACATCGGCCAGGCGGGTGAAAGCGTCGGCGATAGACCCGCTGTTGCAGAAGCGCCAGCGGCGCCAGCAAGCGCCAGCACGACAGCCAAGAGCGCAACAGCCGCCAGCACGACAGCCGCCAGCACGACAGCCGAAAGCGCCAGCGTCAAGGCGTCCCCCGTGGCGAAGCGCGTGGCCGCCGACAAGGGCGTCGATCTGGCGAGCGTGGCCGGCACTGGCCCCGGCGGCCAGATCACCAAGCAAGACGTGCTCGCCGCCACCGCTGCACCTGCCATCCCAGCCGCGCTGCCTGGCGATCTGGCGGACGAAGCAAGCCTGGCTGTGCGCCGCGCCGCCGCCGAACATAACATCAACCTGCGCGAGATCGCCGGCGACCGCCCGCTGAGCACGCTGACCGTCTACGATGTGCTCAGCGCTGCCGCCAGCCGCGCCGCCGGAAAATCAGTGCGCATTGAGCCAGCGTTTGTGAGAGGCAAGGAGCGAGGCGTGCGCAGCGAGACCGCAGCGCCTGCACCCGTGCAACCTGCAGCGCCGCCGCCGGCTGTTGCACCTGCGGCGGCTACACCTGTGGCTGCTGCACCGAAACCGGCTGCCGCCCCCGCACCGACGCAGCTCAAACCCGGCGAGGAGTTGGTCAAGCTCTCGCGGATGCGCGCGGCCGTCGCCCGCAACACGGCGCAGAGCCTCTTCTCGGCGCCGCATGTCACCACGATGTGGGATGTGGACATGAGCGCCGTGCTCCAGCATCGCGCAGCGCACAAGAAAGAATTCGCCGCCGCTGGCGTCAATCTCACGATCACCGCCTATTTCGTGGAGGCGATCGTAGCCGGTCTCAAAGCTGTGCCCGCCGCCAACGCCACCTGGACCGATGACGGCGTGATTATCAAGCGCGTCTATAATATTGGGATGGCGACGGCGTTGCCGATGGATCCTTACGGCATCGGCGGGCTGATCGTGCCGGTGATCAAAAACGCTGGCGACCTCAACCTGATGGGGATTGCGCGCGCCGTCAATGAACTGGCGGATCGCGCCCGCAAGAACGAGCTGAAGCAGGAAGACCTGGCGGATGGCACCTTCACGCTGAGTAACTACGGCACCTCGGGCAGCCGCTTCCAGACGCCGATCATCGTGCAGCCGCAGGTCGGCATCCTGGGCGTCGGCGCAGTGGAGAAGCGAGCGGTCGTCGTCAGCAACGGTCACCCGCTCGAACCCAACCTGGGCGACTACCTGACCTTCAAGCCGATGACGACGCTTGGCTTCAGCTACGACCACCGCGTGCTCGACGGCGCCACCGCCGACGCCTTCTGCGCTGCGGTGAAAAAGCATCTTGAAGGCTACGCTGCTTAAGTAAAGTCCGATCGACTGCGGACGACGCGGATCGGACGGATTCAAGCGGATCAAGAACGATCCGCGTCGATCCGCCCGATCCGCGTCTTCCGCAGTCGATTCCTCGCCCCTCGCAACCCTTTACGTGTTACGCTGCATCAGCCACTGTGCCGTCGCCCAGAGCAGGCTGCTTTCGGCGCGGTCGCCCAGTGCCTGGCGCAGCGCATCCAGCCCGGCAGCATAAAACGCGTTCATCTGTGCCGTGGCAAATTCCTGCGAACCAGCAGCTGCCAGCAACTGCAACGCTTCGGGCAGATCTGCCTCACCAAACCCCGGGCGGTTCAGAAGGTCGGCAAACCTTGCGCCAGTCACGCTGTTGCTGAGCGCGTGCAGCATCGGCAGGCTTTTCTTGCGGCGCAGGATGTCGTTGCCAGCCGCCTTACCCGTCACCGCCGGGTCGCCCCAAATGCCGAGCATGTCGTCCTGAATCTGAAAGGCCAGCCCGATCGATTGCCCAAACCGCCGCAGCGCCTCATCGACGCCGGGCGCGGCGCCGCCGATCAAGCCGCCAATCGCAACGCTGGCGCCGATCAGCGCCGCGGTCTTGCCCTGGATCATGCGCAGGTACTCGTCGACAGTCACGCGGTCGCTCTGCTCAAAGCTCATGTCGAGGTGCTGCCCCTCGGTGAGCGCCACACACATCTCGGTGAAAATGCGCAGCGCCGCCAACGTGATGTCCGCGGTGACACCCCGCATCGGCAGCCGCTGCATCGCCGCAAACGCCAGCGCAAACATGGCATCGCCCACGTTGATCGCCTGCGGTGCGCCCCACACCTTCCACACCGTCGGGCGATGCCGCCGCGTTTCATCGCCGTCCTCGATGTCATCATGGACTAGGGAAAAGTTGTGCAAAATCTCCAAAGCCGCCGCAGCGGGAACAGCCTGCGCAGCATCGCCGCCGACTGCCTCGCACGCCATCAGGCAGAGCAATGGTCGCAGTCGCTTGCCCGCCGGCAGGTTCACCGGCTGCAACGCGGCATCGACCCACCCCATGTGATAGTGCATCATGCCATAATGCACCGCCGTCGCTGCCTCGCCCCCTGCCAGCACCGTGCGCATCTCTGCTTCCAGCACGGGCAACCAGCGTTCAGAAAAATCGTTCAACATAAACAATCCTTTTAGACGGAGATTAGGAGATTGGAGATTAGGAGATTGGAGATTAGGAGATTGGAGATTAGAGATTGGAGAGTCTCTTTTCGCACAGAAGCGCGTCAATCTCCAATCTCCAATCTCCAATCTCAATTATTCTCTCACCAACACTCCTGGCTGACGCAGCGCTGCGATTGTCTCGGCGCCGCTGCAAAACATGGCGATACGCGCTTCGGCGGTCAGCAATTCCATCTCCTCGATAACAGCTTCAGCGGATTCCATGGCGGCTTTGAGGAAGGGCGACGCCAGCCCAACCAGGTCGGCGCCAAGCGCAACGCACTTGACAATGTCTTGTCCGGTGCGGATGCCGCCGCTGGCAAACAAATGGACATCGGTGCGCCCAAGTTCGGCGCGCACCTGTGCGGCAGCAACCAGACTCTCCGCCGTCGGTATACCCCAGTCGGCAAACGCGCCCGCTAGGCGTCGCAATCGCTCGTTCGGTGCGCGATGCATCTCCACCTGGCTCCACGAGGTGCCGCCCGCCCCCGCCACGTCGATAGCGCTGACGCCGGCCTCGATCAGCCGTCGCGCCGTCTGCGCGCTGATGCCCCAGCCGACCTCTTTGACGATCACCGGTTTGCCTAGCTGCGCGCATACGTCGGCGATCTTGGCGAGCAACCCACGCCAGTTTACATCGCCTTCGGGCTGCACCGCCTCTTGCAGCGGATTGAGGTGCAGGATCAGCGCATCGGCGTCGATCATCTCCACCGCGCGGCGGCATTGGTCGACGGTGTAGCCATAGTTGAACTGCACCGCGCCCAGGTTAGCAAAGAGCAGCACATCCGGCGCCACGTCGCGCACGCGAAAAGTCTGCCGCACCGACTCATGCTCGATGCCAGCGCGCTGGCTGCCAACGCCCATCGCCACGCGCTGCGCCTGCGCCGCCTCCGCCAGGTTGCGGTTGATGAAGGCGGCCTGCTCGGTGCCGCCGGTCATCGAACTGATCAACAGCGGTGTGTGCACGCGTTTGCCAAAGAGCGCGACATCAAGGCAGATATCGCCCAGGTCAACTTCGGGCAGCGCCTGGTGAACAAGCCGATAACGCTCAAGGCCTGTCGTCAGGTGAGGAAACTGCACATTCTCCGTAACATTGATGCGGATGTGATCCGCCTTTCTTTGATCGATCGACATAGAAAACCTGCGTGTTTGTTAGATGACTTTGCCGCCAAAATTCGGCAATTGATTTTTCTCATATCATAATGTACGCAACTCGATTCGGCTGTCTGTATGATTCTCTGGATCGAGCAACGCTACACCCGACTCGATGACGATTTGGAGAAGATTATGCCGCAAGATTTTCGCCGTTGGCGCCATCACACGCTGGAAGATTCACCCTTCGACCCCACAATTACCGTGGCACAATACCCGCCCGATCTTGGGCTAGAGCCACTACATCTGGATATCGATCTTGCCCTCGATCTTGCCGCCCAACGCGCGGTGGGCGTAGTTACGCACACGGTCGTGGCGCGGCGCGCGCAGATGCGCACGCTCACTCTCGACGCGGTCGATCTGGCTGTCACGGCGGTCGTGGATGCCGATGGACGCGACTTGACGTGGCGCAACAACGGCAAGTCGCTAGTGATTCGCTGGGAGACGCCCTTTACGCCAGGGGAGGAGCGACGCGTCGCCATCTACTACGCAGTCGAGCGCCCGGTTGCTGGCCTTTATTTCTCGCAGCCGCACACCGCCTATCCTGACATGCCCTGGTACGCCGTCACCGACCACGAGACAGAACGCGCCCGCCATTGGCTGCCCTGTATCGACCTGCCCAATGTACGCACGACGCTCGACATCCGCCTGTGCACCGAAGCCCGCTTTACCATCCTGGCAAACGGGTATCTGGTGAAGGAAAGTACACATGACGATGGCACAAAGACCGCACATTGGCGGCTCGAGCAACGTTGCCCCAGCTATCTTCTTTGCTTTGCCGTGGGTGACTTTGTCCGCTTCGACGATGGCGAATTTGATGATGGTCAGAAGCGCATCCCGGTTGCCTACTTCTGCAGCCCGCTGCACACTGCCGATGACCTGCTGCGCAGCTTCGGTCGCACCAAACCAATGTTGGCCTGGATGACGGAGAAATTCGGCCTGCCTTTCCCTTATCCCAAGTATTATCAGTGGGCTGCACCCGGCGTGTCTGGCGCGATGGAAAACATCTCACTGGTCAGTTGGGATGAACGCTATGTACTTCCTGAGGCGTTGGCCGATGAATGGACGTGGCTGCTCGATGCGGTCAACATCCACGAGATGGCGCACAGCTACTTCGGCGACGCCGTCGTCTGTCGCGATTTCGCCCACGCCTGGCTGAAGGAGTCGTGGGCCACCTACATCGAGCAGGTCTATCGCGAGGACAATCACAGCCAGGATGATGCGCTCTACGTTTATTACGAACACGCCACCGCCTATTTTGCCGAAGCCGACAACGACTATCGTCGGCCCATTGTGCATCGACACTTCCAGTCTTCCTGGGACATGTACGATGACCATCTCTATCCAGGTGGAGCGTGCCGACTGCACACGCTGCGCCACGAATTGGGCGACGACATCTTTTGGGCTGGTGTGCGCGATTATCTTGCCACTTACCAGGGGCGCGTGGTGGAAACGGACGACTTCCGCCTGATCATGGAGAAACATTCTGGCCGCGCCCTGGGGCGCTTCTTTGATCAGTGGTTTCACCAACCCGGCTACCCCGATCTGCAGGTGAGCTTCGAGTTTGATGCGGACGCAGGGCGCGGTGTGCTTACGGTCGAGCAAAAGCAGGTCAACGCGGCCGAGGGCGTTCCGGTCTTTTTCTTCCAGAGCGCCGTCGCCTGGTGGATCGATGGCGAGCGACATGCGGCGTCCCTCTGCGTCGATCAACCGCATCAGGTCTTCATGTTCCCTATGTCACGGATGCCGGAGATGGTGATCTTTGATCCCGACGCCGCTGTGTTGCACAAACTCGCTTTCAACCCCGGCGACGATCTGTTGCGCCGTCAATTAACCGCCGGGCCGACCGTGTTAGCGCGCATTCACGCCGCCAAGGAATTGGCCGCCACCGGGCGCCACGCCAACATCCAGGCAATTCTCGATGCCTACGCTTTGGAGCCTTGCTGGGGCGTGCGAGTGGAAATGGCGCAGTCTCTGGCCAAAGCAAACAGCGCCATCGCCGCTGCTGGCTTTCCGGCGCTGATTGCGGCGGAGCGTGATCCCCGCGTCCTGCCAAAGGTATTGAAGGCAGCAGGAGCCTACCAGGAAGTCGGCGTGCGCAACGCGATTCTGCAACGATTGGAGGCAGGATTGACGCCGCTGGCAACCCAGGCGGCTTATGAAGCTCTCGGCGCCCAGCGCGAGGACGCCCCCTACGATCTGCTTGTTGCGGCAGCGCGCACTCCCTCGCTCAATGGTCTTGCACAGGTGGGCGCCATCCGTGGACTGACCGCCACGCGCCGCGCCGACGCCATCGATGTGTTGCTGCCGCTGGTGCGCTATGGTGGCAGCGACTACGCCGTCAGGCGATTTGCCGTGCCCGCGCTGGCCGAGCTGGGCAGACATGTCGAGAAGCCCGCGCGCACGCGCATCGCCGAGGCATTGCTGGCGTTGCTGCGCGACCCGGTCTACCAGGTGGCGGTGGCTGCTGCACGTGGGTTGGCGACGTTGGGCGCCACCGAAGCCATTCCCGCGTTGGAGCAATTTGCCCGCGGGCGCGCGCGGCAAGAAGCTGTCGTCGCCCGCCGTGCAGCCGACACACTGCGCAAGGCCGGCGCATCCGCCGAGAGCACACAACAAAAGCAGCTGCAAGAGTTGCGCACTCAACTGCGCCGGTTGGAGGAGGAAGTGCAGCGGCTGCGTAGAGATCAAGAATAGAGATTGAGAGATCAGGAGATTGGTGACTGGAGACGAATGTCAATCCCCCAATCGCTCAATCTCCTGATCTCTGCCTCAATTTATTTTGCGATCCACAGCTACTCGCTCTCCCACAAAAATAGCCACTAGAAATTGCCAGGATCGATCTCATTTCTCTTGAAATAGACCATCCCCGTGTAGACAATTGGCGTATCTCTCCAAATTTCCTGGCATTACATTATGAAAACCTCTTGCACTCTCGCAAAAATCATGGTAGACTTGTCAACGAATCTTGTTTCACGGAGGGCCGCCAATCGCATCCATGTTTGCAAGATTCTTTGCGAAAGGAGCACGCCATGTGAGCAGCACAAAGCGCAGCGCATAGTACTCAACGTTTTTGGTGAACAATATACCCCAACAACAGTCTACTCTTTTGAAAGGAGAGTCGTATGTCTGGTAAGACCAGTCAGCGACAGTGGTTGCCTTGGCGTGTGCGGACGCTTCTGGCAGTAATCCTGGCGCTGGGACTGCTGATCCCCATGGTCAGCGCGTATGCTCAAGATCAAAACCCCGCGGTGACGCCCAACGACAAAATCTGCGTCGAGGGTTCCGTCATCAACTTCAACGAAGTTCTGCTCAGCGACTACACCTGGACCATCAATTATGGGCCGGCTGGCAGCGCCGATGCACCGTCCACTGTGACAACCGATAGTGATGGCAAGTTTAAGATCGAGGAAGGGCTTTCCGTCGGTGACTGGACCTTCTCCATGGATCCAACTGTGAATGGGCCATGGGAGGGCATCACAGCTTTGACCTTCGATGTGCCGTTGACCTATGGCAACGATAAGTGCGTCCAGGTGCGCTGGAAACTCGTGCGTCGCGTGCCAGTCGTCGTCACGAAGATCGACGATCAGCACATGCCGCTGAATGGCTGGACGATCCGCGCCGAGCCGGCGCGAGGCAACTGGTTTGCGTCGCCGGTGGAGGAAGTCACCGGGAATATCAACAAGGGCTTCCCGCAAGGCCAGGCGATCTTCTACCTGACGGAAGGTCAGTGGAACTTCAAGGAATATGCACCGGCAGGCGTCAGCTACACACCGATCGTGCCGACCGATGGGCGGCAGTCGTTGTTGGTCGAGTGGAAGGACGAGGATCAGGACGGCAAACCTGACCCGCAATATCTGCGCTTCAAGAATCGCGTCACCGAACATGGTTGCATTGACGTCTATAAATATGACGTGCCCGTGCTCGAAGGCGAAGCCGCCACACCGCTGCCGGGCTGGAAGATGACCGTCAAGCGCGCCAACGGCACCGTCGTCGCCACTGGCTATACGGATGCCTCTGGCAAGGTCACCTTCAGTAACCTGCCCTTTGGCCCGTACACGGTGGTCGAAGAGTTGCGTGCGGGTTGGGCGCCGGCCTATCCGACTGGCTTCACCGCAGAAGTCACGCAGGCTGATTCTTGCGTTGAGGTGAATTTTATCAACGAGCAGGACTTCGGCTATAGCTTCATCGGTCGCAAGATCGACACTAACGGCAAGGTTGGCATTCCAGGCTGGAAGATCACGATCAAGCCGTTGGACACGGGCGGCGCGCTGCCGGTCAATGGCACTGAGGAAGATGGCACTGCCTATGTCTTGACTGATGGTCTGGGCAACTACCGCTTCGACTTTGCGACGAATGACTACCGTGTGCCTGGCGCCCGCTACCAAATTTGCGAAGAGCAACGCGCTGGCTGGCTGCCGCACACCTCGCTCTGCTATAACGTGCGTCTGCCCAGCAAACCCGGTTCGCCGGTCAAGGTGCGGGATTTCGAGAACCAGCAGGTCGGTCACTGGGAAAGCGTGATCTATGGCCCCGCCCAGGGTGGTTCGTCGGGTAGCTGCCGCTACACGGTGACGGTGCAGGCCGGTGACAGCCTGTACGGTATCGGCGCTGCCTACGGCGTGTCGGCCAGCGCAATGCTGGCGGCCAACTCGTGGGTCTATAGCCGCCCGCACTACTATGTCTACCCCGGTGACTCGGTCTGTGTGCCGTAAGTCTACAAAACCGGGCGACTCAGGTTTGCTCGATAGAGTAGCACGCAATCGTTGCGTGCCTGCTTCTATCGGAATGCTGCCTGAATCCGTTGTCAGATTCGTTGGCGGGGGGCCGGCGTTGGCGTCTGTCGTAGATGCCTGACAACCGAATAGCAGCGCTCAAGCCGGGGTTCCAGAGGGAATCCCGGCTTTTTGATCGGTGAGTGGAGATTCAGAGATTGGGAGGATTCGGCGATCGTACCCCTTTCCCGTTTTCTTCGAGTCCTGGAAGAGATGCTACACTCCTCTCATGCATATTGGTGTGTTGACGCACAATTATCCACGTTTTTCTGGAGACTTCAGCGGCACCTTCGTCGAAGCGTTGTGCGAGGAGCTGGCGCGGCGGCAGCGGGTGACGGTGTGGGCGCCCTACGATCCGGCCTATCGTCGTCCGCTGGATGGAGCGGTGCAGCTGCGGCTCTATCGGTATGCCTGGCCTGACAAGCTGCACAGGCTGGGCTACATGCGCACAATGCACTCCGACCTGGCGCTGCGGCTGGAGGCATATGCACTCAGCCCTGCGCTTTTTGTGCGTGGCATCCAGGCAGTGATGGCGGATGCTCGCCGGGATCGTCCTGCCGTACTGCATGCCCATTGGTTGTTGCCCAATGGCTTTATTGCTGCAGTGGTCAGCCGTCAGTTGGGCATTCCGTTGGCGATCTCGATCCCTGGTTCTGATGCACAAGTGGCGCGCAGCAATCCACTCTTCCGGGCGATGGCGCGTTTTGCGTTGCAACAGGCGACGCTGCTCACCGCCAACAGCGCTGACCTGCGCGACGCTGTCATCCCGCTGGGTGCAGACTTGCGCCGTTTCGATATGATTATCTACGGCACCGACCCGAAAGCGCTACGTCCAGACGCGACGGGTGTGGCGGCATTGCGCCAGCAGTTGGCGATTGCACCAGATGCGGTCGTGGCGTTGTGCGTGGGGCGGATGGTGCCCAAGAAAGGCTTTGACGTGCTGATCCGCGCCCTGGCTGATCCCATTCTGCGGGAACTGCCGATCATCGGCGTGATGGTGGGCGAGGGCGATAACAAGGCTGCCTGGCAGATACTGGCGGCAGAGCTGGGCGTAGGCGAGCGGCTGCGCTGGGTCGGCAATGTGCCTAAGACGGAGATTAGCAGGTACTACAACATGGCAGACCTGCTGGCCATGCCGTCGGTGAGCCGCCCGGCCGACGGGCTGAATGTCTGCGTGCTCGATGCCATGAGCTGTGGCAAGCCCGTGATCGGCACGCCTGTGGCTGGCAATCCGCTGGCGGTTGTGGACGGCGTCACCGGCATCATTGTGCCGGAGCAGGACCCTGTTACGCTGGCGGCGGCGCTGGCCTTGCTGGCAGCGAACCCTGCGTTGCGCCAGCGCATGGGGATGGCTGCCCGCCAACGCATTGAGGACGAGCTGGGGTGGCCGCACCTGGCGCAACGCTACATCGCCCACTTTACGAACATGGCGTTAACCGCCTGACGCCTTGCGCCGCTCGTCTGCGCTGGCGCGCCAAACTCTCCGTATCTTTTCCCTCCCTACTTCGTCATACACTATTGCGTACAGTCTACTCGCTCCGCGTCGCTGAATACGCCGCCTACTTCGGAGCCTTTCGCAAGCGTTGTGGAGGGCAACGTGGACAATCAAGGCAATCAAAATGGATATTCTGGCCTCTTTTATGTGATGCTGATCCTGGGGATTATCGGCGTCCTCGGCTTCTTGATCGTGGCGAGCGGCGCTGCGGCCGGGGGAATGTAACAACATCGCCAAGCCAGACTGACTGCGTCTTCTGATATTCTGACTCCCCGACGATTTTCGCGCGCCTGCGTTTCATCTTGTATACTCTGCGTCGCAATCCATGGCACGCGCCAACACCTACGTAGAGGGGAGCAGGCGATTCGAACATGCGCATTTTTTTCGATCAGATCGGCTGTCGTCTGAACTATAGCGAAATGGAAACGCTCGCCGGGCAGCTGCGCAGCGCAGGGCATACCATCGTCGCCGCACCGGAGCAGGCGCAAGTGATCGTTTTCAACTCTTGCGCCGTGACGACAGGGGCTGAGCGCGATTCGCGCAAACGCCTGGGCGCGCTCCAGCGTGCCAATCCCCAGGCGCGCATCGCCGTCACTGGTTGCTGGGCGACGCTGTATCCGCACCAGGCAGCTGCACTCCCTGGTGTGCAGCTCGTCGCCAGCAACGACCGCAAGGAGATGCTGGCCGCTCTTCTCGAACCGTGGAGCGCCGAACTCGACGACGTCGATTTGCTGATGCAGATGCAGCCGGATGGCGCGCCATTTTCACCTTTTGGCGAGAGGCCATCTGTCGAGAGTGAACAGCGTCAATCGCGTACGCGTGCCTTTATCAAGGTGCAGGATGGTTGCAACAATCGCTGCACCTTCTGCATCGTCACGACCCTGCGCGGCGATAGTCGCAGCCGCCCCTTGGCCGATGTGGTTGCGGAGGTGCAACGTGCGGCAGACGCAGGCGTCATGGAGGTGGTGTTGACCGGCGTGCATCTGGGCAGCTATGGCCGTGATTTGACTGGCGTCTCACGCTGCGACCTGAAGACCCTGATCGCCGCCCTGTTGACAGAGACTGATATCCCGCGCTTGCGCCTGAGCAGCCTGGAACCCTGGGAACTGGCCGACGGTTTTTTCGATCTCTGGTCGCGCTGGCCAGGACGCCTCTGTCCCCATCTGCATTTGCCTTTACAGGCTGGCACGGATCGTCAGTTGCGAGCAATGGCGCGGCGCTGCACGACCGCCAGCTTTCGCCGCCTGGTGGCCGATGCGCGCGCTGCCATCCCTGACCTGATTCTAACCACCGACCTGATCGTCGGGTTTCCCGGCGAAACAGACGCCGATTTTGCCGCAGGGTTGGATTTCGTTGCAGAGATGCGCTTTACACACGCTCACCTCTTCCCCTTCAGCGCACGCACAGGCACGGCTGCCGCCACCTTTGCCGGTCAACTGTCAAGCGACGTCAAGCGCACCCGGCTGCGCCAGATGCAGGCTGTAGTGGCCACGACCGGTCACCAGGAGCGTGTGCGCTTTCTCGGCGCCACGCGCCCAGTGCTCTTCGAGGGTAATGGTCAACCGCTGACTGACCAGCCAGGTCGCCTGTGGTTTGGTCTCACCGACAACTACCTGCGCGTGGCGGCCATTGCTCCGCATGCAGTCGAGCTTCACAATCGTCTGTTCCCCGTGCGGTTGCAGGCGTTGGCTGGCGATGTCCTGCACGGTGATGTCCTGCACGGTGATGTCCTGCCGGCCTGATTATCGAAAGAACTCCGCACTGCGTGCTTCGGCGTTGCGGATGGCTGCGTCGAGCGGAATCTGTCCGTAGAAGGCCTGCGCCAGCTCTGTATCCACTATGCCCTCGATGTCTCTCCAGGTTGGCAGCAAGGGAAAACTGCGCAGCGTCGGGATGGCGTCAATAAAGATGCGGCTGTTGGCAGGTTTTGCCGACGGGGCAAGAAAATCTGGCGAATCCGCCAGGTCGAGGCGTGAGGGGACGGTGCGACCGCTTTGCGCCAGAATGCGCTGACCCTCACGCGTATTGGCAAATTCTACAAAACGCCAGGCGGCATCCTGATGCGGGCTAGCGGCGGCAATGCAATAAGCGTCGCTGTGCAGGATAGAGGCCGACTGCTTACCCACCGGCAGGGGCGCCACGTCCCAGTCGAACGCGTTGATCTGCCGAAACTCTGGCGTTGCACGCCGGCTTTCCATGTACATAGCCAGCCGCCCGTTGAGAAAGCGGCTCAGACTGCTTTCAGCGGCCTCTGCGACTGCATCGGGCACGACGTGATGTTCGGTCTGCAAGGCCACAAACCACGCCAACGCCTCCCGCGCCGCCGGGCTGTCAAGCGTCAGGCGTGTCGGGGCGGCCGGTGCATCGACCAATTCGCCGCCGTTCATCCACACAAAAGGCGCCGTCCGCACCAGGGACGGCGTGACCCCAAAGCCATATTGGTCGATCACAGCGTCGCCGTTCAGGTCGCGTGTCAGCATACGCGCTGTCGCCACAAAATCCGCCCACGTCCAGTCAGCAGTCGGATCGGGCAGACCTGCGGCAGCGAACAAATCTCGGTTGTAGTAGATGACAGGACTCGACATGTTTTGTGGCATACATTGGAGTTGCTCTTGCCAGGTAAAGGCCTCCAATGCTTGCGGATAGAAGTCGCTGCGCGTAAGCGTTGGGCTGCGTTCCAGCCAGCCGTCAACGGGTGCAACTGCGGCGCGCGCCACAAATGGACCGAGATGACGATAGTTGATCAAGAAGATGTCTGGCGGCGTGTTGGCAGCAAAGTCTGCCGCCAACCGCCGGCGAAAATCACCGCCACTCGGAATGTTGAGGAGCTCGACCGACACATCCGCATTGGCGGCCATGAAGTCGGCAACCAGTGTGCGATATGCAGCCTCATCCGCAGGATCGCCGGAGAGGAGGAATATGAGCGGGGCGGGATGCATCATATCCTTTGACAGCGGCGTACATCCGGCCAGGAGAAAGACAGCAATGAGCAGCCATCGTTTGTGAACACGCAACATGGACTCCCCTTTGGTTATGAATCAATCGAACAGACGGCGCAAGACGCGGCGTGCAAAGTCTGGTTCGTCACGCAGCCACATTTGCAGCCCAATGTACAGGAGCATCACCGGCGCAATCATCACCACCACCGCCGCCAACAGCAGCGACCACCTGGTTACGTCCATTTGCTGCAAAGAGCGGAGACCGACCGCGACGGTGAAGCGCGCCGCTGTCTTCAGAAAAAGCAACGGATCGACAAAATCGCTCCAATAGTGGCTGAACGACAGCACCAATACCGCCAGCGTTGTGGGCGCCGCCAGCGGCATGGCCAGGCGACGCCAACCCGTCCAGACACTGGCGCCATCCAGCCACGCTGACTCGAAAAGTTCCACTGTCACACGCCGAAAGCTCCAGTAATACATCAACACAAAGAGCGACTTCGTCCCCATCAGCGACGCCGCAAGCAACGCTGTGTAGGTGTCGATCAGCCCCAGTCTGGCAAAGAGCACATAGCGCGGCAGCCAGACTGCATTCGCCGGAATCAATAGCAGCAACAGCGCCAAACCGACCAGCCAATGTTGGACGCGCGGCGACATCTGCACCATGGCGAAGCCCGCCCACGACGCTGTGAGCAGCGTCACACCTGCACCAACCGTGCTGACCAGGAACGAGTTGCCAAGCTGTTGCGCCAGCGGGATCACGCGGAAAATTTCGGCGTAGTTCGACCAGGCCACACCCGCCGGGAAGCCTGTCCAGGCGCGCGCTGGCGGCAGCCCGATCGGCTGGAGCGAAGCCATCGTCATCCACACCAGGGGGAGCAGGAAGATCACGGCCACGAGCAGCGCAGCGCCGTGCCAGAGGTGCGCTGCTGTGTGTCCTGGCCGGATGACCACGTGCGCAAAGCTGTACAACTTGCTGGCAGGAGCGCCACGGCGCAGCGCAGCCACAGCTTGCTCGCCGAGCTTTCTAGACATCGTCGCCATAGCCCCAGCCGCGCGTGCGCTGAAATACGAATCCGACCAGCAGACCGATCACGCCAAACATCACTGCCATCATGGCTGCCGCCTGCCCGATGCGTAGATGGCTGAATGCCTCCTCGTAGATCAGAAACGGCAATAATGTGGTGGCATAGCCAGGGCCGCCGCCCGTCATGATATAGACCGGCGTAAATGCGCTGTGTGCACCGACCACAACGTCACGCACCAGCAACAGCAGTAACCATGGCGCCAGCAGCGGCCACGTGATATGACGGAAACTCTGCCAGCGACCAGCGCCATCGAGCATTGCCGCATCGAAATAGACGACAGGCAATGCCTGCCGCGCCGCGATTAGCAGCAACATTCCTTCTCCCACACGCGTCGCCGCCATGAGCGCCAGCGCAGGCAGCGCTGTGCCAGATTCGATCAGCCAGGCCGGTTGGGGTGCGCCAAACCAGCCAAGCAGCGCATTGATCGGCCCATAGAGCGGATTGAGCAGCCATAGCCAGATCAGCGCAAAAGCGACGTCGGGAATGACGGTAGTCAGATAGATGGATGAGCGGTAGAGGTGTACGCCTCGACGCTCCGGGTGCAGCAGCAGCGCCAACAACAAGGCGCCTGTCACTTGTAGCGGTGCGGCAATGGCGGCAAAGAGCAGCGAGTTGCGCACGGCGATCCAGAACACTTCCCGGCGTATGATGGCGGCAAAGTTCTCCAGCCCAACCCACACTGGCGTTCCCAGAGCATCATAGCGGGTGAAGGCCAGCCCAAAGGTGATCAGCGCTGGCAGGCCGATCAGCAGCAACGCGCCAGCCAGAAAGGGCATCAGCAGCAGCCAGAGTTGTAGATGATGGCGCATCCGCGGGCTGAAACGGTAAGAGGAGGCGCGCGCGCCTTGAACAGTGAGCAGGCTCATAGTGTGTCTGGTACAGCAGTTACGCAATTCGCCCGCCTTTCTGGAAGCCCGAAGCTTCCGGGAAGGTCATATGGCGGCTTTGCTGGTTGAACGGGGTGACGTGCTGCTGGCAACCAATCCGCTATGTCGCCAGACTCCAGAGCCTGCGCGCAGCGGCGTGTGCGCGGGCGATGATCGCCGCTTCGTCAGCGCCGAGGACAACCCCATCGCGCACGCGCACCTGTCCTGCCACCATCACCAGCCGTACGTGGCTGTGATTGCGCCACAGCACAAGCTGATCGTAGAGGTTGTGCACCTCGGTTGGCGTGGGCATATGCGTGTCGATGAGTTGCAGGTCGGCCTGCCATCCTGCCGCGATGCGTCCCACTTTTTCCAGGCCAAGCGCACGCGCCCCGCCCTCGGTCGCCAGATGCCAGACTAGCGACGCCGGCATCACGCGCGGGTCTTGCTTGTGCGCCTTGTGGATGAGAAAGGTGGCGCGCACCACTTCGTAGAAATCGTTGACGTAACCATCACTGCCCAGCCCAACGGTGACGCCGGCGTCCACTAGCTCGGGCACAGGTGCAATGCCGGCGCCGACCTCGCAGTTGGAAAGCGGCATGTGCGTCATCTTCACCCCGCGCGCCGCCATGATGGCGATCTCGGCGTCACTCATCTGTACGCACTGGGAAGCCAGCATGCGCGCATTGGCAACGCCCAGCCGGTCGTAATACGCCATTGGCCGCACGCCAAAGTGCTGGAGCGCGTACTCTGGTTCGTGGACGCCCTCGGAACAGTGCATGTGCACCAGCACATCCAGCTCTTCACCCAGCCGGTGTGCTTGTTGGATGAATGCTGCTGAGCAGGAGAAGGTGGTGTGGAAGCACATCAGTCCGGAGATCAGCCCACCCCGCTCCCGGCAAGCCCGGATGAAATCAGCGTTCTCGCGCAGACCAAGCTGGCCGTTCTCCGGACTCACGCGCTCGGTCGCCTCGAAGGAGAGAATGGCGCGAATGCCTCGACGCCGTACTACTTCCGCCTGCGCGGCCAGGCAGCCGGGCAGGGCATGAGGCGCTTCGGTGCAATCGTAGACGGTCGTCACGCCGCTGCGCAGCATTTCCAGCAGAATCGCGTCGGTGGCGGCGCAGATCGCCTCATGATCCAGGCGATCCTCCACCAGTGGCCACCAGAAATCTTCCAGGAAGGGCCAGAAGCCAGAGGGCGCCTTGTCAAGTGGCAGACCATGCGCCAACAGGCCGTAGAGATGCGCGTGCGCGTTGACAAAGCCGGGCGAGAGCGTGCAGCCGGGCGCATCGACACGCTCGTCGTCAGGGAAGTGGCGGCGCAGTTCGTCGTTGGGCGCAACGGCAGCGATCACGTCACCGGTTACGCGCACGCCCCAGTGTTTGCGCGGCGGCTGGCCGGGATTGTCGATAAGGAAATCAGGTAGGATGATCATGGTTTACCGTGACAGAACTATTCAAGCCGATATCGCAGGGATCTTCCAGCCAACAGCGCCAGAATGTTATCATAATCCTGTGTGCGGCTGTGTCCACCGGCCGTGATGCCGCCGGCGGCGATGTGCGGCGTCAGGATCAGGTTGAGCGTCGGCTCCTGCACCGCCTGCACCAGCGGATCGTCCGGGCGCAGCGGTTCGTAGGTGTAGGTGTCGAGCGCTGCGCCGGCGAGATGGCCCGCCCGCAGCGCATCCAACAGCGCGGCTTCATCGACTGTGGCGCCCGACCCGCAGTGTACGAAGAGCGCGCCCGGCTTCATGCGCGCAAAGTAGGCGGCGTCAAGCGGTTCTTTGGGTCCCTGGTAGGGCAGCAGCGAGCAGACGATGTCGCTGTGTTCGGCAATGGCGTCGGGCGTGGCATATTCCAGGCGAAGCTGCGCCTCGACCGCCGCCGGCAGCCGCGTGCGCTTGTGATAGCGCACGGTGCAGTGAAAGCCCTGCAGTTGCTCGACCAGCTCTAATCCGATCTCGCCGAAGCCGAGGATGCCCACGGTGGCGCCAGTCAGCTTGCCGATGCCACCGCGCCGCGACCAGTTGTAGGCGAAGGTGTCCTCATCGCCGCGTTTGGTCTCGACGCCGTAGTCGGCGGCTTCGGCGGTGACGTGCATCGCTTCGCGCACGCGCTTGAGCAAGCCCAACATCTGCAGCATCATGTGCTCGGCGACCATCACGCAGCCATCGATCGGCCAGTAGCAGACCGGCACGCCCGCTCGCCGTGCGGCATCGAGATCGATATCCCACGTCTGCCGCCCCAACCGCTGAATCAGCCGCAACTTCGGCGCCGCTGCAATCATCTCGGCGTCGATCACGCCGGTGCGTTCCGTGATCAGAAACTCGGCGTCCGCCAGCAACGCCAACAGTTCCTCGCGACTCGCTCCGCGTCGCATGATCAGCTCCAGTTCGGGCGGCGCTCCGTCCATCGCCCACTTCTGATGTTGCAAACCGCGTTGCGTGAGGAAAAGAGTCTTGTGCTTGGTCATCGTTTGGCTCCTGAGAAGGAGGGATTGGGAGATTGAGAGATTGAGAGATTGGGAGATTGAGAGATTGGGAGATTGGAGATTGGAGATTGGAGATTGATCGTCGCGAGGGACGTGCTCTCCAATCTCTAATCTCCAATCTCTAATCTCCTAATCTCCTACAACGAATACGCCTCCGCAAACGCGTCCACCACCGGCTTGATGTCGTCCATCATCGGGTAGAGGATCGGGCAGGTGACGCCAGCGTCGATGTACTCCTGCACCTTTGCGACGCATTCGTCGCTGGTGCCGACTGCCATCAGACTGCGCACCACGTCGTCGGGGATGACTTTCGCTGCGGCTAGGTACTCGGCTTCTGTAGCGGGCCAGCCCATTACCGCCTGCACGCGCGCGATGAGGTCGTCGGGGACGCCGCTCGCTTTCATAATGTGCGGCTCGGTGGCGAGATAGTAGGCGACGAGCTTCTTGCCCTCGAACATCGCTGCGGCCGGGTCCTGGTCGCTCAAGGAACAGACGAGCAGCTCTGGGCGGTCGATCTGGTCGATGGTTTTACCCACTTTTGCCGCGCCCTGCGCCACCAAGTCCACGGCGCGGCGGATGTAGTCCACCGACACCACGTAGTTGAGCACCACGCCGTCACAGATTTCGCCGCTCAGCTCTAGCATCTTATCGCCGGTGGCGCCAATGTAGATTGGGATGTCACGCGGGCGCAGGTCGCCAAAGACCACGTCGAGCTTGACGCGGTCGAGCTTGACGAATTCGCCTTCGTAGGTGACCTCCTCCATCGTGAAGAGTTGGCGGCACGCTTCGACGTACTCGCGCATCGCCTTGAGCGGCTTTGTGCGGTTAACGCCGACGCGGCTGGAGATCGGCTCCCACCACGCGCCCAGACCGAGCATGACGCGTGAAGGCGCATCGGGGTCGCCGCTGGTCTGCTTGCCCAGCTCCCACATCGTGCTCCAGGTAGCCGCAATTACGGCCGGGTTGCGCGTCCAGATCGGTAGCACGCCGGAGCCAAGGCGCAGCCGCTTCGTGCGCGTCAGAAAGGCCGACATCATCACGACACAGTCGCGTGCCAGCCGCGTGTCCGCCTGCCAGATTTCGCTGAAGCCGCGCGCCTCGGCGTACTCGGCAATCTCCAGTTCATAGCCAAGCGGATGTTTGTCTTGCATGTAGAGGGCAAAGCGTGGTTTGGTCGGCATGGTTCTTTGTCTCCAGTCGAGTTACCAGAAATATGAAAGATTATAGTCTACAATTTTCCCACGCGCGCACACAACGCTTCCAACGCTTGCTTCAGGGTTACGTCAGCGCTCTGATGACTATTGTCGATCCGCACGGCGTCCGCCGCCAGACGTAGCGGCGCTAACGTGCGCTCGCTATCGATGCGGTCGCGACGTAATATGTCGGCCAACACTTGTGCGTAGGTGACGGCTTTATCTTGTTGACGCAGCTCATGATATCTCCGGCGTGCGCGTTCTTCCGGCGTGGCGTCGATGTAGAGCTTGAGCGGCGCATCGGGCACGACGACCGTGCCGATATCGCGCCCCACAAGCACGATGCCCGCGCGTTCGGCGTCGCCGCGTCCGTAGCGATGAGCAATGGCGCGTTGTTTGGCAGTCAATGCCGCGCGCACCTCGGCGTAGGCGGACACCGCCGATACGTTGCGATCCACCTCCGGCGCGCGGAGCAGCCAGGTGACATCCTGCCCATCGACCAGCACAGTGGCATGGCGTCCGTCCTGTTGTGTTGGCTGGGGCGGATGGAGATCGATGACCAGACTGTGCGCCAGCGCACTAACGGCTTGCTCATCGGCGATGGCAACGCCGCGCGTTAGCGCTGCCCACGTGACGGCGCGATACATCACGCCGGTGTCGAAATAGAGATAGCCAAGCGCTTTTGCCAGCCGATAGCCGACTGTGCTCTTGCCCGACGCTGCTGGCCCGTCGATGGCGATGATTGCGGGTCGCAAACATGCACCCAATGCAGCAATTGGTTCATCAAGCTGGCGATCCGGCGTGGCTGTCATCGACATGGTCCCCTTTGTTCAGCTGCTTTCAGCGTGATGAACGCGGTTGGCGGCTGGCGCGTCGGGCTGGCGCCGCCGATCGGCGCGCCGCGCTTGGTGCGCGCGTGGACGCCGGCGATTTTGCTGATCGTGCGCGCCTGTCGTCGGTTTCCAGTCCCACCGCCCGGCGCAAGGCGCGCACCTCGGCTGGCGTGAGAGGGATGCACTGTCCCAGCGCCACGTCGCCCAGTGTGAGCGGCCCGATTGACCAGCGCAGCAACCGCAACGTTGGGTAGCCAACCGCCGCCGTCATTTGGCGAATCTGGCGCTTTTTGCCCTCGCGTAGCACGATGCGCAGCCAGACGCCTTCAGCCGGTCCTTTGCTCAACTTCAGAGCAGCGGGCAATTCGTGGACAATTTCGACTTCGGCGGGGGCAGTGCGTCCTTCAGGGAGATCGACGCCCTGGCGCAACGTCAGCAGCGCCGACATGGTGGGCTGCGTCTCGACCAGCACGTAGTAGACCTTGGGATGTTCGAAGCGCGGGTGGGTGAGGCGATGCGCCAGCTCGCCGTCATCGGTGAGCAACACCAGTCCTTCGCTGTGTAGATCAAGCCGCCCGACCGGGAAAAGCCGCCCAGCCTCCTCTGGCGCCAGGTCGAGAACAGTGCGCCGGTCGCCAGCATCCCCGCCCACATCGCTCAACACGCCGCGCGGTTTGTGCAGCTTGAAATAACGATGCTCCGCTGCAGCCTTGAGCAACTTCCCGTCTACCAGGATGCGGTCGCGCACCGGGTCGGCTTTGGCGCCCAGCGTATCTACGACCTTGCCGTTGATCTGGACGCGCCCCGCCGTGATCAACTCTTCACATTTGCGCCGGCTGCCGACGCCAGCAGCGGCCATGATTTTTTGCAATCGTTCTGGAGCCATAAGGAATCTGATTGTAGCCGCGTTGTGGACGGGCGTCAATGCGAGGAGGCTGTCTGCGCCATGGTGGCCTGCCACTTCATATTTGCTTCACAATTCTATGCGAGACTGAATGCACCAAAAATCACGACGCAGCGATCGCTTGCCTTGAGTAAGATGGCATGACGCAAGCATCGCAAGACCACAAGATCATAGGAGAGTGTTCTGAATGAATCGCAACATTGCTTCACACAACCCGCCGCTGTCGCGTCGGCGGTTCTTGATCTACAGCGGCACTGGTGCGGCTGCACTGTGGCTCAGCGCATGCACCGGCGCTGCGCTGCCACTGGCGCAATCGCCAACGCCGCCGGCCACTGATGCTCCTGCGGCAGCGGCTTCCACACCCGCGCTCGAATTCCAATTGACGGCTGGCAAACAAGAAACGCCGATCCTGCCCGGCGTCGTGACGCGAACGCTTGGCTACACGGGAAACGTAGTGCAGGGCGACGCCAACGCAGTGGTGGATTTACCGAACTCCTATCTCGGCCCCATCGTGCGCGTGACACGCGGGCAGACCGTGCGCGTCCACGTGCGCAACGAGCTGGATGAGCCAACCAACGTCCACTGGCACGGGCTGATCGTGCCCGCCGAAGCTGACGGCCAGCCCTCCAACCTGATCGCACCCGGCGCCGAAGTTGAATGCACCTTCGAGGTGCGCAATCGCCCCGGAACATACTGGTTCCATCCGCATCCACACGGGCGAACGGCGGAGCAGGCGTATCAGGGGCTGGCAGGTCTGTTCATCGTCACCGACAGCGCAGAAGCGGCGCTGGGGTTGCCCGCCGGTGCACAGGATATCCCGCTCGTGATTCAGGATCGCCGTTTCGACGCCAACAACCAGCTTATCTACATTGCGCCGGGCATGGCTGGCATGATGGATGAGATGATGGGCATTCTGGGCGAGCGTGTCTTGGTCAACGGTGCACCGGACCTGACTTTGCCCGTTGCCACGCAACCCTATCGCCTGCGCCTGCTCAATGGCTCCAACGCGCGTATCTACAAGCTGGCCTGGAGCAACGGCGCGCCGATGACCGTGATCGCTACTGATGGCGGGTTGCTTGAGCATCCTATGACAATGCCATATGTCATGCTCTCGCCCGGTGAGCGTGTAGAGCTATGGGCCGATTTTAGCCAGGACACAGTAGGGACAGAAGTCAAGCTGGTCAGCCTACCTTTTGAAGGCGTTGAGGCCGCTACAATGAGCATGATGGGGATGATGATGCCGGAACCAACACTACCTAACGGCGCCGCCTTTGACATCATGACTTTTGCTGTGACTGAAGCGGTGACACATAGCCTGTCGCTACCGGAAACGCTGCTGCCTGTTGAGAAGCTCGATGCCCAGACGGCGGTCAATGCTGATCGGCCGCGCGCTTTCATCTTTGCCATGGACGACGCCATGAACTGGACCATCAATGGCCGCACCTTCGAGATGGATGTCGTGGCGGATGACGAAAAGGTGCGCTTTGGTGACACCGAGATCTGGGAGTTGGTGAATCTGATGGTGGCGCCGGCGCCGGTGGCAGCAGGCGGCATGATGGGCATGGATCACAGCGCCCACGGCGGTAGCGCAGCGACGCAATCGATGATGCGCGACTTCATGGCGCATCCGGTGCATCTGCACGGCGTGCATTTCCAGGTGCTCGATCGTCAGGTGGATGACGCGCAGCGCGCCGGCTGGGAGACGGTCAAGGACGGTCTGCTGGACGAAGGCTGGAAAGATTCTGTGCTCGTGATGCCGGGCGAACGTGTGCGCATCGCCGTGCGTTTCGACGGCTACCGCGGGCGCTATCTCTTTCACTGCCACAACCTGGAGCACGAAGACAGCGGCATGATGCGCTATTTTGAGGTTGTATAGAACGCGTTTGCCTCTTTGCGGCTTTGTCGCTAGAGTGTCGGTATGTCGGAACAGAGGTTCACGATTCTTGTGATCGAAGATGATCACCAGATTCGCCGCGTGGTGCAAGGCTATCTCGAACAGGCGGGTCACCGCGTGCTGGCTGTGGCCGACGGCGAAACCGGGTTGGCGCTGGCGTTAGCCGAAAAACCGGCGCTGATCGTGCTCGATCTGATGCTGCCTGGTCTGGATGGGTGGGAGATCACCCGCCGCCTGCGCCAGAGCAGCGACCCGGCCATCGCCAATGTCTACATCCTGATGCTTACCGCACGCGTGGAAGAAGCAGACCGCATCGTAGGATTCACCGTCGGCGCCGACGATTACATGGTTAAGCCCTTCAGCCCGCGCGAACTGGCGGCGCGTGTACAGGCTGCACTGCGTCGCCTCGAACGGCTGCCGTCGACGGTCGCTGCACAGGTGTTGACGAGCGATGGACTCCGGCTCGATCCATCCTACCGCATGGCAACATTGGACGGTGCAGATCTCGCACTGACGGCAGTGGAGTTTGACCTGCTCCATGCCCTGATGCGCCAGCCCGGACGCCCTTTTACGCGCGATGAATTGTTAACCATCGTGCAGGCTGATAACGACGCTGGCGCTTACGAACGCACCATCGACGTGCACATCAAGAACCTGCGTCAGAAATTGGGCGGCGCTGGACGCCACAGCCGCTTCATCGAAACGGTGCATGGCGTCGGCTATCGGTTCGTCGGCTAACGCTATGCGCAATCAACTTTGGGTCAAACTCACCGCCGCCTTTGCGCTGATCATCTTCATAGGCGTGGTGGTCACCGTCTGGTTGACCAGTCAGGGGACGGCCACCCAGTTCGAGCACTTCATGGTCGCCAACCAAATGGTGCGTCCGGCGGTCATGCAGGCGGCGCTCGCTGACTACTATCGACGCCATCGGGATTGGAACGATCTTGATGCATCACTTGATAGTCTGATCTTCACCGCATCGGATGGAGTCATGACAGGCGTCTTCGGCACGATGATGGGCATGCCCACCAACCGGGTTCAGGTGTTGAACCAGCGCGGCGAAGTGGTCGCTGATTCGGAAGGAGCAGTTGGCGGCGCGCCGCTGACAAGCGCGCCGCTCGAACACTGGCCCATCATCCTCGACGGCGTACTTGTCGGTGAACTGGTGGTCGAGGGATCGTTGATGGGCGCCGCTGTGGTCGATCCTACGCCGCTGGTGGGCAGCGTCACACGGGCGGTCTTTTTCGCTGCTGCGATCGCAGCGGTCGCCGGCCTGGCGCTGGCTGCGATCTTCGTACGCCAGATCACGCGTCCGCTCGTCGATCTGACCCACGCCTCGCGCCAAATCGCCCGCGGCGACCTGCGCGTGCGTTTGCCGGTCAAAAGCGCCGACGAGGTCGGCGAGTTGACCGCAACGTTCAACCAGATGGCCGCCAGCCTGGAAAAACAGGAAAGCCTGCGCCGCAACCTGATGGCAGACATCGCCCATGAACTACGCACGCCGCTCACGGGCATTCAAGGCGCCATCGAAGCGATGCAGGACGGCGTCTTTCCTGCCGACGCCGAGAATCTGGCAGGACTGCACGCCGAGGTGTTGCTGCTCAACCGGCTTGTGGACGATCTGCGCACCCTGGCGAACGCCGAGGCAGGGCAGCTCATCCTGGAGAGGACGCAGATCGATCTGGCCGAGCTTTGTCGGCGTCAGGTCAATGCCATGCAGCGCCGTGCCGACGAACGCGGCATTGCGCTCACCATCAACTGCCCTGCTCAGACGCAACTGATCGAGGCCGATGGACAGCGCCTAAACCAGGTGTTGCTCAATCTGCTCGACAACGCTCTGCGTCATACACCTGCCAGCGGCTCGGTGGTCGTCAGCCTCCACGCCGACGCCGACCATGTCTATGTAACCGTCACCGACAACGGCGCGGGCATTCCGGCTGCGGACCTTCCCCACGTTTTCGACCGTTTCTATCGCGGCGACCGCTCGCGCACGCGTTCAACCGGCGGCTCCGGTCTAGGTCTTGCCATCGCCCGACAGATCGTCGAGGCGCATGGCGGGTGCATGTGGGTCGACAGCCCACCGCCTAGAGCAAAACATGGCGCCGAATTTGGCCTTATGCTGCCGCGCGTCCCAAAAGAGTCGCATTGAAGACACATCTATGCAGACACAAAGTCATTTCCTCATCACAGCGGCGGCGCTGACGCCGCTCCGCCATCGATCATGGGTGGATACAACCGTTGTGGCGGCGTTGCTGTTGGGCGCTGTTCTACCGGACATCCCGTTCTTTGTGCTGACCGTTGGGGGTGAAGTTTACTACCGCTGGCTGGCGTCGCCGCCGACCACCGCCAGCATCATGGAGTATTTGCACTTTACGCTCTTTTACCACGATCCATGGTGGATCGTGGCGCACAATTTCTTTCATTCGCTGTTGATCAACGGCGCGCTCTTGCTTCTTGGATTGTGGTGGTGGCGCCAGCGCGCCAGCGGCTGGGGCAAGGCGCTTTTCTGGCTGGCGGCCAGCATGATCGTTCACGTTGGGATCGATATTTTCACCCATCGCAGCGATGGGCCGCTGATCTGGTTTCCCGTGAATTGGCGCTATCGATTTGCCAGCCCGATCAGTTACTGGGAGACCGACGCCAGCGGTCAGGCATTTCTAACGTTCGAGATCGCCCTCAATCTGGTCTTGTTGGCCTACTTGTCGTATATATACTGGCCGATCGTGCGGCAGCGTTGGCCGCGCAACATGTAGACGATTGGTATGAATTTCTATGGGGAAGTTTCGCCTAACGCCAGCAGCCAAAGATAGTCGACCAACGCCCAGGTTTCCTCCGGCGTGAAAAGCGTACCAAAGTTGGGCATCCCAGTTCCCATTCCGCCGCGCCGAATTTTCGCATACAGTACGTCCGACCGCCTTTCGAGCAATGCGGTTGCGGTGAAGGGGGCAGGCGGCGCGGGCGTCAGAGACGCCGCCATGCCATCCCCGCGGCCGCTAGCGCCGTGGCATGCTGCACAGTTTTTGGCATACAGCGCGGCTGCATCGGTAAGATCGGCGTCTTGAAGCGGCTCGAGCCACAGCGCAGCAGCAGCGCCTGCCAGCGCTGCTTCCGTTTGCGATGGATTAGCGGCATCCAGTGCAGCGATGGCGTCGACCAACGCGTGGGTGCGCTTCCACGTTGGCGTGCGCAGGATGTCGGGGACCTTCAGCGCGGCAAGCATGGCTGCGTTCGGCGTGATCGAAACATCTGCATGATCTGCGGAATGCGCTGCCTGTTGTGCGCCGTGCGCACTGTCGATGTCGATGCCGGCGGCGGTCAAGGCGTCGATCACAGGGTCGTTGTTGGCTGGCGGCAGAGCACCGTCAGCATTGAAGACGTCGATCACCCCGCGCATGCGCCAATGCTCCGGGCTGCACCACAGGTTGCAGTAGAAGGTGTAGACGCCTGGCCGGTCTATGCTGAGCGTGACCTCTTTTGTCTCGCCTGGTGCAATCACACCGAGATCGAGTCCCAACCCAGGACCGATCGCCACAGCGTGAGCGACATCGCTAGAGTGAAAACGAAATCTCACCGTCTGTCCGGCCTGAATGCGCAGGCGGGCGGGCGTGAAACCGCCTTGTTCGGCGGTGGACATGGCAATGTCGATCACATGGACCTGCCGACGTGCGGTGCGTTCCCCCAAATTTAGGCTGACCAGCAATGCCATGACCAGAAACAGTCCACTAGTCAGGGTTAGCGGGCGCAGGAAAAAACGTAAGTGCATAAGCCTCGCTGCATTGTATTCATGGAACCCAATTGGACAGGATCACCACCTGTTTGTCAGGCTCCACCGGATCATTGGAGCGGATATGCAGGCGGAACTCATGCTTGCCGTCCATGCCAGCATGCATCATGAAACGCATCTTTACGGTTGTCTCTTCACCGGGATTCAAGATCGTCGAACCGACGACCGCATTGGGCGGTCAACATCCCTCGATGAGTTCGACGACCGGATTCTGTTCCAACACCAACACCTGATTGCCAATGTTTTGGACGCGGACAGAAGTTTCGATTGTAGTGTTGAGCTTGACATCGCCATAATCAAAACGATCCTGGTCTACGCTGATGCGTGGCCCGCTCAGATCAGCAGAGTCAGACGGTGCGACCTGTGCAGGCGTAGTCTGTGCAGTCTCCACTGCGTTGCGCTGCACCAGCCAGATCAGCATGCTGACGAGAGCGACGCCAGCTAGCGTTAGCACCGCTGCTGCCAACCAAGTGGGACGCCGCGCCTGTCTGGGCTGCGATTTGGGCGAGGTTGAACGTCGTTTTGAATGTTTGCTCATCGATTGATCCTTTTCCTCAAGGTTTTGCTGGCAGCGGGGTGTCTGTGGATGGACCGAATGGGCTATACTGCGCGTCCACGTAGGCGCGGATTTCCCACATAGATTGGCCGATTTGGGTCAGACGCATGACATCCTGGGTGATGTCAACGCAGATGCCGCAGCCATTCGCATGTTCGTCGTAAACAATTGCACTGTCTGCAGTGGTTGAACGGATATAGCAGCTCAGGTTGCTGGTATGTCCCATCTTTCCGCAGCCACAGTAACAGGGAATACGCTCCAACTTGTCTGTATTGGCGATGGCGAAACGGTAGGCGTCGCGCACGCGTGGCGTTGCCACATCAAGGAAGGCGGGCAGCGCGGCATCAACTGCCAGCACGGTTTCCCGCTGGCTCGAGCTACAGCCGGCCAATAAGAGCAATAGAAAACCCAATCCAAGAGCAGTTCGAATAAACAGCGTGTTCTTGGCAGAGCAAATCATTACACTCATCTAGCTCTCTTCATCATAGCAAGTAGGAATGTGCAGGTACTACATATGCAACAAATACATGACCGACACACCTTTTGGGTGATCTTCCTGTACATCGCCAGGTAACGGTGGAGTTAGAAAAACTTGGGTCGTCTGGCGTTCCGAATACACACAGGGGATCGAGCGAAAGCCCAGTCTTGCTAGCCAGGGGGATCGAACAGGCTTCAGCGCTGGCAACCAAAAGTCATTAGATTTAGGATTCGTCATAAGATTGTCGAAGATTACCGATTGAAAGCGAAAAGATTCTGTTCATGGCAACTACGTTTCTAGGACGCATATTCCGATCATATTCACACTTGTCTGTTTATAGAATCTCCCACAGACCAGGTTCCATACGCGCCGTTTGGCCTATTGGTATTCGTTTCACATCATACCCTCGAATCATGAAGAAAATGTGAAGTTGGAGCAGCGCCTCCGGATTGGGCTGCACTGGCTGCACTGGCGTATCGCCGCATATATGACTTTTGACCGATAGGCGACAGGCAACTTCGCCGGAATATAAGCGCCAATTGCGACCAAACCTGTCACCGAACTCTACGCCAGCATCCTACTGGTTCCCTTGTCGGCGGATCAGCAAGATCGAGTGAACGAAGTGGCCGGCGCCGTATATCGTCCGTGTTGCAACAACTCCACGGCCTTTCCTGACTGCAATCACGGCATGGCGATGTTGGGACTGCTGGAGTTAATGGCTGCCCAGGACGCAACCGTCAATGACATGAGGGAAGCGGCCAAGTTCGTCAATGCCTTCTGGTTTCCGCAGCAGATGGCCGAGGTCGCCACCCTGCTGAAGGTCACCGAGGGGATCGACTACGCCAATGCCGAGGCCCAGCTCGTCTTCAGCGCCAACTACTCATCCAGCAGCGGCTTCCAGGCGATCCGCCGTTGGTTGGCAGATAACGGCCATTTGAGCCAACTTGCATCCGGGGGCAACCGATGCGGTGTGTAATGGATGCGCTTGCACTGTCCTGTCTTCACATTCGTTTCACAATTGCACGCTATGATCGTGATCGATGATTATCCATCTATCGATCAATAGCCGCATAAAGGAGCAAGTTTTATGAACGTCCGTTCGATTTCCACCCTTTCTCGTTTGATGGCGATCCTGATCGGTGCTGCTGTACTGGGCGGATGCGCCACTGTGCCGCTGCTCGCCACGCCAACAGCTCAACCGAGAGAAGATGCAACTACATCGGCTACCGCGCCGCTTGCCGGCGCTGTCTGGATCGCCAATGAGGAAGGGAACAGCCTCACCGTCGTCGACGCCGCCACGAATGCTGTGGTCACCACCTTGACCGGCATCCCTGCCCCTCATAATGTACAGGTTTCGCCCGATGGCCGAACCGTCTGGGTAGTGAGCGGTCATGAAGGTCTGGCGATCGCTGTGGACGCCCAGGAACTCAGTTTGCTGGGCGTGGCGCCGGTGGGAAGTGCGCCCGCACATGTCATTGTGAGTCCGGACGGCGCCACCGCCTATGTGACCAACAGCGGAGACAACACAGTCACAGTGCTCAACGCTACGACCTTTGGTGTGCGGGCGACCATTCCGGTGGGCGCCTTTCCTCACGGTTTGCGCGCCAGCCCAGACGGGCGATGGGTGGGGGTGGCGAATCTGCGCGACAATTCGGTCAGTCTGATCGACACCGCAACGTTTTCTGTCACTGCAACGATAGCCGTGGGCGCCGGCCCTGTTCAGGTGGCGTTTGCTCCCGATGGCGCCACGCTCTATGTCACGCTCAATGGCGAGGACGCAGTTGCCGCCGTGGACCTGGCAACACAGACTGTCACGGGGAAGGCGGCGGTGGGCAATGGTCCTATGCAGGTGTATGTGGCTCCTGATGGCAGTCTTGTACTCATCGCCAACCAGGGTTCCAAAGATGCGCCTGGGACAACATTGTCTTTCGTCGATGCGGCAAGTCTGGTTGAAGTAGGCGCCATCGAGACAGGGCAAGGAGCGCATGGCGTCGTGGTGGAGCCGGGCGGTCGCTATGCCTATGTCACCAATTTGTACGGCAATACAATGACCGTCATCGATCTGGCCGCTCGCAGAGTGGTGACGACGACGCCGACCGGCGCTGCGCCCAACGGCGTCAGCTTCTCGCCCCTGACGCCCAATGACGGCGCGGCGGCAGAGATCGCGCTATCCTTGCCGACTCACGAACAGGCGGAAACAGAAGATGGGGTGGAAAGACACGACGAACATCATTGACAAGACCGCTCCCTATATTCCGGCGCTGCGTTTTCATTGGCTGACGTCGCTCTATGCATCCTGCGTCGGCTTCATCGAGAAGGCGCTGCTTCAGGTTCCCGGCGTGCTGGCCGCGACAGTCAGCCCGGCGACGGACAGCGTACAGATTCGCTATGTCACCGGGCAGACGGATTTCCCAGCCATAAAACAGGCCATTGAATCCACCGGTTATCAGGCAACCCATCCGCTCGAACGGAAGGAAGAAACCGTAGACGACGAGACCGCTGCCCACGCACGCGAATATACAAGCCTGATGCGGAAATTCTGGTTTGCTGCGCTGATCGGCGTGCCGGTCATGTTGGTAGCCTATCCAGAACTTCCATGGCTCTATTTGCCTAACCTGTTCTTGGAAACGCCATCAGAGAGTCTGATCTGGTGGCTATATCTGCTCTCCGGCATCGGCACCTTGCCGGTGATGTTCTATTCGGGGCGACAGTTCTTCATCGGTGCGTGGGCAGCCTTCAAGCATCATGCCGCCGATATGAATACGCTGATTGCATTGGGCACCGGCGCCGCCTGGATCTATTCGACGGTCGCCATCTTTATACCGCACCTGTTCCCGGAAGGTACGGCGACACCTTTCTACGATGTAACCGCAGTCGTGACTGCTTTGGTTGTACTAGGGCAGGCTCTGGAGGTGCGCGCCAAAGGCCAGACCAGCCAGGCGATTCGCAAATTGATCGGATTGCAGGCCAAGACCGCGCGCGTGATCCGCGACGGTCAAGAGGTCGAAATCCCAGTAGAGGAGGTGCGCGTAGGCGACATTGTGTTTGTGCGGCCTGGCGATAAAATTCCGGTGGATGGGCAGATCATCGAAGGGCGCTCGGCGGTGGACGAGTCGATGGTTACAGGCGAAAGTCTGCCCGTCGATAAGACCGTCGGCGACGACGTGATCGGCGCCACCGTCAACACGACCGGCGCCTTCAAGTTTCGCGCTACGAAAGTGGGCAAGGACACCGCACTCGCCCAGATCGTCAAATTGGTGCGGGATGCGATGGGCAGCAAGGCGCCGATTGCCCGCCTGGTCGATGTGATCTCAGGCTACTTCGTACCTACAGTGATGATCATTGCGATCTTGACCTTCCTTGTCTGGTTCAACCTTGGCCCATCACCGGCGCTGGCCTACGCTGTGGTGACTGCCGTCACCGTGCTGATCATTGCCTGCCCTTGTGCGGTTGGCATGGCCGTGCCGCTAAGTCTGGTCGCGGGCGTCGGCAAGGGGGCAGAACATGGCGTGCTGATTCGCAATGGCGCAGCGCTGCAAACGGCTTCTCAACTGCAGGTCATCGTGCTGGACAAAACCGGAACGATCACCAAAGGAAAACCGGAGTTGACCGACGCGGCGCCGGCGACCGGTTTCGACGCAGCGACACTGCTTTACTATGCCGCCAGCGCAGATAGACCAAGCGAGCATCCTCTGGCGCAGGCCATCGCCGCCGGCGCTATGCAGCAGGGACACAACCCTGTCGAGCCGACAGCGTTTGAAGCAGTGCCCGGTTATGGCGTTGTGGCAACGGTGGCGGGACGGCAGGTCCTAGTCGGCAATCTGAAGCTGATGAAGCGATCACAGATCGAGACCGGTGTGCTGGAAACGGAAACGTTGCGTCTCCAAAATGAAGGCAAGACCGCGATGTATGTCGCTGTGGATGGCAGCGCCGCGGGCGTGGTGGCTGTCGCCGACACCATCAAAGAGGATTCCATCGAAGCGATACGTGTGATGCAGGAGATGGGATTGGAAGTCGTCATGATGACGGGAGACAATGAGCGCACCGCGCAGGCGATTGCCCGCCAGGTGGGGATCAGCCGGGTGCTGGCCGAAGTGCTGCCCGAAGACAAGGCTGCGCAAGTGCATCTGCTCAAGCAGGGCAACCGCAAAGTTGGCATGGTGGGCGATGGCATCAACGATGCACCGGCATTGGTGGAAGCCAATGTTGGTTTTGCCATCGGTACCGGCACCGACGTTGCCATCGAAGCGGCCGACATCACACTGATGAGCGGCAGCCTCAAGGGTGTCGCCTACGCCATCGAGGTGAGTCGCGCCACGATGCGCAACGCCAAGCAGAGTCTCTTTGGCGCCTTCATTTATAACACATTAGGCATACCCGTGGCGGCGGGCGTTCTGTTCCCCTTCTTCGGCGTCCTGCTTTCGCCGCTGATTGCGGGAGCAGCCATGGCTGCCTCCAGCATTACCGTCGTCGGCAATGCCAATCGCTTGCGTTTCTTTAGGGCTAAGAGCTTCGCAGCATGAGCACAACTGGGTCGAGCTGACAGAATGAATCAGGTTTGCGCGAATCACTGCTTAGCTATCAATCACGTGCCACTCCAAAGGAAGGTGTACACCATGGCAAATCAGAATCGACAAGGCGACGTTACAATTTCGGATCCCCCTTTTGTCATCTCTCTGCTAAACAGCACACGCTGGGCATGGCTATGGCTGATAGTCCGTCTATATGTGGGCTATATGTGGCTGACTTCAGGCTGGGGGAAGGTTGGCAATCCAGGCTGGACACAGAACGGTGAGGCGTTAAAGGGCTTTTGGGAACGCGCCGTTGCCATCCCGGAAGCGCCCGCACGTCCGGCAATCGCATTTGACTGGTATCGGGTATTTATCCAGATGCTGCTCGACAACGGCTCATACACCTGGTTTGCCAAGTTGATCGTGGCCGGCGAACTGCTGCTTGGCATTGCCCTGATCTTGGGGGCATTTGTTGGGATTGCCGCCTTTTTTGCCGGCTTCATGAACTGGAACTTCATGATGGCTGGCACCGCCAGCACCAACCCTGTGCTCTTTGCCCTTTCGATCCTGCTGATTTTGGCCTGGAAGACGGCAGGGTGGTGGGGACTGGATCGCTGGTTGCTGCCACGTCTTGGCACGCCTTGGCGTCCATCGTATTCGGATCGTCAGGTCGTCAAGATTCCACAGGAGGTTCCTCAATGAACGTCGTTTCAATAATTGTCAACGTACTCGGGTTGGCGGCAATCGTCTTGATTGTCTGGTACTTCTGGCTCTATCGCAGAGAAGGTGTGCAGGTGGCGGAGGTGGCCGGCGTGCAGCAAGTGCCGATCACGGTCAAGGGCGGCTATGACCCGGATGTGATCGTCGTCAGGCAGGGCAAGCCAGTTCGCCTGCTCTTCACCCGTCAGGAGTCGTCTTTGTGCAGTGAAATGGTGATCTTCGACAAGATCGGCCAGTCGGCCAAACTGCCTGAAGGCGAAACAATTGCAGTCGAGTTTACGCCACAGGAAAGCGGAGAGATTCCATTCCAATGCCAGATGGGCATGTTGCGGGGCAAGATCATCGTCAACTAGCCGGCGTCAGCGCCGTGAGAATGAGATCGGAACATCGTTTCAGAAATGGGATTCTACAATGGCACAAGTCAAAGACCCGGTGTGCGGGATGGTCATCGACAGCGAGACAACAAAACTCAAATCAGAGTATATGGGCAAAACCTATTACTTCTGCGCCCCTGGGTGCAAAGTTGCCTTTGACAAAGCACCAGAGAAGTACGTTCCGCCCGATCAAGGCGCGCGTCAGCATCACGTACAATAGCAAGTCTTATGGAGAAGGATTGAACTTGCTTTCATCCTTCTCCACTTCATAACGTCAGGTGACACTTGACAGAAAGCTATCAAGACTGTGCCTGCATTACGTTGGATGCGTGCATGAGAAAGGCGACACACCCCTGATAGCTTTGCAACGACAAACAAAGGAGCACTTTATGGTTACCGTTACGATCGACCCAATTCTATTCTCGTTTGGTCATTTTATGCTTCGCTGGTATGGCCTGATCGTGGCTGCAGCGATTGGCGTTGGTCTCTGGATCGCCACCAGCGAAGCAAAGCGTAAGGGATTGGGCAAAACTGCTCATGAATGTGGGCATCTTTGCGTTGCTCTGGCGTCTGCGCAAACAAAATCTGCCGGACGGTGCGCTTTTCTTGATCTATTTGCTGCTCTACAGCAGTGGGCGTTTCCTGATCACTTTCTGGAGTTCCTATCGCAGCGTCGCATTTGGATTGAACCAGTCACAGATCATCAGTCTTGCGGCGGTGGCCATTGGACTGCCGCTGCTGCTCTACGGACTTCAGCGACAGCGCGCGAGCCACGCGTTGAGCTAAATACTTGACCATGGTAGCGTCATTCTCGTCGCTGTTACGGAAAGGGTAAATCTTGTCGGCGCCGATCTCAACCCTTCACAATTCCTTCACAAATTTGTGCTAATTTGGGCGCATTGTTTGAGCATTTGCCAAACATTCTAGTGCTTATCGAACAGGAGCGAGCACGATGAAATGGCAATATATTCTCCTTCTCGGTTTGCTACTCTTGATGACAATGACAGGTTGTGGCGCCGCGCCGCAGTCGGCGAATACTGACTCCAGTGGGTTGATGATCGAGTTGAGCACAACGCCCGATCCGCTGGTAGCCGGCGAAGTGACGCTGATGGTCTCTGTCAAGGATACGACTCAACAAGCCGTCAATGGTGCAGACGTCACTCTGTTGGCCAGCCACGATGCAATGGCTACGATGTTGGTGCAACAAAAGGCAGTAAGCACAGGGATCGGCCGGTACCGCGCAACCTTCGATTTCAGCCGCGATAGCCAGGGTGACTGGCGCGTCACGGTGGAGGTGCGGAACGTACAACCGCAGACAATCCGCAAGAATTTTGTTATTTCTATCCCATAGGTCTAAAAGGAGCTACTTACCATGCGTTTGGGTCTTTCACTGTCACTCTTGCTCATCTTTACTGTTCTGCTTGGCGCCTGCACAGGCGTAACACCCGCTGCACCCGGTGACATGGGAGGCGGAATGCAAAACATGGATCAACAAGCTACGGCAATGCCCATGGAACAAGGGGATATGCAGGACATGGATCATGGCAGTATGCAGATGAACGCTTCCCAACCGTTCGACGCTCAATTCATTGATAGCATGATCGAACATCATCTGGGCGCCGTCGCCATGGCGGAGGAAGCCCTACAACAATCTGAGCGGGAGGAAATTCGAGCGATGGCGACCGCCATCATCGCTGCGCAGAACGGCGAAATCGAACAAATGCGAGCCTGGCGCGCTGCCTGGTATCCCGACCTCCCCGCCACGGGCGGCATGGGGATGAGCATGGGCGAGATGAGCATCAGCGCCGACGCAACCCTGCCGTTTGATCGGCGTTTTCTCACGGCGATGATCTCACATCACCAGGGGGCGATCGAGATGGCGCAGATGGCGCAACAGATGGCTGAGCGCCAGGAGATCAAAGACCTGGCGGGTGCAATCATCACTGCCCAACAGGTGGAAATCGAGCAAATGAACGGGTGGCTGCAGGCGTGGTTTCAGTAAAGAGTGTGCTTGCATCAGGAGATGGTGACAGAAACCGGGGGAAAGGTCTTGCCACTCGACGCCATTGTCGAATGGCAAGACCTCTTTTATGGGTGAGGAGGGTCATCGCGATTGGAACTCTGGGAACAGAACACTTCGGAATCATGCGGCCGATGAGGCGCCGCTAATGCATTTGGACGCTCAGGTGCCGACAGCCATCGCGCCTAGCAACCAAAGTAGACTCGCCAAGACGGCGAGTAGGACAGGCTGATGCAGTAGATAGATCGGCAGCGAATGGCGTCCGAGACATTCTAGCTGGCGGATCGGCCACCACCCCGACAGATCTGGCGGAGCAAAACACCGTCGCAGGCTGGCGTAGAGAGAGTTGCCCACGAAGATACCAATCAGCAAGACGCCAAACCAGGGAAAAATTGGGAAGTAATCCACGTAGACGTGATTTTCTGGTTCAAAGCCGAGCCAGATCAGGTAGGGCAAATCGAAGGTCTGCTGCCGCAGAAACAGACCAATCGCGTAGACCAATAGCCCCATTGCGAGATTGAGCCAGCGTAGATGCAAAAATGGGTAAGACAGCACAATGGCGACGCCAAGAAAGTGCAAAATGCCAAAGATGATGGCCAATTCCGACCCCAGTGCAATGCGCGTCACAAAGGTAATGACAAGCCCCCACCCCAAGATGCGCAATCCACGCCGGAAGTTCTGCCAAAATAGCGCCGCGCCTGCATTGCCTTGCGCGGCGGAGCGCTGCGTCAGAACCGCCAGCGACAGACCGGCGAGCGCAATGAACGCGCCGGCGGTAACGCGTTGAAAGTAAAACCAAAAGGGGACAGTGAAAATGGCATCAGTGACCCGAAAGAAATAGAGGTCGTACATCAGATGATAGATCACCATCATGACGACTGCGACCCCGCGCGCTGCGTCGATTTCCCAAAAGCGCCAATGAGCGTGCACCATCTGAGGAATGCGATCCTTCTGACTCAGACGAACGTTACTGTTCACCACCCACAACCGTAACCCACCATTGAAACTTGCGTTCTTCCTCACCCCACCGACTCTTGAAGAACGCAAGGATCGCCTCAATTTCTTCATCGCGCAGCTGTTCGCCAAAAGCTGGCATCTTTGAGTTTGTCGTCGGGGCGCCGCCCTCGCGGATGATGGTCAACAAAAGCGAGTCAGCATGATGCCAGGTGTGCCCGCTGCTGTCCTGTGGCGGCGGCGGGAGACTGCCATCAGACAAGGGTGTCTTCCAGTCAGGCGCGCCTTCCAGATTGGCGCCATGACAACTCGCGCAATAGCGCGCGTAGAGTCTCTCGCCTTCCGCCACAGCGGCTGGATTCAGGGTCGGCAACGGGGGCGCCGCCGTCCCATTGATGACGACCGGCTGCGGAGTGCCGAAGGTTGTCAGTGCACTGACCAGCAGCAGGAGCAACAGCCCAACTGCCAAGATAAACAGTAGAAGTGTTCGGCTGAGCATTGGAATACAACTTATCGGATCTCGCCGTTCGCCCGTTGGTTTGGGCATCGATACCCGATGCAATCACCGCCATGCGCCAGCTCGGTGATATGGCGAGTGGCTGCCCGTACAAACAATCGATGACACTCCTCCGAACAGAACAGATAACGGACGCCAATGTAGATTTCTTCGGCAACTGCACAGCTTGTATCAATTTGCATGCCGCACATCGGATCAACCCAATTCGTCCGCAGAATTGAAACCCTGGTGTCCCTCATTTCAGAAAGCTCCTTGCTTGCATAAAATACACTGAAGTGATTGCCAGGACGATGCATTCCAGATTCGATCACCGAACCACCAGAACGCCCCTTTCTATATGCCCGGGTAAAATGCACTGAAAGATGTATTCACCAGCTTTGGCTGGGATAAAAGTGAGTTTCGCTTGTTTTCCTACGGGCGCAAGCACATGCAACTCACAACAAGATAGGTGAGCTGACGTTCAGAGGAAGGCCGTTTGCCTCGCCGTCGATGAGACTCTCTGGATTGTGAAGAACTTTGCCTGGCAAACACTTTTCTACTCTCTTCTGTGCGATGGCTGATTGGCCAGGAAACCTGCTTCCTGCTGGAGGAATTGATCGAGCAGGGGAAAGACCGTAAACGCGATGCCCCATGCCGCAAGCGCGCCTGTCACCAGCCGCGCCCACCAGTTGAAGGCGCCCAATTGATCGCCCGCATAGAACCCTGGAAAGGCGTTGAATGTGATCCAGGCAAGCCACTGATTCGTATCGCGAAACCCGTCGGTGGACATTCCTCCTGTCAGCACGTCGTTGATTGCATGAGTTCCACCGTCGACGGCTAACGGGAGCAACGTAAGCAGTAACACGAACCAGGAGAGGGGTGCGATTCGCCTGCCGGTGCGACGCACCACAGCATAGACAAGACCTAAAATTGGGGTGAGCGTATAGAACGAGATCATGCGGTCACTCCAGGCTACCTTCCATCCCATCGCCGGCGTCCCGACAAACGCGCGCAGCTCCGACGGTGATGATGTCGAAGTCGCCTGCTGGATCTCCGCCAGCGTGTAGGTGAGCTTGGGGCCAAATAGAAACCAGCTGCGCTGTGGCAGTTGATGGCAAAAGAAACCGTAGAACCGGTAGAGCAGGTCGCCCCAAAACTCCCAACCCAGATACATGGCCAACGGCGCGGCAAAGGGCAGCAGTGTGAACATCAACAGCGGCGCCAGCAGTAAGGTCAGCCCATGGCGAAAGAAGAGGGCGACCACATGATCAGCAAACTTCAGAGATGGCGCTGCGCGGTTATGTGATAAATCGAACTGTCTAGCCATATATCCCTTCATGGTGTGCGAGATTATAAAATCTCCTTCACCGATGCGATGCGTCCGTTCGGCCAGAAGCCGTAATGGACGTACGATAAAGCGCAGGCCAAAAAACAAGGTGAGAAACGAAACTACAGTGGCGATGAGGAGCACGAAGGGTATAGCCTGTTCAAAGCGGCTGTCAGAACAACTCGTATCACGGACATGTCACACTACCTTCATCAAATTGCTACCCCCAGCCTTGCAATGGCTCGCGGATGTCCCTGGCAGCCCGTGAGTCATGGACGTCTACGGTCGATGTTGAATATTCACAATCAACCTTCATGTGCGCAGCAGCGTAGCGCGCACGTCCAGATATTCTTCCTTGGAAATCTCGCCGCGTGCATAGCGCGCCTGCAAGATACCCAACGCTGACTGAACCTGTGGATCGCTCTCTGACGCGCCGGTGTTGAAACGACCGCCTGGCGCGGAAAGCCTGATCAACCATACAATCAATACGATGACGGCGGCTGTAAAGCCGATCATCAACAGCCAGCCAAACCACATGCCGCCCCAACCCAATCCCCAGTCGTGTCCCATCATCATGATGTGCGCTCCTTTCTATACGATTGAATCTAGTTGATTTCAGCGTAGCATACGCTTATGAAGGGAATGTGAACGAGAAGTCTTCATATTTGCTTCAAATCTGACGTGTATGCTGGAAGCGGCAAGTTATTTTGAGTTTGTTCATAATGTCAGGAGCAAAGCATGTTTCTCAAAAAATTTAGTTCACCCGGGCTTCTCGCCGCCCTTACAACGGCCATTTTATTCGGCTTGCTAAATTGGGGTGATGCGCAGGCGTTTTCGCTGATGGCAGTAGACAAAGACGTCCTCCAGCAAACGATGCCTGTGACCAGCACAATGCCAGGACCAGATATGATGGTCGGCATGCCCATGCGTCAGCAGGAAGCTATGACCGGCACAATGACAATACAGCCCAGAATGATGCAGGGTGGCATGGGACAAATGATGGCGCACATGGCGCGCATGCAGGCGATGATGGCGCGGATACAGCGCATGATGGCCGGCGGCATGATGGGGAGCAGCGCACCCATGACAGGCACGATGCCCATGACAGGCATGATGCAAGGCGACATGGGCGAAATGATGGCGATGATGGCCGAAATGCAAGAAATGATGGCTGAGATGCAAGGCATGATGGCTGGTGAGATAATGGCTAGCGACATGCCAATGGGTGGTCAGATGCAAGGCCAGCAAGTGCAGGGCGGCATGATGGGTCAAATGCCGATGATGGGGACGATGATCCTGATCGCGCCCATGCCGATGAGCGGCATGATGCAACAGATGCCCGGCATGGGCATGACGCCAGGCATGAACATGGGCGACATGATGGGGCAAATGCCGATGATGCAGGGCATGGGAATGGGCGGCATGATGGAACAGGGTGCGTCCCAGGCCGCGGCGCCAGCCTCCCCGTCTACCCCGGCGCAGCGCTTCGCTGCGCAGATCGGCAAACTGGGCGCCATCGATGTCAAGGTGACGCCGCCCGATCTCAGCAACATCCAGGGCGATATGATTGACTTCACCGTCGATCTCAACGCCACCGGCGCCGATCTGAGCTTCAATCTCGCTGAGATGGCAACGCTACGCATTGTGGGCCACGCCGTGCCCGCCACCGCCTGGGAAGTTGTCTACGACCACGGCCACCATGTCAATGGCGTGCTCAAGTTTCCGGCGCACATGTCCGGCCCGGTGGAGAGCGCCACATTGACCATCACCGACCCGGAGGGCGGGGAGTCGCTGGAGTTGACCTGGACGCCGGCGCGATGAAGCCTGCACTATCGGTTGACGATAGCGCTACGTGAAATCTACAGTTGGTTGAGCAGAGATGGAGCCTCTATCTCTGCTTTTGTTCCCAAGAAAGGATGCTGTTTATGTCGAATCGCGCTACCCATGATCATCACCATCATCCCCCCGCGCATCATGGGCAACCCTCTCGGCCGGAACCATCTTCGCTGCACGCCGAACATGGATCGATGCAGACCGTGCATAGCCGCAGCAGCGCACATACGGCGCACGTCGATCACACGGGACACGAGCTAGTCTTTCGCAATCGTTTCTGGGTCTGTCTGGCGCTGACCGTGCCCGTGTTGCTCTACAGCCACATGATCCAGATGTGGTTCGGCTTCACCATGCCGCGCTTCCCTGGCAGCGACTGGATCGGCGCTATCTTTGCCATTATTATCTTTGTGGTTGGCGGCGTCCCGTTCTTACAGATGGCGATCCCAGAAATTCGCAATCGCAAGCCGGGTATGATGCTGCTAATTTCGCTGGCAATCTCGGTGGCGTTCGTCTATAGCCTGGTCATGCTCTTCATCGATCCGGCCAGCGGCTTTTTCTGGGAGATGGCGCTGCTGATCGATGTGATGCTACTTGGTCACTGGCTTGAAATGCGCAGTGTGCGTCAGGCGTCAGGGGCGTTGGATCAACTCGCCAGGCTGTTGCCCGACACGGCGGAGCGCATCGGCGACGACGGCAATGTTGAGATTGTCGCCGTCACCGACCTGCGCGTCGGCGATCTCTTTTTGGTGCGCCCTGGCGCCAGCGCACCCGCCGACGGTGTCGTCGAGCAGGGCGAATCCGCAGTCAACGAGGCAATGATTACCGGCGAGTCGAAGCCGGTCGACAAACACGTGGGGGACGCCGTGATCGCCGGCACGATTAACGGCGACGGTAGCCTGCGCGTGCGCGTCACTGCGATAGGCGATCAAACGGCACTGGCCGGCATCATGCGGCTGGTGGCGGAGGCGCAGCAGAGTAAATCTGCCACACAACTGCTGGCTGACCGCGCCGCCGGCTGGCTCTTTTACATTGCGCTGGCTGTCGCTGCTTTGACGGCTATCGTCTGGACGCTTGCCAGCGGCTTCAACTGGCAGGTCGTGGAGCGCGTTGTCACCGTGCTCGTCATCGCCTGTCCGCACGCGTTGGGGCTGGCCGTGCCCCTCGTCGTGGCGATCAGCACGACGCTGTCCGCCAGCAATGGCATTCTTGTGCGCAATCGGTTGTCGCTCGAAGCAGCTCGCTTGCTGGACACGATCGTCTTCGACAAGACCGGCACGCTTACTACTGGCGCGCAAGGAGTCGTCGGCGTTGCCACGATCGATGGCCTCTCCACAGAAGATGCACTGGCGCTGGCTGCCGCCGCCGAAGCTGACTCGGAACACATGGTTGCGCGCGCAATTCGGCAGGCAGCGTCCGACCGCAAGCTGACGCTGCCCGTTGTCTCCTGTTTTGAGGCGCTCAAGGGCCGCGGCGTTCAGGTGAGACACAACGGACGGAGCGTCTACGTCGGTGGTCCGCGTCTGCTGGAAATGTTGGCTACAGTGCCGGACCCTGGGCTGGCGCATTTTGCTGCCAAAGCAGGAGGGCGCGGGGAGAGTGTCGTCTATCTGGTGCAGGACGGGAAGGTGACAGCCGCCTTTGCCGTAGCCGATACTGTGCGCCCGGAAAGCAAAGCGGCAGTGCGCGCTCTGCATGCGATGGGCAAGGAAGTCGCCATGCTCACCGGCGATAGCGAAGCTGTAGCAAAGGCCGTTGCTGCAGAGTTGGGCATCGACCGTTATTTCGCCCAGGTGCTGCCGGAGCACAAAGATGCCAAGATCGCGGAACTGCAAGCCAGCGGCCGGACAGTAGCGATGGTCGGAGATGGCGTCAATGATGCACCGGCGCTGACGCGCGCCGACGTTGGCATTGCGATCGGCGGGGGGACGAACGTCGCCATCGAATCGGCCGGCATTATTCTGGTCAAGAATAATCCACTCGACGTGGCGAACATGATCCGGCTGAGCTTTGCCACCTATCGCAAGATGGTGCAGAACCTGTGGTGGGCGGCCGGTTACAACATCGTGGCGCTGCCGTTGGCGGCAGGCGCCCTGGCGCCGTTCGGCGTCGAGCTTTCACCCGCGGTCGGCGCTGCACTCATGGCAATCAGCACGCTGGTGGTCGCAATCAATGCCCAGACACTGCGCCGCGTCAACCTCACGGCCGGATCAACACCTTGAGCACGCCCTTTTCACTGGCGCGCGCGATCGCATCGGTGGCGTGCTCAAGATCATATTCAGCATGAATCAACGGACGCGGATCGATTGCGCCACTCGCCAACGCCGATAGCGCCGGTGCAAAGGGCCCGCAGCGGCTGCCGATGATCGTGATCTCGTCAACAACCAAGTGACTGAGGTCGAATTCTTGCAGACGGTCGGCGAACGTGCTTTTCAGCATGAGTGTGCCGAGCGGGCGCACCAGCCGCAGCGCTGTGAAGAAGCCTTCGCGCGCGCCGGTGGCGTCAACCACAATGTCCGCCGGGTCGGCGGCAAGGGCGTCGAGCACAGTCGGCGACGTAAGCACGGTGTGTGCGCCTGTCGCCGCCAGCAGCGCCAGCTTCTCTGGGTTGCGGCCAACGACCGTCAGATCGCAGCCGGTCTGCGCCAGCACGAATGCGCAGAGCAGCCCCAGGCGCCCGTCGCCGAGCACCATCACCCGCTGGCCTGGCCCGATGGCGGCTTGTTCGAGCAGTTCGTATGCCGCCGCCAGCGGTTCGGCAAAGACGGCGACTTCATCCGGCACGTGGTCGGGGACGACGTGCAGATTCTCCACCGGCAGCAGCGTGTACTCCGCAAAGACGCCGTCGCGCCCGATGATGCCCAACGAGGTGCGCTGGCGGCAGTGCTTGCCCAACCCGCGGCGACAGAGACTGCACTGCCCACAGCCAACGTTGATCTCGCCGACGACGCGGCGTCCTTCCCAACTCGGATCGGAAGGCGCTGCGATTACCTCGCCCACGAACTCATGGCCTAGCACGCCGCGAAAGCCGCCCTTGTAGCCGCGCAGCAGCTCGATGTCGGTGGCGCAGACGCCCGCCAATCGCACGCGCAGCAGGGCTTCTGTCCCGCGTGGGGCAGGCATCGGATAATCGGTGCGCAGGGTGAGTGCACCATTCTGTACAGACACGGCGCGCATGGTTGCCATTGTGCACCTCCGGGAGCACAGAAGATGTCTACAAACCGGTCAACAAGAAACGGCGAAGCCTGTCAAGGCTCCGCCGTTTGGACAAAATACAGCGTTGGCTGGCGGTCGGAAAGTCGCCAGTGGGGGCAGGACGCCCGATTAGGCCGGAGCAGCGGCGCTTGGGCTGGACGTTTTCTTGGCGCTGCGATAGAAGATCGAGCGTTCGTCCCACGCGGCCAGAATCTGCGTGGCGTTGAAGATCGAGCTGTACATACCGGAGACGAACCCGACCAGCATCGTGGCGACAAATTGCTGTAACGTGGCGCCGCCCAGCACGAGGATTGCCACCGTGATCAGCAACACCGTGATCTGTGTGCCGATCGAACGTGTGGCCGTCTCAATGATGCTGCGGTTGGCCACGACAGAGAAACTCTCGTTGCGATAGCGATGCAGGTTTTCACGCAGCCGGTCGAAGATGACGACCGTGTCGTTGACGCTGTAACCGATCACGGTGAGGAGCGCCGTGAGGGTCAGGGCATCGATCTCCCAGCCTGCCACCAGGTTCATAATGGCCAGGAACGAGAGCGAAACCAACACATCGTGCACCAGAGCCACAATTGCAGCTACGCCATAGCGGAAAGGATGCGGCACGCTGCGGAACGCCCACGCAATGTAGAGCAGGATTAGCAGCGACGCAGCGGCGACGGCAATGACAGCCGCCTGACTCACCTCACGCCCAATCGTAGGGCCGAGGCTGCGATAGGTGTTCTCGACCAGCGGTCCGAACTGCGCTTCCAGTGTCTGACGCAGCGCCTCTTTCTGGTCGCCATCTACGGGCTTGAACTTGATCTGCACGGTCGAATCGTTGTTGACTGTGAAGACCGTCGTATCGTTGTAGCCGGCGTCAACAAAGACCTGACGCACAGCGGCGGGCTGCACAGGCTGCTCGAAGCTCACTTCCCAGACGGTGCCGCCTGTATAGTCGATGCTCAAAGGCAGAATCTGCCCGCGCGTGATCCCAGACCAGATCATGAAAAGCAGGGATGGTAGGATCAGAATGGCTGAGATGGTAAACCAGATATTGCGTTTCTCAACGATGTGATACATCGCGTTCTCTCCCCGTCACAACTGCAAAACGTTGCTCAACCCAGCGTCGCCACATCGTGGCGTCAAAACTCAGTACCCAACAAGCGTCTGCGCGCTCTTGTCACGCTGCGTGCGGCTGCTCAGCAGTGTGCGCATGAACGTGCGTGTCAAGAAGAAGGCGGTAAACATTGACAGGATGACGCCAAGCCCCAGCGTCAGCGCATAGCCCTTGACGATGCTGGCCCCAAACTGGTTGCCAAAGACATACAGCACGGCGCAACTAATGAGCGTCGTGAGATTGCTATCGAAGATAGCGGGCCAGGCGCGGCTAAAACCGGCTTCGATGGCGAGACGCGGCGAACGTCCGCCGCGCAATTCTTCCTTCAAGCGCTCGAAAATGAGGATATTGGCATCGACCGCCATACCCACCGAAAGCAGGAAGCCGGTGATGCCGGCTAATGTCAGGGTCACAGGGATCAATTTGTAGATTGCCAGGTTGAAGAAGACGTAGATCAACAACGCCAGGTCGGCCAGCAGCCCTGGAACACGATACATCAACACCATGAAGATGAAGACGGCAGCCATGCCGATCAGACCAGCGACGACGCTGCTGCGCACCGAGTCGGCGCCCAACGTGGCGCTAATCGAACGCACATCCACCACCTTCAGCGGCACTGGCAAGGCGCCGTAGCGCATCTGGATCGCCAGCGAGCCGGCCTCTTCTTTGGTGAATTGGCCTGTGATGACGCCCTGGTCACGGATGGCGGCGTTGATCACAGGCGCTGACAACACGACGCCGTCCAGCACAATCGCCATCGGCTGACCGATATGCGTACTAGTGTAGTTGAAAAACTTGTCGCTGCCTTCACCGGTCAACTCAAAGCCAATCTCCCATTGACCAAACTGATCCTGACGCGACACAGCGGTCCGCAGTACGTCGCCGGTCATGGCGGTCGTAAAGAGTTGCTCACCGTAAGGGGTCAGGTTTGGATCCGCGCCTGGGCTGGCCAGATAGTCTTGTACGGCGGTGGGCTTGTTGGTGGTGTTGATGATCATGCCCTGGCGGAGAGGCGTGCCTTGTGGATCGACAAACTCAAGCTGGCCAGTTGAGCGAATCGTCTCGATAGCCTGGTCGGGATTGTTGACGCCTGGCAGTTCAGCCGTGATGCGAGTGTCGCCTTGCGCCTGCACAACAGCCTCGGAGACGCCCAGCCCGTTGACGCGGCGCTCGACGATATTCTTGGCCGTGTCCATGGCGCCAGGCTGTAATTCGCGTCCTTCCGGCACATCGGCTTCGAGCATGACCTGCGTGCCGCCCTGCAAATCCAGCCCCAATTTCAACCCAAGCGGCGTAGGTTTGCCAGTTGTATCGGAGCGCACCAGCCATTCCGGGTGAGGAACGGGCAGTACGATGTACACAGCCAGCGCGGTCAACGCCGCGATCAAAATCAGTGAGATCGTCGTATTTCGCATTCGATGACTCCACCCCAGAAAGTGACAATCGCCAGATCGTCACACCAGTAGGAAGAACTGACGCCTCGGTCGTTGATGAGGACAGTCGGATTGCAACTTTTCCATTATACGCGTGTTGATTCATGTGTAGCAAATTAGCGACAAACGACAGGCAAGAATCGGGACGGATGAAATCTTCGCATTCGGCGTACCGTCGAGTAAAATGGCTAGACAATCCGGCAATGATGCTGGGAATGCGAAGACTTAATTTCACAAGGAAGTGACGTATGGCAAAACACAAAAACTCACCGACGACTGAAGAGATCGACCAACGCGTGCATAATGGCGCTGATTCACCTGCAGCGTCAGCAGCCACCCCCGCATCGGCTGATGCCTCCGAGCAAATCGGCAATCTTGACGAAGAAAATCCCAGTGGGGAAACGCCCTATGATCCGCCGCCGCCGCCACGCCGCGTCAGCGCCTACACTGTAGCGCTCGGCCAGTTGGAGCGCGTCTCGGACTTCATGAACCTGGATGATGACATGCGTGTCTACCTGCGCACCTGTCAGCGCGAGTTGATCGTGCATTTCCCGGTGCAGATGGATAATGGCGCTATCCGCATGTTCACCGGCTTCCGCGTCCACCACAACATGACCAAAGGCCCCACCAAGGGCGGCATCCGCTATCACCCGGACGTTACGCTGGACGAGTGTCGCGCGCTGGCGATGTGGATGACGTGGAAGTGCGCGCTGATGAATCTGCCCTACGGCGGCGCCAAAGGCGGCGTTATTGTCGATCCCGCTAAACTGAGCAAACGCGAACTGGAGAAGATGACGCGGCGTTACGCCACCGAAATCAGCCCCTTCATCGGCCCGGAGCGCGACATCCCGGCGCCCGACGTCGGCACCAACGCGCAGGTGATGGCCTGGATCATGGACACCTACTCCATGCATATCGGCTACTCAATCCCGGCGGTCATTACCGGCAAGCCTGTGGCGATTGGCGGCACGTTGGGGCGCGAATCCGCCACCGGGCTGGGCGTCACATACATTACGCGGGCGATCATGAAGCAGCGCTATGGGCGTAGTCTGGATGATGCCAGCGTTGCCATTCAGGGCTTTGGCAACGTTGGCGGCTGGACTGCGCGCACGATGCATGAACGCGGCGCCCGCATCGTGGCGATCAGCGACAAGTTTGGCGGCATCTACAATCCACGCGGCCTGGACCTGCGACAGTTGCAGAACCATGTCCAGGAAACCGGCACCGTGCTGGGTTACAACGGCTCTGAGACGATCTCGAACAGTGAATTGCTAGAACTGGATGTTGACGTGCTGGTGCCGGCTGCACTTGAAGGTCAGATCACCAAACAGAATGCGCATAAGGTGCGCGCCACCATCGTCGCGGAGGGCGCCAATGGCCCCACCACCCCGGAAGCAGACCAAATCCTGGCCGACAACGGTGTGCTGGTGATCCCTGACATTATTTGCAATGCGGGCGGTGTCGTCGTCAGCTACTTTGAATGGGTGCAGGGCTTGCAATCCTTCTTCTGGAATGAGGGCGAGGTGCGTCGCCAAATGGAGCGTACGCTGCTGGACAATTTGGATGCCGTCATTGGTACGACCACGCGGCGCAAGTGTGACCTGCGCACTGCCGCCTACATCATCGCCATCGAACGTATCCAGGAAGCGATGCGTTTGCGCGGCTTCTATCCGTAATCACGCGTCTGGAAATCAATCAAGAGAAGGGGAGACTCAGGCGCTGCTTGAGACGTGATGCAGAGATGCCTCCTTGTTTTCCCCTTCTCGCTTTCCCTTCACCTCTGCTATAATCTCTTTTCATGAGCCAAGACCTACGCCGCAAGCTGCTTTTGTCCCTGGTGGGCGCCCTGTTGCTCTACATCGTGCTGGTGTTGTGGAGCGACATCCGAGAGGTGCAGAGCGCCCTACAAGCCTTCCCTTGGCAGTGGTTGCCGCTGGTGTTGGGGCTGGCGCTGGTCAACTACCTGGTGCGGGTGCTGCGCTGGCACTGGTGGCTAGGGCTGGTGAACGTACAGATTTCACGGTGGGACAGTGCGCGTGTTTTTGGTGTTGGCAGCCTGATGGTGATGACGCCGGGCAAGGTGGGCGAGCTGCTCAAGGCGTACATGGTCAAGAACATCACCGGCACGCCGATGAGTGTCACCGCGCCGATTATCGTGGCGGAGCGCATCATCGACGGCATAGCAATGTTGATCCTGGCGAGCATCGGGCTGATCGCCTTTCCTGAGCCACGTGCACAGATGGTGGCGGTGGCGCTGTTGGTCGCCTTTATGGTCGGCATCTTGATGATCCAAATTCGTCCCCTGGCGCTGCGGGCATTGAGCATTGCGCATCGCATCCCCTTCATCCACAAGTTTTCCGACCAGCTCTACACGATTTATGACAGTAGCTACACCCTGTTTCGCCCTGTTCCCCTCACCTGGGCGCTGCTTCTCGGCATCGTGGCATGGGGCACTTCTGGGCTTGCCTTTGGCGTGGTCTTGATCGGTTTTGGCGCCGCGCTGAATTGGCAGACGTTGTTTATGGCTGTCTTTATCTTTAATATCAGCACAGTGATTGGGGCTGTCGTGGCGTTGCCAGGTGGTTTGGGTGGCTTTGAGGGCAGCGCCGTCTTTTGGGTGGTGCGGCTCTTTGGCATGAGCACGGCTACGGCCACAGCGGCGGCGCTGGTGATTCGTTTCTGCACTTTGTGGCTGGGCGTGGGGATCGGTTTTATCAGCTTTATGCTGTGGCATGACCTGCTGGCCGGCGCTGAAACCGTCGACCGCAAAAGCGCACTCCGCGATGCCGTATGAGTGGGCGGCTAACGTCGTAGCCGCGGGTCGAGCACATCGCGCAGACCATCGCCGACCAGGTTGAACCCGGCCACAGCCAGCAGCATCGCCATCGCTGGGAAGAAAGTGAGCCACCAGTGCGTGGTGATGTAGTTGCGCCCCTCGCTGATCATCACGCCCCACTCCGGCGTCGGCGGCTGGGCGCCAAAACCGATAAAGGAAAGCCCCGCTACCGCCAGGATGGTCACCCCCATGTCAAAACTGGCCTGCACCAGCAAGGGCGACAGCGTATTGGGGAAGAGATGACGGCGCAGGATCAACCCGTGCCCAGCGCCAACAGCACGTGCAGCCTGCACAAACTCACGATTGCGCAGAATCAACACTTGTCCGCGAATCAGGCGCGCATAGACCGGCCACGTGACGACAGCGACGGCAATGAGTGCGTTTTGGAGGCTTGGCCCCAGCGCACCGGCAATCGCCATCGCCAGAATGAGGCTGGGGAAAGCAAAGAAGATGTCGGTCACGCGCATGATGGCTTCATCGGCCCAACCGCCGATGTAGCCGGCCACGATGCCGATCAGGGTGCCGATCACGGCGGACATCAGCACGACGCCCAGGCCCGCGCCGAGTGAAATGCGCGCTCCGTAGAGCATCCGGCTGAAGACGTCGCGCCCCAGTTTGTCGGTGCCCATCCAGTGTTCAGCGGAGGGCGCCGCCAGGCCATTCGGAATATCCTGCTTGAGCGGGTCATAGGGCGCCAGCAATGGGGCAAGCACGGCGATCAGCGCAAAGATGACGATCACGAGCAGGCCAAAGACAGCCGTCCGCTCTTTCGAGAAACGGCGCAGCAGCATGGCATTGGGCGATTGAATGCGGCGAGGCGCAAGGATTTGAGAAGACGCCGTTGCTTGCATAAGTCAGTCTGCCCGCACGCGCGGGTCAATGATGGAATAGCCAATGTCTACGAGCGTGTTGGCGAGTGGATAGATGATCGCCGCTACCAGTGCGACGCCCATGACGGCCGGGTAGTCCAGCGTCGTCACCGAAGTGGTGGCGTAACGCCCAATCCCCGGCCAGTTGAAGATGGTCTCCGTCAGCACGGCGCCGCTCAGCAGGCTGCCGAAGAGAATACCAACAATGGTCAGGATCGGAGGGAGGGCATTCTTGAAGACGTGGCGCCCGATCACCACGCGTTCTCCCAATCCTTTGGCCTTGGCGGTGCGCACGTAATCCTGCCCCAACATTTCCAGCATCGAGGAGCGTGTCATGCGCAACAGCACCGCCGTCGAAAAGAGGCCAAGCGTGATGGCTGGCAAAATCAGATGGGCGATGGCATTAGCGAAAACGGGCCAATTGCCGGTAAGCAACGCATCCACCGTGTACAGCCCAGTGATCTGCATCGGCGGCTGCAGGGTCGAATCCAGGCGTCCTGGCCCTGGCAGCCACTGTAGCTGGCGGTAGAAGACACCCAGCAGCACCAGCCCGACGTAAAAAATCGGCATGGCGCCGCCAATGAGCGCCAGAATACGCGCGCTGGCGTCGATCCAGGTATTGCGATTGAGCGCAGCGATAATCCCCAACGGAATGCCCAACACAATCGTCACAAGCATGGCGGCCAGCGTCAACTCGACGGTGGCGGGCAGGAAATCGCGCAGATCGTCGGCGACGGCGCGGCGCGTCCGGATCGAGTTGCCGAGGTCGCCCCGCAGCAGCCGACTCATGTAGATCCCATACTGCACAACAACCGGCTCATCCAATCCCAATTGTTTGCGATAGGCGGCGATTTGCTCTTCGCGCGCATTGGAACCCAAGGCCGCTCCGGCTGGATCCGCCGGCACCATTTGCGCCAGGAAAAAGGTCAAGAGTGAAACGCCAATCAGGACGAAGATCAGTCCGCCCAGTCGGCGAAGAATGAAGGCAGCCATAGGTGAAGATTGAGAGATGAGGAGATTGGGTCAGGCATGCGCTGTCAATCTCTAATCTCTCAATCTCCTCATCTCCTACTCTCAGTGACTCTACTTGCTAATCAGCCACAGACTGATGCTGGGCGTATCGCCTGGATCGTAGATGAAGCCTTGCACATTGTTGCGCAGAGCATAGACGCGCGCTGGCTGGAAGAGCATGGCGAACGGCCCGTTGTTCTGGACATATTCGGTCAATTGTGCGTAGAGTTCGACGCGTTTCGCCGGGTCCAGCTCAACAGCGGCCTGCTTGCTCAATTCGATTGCCTTGGGATCGTTCCAGCTATTGCGCCAGGCCAGCGACTTGGCTTCGTAGTTAGAGAAGGGTGTGCCGTTGGCGTCCGGGTCGGTGAAGTCCGGCCCCCAGTTCATCAACAACATCGGCAATTCCTGCGCGCGGTACTTGGTCAGCAACTCAGATTGCTGCATCTGCTGGATGTCCAGATTGATGCCGATTTGCGCCAGGTCTGCCTGAATCGAAGCGGCGATCGTCGCCCACTCCACACCGCCGGGGCCGGTGCCTGTGGCCACGATGAATGGGATGGTGGCGCCTTCGGTCACGCCAGCCTTGGCAAAGAGTTCCTTTGCCTTCTCCAGGTCTTGTGTGAACGGATTGTTGCCTGTGTGTCCGGCAAAGCCGATCGGGATGATCTCCTGGACCAGCTCACCGTTGCCACCCAGCAGCGTGATGATGTTGTCATAGTTGATGGCGTAGCGTAGCGCCTGCCGCGCATCCGGGTTGTCGAAGGGCGGCATGCTTGCATTGACTGACGCATAAGCCAGTAGCGTGCTCAGCCCCTTGACCAACGTGACATCCGGGTTGCCTTCAAGCGCAGCAGCCTGCTCAGGCCCGACGTCCTGGATGATGTCGGCGTCGCCCGTCTCGATGGCGGCCTGGCGATTGGCGGGTTCCGGCATATTCTGGAGGATGACGCGCTTCATCGCTGGCGCTGCGCCACCCCACCAATTCGGGTTGGCGTCCAGCGTCACCGAAGCCGAGCGTTCCCATGCATTGAGCACGTACGGCCCGCTGCCGGCGGAATGGTCGTTGAGCCACGTCTCACCAAAGTCGCTGCCCATGTTTGGCTCTACGGCCGCTTTCTCGACGACTGCTGCGACGGTGAAGGTGAGCACCGAGAGACAGACGTTGGGGCTAACCGTTTTGGGAATCTTTAGTTCAACGGTGCCAGCATCGACAGCCACGACATTTTCCTTTGTCATCTGGCACACATCGGTAAGCAGCCAGGTCGGTGACTTGTTCACGTCGAGGGCGCGGCTCCACGAGAAGATGACGTCATCGGCGGTGACCGGGTTGCCGCTGGCGAACTTTGCATCCGGGTTCAGCGTGAAGGTCATCGACCAGACATCACCCGCATCGGCGATCTCCCATGCTTTCGCCAGGACGCCTACGATCTCCGGTTCACCAGGATTGAAGGAAACGAGCGTCTCATACATGTTGCCGACGGGCAGGATGCCGCCAAACTCATAGGCGACCGCCGGATCGAGCGTGATGATATCGGTCATGTCGGCGGCGAAGATCAGCGTGTTGTCGCGGGTGATCGCGTCGCTGGCAGGGGCGGCAGCCTGCTCCCCACCGGCGGCTGGTGCGCTGGGCGCGGCGGCCGGTGCACACGCCGACATCAGCATGGCGACGAGCATCAGCAAGAGTGCCCAACGCCAAAACCTGGTAGGTTGTCTTCCGTTCATAGCAGAATTCTCCTTGTGTTTGTGTGGTTGAGTAAAAACGCTTATCCTGCACGCCATTTTGGTGAATGAAGTGAGGATCATCGTGTTCGCTGCGTCGCTGCAGAACAGTTACCTGTTGTGGAATGATTGATGAATTATACTCAGGATGCCGTTGCAGACAAACGTTGTAGAGGATGATATGGCAGCAGTGAGTGACGTGGCTGCCTCATGCCGTCGATACGCCTGGAATTGCACCGTTCGGGCGCAAAACTTGAATGTTGCGTCGGCTACCGAGTATGCTATTGCTATGATGATCTCTGCATGGCTACAGACAGCCAATCCGGTCTGGCTGGCGCTTCTGGCGACGCTCTTTACGTGGGGCGTGACGGCGTTGGGCGCGGCAATGGTTTTCTTCTTCAAGACGGTTGAGCGGCGTGTGTTGGATAGTATGCTGGGCTTCGCCGCCGGTGTGATGATTGCGGCGTCCTTTTGGTCTTTATTGGCGCCAGCGATCGAGATGGCGCAGGCCAACGGCAACAGCGGCTGGTTTCAGGCCGCGACAGGTTTACTGATGGGTGGGATGTTCATTGCTGCCATCGACAAGGTATTGCCGCATCTGCACTTGGGCCTGCCCAAGTCGCAGGCCGAAGGGATCAAGACGCAATGGCAGCGCAGCATCCTGTTGGTGATGGCGATCACGCTGCACAATCTGCCCGAAGGGTTGGCAGTGGGCGTCGCCTTTGGCGCCGTGGCCGCCGGTCAGTCATCTGCTACCATCGGCGCCGCGATGGCGCTGGCAATCGGTATCGGCTTGCAGAATTTCCCGGAAGGCATGGCCGTATCTATCCCGCTGCGGCGCGAAGGCATTGAACGCAGCGAGGCGTTCTGGTATGGTCAGGCGTCGGGCATGGTGGAGCCAATCGGCGGCGTGATCGGGGCGTTGGCCGTGCAGCTCGTTGCGCCGATTCTGCCTTATGCGTTGGCCTTCGCTGCCGGCGCTATGCTCTTTGTTGTGGTCGAAGAACTCATTCCCGAATCGCAACAGAGCCGCAACACCGACCTTGCTACTACCTTCACATTGCTCGGCTTTGTGGTGATGATGGTGATGGATGTCGCGCTGGGCTGATGGCTTGTGGCGTGTAGAAACGCTGCACGAGTAGATGGACGGTGTGGCGCGGGTGCATGGAGCGATGCACATCTGTGTGGGCGAAAAGGGACTCGAACCCCTGACCTCCTCGGTGTAAGCGAGGCGCTCTAACCAACTGAGCTATTCGCCCTGAATATGTAGCATGGCACTATACCGGCAAGCGGGCGCTTTGTCAAACCTGCCCGGATTTTCTATGCTATGCACCTGAATCGGCGTCCGTTTGATGGCGAAAGGAAGAATTGTTTCATGCAGATCGGCGTCGTGTTCCCGCAGACCGAATTTGGCAACGATCCGGGCGCTGTACGCGCGTATGCACAGACCGTCGAGGCGCTGGGTTACACCCACGTGCTGGCCTACGACCACGTTCTGGGCGCCAATCCTGAGCGACCAGGCGGCTGGCAAGGCCCATACACCCACCGCGATCCCTTCCACGAACCGTTCTTGCTTTTTAGCTTTATGGCCGCTGTAACGACGCGCCTGGGCTTCATCACCGGCGTGATCATTTTGCCCCAACGCCAGACTGCGCTCGTTGCTAAACAGGCTGCGACGCTCGATGTGCTCAGTGGCGGACGCTTCCGGCTCGGCGTCGGTATTGGTTGGAATGCTGTGGAGTACACTGCGCTTGGCGCGGATTTCCACACGCGCGGTCGCCGCAGTGAGGCGCAGATCGCGCTGCTACGTCGCCTGTGGACGGAGCCGCTAGTCACTGTGCAGGATGGCTGGCATACGATCCCTGACGCCGGTCTCAACCCGTTGCCTGTGCAGCGCCCGATCCCTATTTGGCTGGGTGGGCACGCGGATGCTGTACTGGAGCGCGTGGCGCGGTTGGGTGACGGCTGGTTGCCCAATCACCGCACGGCGGAAGCGGCGGCGGAGGCGCTGGCAAAGCTGGACAAATTCCTGACGCAGCAGGGGCGCACGCGTCGCGAGATGGGCATCGAGCCGCGCCTGCACTACAAAGACGGCGACGTCGACTATCAGCGCACGGTGATTGCAGCGTGGCGCGACGCGGGCGCCGACCATTTTTCGATCAACACAATGGGCTGTGGTTTTACGACGCCAGCGCAGCACATCCAGGCGTTGGAGCATTTTGCTGCGGAGGTCGGCGTCGGGGTCGAATAGATTGGGGCAAAATACTAGCCAAGCTTCAAAAACAAGCTGACGGCGAATTTTCTCAGGAAAACTCGTCGCCAGCGTGGAGGTCAGTATCGTTGTCTGGGCGAGCGCGATCTACGCTCGCCCAGTTTGCCTGTTGCTGCTCAGATAATCTCCAATTCCTTCAACTTGGCTTCTGGTACGACACCGTTGACCCAGCCGCGATCGGCGTAGTATTCTTCCAGCATCAGGTCAAGCTCACAGACATGACCCTCGGAGCCGGGCATGGTGCTGGCTTCGTGAGTGAAGCGTTTCGGCAAGTAGTCTGAACCTTCGCGGAAACCGGCCAGGTTGTTGTAGTAGCGCTCCAGGTTGTAGATGCGCTCGCCGCATTTCATCAGTTCTTCCACGGAGTAGTTGAGGCCGGTGACGGCGTTGAATTGCTCAGTGTATTCCTGCATTCCCTCGGCGAAGGCGGAGAATTTACACAGGTCGAGTGAGTCGGAGACGGCGTGCACATCCTGGAAGATGCGCGTGAGTTTGCCCTTGCCCTTCCACTCCAGCGGGTCGACCTTGAGCGAGCCAAAAGGCATGACGCCCAGTTCCGCGGCCGGCGTGTAGGCGCGCAAATGGCAGGCGCCGCGGTTGCTGGTGGCGTAGGCAATGCCCATGCCCTTGAGACCGCGCGGGTCATACGCCGGAATGGCCTGTCCCTTGACTGTCATCGCAATTTCTGGGTGGCCGAAAGCGGCGGCGCCGCGCGCCGTGCCGCCGGCCAGCTTGTCGCCCACGCCCTGGCGCATGGCGATCTTGGTGGTGACTTCCACCATTGCTTCGGCGTCTCCCCAACGTAGCTGACCGTCGCCATTTGTGTAGCCCTTCTCACTGGCTTCCATGTACATCGCCAGGACGTTGCCCAGCTCGATCGGGTCCATGCCGTAGTCGTTGCACTTGTCGATGAGGAAAGCCACCGCCGCAATGTTGTTGTTGCCGCAGTTGGAGCCAAGCGACCATGCCGGTTCGTACTCGACGCTTTCCATCTTGACCTGGAAGGGGCCTTCAGTGACCTCGACTTCCTTTTTGCAGGCGACTGGGCAGGCGTGACAAGTCGGGTTGTTGATCAGAATGTGCTCATTGACATACTCGCCGGAGATCATCTCGGCGTTGTCTTTGCCAAATGCGGTCTTCTGCGAATTGTAGGCCGGCAACGCACCGATGCTCTCGGTAATGTTCATCAGCACGTTGGTGCCGTAGACGCTCAAGCCACCCTTGCGCGGGGAGGTGATGTTCTCCTCCGCCATGATCGCAGCCAGCGCCTTCTTGCGCGCTTCCTTGTCGGCTTCCTTGTTGGCCGGTTCGGGGCGATTCTTTTTGTCGCTCTTGATGATGATTGCCTTGAGGTGCTTGCTGCCCGCAACGGCGCCGGTGCCATTGCGCCCCGCAGCGCGATCATTGATATTGACCCAACAGGCAAAGCGCACCAGGTTTTCACCCGCCTGCCCAATTGCCATGCCGTCACAATCCTCACCATGGCGCTCGCGCAGAATCTTGAGCGTTTCGTGAATGCCCTTGCCCCATACGTCCGACGCATCGTGCAGTGTGACTTGCCCATCCTCGACGTAGGCATAGACCGGCTTGTCAGCCTTGCCTTTGAAGACCAATCCGTCGAAGCCCGCCCATTTCAGCTTTGCCGCTGTCCAGCCGCCCATGTGGGCATCAGCGACGGTGCCGGTCAACGGCGACTTAGTGACAACGGCCAGGCGCCCGCTCATGTTGACGTTGGTGCCGGTTAGTGGGCCGTTCATCACGCACAGGATGTTGTCAGGCGACAGCGGCTCGACATCTGGACCGTTGTCAAAAACATATTTGACGCCCAATCCACGCGCCCCGATGTACTTGCGCGCATCGGTCTCGTCGATGCCTTTGTACTCAATGTTGCCTGAAGTCAGGTCAATCCAGGCAATGCGATTGGCGAAACCACCGATCATGTGACTCTCCTTTTGTACGTTGCAAACTTGGTTTACACAAACGGATTTGCTTAGACAGATCCAATGAGACTATCGCAGTGATGCCTTGCGCCGAATGAACCGTGGCACGACAAACTGGTTGAATCGGGATCTTGGGACATGACGACAACAATGCTGGGGCATTGCCATCGTAGACAGCTTTGAGAGATGCACTAACCCTGCTGAATTTTCATGCTCTATACGGCATTCTACCGGGTGAGTGGATAACTGTCAAGCACATTGCCGGGTCTCAATGGGGCGGAAAGCTACCTCGCACTAGGCGCCAGTTTGAAACACATCCGGCCTGCTATCTGCAGGCCGGGTGCGCGCAACGTCAATTGAGCAGGAAAAGGGCTACTGTAGCAGCGCCGCAAATTCGTCGGCGACTGCCTTCTCCGCAGGTGCAACTTCCTTGTGTTCGGTGACGTCGAAGACAAATTCTTTCGTTACAGAGCCATTTTCGCCGACGACCTCGCGATAATCGACCGTGATCGTGTCGCCTGGCACATACTTCTCGGCAAGCATGCCCTCACTGAGCGGGTCTTGGATCTGGTTTTGGATCACGCGACGCAGTGGGCGCGCGCCATATTCGGGATCGTAGCCAGCTTCGGCAATGGCAAGTCGGGCGGCGTCGGTGAGTTTGAGCGTCATCTCCTGCTCGGCCATCTGCAAGCGCAGTGGGCGCAACTCCAGCTCGACGATCTGTGCAATCTCCTCTTTGCTCAGGCTGCGGAAGACCATGATGCCGTCAAGACGGTTGATGAATTCAGGGCGGAAGGTCTTCTTGAGTGCATCCATCACCTTCGCCTTCATCTTCTCGTATTCGCTCTCGCGGCGCTCGTTGTCTTCATCCTGCGAGATGACGAAGCCCAACCCCTTGGCGCCCTGGATCAACTTGGCGCCGATGTTGCTTGTCATCAGCAGCAGCGTGTTGCGGAAATCGACGCGGCGGCCCTTGGCGTCGGAGAGATAGCCATCCTCCATGATCTGGAGCAGCATGTTGAAGGCTTCCGGGTGTGCTTTCTCGATTTCGTCGAGCAGCACCACGCTGTAGGGGCGTCGCCGCACGGCTTCGGTGAGTTGGCCGCCCTCTTCGTAGCCGACGTAGCCAGGCGGCGCGCCGACCAATCGGCTGACATTGTGGCGCTCCATGAACTCGCTCATGTCGAGCTTGATCAGCGCCTCTTCACTGCCGAACATAAATTCTGCCAGCGTCTTGGCAAGCAGCGTCTTGCCGATGCCAGTCGGCCCCAGGAACATGAAGCTGCCGATAGGCCGCTTCGGGTCTTTCAAGCCAGCGCGTGCCCGCCGCACTGCTTTGGCTATCGCCTTGATCGGCTCATCCTGGCCAATGATGCGCTGGTGCATCACGCGTTCCATCTCGAGCAGACGCTCGCGTTCTTCGCCGGCGATGCGGCTGACCGGCACCCCTGTCCACATCGCCACGACTTCAGCAATGTCCTCCGCTGTGACCTTGGGTTGATTGGACGCCTCGTTCCAGCCCTCGCGCAGTTCGCTGAGACGCGATTCCAATTCAACTTCTTTGTAGCGCAGGTCGATGGCGTCGTCGAAGCGCTGCATGTCGAGCGCCTGCTCTTTTTCCTTCTGGAGCTTTTTCAAGCTCATAAAGGTCTCGCGCAGATTGGCAGCGTAGGGCGCCTTGTACATGCGCACGCGGCTGCCCGCTTCGTCGATCAGGTCGATGGCTTTGTCAGGCATGAAACGATCGGGCACGTAACGCGCCGCCAGATGTGCGGCTGAGTGCAGCGCCTCGTCGGTGATGATCAGTTTGTGATGGTCTTCGTAGCGGGAGCGGACGCCACGCAAAATCTCGATGGTCTCCTCGATGGATGGTTCTTCCACCAGGATCGGCTGGAAGCGACGTTCGAGTGCAGCGTCGCTCTCGATGTATTTGCGATATTCGTCAAGCGTCGTGGCGCCGATCACCTGTAATTCGCCGCGACTGAGCGCAGGTTTAAGGATGTTGGCGGCGTCCACGCTGCTGCCTGCCGCGCCAGCGCCCACCAGCATATGCACTTCATCGATGAAGAGGATTGACTGCGATGTGATCACCTCTTCGATGACCTTCTTCAGGCGCTCCTCAAATTGACCACGATACATCGTACCGGCGACCAGGCTGCCCACGTCGAGCATGAGCAGACGCTTGTTGAGTAGTGGCTCCGGCACGTCGCCGTCAACGATGCGTTGCGCCAGCCCCTCGACAATGGCGGTCTTTCCCACGCCTGGCTCGCCGATCAATGCCGGGTTGTTCTTGGTGCGCCGGCTCAAGATCTGGATGACGCGTTCGATCTCGGCCTGGCGCCCGACGACCGGATCGAGCTTGCCCTCCTCGGCCGCAGCGGTCATATCGTAGCCAAGTTGATCCATGAGGGGGGTCTTGGATTCTTTCTTTTGCTTCTCTTTGCTTTGCGCCTGATTTTGCAGGATATTGCGCGCCGTCTGTGTGCGCACACGATCCAGGTTGATGCCTAGCCCGCGCAGCACGTTCACGGCGATGCCCTCACCCTCACGCACCAGCCCCAACAAGAGGTGCTCCGTGCCAATGTAGTGGTGCCCCATCAGCCGGGCCTCATCCACCGCCAGCTCGATGACGCGCTTGGTGCGTGGCGCCAGGCTTGGCTTGCCAAACGGCGGACGTTCCCCGCGCCCAACAGTGCGTTCGACGGCGCGGATGATCTGCACCGGCTCGACGCCTAACTCGCGCAGCACCTTGACAGCGACGCCGTTCTCCTCACGCACCAGCCCCAACAACAGGTGTTCGGTGCCGATGTAGTTGTGGTTGAGCCGGAGCGCCTCTTCCTGCGCCAACGTTAAGACGCGGCGCGCACGCTTGGTAAAGCGGTCTAGTTTGTCAGACATAGATCTTCCCTTGTACAACAATCACAGCCGGTCATTCCGACATCTGCACTATACCAGCAATATTGACGCCACCGCAGTAAGTGCTGTTCCGCTTCTCTACCGTTTCCCCCGAATCAGGCAATGGTGGGTTAGCGCGGCTAAATCATATTTGCATTGTAGCGATGCGCTTTGCGATTTGTCAATTCGCTTTTTGGGTAGGCAACACCTGCCCAAAAGGAGTACCATGCGCCGACTGGCTCGACGCAATGATCAGACCGCAGCAGGGCGAACGCCACGCGAGAAAAACGTATGGAAAAAAGCTACGGGCACGCAGCAGACGCGTGCCCGTAGCTTTTTTCCATACGTTCTATCTGGTCGCCAGCCTCAGGCGGCTACAGCTTCCATTTCGGTGAGCGGCGTTGCTGTTGCAACCTGGTCAGCCGCAATCTGTTCGGTCGCTGCCTGAGCGGGCGCGCCAGGCGCAATCTGCCAGTCGATTTCCGGCTCCGGCAGGGCCTGCTTCAGGCTCAGTCCCAACCGCCGTTTATCGCTCTCGATGCGGATAATGCGCAAGTCATAGACATCGCCTTCGGCCACGACCTCTTTGGGATGCGCCACGCGGCGTTCGGACAGCTCGCTGATGTGAATCAGGCCTTCGATGCCGGTGTCCACCAAACGCGCGAAGGCGCCAAAGTTTACCAGTTTGGTGATCCGTCCCTTGACGATCTGACCCACCTGGTAGGTGTTGTCGATGATCTCCCAGGGCTGGGGCGTCAACCGCCGCAGGCTCAGGCCGATGCGGCGCCGGTCGGCGTCGACAGTCAGAATCTGCACCTTAATGCGTTCTCCCACTTTGACCACTTCGCTGGGGTGGGTGACGCGGTTCCAGCTCAATTCGCTCAGATGGATCAGGCCGTCCGCTCCGCCAAGATCGACGAAGGCGCCAAAATCTGCAATGCTGCTGATGACGCCTTCCATGACCAACCCTTCATGCAGCGAGCCAAGCAGCTGGTCTTTTTGTTGACGGCGCCACTCACGCATGGCCAGGCGTTCAGAAAGGATCAGGCGGTTGCGCTTGCGATCGATGTCGATCACCTTGAGCTTGAGGGTGTCGCCCATCAGTGCAGCGTAGCGCGAGTCATTCTCTTCTTCGCTGGCGCCGACGCTTGGTGCGCTGGTCAACTGGCTGGCAGGCACGAAGCCGCGCACCTGACCGAGCCGCACGATCACACCGCCGCGATTGAAGGAATCGACCGGGCACTCGAAGATGTCTTGGGTGCGCATCAGTTCTTCGGCGCGCTCCCAGTCCTTTTCCGCCAACGCCCGGCTAATGCTCAACTGCAGGTTGCCGTCGCGATCTTCACGGATGATGTACACAGGAACCTGGTCGCCTACGTTCAGTGCTGCCAGTGTGTCGCTGACTCGGTCATACTCTCGCCCCGACACAACTCCCTCGGACTTGAAGCCAATGTCCACCAAGACTTCGTTGGCGCGCTTGTCAACGATGATGCCGTTGCGGATTTCACCCGAAATAGGCTCCTGCAATGAGCGATCGATTTCGTCCAACAGCGCTGCCATCGGATGGTCGTGGTGGTCATTGCCACCGTTCAGCCAATCCCAGTTCCCAGCCGTCATGCCTCGCACTTCATTCATACAACTCTACGATCCTCCAAAACGAAATTAGAACCTATCACCCATGATGGTGATGACTGCACAGACTCTGCCTGTCAATGCGCCCATTGACAGATCGATCAAACGCTTGATGCCCTCACTCTAGTTGTCGATGAGGACAATCATTTCAATTTCAACCAGGGCGTTCTTAGGCAAGGCCGCAACCTGTACGGTGCTGCGCGCTGGCGGCGCCTGGTGAAAAACCTCTCCGTAAAGCCGGTTGACGGTGGCAAAGTCGCCCATGTCCGCCAGGAAGATCGTGGTCTTGACGACATCCTCGACGCCAGCGCCCGCGGCCGCGAGCACAGCCTGCAGATTCGCCAGCGCCTGGCGCGTCTGTGCTTCGATTCCTTCGCGCAAGTCGCCGGTGGCCGGATCAAGCCCAAGCTGGCCGGAAGCAAACAGGAATCCACCGGCGCGGATCGCCTGTGAATATGGCCCGATGGCAGCCGGCGCGTGGGGCGTGCTGATAACGCTACGTTTGCTCATTGTCTCTCTTCAATTCGAAACCCAGGATTTACGCTGTTGTGGTGGGTGAGGGCAGCGCTGCCAAACACCATTGCTAGTATCGGCAACACTGTATGCTGTCTAATCAAGCGATTGCTACCAACCTTTTCTGAAATTTTCGTCGCAAATTGTACTTTCTATCACCGTTATCGTCAAAACCGACGACAGGGAAAATCTGTAAACACCTCTATTCTGGCACGATGGGTAGGCTGCGCCGCATGATCTCGTAATTTTCCAGCGCACGGCCAGCGCCCAACGCCACACACGCGATCGGATTTTCGGCGACATAAGCTGGCACGCCAGTTTCTTGCGTGAGCAGTTGCGCGACGTTGCGTAATTGGGAACTGCCGCCGGTCAGCACCATGCCACGATCAATGATGTCGGCGGCGAGTTCGGGCGGCGTCTTTTCCAGAGTGGCGCGCACGGTGCTCACAACCGCCTGCAGTGGCTCTTGCAACGCCTCGGTGACCTCGCTGCTGCTGATCTGGATGATCTTGGGCAGGCCGGTCACCTGGTCGCGCCCGCGCACTTCCATAAAGCGGTCATCCTCCAGTGGCAGCGCACTGCCGATGCCAATCTTGATCTCTTCGGCGGTCTGCTCACCGATCAGCAGGTTATACTTCTTGCGCACATAGTTGACGATGGCCTCATCGAAGCGATTGCCGCCAATACGGACACTGCTCCACACCACGATGTCGTACATGGAGACGACCGCCGCTTCGGTCGTGCCGCCGCCCATGTCCACTACCATGTTGCCGGTCGGGGTGCCGATGGGCAGACCCGCGCCGTAGGCGGCGGCCAGCGGCTCAGGAATCAGATAGGCGGCGCCAGCGCCAGCCTGCATCGCGGCGTCGTGCACCGCGCGTTCCTCTACGCTGGTGACGCCGCGCGGGGTGCTGATCATGACTTTGGGCCGAAAGAGCGGGCGGAAGAGTGGATTGGGGTCGCCGGCCACTGTCTGGATTAGATACCGCAGCATGGCTTCCGTCACCACGAAGTCGGCGATGACGCCGTCGCGGATCGGACGCGCCACTTCGATGCTTTCGGGGGTGCGACCAAGCATGTCGTAGGCTTCGTGGCCTACCGCCACCATCGTGTTGTCGCGCAGACGAATCGCGACAACCGACGGCTCGTTCATCACGATGCCACGCCCTTTTACATGTACGAGGACGTTGACCGTCCCCAGGTCGATGCCAATATGCTTGCCAAACATAGATTCGTTTCGTTCGTAATTTCTTCGGCCATGGCAGCCGGTGTGACGACATAAATCGTCAACTAAGCCATTATACGCTTGGCCAGGGATGTGCTACAAATCAAATAGCGTAAGCGGCGTATTTCGAGTAGGTCATCACCTCCGGCGTGACGGGCGCGATGTCGCGTCGGAGGCAATGACCTACGACACGCGCCTCAAACTTGAAGTACGCCCGGTGTAAACGCGCAGGTGAACACAAAAAATAGCGGGTTCCAAGTAGCCACGCCTGGAACCCGCTGTACTTCACACCTCTAATCGGCTACTGCTGCTGACCGCTTTCGTAATTCAAGCCGGAAGAAGCCCGGCGCCCGGCGTGACGCCGCGCCACCTTGAGTCGCAGGGTGCTGCGCCGCAGTGAGGCCATAATCTCTGGCACCTGATGCGGCGGTGGATTCTCAGCCAGGATGCGCTGAGCGCGTTCCAGAGCAATGCGTGCACGCTCCTCATCGATCTCTTCACCCGCCTCGGCTACGTCGGCTAGAATCGTCACCTTGTCGGGACGCACCTCAACGACGCCGCCGCTCACGGCAAGATAGTCATTGCCCTCGCGCTTGTGCAGCACAATTTCGCCGATGTCGAGCGTCGAGAGCAGCGGTGCATGCCCGCGCAGGATGCCCATCTGCCCGTTCGTGCCCGGCAACGTGATCATCTCGACCTCGCCGCTGTAGAGCATCTTTTCCGGTGTGACAATGTCCACCTTGATTGCCATGGAGAATGCTCCTTAATTGCGCATCCGTTCAGCCGCCTCAACCGCTTCCTCGATGGTGCCAACCATGTAGAACGCCTGCTCCGGCAGGTCGTCGTGCTTGCCTTCCAGAATCTCGCGGAAGCCGCGCACGGTGTCTTCGATCTTGACGTAGCGGCCATCGCGCCCGGTGAATTGGGCGGCGACGAACATCGGCTGGGTCAGGAAACGCTGAATCTTGCGGGCGCGCGCCACGATCAATTTGTCGTCTTCGCTCAATTCTTCGACGCCGAGAATGGCGATGATGTCCTGCAGGTCCTTGTAGCGTTGGAGCGTCTGCTGCACCTGGCGGGCGACGTTGTAGTGCTCTTCCCCTACGATCAGCGGGTCAAGAATGCGGCTGGTCGATCCCAGCGGATCGACAGCCGGGAACAACCCCTGGTCGGCCAGCGAACGCTGCAGCGTGATCGTGGCGTCCAGGTGGGCGAAGGTGGTCGCTGGCGCCGGATCGGTGTAGTCGTCGGCGGGCACGTAGACAGCCTGCATCGACGTAATCGATCCCTTTTTGGTCGAGGTGATGCGCTCCTGCAGGTCGCCCATGTCAGTGCCCAGCGTTGGTGCGTAACCGACGGCGCTGGGCAGGCGCCCCAACAGCGAGGACATTTCAGAGCCGGCCTGCACGAAGCGGAAGATATTGTCGATGAAGAGCAGCACGTCGCGGCCTTCGTCGCGGAAATACTCAGCCATCGTCACGCCTGTCAAGCCGACGCGCAGACGGGCGCCTGGCGGCTCGTTCATCTGGCCAAAGACCATCACCGTAGAGTTGATGACGCCTGACTCGATCATCTCGCGCATCAGGTCATTGCCTTCGCGGCTGCGCTCACCCACGCCCGCAAAGACGGAGTAGCCGCTATGGAACTCGGCCACGTTGTGGATCAGCTCCTGGATGACGACCGTTTTGCCTACACCGGCGCCTCCGAAGATGCCTGTCTTGCCACCGCGCGTGAAGGGAGCAATCAGATCGACGCACTTCACGCCGGTCTCGAACATCTCGGCCTTCGTGCTTTGTTCAGAGAAGGGCGGCGCCGTGCGGTGGATCGGATAGGTGACTTCGGCTTCAACCGGCCCTTTGTTGTCGATCGGGTTGCCCGTCACGTTGAAGAGACGGCCTAACGTCGCTGGGCCTACTGGCACACGGATCGGCGAGCCATCGGAAACGCCCTCCATGCCGCGGCGCAGACCATCGGTGCTGCCCATGGCGACGGCGCGCACAACGTTGTTGCCAACCTGTTGTTCAACTTCCAGCACCAACGTACTGCCATCATCCATTTTCACCATAATGGCGTCATAGATTTCGGGCATATGCCCGGAGGGAAAAGCAACATCCACTACCGGACCAATCACGCTCTGAATCGTGCCAATCATTTGCTCAGGCACAGAGGACCTCCTTGAATTCGGTTCTCATCCATATTCAACATCGGCAGCACAACCTGCATTGTCGAGCTTTAGACCGCTGATGCTGTGCTGTTCTCCCATTCCATTGTCAACCAGTCATCACTGCTGGTTGACGTATTTTTGTTGCCTTCTAGCGCTGCGGCGCCTCCGACGATGTCGATCAATTCGCTGGTGATCGTGCCCTGCCGCGCCTTGTTGTAGGTAAGCGTCAGGTCGTCGATCAACTCACCAGCGGCGTCGGTGGCGTTGCGCATGGCGACCATGCGCGCCGAGTGCTCACTTGCCAGCGATTCATAGATCGCCTGCAGCACCTGCACTTCGGTGAAGCCATAGAGCACGCGATTGAGCACGGCCTCTGGCGATGGCTCGAAGATGTATTCCGGCGCCATTGTTGTCGATGGCTCGGCTGGCTCCACCGGCAAGAGTTTGTGCACAACCGGCTCCTGGCGAATCGTGTTGACAAAATCGGTGTAGACCATCAACACTTCGTCGGTGTAGCCGGACAGAAAATCGTCGATCAGAATGCGCACGATTGGTCCGATGTGATAGGTGGTCGGGCTGTCAGGAATGCCGGTAAATTCGGCGCGCACGACTGGGTCGTAGCGTAATAGCCACTCACGCCCTTTCTTGCCGACGGCGACGACCGTCACGTCGGCGCCTTCCTTGCGTTTTTCGCGCATCAGTTGGGCGCAGCGGCGCAAGATGTTAGCGTTGAAGCCACCCGCCAGTCCGCGATCCGCCGTCACCAGCAAGATGCCGACGCGTTTCACCGGGCGCGGATGGATGAGCGGATTCAACTCGCTCTCCGTGCTGCTCAGGCGGGCAATATAGCTCAACACTTCGTGCGCTTGCTTGGCGTAGGGGCGCGTTGCCAATACTTGCTGTTGCGCCTTGCGCATCTTGGCCGCCGACACCGCTTCCATGGCCTTGGTGACCTGCGCAATATTCTTGACCGACTTGATGCGTCGGCGGATTTCACGAGTTAAGTTCGCCAAGGTAGTAACTTCCCTCCAGTTGTATCGAGGGGCGAAAATGAGATTAGGAGATTGAGAGATTGGAGATTATTTAATTGACTGTGGAGGATTTTGATAGACGGCCAACGGCTCTCCAGGTCAAATCTCCAATCCCTTAATCTCTCATTCTCACAATCGCTTTGCTTACTGCGGCGGCTGCCACGACTTGTTGAAATCGTCGATGGCCACGCTCATTGCGTCGATGATCTCCGGCTGCAAATCTTTGGTGCGCAAGATGGCCTGGCCGATCTCAGGGTGGTTGGCGCCCATAAAAGCGTGCATGTCCGCTTCCCACCGCTTGACGTATTGCACCGGCACCTGGTCAAGCTTGCCTGCGCCCGCCGCCCACAGGCTCATCACCTGCTTGTCGAGCGACATCGGCACATATTGCGCCTGCTTGAGCAGTTCTGTCAGGCGCCGACCACGATCTAATTGTCGCTGCGTGGCCGGGTCGAGGTCAGAGCCAAATTGCGCAAAGGCTGCCAACTCGCGATACTGGCTTAGTTCCAGCTTCAGGCGCCCGGCAACCTTCTTCATCGCCTTGGTCTGCGCTGCGCCACCGACGCGGCTCACGGAGATGCCGACGTTTAAGGCGGGGCGAATGCCAGCATAGAAGAGGTCAGACTCCAAGAAAATCTGGCCATCGGTGATCGAAATGACGTTGGTCGGGATGTACGCCGACACGTCGCCAGCCTGCGTCTCGATGACCGGCAGCGCTGTCAGACTGCCGCCGCCCTCTTCTTTGGAGAGGCGCGCCGCGCGCTCGAGCAGACGGCTATGCAGGTAGAAGACATCACCCGGATAGGCTTCACGACCCGGCGGGCGGCGCAGCAACAGCGACACCTGACGATAGGCCTGGGCGTGCTTGGAGAGGTCGTCATAGACGATGAGGGCGTCGCGACCCTGCTCCATGAACTCCTCACCCATGGCGCAGCCGGCAAAGGGCGCCAGGTATTGCAGCGCGGCAGGATCGGAGGCGGCGGCGCTTACGACGATGGTGTAATCCATGGCGCCGTATTTTTCCAGCGTGCCCACCACCTGGGCTACCGATGACTGCTTCTGGCCGATGGCGACATAGATGCAGATCAGGTCTTTGCCCTTCTGGTTGATGATGGTGTCCAGGGCGATCGCGGTCTTGCCGGTCTGACGGTCGCCAATGATCAACTCACGCTGGCCGCGTCCGATCGGGATTAGCGCATCGATGGCGGTGATGCCGGTTGCCACTGGTGTATCGACTGGCTGGCGTTTGATCACGCCGGGGGCGATGCGCTCGACTGGACGGAACTTGGTCGAGTCGATTGGTCCTTTGTTGTCAATCGGCTGGCCGACGGCATTGACCACACGACCGATCAGCGCGTCGCCGACCGGCACCGAAGCGATGCGCCCGGTGCGGCGCACCAGGTCTCCTTCTTCGATGTGCTGGTATTCACCCATGATGATGATACCAACATTCTGGGCGGTCAGGTTTAAGGCGATCCCTAACGTGCCGGTTTTGGGGAATTCAACCAGCTCACCAGCCATGACGTTGGTCAGACCAGAGGCTAGCGCAATGCCGTCGCCAACCTCGTAGACTTCGCCAACGTCGATCTGGCTGGGAGCAGGCGTATAATTCAGGATTTGTTGTTTTAGCAACGCTGTGATGTCATCGGTACGCACAGCCATTTGGATCATTTCCTCCTGTAACGTGTTGCGTGTCACTTATCGGTCTTTGCGCTACAGTACGATGCACGATGCGCTGTGCCTGGCGCACGTCGCTGCATGAATATTCACGCAACACTCGACATGCAACACGTTCTAGCGAACCACCGCTGCAATCGACTCGCGCAACGTCGCCAGTCGCGTCGCCACCGAGTTGTCAATCAGGCGGTCGCCTACGCGCACCCGCAGGCCACCCATCAACGCCGGATCGACGCTGAAGCTGAAGGTCAGGCCAGCGCCGTACTCTTCGGTCAACCGCTTGCGCAGTTTGTCCTTCTCATCGTCGGACAGCTCGATGGCGCTGGTGATCTCGGCTTTGAGCGCCTCGCGCTTGCCGGAAGCAACCTGCGCGACGCGCCCGCTTACCTCATCGATCAAGGCCGCGTCACCGGCATCGATCATCACTTTGAGCAGATTTGCCACTTCGACAGGGAAGTCAGCGGGCAGCGCCTTCTCGAGAGCGGCCGCTTTGTCAGCGCTGCTCTTGGTGCTGTCCGCCAACAGCGCCGCCAGCTTCTTTTCGCTCAGCGCGTGCGATGCTGCATCAAAAGCCTGCTGCCAGCGTTCCAGTTGAGCCAGCCACAGCGCCTGTGCGTAACGGTTTACCCGCTCTTGCTTGCCGCTCATTTACCTTTGCTCCCGGACTCCGCCAAGAACTCCGCGACAAAGCGTTGTTGTTCAGCCTTGTTGGCGAGTTCACGGCCTAGCAACTTTTCGGTCGCCATGATGGCCAGGTCGGCAATTTGCTTGTTGGCGTCGGCCAGGGCAAGTTCCACCTGCTTGGCGGCGTCAGCCTGAGCTTTCATGCGAATCTCGGTGGCTTCCTGCTCGGCGCGGCCGCGCACATCCTGGGCGATCTTTTCAGCATCGCGCGTAGCCTGCGCGCGAATCTCCTGCGCCTCGCGGCGCGCCTGTTCGAGCACCTTGCTCTTTTCTTGCTCCGCCTCGCGTGCCGCTGCGCTGACGCGCTCGGCATCCTTCATGCTCTGGGCAATCCGTTCTTTGCGGGCGTTGAGCATCTTGAGCACCGGCTGGTACAGAAACATGCGCAGCAGGATGATCAAAATCCCGAAGTTGACGAACTGCGCCAGCAACAGTGTCCATTCAATTCCAAGTGCGTCCACGAATTTGCCTCCTTTTCAACCTGCGATACCACCGGTTGCGGCAATCGCTGTGCTTGAACCTAGACGAATTTGAGCAACAGCGCGATCACCAATGCGAAAATACCGATGGACTCGGCGAAGGCAATCGCCAAAATCATGTTCGTCTGGATCGTGCCGGCGGCTTCCGGGTTGCGTCCCATGGCTTCCATTGCCTTGGAACCGATCAGACCGATGCCAATGCCTGGCCCAATCGCGCCCAAACCCATTGCCAGCGCCGCACCCAGTTGTTTCGCTGCATCGATTTCCATTTTTCAATCTCCTTTAGTGAATGAGATAGAGCTACCTGATTCCAAACTGACCAAACGAATCAATGATGTTCGTCGTGGCTGCCGTGACTGATGGTTGACATCTGGAAGAAGACCAACGCCAGCATCATGAAGACCAGGGCCTGCACGAAGCCGACGAACACCTCCAACGCATAAAACGGAATTGGCAGGAGGAAGGCGAAGAGAAATGCCATCGTTGCCAACACGATTTCGCCAGCGAAGATATTGCCAAAGAGACGAAAGCCAAAGGCGAGAATGCGGGAAACCTCAGAGATCAACTCCAGAATGCCGACAAAGGCGTTGATGCTTTTCATGAAGGTGTTTGGACCGCTGAAGGTGAAAAACTTGCGGAAATAGCTGCCACCCAAATGCCGTACACCCCAAATCTGCACCATGACCATCGTCGAGATGGCCAATGCAAAGGTCACGTTGAGGTCGGCGCTTGGCGCACGGAAGAGAGGGACAAATTTGCCGTGCTCGCTTTCGGCGGCGACGGCTGCTGCCGGTGTCTTTTCGGGTGCAGCCAGGATGATGCTGCCGCCAGCCATGGCTAGCTGATTGTCGAGCAGATAACCGTGCCCTTCACCTCCCGCGCTGTGCGCTTCGGTCGGGTGATAGAAGCCGATGCTGCCTACGCCCGGAATCAATCCACTCCAGTTGCTGATGATGACAAACAGGAAGATGGTCGCCACCCAGGGGAAGAACTTGCTTGCGTTCTTGCCTGCGACGCTTTCTGCCAGACCGTAGAGCGCCTCGACGACGGCCTCCATGACGTTTTGCAGGCCGCTTGGCACTTCCTTGAGACTGAAGCGCGTCAACAAAGCCAGCAGAATCAGAATAATGTCGACGATGATGGTGGTGAGCACCGAGTTGGTGAACCATGCCGGCCCCGTGGAGAAGATCGGCTCACCGGAAAGGGCAACATGGGGTGGAGGCACCGGGAATACAAATTTGGTGACGAGGCTGGCAATCATCAACACAATCACGACGACTGTCCAGACTTTGCGGGTTGTGGTGCCCCAGAGAGCATCGATAAGCTTTTGACGCATGATGCAAAACGCTCCTTCGGTAACAAGTGAGCCGGCAACGGCTGGCGTTGTTTTCAGGCGCCGGCGTCCGGCAAAGCGGCGCCGTCAGCATTTTGGTTTTCATCGACCACTTGATCGTCTGGCGCTACTTCGGCAATCACACGATCAAGCTCACTCAAGGCTGTGCGCACCACGACCGCTGTGGCCAGTGGAATGCAGATTAAGCCAATCACCATTGTTATGAGCGGCAAGGTTGCCAGCCACCAGTCCAACAGCAATGCAAAACCGACAGGCGCAATCAACGTCAAAAGCAAGCGTATGGTGAGCTGTCGCCAATTAACGTGCGCTTGCTGTCTATCCATCAGTTTTTGCTCATGCTGTGCTTGCGCTGCACCCAGCTCTCAAGCACGCCGATTATAGCCGTGACCAATTGTTCGCGCAAATTTTCACATGCTTTTTGGACATAAGATTGTGTTTTCCTTGATGCTCACCTGCGTTGTCCCTCCAGCCCCAGTTGTCCATCCAGCCACAAAAGTATGATCAGGACGATCTCGACGATTTTGTCGAAGTAACCGAGCGGGGTGCGCGCTCCCTCCATCAGCCACCAGGCAATCACTGTCACCGCTGCGTAGGCGATCAGCAGCCAGCGCACGACCGCTCGCCGGCGACGCAGGACGGGAACGTTGAGCACATAGAGCAGCAACAAGACGGTGTAGCCAGCGGCATTGAGTAAGAACGGCCATCCAGTCGGAAATGGGGTGTTGATTCCTAATGCGAGGTGAATGAGGGCCGTCGTGCTAGTCAGAATGACAATCCCCCACTGCAACGGCCCCAAAGTGCGTTTCGTGGATTCTTGCATCGTCTGCGCCCTCCTTTTACGATGGGTTGCGCGTCTACAATAGATCACCAGTGCTACTGTACACTACAAAACGGCATCGACGCAATCGCCAGGAAACCCTGATGTGCGCTACAATGTACATCTGTCAATTGATTGCTGTCAATTGATTGCTTGCGATAACGTCGGGGGCGCTTTCAGGAGAAGACCATGCAACAACAACTTCAGCGTTGGGACAACCTTGCAACGACATCCAGCGCCGTTCATCCGGCGCACGAACTCTGGCGCGGCAGTTGGGTCATCTTCACAAAGCATCTTTACAAGTTCATGCATAATGGTCAGGAATTGGGCGGCACGCTGGCAGCGCCATTGCTGTTGGCGGCGACTTTTGGTCTTGGCATGGATCGCCTGGTGGCAACGGCGGCCATCGATGGACTGAACTATCTTTCCTTTATCACGCCCGGCATCATTGCCTTCACCGCCTTGAGCGGCGCCATCAACGCCGGCATGACGATCCTGGAGGAAAAGATCAAAGGAATGATGAAGGAGTACCTGGTGGCGCCGATCCCGCGCACCAGCATTTTGCTGGCCGCAACGGGGAGTGGGCTGGTCAAGTCGTTGGTGCAATCACTGTTGATTGTGGTGGTGGCGATAATCTTGGGGGCGCGCCTGCAGACATCGCCGCTGGGCGTCGCGCTTGGCGGGTTAGTGTTGACGGCGTTTGTTGTGAGCGGAGTCGGCTTTGCCAATGCCATGGCGCTGCGCAGCAAGTCGATCGGGGGCTATCACACAATCTTGTTTCTGCTTAACTTGCCGTTGCTCTTTCTCAGCTCGGCGCTTTATCCGTTGGCGACGATGCCGGGCTGGATGCGTAGTGTGGCGCTGCTTAACCCCACGACCTACGCAGTGGAAGGGATGCGGGCCGCACTCTTTGGCAGCGGCAGCCTGAATCTCTGGCTCTGTGTGGTGGTGTTGACCCTTTTTGCGTTTCTCAGCACCTGGTTTAGCGTACGCACGTTCAAGCAGACAATATAGTACAGCAGGGACGGTGCAGCAGAGTGGAAGAGACGATCAAACTTGAACAATTTCTGAAACTGGCGCAGGTAGTGGCCACTGGTGGACAGGCGAAGGTGCTGATCCAGAGCGGCGTTGTGCGCGTCAATGGTCTGGTCGAGACGCGACGTGGACGCAAGTTGCGCCCTGGTGATCAAGTCGAGGTGGATGGCGAAACGCTACTCGTCATGAGTGACGCAGACGAGTGACTCGTCATCCGTCAATCTGCGGGCGCCGCTGCTGCGGGCGCACTGGCTGGCGTTGTTTCCGTCGCTGGCAGCCTGCCATCAGCCGCCAGCACTGGCTGCAAGGCAGCGATGGCGCAGGCGACCATGCCATCTTCCGGTTCGCGCGTGGTCATCTTTTGGAGCCACAACCCTGGCGTGATGACCATGCGCATGAGCGGATTCGCTTCGTGCGCGGCGCTGAAGCGGATGATCTCATAGGCGATGGCGGCCACCACCGGCACCAGCGCCAACCGCGTCACAAAGCGCAGCAGCAGCGCCAGCCATCCCGGCTCGACGTTGGAGAAGGTGAGCGGAGCAAAGAGCAGGATGCTGATCACGAGTACGTAGAGCAGAAAACTGGTGCCACAGCGGGTGTGCTGCACGCTGAACTTCTGCACTTCCGACACAGTCAGCGGGGCGCCGGCTTCGTAGGCGTTGATCGTCTTGTGTTCGGCGCCATGATAACCAAATACACGTTTGATGTCGTTGAACTGGCCGATCACCCAGAGATAGCCAATGAAGATTAGTAGCCGGATCACGCCCTCGAAGATCGCATCGACCATCGGGTCATCGTTGACGTAGGCTGCGAGCAGGCGCGCCGCAAAGGTTGGCAACAAGAAGAAGAGCGCCACAGCAAACGACAGACTTACGGCGATCGTTGTCCACGCCACCGGGCCGGTGAATTCGACTTTTTCACCCTGCTCTTCCTGCGCTGCGACTTCGCCGCTCCAAAACAGCGCGCGAATACCCAACCCCAGCGCGTCCCACAGCATCCCCAGTCCACGCACGAAAGGCCATTGTCCCCATGCGCTGGTATAGATTTTTGCGGTAAGCGGCTCCTCGTGCAGCACGATCTCCCCGCGCGGATTGCGCACGGCCACCGCCATACTCTTGCGCCCCCGCATCATCACACCTTCGATGACGGCTTGTCCGCCGTAATATTGTTTTGCCATGGTGAGGAATTGTATCACTCGTCCTGCGTGATGCGTAACTTATGATCGGGCGTGATCTATTCAAGCCCGTACTATGCGTGTCAAATTTGCATATTAGCCAGGGTTGACGCTAACGGGCAGGAAAGACTATGATCACAAGATAAGCGTTGCAACCGATACTCACATGGTGTGTACTACAGTGAGAGTAAGTGAAAGTGCGGTATTGAAAAACGCAAATTGAGAGGAGGACAGCACAACATGGATACATCTGCATTGCTCAACGACATCCGCCGCGCCGTGACATTCGACGCCAGCTTCTACCGTCAGGCAGCGAACGATGAGCGCTACAGTCAACAAGCGCTCATCGTTGTCATGATCGTGGCTGCGCTCTCCGGCGCCGGAGCATTTCTCCGCAGTATCTTGAGCGGCCATATCTTGGGCGCACTGGTCGGGCTGGTGCTTGGAGTTGGCTTGGCCATCGTCGGCTATTTCGTCTGGGTGTATGTGATTCAGTACGTCGGTGCACAATTCTTCCAGGGGCGCGCCACCGCACCGCAACTCCAGCGCACCCTCGGTTACGCCTATGCGCCGACCATGCTCGGCTTCTTCAGCTTCATTCCCTGCCTTGGCGGCTTGGTGGCGTTGGCCGGTTCCTTATGGGCGCTGGCCTGTGGGTTCTTTGCGGTGCGCGAGGTGCATCAACTAGACGATGGCAAGATGTTGCTGACTGTGATCATCGGCTGGGTGGTGGTGATGGTGCTGACCGCCATCGTGGGATTGATTGGCGAACTCTTCGGCGCCGGTGCGATGGGGCTTGGCGCCCTGTTTGGCGGATAAAGGCGGCGATTATGCAAGTTGAGCTGTTGGCGCTCACGCAGCGCAATCCGGCGTTGACGGCGGACACTGTGTCCGGCATTGGCGATCTTGCCACGATCTTTGCTGGCCAGAGCACCTACCCCGAAGCAGTGATGGAGTTTGCCGGGCGCGTCTGCTATCGCTCCACCGCACGCATGGGCACGGCGCCGGAGTTCATCGCCGCCCGCGTGCGCGAAGGGCACGAGGACATTATCGAGCATGTGGTCGTTACGGTGCGCGTCATCAACTCAGTGGAGCCGCTCTACTGGCGCACACGCAACCGCCACTGCGAAGTGACTGATGTTGGCGCCAACACCTGGATCGTGAGCGGTAATACGCGCGTCTGGCTCGACTTCTTCCGGCATGGTGTGGCGTTGGAGGCGCTGCCAATCCTCAAGGCTGTGGCGCCGTCGGTCTTTGCTGAATTTGAGACTGGAGATTGGAGATTGAGCGATTGGGAGATTGAGCGATTGGGTGAGTCGACGCCATCTCGTCCCTCAATCTCCCAATCTCCCAATCCTTCAATCGCTCAATCACTTCTTCCTGCTCAGCGCGGCCCAATGCGCGTCACCTTGCTTGGCTACACGCGCCCGCTACTGGACGATCCAGCGCTGTTGGTCGATCATGGCGCCGCCACCTTTTTCTTCGAAGGGATCAGCCGCACCTGCACGCATCAACTGGTGCGCCATCGCTTGGCTTCCTTCAGCCAGGAATCGCAGCGCTATGTGGAGCTGAGCAAGGGCGGCTGGCAGGCGATCATTCCGCCAGCGGTGGCCGATCATCCCGCAGCGATGGCCGAGTTGACCGAGTTCTGGCGCATTGCCGAGGAGAAGTACGCCCGGTTACGCGAATTGGGCATCCGTAAAGAAGATGCGCGCTTCCTGCTGCCCAACGCCGCCGAGACGCGCATCGTCACCACGATGAACTTTGCCGCCTGGCAGCACTTTCTCTGGCTGCGCGCTGTGGATAAGGCCGCGCAGTGGGAAATTCGGGCGTTGGGGCAAGAGGTGCTCAAGATGCTTTACGCCATCGCACCCGAAGTCTTCGCCGAACACTGGCGCGTCTATCAGGAACAGTTCCTGTGACGCCTCACCCCATCGGCACAATCAGATCATACGGGAATTGCGTCAGGTTGAGCACACTGCTGTCAGCCCGAAAAGCAATCGTATCTTCGATGCGCACGCCATAGCCGCGTTCCGGGTAATATAGCCCTGGCTCAATGCTGACCACGTGCCCCGGCGTTAACAACGTGTGGTTGCCGGCGGCGACGCTCAAGCTCGGCCCCTCGTGCACGTCCAGCCCAACGCCATGACCCAGGCTGTGGACGTAGCCCTCGTGTCCGCCAGGATGCGTGCGGGCAGTCGGGTGTCCCTTTGCTTCGAAGTAGTCCAGCGTCATCTGTTGCAGGTCACGGCAGGGCAGCCCAACGCGCGCCGCCGCCATCGCACGATCGAAAATTTCCTTGACCTGTTCGTAGATGGCGTACACTTCGTCGGTGGCGTAGCCAAAACACCAGGTGCGCGTCATGTCGTGATAGTAGCCGCTGCCGATGCGCGGGAAGATGTCGAAGATAATCGTCTGCCCCAAGCGCAACGCCACCGACTCCGTCCCTCGATTGTGGGGGACGCCAGCCTCGCGCCCCTGTGCAAAGATCGTGTCGCCATCTTCCATCAGACCGTAGTGCAGCAGCCGTGTACGCAGGAAGCTCTTGACATCGCCGATCGTGAGCGGGTCGCCGTCCTTCTTGAGGATGGCGTCGCCGCGCACGGCGTGATGGCGTACAAACTCCTGCGTCTCGCCAACGACCAGTCCGGTCAGCCGCCCGGCTTCCGCCATCTGCGCGATCTCGGCGGCGTCTTTGGTCTCGCGGGCAAGGGCAAAGAGCGACTCGCCATACTCGCCCACGATCTCGGTGTCGGAGAGGCGATCTTGCAGCAGGTTGAGCAGTAGCATCCCTGCGCCGGCATCGAGCATGCCGTAGACGCCAAGCCGGCCGTGAAGTTGTTCGTTGTGAATCACATCCGACAGATAGGCGACATCAGCCGCCAGACGATTGCCTTCATGCACTTGCAGATAGCGCATCTGGTTATACTGGGCGTCGCGGTCGACCAGGCGCAGCCCGGTGGCGGCGGCAGTGTCGCGTTCCATGCCGCCGTGCACCAGCGTCAAAGGGCCGCCGCGCCGCTTGAGCACCAGCGCGCGTTCCAGATGAGCGCCGCCGGTTAGATAGTTCATCACCGGGTTGCCGGCTGAGTTGCCCAGCACCAGCAAGGCATCGAGATTGCGTTCTGTCATCAGGCGATCGAGATCGTGTTTCATGGTTCCTCGTTTCGTCGGTGGTAAGGGGCGAGTTGCGAGCGGCAACGGAGCTGTGGCCTACTGCGCAGCGCCCATTGGTTGCCATTTTACACAAGCGGGCGTTGTGCCAGCACGGCTTCGCTTGTTGTTGCCGCCGCAGGGTCGCTTGTCGCTAGCAGCGTCCAACCCCAGCTGGCGATCAGCGCCTTCAACTCGCCCGGCGCCAGCAGATACTCCGGGTTGGCGGTAGGACGCACCTTGAGCACGCCATGATGGTGGGTTTGCAGCGCCAGTAGCCCGCCCGGTCGCACCGCTGCTTGCAGCCATGGCCAGAGGGCGCGATTCAAGAAGTAAAAACAGGTCACACAATCGAATGCCGCCGGTGCGGGTCGCCACTCGTCGAGATCGACCACAAGGAAGGTCGTGCGTTCGGCAACGCCTTGCTGCGCCGCCGCGCGCCTGGCCAACGACAATGCGGCGTCGCTGATGTCCACGCCGGTCGTCAACCAACCGCGCTGCGCCAGCCAGATCACAGTGCCGCCTGCACCGCAAGCCACGTCGAGCGCCGTTGGCGCCTCTCCCTGCGCCAGCCGCACAGCAGCCACGTGATCTAGTGCATCGACCTGGCTGGCGAGCCAATGGTTTGGCTGCGTAGCAATCGGTGCGTCACCGGTAAGGTAGCGCGCGTTCCAACGGATGCGGTCGGCAGTGGACATGCGCGTCAGCGTATCATGGGTTGGTGCGGCGGGCAAGGCCATGCGCGCTGAAAATTGGGGATTGACAATCACGTAGTTTTTGTTACAATGCTGGTAACGATACCGGTATCGTTACCGGAATCGGTAAAAATCCCGTCATCGACAATCGAGTCTACAATCATGCAACACCTCCATGGTGGTGTGACGATCCGTGATGTGGCGCGCCAGGCAGGCGTGTCAGTCTCCACGGTGTCGCGCGTGCTCAACGACAAAGACGATGTCGCGCCGGAGACGGCCGCCATTGTGCGCCGCGTGATCGAAGAAATGGGTTACGCGTCCAGCATCGCCGCGCGCAGCCTGCGCAGCCGCACCACCAACGTCGTCGGGCTGATTGTGCCCGATCTGTGGCATCCGTTCACTTCGCTGGTGATCCGTGGCGTCAACCAGGTCACATCGGCGCATGGCTACGATCTGCTTGCCTACGCCAGCGCGCGACGCAACCCATATTCGATGGCGGATTGGGAGGTGCATCTGGTGGCGCAGCTCAACGGCACCGTCACCGACGGCATTATCGTCGTCACACCTAATGCCGCCACTTACCGCACTGCCTTGCCGCTAGTGGCAATCGACCCGTATCAGGCGACGACCGAATATCCGGCAGTGATCGCCACCAACTACCAGGGTGTGTTGGAGGCGATGGCGTATCTGGTCAGCCTGGGGCACCGGCGCATCGGCTTTATTGCCGGCCGGCCCGATCTGGAGAGCGCCAAGCGTCGGTTGGAAGGCTATCATGCCGGGCTGGCGCAGGCAGGCATTGCCTTCGATCCGGCGTTGCTCGTCACTGGCGACTACACGCGGACAACCGGCGCGGGGTGTGCGGAGCAGTTGCTGGCGCTCGACCCGCCGCCGACCGCGATCATGGCGTCGAGCGACGAAACCGCGTTCGGCGTCTATGATGCTGCTGCGCGGCGCGGGATGCGCATTCCCCAAGACCTCTCCGTGATCGGCTTCGACAACACACTGGAAAGCCTCTCCGTCAACCCACCGCTGACAACCGTCGATCAATCGATTGAGCAGATGGGGGCGCTGGCGGCGGAACTTGTGCTCAAACTCATCCAGGGGCAACCCTGCGAGAGTCGGCAATACAAAGTCGCGACGCGGCTGGTGGTGCGCCAGTCGTGCCGGGCCATCGATCCTGGTTCGTAGGTTTGTTCAAGTCAGTCAAAAGCAAAAAGGAGAACAGCATGAGACGCAAATGGATGGTATTAGTGGGCTTGCTGGTGATGGCGAGCCTGATGCTGTCGGCGTGCGGCGCCGCACCGGAAGCCGGTGCGCCGGCCGCAGAGGCGCCGGCTGCGGCGCAACCGGCCGCCGAGCAGCCGAGTTCTGGTCTGGGTGACCTCCCGCGCAATGAGACGTTGATCGCAGACATCCTCACCGGTCGCGTTGGCTCGCCCAGCAACTTCAACGAGTGGGTGGGCTGGAAGTGGCGTGATCGCGGCATGCAGAACCTGGCGAATGAGCCGCTGTGGTCGGTCGATTTCGCCACCGGTAAAATTATTCCTGGGCTGGCGGCGGGCGATCCGGTCTATAACGACGACTTTACCCAGGTTAGCATCCCGCTGCGGGAAGGCGTCACCTGGTCGGACGGGGAGCCGTTCACTTCGGCTGACGTAGTCTTCACGGTCGAGACGATCATGTCGAACAGCGGTTTCAACGCCAACAGCTACTTTGTCGAGAATGTGCAGTCGGTGTCAGCGCCCGATGATTACACCGTGACCTTTGAGCTGAAGCAACCCAACTCTCGTTTCCACACCACTTTCCTCGATCGCTGGGGCAGCACCTGGATCATGCCCAAGCACATCTGGGAATCGGTGGAAGACCCGGTGAATTTCGAGTTCAACCCGTTTGTCGGCACCGGCCCCTACAAACTGCACAGCTTTGATCCGTCCGGCTTCTGGACAATCTGGGAAAAACGCGCCGACTGGGACAAAAGCCCGACCGGTATGATGTTTGGCGAGCCGCAGCCCAAGTATATTGTCTTCCAGAACTTTGCTGACGAAGGCGCCAAGATTCTGGCGCAGTTGACGCACCAGGCCGACGTGCTTGGCGTCTCTTCGGATGGACTTCAGGCCGTGCTGCAGCAATGCGACACCTGCCGCGCCTATCGACGCGACTGGCCCTACGTCGTGAACAATGACCCGGCGCAGACGGGCATCACCTTCAACACGGCGAAGGCGCCCTACGACAACAAGGACGTGCGTTGGGCGCTCTTGCTGGCGATCGACATCGCTGACTACATGGGCATCGCCGTGGATGGCACCGGCGCGCTCAGCCCTGTGCACATTCCGTCGCTCTCCAACTATCCAGAAGACTTCATCAAGCCGATGATCCCATGGCTGGAGGAGTTCACGCTGGACATTGGCAACGGTGAGACCTTCAAGCCCTTCGACGTGAACGCCTCGCAGCGCATTGTCGAATATGCAAAGAGCCGCGGCCATGAAGTCCCAACCGACCCAGAGGAACTTGGCAAACTCTTTGGCTATGGCTGGTACAAGTACGCACCCGATGTTGCCGAGAAACTGCTGCTCAAGAATGGCTTTAGTAGAGACGCCAATGGCAAGTGGCTGCTGCCCGACGGCACGCCATGGAAGATCGCCTGTCTGAGCGGCACTGCTGCGGTCAATCACGATTTCCGTAACTGCGCAGCTGCAACGCAGGCATGGAAACGCTTCGGGATCGACGCCAGCCAGTATCCCTCCGAAGCTGCCGGTAGTTTAGGCCCAACTGGTGATTTCGACGTTTCTGGCAGTTGGCCTGCACAGGAACCCTGGGGCGCCGGGCCTGATCTCTACCGCGTGCTCAACCATTACAACTCGCAGTATGTAAAGCCGCTCGGTGACACGACAGACGGACATCCGTCGCGCTGGTCATCGCCTGAGATGGACGCGGTGATCGAGAAGCTGCGCAACACCGATCCGACCGACTATCAGGCGACGGTGGACATCGGCATCGAGGGTCTCAAGATCGCAGTGGCCGAGATGCCGGGCATCCCGACCTATGGCTACGTCGGTTTCGTGACCTGGGACGAATACTACTGGACGAACTGGCCCGGCGCAGAGAACCCCTACACGCAGCCCTACACACACTGGGGCCCGTTCAAGTACATGACGCCGTTCCTGCAGCCGACGGGCGCAGAGTAGAAGTATAGAGATTCGGAGATTGGAGATTGGAGATTGGGGGATTTTGGGCGATTCAGTGATTCAGGAGCGTCATCTGATCACACAATCCCTTAATCTCTCAATCCCATAATCTCCAATCTCCTGACTTGAGGAGGTTACCTGCGGCATGTTCTTTCGACGGTATCTCATTCCACGCTTCATCCAATATATCCTGGTGATTTTTTTCGGGATCACGGCGGTCTTCATCATTCCGCGTTTGTTGCCCAACGATCCGGTCATGCGCACGATCGGTGAGTTGCGCGCCCGCGGGGCGACGCTGGAACCCGGCGCCATGGATAAAATCATCACCGATCTGACCCAAATGTACGGGTTGGAGGGCAGCTGGTTTGATCAATACATCGCCTTCTGGCAGCGCCTGGCGCGCGGTGACCTGGGCGTGTCGTTTTTCCAGTTTCCAACACCGGTGAGTACGCTGATCCTCACCGCCCTGCCCTGGACAGTTGGGCTGTTGTTGACCACAACGATCCTGGCCTGGATCATCGGCAATGTACTCGGCGCGTTCGCAGGCTACTACGCTGGCAGCCGTTGGTCGCAGGCGCTGGATGGCGTGGCGATGGTGATCCGTCCGATGCCCTACTATATCTTTGCCTTTGCGCTGCTGTTGCTTTTTGCCTATGCCGTGCGCTGGTTCCCGGTCTCCGGCGGCGCCAAGCTGGGTATGCAACCCGGTTGGAATTGGGCCTTCATCCAGAGCGTACTGTGGCACTCGTTCCTGCCGGCGCTTTCGATCGCAATCCTGGGCATGGCGGTCTGGTTCCAAACCATGAAACTCGTGGTGCAGAGCGTCGTCGGCGAGAGCTATGTGCAGTACGCGCGGCTGAGCGGCGTCACTGAACGCAAGATCGTCTCGCGTTATGTGTTCCGCAACGCCCTGCTGCCACAGATCACGGGGTTGGCGCTGTCATTGGGGTTGATTTTCAGCGGCGCCCTGATCACCGAGATCGTCTTTTCCTATCCGGGGCTGGGAACGCTGCTCTATCGCGCCATCATCAACGGCGATTACAACCTGATCATGGGCATCACGATCTTCTCGATCTTTGCCATCACGACTGCTGTGCTGATCGTTGACCTGATCTACCCACTCTTCGACCCGCGCATTAGATATTCGTGATGCGTGGCGCGTGTTACGTCGTGCGTGTAACGTGGTGCGTGTAACGTGAAGCAACACCCGTCACGCAACGCAAAACACGCACCACGCATCACGAAACACGTCACAGATATTCGCTCGACAAGGAGTGCAGATAGCGTGAAAGTATTTAGAGATTTATTGCGAGATTATCGCTTCTTCTGGGGCTTCTGGATTTTGGTGATGATGCTCGTCTTTGCGGGCCTCTCCTATTTCTCGCCCTACGACCCGACACTGTGGGGGGAAGTGCCGCGCGACATGCGTCCCTCCGCCGAACATTGGCTGGGCACCGATTCCAATGGCCAGGACATTTTCTGGATGGCGACCTTTGCCGTGCGCAACTCGCTGACCATCGCCTTGATCGCTGGCCTGGTCTCGCGTGTGATTGCGGTCACGGTGGGGATGGTTGCCGGTTATCTCGGCGGCAAGTCGGATCGCGTGTTGATGTTTGTCAGCGACAGTCTGCTCGTCATCCCGCTCTTTCTGATGATCGTGCTGCTGGCGATGTTGATCCGCAACAGCATGAACGTGGTGAGCCTGGGTCTGCTGCTGGCGATCTTTGGTTGGGCGTGGGATGCTCGTCTGATCCGCTCGCAGATTTTGAGCCTGCGCGAGCGTGACTTTACCAAGACGGCGGTGCTTTCTGGCACAGGCACTTTGCGCCTGGTGATCAACGAGTACATGCCCTACTCCACGCCGCTGATCTTCTCAACGTTGATCAACAACATGGCCTGGGCAATTGGTCTGGAAATCACGCTCGCAATTCTTGGCCTGCTCGACCTCTCGATCCCGACGCTGGGCACGATGCTCTACTGGGCGATCAACTATCAGGCTGTGTTGTTGGGGCGCTGGTGGTGGGTGTTGACGCCGATCACGCTGTCGATCCTGCTCTTCATCGCCCTCTATTGGCTGTCGGTCAGCATCAGTGAATATCTCGATCCACGCAGACGCGTGCAGCGCGTGGGGGCAGCGTAACGATCATGGACAACACAATTCTCCGCACCGAGGCGCTGCACGCCTATTACGTGCTTGATGTCTACGGAAAGCAAAAGATTCTCAAAGCCGTCAACGAAGTTGATCTGGCGATCCAGGAGGATGAAATCTACGGCATCGCTGGCGAGAGCGGCTGTGGCAAGACGACGCTGCTCAAGGCGCTGGCGGCGGCAGTCGAGCCGCCGTTGCGCGTGATGTCCGGGCGGGTCACCTATCGCATTGCCGGCGAGGAGGTGGATGTTGCCACGCTCACGCCGGAAGAGAAGCGCAAGCTGCGGCTAGAATATATCGCCTATGTGCCGCAAGGTTCGATGAGCGTCTTCAATCCGGTCGCCCGCATTAAAGACACCTATCGCGACTTCATCGAAAGCCACATCAGCGCCGGCTCGAAGACCGAAGCCTTTGACCTTGCCAGGGAACATCTGACAGAGTTAGGGCTGCCGATCAAGATTCTGGACGCCTACCCCCATCAGCTTTCCGGCGGGATGCGCCAGCGCGTGACGATTGCGTTGGCGACGCTGCTCAAGCCGCGCATCATCATCGGCGACGAGCCAACGACGGCGCTCGACGTGGTGGTGCAGCGCGGCGTCGTGCAGTTGCTCAAGGATGTGCAGCGCAAGCTCCAAAACACGATCGTCCTGGTGACGCACGACATGGGCGTGCACGCTAACATCGCCGACCGCATCGGCATCATGTACGCCGGCAAGATCGTCGAGGAGGCGCCCACCGACAAGATTTTTGGCGCACCGGCGCACCCGTATACGCAGTATCTGATCAACTCACTGCCCAAGTTTGGCGACAAGACGCCGCGCGAGAGCGTGCCCGGCAGCCCGCCGTCGCTGGCGAATCTGCCCAGCGGCTGTCCTTTCCATCCGCGCTGCCCGCACGCCAAAGACATTTGCAAACAAGAGATGCCCGGCTTTACGCAGGTCGAACCCAAGCACCGTGTCGCCTGCTGGCTGGTAGGGGAGGGCGAGCATGGAAAAGCTGCTTGAAGTCGAAAACTTGACCAAGACCTTCACCCTGGGCAGCGTCCTCTCGCGCGTCAAGATCACGGCGGTTGACAACGTGTCGTTCTATATCAAGCCGGCGGAAATCTTCGCCCTGGCGGGGGAAAGCGGCTGCGGCAAAACGACGACGGCGCGCATCATCATGGGCTTCGAGCACGCCACTTCCGGCGCCATCATCCACAGCGGCAAGAAGGAAGCCAAGAACGAAAAGGTTTGGTTCACCGAAGGCATCCAGGCGATCTTTCAGGACCCCTTCAGCACCTTCAACCCGCTGCGCCAGGTCGAACGCTATTTCTTCGAGACCATCGAAAATTACAAGCTGGCGAAGACCAAACAGGAGGCGATTGCGCGCATCGACGCCAAACTGCGACTCGTCGGCTTGAGCTACGAAGACCTGGCAGGCAAATATCCCAGCGAGTTCTCTGGCGGGCAGCTTCAGCGCATCTCGATTGCGCGCGCGCTGCTCACCGACCCGCAGCTCATCATCGCCGACGAACCGGTCTCGATGGTCGACGCCTCACTGCGTATGTCGATCGTCAACCTCTTCAAGAAGCTGCGCGATGAGTTGGGCGTGAGCGTGCTCTACATTACCCATGACCTGGCGACCGCCTACTACGTCTGCGATCGCATCGCCATCATGTTCCGTGGCGACATCGTGGAGATGGGCACGGTGGAACAGGTGCTGATGGCGCCCAAGCATCCGTACACGCAACTGCTGCGCGCGTCGATTCCAGAGGCTGACACCACGCGCCGCTGGAAAGAAGAGATTCGCCTCGCCGACACTGAACAGGACGAATATCTGCGCCAGGGCTGCCGCTTCGCCGGTCGCTGTCCGCGCGTGATGGATATCTGCCGCACCACGCCGCCGCCCGATTTCGAGGTGGAGGGGGCGCAGGTGGCCTGTCATTTGTATGCCGATGCCGGATGATCGCTGTGCTCGGTCGGTGTAGAACACGGATCAACAGAATCAACGGATGGCTGGCAACGCTGCGCACCCCACGCAATATTACCTTCCCGGAAGCGCCGAGCTTCCGGGAAGGTGGGCGAGCAGTCTGATTCCTATTCTCGCAAATTCTCAAACCAAAGAGGTCAAAAGAACCATGCAAACCACCACCAAAGCGCATCCCTATCAAGATGCGCGCCTGCCGATTGAACAGCGCGTCGACGACCTGCTTAGCCGCATGACCGTCGAGGAGAAGATCGCTCAACTGGGCAGCCTGTGGATTTATGAGATCGCCGGCGACGACGGCTTGAACCGGGAATGGGCGCAGACGCGCATGGCGCATGGGCTGGGACAGGTGACGCGCCTGGCCGGCGGCAGCAGCCTTGGCCCCGTCGAAACGGCGAAACTGGCAAACGCCATTCAGAAGTTCCTGATCGAAGAGACGCGGCTGGGCATCCCGGCGCTGATCCACGACGAATGCTGCAGCGGCTTCCTCGCCAATGGCGCCACCAACTTCTCGCAGATCATTGGCGTCGCCAGCACGTGGGAGCCGGAGCTGGTCGAGGCGATGACGCGCGTGATCCGCCAGCAGATGCGTGCGGTCGGCGTGCATCACGGTCTGGCGCCGGTGATCGACATCGCCCGCGACCCGCGCTGGGGGCGCACCGAGGAAACCTTCGGCGAAGACCCGTACCTGACTTCGGTGATGGGCGCGGCGTACATCCGCGGCTTGCAAGGCGAGGAGTGGACGGACGGCGTGATGGCGACCGCCAAGCACTTCGTCGGCTACAGCGCATCGGAGGGCGGGCTGAACTGGGCGCCAGCGCACATTACCCCGCGCGAGCTGCGCGAGGTCTACCTGGCGCCTTTCGAGACGGCGGTGCGCGCGGCAAAGTTGGCAACAATCATGCCCGCCTATCACGAGATCGACGGCGAGCCGTGCAGCAGCTCCCACCACCTGATGACCGAAATCCTGCGCGACGAGTGGGGCTTCGACGGGCTGGTCGTCTCCGACTACATGGCGATCAACCAACTGCAGAACTATCACAAGCTGGCGCGCGACAAAGCCGACGCGGCGCGGCTGGCGTTGGAGGCGGGCATGGACCTCGAGCTGCCCAGCATCGACGCCTACGGTCAGGCATTGGTGGACGCAGTCAAGGCGGGCGAGATTCCGCTGGCGTTGATCGACCGCTCGGTGCGCCGCATGTTGACGCTGAAGTTCGCCTTTGGTCTCTTCGAGCACCCCTACGTCGATCCGGACGCCGTGCCCGCCGTCTTCGACACGCCAGCGCAGCGCAGGCTGGCGCGCGAGATTGCGCGCAAGTCGATGGTGCTGCTCAAGAACGAAGGCGATCTCCTGCCGCTGCGCAAGGACCTGTCCGCCATCGCTGTGATCGGCCCCAATGCCGACACCACGCGCAACCTGCTGGGCGACTACTCCTACCCGGCGCACATCGAGACGCTGATCGCGCTGCACGGCATGGGCTTTTCCGAGCATCCGCTGCCGGCGTCGATCAAACTGGTTGATGACTACGCCGACATGATCAGCCCGCTGACCGCCATTCACGGCGCGGTCTCTTCACAGACGCAGGTGCATTACGCCAAAGGCTGCGATATCAACAGCCCTTCGACCGAAGGCTTTGCCGCCGCTATCGACGCCGCGCGCAAGGCGGAGGTCGCCATCGTCATCGTCGGCGATAAGGCTGGCCTCACCCCGGAATGCACATCCGGCGAGTTCCGCGACAGCGCACATCTTGTCCTGCCCGGCGTGCAGCAGGCGCTGGTCGAGGCAATCCTGGCAACGGGGACGCCGGTCGTGCTCGTGCTGGTGACGGGGCGCCCCTACGCCATCCCGCAGTTGGTGGACGCGGCGCCGGCCGTCGTGCAGGCGTGGCTGCCGGGCGCCGAGGGCGCGCCGGCGCTGGCGGAAGTGCTCTTCGGCGACGTGAATCCGAGCGGCAAGCTGCCGATCACCTTCCCGCGCCATGTCGGGCAGGTCCCAATTTTCTACGCCCACCGTCCGTCGGGTGCACGCTCGTTCTTCTATGGCCCGTATGTGGATGAGAGCAACGCACCGCTCTTCCCCTTCGGCTTCGGGCTGAGCTACACCAACTTTGCCTTCGAGAACCTGCACGTGACGCCGGAGAGCGTTGGCGCCGACGGCGAGGTGCAGATCAGCGTCGAGGTGGTCAACACCGGGGCGCGCGCCGGCGACGAGGTGGTGCAGCTCTACACGCGCACCGACGGCGCCAGCGTCACCCGTCCGGTCAAGGAATTGCGCGGCTTCCAGCGCGTGTCGCTGCAGCCGGGCGAACGCAAGCGCGTGGTCTTCACGCTGCCGGTCGAGCGCCTCGCCTATTACGATGCGGCGATGCAACTGGCCGTCGAACCCGCAACCGTGCAGGTGATGGTCGGCAATTCGTCGCAGCATCTGCCGCTGAGCGGCGCGTTCGCGGTGACCGGCGACAAGCGGGTGCTGGCGCAGCGTCAGCATTATTTCTGCCAAACTGAGGTAGAGTTAGCCTGAACTGAAGCGTGCTAATCATTGCTGGATGTATATTTCGCTGTGGTGAGGATGATATAACAGCCTTCAAATGGACATGATTTGGCTATTTTGGAGGCAACTATGCACCCAGTCCCACAGATGGCGCCGATTTCGGACTTGAAGCACCGTCATTTGGAGGTGTTCAAACGGCTCAAGAACGGGCCGGGCCACATGCGCCAACGAGTCAAGCGCGAAATCGCAAAGCTGGCGTTCAATCCACGGCCAGACCATGCCAGAGAACTGCGCGGCAGCCTGGCCGGGCGTTACAAAATCCGGCTTGATCACTATCGGCTGATCTATCGCGTCGATGACGAAGCGGTGACAGTCGTCGTGTTGAAAGCCGGCATGAAGCATGATGGCTTTTACGATAACCCGGAGGATTAGCGCACAGCTATGCGAGGCAACAAGATGAACGCAGCCGACGCACCACTCTATCTCGACTCGACGCAGCCAGTTTCCGCCCGCGTCGCCGACCTGGTCGGGCGTATGACGACGGAGGAAAAGCTCGGGCAGCTTCTCTTCAACGCGCCAGCGATCCCGCGCCTGGGCATCCCCGCCTACAACTGGTGGGGCGAGGCGCTGCATGGCATTGCTCGCAACGGCCGCGCCACCATCTTTCCGCAAGCCATCGGCATGGCGGCGACGTGGGATCGCGACCTGATCCGGCGCGTCGCCTCCGCCATCGCCGATGAAGGGCGCGCCAAATATCACGCCACCTTGCGCCGCTATGGCGAGACCGGCCACTACCAGGGGTTGACCTTCTGGTCGCCCAACATCAACATCTTCCGCGACCCGCGCTGGGGGCGCGGCCAGGAAACGTGGGGCGAAGACCCCTTCCTGACCGGCGAGATGGGCGCAGCGTTCGTGCGCGGCTTGCAAGGCGATGACCCGCGCTATCTCAAGGCGGCGGCGTGCGCCAAGCATTTCGCCGTCCACAGCGGGCCAGAGAGCAAGCGCCACGAGTTCGACGCGCGCGTCTCACTTCGCGATCTCTACACCACCTATCTGCCCGCCTTCAAGAAACTGGTGATCGAAGCGAAGGTCGAGGCGGTCATGGGCGCCTACAACCGCACCAACGGTGAAGCGTGTTGCGCCAGCCAGCTGCTGCTCGTCGACATCCTGCGCGGGGAGTGGGGCTTCCAGGGGCACGTCGTCTCCGACTGCTGGGCGCTCAACGATCTGCACACGACGCACGGCGTCACCAGTGACCCGGCGGAAAGTGCAGCGCTGGCGATCAAGCGCGGCTGCGACCTGGAGTGTGGGCAGACCTTCGAGTTTCTCGATGAGGCGCTGGCGCGCGGGCTGCTCGACGAAAGCGACATCGACCGCGCCGTGACGCGCATCTACACAACGCGTTTCAAGCTCGGCATGTTCGATCCACCGGAGCAGGTGCCGTATGCCAGCATCCCGGAGAGCGTCATCAATTGTGAGGCCCACCGCCAGCTTGCCTACGAAGCCGCGGTCAAGTCGATCGTGCTGCTCAAGAACGACAATGCCATTCTGCCGCTGCGCGATCTGCGCAGCCTCTACGTGATCGGGCCGACCGCCGCCAACGCCGAGGTGTTGATGGGCAACTACTACGGCTTGTCCGAATCGCTGACCACGCTGATCGAGGGCATTGTGGCGCGCGTGCCGGAAGGCGTGCGGCTCGAATATCGCCCCGGCACGCTGTTGCTGCACGTTCCAGCCAGCCCCAGCCCGTGGGCGATGGCGTCGGCGTCGCAATCCGACGTGGTGATTGCGTGCATGGGGCTGTCGCCGCAGATGGAGGGCGAGGAGGGCGACGCCATCGAGTCGCCCGTCAACGGCGACCGCACCGAGATCGGGCTGCCGACGGTGCAGGTGGAATTCCTGCGCCAGCTCAAGGCAAATGGCGCGCGTGTGGTGCTGGTGCTCACCGCCGGCAGCGCCATTGCGCTGGGCGACGTGGCTGATTTGGCGGAGGCGATCCTCTACGTCTGGTATCCGGGGCAAGAGGGCGGGCGCGCCGTCGCCGACGTGCTCTTTGGCGACGTGGCGCCGGGCGGCAAGCTGCCGCTCACCTTCCCGTATTCGCTCGACCAGGTGCCGCCCTTCGAGGAGTACGCTATGACCGGGCGCACCTATCGCTACGCCACCGCCGAACCGCAGTTCCCCTTCGGCTTTGGCCTGAGCTACACGCACTTCACCTACAGCGACCTGCACCTGCCAGCGACGATCCAGGCTGGCGCGTCGTTGCCCGTGCAGGTGACGCTCACCAACGCAGGGGAGATGGCGGGCGATGAGGTGGTGCAACTCTACGTGAGCAAGGTCGAACCGGCGCCGGGCGATCCGTTGTACACGCTGGTGGGCTTCCAGCGCGTGCACCTGGCGGCTGGCGAAACACGCACGCTCGACCTGGTCGTGACGCCGGATATGCTCGCCACGGTCGATGATCGCGGGCGCTCCGCTGTGCAGCCTGGCGCCTATCGGCTGTACGCAGGTGGCAGCTCGCCAGGCGCGCGCAGCGCAATGTTGGGTGCGTCAGCACAGCGGTTGGCTGAGTTTGGGGTCGCGTGACGCCGACAAAGCGGAAACGTTGCATCCTGCTTTGCAGGGCCGACATATCTCACGCCGCCCCATTTGCGAGCGATGTCGAGCTTGGTTGCAGCGAGATTTCCACCAGGCGACGTTGGCGGCTTATGTTTTGAGCCGATACGAAACGAACGCCAGCGTGCGGCTGTCGGGCGCCCACGAATTCACGTTGATTGTCCCCTGCCCGCCGAACAACTGAGCGATGATGCGCGGGGCGCCGCCGGCAGCGGGGGCCAGGCGTAACTCCACGTGCTTGTTGGCCGGATGATCGCCCGGCGCAACTTCATCTTTGTCATACGCCAGATAGACCACCCACTGACCATCCGGCGACACGTGCGGAAACCAGCAGTTGGCCTCCTCCTGGAACATGCGCACCGGGTTGGCGCCGTCGGCGTCCATGCGCCAGATTTGCATCAGCCCACTGCGCACGGAGTTGAACCAGATGTAGCGGCCATCGGGGGAGTATTCGGGACCATCGTCCAATCCGGGCGAGTTCGTCAGTTGTGTCTCCGGGCCACCGTTGACGGAAATGGTGTAGATGTCATAGTCGCCGTTGCGTTCGGCGCAATACGCCAGTGTGCTGCCATCGGGCGACCAGCCATGCAGATAGCTAGGGCCGTTTTCCGTCACCAGCACCGGATCGCCGCCGTGGAAGGGCACGATGTAGATTCTCGACAATGCATCTTCGTAGGTGAAATGGCTGATGGCAATCTGCGCGTTATCCGGCGAAAGGACGTGGTCGTTGTTGCAGTCGATGGCAAAGCCCGTGTCGACTTGCGTCACCGCACCGGTGGCGAGTTCATAGGTGTAGAGGCGCCCGCCGCTGTTGTAGACTAGCAAGCGGCCATCGCGCGTCCAGTTGGGCGCCTCGATGACGTAATCGAATTCTCTCAGGACAGAGCGGACGCCGGTGGTCACATCGACGATTTCCAAAATGCTGATGGCGTCGCGCGCGGCGATATAGCGGCGTAGGGTGTGGATATCCATGAATCTTGTCTCCTTTGAGGTTTGCTACTTCCGCTCTCGATACAAAACATATAACCCGCTCACGATCGTCAGCGCAGCGCCAACCCAGGTCAACCAGGTCGGGACTTCGCCCCAGATCAGGAAGCCCCACATGGCGTCAATGGGCAGAGCCAGGTATTCAAAGGGCGCGGCGACCGATGCCTGCGCCAGGCTGTAGGCGCGCGCCAGGAAGTACATCCAGGCTGCCCACACGACACCCATCCCGGCCATGATGGCGAAATCCACGGGCGTCGGCGTGACCCATTGACGAAACAGAAACGCCAGGCTGGGATGATCGTCGGGCGTCTCGCCGATCAGGGCGGCCAACGGCGCCAGCACAGCCGCCGCTGCCAGGTAGACGAGCGTGCCGTAAAAAGCCATTGTTGCGCTGCTATCGGTGTGGCGCAACTTGTTCGTGACCATCGCCGTCAGCGCATAGAAGAGCACCGAGATCAGTACGAAGATGGAACCCAAATTGAACGTAGCAGCGCCGGGTCTGACGATCAGCAGCACGCCGGCAAAGCCGACGAGCAGCGCCAGCCAGCGCCGCGGCCCCACGGTTTCGCCTAGCACCACGACCGAGAGCAGGGTGATCATCAGTGGTCCCGAATTGCGAATCGCGGCGGTCTCCGCCAGCGGCAGCGCCGCCAGCCCCATCATGAAAGTGGTGTAGGAGAGGAAGAGAAAGAGACCGCGCGTGATTTCGAGCCTGCGCCGATTGGTGGTGGGCAGCCCGCGTTTGCCTTCATACCGATAGAGTAGCACGGTGAAGGGCAGGGCGACCAGGCTGCGCAGGGTGACGATCTGCAAAACCGGATAGGCGCCACTGAGCCATTTCGCTGCAACGGTCTGGAGCGAAATCGTGAAGAGCGCCACCACGAGAAAGCCGACGCCGCGAACGTTGCTGCTCAAAGACCAACCCCTGGCTGACTTGACGCCGCGAAGAACGCATCCTGCAGACGTTTGGCTTCTGTATCAGCCTTGATGGCGCGCACTGCTTTGACAATCCCTGTAGCAACGGCGTCAAGAATCTTTTCACCCGCCTCAGCGGTTGCGTATTTCGCATTGCCCGCATAATGGGTGGGGTGATCGGCATACCACCAGATGCCTGTTTGCACATGCGCTTCGCTCAGATGTTGTAGCCGATTGAGCGCTTTCCCCTCCCCGTCGTCTTTCAGGACCTCCATGTGCACCAGATCGGGGCGTAGGGCCAACATCATGCTGGTTTCCCCTGGCCCGGCATGGTCATCCTCTTCAGGCGGCCATGGCGTTTCAACTTGCTCCATAAAGGTAAATGGCTGCACGAGATAGACCACATAATCTTTGGGTTGATAAAGTTGCAGCATGTTGTAAAACATCGTGAGGCCAAAATTGCCGCCATGCGTGTTCACGAGGACAATCTTTTTCAACCCGTTGCGGGCGATCTCACGACAGACATTGTCCAGTAAACGAATCATCAAATCCCCATCAATGCTGATCGTCCCAGCCAAATGACGCGCTTCGGGAATTTGTGTGAAATAATAATCAGGGAAGAGGATCACAGGCTCCTGTTTTGCCACCCGCTCCAACATGCCGCGTCCCTCGTACATATCGGTTCCCAGAGCCAGATGATGACCATGTCGCTCGATCACTGAAAGCGCGATCAAGCATACCCCTTCACATTCTTTGACCGCTTCCACAAAGCGATCGCCTGTCAGTTCTTCCCAGCGCATCACGACCTCCTTTTGTGTTTGATGAGTTGCGCGTTGTTGTCTGTGTCGTAGGTTCGGCTTCCAGCCGGACGTTTCCTGTCTGCCACGCTGTCACGCCGGAGGCGATGACCTACGGGAGAGGACGCTCCGTGCATGGAAGGTAGCAACATCGATTACCAGATCATTTTGTGAATCCTCATGATACAGCAGATGAGAGGCTCTGATAGAACCGGTCATGGAACGCATAGCGCGCCCGGTTCCGCTCCACCCTGACGTGGGGATGCACGTCCCAGACCATGTACTGCTCCTCCTCGCCTTCATCCAGGCGCGGCCACGGGGGAAGTCCTGCGCCGTTGGGATTGCCGCTCTTGATGAAGTTGGCGTAATAGCCTTGCATCAATGCCGAGACCTGCTCATCCTCTGCCGTCCAGGCATAAACCCGATTGGTCGCCAGGTTGCCCATCGCATACTCGATGTCGGCAGAGTGCACGGCGCCCTTAGCCGGAGGTATGGCGATGGCTTGGGCGGCCGCGTCCGGGTCGCGGATCACGCCACCGGCCAGCCCGGCTACGACGTTGTCCATCTCCGCAACCATCGGCGGTCGCGGATGGGCGTAGTAGTAGCGATAGACCGGGCAGTTGGCTTTGCGATGTTCGTCCGCCCATTTCCACGTGCTGTAGACCAGAAAGCGGTCGCCGGCCAGGTCGGTGGCAGACTGTTCGACTTGCTCCGGCGTCTCACCGGGGTAGAGTCTGAGCACCTCATCAGCCTGCTCGCCGTAGAGCGCCCGCACCACTGCGGCGTAGTTTTCCGGCGTCGGCGCCTGTTCGCCGAGCAGCGCCCGATAGTTCATCTCTTCGGAGTTCCAGCCAATCATCAGCGGCACATGGGCCTGCTCTCCGGCGGCGAGCATGGTTAGCGGCGACCGGGGGAAGAACCACCCGTCCATCACAATAGGAAATTCATGTGGTGCGTTTTCTCCATCTGCCGCGTCACGCCGAAGGCGATGACCTGCTTTCATCGGTCACTCGTGTCCGACGATCGGGTGGGGCAGATAAGGTTCTTCCATGAACGCGATCTCCTCAGCGGTCAACTGGATGGACGTCGCCTCGACCGCGGTTTCGATGTGTGACACCTTGGTGGCGCCGATGACGGGCGCGACGACTGGCTTTTTATGCAGGAGCCAAGCCAGGGCGATCTGTCCACGTGCGACGCCCCGCTTCTGGGCGACCTCGGCCAGCCGCTCGACCACCAGGCGGTCGGCTTCTGCGGTGGCGTCGTACTTGCGCTTCGCGATCGGGTCGGTTTCATAGCGCGTTGTGGTTTCCGACCAATCGCGCGCCAACCGGCCCGAGGCCAGCGGGCTGTAGGGCGTAGAGGCGATCCCTTCAGCCCGGCACAGGGGCATCATCTCCCGCTCCTCTTCCCGGTAGATGAGGTTGTAGTGGTTCTGCATGGAGACGAAGCGCGTCCAGCCGTGCTTTTCGGCCACGTACAGCGCTTTCTGGAACTGCCAGGCCCACATCGCCGAAGCGCCAATGTAGCGCGCCTTGCCAGCCCTGACCACATCGTGCAGTGCTTCCATGGTCTCTTCAATCGGAGTGTTGTAGTCCCAGCGATGGATAATGTACAGGTCCACGTAGTCCATCCCCAGCCGCTTCAAGCTCTTGTCGATCTCGCTCAGGATGGCCTTGCGGGAAAGCCCTTCGCCGTTGGGACCATCGTGCATGCGCCCACGCACTTTGGTGGCGATGACCACCTCGTCGCGATTGGCAAAGTCCCTGATCGCCCTTCCTAAAATCTCCTCGCTAACGCCCCGGGCATAGACGTTGGCCGTGTCGAAGAAGTTGACGCCCAGCTCCAGCGCGCGCTTGATGATGGTCCGGCTCTCCTCCTCGTTCAGCGCCCAGGGGTTGTGGACCCATCCCTCCGCCTTGCCGAAGCTCATGCAGCCCAGGCAGATGGGGGAGACGTCCAGACCGGTGTTGCCGAGTTTGACGTAGTTCATTTCAATCCTCCTTGATGGTCGCTTGTGTTGTGTGTGGAATGAGCTTGAGCGTTGTTGCCCGCACCTCTGGCGTTACCATCGGTGCTACGGATTGCGCTTGCTCCGTCAATCCCAAACGTCATGGGCTGCCGAGAACGGGCGGCTGGGAGCCGCTACGAAGAGCCGGTTGCCCTTTCGTCTGGTCAACGCGCCCTATGCGGGAAAGCTCACACCCGTGCTCTCTCTGCAAATATCCAGAAATCGCTCCTGCAGGGGGACGTCGCCGGCCTGGGGATTGTAGGCCCGCTCCTGCTGGTGGTAGAAGTACTTGCCGCTCACTTTTGCGGCAGGATCGTCGCTGACCGCCAGCCACACCTGGGTCTCGTAGCCCTTCTGCAGGTCATCCGGCGCGCCGGGGCCGCCCATCCTGGTGGGCACCCAGCCCGGATCCACGGCGTTGGCGTAGACGTCCCGCCATTTGCGGGCCACGGCCATGCAGAGCATGGTGACGTACAGCTTCGAATCGGAATAGCTGACCCGGCTTTGGTCCCTGGCGAGCTCTTCAAGGTTGGCACGTCCTTGCAGATGCATGTCGGAACTCAGGTAGATCAGGCGCTTGGGCCGTTGTATCAGGCAGGTGAGCAGATAGGGCGCCAGGGCGTTGACCACGAAGACCTCCCGCGAGGGAGAGCGGTAGATGCCGGCATTGTGGATCACCGCATCAAAGGTGCCCCACCGGTTGGCCGCCTCGGCCACATGCTTGATTTCTTCCACGCTGGACAGATCGCCCGGGATGGCGCCCACGGCGCCCGGTGTCCGACCAAGGGCGTCCTGGACCCGGTCCGGGTTGCGTGCGTGAAGGACGACTTCGTGTCCCTGGGCGACCAGGGCCTGGGCCGCCAGTTGGCCCAGGCCGTCCGCCGAGCCGGTGATGAAGATTTTTGCCATGGTCCACAAGCCTCAAGAATCAGTTCGCAAGTTCAATCGTTGCGACGAAGTCGCTGCTCTGGCTGATGAGGGCGTTGATCACATCTTCGCCGCCGTCGAACTGGCCGAGCCGCACGATGCCGTTGAAGTAGCCCACATCCGTGTAATAGAAGACAATGACGCCTGCCGGCGCGTAGTAGCCGATCTCGCCCGGCAGCGGATCATCGCCGGCGGGCACGCCCTCCATGGTCAACCTTTGGGGCAACCTTGCGAGTTTCTCCTGGCGCCCATAGTCGCTGAAGGTTAAGGTCAGCGGAAGCTGGGCGATCAGGTCGCGTGCGGTAGGGTTGTCCCACAGCCGTGCGGTGAGCACCGTGTCGCCGATGATCACTCGGATCGGTGTTTCGGAGATGGCCGACTGTCCGGTTGTGGGCATAGGCGTTTCTCCTTCCGTCGCTTCCGCCGTTGTCTCCACTATCTCCACTGTCGCGGCCGGTGTTGGCGACGCTGCCGGCGAGGCCATAGGCGCCAGCGGTGGAGTTGATTCAACGGTTGGGGTGGACTCTGTCGGCGTAGTAGCCTCCGGCGTCGATGCGGGCGTCGCCAGAGGCGCGCAGGCAGCAACCACGATCATCGCGAAAATGGACATGATGATTCGACAACAGCGCCTGGCAATGTTTGTTTCACTCATCGTGCCGTGTATCCCCCATCCACCACGAGCGCGTGGCCGATCACGAAGCTGGCGCCTGAGCTGCATAGCCAAAGCACTGCAGCCGCGATCTCCTCTGGCCGACCAAGCCGGCCGATAGGCAGGTCACGTAGAAAATCTTCCCTTCTGATCGATTCCTTCACCATCATCTCTGCCACCATTGGTGTCTCGATGGTTCCTGGGCATACGGCATTGATCCGGATTCCTTGAGATGCATATTCCAGTGCCGCGCTCTTGGTGAGACCAATTACGCCGTGCTTGGTGGCATGGTAGATGGCCCGGCCAGGGATGCCGATCAAGCCACCGATGGAAGAGTTGTTGACGATGGCCCCGCTGCCCTGCTTACGCATCTGGCGCAACTCATACTTCATGCAATTCCAGACGCCCCGAAGGTTGATCGCGATGAGCCGCTCGAAATCGTCGCCGCTGGCATCAGCGGTCTCGACGGCAGGAGTCATGATGCCAGCGTTGTTGAATGCTGCGTCCAGGCGCCCGAAAGTGGAGACTGTCTGGTCGATCATGGCCGCTACTTCCGCCTCGTCGGCGACGTCGCAGCGAATGGCGAGCGTCTGGTGACCGGAGGCAGCCAGTTCTTGGGCTGCCGCGCGAACGGCCTCTTCGTGAATGTCTGCCAGCACCACTGCAGCGCCTGCTTCTGCAAAGGCTTTGGCCGTCGCCAGCCCCATGCCTGAACCTGCGCCAGTGACAAGGGCAACCTGGTTCTCAAATGAAAGGTTCATCGTGATTGGATCCTTTCCACAAAATGCTTGAGCCCTTTACTCAAGCTTTCCCCCGAACACCGGGAATATGCTGGCTTCGCCATACTCCTTGAACTCGATCCCTTTGAGCAGTGTCATATCCTCATCCCCAATGACAAAATTCACATCCGCGTTCTGTTGCATGTGGGCCGGACTCTGGGACCTGGGCAATGGAAGGAGATCTAACTGCAACAGATAGCGGATGGCCAGTTGCGAAACAGTAACACCATATTTCTGTGCAATTTGGACCACCTGTTGCGGAGGGTGCTTTAGAAATTGTCCATGGCCAAACGGAGAATAGGCTTCCACCACCATGCCTTTCTCCTGGGAATACTGGATCAACTCAAACGGCGTATTGCCGATATGGGCCAGAATCTGATTGACCATGGGGCTCACGGTGCAAGCTTCGAGGATGTTGTCGATATCCACATGTTCAAAGTTGGAAAGGCCGATGGCTCGGAGTTTGCCGGCCCCATATGCTTCTTCCAGCGCACGCCAGGCTTCCCGATTTCCCTCAAAGTAGTGTTCGTCTTTGTGGAACTCGCGCCAGGGCTTAGGGCTGTGAATGAGCATCAGATCAATATAGTCGAGCCCTAACGTCTTCAACGACCGGTCAATGGCGTCGACGGCTTCCTTGTACGATTTAATTTCGGCCGCCAACTTCGTGGTGACGAATAGCTCTTCCCGCTTCACCCCACAAGTTCTGATCCCTTCACCCACTCCGCGCTCATTTTGGTATGCCTGGGCTGTATCAATATGACGGTAGCCGATTCCCACGGCGTCTTTCACGACCTGCACCGCATCTGCGTCCGCGATGCGCCATGTTCCGAGCCCTACTTTCGGAATGTTCACACCATTAGATAGGGTATAGGCTTCCTGCAAAACCATGATCCTTTTCCTGATTGAGCAACGATTCCACTGCAAGAACACCGTAGAGGGCGCGGCGGAAACTCAGCGCCCTCTCTGTCTCGGCGGTGATGAACCCCTTTTTGCTGACGGATGATCAATACCGGTCGCCCACCACCTGGATCTGACTCATCGCCTCGCGGATCTCATCCAGGTCTTGTGCCGTCAACTGCACATTCAACGCGCCCAGGTTCTCCTCCAGCCGTTCCAGCTTGCGGGTGCCGGGGATGGGCACGATCCAGGGCTTCTGGGCCAGGAGCCAGGCCAGGGCAATCTGGGCCGGCGTGGCGTCCTTTTCCTTGCCGATGCGCTCCAGCAATTCCACCACCACCCGGTTGGCCCGGATGGCTTCTTTGGTGAAGCGGGGGTTACGGCTGCGGATGTCGTTGGGCGCAAAGGTGGTGTTTTCGTCGATCTTGCCGGTCAGGTAGCCGCGGCCCAAGGGGCTGTAGGGTACCAGGCCGATGCCCAGCTCCTCGCAGGTGGCAAGCACGCCGTTCTCTTCGATGGCCCGCCACCAGATGGAGTACTCGCTTTGCAGGGCCGTCACCGGCTGCACTGCATGGGCCCGGCGGATCTGCTCCGCGTTGGCTTCGGAGAGGCCAAAATGCTTGACCTTGCCTTCCCGGATCAAGTCCTGCACCGCGCCGGCCACATCTTCCATGGGCACATTCGGGTCGGGACGGTGCTGGTAGAAGAGGTCGATGGCCTCCACCCGCAGCCGCTTGAGGGAGGCCTCGGCCACCCGCTTGATCTGCTCCGGCCGGCTGTCCAGCCCCACCGTCGGGTGTGGACCGTTGGGGCCATGCTTGAAGCCGAACTTGGTCGCGATCACCACCTGCCCCTTGAAGGGCTCCAGGGCCTCGCCCACCAGCTCTTCGTTGGTGAAGGGGCCGTAGACCTCCGCCGTGTCGAAGAAGGTGATGCCCCGGTCGACCGCCGCGTGGATCAGCTCGATCATCTCCTGTTTGTCGGTGGGCGTGTCGCCGAAGCTCATCCGCATACAGCCCAGGCCCAGGGCCGAAACCTGCAAGCCGCTCTTACCTAGCACGCGCATTTGCATGGGGCTCCTCCTTTCCCAAACCGTTCGCTGTTCAGCTGATGAGCAGCGAACTTGATTCTCGTTTCATACTGGATTCTAGCGGGTTGCTCCACGACAAGGTATGCTATTTCTCCAGTATTTTTGTCTAATCCTCCAAACTTGACCGATGACGGAGGCATTGGCGCTACAGCTCCTGGCGTGTGGGGCGGAACAGAATCTCATCCACATCCACTTCCTCCGGCTGGCTGATGGCAAAGGCCACCATCCGGGCGAAAGAGTCGGCGGGAATGGCAAATTCTGCATAGAGGCGTCGCACGTTCTCCGCCACATCCGGCTCGGTTACGCTTTCCGGCAGTTCTGTGGCGACGGCGCCGGGTGAGATGACGGTGGTGCGAATATTGTAGGGCTTGACTTCCATGCGCAGCCCTTCCGAGATCACGCGCACCGCCGTCTTGGTGGCGGCGTAGACCACCGCACCTGGGCGCACCTTGTGTCCCGCCACCGACGAGACATTGATGATGTGGCCAGATTTCTGTTGCTGCATGTACGGCAATGCAGCGGCGATGCCGTAGAGCACGCCTTTGATGTTCACGTCGATCATCCGATTCCAGTCATCGATCTTGAGCCGCTCCAGAGGCGAGTGGGGCATGATGCCGGCGTTGTTGATCATGACGTCGATCCGCCCATAGGTTTGCACGGCGGCGTCAACCAGCCGTTTTACCTGGTCATAGTCGGTGACGTCGGTTGGGATGGCGAGTGCCTTGCCGCCGTTAGCAACCAGCTCCTCCGCCAACGCCTGGATGCGCTCTGCGCGCCGTGCCCCCAACACAACGCACGCTCCCTCTGCAGCCAGCAGGCGGGCGGTCGCTTCGCCCAGCCCGCTGCTTGCCCCTGTGATCACAGTGACTTTCCCTTGAATGTTATTACTCATGGTGAGATGATCCTTATCGGTTGAAGACCTCGCGCGCCACCCGGACGGCCGACATCGCCCGGGGCCAACCGGCATAGAAGGCCAGGTGAATGATGACCTCGGCCAGCTCGCTTTCCGTGAGACCGTTCTCCCTGGCTCGGAGCAGGTGGCCGGAGAGCTGCTCGGTGTTGCCGTTGGCGATCAGCGCGGCCACGGTCACCAGGCTGCGGTCGCGGGGGGAAAGCTCCGGCCGCGCCCACACATCGCCAAACAACACTTCATCGGTCAATTCCGCCAGCTTGGGTGCAAAATCGCCCACCAACTGCTGTGCACGTGAAGGTTGCTTTGGTTCAGACATTTCTTGCTCCTTGAGATGCGCCTGAATATTCAGCCGCCTGTGACTCTGCCATGCAAAGCCTTACGTAGACCGTTTCAGTTCGTACAGCCGCTTTACAACGGCCGGGTCCCGATGGTCGAAGAACGCGCTGGTCTTCGTGTCCAGCGTTGCGATGGCTGCCATGTCCTCGGCATCCAGCTCAAAATTGAACACGTTGAAGTTCTCCTCCATGCGCTCCCTGCGCACCGATTTCGGGATCGCCACCACGCAGCGCTGGATCAGCCAACGGAGAATGACCTGCGCCACAGTTTTGTGGTGCTTCTCCCCAATCGAGCGCAGCACGTCGTTTTGGAAGATGTTGTTTCTGCCTTCGGCAAACGGCCCCCACGATTCGATCTGCACGTTGTTTTCCTGCAGGAACGCCTGGGTCTCCATCTGCTGATGGAAGGGATGACATTCGAGCTGGTTCACTGCCGGAACCACTTCGTTGTACATGATGAGGTCCATCACCCGGTCGGGATAAAAGTTGCTGACGCCGATGGCGCGGATGCGTCCCTCCCGGTACAGATCCTCCATGGCGCGCCAGGAGCCGTGGACATCGCCGTAGGGCTGGTGGATCAGATAGAGATCGAGGTAGTCCAGTTGCAGCCGTTGCAGCGACCGCTCGAACGCCCGTTTGGTCTTTTCGTAGCCGGTGTCCTGAAGCCAGAGCTTGGTTGTCACGAAAATCTCCTCGCGGGGCACGCCGCTGCGCTTGATGGCAGCGCCGACGGCCGCTTCATTGCCATACGACGCGGCGGTGTCGATCAGCCGATAGCCGACCTCCAGCGCATCCAGCACGCAACGTTCACATTCTGCGAGATCGGGAATCTGAAAGACCCCGTAGCCCAAGATCGGCATTTCCACGCCGTTATTCAAAGTCACCTTGAGCATGAGATCATCTCCTGCTTGTCGGTGGGCGGAGTGCCAAAGCTCATCCGCATACAGCCCAGACCGAGCGCCGAGACGGTCAACCCATTCTTGCCTAGCACGCGCATTTGCATTGAAGTTCTCCTTGCTTTTGAGCTTTCATCGATTGATTGCCGACCGCAAAGCGGCTGATGCTGTGCTTGATCCACTGCACGCGCGCCGCCGGACGGATCAATTCAAAGAGGGCGTAATCGCCGCGATCTTCCGGGCTGGGGCGCCGCTGCAGCTCAGCGGCGCGCTCGACCCGCATCATCAACTGAATTTCAGGAACCATGGTAAACCTCCTGTTTCGCTGAGCTACGCGTAGATCGACCATCGATCTACGCGCTGTGTTCCTCGTCCTGCTTTGATTCTAGCGGGTTACGGAGTGGGGTGGTAGGCGATTTCTCCAACATCCTTGTATGATTCTGCAAACATTGTCGTCGATGTAGAGAATTTGGCGCCGCCGAATGTAAATGCGGCGTGTCTTGCATCACAAGGTTTCTCGATTTTTGTCATAACGCGCGTTTGCGAGTACCGTACACAAAAACGCACGACGAGGAATCCAGCCATGCAAATCGGAATTATTGGCTTGCCCAACAGCGGCAAAACAACCATCTTCAACGCCCTTACTCGCAGCGATACGGCGACTGCGGCTTTTTCTAGCGGCCAGGTCGAAGTCCACACGGCGGTAGTCGACGTGCCCGACCCGCGCGTCGATCGGCTGTCGGCCATGTTCAAGCCCAAGAAGACGACCTACGCCCAGGTCACCTATAACGACATTGCCGGGTTTGGCAAGGGCGCGGCCAAGGCAGGGATCGCCGGCCCGCTGCTCAACGCCATGGCCGCCAATGATGCCTTGCTCCTGGTCGTGCGCGCGTTCGAGGATGCGAATGTGCCGCATCCCGACGAAACTATCAATCCGGCGCGCGACCTCGTGACCATGGAGAGCGAATTGATCCTCAACGACATGACCATCCTCGATCGCCGTCTTGAGCGTCTGAGCGGGCAGAAGAACCGGGGAACGCCTGAGGAGCGCAAACAGATGGCGGTCGAGGAATTGCTCCTGCAGCGGCTCATGGCGGCGCTGGATGAAGAAAAGCCGCTGCGTGATGTGGAGCTGAGCGAGGCCGAGCGCAAACTATTGGGCGGCTTTGGGTTGCTCTCGCTCAAGCCCATGCTGCGCGTCATCAATGCCGGCGATGACGCCAGCGAGGCCGACTTCGCCGACCTGCTCGACGACCGCACCTTTTTATTGCGCGGTCGGCTGGAGGCTGAGATTGCGCAGATGGCGCCGGAAGACGCCGCCGAGTTCCTCGCCGATTTTGGCATCGACGAGCCGGGGTTGAGCCGCGCCATTCGCTTCTGCTACAACATGCTGGGCTTGCAGAGTTTCTTCACGGTCGGCGAAGACGAGGTGCGCGCATGGACGATCGCCGTGGGGACGACAGCGCCGGAGGCGGCTGGCGTCATTCACAGTGACCTGCGCAAGGGCTTCATTCGCGCCGAAACGGTCAGCTATGACGAATTGATCGCCGCAGGCAGCCTGGTCGAGGTCAAGAAACAGGGCAAATTCCGTCTCGAAGGCAAGGAATACGTGGTGCAGGATGGCGACGTGTTGAACATTCGCTTCAATTTGTGACGCCAACACACGGACTGAGACTACTGTAGCGAAGCGTGAGACCCGCTCACCGGTCAGAGCATCAGTTGTTGATTTCAGGATTGTCACGATTTATCGCTCGCCATCTTCCCAAACGCATTGGAACTTCCGGGAAGATGGCAGCCAACCGAGAGGTCAGTAGCGGTCACACACTTCTGACCAGTGCGTCACACCTGAATAGTTACAATAAGCCCTCGGCGTCCTTGTACAGTCCTGCAAATCTTGCATAAGGATATGTGGAAGGTGAGTGCAGTAAATATGAATGATTCGAGCCGCGTCGAGCAAGCGTCATCGGCTGAGGTTGCCAGATTGCAGTTGGGTCAACAAGAGCTGATCGAACGCATCAAGCGCATCGTCCGCACTGATGGAACGGCTGAACCGCTGCCGGGGCTTTCGTTGCATCGCTCCTCGGCGCCGGGCGAGCCGCTGCACAGCGTCTATGACCCGGTGTTTTGTGTGATTGCCCAGGGTAGTAAAGAGATATTTCTCGGGCGCGAACGCTATCTCTACGACGCCGCACACTACCTGATCGTCACTGCCAATTTGCCCGTCGTGGCACACGTGCTCGAAGCATCACCGGAGCGCCCCTACCTGAGCCTACGCCTCAAACTTGATCCTTTGCTCGTCAGTTCAGTCATGATCGAGGCAGGGCGCACCGTCCTGTCGCAGCGCGCCAGCGTGCGCGCCATCAACGTCAGCCCACTGGACAGCGAGTTGCTCGACGCGGTGGTGCGGTTGGTGCGGGTGGCCGATTCGCCTGACGAAGCACACTTCCTGGCGCCGCTGATCACGCGTGAGATCATCTACCGCTTGCTGACCGGCGAGCAATGCGATCGCCTGCGCTATATCGTCGTGCAGGATGGCGTCGCCCATCACATTGCTCGCGCCATTGAGTGGTTCCGCAAGGAGATCGACCAGCCGCCATCTATCGAACGCGTGGCGCAGGAGTTGGGCATGAGCGTGTCGAGCTTCCATCATCATTTCAAGGCGGTCACAGCGATGAGTCCGCTGCAGTTTCAGAAGCGGTTGCGCTTGCAAGAGGCGAGACGGCTGATGTTGGGCGAACATCTTGACGCTGCCAGCGCCGCGTATCGCGTCGGCTATGACGACGCGTCGCACTTCAGCCGCGAGTACAAAAGCCTCTTTGGTGCGCCACCGATGCGCGATATGCAGCAGCTGCGCGACGGCATTCGCCAGCTCGCCAGCTAACACGCCTTTATCTGGTCTTGCAGGGAGCGGAGAGGAAACGTGTGTTTCGCAACGTTGACCCAAAGCGGTTTTGCTCGCGATGGCTTTTGGTTCGCACCGCGATAATGGTTTGGGGAAAGCATGCTTAGACTCGAAACAACACGTTTGGTGCTCCGTCCTTTCCAGGTTGGCGATCTGGAAGCCTTTGTCGCCTATCGCTCCGACCCTGAAAATGCCCGCTACCAGGGTTGGGAGGCGCCGTTCTCCAGGCAGGCAGGCATGCGCTTCATTGAGGAGATGATGCATCAGCCTCTGGGTGAGCCAGGTAGTTGGTATCAACTCGCCATCGAGCGCAAAGCCGACCGCCAGCTGATCGGCGACTGTGCTTTGCACTTTCTCGACAACGCACCCCAACAGGTCGAGATCGGTTTCACACTGGATCGAGCGGCGCAGCGGCAGGGCTATGGCTTCGAAGCTGTCATGCGTGTGCTGAGCTATCTCTTCGACGATCTCGACTATCACCGTGTGATCGCAATTTGCGACGTCAATAATGTGCGTTCGGCGCGTTTGCTGGAACGGGTGGGGATGCGCCGCGAGGCACATTTTATCGAAAACTTCTGGCTGAAAGGCGCCTGGACAAGTGAATATTACTATGCCATTCTGCAGCGGGAATGGCGCTCACGACAGCGCCCCGACGTGACAACATGAGCAAACTGCCGCATAGGAGGAGTCATGGCAAAACGCAACACTGTCGCCGTCACCGGTGAGGTTCAGGCGCCGGCGGAAAAGGTCTACGCCATCCTGTCCGATTACCGGCGACATCACCCGCGCATCCTGCCCAACGCATACTTCACCAACTTGACAGTGGAGGAGGGCGGCGTTGGCGCGGGTACGATCCTCCAGGCCGAGATGAATGTCTTGGGCAGCCGTCGCGCGTTTCGGATGCGCGTCGCCGAACCGGAGCCGGGGCGCGTGTTGACCGAGGCCGATCTGGACACCGACCTGCTCACCACCTTCACGGTGACGCCAGTCGCGGCCAATCGCTGCTCTGTGACGATTGCTACGGAGTGGCAGCAGCCACGCGGTTTGGGGGGCTGGCTGCAAGGGTTGACTATGCCCGCATTCATGCGCCGTATCTATCAGGCAGAACTGCGCCAGTTGGACGAATACGCCCAGACGCAAAGCTGAACACCACACCATTAACTAACCATCATCGCTGGATCGGTCACCCTATGACGACGATTGCCCGTGCACAACCCTCCTACGCCAAACTTGCTCTAATCCTAGGGACGCTGGCTGCCTTCGGGCCACTCTCGATTGACATGTACCTGCCTGCCCTTCCCACAATTGCCGGGGAGTTTGGCACGACGACGGCGGCGATCCAACAGACGCTTGCCGCCTTCTTCATCGGTTTGGCGTTGGGGCAGCTCTTCTACGGCCCGATCTCGGATCGGATGGGCCGCCGCGCACCGCTGCTCTTTGGCTGTGCGATGTACACGGCGGTGAGTCTTGGCGTGATCTTTGCGCCGTCGGTGGGCTGGCTGTTGGGCTTGCGCTTCTTGCAGGCGCTGGGTAGTTCAGCCGGCGTGGTGATCGGTCGCTCGGTTGTGCGCGACCTGTTTGACGAGCGCGAGTCGGCGCGTATGTTTTCCTTCCTGGTGCTGGTGATGGGCATTGCGCCGATCACTGCGCCGCTGATCGGTGGGCAACTGCTGGTGCTTTTTGGCTGGCGCTCGATCTTCCTGGTGCTGGCTGCTTTTGGCGTGCTCTGTTTTGTCATGGTCTGGCTATGGTTGGAAGAGTCGCTGCCGCACGCACGACGCACGACAACTGGCCTGGGCAGCGCGTTGCGCAGTTATGGCGGTCTGCTGGCAGATGCGCGTTATATGGGCTTTGCGCTGGCGGGTGGTCTGGCTTCGGCAGCAATGTTCGCTTATATTTCCGGCTCGCCCTTTGTCTTCATTGAGCTAAATGGTGTGCCCCCCGCGCAGTTCGGTTTGTTCTTTGGCGCCAATGCCTTTGGCTTAATTGCCGCATCGCAACTCAATCGCTGGCTGCTGACCTACTACACGAGCACGCAGTTGCTGGTCGTCGCCCTCAGCGTCACTGCAGGCGCGGCGTTGCTGCTTCTGCTCGCCACGCTGCTCAGCATCGGTGGTTTCCCGCTGCTACTGCTGCTGCTCTTTATAACGATTGCCAGCACCGGTATGGTGGGTCCCAATGCCATGGCGCTGGCGTTGGCGCCCTATGGCCGGCGCGCAGGTAGTGCATCGGCGCTGCTTGGCGCCACGCAGTTTGCAGCAGGCGCGCTGGCGGGGGCGCTGGTCGGTGTGCTCGCCAACGGCACGGCGCTGCCAATGGTTGGTGTGATTGCGCTTTGTGGGGTCAGCGCCTGGCTGTTCCTGCAGTTCCTGGCATTGCGCAAAGGTAGTTCACCGCGCCTGGCTGCGTCGTAGTTGGCAGGCTGGCGTAGCCAATGGTGGGCGCAGGTCGCTGACTGCCCGCCCGACACACAACCTGGCTTTGTCAGCAATCCGACAGACCTGCATTGGGTTCCTTGTGCAAAATGGAACAAACCTTTTGCGCAAGGAGCTTGTTGCATCATGACGGCGATGACGATTGAACGACAAACCAGCCAGCAAACGCGCAATGCCAACGGGGCGCGTTCTCCACTGATCCGACTAGAGGGGCTGACCAAAGTCTATACCGAAGGCGCGGTGAGTCGCCCTGTGCTCGATGCGCTTGACCGCGAATTCTACGCCGGTGAGTTTGTCTGCCTGCTGGGCAAGTCGGGCAGTGGCAAGAGCACCTTGCTCAACCTGATCTCTGGCATCGATGCACCCAGTCGGGGTGACGTAGTGATCTATGACGGCCCCAACGCCGTGCGCCTGACAACGCTAGGTGAGCAGGAGCGCACGCTCTTTCGTCGCCGTCACATCGGCATCATCTTTCAATTCTTCAACCTGATCCCGACCTTGACTGTGCTCGAGAATGTGACGTTGCCGCTCGAACTAAACGGCTTGACCCGCAACGCCCGTCCTCGCGCCCAAATGCTCTTGGAACGCGTCGGGTTGGGCGCCCGGCTTGCCACCTTTCCCGACAAGTTGAGCGGCGGTGAGCAGCAGCGCGTCGCCATTGCCCGCGCGCTGGCGCATGACCCGCTGCTTATTCTGGCCGACGAGCCAACCGGTAATCTGGATGAAGATACTGGCGATACGGTGTTGGCGCTGCTGCTCGAACTGACGCGCGATGCCGGCAAGACGCTTTTCATGGCAACGCACGCGCCCGAAGTTGCCCGCCGCGCCGACCGCGTGCTGCATCTCGACCATGGCAAGCTAGTGAGCGACCAAGTGTGGCGGCAGATGCATGAGATCGGCGATTAAGAGATGATGTCTTCTGTTCAACCAATTTTCCGTCAAGCCTGGCGGCACGCCTGGCGTCGGCCATTGCAGAGCCTCTTTTTGATCGTCGGCGTGGCGATTGGGGTGGCGATGATCGTCGCCATCGACATGGCGAACGGTTCGGCGGAACGCGCCTTCCAGCTTGGCACGGAGACGGTCACCGGCAAGGCGACGCACCAGATCACCGGCGGCCCTAGCGGATTGGATGAGCGGGTCTACGCCCGTTTGCGCACCGAAGCTGCCTATCGCCTGAGCGC